>Ga0209506_1000012_pt1 | contig 240279 bp, 168 predicted proteins | sample AD_JPNHG2_MetaG_FD_184409 | JGI IMG/M metagenome (GOLD analysis project Ga0209506, IMG submission 184409) | Active sludge microbial communities of municipal wastewater-treating anaerobic digesters from Japan - AD_JPNHG2_MetaG (SPAdes) (version 2) | ecosystem: Engineered > Bioreactor >...
GACGCGGCCACTTCCGCCACCGCCACACGCAGGGCGCCGTGCGGACCAGCTCGCACGCCCGGACATCGCTTCAGCACCACTGGTCAGCGCAACTCGCCGCCGTGACTTCCGCGAAACACGCTCCTAGGATCGCGCCGGGCCGCTCGCGTCCTCGGTCGTCCACTGACGGCCAAGCCCACGAGCCGAGCGGACTGCAGAAAGCGTTTCCGGCCCGTGTCTGATCCTGCCGCCGGGCCAGGGTGGGCACCGACCCGGTGTCACGAGGCGCTGCGCCCAGGCACGCTATGGCATCGACACGACACCCATGGCTCCGCAGGCAGGACGAAACAGACGGCGCCGGGCTGGGCGATAATCCTTCCACGGGAGCGAGATGGACACGACACCTGCCGAACGTCCGCCGAGCGGGGTGGTTCGCTCGATGGCGCGCTTCGCGCCGGGAATCGCCGCCTTGCTGGCGCTCTTCGCGCTGTACGCGACGTTCCGGCAGCGCTACGTGGGCGCCAGCGACTGGTACGGCTACTACGCCCTCTCCCGCCTGTTCCTCGAGGGGCGCGTGACGATGCCGATGAGCCGGGACACGGCGAGGTACCCGGCGGCGGCGCCGCTCGGTTTCGAGGCCGGGAACGGGTGCGCCATCCCCCGCTACCCGCCCGGATACCCCCTCCTGATGGCGGTCGCCGGAGTGGTCGGGGCGGAGTTCTTCGTCACCCCGCTGTGCGGAGCGCTTTCCGTGCTGGTGCTCTACCTCATCCTGATCCGGCGCGTCAGTCGTTTCGTCGCTGTCCTGATGAGCGCGCAGTGGGCGCTCAGCCCTCCCGTGGTGTGGGGCGCGGTCAGCGTCATGAGCGACCTGCCGGCGGCGCTGTGGCTCCTGACCACGTATTGTCTGCTGGACCGGGACCGCCCGGCGCTGGCCGGGGCGGCGTTCGCGCTGGCGGTGGCGACGCGGCCCACCAACGCCCTGTTCGGTCTTCTGCTGCTGCCGTTGCTCGCCGAAAGGCGCCGCTTCGCCCGTTTCGCGGCAGTGGCCGCAGCGTGCGCTGCCGTCCACGGCCTTTACAACTGGCAGGTGTTCGGCGCCCCCTGGCGGATGGGGTACCACGACACGTTCCAGTGGTTCAGGCTCGCACACGCCCCGCGCAACTTCCCGCGCTTCGGGTGGCACCTCGTGACCGTCCTCACCGCCGGGACGCTCCTGCCGGCCTTTGCAGGCGCCCTTCGGAGAGGGCGGAGGAACCTCTTCTTCCTCGGCTGGTTCCTGCTCTTCTGGGGGATCTACTCGTTCTGGTGGGTCTACCCCGACGTCTGGTGGTGGCTGCGCTTCCTCCTGCCAGGGCTGCCGGGGCTGTTCATCCTCGCCGCCGACGGCTGGGACGACGTGCTTTGCTGGTTGGAAGGTCGTGGCAGGTGGTGGCGACTGGGGGCGCGAATCGCCGGCTCCCTGGGAGCCGCCACGCTGATCGCCTTTTTTGTCCGCTTCGGCCAGGAGCAGATGGTATTCACCCGCACGACCGCCAGGGTCTTCCACGACGTCGCCGAAAGTGCCAGGAAGTACCTGCCGGCCGGCGCGCTGGTCGGCGCCTTCGAGCACACCGGCTCGCTGCGGTTGTACGGCGGGTTCGAGACGTTCCGGGTCCCCTGGCCGGGCGCGGCCGAACTGGTGCGCGACGAGCTCGAGGCCGGGCAGCCGGTGTACTTGCTCCTGGAGTCGAGCCTGAACGACGACGTGACGATGAAGCGCCTCCTCGAGGAGTACGAGGTGGACGGCGGGGTGGAACTCGGAAGCGGCCCCGGCCCGCGCGCCGTGCGGGTGATCGCGCGCAAGCGTTGAGCCCACACCCTCGCTGGCGGGCCCGCGGCGCCGCAGCGGGTCCCTCGGGACCTACACCCCGTGTGAGAGCAGCCGCTCGATCGTCTCGCTCCAGGCAGAGAAACCGCGGTGGATGACGCGGCGGGTGAACGCCCGGCGGAGCGCCACGAGCGGGGCGAGGTCGCGGGCGGCGGGGGCGAGCCCGGCGCGCTCCCCGGTGAGCGCCTCCACGCCGAGGTAGACGATCTCGCGGGGAAGCCGCGTGGCAGCGAGCCAGAACGCGAGGGCCTGCGCCAGCTCCGGCCCTCCTGCCAGGACGTAGGTCGCGACGCCGCGCACGCCGAGGTCCTCGACGAGCCAGCCGCCGGGCAGCCGTACCGCTGCCCAGAGGTCGGCGCCGGCGAGCGTCCCGCCGCCGTCGGGCGCGGCGGCGGCACTCGCAACGGACGCCCCGTCCGCCGGCAGCGGGACGGGCTCGACCTCTTCGTGCGCCTCGCCCTCCCCCCTCTGCGGGCCGACCCGGTAGCCGAGCAGGACCTCGACCGCGCCGCTGGCGCCCAGCAGCAGCTCACCCTCGCGCCGGCGAGGCAGGCTCGAAAGCCAGCTCGCCGCCAGGGCCCGACCGAAGCCCGGGGCCAGCGACTCGAGCGCCGGCAGCGCGAGGAGACGGCCCGGAGGCCAGTGCGCCGCGAGGCTCGCCCGCCGGGCCGGGTCGAGGCCGGGCAGGCTCGCGGCCAGCGCCTCGCCGGCCTGGACGGCGAGCGCGGCGCGGGCGGCGGCGACAGCTTCGGCCAGCCGCGTCGTGTCGCCGGCCAGGCGAGAGAACGTCCAGGCCAAGCCGTCCCACGGTCGCACGCTCACGGTCCACGCGTCGGCGTCGGCGGCGACCTCGGCCACGTGAGCGAGCGGCAACACCTCGAGATCGCGGCCGCGCGGAGCGACGACCACGGCCTCCGGCCACACCAGGATCTCGGAGGGAGTGGGTTCCCGGTGCTCCGGCGTCGCTGCCGAGCCCGCGAACCGCTGCGGGGCCTCGTCCCCGGCGACGCGCAGCGCTGCGGCGCGCAGCGGCGGCCAGGCGCGACGGAGCGCCGACACCAGGCCGTCCGCCTCGGCGCCGAGCCTCGCCAGCCCGATCTCGCCACTGCCGATGCGCAGGCGCACGCTCCAGCCGTCCCAGTCCACGCTCCGCACCTCGGCGAGCGGCAGCGCTTCCGGGGGGCGCCTTTCGGGCGACAGAAGCAGCGTGTCCGGTGTCAGCTCCCAGCTCGCAGCAACCGCCTCGCCGCCGCGCTCGAGATGGCAGCTCCTGCTCATGGCGCCAGCTTCTTGCCACACTCGGGGCAAAACCTGTCGTTGGCCCCCACTTTGTTGCCGCAGCGCGGGCACTCAGTCCTGGCGGCGAGCCTGACGCCGCACTCGGAGCAGAACTTGCCGGGTTTGGTCTCGGCGCCGCAGGAAGGGCAGAGCACGACGGCTTCGGCGCCCACGTCGACGCCCTCGGTGAGGTCGCGCTCGCGCAGCTTCTCGCGCGCCTGCTCGACGGCGATCTCGGCCTGCGCCGCGGCCAGCTCACGCTGCAGAACCGGCGCGCACCTCGTGCACAGTGCCCTGGCCTGGTTCCAGCAGACCTGCTGGCAGACCCACTGCCCGCAACGCTTGCACTGCACGAACAGCGGCCGGATTTCCTGGACGGCGGACTCGAGCGCCCGGTCGTGCTCGGGTCCGCCGACGGCCCGCTGCACCTCGTAGGCGCCGGAGGCGGCGCGACCGAAGAGCCCGCCGAAGATGCTGCCGGCGGCGCGCACGACCGAGCTGGCCATCCCCGAGGTGGAGGCCTGCCACGATGACATGTAGCCGTTGCCGCAGCACTCGCAGAAGAACTTGAACTGGTACCCGAGGTCGGTCGAGAGATCCTCGTAGTTGTCGGTGAACTCGATGCGAGCCATGCCCAGCTCCCTTCCTGGCGTGGACGGCACGCTAGCAACGCGGATCGCGAGCGTCAAGGTGCGACGGCCCGCCATCCCGGCGCGGGCGGACGAAAAGGGCGGAGACGAGGGCGAGAGGGATCGCCAGGCCGAGCCAGCTGAGGGCCAGCGCCGGCGACCCGCCGCTAGCGGGCTCGGCGAGCGCCCCGGCGACCACCGGGCCGACCGCGCCGATGCACCACGGGACCCCCATGAGCAGCGAGCTGACGGCGCTGGCGTGGCCGGGGAGCATGCGGTTGCCTTCGGCCACGGTCACGACGGTATTGACCCCGTTGAACAACCCGTACGCGGTCACGAGCGCCAGGCCCGCCACCGGCGCCGCGCTGCCGGCCAGCAGCAGCGCGAGCAGCACGCCGGTCGCGGCGTTGCCGACCAGAAGCACGCGGCGTGCCCCCCAGCGGTCGGCCGAGTGCCCGGCTGGAAGGAGTGCCAGGCAGCCCCCGGCAACGAGCCCGAAGTGCGCTCCGCCGTTGGCGATCCACCCCGGCGCCTGGCGCGAGGCCATGAGTTCCGGGAGGAGGAACACGAGCGACTGGAAGGCCGTGGTGGCGAAGACCTGCACCCCGAACAGCGGCAGCAGGGCGACCGCCTGGGTGTCGAGGGTCTCTCTCCCGCGGCCGCGCTCCCGCCTCCCGCCCGGGCCGGAGGGCAGCAGCACCGCCAGAGCCGCGGCCGCGGCGAGCGGGGCGACCAGGATCACCGGCGTGAGCTGGCTCGAGCGCAGGTATACCGCCGAGAAGAGGAGCTGCGAGAAGCCGTAGCCGAGGAAGCCGCCGGCCAGGAAGATGCCGATCATCACGCCGGTGCGCGAGCGCGAGACCTCTCCTGCGGCGCCCGCCCCGGACGGGTGGAACGCTGCGGAGCCGAGGGCGGTGGCGAGCTGCAGCGCGAACATGAGGGTGTACGAGCCGGCGTACGGCACGAGCGTGATCGCGCCCGCCAGGACGGTGCCGCCAACGAGCATGTGCTTGCGCCACCCACGGTCGGCGAGCGTGCCGAAAACGACCTGGAGCCCGTTGGCGGCCATCGAGCCCACCGTCGCGATCAGGCCGGCCTTGACGAGGTCGAGCTGCGCCAGCGACTTGAACACCGGCCAGATGCCAGTGCAGCAGTCCACGGCGAAGTGGGCGGCCGACAGTGCGACGAGAGTCAGCCACGGCACCACCTCCGCGCCGCGGGGCGCGGCGGCGCCGGCTGCCGGGAGAGGAGCCGCCTCGAAGTCGGAGTCGGGGAAGGTGCTCACCTGGGCGTCAGTCGGCGAGAGCGGCGCGCAACTCGCGGGCCAGGATGCCCATACTGAAAGGCTTCTGGAGGAAGCGGACGCCGCCGATCCTGATGACGTGCCGGACGGCGTCGTCCTCGGCGTACCCCGACATCAGCACGACCTTGAGGCCCGGCCAGCGGCTGCGCAGCTCGACCGCCGTGTCGGGTCCCGACCGGCCGGGGAGCATGACATCGGTGAGCACCAGCTCGAAGGCGGGTTCGGCCGGCAAGGCGAGCGCCTCCTCACCGCTGGCGACGGCGTGCGGCCGGTAGCCGAGCGTGGCGAGGATCGAGCGCAGCGCCTCGCGGGCGCCGGGCTCGTCCTCGATCACCAGGATGCGTTCGCCCCAGGCCTCCGGGATCACCCCGGGGTACTCCTCCGCCGCCCGCTTCTCGTGGCAGGCTCGCTGCCGGGCCGTCGGCAGCTCGACCCGAACCACGGTGCCCTCGCCGACGCGGCTTTCGACCTCGACCCGCCCGTTGTGACTGCCGACGATCCCCTGCACGACCGGCAGACCGAGACCGGTGCCGCTGCCCGGCGGCTTGGTGGTGAAGAACGGCTCGAAGATGCGGTGCCGGATCTCGGGCGGAATGCCGGTGCCGCGGTCCTCGACTGCCAGCCACGCAGTGGCGCCGGTACTTCCGGACCGGACGCCGATGCGGCCTCCCCCCGGCATGGCGTCGGCGGCGTTGAGGACGAGGTTGGTGACCACCTGCTCGAGCTGACCGAGATCTCCCGGCACCAGCAGCGGGTTGGGATCGAGGTCGGCCTCGACGGCGAGGTTTTCGCGCAGCAGCCGCCGGAGCAAGGCGAGCGCGCCCCGGATCGCGTCGTTGAGGTCGACCGTCTCCATTTTCGTGGCCTCGCGGCGCGAGAAGAGCAGGAGCTGGCGGGTGAGCTGGGCGCCGCGGCGGACGTTGTCCTCGATCTCGGCCAGGTACTCGCTCGACCGTGCCGGGTCGTGCAGGCCCGCCCGCGCCACCTCGAGGGTCGAGAGGATGGCTTGCAGCAAGTTGTTGAAGTCGTGCGCGACGCCCCCGGCGAGGCTGCCGATGGCCTCCAGCCTCTGCGCCTCCCAAAGGCGCCTCTCGCTTTCGGCCGCCGCCTCGGCCGCCCTCCTGCGGTCGGTGATGTCGCGGCAGACCGAGAGAATCGCCTTCGCGCCGCGGAACCGGATGAGGCGGCTGCTCACCTCGGTCGGGATCGAGGGGCCCTCGCGCGACACCTGCTCCGTCTCGAACACGGCGGCGCCTTCGGCGAGGATCTGCGCGACCCGCTGGCCGGCCTGGCCGGCCGCGGCTGGCGTGTCAAGCGCGCGGACGTTCAGACCGGCCAGCTCCTCGGCCGAGAAGCCGTACCGTTCGCAGGCGGCGCGATTGCCGGCCAGGATCCTCCCGTTGAGGTCGACGATCAGGACCGCATCCCCGATGCTGTCGAAGAGCAAGCGCAGCTCCTGCTCGCTGGCCCGCAGCGCCTCCTCGGTCCGCTTGGTCTCGGTGACGTCGTCGTAGATCGCGACAACCTCGCCAGTCGAAAGGCGGAAGACATCGTTTTCGCGCCAGCCGGCGATCCGGTCGTCGCCGTAGACGGCAGCCGGGAGGCGCTCTGACTCGCCGCTCTTCCACACCCGCCGCAGGACGGGCAGCAGGCCGAGCTCCCCGACACCCGGAAACGCCTCCGTGACCCGGCGCCCGATCACCTCCGAACGTTCTACCTGCTCGATCCGCTCGGCAGCCCGGTTGAAGTCCCGGATCACGAAGTCCTCCCCGTCGTCCACTGCCTCGTAGACCACCACCCCGCTGCGCATGTGCTCGAACAACTCGCGGTGGCGCGCCTCGCTGGCGGCAGGTGCGGCGCGGGAGGGTGTCAGCTCTTCGGCCATGGCGAGCGCTTGCGCGCCGCCGTGCCTCGAGCTTCAGGGCGGTCGGGCCGGCGGCAAGGATCCCAGCAGCATCGTACTCTCGATCGGGGCCGAGTCAACGCCCGGGGCTTGCCGGCTCGCGACACGCTCTCGGGGTAGAATCCGCGGATGACCTGGATCGCCATCCTCGCCGTCGCGGCCGTCGTTGCTGCCACCCTTGCCGGCGGCGCGTTGCCGTTGTGGTTCGACCGGCACAGCCGCGCCTTTCTCGGCTTTTCCGCCGGCACGCTGGTAGGGCTGGCGCTGCTCGAGCTGGTTCCCGAGGGGATCGAAGCTCTGCCGCTCGACGTGCACGCCCAGATGCTGATCGTGCTCGGCGCGTTCCTGGTCACCATGCTGCTCGACAAGCTGCACGTGCTCCACCCGCACTCGCACGGCATGGACGCGAACTGTCCGGACCACGAGCACGAGCACCGGCCCCTGGCGATGCACGGAGCGGTCGGCCTGCTGGTCCACTCGGCCGTGGACGGGCTCGCGCTCGCGGCCGCCTGTCGGCAGTCGCTGGCCACGGCGGCCGCCGTCGCGGTTGCGCTCTCGGCCCACAAGCTCACGGACGGAATCACGACAGTCTCGCTCGTCCTCAGCCATCATCACACACGGCGGCAGGCGGTGCGGCTGCTCGGCGGCAACGCAGCGTGCCTGGTCGTGGGCTTCGCGCTGGGCATGCTGGTCGAGCTGGGGCACGACCAGCTCGGGGTGCTGCTGCTCGTCATGGCCGGGTTCTTTCTCTATCTCGGGGCCTCCGACCTGCTGCCTTCGGTCACTGCGGCGCGCTGCCGCAAGCGCGACGTGCTCGCCACCGCCCTCGGCATGGCCGCGATCGCCCTCGTCTCGACCCTCGCACACTGACCCGTCTGAGGTTCTCCGGCTGAGGGAATGCCCGGCGCGCCGCCGGGCTTGGAGAGAGGGCACGCCGCCGCCCGACACCGAAGTGTTCTCCGGGCCTGGGTTCTGGGCAGCGGCCGCAAGGGAGCACGCGCATGAGCCACTCGCTGCTGTTCGAACCGACGACCATGGGAGAGCTGCGGCTTGCCAATCGGATCGTCATGGCGCCCATGACACGCTGTCGCGCCGAGCGCGCCAACCTACCCAACGACCTCATGGCCGAGTACTACGCCCAGCGGGCTGCGGCCGGGCTCATCGTCACCGAAGGCACCTCGCCCTCGCCCAACGGCGCCGGCTACGCGCGCATCCCCGGGATCTGGCACGAGGAGCAGGTGGCCGGCTGGCGCAGGGTCACCGACGCCGTGCACGCGCGCGGCGGCCGCATTGCCGTCCAGCTCATGCACTCCGGGCGTGTCGGCCACCCTGCCAACCTGCCGGCGGGGGCCGAGGTGCTGGCCCCCAGCGCCGTGGCGTGCGAGGGCGAGATGTACACCGACGCGCTGGGGATGCAGCCTTACCCGGTGCCGCGTGCGATGACCGGCGCCGAGGTGCGCGCCGCCATCGCCGAGTTCGTGCAGGCGGCACGCAACGCCGTCGCCGCCGGGTTCGACGCCGTCGAGCTGCACGGCGCCAACGGCTACCTCATCGAGCAGTTCCTGAGCCCGCAGACGAACCGGCGCGACGACGCGTGGGGCGGCTCGCTGGAGCGACGCATGGCGTTCGCCCTCGAGGTCGCCCGTGCCACGGCAGCGGCGATCGGCGGCGGGCGGGTCGGGATACGGCTGTCGCCGTACGGCGTCAACGCCGGGATGCACGCGTACCCGGAAGTCGACGAGACGTACCGGGCGCTCGTGGCTCGCCTGGCCGAAATCGGCATTCAGTACGTGCACCTCGTCGACCACTCGGCGATGGGCGCGCCGGAGGTGCCCGCCACACTCAAGCGCGAGCTGCGGCGGCTGTGGCCGCGGACGTTCATCCTCGCCGGCGGGTTCGACCGCGCCACGGCCGAAGCGGCGCTGGCCGCTGGCCACGGCGACCTCGTCGCCTTCGGGCGGCCGTTCCTTGCCAACCCCGACCTCGTGGCCCGGCTCGAGCGCGGGCTGCCGCTCAACGAGCCCGACTTCTCGACCTTTTACACGCCGGGGCCGAAGGGCTACACCGACTACCCCTCGGCGGCGTAGGCAGCCGGCGGGCGCGGCTCGAGATGGCCGAGACGGCGCTCGACTGACCCTCGTCGCAGCCGCCGGCGCTCCTGCGGACGGCGGGAATCCCAGTGCGACCGGTCGGTGGCCCGCGCTCCGGTGCGGCCGGATCGGCGAGCCGCGGCTGTGTGATACTCGGGGGCAGGTCGGAAGGAGGCTGTCATGGCGTCCAGAGAGTGTCGCGAGTGCGGGCACCCGATCCCCGAGGGCGAGAAGGTGTGCCCGGGCTGCGGGGCGGCCTGGTCGTCCCAGAAGAGATGGCTGTGGGCGGTGTTCGCCACTCTGGGCGTGGCCGTCACCGCCGGCTTTTACGTCGGCATGTTCCAGCCCGAGCTCATGCGCCGCAAGGCCGAGGCCAGGGTCACGCCGCTCGAACGGATGCAGGCGCAGGTCGATCAGTTGCTCTCGACGACGGCCACCATCACCAAGCTGCAGGGGCACGTCATCTGGGTCGAACCCGGCCTGTGGACGTTGCGCAGCCAGGAGGAGCGCGTGGCGCTGGCCTCGCTCATCGGCACCTATGCCGGGCTGAAGGACGGGTCCAACCAGGCACGCTGCGAGGTGCGGGACAACCGCACCGGCAAGGTTATCGCGGAGTGGTCGGAGGCGGGGGGGCTGGTGACCGTCGCTCGGTGAGGCGGTGGTCATGGCCGGGGGCGCGTCGGCTACACTCGTGCTCGTGCTGCTCGCCGCCCTTGTGCTCGCCGCCGCGGTCCAGCCCCCGCCCGCGCTTCGCCTGCTGCGGGTCGAGCTCGACCTGCCGACGCCCGACCAGGCCGTGCTGGTGCTGCACGGCGAGGGGCGCCGCGAGCCCGCACCGCTCCTCGCAGCCCATCGTCTGCGCATCGCCGACCTCGAAATCCCCCTGGCGGCTCCGCCCGACCTCACACTGTCGGGATCGGCGAGCCGCGTGCGCGTGGTCGTCCGTCTCGCGGAAGTCGGAGAGGGGATCCTCGCCGTGGACTCGTCCACCGTGCCGGTGCGCTGGGAGGGGCTCGACGCGCGAGGCGGCGTCGTGGTCGCCCTGGAAGGCAGGATCGATCCGGCCGACGGGCAGCAGGCGGTCCTGCCGGCCGAGACGCTGTACCGCCACTACGCCCGCCTGGCCGACTACGGCGTCGCCCCCGAGGGCATGCTGGTGCACGTCTCGGCCCTGCTCAGCATCTACAACCCGTTCGCCTTCGAGGTCGTGGCCACCGGCCTCGAGTACCGCCTGGAGGTCGGCGGGGTGCCGGTCCTGGATGCCCGCCGCGGCGGCTTCCGCCTCCGGCCCCGCCAGGCGAGCGACGTGCTCGTTGAGCAGACGCTGCCGATCCTCGACCTGGCCTCTGCGCTGTCCGCCGTGCTGGCCCGGCGCCCGGCGACGTTCAGCGGGATCCTCGGCATCCGCACCCCGAACGGCGAGCGCGGCATCCCGATCCTTCTCCGTTCCGGAGGGTCGTCACCTCTCGGGCAGGTGCTCGAGCGCGGCCGGGAGGGAGTGGCGAGGCAGACACGCGGCGCGGAGGTCGACGAGCGCCTTCTCGAGCAGGACCACGCCCCGCGCTCGGTCTTCCGCCGCCAGCTGCCGCCGGCCCCCGAGAGCGGCGCCTCCTGCACGCGCTAGCGGCGTGCGAGCGCCGCGCGCAGCGCGGGTAGAGCCGCGCGCATCGCGCCGGTGCCGGCCTCGATCAGGCGTGGGCGGTCGGAAAGGTCGTCGATGGCCGTGTCGCCGACCGGCGGCTCGACCACGACGTCGGCATCGCGGGCGTACACCCGGCCGATCTCGGCCGCCATGATGTCCATGGCGTGCAGGAACACCGTGATGGGGTTGCGCGGGCATTCCTCTGGGACCGCGGCGGGCAGCGCCACGGCCAGCACCACCTCGGCGCCGAGCCGGCGTGCGACTCCTGCAGGGACCGGTGCCACGATGCCTCCGTCGACATAGGTCACGCCGTCGATCTCGACCGGAGCGAAGACGCCGGGGATCGTGCAGGAGGCCCGCACGGCCCGCGCCAGTGGTCCGCGGTCGAAGACCGTGGCCTCGCCGGTACGCAGCGCCACCGCCACGGCCGCGAAGCGGATCGGGAGCTCCTCGATGATGTGTGCGCGGGCGTGCGTGGCCACGAAGCGCTCGATGCGCTCGCCCCGCGCCAGCCCGCCCGCCAGCAGAGAGCGCGGACCGTAGTCGAAAAAGTCGTCCTTCTCGACCGTCAGCGCGAGGCGCTCCACCTCGGCGGCGTCGCGCCCATCGGCGACGAGAGCGCCGATGAGCGATCCCACCGACGTGCCCACCACGACGTCGGGCCTGATTCCCTCAGCCTCGAGCACCCGCAACACGCCGATGTGGGCGAACCCGCGCGCCCCGCCGCCGCCCAGCGCCAGCCCCAGGCGCGGTTTTCGCCGCCGCTTCCACCAGCCCAGCACGCCGGCCTCCGCGCGGAATGATACGCGCCCCCGGGACGAGCGGAGGCCGGCCGCCCCGCTTCGCGCGGCAAGGCCTGGCCGCGTGCCGCGACGAGCGGCGGGGCACCGGCTGTATCATGCCAGCGGGATGGGCACGGCCCGGAAGCTCCTCGTGATCGGCGAGCGCATCGAGCCTCTCGAGCGCGTCCTGCCTTTGCTGCGGCGCGCGGAAGTCTCCTCGCAACGCGCTTTCAGTCTGGACAATGCCAGAGCCATGATCAACAAGGAGCGATACGACCTTATCATAATTCATTATCCGGAAATTGCGATATCGTTGACAGAGCTCGTCGATACAGTGCGCAGCAAGGAGTCGCCCTGTCGCACGTCGGGGCTCCTCGTCGTCGCGGAGCGCTCCGAGGTGGGGGAAGTCGGCGCCCTCCTCGGCCGCGGGGTCAACCGAGTCGTCGATATCGACGCGCACATCGACCGCCTGCTCGACGCCATCGCCGACCTCCTCGCGGTCAAGCCGCGGCGTTTCCTGCGCTCGGTCATCCAGCTCGACATCTGGGTGGGGTTCGGCGTCAAGCGTATCCTCACCGTGACGGAGAACGTCTCGATCACGGGCATGCTCGTCCGCGGCGGCTCGGACTTCGCGGTCGGGACCAGGCTGCAGTTCGAGCTGCTGCTGCCCCACCAGGCGGCGTCGGTGCGCGGCGATCTCGCGGTCGTTCGCCACACCGACCGGGTGCGTGAGGGGGTGGAGGGTTTCGGCGCCCGCATCCTGGGCTTCGTCGGTGATGACGAGGCCCGCCTGCGTGCCTTCCTCGACGCCCCTGCCGCCGACCCCGCCGACGAGAACGCCCAGACGCTGAGGATGTGAGGAATGGGTCGCGCCGTTCCACCGGTTGCGTCGAGCGAGGATCGACCGGTGGCGTCCCTCATTCACCTCGTTTACGCCAGCGCCGCGCGCGCCGCGTACACCCGAGAAGAACTCGCGCAGCTACTCGAGGAAGCCAGCCGCCGCAACGCCGAGCTCGGTGTCACCGGCATGCTGCTGCACCTCGAGGGGAGCTTCTTCCAGGTGCTCGAAGGCGAGGCCGAGGTGGTGGACGAGCTGTTCGCACGCATCGCCTCGGATCCCCGCCACGGCAACGTCACGGTCATCGTACGCGAGCCGATCCCGCGGCGAGCGTTCGCCGACTGGAAGATGGCCTACGCGGCGCTCGACGCCGAGGATGCGGCCCGCGTCGCCGGCCTGACCGAAGGCGCCGTCAGTCTCGACGCCGGCCGGGCTCGGAAGCTCCTTCGGGCCTTCACCCAGGGGCGGTGGCGCTCGCGGCTTGCCAGCGAGCCGCCGCCGGTGCAACAGGCCCCGGCCGAGCGCCTTGCCCTCCACGCCAGCGCCGAGGTCGCCGAGCGCGGCTTTTCGTTCGCGTTCCAGCCCATCGTCCACGCCCCCAGCGGTGTCGTCGTCGCTTACGAGGCGCTGGTGCGCGGCCCCGGCAACGAGCCGGCCGCGCACGTCCTCCAGCGGGTGCGACCACACCGGCGCTACTGTTTCGACGAGCGCAGCCGGAGCGTGGCGATCGAGCTGGCCGCCCGGCTGGGCTTGCCGTGCGCCCTTCACATCAACTTGTTGCCGCGCGGTCTCGGGGCCCGCTGCACCCGCCCCGGCCCGATGCTGGCCGCGGCCGAGAAGGCGGGGATCGCCCCGGAGCGGCTCGTGCTCGAGATCGTGGAAAGCGAGGCGGTTCGCGACCACGCTCGCTTCCTGTGTGCGGTCAGCGGGTTTCGCGCCGCCGGGCTGCGCATCGCGCTCGACGACTTCGGCGCCGGCTACGCCGGGCTCACCTTGCTGGCGGAGCTGCAGCCCGACATCATCAAGCTCGACATGGCGCTGGTGCGGGGGATCGACCACCTGGGGCCTCGCCAGGCGATCGTGCGGGGCATTGTCCGCACCTGCCTCGACCTCGGCATCGACCTCGTGGCCGAGGGGGTCGAGACTCCTGGCGAGCTGGCCTGGTGCCGCGCCGAGGGGATCGAGCTGTTCCAGGGCAACCTCATCGCCGAGGCCGCCTTCGAGCGCTTCCCGCCGGTTCGTCTTCCCGCCTGAGTCCGGGAGCGGTCGGCTTGACACCCCGCCCGGTTGGTCGATCATGACGCGCATGTCGAACCTCTCGAACGCCCGCCCGCAACCCGAAGCAGCCGCCGCCCCGGCCCCGATGGAGCTTTTCCCCCTGCTCGCCCGCAGCGTCTTCGGGGGCGTTCTCATGGGACTCGCCAACCTCGTGCCCGGGATATCCGGCGGCACCATGCTGCTGGCGGTCGGGATCTACCCGCGCTTCATCGCGGCCATCAGCGAGGTGACGACCTTCCGCTTCCGCAAGCACTCCCTGCTCACGCTCGCCGGCGTCGGCCTCGCCGCGGCGCTGGCGATCGGCGGGCTGGCAGGGGTGGTCAAGGACCTCGTCGTCGACCACCGCTGGGTCATGTACGCGCTCTTCATCGGCTTGACGCTGGGTGGCGTGCCGCTCGTTTGGCGGCTCATCGGCACCGCTCGGACGCGGACGACCTGGGCCGGTGTGGCGATCGGGTTCGTCGGGATGGTGTTCGTCGCCCTCGCCCAGATGCAGGGTGGCGGCTCGCCGAACCGCGACGGGGTCCTCTTCCTGCTCGTGGCCGGCGTGGCGGGCGCCAGCGCGATGATCCTCCCGGGGATCAGCGGCGGCTACCTGTTGCTCCTGCTCGGCGCCTACGTGCCGATCCTGGCCGGCATCGACGCCTTCAAGGACGCCCTGCGGGCACGGCAGCTCGACGCTCTCGTGGACGTCGGGATGAGCATCATCCTGCCCGTCGGCATCGGTGTGCTCGTGGGTGTCGTGGCGGTCTCGAACCTCCTGCGCTGGACACTCGAGCGCCACCGCCAGGCCACCCTCGGAGTGCTGCTCGGCTTGCTGCTTGGAGCCGTGGCGGGGCTGTGGCCGTTCCAGCAGGGCGTTCCGCCGCAGCCCGGTGCCGTCGTCAAGGGCCAGACCGTCGAGGTCGACGCTGACGGCCGGCTGGTGCTTGCGGGGACGCGCCGGCCGGTCAAGCCGGAGGACTACCCCACCAGCGTCTTCCGTCCCTCGGCCGCCCAGGCGGCCGGCGCGCTGGCCCTCATCGCCGCCGGCTTCTGCGTCACCCTTCTCGTCGATCGCCTCGGCAACGAGGACCGTCGTCCGGAAGACGCCTCCTGAGCATCAGAACAGCACCGGTATCGTCGTCGGGTCGCCGGTGCTGTTGTCCACGACCGAGCCGTACGCCCAGACGCGGCCGCCTGGGGTCTGTACCTCGATCGTCGCGTAGGCGATGTCGCGGGAGCCGGCGCCGAGGCTCGTGAAGACGTCGTCCTGTTGCCAGTAGCGGCCGGGAGCGACACTCTGCGTCTTGGTGGTCCCGGCCTGGCTGCCGGTCGCCGACCACAGCTTGATCGCGACCGTGACGTCCGCGGTGCCCAGGTTCATCACCCCGACGTTGGTGCGGAACGCCGCCGTCTTCTTGAGCTGCGGGATGACGCCGGCCTGCCCGGAGGTGAGCCCCTGGAGCGGCCGCACCGACGGGTAGTACTGGCCGTACGTTCCGCTGGCCGCCTGGTTGTAGGTTCGCGAGGTCACGTACAGCGGCTGCGTCGAGGTGATCTGCACCGAGCCCTTGCTGGCCGCGGAGGCGCTCTTGCCGAAAAGGCTCACGAGGATGTCCTGCCACTCCACGATCGCGCCGGCAGCCAGCGGGTAGGTGCGGGCGACAGGCAGGGTGCCGGGGGTGTAGTCGAGGAACGACAGGCCGAGCGTCGTGGTGGTGGCACCGCCGTTGACCACGGCGGTGTTGGTGCGCCACTGCGTGCCGCCGCTTCCGGGGGCGTGGGCCACAGCCGCGATCGTGTGGGCGGCCACCTCGCTGCCGAACAGCACTGGGAACGTCGTGGGGTCGCCGGTGTTGCCGTCCACGACCGAGCCGTACGCCCATGCCGCGCAGCCGGGGGTCGTGGGCTGCACCCGCGCGTAGGCGATGTCGCGGTTGCCTGCCCCGGCGCTGGTGAAGATGTCGTCCTGTTGCCAGTAGCGGCCGGCGGCCACGGTCTGCGTCTTGGGCGCGCCGATCTGGGTGCCGTTGGGGCCGTGGAGCGTGATGGTGACGGCGCAGGGCGCGACCCCGAGGTTCTGGACGCCGACGTTGGTGCGAAACACGGAAGTCTTCTTGAGCTGGACGATGGTGCCGGTCTGCCCGGCCGGGATAGCGTCGGAGGGGCGCAGCGCCGGGTAGTACTGGCCGTAGGTTCCGCCCGGCGCCTGGTTGTAGGTGCGGGAGGTGGCGAAGATCGGCAGAGGCGAGGAGATGTGCAGGCTGCCCTTGTTCGAGGCGGCCGCCCCCAGGCCGAAGAGCGAGACAAGGATGTCCTGCCACTCCACGGTGTGGCCGGCGCCCAGGGTGTGCTGCCTGACGATGGTGGGCGACGTCTCGGCGTAGGGGTAGTAGGTGAGCGTGAGGTCGACCGGCGTGGGGTTGCGGTTGACCACCGCGACGTTGCTGCGCCACTGGGTGCCGCCGCTGCCGGGGGCGTGGGCCACCGATGGGATCATGTAGACGATCGACTGGCCCCCGGTCGAGATCACGATCCGGCCGCTCCGGATACATGGCGTGCCGCCGCTCGGGCTGGATGCCAGGAACGTCCAGTCGTACGCGCCGGGCTGCGCGTAGACGTGTGTGGTGTCGAGCGAGGTCGAGGTCCCGCCGTCGCCGAAGCTCCACAAGGCGGTCGGTGCGGCGGCGCAGCCCGAGGCGGTCACGGTCGCCTGGAAGGTCACGGGCACCCCCGCCGAGCCGGTGGCCGGCACCGTGGCGGAACAGCTCACGACGCACCCGCCGCCGCCGGTGACCTGAATCGTGAGGCGGTTCGACGTGGCCGTCGCGTTCGCGGCGTCCCGCACCGTGAGCGTGGCCTGGTACGTCCCGGGGTTGACGTACGTGTGCGTCGGGTTCTGTCCGGTGGCCGGCAGCGAGCCGTCGCCGAACTCCCAGCTCCAGGTGTAGGGAGGTGTCCCGTTGGCGGCGGAGCCGGTGAAGGAGACGGCGAGCGGTGCCGCTCCGGAGGTGGGCGTGGCGGCAGCGGTCGCGGTGAGCACCGGAGCGGCCCCGCACAGCTCCCGGCGGCTCAGGGTCGTGGTGGTGGCGGAGAGGGCGGGGTCGGTCACCGCGAGCGTGACCGCGGTGGCGGCCGTGCTGCCGGCCGTGGAGGTGAGCGAGGTGGTCTGGGGGGAGGCGCTCGAGGTCCTGGGCGTCACGGACGTGCCGGTGATGAACGGGCAGGCTCCGGCCATCGTGCCGTTGGTGTCGAGCCTGAGCAAGAAGGCGTCCTCGCCGCCGGCGCCGTAGGACTCGGTGACACCTTCGATCAGCACGCTGCCGTCGTTGAGCCGCAGCGGCGTCGCGGTGTCGTCGTTCGGACCGCCGTAAGCGCGCTGCCAGGTGATGTTGCCCTGGCTGTCGAGGCGCAGCACCCAGGCATCGGCCCGGCCTTGGCCGAACGACTCGGTCTCGCCGGCCAGGAAGTAGCCGCCGGTGCCGTCCGGATAGGCGCCGCCCATCTCCTTGCCTGGCCCGCCGTAGGTCTTTTGCCACAGGATGTTCCCGGCGTTGTCGAGCTTCACGACCCAGAGATCGGTCTCACCGGCTCCCCACGACTCGGTCGTGCCGGAAAGCAGGAACCCTCCGTCCACGGCCGGGATGACGTATCCGACGTCGTGGCCGGTGCCGCTGTAGAGCTTCTGCCAGCTGACGCTCCCGTCGGCGTTCAGGCGGACGAGCAGCACCCCGAGGGTTTCTTCCTCGTCCTCTTCGGGGGCGGCGCTGCCGACCAGCAGATAGCCGCCGTCGCCGAGGCGAAGAACTTCGGTGCCCGTCTCGTGGCCCGGCCCGCCGTAGGTGCGGTTGAACGCCACGGCACCGGTGGCGAGGTCGAGCTTGATGAGGCGGATGTCGAACGAGCCGGTGGCCATGTCCATGAAGGAGCCGACGATGAGCGCGCTGCCGTCGCCGGGGTCGTGGGCGAAGGCCAGCATGATCGGCTCGCCGAGGCGTCTGGCCCACCCGACGGAGCCGTCGGCAGCGAGCCGTGCCACGACCAGAGACGCCTGCATCAGCGGGAAGGTTGGCGTTTCCGTACCGATGAGGAGAAAGGTCCCGTCCTGGAGCGGAACGAAGGTCGACAACGTCGATCCCGCGAGCGAGTACGCCTTCTGCCACTGGATGGCACCGCTGGCGTCGAGCTTGCAAAGCCAAGGCCTCAGCGTGCTGTCGTCCTGGGTCGTGCCGGCCAGCACGTAGCCGCCATCCGTGGTGGGCCAGGCATCCCCGCTGTCGAGGTTGGCGGTGCCATAACTCTTTTGCCACTGGATCGCGCCGGCGGGGTCGAGCCTGGCGAGCCAGACGTCGCCGGCCCGCACCCCGAGAGTGTGGCCGCCGACCATCAGCGAGCCGTCGCCGAGTTGCCGGACCACCGCGGCGCTGTCGTTGTCGCCGCTGCCGAACGTGTACGCCCACGTGCCTCCGGCGGCAACGGCGCTCGCCAGTACCGGCGGGCGGAGGTCGGGTCGCCGCGGGAGGCGGCCCTGGGCGGTCGCTGCAACGGCGAAGAGGACTGCAAACAGCGGTGCCACGATACGGGAGGTGAGGGGGGGCATGTCATCCTCCGTTACCTGGGCTGGCTGCCCTTGGTGTCATGTTGAGAGTAGCGACAGCTGCAAGGCCCTGCAAGGCCGGACCACGTTTCCGCGGCGGCGTGAGGGCGAGGCGGGTCGAGCGCCCGCGGCCCGGCATTGCGCCCGCACCGTGCGAGCCGGGAGGAGGGGACCGCGTCCGGGACCTCCCGGTCGACGAGGCCGGAGCCGAGGGCGGGTGCTCGTGCCGCCGGCGGAAAGCGACGTCACTGGCCGGCCGCGTGGGGGGGTGGTGGAAGAAACGGCAGGATCTCCTCGGGGTTGCGGAACGGCGCGACGCAGTAGACGCCGGCGGCGTACCGCGGTGCCTCGGCGGCCATGCGGCGTGCGAGCTCGGCGCCGACCTTGGCGGCGTCGGGACCGGCCGCCTCGAGCTGCCTGAGCAGCGGCTCCGGCACCACGATGCCGGGCACCTCGTTGCGCAGGCGGAGGGCGAGCTTGAGGGACGAGAGGGGCCAGATCGCCACGATCCCGGGCACCGGCAGCCGTCCGCCGCAGCGTTCCAGCAAGCGCTCCCAGGGCGCCCACTCGAAGAACACCTGGCTCATGGCGAAATGAGCGCCCGCCTCGACCTTCCGGCGCAGCCGCGCGGCCTCGGCATCGAGATCGTCGGCGCCGGGGTTCACGGCGACGCCGAGGCAAAACGCCGGCGGCTCGCCGATCGGGTTGCCGGCACAGTCGACGCCCTCGGCCATCCGCGACAGCGCGCGCACCAGCTCGAAGATGTCGACGTGATAGACGTCGTGCACGCCAGGGTAGTCGCCGAGCTGCGAAGGGTCACCGGAAATCGCGAGCAGGTTGCGCAGGCCGGCGCGCCACGCCCCCAAAAGCTGCGACTGCAGCCCCATGAGGCTGGCGTCCCGGGGCGTGACGTGCGGGATCGCCTCGACGCCGGAGGCGCGCTGGATTTCTGCCGCCAGCCACAGGGAGTCCATGCGGAGGCGGGCGAGCGGGTTGGAGTTGACGTCGAAGGCGTCGACCCGGGCCGAGGCGGCGAGCCGGCGCGCCGCGGCCAGCAGGCGCTCGGAGTTGGTGCCCTTGGGCGGGTCGAGCTGCACGATGTGGACGTGCTCTCCGGCGGCCAGCCTGGCGGCGAACGAGGACCGCTCCGCGACCGGCGGCGCCGGCCGGTGCGGCGGCTCCGCCACGCGGACCTGGACCGGTGCCCGCCGGCCGGGGCGAACGCCCTTCACCGCCTCGGCCATGGCTCGAATGTGCTCGGGGCCGGTGCCGCAGCACCCGCCCACGAGGTGGGCGCCCAGCGCCGCGGCGCGGCGAGCGAAGGCAGCCAGGTAGGCGGGCGTGGCCGGCGGCGGGATGATCCGGCCTTCGCGGCGGACGAGCGAGCCGGCGTTGGGTCGCAGCGCCAGGCGGCCGCGGAACTCGCCGAGCGCCTCGACGACTTCGAGGGTGGCGTGCGGCCCCGGCGCACAGTTGATGCCCGCCGCCAGCAGGCCGGCGTCGAGCAGGCGCCCGACCTTCTCGGCGTTGGCCGCGACGCTCTCGGGAGCGCTCTCGTCGGGGAAGGTGAGCGAGGCGACGACCGGCAGCCCCGACACCTCCCGCACCGCCGTGATCGCCAGCTCCAGCTCTTCGAGGCGGAAGAACGTCTCGAGCATCAGCAGGTCGCAGCCGCGTCCGGTGAGGACGGCGGCCTGCTCCGCGTGGGCGGTGGCGATGGCGGCACGCCCCGCCGGGTCGTCGAGGTCGAGGACGCCGGCCAGCGGCCCGATCGAACCCGCGACCAGGACGTCGACGCCGGCGATCTCACGGGCCTCCCGCGCCAGCTTGACGGCCGCCAGGTTGAGCGCCTCGACCCGGTCGCCGGCCTGCAGCCGCTCGAGGCGGGGCCGGGAAGCCGCGAAGGTGGCAGTCACCAGGAGCTCCGCCCCGGCTGCGAGGTACGAGAGGTGGACCTCCAGCACCTCGCGAGGGTGTTCGAGGGCGGCCAGGTCCAGGTGAGCGTGCCGCGGGAGGATGGCCAGCAGCTCCGACCCGGTGGCGCCGTCGGCCACCACGACGTGGTCGTCGAAGCGCGCCTCGACCCGGTTCAGCACGGCGCCCTCCGGCGTGCGGCGCGACCTGCGGCGTGTGGTCCGCCGGGAGCAAGCCGTCTGCCGCCGGCCGTGCAAGGAGCGAAAACCCCCAGGGCGCGGGCTGCCGACCACGAACCGGAGCGCCGGGCAGGTCTTCTCACGAGAGGTACCGTCCCTCGGGGTGGTGGAAGACCACGGCCGAGACCGACGCCTCCGGCTCCATCATGTACCCCTCCGTGAGCTGCACGCCGATGATGTCGGGCTCGAGGAGGCGGAACAGCTCGGCTTGCGGCTCGATGGCCGGGCACGCCGGGTAGCCGAACGACAGCCGGATGCCGCGGTAGGCGGCGCGAAAGCGCTCCTCCATCGTCATCTCCGGCGGGTCGGGGAACCCCCAGAGGGCGCGGAGGCGTCGGTGCAGCCACTCGGCGGCCGCCTCGGCGGTCTCGAGAGCCAGCGCCTGCAGCGCAATCGAGTCGGCGAGCCGGCCAGCTGCCCGCAGCTCGTCGGCGCGCTCGCGCACGCCCGTGCCGGTGGTGGTGACGAACAAGGCCACGGCGTCACGCGCGTCCGGGTCCGGCGAGACCCAGTCGGCGGCGCAGGCGTGCGGGGGCCGGGTCTGGCGCGCGAACGGCAGCGCCGCGAGTTCGCGGCCCGCTGCGTCGAGCACGACCACCTCGTCGCCGCGCCCGATCGCCCGATAGAACTGGTACACGGCCGCCGGCTGCAGCCATTTCCGGGTCGCGGCGGCGTCCTGCAGCGCCTCCACCCGCCGCGCCACCTCCTCGACCCGCACGTCGTGCGCCTCGAGCAGCCGCTTGACGGCGCCACGTACCCCGAGGTGCTTGCCGAGAAGCATTTGCCAGTTGAGGTGCGCGAACACGTCGTCGAGAGGCAGCTCGGGCAGCACGTGCCTGACCAGGTCAGGGGGAGGAGGCACCGGCGGGCGAGGCGAAGAGGAGGGTCTCTCGCCCGACTCGCGCGCCGGGGTCTCGAGCACGGCGGCAGCCACCCTCGGGACAGCTTCTTCTTGCTGCGTGACCGCGCGTCCTGTGGCGTGCTGGCCTGCCTCACCGCCGGCGTTCGTTGCTCTGTGCTCCGTGCTCTCGTGGCTCTTCGTCTTCTCCGTCGGGCGTGTGTGGAGGACTTCCTGGGCGATGGCGAGGCCGGCCATGGCGTCCGGGGCGTACCGGACCGGGCCAGTGTACGCAGGGGCGATGTGCTGCCGGGTGAAGGCGCTGGAGAGCGCCGCCCCCCCGACGAGCATCGGCACGTCGATGCCGGCGGCGGCCAGATCGGCAGCGGTGGCCGCCATCTGGTGCGCGGAACGCACGAGCAGCCCCGACAGCCCGATGAGGTCGGTGCGGTGCTCCCGCCAGGCCGCGACGAGCCGCTCGGAGGGGCACTGCACCCCGAGGTCCACGATGCGGTAGCCGTTCGAGGAGAAGATGATGCTCACGAGGCTCTTGCCGATGTCGTGGACGTCCCCGCGCACGGTCGCGAGCAGCATGCTGCCCCGCGAGGCCGCCTCGGCGGCGCCCAGGTGCGGCTCGAGCCGCGCGACCGCGGCCTGCATCACCTCGGCCGAGACCAGCACCTCGGCGACAATGAGCTGCCCGGAGCCGAACAGACGGCCCACCTCGTCCATCCCCTCCAGCAAGGGACCGTTGATGATCTCGAGAGGGTCCATGCGGCCGAGCAGCTCGTCGAGAACGGCCTCCAGCCCGGAGCGCCGTCCCTCCACGACCATGCGCCGCAGCCGCTCTTCCGCGGGCAGCGCCGCGTCGTCGGCGGCGGCCCGCGGGCGGGCGGCGCGAAACCGGGCGGCGAAGGCGTCGACGGCGGCTTTCGACCCCTCGAAGAGCACCGCCTCCGCGAGCGCGGCCTCCTCGGGCGGAATGGCCGGAAAGCGCACGAGCTGCTCGGTGTTGACGATCGCCGCGTCGAGACCGGCCTGCACGGCGTGGTGCAGGAGGACCGCGTTGAGCACCTCGCGGCCGGCCGCAGCCAGCCCGAACGAGACGTTGGAGATCCCGAGCAGGGTGTGGGCTTGGGGGAAGCGCTCCTTGATGAGCCGCACGCCCTGCACCGTTTCCGCCGCGGCGCCGGCAAACCGAGCATCCCCGCTGACGGCCGGGAACACCAGCGGGTCGACCAGCACGTCGGACGCAGGAACCCCGCACGCTGCCAGCCGCTCGAGCAGCCGCCCCGCCACCTCGAGTTTGCGCTCGGCCGTGCGCGCCATCCCTTCGCTGGGATGCTCGTCGATGCACCCGGCCACCACGGCAGCGCCGAACCGTCGGGCGAGCCCCGCCACCGCCTCGAGCCTCGCGCCGCCGTCCTCCAGGTTGACCGAGTTGATCACCGGCCGTCCCGGGATGAGCTCCAGGGCGCGGGCGATGACATCCGGATCCGTGGAGTCGATCATGATCGGCACGCGCACCGCGCGCCGCAGCGCCAGCAGCGTTCCCTCGACGAGCGCACGCTCGTCAGCCTCCGGGTCGGCCACGCAGACGTCCACCACGTGCGCCCCGCCGCGCACCTGGCGGCGGCCGATCTCGGCCGCCTCGGCGAACCGCCCGCTTCGCACCAGCTCGCGGAACTTCCTCGATCCCAGAGCGTTGGTACGTTCGCCGATGAGCAGCGGAGCGGGGGACTGGCGAATCTCGACCGCCTCGCCGCCGGCCAGCCGGGCGGGCGGTGCCTGCACCGGCCTGCGGGGGGCGCGGCGATCCGCCACCGCACGCAGCGCCCTCACGTGGGCGACACCCGTACCGCAACACCCGCCGAGCAAGTTGATCCACCCCTCGCTGGCGAACCTCTCGAGTACGCGCGAAAACTCCTCGGGCGTCTCGAGGTAGCGCCCCTCGGGGTCGGGCAGGCCGGCGTTCGGGCACACCGCGACGGCGCACGGGGCGATCGCGGCGAGGGCCCGCACGTGTTCGGCCATGGGTCCCGGGCCGGTCGAGCAGTTGATCCCGAGCCACAGCGGCTCCCACGGCGCGGCAATGGCGGCGATTGCCTCGATCGTCTGTCCGCCGAGCGTCGTGCCCGTGGGCTCGATCGTGGCGGACGCCGCGACCGGAACGCCCGGCGCCGCGTCGCGGCAGGCGATGAGGGCCGCCTTGAGGTTGAGCGCGTCCTGCACGGTCTCGACCAGCAGCACGTCGACGCCGCCTTCGGCCAGCCCCTCGACCTGCCGCCGGTAGGCGGCGACCATTTCGGCGAACGTGACGCCACCGGTGAGGGTGAGCGAGCGCGTGGTCGGACCCATGGCCCCGGCAACCCAGCGCGGCCGCCCGTCCCTCGCCTCTGCCTCGCCGGCGACCCGGCGGGCCAGCGCCGCCGCCATGGCGTTGATCTTCTCCGCGTGATCGGCGAGTCCGTACTCCGCCAGCACGATCGGCGTGCCTCCGAAGGAATCGGTCTCCAGGATGTCGGCGCCTGCCGCGAGGTAGCCGCGATGCAGGTCCAGGATGACTTGGGGGCGGTGCAGCAGCAGCGCCTCGTGGCACCCGAGGTACTCCTCGCCTCCGTAGTCGGCGGCCCACAACCCCAGCGCCGCGAGCGCCGTCCCGGTGGCGCCGTCGAGCACCAGGATGCGCTCACCGAGGGCGCGGCGGAGCGCCGCGGTTCGGGGGTTCTCGCTCACGCCCCGAGTCTACAGGACACGCTCGAAAATCCATGTCAAGCCCCGGGAGAGCACGCTCTCGTCCCTTTCCGCGGAGGCGGGCCGGACGCGCTCCCCGCCGGAGCCGTGACGCCGCCCCTTTTCTGTCGCGCCGCCGAACGACCGGCAGAGCCCTGTCGCTTGGCGCAGGCGGTGTCGGGTGCCATCGCCCGGTTGACACGGCGTGGGCAACCACGCATAATCCGCCGGCCTGGCGTGCCCAGGTAGCTCAGTTGGTAGAGCAGGGGACTGAAAATCCCCGTGTCGGCGGTTCAATTCCGTCCCTGGGCACCACGCAATCCAACAGAAATCAACACCTTGCAGAACGTGACCGCCGGGACCGGAGCCCGGCGGTGGTCGTTTGACGCCAGGCTCACATCACTTGGGCTCACCCGCCCAGCCCGACGCTCCATCGGGCGGGGCTGCGCGTCTGGGGCGGCCGTCTATCCTGGACGGGGGTTGAGGGTGCACGCGATCGACCTGGCCATCGTGGGGGCGAGCCTGGGAGGGCTGCTGGCACTGGGCGGCTGGCTGGCCGCCCGCCAGCGAGCGACCTCGGACTACTACCTCGGGGGCCGCAAGCTGCCGGCGTGGGCGCTGGGGCTGAGCTTGGCCGCCAACCAGGCGAGCGCCATCTCGCTCATCGGGGCACCGGCCTTCGTGGCGCTGCGCGAGGGAGGTGGGCTCGGTTGGCTGCAATACGAGCTGGCGGTGCCCCTGGCGATGGCGGTCCTCGTGGTGTGGGGGGTGCCACGACTGCGATCGGCACCGGGCGCGGATGTCTACGCCGGGGTCGAGGCGCGCCTGGGGCCGCCCGCGCGGCGCGTGCTGGCGCTGCTCTTCCTGCTCGGGCGGGGCTCCGGCACCGGGGTGATCCTCTACGCCTCCTCGCTGCTCGTGGCTTCAGTGACGGGGTGGGGGCTCGGTTCGAGCCTGGTGCTGATGGGGGTCGTGGCGCTCGTTTACACGGCACTTGGCGGTCTGGTGGCAGACGTCGTCACCGATGTCGCACAGCTCCTCCTGCTCTGGGGCGGGACCGCGGTGGTGGCGGTGCTTGTGGCCGGACACCTGGCAGGGCACGGGCCGATGCTCGAGGGCATCGATCCGGCCAGACTCGCGGCGCTGGATTTCGGCCACCACGGGCTTGGCGACGGGGCGAGCTTTGCGTTCTGGCCGATGCTGCTGGGGGGGTTCTTTCTCTACCTTTCCTACTACGGCTGCGATCAGACGCAGGCCCAGAGGCTGCTCGCGGCGGGCAGCGACCGCGAGGTGCGCGTGGCCCTGACGACGGCGGCGCTGGTGCGCGTGCCGCTGGTAGCCACCTACTGCCTGCTGGGGGTCCTGCTCGCCCGGCTGCTCGTGGTGGACCCGGCGTTCGCCGCGCGGCTGGGGGGCAAGCCCGCGGATGCCCTGGTGCCCGAGCTGATCGCGTACTGGCTGCCGGTGGGAGTGCGCGGGGTGGCGGTGGCGGCGATCCTGGCGGCGGCGCTGTCCAGCATCGACTCGGCCCTCAATTCGCTCTCGGCGGTCACGATCGAGGAGCTGGGGTGGAGCCGGGGAAGGTGGGCGATCTGGCGAGCCCGCGCGGTAACAGTGGCGTGGGGTGGGCTCACCGTGGTGGCCGGGCTTGGCTTTTCGCGTGCCGGCGAGACCACGATCGAACTCGTGAACCGTGTTGGCAGCGCGCTGTACGGACCGATCCTCGCGGTGTTCGCGCTGGCGTGGTGGGCGCGCCGCGCGTCCGGCGCCTCGGCAGTGGCCGGAGCGCTTTCCGGGCTTGCCGCCAACCTCGCCCTGGCGTGGCTGGCACCCGGCGTGTCCTGGCTGTGGTGGAACCTCTGGGGTTTCGGCATCGCCCTGGCGGTTGGCATCACGTTCGGTCGCCGTACCTCGCCCGCCCGGTCGTTCGAGATCGAGGGCCGGGGTCAGGCCTGGTTGCTGCTCGTGATGTTCGGCATCATCCTCGCGGCGCTGGCACTTTTCGGGTTTCGCTAGCCGGAGCTGCGCACGAGCCAGCGCGGGTCGCGCGCCCAGAAGTGCCCCGCGGCGAACCCGCAGTTGTGCCCCGCCTCGCCGGCCGTCGCCTGTGGCGAGGACAGGCCGAGGCGTCAAGAAGAAGGCGCCATGCCGGAAACCCGGCATGGCGCCTCGGGCATCGAGCGAGAGTGCAGGCTTACGCCTGAGCCTCCTTTGGCCTGGGCCGCTTGTAGACCAGGGCCAGGAAGAAGCCAACGACGAGCAGCCCGGCCGCGACATAGAGGGCGACCCCCTTGATGGCGGCAAAGACGAGCGGGCCGACGACGCCCGCGGCGCCCCAGGCCGTCAGCATCACGCCGTAAATCCGGCCGATCGAGGTGGGGCCGAACGAGTCGGCGGCAAAAGCCGGCATCGTGGCGAAGCCGCCTCCGTAGCAGGCCAGGAGGTAGCACGCGATGACCGTGAACAGCAGCTGGCTGCTGACGCGGGGGAGGAGGAGGTAGAGGATCGCCTGGGTGATGAACATCGCGATGAAGACGTTCCGCCGCCCGATGGCATCGGAGAACCAGGCCCAGAAGAGGCGGCCGAGGCCGTTGAAGATCGAGGCGTAGGCGAGGATGGACCCGCCGACGAGGGCGAGGGCCGCCGCCGCCATGTCCGGGTTGGCCTTTTTGACGACGTCCTGCGCCATGGGGGAGAGCTGGGAAATCAGCCCGAGGCCAGCGGAGATGTTGAGGAACAGCATGCCCCACAGCATCCACCACTGCGGGGTCTTGATAGCTTCATCGAAGGTGAAGGACTGGGCCGCGGAGACGCTCGACGCCTTGGGCGTGAACCCCGCGGGGAGCCATCCCTTGGGGGGGTTCTTGTAGAACTGGGCCGCCGCCGTGACCAGGACCAGGAAGATGGCGCCCCAGATGTAGAAGGTCTTCGCCACGCCCATGGAGTTGACCATGGGAGGGGCGATCTTCCCCATGAAGAACGCGCCGCCGCCGAACCCCATGACGGCGAGCCCCGTCACCAACCCTCGCTTGTCGGGGAACCAGCGGATGAGCGTGGCGATGGGGGTGATGTAGCCGAAGCCGTTCCCCAGCCCGGCGATGAGGCCGAACCCCAGGTAGAGGAGCCAGATGCTCCCCATCTGGTCGGCCAGGCCGGCAAGGAGTGTGCCGAGGCCGAACAGGATGCCGCCAATGGTGGCGACGAAGCGCGGACCCTTCTTGTCCACCAGGGCTCCGCCGAAGGCGGCCGAGATGCCGATGACCGCGATGCAGATCATGAAGGTGACCTGCGTCGGGGTCTCCGCCCATCCGTGTGTCCCCATCAGGGGCTTCTTGAACACCGACCAGGCGTAGACGGTGCCCAGGCAGAGCTGCATGACAACCGCAGCCACTGCGATCCACCAGCGCTTGCTTTCCAGGTCATCGTTGCTCATGATCCCTCCTTGCTTGGACTTAGCGAGATGCCCTGCAGTGGTCCTGCAGGCTCCCGGTGCGTGCGAGGCCGTCGTGGGCGGAGTCGAGCTTGAGTCGGGTCAGGGTCGTGAAAACTCTCACACCCCTGGGCGCGAGTACGACGGTCAACGGCCCGATGGCGCAGGGCGTCGTCGTCCTCATCGGGAGCACCCTCCCCGCCGTCTGGTCGCTGTTGCCGGGGTGTTGTGGCGCCCGGCCGTCGCGGAGAGCGGGTGGAACCCCCGGCCCCTCCAGCCTTGGCCGGCGCTGCACCGGTTCCCCGACCGGCGCTGGGGGCAGCCCACGGTGTCCGGTCGCGAGGGGCGGGTGGGCCGGGCCAACAGACCCACCCGCACCGCCCCCGAACGAGCGTGGCGTCCGCTTGGACGGGGCGAGCGCTTGAGGGGGGCAGGTCGAGCAGGACGGAGGGGGGCTCCCGTTCTCACCGGGCAAAGGGTAGGGCTCGTGGCAGCCGGAGTCAAGGTGCCAGCTGCGTCCAGAAGGAGCCCGGGCCGGGGGCTTCCGGTCCGGAGGGTGGCTGGCTCCGGAGGGTGCGGCGGCTCCTGGCGAGAGCGCGGCGATCGTCTATGATCGGCCCATGTGCGGCCGCTACACGCTGGCGTCCCCGGGCAACGTGGTGGCGGAGGTGTTCGGGCTCGACGAGGTCCCCGAACTGCGGCCGCGTTACAACATCGCACCGGCACAGGACGTGGTCGTGGTTCGGGCCCGCGAGGGGCGCCGCGAGCTCGCCACGGTTCGGTGGGGCCTCGTGCCTGCCTGGGCGAAGGACCTCACGATCGGGCACAAGCTCATCAACGCCCGGGCCGAGACCCTGGCCGCCAAGCCGGCGTTCCGCGCCGCCCTGCGGGCGCGGCGCTGCCTGGTCGTCGCGGACGGGTTCTACGAGTGGCAGCCGACCGCCGGTCGCAAGCAGCCGTGGTACTTCCAGCTCAGTGACGGCCGCCCGTTCGCGCTCGCCGGGCTGTGGGAGCGCTGGCAGGCGCCCGGCATCGACCCCCTGGAGTCGTGCGCCATCGTCACCACCGAAGCCAACGAGCTGGTGGCGCCAGTGCACGGCCGCATGCCGGCGATCCTGTCTCCCGAGGGAAGCGCCCGTTGGCTGGCGGGCGGTCCGGCCGGGGAACTGCGCGCCCTGCTCGTCCCGTTCCCGTCCGAGAAGATGCGCGCCCACCCCGTGAGCCTGCGCGTCAACAGCCCCGTCGTGGACGATCGAGGCTGCATCGAGCCGATCGCTGGCTAGCCACGATCGCCGATGAAGGCGGCGTCCCGTCTTCGCAAGCAGGCGGGGGAACCGGCGTCATCACTCGTCGCGCCCGTCCCGACGGCACCTCCTGCTCCAGACTTCGCTCCGGGAGGAGACGAGCGCGGACGCGCGGATCGAGGAGCTTCGGTGCACAGTGGCCGCTCGACAACGACGCCTTCGAGCGGGCCCTCTCTGTTGGATGAGGTGTGAACGATGCTTTCGGGGATGCGCACCCCCGTGCACACGGACACCGGCGCAGGCAGCGGCACGGTCGCCGACGCGGACACCGACCCCGTCACGGACGCGGACACGGTTACCGGTGCGGTCGGGGCAGGCCTTTGCCTTCGTGCTGGACACACTGAAGCGGCCGCCCGCCAGGGCGGACGAGCGATGCAGTGTGACGGAACAGTGGCTGCCGGTTGCGGATACGGTGCGATCCGTGTGTTCATATCTTCAACATCATGGCGCGTCTTGACATTCGCTGGTGGCTTCGTACTCTTGCAGACGTGAGATCCAGGGGTCCCGGAAGCTGGACGAAGCGACCGACACCCCGGACCGGCGTTGTCGCTCCCGTCTCGTGCAGCGAAGCACCCTCCGTCATCGCGAAGTCGCGCAGCGGGGTCGGCGGCAGCGCTCGCCGCCCGCGTCGTGCTTTCTCACCTTCTCACCTCAAGGAGTCAGCCATGACCGGACCAGTGAAGATCTCCCGCGTTGTCCTCCTGACCGTGGCGGCGGCGATCGTCGGAGCGTCGGCCGCCTCGGCCGGCGGCGCCGCCTCCCCGGCCACGCAGCACGCGTACTGGGTGCAGGTGGCGTCCCGGGCGTCGGGGTTGGCCGGGAGCCAGTGGCGCACCGACGTGGGCATCAACAACCCCAACTCGGCCACAGCGAACGTGGAGATGCGCTTCCACCCGGCGGCGGGAGGATCGCCACTGAGCCAGAGCGCCTTCGTCGCGCCGCTGTCCCAGGCGCTGTACGCCGACGTGGTGGGCCAGTTGGGGGGCAGCGGCAACGGCGCCCTGGAGGTGCGATCGGACCAGCCGGTGGTGGTCACCTCGCGGACCTACAACCTTGTCCCGGGCTCGGCGGCGTGCACCCCGGGGGGCACATTCGGGCAGTACTATCCGGCCTTTACGGTGGAGCAGGGGCTGGCGGGCGGGACAACGGCCCTGATCCCGCATCTCATCGAAAACGCGGCGTTTCGTAGCAACCTGGCGATTACGAACATGGGAACGACGGCGGCGAGCCTCAAGGTGGAACTGCTGGACGGCGCCGGGGGTAAGCTCACCGAGTTCACGGTCAGCGTCGACGCAGGCCGCTTCAAGCAGGAGACGCAGCCGTTCAAGAACCGGGCGGGGCAGACGAACCTGAGCCGGGGGTACGCGCGGGTGACGGTACTGTCGGGGACAGGAGTCATTGTCTCCGGTTCGGTGGTGGACAACACGACCAACGATCCCACCACCATTCCCTGGGCCGAGGTGGAGCCAGCAGAGGGGCAGGAGATCACGATCATGCTCCCCGGCAACGTGCCGCTGGTGCTGGTGAAGATCCCCAAGGGGACCTTCACGATGGGCTCGCCGGATTCCGAGCGGGGGCGGGACTCGGACGAGGGTCCGCAGCACCAGGTGACGATTTCGCAGGACTACTACATGGGGAAGTACGAGGTGACGCAGCGGCAGTGGGCGTCGGTGATGGGATCGAACCCGTCGAGCGGCTGCGGAAGCTTCGGGATCGGGGACGACTACCCGGTGTACTGCGTCTCGTGGAACGACATCTGTGGGGGGACCACGGGGTCGTCGTGCACCTCGACGAGTTTCATCGGGAAGGTGAATCAACTCTTGGGAACGACGAAGTTCCGGCTCCCCACCGAGGCGGAGTGGGAGCGAGCGGCGAGGGGTGGGACGACGGGGCCGTTTTCGTTCGACACCTCTGCGAACCCGAGCTGGGATACAGAGTGCGGTGACTTTCCTCAAGCCGACCCATACATGTGGTGGTGCAACAACTCGGGCTCCACCAGCCATCCGGTCGGGCAGAAGCTTGCCAATCCTTACGGGCTTTTCGACATGCACGGGAACGTCTGGGAGTGGGTGGCGGACTGGTATGGGAGCTATTCCTCCGGAGCGGTGACCGATCCGACGGGCCCCTCGTCGGGCTTGTCCCGGGTCGTTCGCGACGGCGGCTGGGACTATTACGCGCGGGGCTGCCGCTCGGCGGGCCGCGACGACATCTCGCCCGGCCGCAGGTACGCCTACCTCGGCTTCCGCCTCGCCAGGTCACAATGACCTTGTATTCTCTTAACCTTTCAGCACTTGTGTGTCGCGCTGATGTTCAACCGAGCGAAGAGGTCCGCACCGTGCACCACCACCGCCCGTTCCTCCGGGAACGGTGGGTGAGGTGGTGAAAGCGGAGTCCGGGTCCACTTCGAGGTCGAGGAGCAGGTCATCCGGGACAATGGGGGTTCCGGTGTCGACCGGCAGGACCATCTCGTCTCCAGTCGCGGATGTGCTTGCCGGCCGGCTTCGGGCTGGCCGGCGCGCAGGGTGAGCTCCCAGGTCCGTGTGGACGGTGCCGATGGCGGCTGGGCTGGAACGTCCACCCTCAGGGGGCAAGTGCTGACCGTGGCGCGTGCCGTCCTCCTGGGCGAGGCGCGCCGGCGCTGCACCCGATCCGCGGCGCAGCGCTGACGTCGCGGAGTCGTGTACTATCGCGCCAGCGGTGAGGCTTGGGGTTGGCCAGGGCCATGGCAGAGGACGCGGAGCGGACCCCGATTTGGCAGCCGGGTCACGAGCCGAGGCCGGAGCAGGTATGGCGGCGCATCCCGCAGCCGGGCGAGACCTTGGCCGGGAGGTTCGCACTTGGGCCGGTGTTGGGCGCGGGGGGCAGCGGCGTGGTGTTCGAGGCGGAGGACCTCGAACTTCGCCAGCGGGTGGCGGTCAAGGTCATCCACCCGTATCTGGCCGCGGCGCGGTCCCTGGAGCGGCTGCGGCGGGAGGTGCGGGTGGCCCGCGGCCACCACGAGCACGTGGTGGCGGTGTACGACCTGCACGAGGTCGACGGACTGCGCTTCCTGAGCATGGAGCTGGTCGCGGGCGCCAGTCTCGGGGCAGTCCTCGCGGCAGGGAACCCGCTTCCGGTGCACGAGACCATCGCTCTCGGCCGGCAGGTGGCCTCGGCGCTGGCCTTTTTCCACGGCCGGGGGCTCATCCACCGCGACGTCAAGCCCAGCAACATTCTGCTCGCCGGCGCCGGGGGTGAGAGCGATTCGACAGGTGGCCACCGGTGGACGGCCAAGCTCTGCGACCTCGGACTGGCGCGGTCGCTGGAGCCTGGGATCACCGTGACCGAAACCGCCATGGTGGTCGGCACCCCCGCCTACATGGCCCCGGAGCAGGCCACGGGCGACGATCTGACGCCGGCCAGCGACGTCTACGCCCTGGGCCTGGTGCTGTGGGAGTGCTTGACTGGGCAGATACCGTTTCGCGGCGACACGGCCGTCGCCACGCTGGTCAAGCGCCAGTCCAGCCGGCCGCCTCGGTTGCGGTCCGAGCGCCCGGATGCTCCCGCCTGGCTGGCGCGCTTGCTGGCCGCCATGCTCGACCCCCAGCCGCGCCGCCGGCCCAGCGCAGCCGAGGTCGAGCGCTCCCTGGCCAGCGGCCAGGTGGGGCGACGGCCGCCGTGGCGGAGCCTGGCCGCCGCCGCGGCGGTCCTGCTGGTCGCCGGCGCCAGCCTCGCCGGCTGGCGGGCGCTGGCGCGCGGCGCCACGGTGCGGGTGGAGGCGGCGGGGCGCGAGGTGGCGGGGTACGACCGGCGCGGCCGCGCCACTTGGCGGCACACCTTGGAGAACCCGGTGCAGCAGGTGGAGCGCGCCGACCTCGACGGCGACGGCCTCGAGGAGGTGCTGGTCGCGGCGTATCCGGAGACCGGGTCGGGGTTGCGCAGCGATCGACTGCCCTTGAGTGAGTTCCTCATCGTCAACCGCTCCGGTGCGCTGACCACCCACATCCGTCCCGAACAGCTCGTGCGGTCGTGGAACCACCCCTTCCCGCTGCGTCTGGCGGTGGGTATCACGCTCGCCGACGTGGACGGCGACGGCGCCCCCGAGGTGCTTCTCAACGCCCGGCAGCGCTCGTTCTTTCCCAACCAGGTGCTGCTCTACTGGCCCCGCCACGGGGTGTGGGACTGGGCGCTCGACCACAGCGGCTACCTGATGGACCTCGCGGCGGTGCCCGGTCGGTCTGGCCAGATCGCCGTCGTCGGGGTCAACAACCGGCTGGGTATGCAGCCGGTGTTCGGAGTGTGGAGCGTCGTGCCGCCCGGCTTGCGCCGGAAGGCTGTTTCGGGAACACTTCTGTCGCCAGATTACGGGATGGAGGCAACGCCCACGTCGCGCTGGCTGCTTTACGTCCCCCTCTCTGCCGAGCTGTGGCGGCGCGAGGGCGAAGGCGGGTCGTACATCGTGCCGGCTGCCGACGACGGCTTCGCGGCGGTGTTCAACGGGAAGAGGGTGCGGGTGGATGCCCGCGGCAACCCTGAGGGCCCCAACTGGGGCTGGGATCGGCTCGCCCAGAGGGGCAAGATTCTCGCGCGCATCGCCGGCCTGCTCAACGGGGACGCGGTCGGTTCTGCAGCGCTGGTCGAGGCGAAGGTGGGCCGTCTCGAATCGGAGATGGCGGAGCTGCTGGCCGAGCCGCCCTACCGGGCGATGCTGGCGCTGGCCGCAGCGCGCGCCTTCGCCCGCGTCGGCGCCACGGCGCGGGCCCGCGAGGTGCTGCTGCCGGCGGTGTCCAACGAGGACGTGGCGTTCCGCCTCGCCAATCTCGAGGCGATGGAGGGCAGGATTCCCGACGCCGTGGCGCGCACCTGGCGACTGGTCGAGAGCGGGCACTCCCCCCGCTCCGGCTTCGACGCGCAGCGGCTGTTGCTCGATCTGGCCGTGGAGACTCGCGACGGCGCAGAACTGGAGCGCGCCATCGCCGCCTGGGTGAGGTTTGTGAACGCGCCCACCGAGATGCACGCCGGGTTGGTGCCGGCGTTCTGGGCGCGGGCCAGGCTGTGGTGGGACGAGGCCACGGCGGCCGACGGCCGGCTGCGCTCGTCGCCGTTCGCCGACGAGGGTGAGGCGGTGGCCTGCCTGGCCCGCTGGCGGCTGAAGCAGGCCTCGGCTGCCGACGCCGCGGCGATGGACGAGTACGTCCGTGCCGGTTTCGAGGGGGCGCCGCTGGGCCTGGCGGCGCACGCCGCCGTGCTGCTGTCCACCGGCGCCAGCGGCGACGCGCTCCACCTCCTCAACCGCCTGGTGAACGAGCTGCAGTGGGACGCCACCTGGGACCTGCGCACCCGCCAGTACCAGGACCTCGCCCGCGCCCTGCGCGCCCACGCTCTGGCCGCGGTCGGCCGCCCCGAACAGGCCCGCGCCGAGGCCGAGCGCCTGCTCGCTGACCGCGGCCCCGACCTGCTTCCCGGCATCCTGGCCCGCGAGGTGCTCGACGAGCTGGCGCGGGCGGAGACGACGGAGCGATGAACAACGAGGTGGACTGGGTCTTTCGTCTCCGAGGCAGACTCGGCGGCCGGCTGCGGATCGTCGAGTTGACTCCCAGGACTGCGTCCGTCGGCGCCAGCAGGTTGTCTTCCCACTGCAACGCGCCAACGAGGCCGCAGGTGCGGTAGGCGTTGACACCACCGAAATGCTGGTGCTTCCTTCTGCGCCAATCCTTGTCGAGCCACCTCGACTTCGGCCGGTCGGCGCAGCACGGGGTATTCCCGCCGTTGTCCGCGCACCACGGCGATGCGCAGCGCCACGGACGCAGCGGCCAGGCGCGGTGATCGCCTCCTCCTCGGGCTTGCCGGAGGCGTTCTGCGGGTCCGCATAGCACGGACGAACACATGCTCGGGACCGCGACCGGCGGGCGCCCGTCGAGGTGGTGCAAGGTCCGTCGGGCGCACGGCTTGCTGCCACGTTGCTCACGACGCGGCCTCCTCGAGCGGTTCCTCGCCGTCCCACTCCCTCGGCCCCTCGTCGTAGGCCTCGGCCACGACGCCGGCGCGGAAGGTCTCCGGCGCGCGCGCGATGGTCTTGCCCGTGGCCGCCTCGATGCGCTGGAGGAGCGCCTCGGCGCGCTCGGCGAAGAACTCCCAGAAGCGGTCGGCGCGCAGATACTCGGGCGCGATGCAGTGTGAGCGCAGGATCTCGTCCATCTTCGCCGCGCCGACGCCGGCCGCCTTCTCGATGGCGGGCAGGTATTTCGACGGCGCATGGCCGCCGATCTGGCGGTTGGTGCGCGCGGCGAGCGCGGTCTTGTTGATGATGCTGTTGTAGATGCCCGGATCGAGGCCGGCCTCCTTGCACCACTTCTCGGGGAAGATGTGGTGGATGTCCACCTTGTCGTCGAAGAAGGTCTGTGCCTCGATCGACTCGCCGGTACGCCAATCACGTCCGCCGTCACGCATGAGGAGCGCGTAGAGCCCCTTGTACGCGGAGCTGTTGCGCGTGCGCAGCGTGAGCAGACGGTTCGGCTGGAAGCTCGACTCCTGGATCGTGATCGGTTCCACGTTCTCACCGCGCACCATGGCCACGACTTCAGGGAGGTCCCGGGCGAAGCGGCTCTCGATCGCACCGCCGTAGAGCTCGCCCAGCACGCCGCACCAGTACCAGCGCGCGATCTTCTGGCGTGCCCCTTCGGTCTCGCCGTCCTGGCCCAGCTCCACGAAGATCGCGGCGAGTGGAACGAGCTGCGTGCGGTAGGGGAGATCGCGCGCCTTGAAGATCTTCTGGCCGTATAGGAAGCGCGCCGCGTGCACGAAGCCGGCCTCGACGCGATCGGCCCACGCCTTCCAGTCGCCGACCTCGAGCTTCAGGATGTCCTTGCGCTTGCAGCTAATGCCGGGCGCGTTGTCGGCGGCGGCGCCGGCCGCGATCGCTTCCCGCCGCCGTGCCTGCGTCACCAGCAGCGAGATGGCCTGCAGGAAGTCGTCGTTCTGCAGGTTGCGCAGGACAGGATACTGGCTCTTAAGGCGCTGCTCGCGGGCGTTCCAGTCGTCGCGGAGCTGGAAGTCGTCGGCCGCGAAGGCGGCGGTCAGCAGCTCGAAGACGTTGAGTGCCACCCCGCCCGTGTTGACGCGCTCGAAGACGAGGCAGACGGCCTCTTTGGGCGTCTCCTTCTTGAGCTCGATGACCGGCACCTGATACTGCTCGAAGCGCTTGACGACCTCGCGCTCGAAGGCGTCATAGAGCTGGATCTTCTCGGGCGCGTAGTTCCAGTGCCTGTTGAAGGCCTGGCGCCACTCGGCGCTCTGGAAGATGCGGTTGAGCGGGAAAAGGTCCGCCGCGTACTCGCGCTCCGGCGTCGTCACGTCGAGCGTGATCTCACCGCCGAAGGTTTTGACCAGGCGGTCCTCGGGGACGCTCAGCACCGCGTCCTCGCGGTCGTCGTCGTTGGCGACCGCCTTCTTCATGTCAAGGTAGTACCAGCGCCGGATCGGCTTGCCCTTGGCGTCCCTAGTGTCGACCGCTGAAGCACTCATCAGCGCCTGGTGGAGCGAGGTGAGGCGCTGCTGGCCGTCGAGGATGAGCGTCTCCGGCTGGACTTCGCGCAGCCGCGGGTCCGTGCCAGCGAGCGGGCGCGGCTTGAAGCGCACGTGCTCGCCGCCGGTCTGGAGCAGCATGAGGGCGCCGATTGGAAACGACACCGAGACGCTGGCGAGCAGGCTGCGGATGCGCTCGTCGTCCCAGACCCAGCCGCGCTGGAAGTCGGGGAGCTGGAGCGAGCCCCTGTCGGCGCGCGCGAGGAGTTCCTGCAGCGGGGTCTTGGTACTGTCGAAGCTGGCGCTGATCATCGAGGTGCACCTCCTGTATGCGTACCTGCTGACGACCACGGCCCTCCCGGCGGCCATGTTCCGGCGAACGCGGTGCCACGCGCGGTGGCGGCGAGCACGGGCACGACGAAGCCGGCGATGCCTGCGATGGCCCCCGCCAGATCCGCCGGCGCGGTGGAGAGCCGGTTCTTGCGGCATCTTTGGCGGTGATCACGCCCTGGCGCCTCACGAAGGCAAGCAGTCGGGTCTCGGCGGGTGCCGGCATGTGTGAAAGTGTATGCAGTTATGCCGATCTGTCTACGCTTCCACACGCCAGAGAAGTTTGCGTTGCGAAACGTCGGGGACTATGTGCAACCCCCGACGTTCAGCATCACGCCTCCAAACCAGAAAACGTAGGTACTTTCTTAGCAAGTGCCGACATTGTGTGTCAGCCTGCCAGCCGGCCCGCCCGTCACTTCCGCCAGCATCCGCAAGACGTCCTGCTCGAACCGCCGGATCTCGGCCTCGATCTCCTCGAGGGGCCGAGGCGGGGTGTGGCGGTAGAGGTAGCAGTTGAAGCTGATCTCGAAGCCGGCGCCGCCGACCTTGCCGTCCCTGGGGACGCGCCGTTGACCCCGCGCTGCACCACGACCACGGCAGCCAGTTCATGAGCGATCACGTCCAGGGAGAGCTGCGCTTGCCGGGCATCGAGTCCTCGCCGGCGTTCAGCCGGGAGCCGGAAGGCAACGGCTGCGCCGAGCGCTGCATCCGCACCTTGAAGGAACAGCTGCTGTGGATCGTTCGCCACCGTGGACGAGCTGCAAGCCGCCCTCGATGCCTTCCGGCGCCGCTCCAACCACGGCTGGCTCGTCGACAAGCACGGCTTCACGACCCCCACCGCCGCCCGCCAGGTCCTGACCGCTGGCCTGGGGGTGGCAGCGTGAGCAGCGCTCAACCCAGTGTCCACGCAACCGGGGCGGTTCATCCGCTGACACTCGCGACGGATTCCGCTCAAGGAGGCTGGCTCGCCGCCGGTGGCCGTCACCCGGCGCGGCGAGCGGCGTACCACCCTCCGAGCGCGATCAACAGCAGCGCCAGCACCGTCAAGCTGACCCCGCCGAGGGTCGGGATCGGCTCGGCCAGCTCTCCCTGCCCGGTCACCGTCACCACCGCGGCGCCGGCGTTCGAGGGGATGTCGAAGCTGTCGTTGAAGGTGCCAGCCGCCGTGGGGGCGAAGCGCACGCCGAGCACGCAGTTCTCGGCGGGCTGGAGGGTGCGGCCCGAGCAACCGTCGCTGGCGATCGAAAACGGCGCAGCCAGGGGGTTGCCGCCGCCGACAGCCCCGAGCACCAGTGCAGCCTGCCCGGTGGACTGCACCGTCACCGGCAGGATGGCGTCCTGGCCTGCCCTCAGGAGACCGAAATCGAGGGCGGTCGGAGTCACGGAGATCGCGGCGACGATCTGCCCGGAAGGTCCACCCTGGTCGACGATCATGCTGTCGGGGGTCGCGATGTCGTCCCCCTTGGCGCCGTCTTGCAGGAACAGCCGCACCTGCACGTAACCGCTCTTTGGCCAGATCTCCGCGCCGGGCAGCGCCGGGTGATAGTGCACGAACTCGTACCAGTGCGGCGCTACGTTGTCCGGTGTAGGGCCGTGCTTCCAGTAGGAGGTGAGCTGCGACGGCGGGAAGAACATGTCGAGGTTGACCCAGCCCCCGAGTGCCACACCCTGGATGGTGAAGGCGAAGAAGCCGAAGGGGAAGCCGACGCCCGGGGGGGTGTCTCCGAGAGAGGGGTTGTCCACCGCGGCAACCCCGGTGAGAACCGCCGGTGGCTCCACCGCCAGGGTGACATAGGAGGCGCCGTTGAACGTTGGCAACGAGACCACGCTGGCCTGCTGGTAGTCAGGGACGCCATCCCGGTTGCCGTCGTAGCCGAACGTGCCACCTCCCGCTCCGGTCTCGGCGACGTCAGGCGTGCCGTCCCCGTCGGTGTCGCCGCTCTCGGCACCGAAGTAGGCGGCCACTGCGGCGTCTGTGGTCATCTTCAGCGAGGCCGGGTTCAGCGATCCCGAAAGCGCCCCTCCCCACCCCAGGAATACCCAGCCTGGAGCCGGGACAGTGGCAAGAGCGACCGTGGGGAAGCCCGAGTAGGTCTCGGTGCAATCGGAGGGGCAAGCGATGCCGGAGCCGAGCACCGTGCCGCCTCCGGAAGGGCTGACGGCCACGCCCAGGGTTTCTCCCGGAGCCGACGCCGTCTCCGCGACGAGGTTGTTGGCGCCATCGTAGGTGAAGGTCACGATGCGGCCGCCGCCGTAGTCCACCCGCACCACGCGCCCCTTGGCGTCGTACTGCACGGTGGTCTTGGCGAAGACCGCGGCAGACAGCAGCAGCGCTGCAGCGGTGGCGAGTGTCAGGCGCATGCTCGTCCTCATGACGGGTCCTCCCTTGCAGGTGCAGGCGTGACGGCTGGATGTGTCGAGCATGTTTGCCTCCTCACTTGGACAGCGCGTTGCGCTTGAGGCCGGCAAAGAAGTCCTTCCTGATCTTGTGCAGCCGTTTCTTGAACTCGAAGAGGCTGTCCTCCGGCGGCGCCCACGCCGCCACCTGTCCGGGAAGGAACGAGTTGGCGACCACCTCATCGCCCGACTCGTAGCGACCGGTGTTCTCGTTGTAGATGTAGACGAGGTCGGAGGAGGCGAATCGGGCGGTCTCGTACCCGACCATCGGCAGGACGTCCGGGGTGATGAACCTTCCCAGCAGACGGCCGGCCGAGCTTCCCACTGCCTTGCTGGCCAGGGTTCGCTGGGCCCCCCCCTCGATGCCCCGGACAAGCTGCCCGCTCACGCTCTTGCCGCTGGTTGTCCATGTCGACTTGACCCCTTTGCGAGCCCACTGGTTCGCGGTTCTCTGAACCTGCTGTCTGTTCGCTGCAGGAAAATACTTCGGAGGCCCCACCTCGCGCCAGTAGTCGATCCCGATGACTTGGCGCTCGTATTGCGTCCCCTGAAACCGGAGAAACTCCTCCGCTGAAGTATTCGTGACGTAGACCTCGCCGACCTTGACAGGGAAGTCTGGGCTCGGAGCCAGGTAACCGGCGTCGCGGCCCAGCTTCAGGCCCTCTTCGATCCAGTTGACGTGGGCGCCAAACGTATCGGGTGCCCACCCGGTTGGCATGCGCGGCGTCGGGTATGACAGCGAGCCCGCAAAGACTTGCCGTGGCCACGGCAGAGGGGCTGCTGACTGGAGTCCGCTTGGATCGACGAAGTTCAGCGGATCGCCGTCGGTGTAGGCGTAGAGGTTGGGAGCCATGAGCACGCCGAGGGGGTCCTCGGTGAGGAAGCGGCGGCTAGCCGGGTCGTACATCCGCACACCCGTGTGGAGGAGACCGTTGTCGTCGGTGACCACGCCGTGTCCGCCCAGCCAGCCGAGCTCGCTCTGTCCCTCGGCAGCCAGCGTGCGACCGTAGGGGTCGTAGGCAAAGCGGGCGACGAGCGTGCCGCTCCCGTCGGTGACCCCGACGACGTTGCCCTGCGGGTCGGTGTGCAGGACGCGGGCGGTGCCGGCGGGGTCGAGGGTGTACAGGATCGAGCCGGCGCCGATGAAAAAGCGCGTCGGGGTGTTGGCGGCGTCCAGCGTCGCCCACAGCTCGTTGCCGTCGCGCAGGTAGCGGGTCTCGACCCCGTCCGCTACCGTGCGCAGGCAGGAGCCGTCGAAGTCCCGCACATAGGTGGTCGTGTGACCGCCAGCGGCGACGCCGGAGAGGTTGCCATGGGGGTCGTAGCTGTAGGTGGTGACCTCCGCCCCCTGGCGGCGCTCGACCTGCCGGCCGTCGGCGTCGAACGCGAAGGTGGTCAACGCGGCGCCGGCGTTCTCGAAGAGCAGCCGGTTGGCGGGATCCACGCCGCGCTCCCGGCTTGCGTCGCCCGGGTTCGGCGCCAGGGTGCCGGTCGAGCTCATCGAGGTCACGCGGCCGAGCGCGTCGCGGGTGATGGCGTAGGACAGAAGCGCCGATCCGCCGGTGCCGAGGTGGGTGAGCGAGGTGAGCTGACCGTTCGGATCGTAGGTGTAGACCGTGGCGGTACCGTTGGGAAGATCGATACGGGAGAGCCGATCCACGGCGTCGTAGTGCACCGTCGTGACCTTGCCCGTCCAGTCTGCAAGGCGCTGCAACCGCCCGGCGCCGTCGTAGGTGTAGGCGAGGACGCGGTTGCCGGGGTAGGTGACGGTGGCGAGGCGTCCGGCCGGGGTGTAGGCGAACTTCACGGTGTTGCCCTGGGCGTCGGTCCGCTCGATCAGGCGGTCCAGCTTGTCATAGGTGAGGGTGGAGACTCCCAGGGGTTCGGTGACCGTGACCACGAGCCCCGCGGCGCTGTAGGCGTAGGCGAAGGTGACCTGGCTGCCGCCGGGCAGCGTGATGCGGCTGAGGCGGCTTTCGGGGGTGTACTGAAAGGTGAGCTGCTCCCCCGAAGGCCGGGTGAGGGTGGTCAGACGTCCCAACGCGTCGTATGCGTAGCGCTCGCTCGCGCCGTCTGGACCCCTCACCGAGGTGACCCTGGCCGCCTTGTCGTAGTCGAGCCGCCACTCGCTGCCACGGGCGTCGACGAGACGGCCGACGCTCCCGAAGAGGTCGTACTCGGTGGTGATGCCGTCGCCGTTGGCTGCAGTGACGGTGGTGGGCTCCCCGAGCGCGCTGTAGACCAGCCGGTCCTTCTCCCCCACGGCGTTGGTCAGGGTGAGGTCGCGGCTGTCCGGTCCGCGTCGCAGCCTGGTCACCGCGCCCAAGGGGTCGCGCACCTCGGTGGTGCGGCCCTCGGCGTCGAATGCAGCCTGCCACGTGTGCCCCAGGCTGTTGGCCAGAGCGGTCTCGCGGCCGTTGGCATCGCGGCTGATCGTCTCCTGGCTGCCGCTGGGGTAGGTGATCGTGCGGAGCAGGTTGCGGCGGTCGTAGGCGAACTGGGTAGTGACGCCGTCGGGGTCGGTGACCCTGACGAGGTTGGAGTCGACGTCGTAGGTGAAGGTCGTCACCCCCCCCATGGCGTCGGTGTGGGTCCGCACTCTCCCCAGGGTGTCGTAGGTGAGCGACTCGGTGGCGCTCATAGGCACGAAGGTGCGGCTCGTCACGTTGTTCTCTGCGTCGTATGTGAAGGTGGTCTGGTGGCCCGCCGGGTTGGTCAGGGTCGCAAGGTTGCCGTTGGCGTCCCAGGTGTACTGGAAGGTCCCCAGCCCGTCGGGAAGCGTGACTTGCGTGAGCCGACCGGCCGCGTCGTAGGTCATGAGGTGCGCCTTGCCGGTCGGGTCCTCGATGCGGGTGCGCAGGCCCTGGGCGTTGTACTGGTATTTCCACGTGCGCCCGTTGTGGTTTGCGGAGGTGAGCTGGTTCTGGCCGTCGTAGCTCAAAAGGGCGAGGTGCTTGTCGGGCAGCCAGAGGTCGCTCGGGTTGCCGTTGGCGAGATAGGTGAGCCGGGTCGTGCCGATGGGGCTTGAAATCTCCGCCGGCTGGTTGAGGCTGCTGTAGGTCACCGTGGTGGTGTTGCCGAGGCGGTCGGTGGCCGAGACGAGGTTGCCTCGGGAGTCGTTCTCGAACGCCAGCGTGTGACCCAGCTTGTCGGTGGCGGCGGCGAGATTGCCCTGGGCGTCCCAGCCGAAGGACGCGGTGTGGCCCTCACCGTCGGTGACCCGCAGGAGCTGGCCGTTGGCGCCGTACACCTGGGTGATCGCGTTGCCTGAGGGCGGCGTGACCACCACCTGCAGGCGCCCCCCGGCGAGCGGTGTGTACGCGAAGGTCGTGGTCTGTCCGCCGGCGTCTGCCTGGGAGGCGATCCTCCCGTCGCCGGCGTAGGTGTTGGTGAGCACCGTGACGCCGCGGCGGTCGGTCTCGGTGAGCAGGCGGTGCTGGCCGTCGTAGGTGAACGTCCATGCGTGGCCGCGGGCGTCGGTGATGGCGGTCAGGTTGCCGGCGCCGTCGTAGGTGAACTGCGCGGTGGGGCCGCCAGCGGCCGGCGTCGTGATGCTGGCGATCCGTCCTCCGGCCCACGACAGGTCGATCTGCCGTCCCATCGAGTCGGTGACGCGGTCAAGCTGCGTGGAGTGGGTGAGGGTGATGGAGTGGTTGCGCGGGTTGGTGATCTTCTCCAGCCGGCCAGAGGCGTCGAACAGCCATGCTGTGCCGTCCGGGAAAGTGAGGCTCCAGCCGTCCGGCGAGCGGTCGGCGAGGACGGATGTCGTCGCGCAGTTGAACGGGGTGTAGGTGGTGCCGCTCTTTTTGAAGAACCGACGGCTGCCGTCGGGCATGACGACCGTGTGGTCGGCGCCGTTTGCCTCGACGCGCATGGCGAGACTGTGTGTCCAGCCGAAGCCGAGGGGGCTGTCGCTGCCGGCGAGATACGAGTTGTAGCCTGCGGCAAATGCCAGATCCATGCCCCCGCGACCGGGAAAGGCGAACAGCGTGCGAGTGAGGAAGAAGTTGCCGACAAAGAGGTTGACCGGGTCGGCAATGGCGTCGTACTGGCGCCCCAGGTTGGCCAGCGCGGTGAGCTCGGGAGAGGTCCAGTCCTCGGGCTCCGGGGCGAGGGAGAGGTCGACGGTGACGGTCTCGTTGGCGCCGGGTGAGGCGCTGCCCGGAGGGGAGTCGAAGTATCCGGGATAGCTGCCAACCAGGGTGTACGTGTAGTCCGGCGCAACCCGGGTCGCGTACTGGCCGCCGTGAGCGGTCACCACGCTCTTGCTCCAGCCGGCGCGTGTGATCTCCACTGTCGCGCCGGCAAGCGGCGTCCCGTCCACCCCGTCGGTCACGCCTCCCTGCAGGGTTGCGCAATCGCTACGGAGATCGAGCGTGCGGGTCTCGGTGTCGATCCCCGAGGAGGATGTCACGGTGAGCGTCACCGGGTAGCTGCCGGGATTGGCGAAGGTGTGCACGACGGTGCGACCTTCGGCGCTTTCCCCGTCGCCGAACTCCCAGCTCCACTCGGTACCGCCGCAGCTTGTGTTGATGAAGAGAATCGGGTCCCCGGCACAGAGCGGGTCGGCGGGCGTGTAGTTGAACGAGGCCACGATCGGGTTGCCGACTGCGATCTCGTACCAGGGAGTGTAGAAGGGTCCCTCGTGGCTCCCGCCGTACCACTTGCCGCGAATCCGCGCCCGCGTGGGGTTGGGGCCCAGGCACGCGTTGACCCGGTACTCCACTGTGGGTCCGCCGTACCAGCGGTCGGAGAACTCGTGGGAGGAGTCGTACGAGCAGCTCAGGCAGTAGGGACCGCAGCAGGCGTCTGGAGGACTCGGGCATCGCTGAATCGTGTCGTTGACCAGGCACGGCTTGCCGCAGAAACCGCAATGATCGAAGTACCCCCGCACGTACTGGAGGCCCTCGGTCTCGAAGCTGATCCCCTCGCTGCCGCCGACGACCTGAACCTTCACCTGGATGACCTCGCCGTTGACGGCCCCTGCCGGGACCTGCAGCGTCACCGCGGCGCCGACGGCCCAACCAGGGCTGAGCGAAAGGGCCACAAGCAGAAGCGGTACAAGGTGATACATCCGCAGGCGGTTGGTCACGAGCCACCTCCCTGGCACGCTCAGATGCGCGACGGAAAGCGTATCGGGGCACCGTTGAGGGTGCGTTGAGGGGTCGACGCGCAGTGATGTACGATGGCCCAGGCGGTCACGAGGGCACAGTGGACACGCTCCGCCCAGGCTCCCCAGGGTGTGTGTCGGTTCGCCTCCTCGGCGGGCTACACATCCAGGGTGCGAGCGGCGCAATCCATCTCGAATCCGCCAAGACGGGCGCCTTGCTCGCCTACTTGGCGCTGGCGCCGGGCGAGCACCTGCGAGGCAAGCTGCAGCGCATGCTCTGGCCCGACCTGCCAGACGCGCGCGCGGCTCGCAATCTGCGCCATGCACTGTGGGATCTCCGGCGCACCTTTGCCGCGTGTGGCGCCGGTATCGTGAGCGCCAACCGCAGTCACGTGGCGTTCGCGCCCTCCGACAACGTGGTTGTGGACGTGCTGGAGCTGCTCGCGGCTCGCGATGCGCTGCGACGTGGCGCCGATCCGGGATGGGACGGTGGTGCCGTCTCCATGACCACGTGGCGTGGCGAGCTGCTCGAGGGCACTTCCATCCTGGATGCCGACGCGTTCGAGGAGTGGCTCGCCATCGAGCGCGAGCGATTGCGCGCGGCAGCGATCGAGGTGCTTCGCGCCCAGGTCGCCGCGCGCCGCGAGCGAGGGGAGCTTGAGGCGGCATTGGCGAGCGCGCGTGAGCTGGTGGTTCTTGATCCGTGGCGGGAGGACGCCCATCGGGCGGTGATGGAAATCCTCGCCCTGGCGGGGGATGTACCTGCTGCACTGGCCCAGTTCGAGCAGTGCCGGCGGATTCTCGCCGCAGAGCTCCAGATCGCGCCGACCGCCGAAACCACCCGGATGGCGGCGAGGCTGCGTGGCGCGGCGGGTGTCGGCGAGCCGCCGTGTGCTGCGCTCGTCCGACACAACCTGCCCGCCCAGATCACGCCTTTTTTCGGACGCGAGAGCGAGATCGAGAGTCTCGAGCGGCTTCTGGCGACTCCCGACTGCCGGCTGATCTGCCTGCTCGGACCCGGTGGCATCGGCAAGACGCGGCTGGCGCTGCAGCTCGGGCTCCGGCGACTGGCTGCGGCCGGGTCGGGCGGTGTGCACTGCGACGGGGTCTGGTTCGTGACGCCGCAGGACGAGGGCAGAGGTGGAGGCCTCTACGAGGCGGTGGCCAAGGCCCTCTTTGCCGGCACGCAGCCGGCGCCGGGAGGGGTGAAGTCACGCGAGCGGCTCGTGGATTTCCTGCGCCCGCAGAAGGCACTCCTCATCCTCGACGGCTTTGAGCATAGCCTGAGCCAGACGCATGTCCTGGCTGAGCTTCTGGCCGGAGCGCCGCTCCTCTCGATTCTCGTCACGAGCCGCGTGCGGCTGCCGTTGGAGGGCGCCTGGACGATCGAGATTTCCGGGCTGGGGGTGCCGCCGCCGGGTGGCCGCGGTGTCGAACGCAGCCCGGCCTGCCAGCTGTTTCTGCAGAGTGCGCGGCGTGTGCGAGCTTCCTTCTCCCCCACACCGCGCGATCTTTTCGATATTGCCAGAATCTGTCACGCCGTGGAAGGCTTCCCCCTCGCCATCGAGCTGGCTGCCGGCTGGCTCGGCTCGTTGTCCCTCCATCAGGTCGCCGGTGAGATCAGGCGCCACCCGGGGTTTCTCGGCGAGTCCGGTACGGAGCTGCGTGCCGTCTTCGAATCGTCGTGGTCGCACCTCGATGACGCAGACCGCGCGGTGCTGGCCTGTCTCTCGGTGTTTGCAGGAGGGTTCTCGCGGGAAGCCGCCGAGACGGTGGCCGGCGCCTCGCCGGCGGGCTTGCGACGTCTTGTGGACAGTTCGTTCGTGCGCCTTGAGGCCACCGGGCGCTACACCATCCACGAGCTCTTGCGGCACTTCGCCTTTGACGAGCTCAAGCGAATGCCGACAGCGCACGAGCGGGCGCACCGCAAGCATGCCGAGTTCTTTGCTCGCAGGCTTCGGAGTCTACTGGCGGTCCCACTGCGCAGCAGGGGGAATCGTCTTCTCGATGAGATCGCGGAGGAGCTGGACAACATCCAGGCAGCGTGGCGCTGGGCGCTCGGTGCGGGGCGGCCGGATGTGATCGTCGACTGCCTGGAGAGCGTGGCGATCTACGCTCAGGCACGTGGCTGGCTGCACGGCGCCGAGGCTCTCGTCACTGAAGCGGTCGAAGCCTTCAAAGGGAAAGAGCCCGACCTGTGTCTCGATCTACTCGTGGCGCGGGGGAGCTTGCGCATCCGCATGGGGCGGTACGAGCGCGCCGGGGAGGATCTGCGGTCGGCGCTCCTGATCGATGACCCTGGAGGCCGACGGCATAGCACGGCCACGGCCCATTTGGGGGCATGCGCGTACTGGCAGGGGCGCCATGACGAGGCACGGGCATTGCTTGACGAGGCGATCGATCGAGTCGGGACCAGCTCGACTGGAGCGATGTGCCGGGTGCTCAGAGGTCGTGTCGCACTCGAGGAGGGACGCCACGCTGACGCCGACATCCTGTTCGAGGCCGCGCGCACCATGGCCCGCGAGATCGGCGACAGCGCCAACGAGCGGACCGCCACCAACCAGCTCGGCATGATGGCGTACTTTCACGGGGATCTCGAGCGCGCCGAGACGCTGTTCGGCGAGGTGCTCGCATCGGCTCGGTCGGCGGGTGATGTCGCCCTCGTGGAGGAGGCGGCGACTGGATTGGGGATCGTGCGCGAGGCCCAGGGCGCGTTCGATGCCGCGCGCTCGCACTACGAGGAAGCGCTCGCTCTCTGCCGTGAGAGCGGTGATCGCCGGGGCGAGGCCTACGTGCTCACGGTCATCGGTGAGACGTTTCGCGTCACGGGGGAGCTCGTGCAGGCGCGCCAGCTCTATGCCGACGCCCTGGCCATCGCGCGGGAGATCGGCGCCGACTATCTGGTGGGCCTGCTTCTTGGAAACCTGGCGTACACACACGCGGCGGCAGGCCACCTCGACGAGGCGGAGGCCACCTGGCGCGAGGTCTTGCAGCGCTACGAACGGGGTGCCTCGGTGGTGACGGCGCTACCTGCCATCATCAGCGCCGCCGAGGTCTTGCACCGGCGCGGCGCGAGCGCGCGGGCGCTCGAGCTGCTCGGTCTCGCGCGTGCCCATCCTGCCAACCGCCAGGATCACGCCTTCGAGATCGAGCGCGTCCTGGCCGGCATCGCTTCCACGGTCTCCCGGCAGACACTCGCGCGGCACCTCAAGCTCGGGGCGCAGCTCGATCTTGACACCGAGATCAGGAAGCTTCTCGATCCCGGTGCCCCGTGCGGCGGCAAACGACGCCGCCGATCCCACTCCGAGCGGGCGATGGTGGACTGAGCCCTTCTCACCGGGGTTCGTCGCAAGCGGCCGGAGATGCCGATGGCTGAAGACCGACCTCGATTTTCGGTCGATCTACTACCGTGAGGCGGACCGGATCGCGGCGCACGTGCTGCTGTGCTGGCTCGTGTTGCTGCTGGTGCGCGTCTGTGAGGTCCGCTGCGGCCGGACCTGGCGGCAGATTCGCCAGGAGATGGACCGATTGCAGCGCGGCGGTTTCGAGGGGCCGGCCGCTTCGCGCAGGGCACCGAGCTGACGCCGCAGCACGTGCACAACCTCAAAACCCTCGAGATCGCGCCACCACCGCGCTTCCAGGTGATCGAGCCAGTGGCCTCGACGCGAGCCCGCGCCGCGTCGAACCGACCGTCCGGGTACCGCTCCGACCCCGAGATTTGTAGTCACACGCGCGAGTCACGCTCAAGGGATCGATTCGTCAAATACTACCGCGCTCTTCGCCCGTCCGCGCCGTGCCACCCGTGTGGAAACCGGGTCCAGCTGGTCCGCTCCTCCGCAGTGGCTTCCCGAAGCTAATCGATCCGGGGATCCATGGCCGTCTCCTCCCGGAGCAAAGTGTGGCCCTGCACCGACCTGCCGTCACAACGGGGCGCGGCGAGTGGTTGCGAGCCATCGACCCACAGCCATCAGCCGCCTTCACCCCTCCACCGCCGGTGGTACCAGAAGTACTGGTCGGGGTGGGCGAGGATGGCGGCGCCGAGAGCAGCGTTGCAGCGCACCGTGATCTCGTGGCGCAGCGCCGCCTCTTCGCCGCCGGCCGGCAGTTCCAGCGGCGCGATGTCGACCCGGTGGGTGCCCCGGGTGACGCGATGCCCGGTCATGACGAGGATCGGCGTGCGCTGGCGGGCCGCCAGGGCGCCCGGCAGCGGCAAGGTCGAGGCAGGCCGCCCGAGGAACGGCGCCACCTCGCCGCGCGGTCCGGCGTGCTGGTCGGCGACCATCACCACCGCACGGTTTTCCTTCAGCGAACGGAGGATGTCGCGCGGCGACGCGCGACCCTTGGAAATGAAGTGCACGGCCTCGCCGGGAATCGAGAGAATGAAAGCGTCCACCTTGGGGTTGTGCTGCTTACCGACGAGCAGGGCCGAGGGGACGCCGGCATTGGCGAGGGCCGTCACGTACAGCGCCCAGCTTCCCAGATGGGCGGTGACGACGATGGCGCCCTCGCCGCGATCGAGCGCCTGCCGCAGGTGCTCGACACCGTGCAGCTCGACGAGTTCGCCAAGGCGCGTGCGGTCGCGGCCGGTAAAGCGCACGAACTCCGCCACCACGCGCCCGAAATTCCGTGCCGCGCGCGCCGCCAGCTGGCGCCTTTCGCGGGGCGCGAGGGCTGGCAGCGCCTGGGCGAGGTTGGAGAGCACGAGGCGGCGGCGGATGCCGAGCCGCCAGCCGAGCGCCCCGATGGCCGCCCCGACTTCGAGGGCCAGAGGGCGAGGCAAAGCCCGCAGCGTGCCGGCCACGGCCAGCAGCCCGGCGTACTCGAGGTGGTGCCGCATCGTCATCGCCTCGTTCGCCACACGCGCCCTCCGGTCCGATTGTGCGGCATCCAGGGCCGCCCGTACAATGCCGGGCGCGGAGGCGACATGGGTGTCGTGACGGTGGGCAAGGTGCAGGACTTCCGGGATGGCGAGGGCAGGCGCGTCGTGGCGGGCGGCCGCGAGCTCGCGGTGTTTCGCTTCGGAACCCAGTTTCACGCCGTGAGCGCGGTCTGCACGCATGCGCTGGCAGACCTGTCGGAAGGCAGCGTGGACCGCGTCCGGTTGACGGTCGAGTGTCCGCTGCACGGTGCCGAATTCGACCTGCGGACCGGCGAGGCGCTCTCGCCCCCCGCGGCGCTGCCGCTCGAGGTGTTCGAGGTGCGAGTGGAGGGCGAGGAAGTGAGGGTGGACCTCGCGGGACGGCGGCGCGGATGACCGGGCAGGACCTGCTGGCACCGCCGTCGGGCCGGGCCCGGTGGCGGGCGATGGCTCGCCTGGGCTGGTTCGCCGTTGCCTCTTGGGGCGTCGTCGCCAGCGGCTTGCACGCGGTCGCGGCGCGGTTTCCGCGGCGCTGGAGGCTGACTGCCCCGTACATTGCGAGGTGGGCGCGCCTAGGCCGGCGGTGCCTGGGGCTCCGGGTGCAGGTGAGCGGGGAGCGGCCTTCCGCCGGCAGCCTCGTGGTGGCGAACCATCAAGGCTGGGTGGACATCCCGACGATCGGTGGGGTGGGCCCCTGCATTTTCGCCGCCCGCCACGACATGAAGTCCTGGCCACTGTTCGGGGCGCTGGCGTCCTCGGGGGCGACGATCTTCATCAACCGCCAGGTCAAGCGGGCCGGCGTGCGCGGCATCCAGCAGGTGGCGCAGGCACTCGCCGCAGGCGCCACGGTGATCGGGTTTCCCGAGGGCACCTCCTCGGGCGACGGGATGCTGCCTTTTCGGACCGGGCTGTTCGAGGCGGCCGTGGACGCCCGGGCGGCGGTAGTGCCGGCGGCGATCCGCTACCTGAGGCTCGACGGCGAGGCGGTGGATGCCGAGAGGCTGAAGGTTGTCGGGTGGTTCGACGGCGAGCCGTTCCTGGCGCACGCGCTGCGCCTCGCCAGCCACCGCGTCGTGGAGGCTGCGGTGCGCTTCGGCCCGCCCATCGCGCCGCCGCACCGCGATCGCCGCACCCTGGCCGAGGTCGCCGAGCAGGCGGTGCGCGGACTGCTTGCCTGCCCGGAGGAACCCGAGCCAGTGGCGTGAGGCTGGACGCGGCCATGCTAGGATGATCGTGAAGAGCACAGACGACCTGCCACGGGGCACGGAGGCCGGCGGTGATACTGGCAGTCGATGACGATCGCGCAGCGCTCGATTACGTGCGGGATGCCCTCGAGAAGGACGGCTATACGGTCGAGACGTTCAACGAGCCGTACCACGCCCTCAGGTTCTGCGGGCGCGAGGTGCCGGACCTCATCCTGTGCGAGGTCCGGATGCCCGAAATGAGCGGGTTCGACTTCCTGCACACGTACCGCACCCGCCATGCAGCCCGCAAGACGCCGTTCATCTTCGTCTCCTCCCTGAGCCGGCCCGAGCAGATCGCGCGCGGTCTCGACAAGGGGGCGGACGACTACCTGGTCAAGCCGATCGAAGCCAGCCTCCTGCGCGCCAAGGTGCGTAACCACCTGCGGCGGGCCAACGCCTTCGGGCTGCGCGTCACGCGCGGCAACCTCCATCAGCTCCCGTTCACGGCCCTCATCCGGCAGTGCGAGCGCTCCGGGCTCACGGGCGCGCTCGAGGTGTTCGGGGAGGGGATCGACGTGAGCCTGCCGTTCGTCGCCGGGCGCCTCGACGAGGCGAGTGTCTCCGATCAGGTGCTCGAGCAGCTCCTCGAACTGCAGCAGGGGCGGTTCGCGATCATCTCGGCGCCGACCGCGGCAGCCACCGTCGCGCTGCCGGAGGAGGCGCCGGAGGCTGTCGAGCTTTCGCCCGAGGAGGAAGAGCTGTTCCGCGCCCTGCCCGAGGAGGCGGCGCCCGCGGAGCCAACGGAAGAGCCATTCCAGCTGTCGGCCACGGCGGCCCCCGAGGTGGCTGCACTGCCGGAACCGCCTCCGCCGCTGCCGCTGGTCAGCGCTGTGGCGCCGCCCTCGGGCGACACCGATCCCGGCGTCGCGGCTCTCGGCGGCATGCTGTCGGGGTTGCAGGTGGGAGGCAAGCTGTTCCAGGTGCAGACCGAGGTCATCGAGGGCATACCGCGCCGCATCGTCACGGTGGCGACCTACCGCGGCAAGGCACTCGTCAAGCGCGAGGTGGAATGCCCGCGCTGGCAGAACCGCGAGGAGCTGCATCGCCAGATGGCGGAGCTGCACGAGAAGGTGGAGGCGGAGGTCCGCTGCCGCGTCGAGAGGTTCTTGGCCACCGGCCGTGCCGCCGGAGGAGCGCCGCAGGCTCCGACACCCGACGAGCTGTACCAGCAGGGCAAGGAGCGAGCCGCCGTCGGAGACCTCGCCCAGGCGCTCGCCTTGTGGGAGAAGGCGGCCCGGCTCGAGCCCAACAACACCATACTCCAGCGCAACATCGAGCTGCTCCGCGGCAAGCTGTCGGCAAGCTGATCCGCTGCACTGCCGGCCTCACAACGGGATGGTGTTGAGACGGAATATCTCTTGAATTCGAAGCATTGTCCACCATGAGCGGAGGGTCGCTGGAGCATGGGGACGCGGCATCAGGGAAGCGAGCAGGAGCGCCGGGCGCTCGACGCCTACATCAAGCTCATGAGGGCTGCCGACTCGGTCACGGGCGCGCTCCAGCCGTTGCTCGCCGAGGCTGGGCTGACGCTCGGGCAGCTCGGCGTCCTCGAGGTCCTCATGCACCTCGGCCCGCTGCCGCAGCACGAGCTGGCGAGCAAGCTCCTGCGGTCTTCCGGCAACACCAGCGTGGTGCTCGCCAACCTCGAGCGCGCCGGGCTCGTGCAGCGGCGGCGGCGCCACGAGGACCGGCGTGTGCAGGTGGTCTCGCTGACCCCCCGCGGCCAGCAGCTCATTGGCGAGGTGTTCCCCCGCCACGCGGCGGCCCTGGCGCGGCGCATGGCGGCGCTCTCGCCCCGGGAGCAGGAGACCCTCGGCGCGCTGTGCCGGAAGCTGGGTCTCGACGAGCGGGCCTCGGAAAGGATCGTGCGTGAGCGGGCTGTCGAGGCCGGTTCCGGCCCGGCGCCACGGCGCGGGTCTTTGGCACTCTTGATGGCTTCTCAAAGAAACGGAGGGTGACGATGAGAAAAGTGTTCCTGTCCGTGTTGCTGCTCGGCAGCGCCGCCTCGGCGTTCGCTGCCGACACTTACGTCATCGACGCGTCCCACTCGGTGGTCGGGTTCAGCGTCAGGCACATGATGGTCGCCAACACGAAGGGGGTGTTCGGCGACGTCAAGGGCACGGTCATCGCCGACCCGGACGACCTCGCGAAGTCCGGGGTCGAGGTGACCATCGGCGTCACCAGCATCAACACCGGTAACGCGGACCGCGACAACCACCTGCGCAGCGCCGACTTTTTCGATGTCCAGAAGTTCCCCGCCATGACCTTCAAGTCGACGCGGATCGAGAAGAGGGGTGCGGGGTACGTGGCGACGGGGTTGCTCACGATCAAGGGCGTGAGCAAGGAAATCGAGCTGCCGTTCCGGGTCACGGGGCCGGTCACCGACCCTTGGGGCAACGTCCGCTACGGTCTGGAGTTCGACCGCGTGAGGATCAACCGCAGGGACTTCGGGCTGACGTGGAGCAAGGTGATGGAAACGGGAGGGCTGGTCGTCGGTGACGAGGTGACGATCGAGCTCGAGGTGGAGCTCGTCAAGCACAAGAGCTAGACGTGGTTTCCGCTGTCTTTCCGACAGACAACGGCGCCTGCAAGGCGGAAGAAGGCATGGGGCCGCGCCGGCGGCCCCTTCGTCGTACCATGGGGCAATGACTGCCGTGCCCGCTTATCGCCGCCTCGGCGAGGAACTCGGCCGCAGGGTCGAACGGGCGAGAGCGGAGCTGGAGGCGTGTCGGCTGTGCGGCCACCAGTGCGGGATCGACAGGCGGCGTACCGTCGGGCGCTGCCACACTGGCGTTCGGGCGGTCGTAGCATCGTTCGGGCCGCATCACGGCGAGGAGGCGGTGCTCTCCGGGTGGCGGGGCTCCGGCACGGTCTTCTTTTCGTGGTGCAACCTGGGCTGCGTGTACTGCCAGAACGCGGACATCTCGCAGCACGGGGAGGGGCGAGAGGTCGACGCGGCGACGCTCGCCCGCATCATGCTGGCGCTGGCGGACCAGGGGCGCCATAACCTCAACCTCGTGAGCCCCACCCACGTGCTGCCGATGGCGCTCGAGGCGCTGGCGCTGGCTTGCGAGGCGGGGTTGCGGCTGCCGCTGGTCTGGAACACCGGCGGGTACGAGTCGAGGCAGGCGCTGGAGCTGCTCGACGGCGTGGTCGACATTTACATGCCCGACATGAAGTACGCCGACGAGGACGCAGGGCGGCGACTGTCGGGCGCGGCCGGCTACCCGGTCACCAACCGGGCGGCGGTGCGCGAGATGCACCGGCAGGTCGGCGACCTCGTCGTGGATCACGATGGGCTGGCGGTGCAGGGGCTGCTCGTGCGGCACCTGGTGCTGCCGGGAGGGCTGGCGGGCACCGCCGCCGTGGCCGGGTTTCTCGCCGGCGAGGTTTCGCCGGACACGTACCTGAACCTGATGGCGCAGTATCGCCCCTGCCATCTGGCGCGGGAGTACGGCGAGCTCGACCGCCGGATCACCGCGGCCGAGTACCGCGCCGCCGCCGAGGCTTGCCGTGCCGCCGGCCTTCGCCGTGTGGAGCTCGTCCCTTGGCTGTAGGTGCTGCCTGGTCGGTTCACAGTTTGCAGTTCGCAGTTGAAAGCTGGCTGCCGGAGCGGTGTCAGGCGGTGGGCGGGAAGGTGGTAAACTCCCGCGACTTGGGGCGTGGGAGGCTGTCGTGGGCAAGCTGGGGCTGCTGGAGACACGATTCGATCCTGCTTCGTTCGAGGCGCGGTGGTACGAGCGGTGGGAGGCGTCGGGAGCGTTCACGCCGGAGCTGCCGTCGGCCAGGCCGCCGTACGTGATCCTCATCCCGCCCCCGAACGTGACCGGCAAGCTACACATCGGCCATGCGTTGCAATTCACTCTCCAGGATCTCGTGATCCGCTGGCGGCGAATGTGCGGAGACAACGCGCTGTGGCTGCCCGGCACCGACCATGCCGGGATTGCCACCCAGGTCATGGTCGAGCGGGAGCTGGCGAAGGAAGGGACGAACCGCCATGCGCTCGGGCGCGAGCGCTTCCTCGAGCGGATGTGGGCGTGGAAGGGGCAGTACAAGGACAACATTTCCCACCAGGCGCGGGCGCTGGGGGCGTCGTGCGACTGGACGCGCGAGCGCTTCACCCTCGACCCGATGCTCTCGAGGGCGGTGCGCCATGCCTTCGTTTCGCTCTTCAACCAGGGGCTCATCTATCGCGCGCATCGCCTCATCAACTGGTGCCCGCGCTGTCTCACGGCGCTTTCGGACCTCGAGGTCGTGCACAAGGACGTGGACGGCGGCATGTGGGACTTTGCCTACCCGCTCGAAGGGGGCGGCGAGATCGTGGTCTCGACGACGCGGCCCGAGACGATGCTGGGCGACACGGCCATTGCGGTCCACCCCGACGACGAGCGCTACCGCCACCTCGTCGGAACGCGGGTGCGCCACCCGTTCCTGGATCGTACCTTCCCGATCGTGGCCGATGCGGTGCTGGTCGACCCGGCGTTCGGCACCGGCGCGGTCAAGGTCACGCCGGCTCACGATCCCAACGACTTCGCCACCGGCGAGCGCCACGGGCTGGAGAAGATCAACATCCTGAACGACGACGGCACGATCAACGCCAACGGCGGGCGGTTCGCGGGGATGGACCGGCTGGTGGCCCGCAAGGCAGTGCTGGCAGCGCTCGGGGAACTCGGGTTGCGGCGGGGCGAGCGCACGCACCGCCACGCGGTCGGCCACTGCCAGCGGTGCGACACCGTGGTCGAGCCGTACCTCTCGCGGCAGTGGTTCGCCGCCGTCAAGCCGCTCGCCGAGCGAGCGCTGGAGGCGGTGCGTTCGGGCGAGACGCGGCTGGTCCCCGATTTCTGGGTGGCGACGTACGAGAACTGGCTCGAAAACATCCTCGACTGGTGCATTTCGCGCCAGCTCTGGTGGGGGCACCGGATCCCGGCTTTCTACTGCGCCGACGGGCACGTCACGGTGAGCGAGACCGACCCCGAAGCGTGCGGCGCCTGCGGCAAGCCGGTCGAACAGGACCCCGACGTGCTGGACACCTGGTTCTCCTCGGCGCTGTGGCCGCTTTCGACGCTGGGGTGGCCCGACGACACCGCCGACATGCGGGCGTTCTACCCGACCTCGACGCTCATCACGGGGTTCGACATCCTGTTTTTCTGGGTAGCTCGCATGATCATGATGGGCTGCCACTTCACCGGCAAGGCGCCGTTCGCGACCGTGCACCTCACCGGGCTGGTGCGCGACGCGCACCGGCAAAAGATGTCCAAGACGAAGGGCAACGTCATGGACCCGCTCGACCTCGTGCACCGCTACGGGGCCGATGCGGTGCGCTTCACGCTGGCGGCGCTGGCCGCGCCGGGACGCGACCTGCCGCTCGACGAGAAGCGCATGGAGGGGTACCGGGCGTTCGGCACCAAGCTGTGGAACGCCGCCCGCTTCGTGCAGATGTACCTGACGGGCGACGAGAAGCCGCTGGCCGAGCTGGACGTCGCGAGGTTCGCCCTGCCGGAGCGCTGGATCGTGGCCGAGCTCGGCCGGACCGTGGCCGCGGTGAACAGGGCATGGGAGGAGTTTCGTTTCGACGAGGGGTGCCGCCAGCTTTACCAGTTCGTTTGGAATGACTTCTGCGACTGGTACGTGGAGCTCGCCAAGCCTGTCTTGACGGAGGAGAGGGAGCAGGGGACAGGGGAGGGAACCGACCCGTCCCGTCAGTCGACCTCCGAGTCTCGTCCTCCGACGGGGCGGTCGGGGGAGGACGTGCGGGCAGTCGCGCGCGGGGTGCTGCTCGAGGCGCTCAAGCTACTGCACCCCGTGATGCCGTTCATCACTGAGGAAATCGCTGCCCATCTGGGGCACGACGGGATGCTCATCACGGCGATGTACCCCCGCCCGGTCGCGGCCGAGGACGCTGCCTCGCTCGAGTGCATGGGCGCGGTGCAGGCGATCATTCAAGAGGTTCGCTCGTACCGGCACATGGTCGGGCTGCCGCCGGCGAGCCCGTTCACCCTCTTCATCCAGGACCTGCCCCCGGCGTGGCGGGAGGAAATCGCGGGGCTGGGGCGCGAGATGTGCCGGCTGGCGGTGCTCGACGGGCTGCACTTCGGGGACGAGCCGGTTCCAGCCGGGGCCGTGCGCGACGTCGCGGGAGGCGTCCACATTGCCATCGTGTTGCCGGAGGGGACGATCGGCGAGGCGGAGCGGATGCGGCTGGCGCTCGAGCGGGAGCAGGTCACCGAGGAGCTGGGGCGGCTGCAGGCGCGCCTTGCCGACGAGGGGTTCGCCGCCAGGGCGCCGCAGGACGTCGTGGAGGGGACGCGCAGCCGGGCGCAGGAGCTGGAGCACAAGGCGGCGATGCTGGCGGCCACGCTCGAGGGCCGCTGATGCGTCGCCTGGTCGAGCCGGCGCCGTTCGCCAACATCATCTGGCTGGATGCCGTCGACTCGACCAACGACTGGGCCGACCGGATCATGAGCGCGGTCACCGCGGAGGATGGGCCGGACCTCCCTCCCACCGTGCTGATGGCCGGCTGGCAGGCCGCCGGGCATGGCAGCGGCGGGAAGTCGTGGGTGTCGCCGGCGGGGGGGCTGTACGTCACCTGGCTCGCGTGGTTGCCGGTCGAGGCGCTGGCGGTGCTGCCGCTGGCCGTGGGCGTGGCCGCCGCTACGGCAGCGGAGGCGCTGGTGCCCGGTCTGAGCGTGGGGCTCAAGTGGCCCAACGACCTGGTCGTGGACGGGCGCAAGCTGGGCGGGATGCTGTGCCACGCCCGGAGCGGCGGGGACCGCTGCTGGGTACGGGCCGGCCTCGGTATCAACGTGGCCTGCACGCCGGAGCTGGCCCCCGGCGACCCGGTCTGCCCCACCTCGCTCGCCGAGCACGGCTGGGGGGGGCAGCTCGGGCCTGCCATCTGGGCCCTCGTCGAGCGCTTCCTGAGGCAGCTCGAGGCGGGGCTCGAAGAGCCGGGGCGCGCGCGCGAGCAGTGGCAGGCGCGCCTCGTGCATCGCCTCGGCGACACGATGCGGGTCCGCATCGACACGAGGATCGTGGAAGGGCGTTTTGCCGGGCTCTCGCCGGAAGGACACCTGCTGCTGGAGGTCGGGGGCAGGGTCGAGCGCGTCGCCGCGGGCGAGCTGGTCGTCCGCCTCGAGGCGTAGGGAGGGACGCATGCTGCTGGCGCTGGATGTCGGCAACACCAACGTGACGGTCGGAGCGTTCCGCGGCAACGAGCTGTTGCGCCGCTGGCGGCTCGCCACGGTGCGGCACCGGACGGTGGACGAGATCGGCATCCTGCTCCACCAGCTTCTCCAGTGGGATGGGATTCGCGAGCGCGACATCCGGGGCGTGGTCATCGGCTCGGTGGTGCCGCCGCTCGACGGGGCGCTGCGCGAGGCAGTCAGCACCTACCTGCGTGCCGAGCCGCTGTTCATCGGTCCCGGGATTCGCTCCGGCATGCCCCTCAAGGTCGACACGCCCCTGGAACTGGGCGCCGATCGGCTGTGCAACGCGGTGGCGGCGTACGACGAGCACGGGGGGCCGTGCGTGGTCGTGGACTTCGGCACGGCCACCACCTGGGACGTGGTGTCGGCAAAGGGCGAGTTCATCGGCGGGGTCATCGCACCGGGGCTCGAGATCTCGGCCGAGGCGCTGTTTTCGCGCGCCGCCAAGCTGCCCCGCATCGAGCTGGCGGCCCCCGAGCACGTCATCGGCAAGGGAACCGTGGACTCGATGCAGGCCGGGCTGGTGCTGGGGTACGCCGGCCTGGTCGAGGGGCTCACGCGGCGGGTGCTGGAGGAGCTGGGCGGCGGCAAGGTGATCGCCACCGGCGGGCTCGCTCACGTCATGGCCCGGCACGCCGCGGTGTTCGATTCGGTCGACGACGACCTGACGCTGAAGGGGCTGCGCCTGCTATGGGAGCGCAACCGCCGGACCCGGTAGACCGCGGCGAGGAGCTGGCGTACTACCGCGCCGTCGAGGACGCCTTCGCGGCCCTGCGCGGCACCGTCTTCATCTTCAAGCCCAAGGACTTCGCTCTGCTGCAGGGATGGTGGCGGGCGGGCGTGCCGCTGGCGGCGGTGATGGCGGGTCTGGCCGAGGTCTTCGAACGGGCCCGCCAGCGCGACGCCGATCCTCCATCCTCCCTCGCGTACTGCCGCCACGCCGTCAACCGCCACGCGAAGCGGCTGGCGGCGGCCCACGTCGGGGGCGGAAAGCCCGCACCGGGCGTGCAGGTCGGTCCTGCGCTCGCCCGCCTCGTCGCGGCGGTGAGGCGGAGCGCGGCGGCGTGGAAGGGCGAGGCGGCGGTCGAGCAGGTGCTCGAAAACCTGGCGAGGGCCATCGAGGGCATGCCGGCTGGAGCGCCTCCCGCGGCTGTCGAGGTGGCGCTCGAACACCTCGAGAGCGCGACGCTGGAGGCGCTGCTGGCGGCGCTTCCGGCCACCGACCGCGAGCGGCTGGAGGTCGGCTTGCCGGAGCAGCCGCCCGCCCCTGGCGTCGCGCCCGAGGTGGCGGCGCGCAGCCGCCGGGCGCTGCTGGCCCGGACGGTGCGGGAACGGGTCGGCCTGCCGCGGCTGGAGCTGGACGGTGCCTGAGGTGCGGATCCTCGAGCTGGCGGGGGGTGGCGCCGGGCTGGCCCGCCACGAGGGGCGCGTGTGGCTCGTGCGCGGCGCCTTGCCGGGGGAGATCGTCGAGGCCGTCGAGGAACGGCGTCGGGCCGGGATCGTGGAGGGCCGCACGGTGCGCGTGGTGCAGCCGGGCGCGTGGCGCGACCCCGAGCCGTGCCCGGCGGCGGGGCTGTGCGGTGGCTGCGATCTCGCCAACGTGCGGCGCGAGGCGGTGGCCGAGGCGCTGCGCCAGGTGGTGCGGGGGGCGCTGCGGCACGCTGCGCCGGCGCTCGCCGAGGCAGTGGAAGGGGCGCCGGTCGCGGTCTCGCCGCCGGGGTGGCGACTGCGCGCCAGGCTGCAGTGGGACCGGTCGAGCGCCCGGCTCGGGTTTTTCGCGCCCCGCTCCCATCACGTGGCCGACATTGCGCCGTGCCGGGTGCTGGCCCCGCGGCTGGCCGCGGCGCGGCCTCGCCTGGCCGCGGCGCTGGGCTCGGCCGGGATTCCGGACGGCCAGCTCGAGTGGGTGGAGGACCTCGAAGGCGCCCACGCCGTGGCCGGGTGGATCGGGCCTGGGGCGCCTCCGCGCGGGCCGGTCGAGGGAGTGGACGGATGGCACCCGCTGAACCGGGAGGGAGCGGTGCGGGCCGGCGGGTGGGGTCGCCGCACGGTCACGATGCGGCTGCCTTTGCCGCTCGAGGTGCCGGTGGGGGTCTTCTTCCAGGGCAACCGCCATCTCGCACCGAAACTCTGGGAGCGGGTCGCAGGGATGGTGCGCCAACTCGCTCCCAAGCGGGTCGTCGATCTCTATGGTGGAGTGGGTTTTTTGGGCGCCGCGGCCCGGCACGCCGGGGTCGGGGAGCTCGTCGTGGTCGAAAGCCAGCCGCCGGCGGCGCGGGCGGCGGCTCACAACCTGCCCGGTGCCGAGGTCGTACCGGCCACGGCCGAGGCGTTTCTGGCCGCGCCGCCCCCGCGGGGCGGCACGCTGGCGATCGTGGACCCGCCTCGCGAGGGGCTGTCGCGCCTGGCCAGGCGGCAGCTGCTCGCCTGGCGGCCCGCTGCGGTACTGGCACTGGCGTGCGACCCGGCGGCCGGCGGCCGCGACCTCGGTACCCTGCTGGGCGCGGGGTACGCGCTGGCTGCTCTCGAGCTGTGGGACATGTTCGGCGGATCGCACCATGCCGAGATGGTGGCCTTCCTCGTGGACACCGCCGCCTGAGCCTCCCGGCGCCGCTCTGCAGGCGGCGGCGGTGGGGACAGTTGCGGCCGCTGCGGCCGGCAACCTCTGGCCGCCGCCTTCGCTGCTGGCGTGGCCGCTGGCCGCGATGGCGCTGGCGAGCGGGGTGGCGGCACTGCGCGGGGGGCGCCTCGTGGTGTGGTTCGGGTGCGGGTTGATGCTCGGCCTGGCGGCCACTGCCGCGGCGCCGAAGGCAATCCGGCCGGGTCCGGTGCCGGTGCGCTTCGCGGCGACGATCCGGGACGGCTGGACGGCCGGGACTCGCGGCTTTGCAACCCGCGTGCGGGTCGAGGAGGTCACCACGGCCCGGGGTGCGGTCCGTACCGCCGGCGAGCTGACGCTGACAGTCGGGGGCGAGGTGGCGGCAGCCGAGTTGCCGGCCCCGGGGAGCCGCTGCGAGGGAACCGGCGAGCTGCTCTACGACCGCGAGAGCGAGTTGCGGTCCCCGCTCTTGCGGGTGAAGACCAGGCTGCTGCTGCGCGCCAGCCCGCCTCGATGGTGGTCGGTCGATGCCGGGCGGGCACGCCTCGTGGAGCGGCTCCGGCGCGCCGCTGGCGAGGGCGCATTCCGCCGCGACGGTGCGGCGCTGGCAGCGGCGCTGGTGCTGGGGCGCAAGGAGGGGCTCGACCGCGAGGCCGTCGGCACGCTCCGACAGGCAGGGCTGGCCCACATCCTGTCGGTGTCGGGGCTGCACGTCGTGCTCGTCTCGACGCTCCTGTGGGGGGTGTTGACCGCGGTGGGTCTTGCACCCCGCCAGAGGCGAGTCGTGCTCGTCATCGGAGTGCTCGGTTTTGCCGTGCTGTCGGGCGGCTCGACGCCGGTGCTGCGAGCCACGGCCGCCACGGTGGCCTACCTGCTGACGCGCCTGGCAGGACGGCCTGTGCTCCCTCTGCCGGCCATGTGGGCCGTCGTTGCAGGGCTCGTGGCGCTCGATCCGGCGGCGCTCCTGCAGCCGGGCTTCCAGCTTTCGGCCGGAGTCGCGCTGGCGTTGATCCGCTGGGTCGGGCCGCTCGTGGAGGCGGCGGAGGTGCTGCCGCGGTGGCTGGCGTCGGCGCTTTCCGTGGCGTGCGTCGGGCAGCTCGCGTCGTGGCCGCTCGTGGGCGTGGCGTTCGCCGGAGTGCCGCCGCTCGGCGTGTTCGCCAACCTCCTGGCGGCGCCGCTGGCGCTGCCGCTGGTGGCGGCGAGCCTGCTCGCGGTCCTCGCCGCTGCCGTCTGGGCGCCGGCGGCGGCCCCCCTGCTGTGGGCGGTGGGGATCGGCCATGCTGCCCTGGTGCGCATTTCCGATTGGGGCGCGACCTCCACCTGGCTATTCGCGCCCCCGCCGCCCGCCCTCCTGGCTGCCGGCGCCGCTCTGCTCGTGGCCGGCGTGGTGAGCTGGCGGCGTGCCTGGGCGCCGGCGCTGCTGCTGGCGGCCGGCAGTGTGGCGTGGACTCTCGCGCCGGCCCGGCCGCCTGCTGGCGCGGGCGAGGTGCGGATGCTCCCGGTCGGCGACGGCATGGCGCTGCTCGTGCGCGCTGGCGGCGCGCGGGTGCTGGTGGACGCCGGACGCGGGCCGAGCGAGGCGCTGCGAGGGCTGGCGGCCGCCAGGGCGCGCCGTCTCGACGCGCTCGTGATCACGCACGCCGACGCGGATCACACCGGCGGTGCGCCCACCGTGCTCGAGCGGGCGCGCGTCGGCGAGCTGGTGCTGCCCGCGCTCATCGCCGAGCGGCCCGAGCTGCAATCGCTGCGAGCGATCGCCAGCCGTCGATCGGTGCCGGTGCGGCTGGTGGCGGCAGGCGACCCGTGCGCGTGGAAGGGGATGTCCGGTCGGGTCTTGTGGCCGCCGGCGGAAGGCCGGCTCGGCGACAACGACACGAGCCTCGTGGCCGTACTCGAGAGCGGAGGGATGCGAGTGCTGGTGACCGGCGACATCGAGGCGGGAGGCGAGGCGGCGCTGGTGCGGTCGGGCGCCGACCTGCGCGCCGAGGTGCTGCAGATGCCTCATCACGGCTCGAAGACGTCCTCGAGTCGGGTGCTGCTCGACGCCGTGCGACCGCGCGTGGCGCTGGCGGCAACCGGTGTGCACCCGCGCTTCGACTACCCGCATCCGGTGGTGGTTGCCCGCGTGAGGGCGCTTCCCGCGCTGGTCGTAGCGCAGGCGTGGGGGGTCGAGCGCGTGTGGTGGGGCCGCGAGACGATCGTGGTCGGCACCCGGGAGCCGGTGTCGGTGCCGAGGGAGCGGGGAAGGTGAGCGAGCTGATCGTCGTGGCCGGTCCCACCGGCGCGGGCAAGACCGTCCTGGGCGCGGCGGTGGCCGAGCGCCTGGGCGGCGAGGTGGTCTCGGCCGATGCGTTCGCGGTGTACCGAGGCCTCGACATCGGCACGGCCAAGCCGCCGCGCGAGTTGCGCGAGCGGGTGCCCCACCACCTGCTCGACATCGCCGACCCGCGCCGGACGTACTCCGCCGGGGCGTTCATCCGCGACGCCGACGCGGCCATCGCGGCGATCGCGGCCCGTGGCCGGGTGACGGTCGTGGTCGGCGGCACGCACTTTTACGTCCGGGCGCTGCTGCGGGGGCTGTTTTCCGAGCCCCCCAAGGATTCGGCGCTGCGGGCCGAGCTGGAGGCGGAGTGGGAGCGCGACCCCGCGGCGGTGCGCGCCAGATTCGAGCGCGTTGACCCCGAAGCCGCGGCGCGCATCCCGCCGCGCGATCGCCAGCGCACCCTGCGGGCGCTGGAGGTCTGGGCGGCGACGGGCCGGCCGATGTCCGAACTCTGGCGGCGAGAGCGCCGGGAAGGGTTCCGTTACCGCTATGTGATGCTCGGGGTCGCCCCACCGCGCCCGCAGCTCCATGCTAGGATTGCGGTGCGGGTCGACGCCATGCTGGCAGCGGGGTTGCTCGACGAAGTTCGCACACTGTTGGAGCAGGGCGTGCCTCGGAGCGCGCAGGCGTTCAAGGCGATCGGCTACCGGGAGTGCATGCGGGTGCTGGACGGCACCTGGAGCCTGGAGCAGGCCCGCGAAGAGATGATCGTGGCCACGCGCCGGCTGGCCAAGCGGCAACTGACATGGTTGCGCAGCGAGCCGGCGGTGGAGTGGCTCGCCGGGTTCGGCGAGGCCGGGGTGGACGAGGTGATGGCAGGGCTGGAGGCGCGCCGTGGAGCAATCGCAGGATCGTAGCAAGGCAGCGGTCAACGTCCAGGACAGCTTCTTCTACGCCCTCCGCCGGGAGGGCAAGACCATCCACGTGTACTTGCTGACCGGCAAGCGCGTGACCGGCGTGCTCCGTCGCTTCGACCGCTACGCGCTGGTCGTGGAAAGCCACGGGCTCGAGAACCTCATCTACAAGCACTCGGTGGCGACCGTGTGCCTCGCCCGCGGCGGCGACGGTGAGCACCTTGCGGCGAGCGCCGAGTAGGATCGGGCTGGTCCTCCTCGTCGGGCTGGTGGCGGCATGCCGGACAGCTGCGCCGCCGGCGAGGATCGGCCGGGTGCCGGACCCCTTGCTCGGCCCCGTGCCCGGGGCCGCTCTCAGCGACGAGCAGAAGGCCTCGGTGCAGCGGGCGGTCGCGATTGCCGAGCGGGGGGAGTTCCTGCGCGCCGCACGCGAACTCGAGGCGCTGCCGGCGGCCCACCCGGCGGTGCGGCTGGCGGCGGCCGAAATCGTGTTCCTGCAAGGAGGCGCGGCCTCGGCCGCAGCCGAGAAGCTGGTCTCCGAGCACCCCGGGTACGCGGCGGCTTGGGGGTTGCTGGCGCTCGCACACCAGCGCGAGGGAGAGGTCCGGAAGGCCGTGGCGGTAGCGCGCCGTGCGGCCGACCTGGGGCTGGTCGGCGACTGGGGACGGCGGGCCGACGAATGGGAGAAGGGGCTCACCGACCGTCTTCTCGCCGAGGGGACAGCGCTGCTCCAGCGTGGCGACGCGGCGGGTGCGCTCCGCATCGCCAGCGAGGTGCTGTCCGCCACGCCCACCGTGGCGGCAGCGCGCATGCTGGCCACGCGGGCCCACCTCGCGATGGGGCAGGCCAAGGCCGCAGCCGGGCTGGTGCCGGCGTTGCCGGACACCGAGGAAGGGCTGGAGTTGAAGGGACAGGTGGCGGAGCGGTTGGGCCAGTGGGACCTCGCGGTCGAGTTCTACTCCCGTCTCGGCGCCTCGAACCCCCGCAAGTGCGAGCTGCTGCGCACCGCGCGCGAGCAGTTGAGGCTCGTCAACGCGCCGCCCTACCTGACACGGGCCCTGGCTGCCCCGGCCCTGACCCGCAAGGGGCTGGCCGCGATCCTGGCCTGGAAGGTGCCGCAGCTCGCCGAGAAGGCGACGGGCACGGTGCCGGTGTTCGAGGACATCGTGCACCTGCAGGAACGGCGCGACATCATCACGGCGGTGCGGAGCGGGGTCATGCTCGGAGACGCGGTCACCCGCAGGTTCGGCGCCGAGCACGGGGTGACGCCGCGGGAGCTGCAGGCGGTGCTGGGGCGCCTGGCCACCCTGCTCGGGCGCCGGCCGCTCGTCTGGTGTAACGGCAACGATGCGGACGACTGTGTGAGCCTGCCGTCGACGGTGAGCGGGGCCGCGGCAGCGGCGCTCGTGGAGCGGCAGGCCACAGGGGAGGACACGCCATGCCGGCCTCGGTAGCGGAGCTGCTTGCAGCCAACCCCCTGTTCGGCGAGCTGGCGCCGTCCGAGCTCGCGGCGCTCGCGGCGGCGGCGGAAAGGCACGAGTTCGGGCGCGACGAGGCGATCTTCACGATGCAGCAGCCGGCGGACAGCCTCTACGTGCTGGTGAGCGGCCGGGTCAAGGTCTGCGTGTCGACCGCGGCTGGCAAGGAGATCATCCTCGCCACGCTCGGCCCCGGCCAGTTCGTGGGCGAGATGGCGCTGCTCGACAACGAGCCGCGCTCGGCGAGCGTCGTGACGCAGCTTCCCACCACGGCGTACCGCATCCGGCGCGCCGACTTCGAACGGCTCCTCGAGGTGTACCCCTCGATTGCGCGCAAGCTGCTGCGCGAGCTGTCGATGCGGCTGCGCCGCGCGAACGCGCAGATGGAGTCGTTGGTGACGCTGGACGTGATCGGCCGGCTGGCCCGCTACTTCATCGATCTGGCACGGCAGCACGGGCAGGTGCTCGGCAACGGCTGGGTGGCGGTGCGGCGCCCCACGCACCAGGACATTGCCGCCTCGGTCGGCACCTCTCGTGAGACCGTGACCCGGCTCATGACCGAGCTCGAGAACCGCGGCCTGGTGGTCAACGAGGGCAAGATGAGCTACCTGCGCGAGGAGGCGCTGGCCGAGGAGGGGCTCTGACGTGGCGGGTCAGCGTCTCCAAGACACCGACCCGAGCCTCGTCCGCGACGAGCCGAGCGGCGTCCACAAGCGGGCGCCGGTCGCCCAGCGCGCCGCCAGGGAGGTGCGGGACGTCCTCCGGCCGTTCACGATTCCCAACGGCATCACCCTGGTGCGGCTCGCTCTCGTGCCGTTCTTCATCCTCGCGGTCGTCGAGGGCAAGTACCCGGTGGCGCTGGCCGTGTTCCTCGCCGCGGGGATCTCGGACGGCCTCGACGGGTGGCTGGCGCGATCGCTCGGCATGCGCTCGCTGCTCGGGTCCTACCTCGACCCCATCGCCGACAAGGCGCTGCTGGTCTCGGCGTTCGTGGTGCTCACTTGGCCGCAGCTCGGCACCGTCCGCATCCCGCTCTGGCTCACGGTGCTGGCGCTTTCGCGCGACTTCCTCATCGTGCTGACGGCGCTGGTGCTCTACCTCGCGACCAGCGTTCGGGCGTTCCCCCCTTCGATCTGGGGCAAGGCCACGACCGTCATGCACATCGTCACCGTTGGACTGGTGCTCGTCGCCAACATCTGGAGGGTGCCCGACCCGGTGCTGCTCGGCTGCTTTTACCTCGCTCTCGGCCTGACGCTGCTGTCCGGCGTCGACTACATCCGCCGCGCCTCCCTGCTCATGGAGCAGCAACCGCCGACAGAGAGTTGATGGTTGGCAGTCGTTAGCTGGTGGCTCCCCCGCCCAGCCCGGGCCGGTTTTCAACTGACAACCAACAACCACAAGCCATCAACTGTCCCAATCAGCGGAGCATCTCCTCGACGACCGCGGCGGCGCGCATGTCGAGGCGGAACAGCCGGGCTTTCAGCTTCTCGACCTCGGCGCGCAGCGCCTCGCGGTTTTCGGTCTTGCGGTCCTTGGCGAGGCGGGCGTAGCACAGCGCCGTGAGCTGCAGGACCTGGATCGCCGTCTCCGGCTCCCAGCGCTCGAACGTGAACGACTCCATGTCGCGCCCCAGCTCCTCGAGCAAGGTCCTGGCCCACCCCTCCTGCTCGGCCTGGAGGCACACCTGGGCGGCGTCGAGCCTGGCGCGAAAGCGCGCCCTTGTGCTGCTGGCCCGCTCGATCCCGCGCTGCAGGATCTCGAGCGCCTGGGCCAGCCGCTTCTTGCCGAACAGCTCGCGGGCCTGGGCGATCTCCGCGGCCTCGAGCGACGGCGTCTCGCCGCTGCTCCCGCCGGTGACCATCGTGAGCGTTGGACCCTGTGCTGCGGCCGCCTCCTCGAGCCACGCCCGGGTGCGCTCGGCGGCAAAAGGGGTGCCGTCGGCGAACGACAGGCCTGGAATCCCCGGCATCCGCTCGAGGAGCTGCGCGCACGCCTGCTGGATGACCTCGGCTGCCGCCTTTCCGCGCGCTGGGTCGAGCGCCTGCACGGCGGTGGCGGTGTAGAACTGCAGGTCGAGCCAGAACAGCCCGGCTGGTTCGCCGAACGCCCCCTCGCTCGCCTGCAGGAGGTCGTGCCACCGCCCCGACGAGAACGCGCCGTCGAGCGCGGTCCTCGCCTGCGGCCGCGGCGGCGGGATGCGGGTGCGCCCGGTGGCGGGATCCGCCGGCGGGGGGCCGGGGAGGTCGTCCCAGCGCAGCGCCCGGTTGATGCGAAGGTGCGCGGGGTTGACGGGGTCGGCCTGGCGCCAGGCGGCCAAGAGCGGGGCGAAGGCGGTCTTGAGGTCGTCGAGCGAGGCGCCGGCAGGCGCCGGCGACGGTGGCACGACGACCGCCGGAGCGGACGGCGCAGGCACGGGGGTCGGGTGCGCCGGTGCCGGTGGGCCCTGGGGTGCCGGGGCAGGCGCTGCGGCCGGGACGGCCTGGGCGGCGGGGGCCGGCGCCGCCGCGGGCGCCGGCGCTGCCTCGGCCGGGGAAGCCGGTGGTGCCGTCACGGCGCGCGCCGAGACCGCCGCCAAGAGTTCGCCGAACGAGGGTGCCTCGTGCATGAGCCTGGATTCGGCGATCTCCTGCAGCCGGGTCAGGGTGGCGCGAATCGCGCCCACAGCCTCCTGCTCGTCGGGTCCCGCCGGGCGGTCCTCCACGAGCGGAGTGAGTCGGGTCGCCAGCCACTCGAGGGCGGTGACGCGGGTGCGCGGCCGCGCGGCCGGCGGGAACACCCCGTCCCAGTGGTCGCCGGCGAGGCCGGCCACGATCGCGAGCCCGTCGGCCAGCCCCTTGTACCCCTCGGTCACGAACAGGGCGAGCGCGAGGTAGGAGGCCGTCGTGAGGTCCTTCGACTTCGTGCCCAGGATCTCGAGGCACCACCCCCGCACGGCCTTCCAGTCCACGCCGCCCTGTGTCGAGCTGTGGGCCGTGAGCTTCTGGATCTCGGCCCGCAGATCGAAAAACGTCGAGTCACCCTTCGGGTCCTCCCCGTACTTCGCCGCGCCCCCGAAGAGCGTGAGGCACTTTTCGAGGTCGCCCCCCAGCACGTAGGCCATGCGTCCTCCCTCAGTCACGACTGCATCGCCTCATGATGCACCAAGTCGGAACGTGAGTGGAAGGCGGCACGAGGCACACGAGTGACGAGGTGGCGGCCCGGGACCGCCCGACGCGAGATCAGGCGGGGATGAGGTCGGCGAGGGGGCGGTCGGGGAGGGGCTGCGGGTCGCCGGCGCCGGGGACGTCGTGACGGAGGTCCTCGACGAACTCGTAGCCGCGGCAGGCGGGGTTGAACAGCAGCGCGTCGTCGGGGCGCAGCTCCCGCTGCACGAGCACGAGGCCGGCGTCCGGTTCGGTGAGAGGCAGCAAGATCGAGATGGGCGCCTGCTTGCGGGGCTCGGCGCCGGCCAGCAGCGCGGTCCAGAGCAGCGCCTGGGTGGCTGCGGCCGGCTCGGGAGCCACCGGGATGCGGGCGGCGAGCCGGCCGCTGGCCTGTTGGCGGCCGAGGAATGCGAGCAGCGCCGGCCACTGCTGCTCCGCGCCCTCGCCGTACATCCCCCGGGCGAGGGCTGCCACCGTCAGCCCGTCGAGGTCGGAGCGGAGCGAGGCGAGGACGCCGTCGTGCTCGGTGACCGAGGCGCGCACCACGAGGTCGCGAGCGCGGGCGTAGAACGACTCGACGCCGTCGACGTTGGCCAGGATCCGGTCGGCTTCGAGCAGGGCAGGCAGCACCTGGGCGAGGGCGTGCAGGTTGGCGAGCGCCCGTCCGGCGCCCCTGCCCGCTGGCTGCGAGACGAACAGCACGAGTGGGAAGCGGCGCAGGCCGCCGGAGTCGTGGCTGCCCCGCATCCTCCCGAGCACCGCGCCGTCGGCGCCCGGCAGGTACAGCACGAAGCCGTGGGGCGGCAGGTCCGCCTCGCGGCTGACGGCGTCGGCCTCCCAGAACCGCGAGAAGCCGCGGTCGAGCCAGGCCCGGAACGCCGTGGCCTCCGGGCCTGTCGCGTTGGCTCGCAAGAAGTCCTTGTAGAAAGGGAGCTTGCCGTAGATCCTCAGGGGTAGTTCGACCCGCTTCGGCCCTCCCATGAGGGTCTGGAAGAACCCGGAGCCAGGCGGGCTAAACCTCGCCACCGGCTCCCCCCTCCGGCAGCACCGCCGGCAGGGGACGGTCGAACGTCATTTCGAACAACCCTTCCGGCCGCAGGTCGGGGCGCTCGAAGTCCGGAATCTCGATGCGCACCGTCCACACCTTGTTGTCTTGCCGGGGCCGGCCCTCGGCGGCCAGCAGCACGTAGTAGACGAGCTTGAGCGGGCCGCCGCGCAGGTCCACGCGCCCCACCCAGCCGTTGCGGTCCTCGTTGGTGCCGACGATGGCGAGCGGCCGGTCCTCGAAGAGCAGCGGCAGCGCCGGGGTGGCCACCGCCGGGTTCGAGGGGCGGATGACGTTGGGGCCGAAGAGGTCGACGCGCCCCACGCGCTCGCCGATGAACGTCCGGCCGGCGCCGCGCCCGCGCTCGAGCAGGCGGATCGTGACCTCGGGCTTACGCCCGCGCTCGGCCCGGTCCTCGGGGTAGAGGAACGCCTGCCAGCGGCGCATCGCCCGCAGCCGGTCCTTGTCCTCGCCCACGAAGTCCACGAGCTTTTCTTCCCCATCGACGATGGGCAGCAGGGCGAACTCGGAGAAAAGCCGGTCGAACGTCTCGTCCTCGTAGAGGAGCTGGTCGAGCGCCTCGCGGCTCGCGGTCTCGAGCGTCAGCGCGACGGCGGCCTCGCGCCGCGTCGTGTCGAGCGTGATCGGCCCCCACGGTTCGCTGGCCACACCGCGCTGCGGGCCGCGGGCGAAGGCCTCGCGCAGGCGACGCAGGGCGCGCTCGGAAATGAACGGAAAGCGGTCGGCGCAGCAGCGATCGACGCGGCGCCACAGCTCCCTCGAGCGCTCCTGGTACTCGGGCCGGATGTCCTTGACGAGCAGCTCGGCGGCCTTGGCCTCGACCGGCCTGAAGCGGTCCGCCTCCGGCACGCCGCGCAGACGCGGGTTGGCGGAAAAGCCGTGGAAGTCGGCGAGCAGCGCCTTGTCGGCGGCGATCTGCTTCCAGGCGCGCAGGGCGGTCTCCTCGAGCCCGGACACACAGCGCTGGAACGCCTGTGCTGCCCGCACCAGCTCATCCGGCGGGCCTGCCGAAGAGCCGCGGCCTCGCCCGCCGCCCTCGCGCAGCAGCGGCCGCAGGGCGTCGTTCTCCCGCACGTACTCCTGGATGTCGTCGACCGAAAGCCCGCCGCCGCCTCCGCCGCCGCCTTCCGTCACCACCCGCCAACTACGCATCTCGCGCACGAACTCGCCCCACGCGTAGGCGCGCATGGCGCGCTCCGGATAGGCGAGCGACGGTCCGCCACCGCCGCCGGAGCGTCCCAGCATGGCGCGCAGGTAGTCGTACAGCGCGGAGTTGACCGCGTCCACGCCGCGGCTGACCTCCTCCTGGCCGCGAATCGGCTCGAAGCTGCGGCGCGCCCAGTTGACGAACGAGTTGGCGGCGGGGACGTTGTTGGAAGCGTAGTACTTGGTGAAGCAGTCGGTGCAGCCGCGGAAGACCTGGTCGGCGAAGAACGACGCCACGGGCGGCACGGTGCGCGCCGCGAGCGCCAGCGCCGCGAGCTCGCGTGTCTTGCGCGCGGTGCGTGCCGGCTCGAACTCGCGCGGCGGGTTGGCGGCGTCCCACGTCGCCACGGCCTCTGCCGGTGCCAGCACCAGCTTCTCCTGGTCCTTGTAGAAGCGCCCCACCTCGTCCAGCCGCTCTCTCGCCGAGCCGAGCCCGGCGAGCGTGCCCTCGAGCTTGGTGGTCGCGGTCGTGATCTCGGCGGCGTCGGCGAGCTTGACGAGATCGGCCCAGGCAGCCCGGAGCTTGCCGGCGTTTTCCGACCAGCCGACCCCGGCGCCCTGGCCGGGGGTCTCGACGTAAAGGTGGCGGTAGTCCTCGCGACGCCCCACCAGCGCTTCCCACTCGGCAGGAATGCCCGAGCAGCGCCCGGCGTCCATGCCGGCGCGCGAGGAAATCGCGGTGAGTGCGGCGTGGTCCTCGCGGCAGTTGGCGACCCAGTCGGCGACGGTGAGGCCGGGCCGGCGCACCGCCGACTCCGGCCGCTCGCCCTTCATGATCGCGGCGCCGTCATCGTAGTTCTCGACGAAACGGCGGCCGGTGTCGACGAAGGTGCCGAGCGCCGCCTGCGCGGGGCGGAACGCGTCGATGCGCAGGACTTCCGCCTGCACGTCGGCAAAGGTCTTGAGGTACAGCGTCGGTTCCCAGCGGCCCAGGTTGCGCGCCGTCCAGAACTCGCGCATCGCCCGGCGGCAGCCCGCCGGCTCCGGGGTGGCGGTCGAGGCGACCGCCGGCCGGGCGGCCACGGCGGCGCGGAAGATGGCGTCGACCTCGGCGGCGTTGACGGGGCCGGAAAGCCAGTCGTCGATTTCCTTGCCGCGGGTCGTCGGGTCGAGTCCGCGGGTGCGCAGGCAGAGCGCCAAGATCGGCTCGATCCGCAGCTCCCGGCGCAGCTCCGGCAGCCGCTCTGGCTGGTTGCCGGCCCGGTGCTCGGCCATCCGCAGCAGGGCGGCGAATCCACGATGCAGCGACTCGTAGTCCTGGTAGTGCGCCGACCACTTGAGGGCCTGGGCGCGGGCGTCGAATGAGGCGAGAAGCTGCGGCAGCACGCCATTGGCCAGGAGCTGCCCCTGCACGGCCGGGATGAGCTTCTCGGTGATCTCGTTGCGCGCCCCGCCGCGCAGCATCAGCCGCATGAGCCAGCGGGACTCGGCGAGGTGCCGCTTGTGCCGCTCGAGGCGATCGACGAGCTCCCAGCTCTGCTGGAGCGTGCACGGCCTGGCCGGGTCGAGGCACATCCTCGCGTCGGCCACTGCCTTGTCGATCGGCCGCAGCCGGGTGTAGAGGTTGAACGCGGCCATGCCGAGCGCTCCCACCAAGAGCGGGATGACCACGGCGGCGAGCCCGTAGAGGACGTAGCGGTTGACGCGGTCGCGCTTTTGCGCCGCCCGGGTGCGGGCGATGAGGCCCTGCTCGACGAACGCCTTCTTCTCGTAGAAGTCGCGGATGAAGAAGGCGCGGGCGCGGGTGAACACCTGCTCGAGGTTCTCGAGCACTCCCTGGGGGTCCCCGGAGGAAACCCGTAGCAGGTCGCGGCACGCGCGTGCCACCGGGCGGCCCTGCTGCACGCCGGAGGTGATGTAGAAGCCGCGGAAGATGAACGGCTCCTCGAACCGGCTGGTGGCGAACATGGTGTGGAGATAGCCGAACAGTGGCTCCTGGAGCGCTTCCAGCTCCTCGGGGAACACGAACAGCTTGTCGACCTGGGAGAGGTTCGGCTCGTCCTGCATGAGGCGCAGCCGCAGCTTGTGCACGCGGTTCACGATGTTCGCGAAGACCTCGCCGAAGCTCTTGGGGTCCCAAGCCTTCTCGATCGGGTCGGGGTTGGACCAGCCGAAGAGCTGGCGCTGGTCGATGGGGTCGAGCTTGGTGAAGAACTCGGTGAAACCGAGGATGCGGTCGGCCTTCGTGACCAGCACGAAGATCGGGAAGCGGATCTCGAGCAGCTTCTGCAGGTGCATGAGCTTTTGGCGGATGTTCTTGGCCTTGCGCTCCTGCTCCTCGGGGGGGTCTTCGACCAGGCTGGTGGCCGGCACCACCACGATCACGCCGTTGATCGGGCACTGGCGGCGGTGCTTCTTGATGAGGCGGAGGAACGCCTCCCACTCGTGCGCGTCGGGTGCGCTTTCCTCCTGGAAGGTGAAACGGCCGGCGGTGTCCAGGATCACCGCCTCGTTCGAGAACCACCAGTCGCAATTGCGGGTGCCGCCGGCGCCCGAAAGCGCGTCCTGGCCGACCGGGAACTCGAGCCCCGAGTTCTTGAGCGTGGTCGACTTGCCGGATTGCGGCTCGCCGATGAGCAGGTACCACGGGAGGTCGTAAATCGACATTCCCGCCTCGCGGAGCTGCCGGACAGCGAGCTGCCACTTTTCGGACAGCTCGGCCAGCGCCTCGCGGATTTCCTCCTTGCCCACGCCCGCCTGCTTGGAGTGGGCGCCCAGCGTGCCCTCGAAGCTGCGGGCGCGCCGCTTCTGCCCGGCCTTGAGGAGGGCGTTGAACCCCTTGATGAGCAGGATCAGCGCCAGGACGCCGAGCGTGAAGAGCGCGGCCATCTTGTTGTTCAGCCCCAGCGCGCGCGCCACGACGAAGCTCACTGGCAGGAAGATCATGAAGGGAGCCAGGGCCTTGATGGGTCGGGGGAAGGCCTGCAGCGCACGGAGTAGTTCGTACATGTTCACCCCTCCCTAGCCGAGGCTCGCCACGACCGCCCGCAGGTCGGACACGAGCCCGGCCCACAGGCCGCGCGAAAGCAGGAAGTAGAGGATGACGATGCCGACCGCGACGATAGCGACGCGCGCCAGCGTCACGGCGGGCGAGACCCGGGTCGATTTCTTCGCGCTGACGTGGTATGCGTCGGGAGTGATCTGCCGCTGCACCTCCGCCAGGTACTCGGAGAGCTGGCGGTAGAGCTTCGCCTTGATCTCCGCCAGCTTCTCGGGCTTGCGGTGGTAGGTGCCGCGCACCCCGAGACAGATCGCGGTGTGGAGGATGGCGGCCATCTCGACGTCGTCGTAGCGGAGTTCGGAGGCGATCTGGAACAGCTTGTCGCCTCCGATGTTGGACTGGAAGAACCGCTGCTCGAGCAGGTGCTCGCGCTGCCACGCCTCGGCGTGCGGCCAGTCGCACGAGAGCAGGATCTCGTCGGCCAGCACCGCGAGCGGGTACTTGGCCCGCGCGTAGAGGGCGTCGAGGCGCGGATCCTGGCGCGCCTCCCGCTCCATGCGCGCGAAGATCTCGTCGATCTCTCCCTTCACGAGCGTATCGCTGACCGGGAAGCCCTTCTGGACCTTGCGTCGGAACGACACGAGAAAGAGGAAGAGCGGCGACGCGAGGCGGAAGATCTGTGTTGTGTAGTCGCGTGCAGTGTCCATGGTGCGCCTCTCACTCGCGGCCCGAGCCGCCTTCCCGCCGCGTCACGATGTAGACCACGAACTTCAGGCGGGGGTCGAGCCCGCCCGAGACGGCCAGTTCCCTGGCGCGCTCGACCGCACTCCAGTACGGGCCTTCCCGCGCCACCGAGAAGTAGTGGAAGTCCTCGCGCGCCGGCAGCCCGCCCGGGGTGCGGCGCAGCAGCTCGATGTCGAGGCCGAACAGGCGGCGCTGCACGAGCAGGGGGATGTCCTCCGGCGCGCCGATCTTGGCTGTCTCGATCCGGTTCATGAGCGCCCGGTCGTCGAGGTCGGACTCGATGCAGAGATAGATCTCGTTGCCCGGGGCCAGCCACTCTTCCTTGAACGTGCCGCACAGCAGCTCGCCGCGAGGCTGCAGCTCGAGGCGGATGAAGCGGCCCGACAGCATCTTCTCGAGCAGGCGCTCGAGCGTGAAGACGAGCTGGTGGAAGCACTCCCCGAGCCTGTCGTGATCGTAGGCCGGGACGGCGATCGCCTCGACGCCGCCCTCCTCGAAGATGGCGAGCTGGCCGGCCAAGCGGGCGAGCTCGAGATAGGCGGCGTACGGGTGCATGCGCGGGGCTGCCACGAGCTGCCTCGCGACGGGCAGGAAGCCGCCCAGGATCTGCAGCTTGAGCACGCCTTGCCAGCCCGTGGGGTTGGTCGCGTCGAGCACCAGGCGCCCTTCCGCGACCTCGGCGCGCAAGAAGCGCAGCTTGGCTTCCGCCCGGTGGAGCACCGACTCCACGAGCTCGGCCAGCGGCGGCCAGGCGCCGAGACTCGTCACCGGCGGGATGAACTCGCGCACGAGCGAGGGCTTGCTGCTGCCTGCGCCGCCGCGCTGCACGACGGCGACGGGCAGGCACTCGTACCCCTCGCGGTTCTCCGAGCCCAGGAAGAAGCGGCCGGCCAGCTTTCGCACCGCCACGGTCTGGCCGGCGATGCCGGTGTTCTCGTCCGGGATTTCCTGCTGCTCCACCACGAAGCGCCGATCCTGCCCGGTGCTCCCGAGGCCCGGATCGCTGGTGTTGGGCTCGCCGTCCCGGCGTGCAGGCACGCCCAGCCAGACCGGCAATCGCCCGTCGCTGAGCGCCAGGGCGTCCTTGAGGTCGCGCGGCGGCAGCTTGAGATTGGCGGCGAGCTGGGCAAAGGTGCCGTCCGAAAGCACCGCGGTGCAGCGCCTCAAACCGATCGAGAACCCCTCGAGGAGGTCGTCCGCGATCTCGAGTTCGTCGAACCCCCAGAGGAAGGGGTTGGCGAGCCGCGCGGCGTCGGTCGCCCGCCCGGCCAGGGCGCGGCTCGCAACCTGCAGGTGCTGGGGACGAAGCAGCATCCCCTCCGACCAGTGGATGTCGGGGTGTACCTTCACGTCTCGCTCCCTCCCGGGCTCTCAGCGGGCTTCCTGGACCGTCAGGTAGGCGCCCCGGACGGCCACCTCGAGCGTCCGTCCCTGCCACTGTTTGCGGGTGCGGAACTGCATCAACCCCTCGACGCGGTCGGTCGGAGCGGTGCGATAGTCGGCCACGATGGCGAGGATGTCGTAGCCCTTCTGGGGCGTCAGGACGATCCTCTCGGCGCAGCCGCCCTTCACGGCGATGGTGCGGGTGCGCAGCGCGAGCTGCTGGCGAACCGGCGAGTAGAACCAGCGCGCGCCTTCCTGCCGGATCTGCGCCGCTTCCGCGTCGTTGACCTGGATGATGTCGATGGTCAGCAGCAGGCCCTCGTTGACCACCGGGTCGCAGCGAAACGCGACGACAGACTGAGAGGCGCAACCCCAGCCCAGCCCTGCGGTCACGGCCAGCGCCAGAACGGCAAAGCCACGCCACGGAGCACGCTTGGTCATCATGTGGTGTCCTTTCTCTCGTCGAGCCGATCGAACTGCTCGAGCGCCCGCTTGCCGGTGACGAGCAGGACCTCGTCCGCCACGAGCTCCGCTGTGATGGCCCGGGCCAGCTCCTTGTAGTGGTTCCACAGCTCGACGGCCTCGATGCGAAACACTTTCTTGCGGCTCGCCTCGGAGAGGCTCGCCTCGATGGCCGCCGGGCTCACCCGAGACCAGAACGCGGCGAACCAGATCCCAGGGCTTTCGTGATAGGCGGCCGTGGTGGCGACGAGCCACTTTTCGACCGCGCGGAGATAGGCCCGCAGCTCTTCGAGCGCTCCGGCACGGCCCTCCAGCGCCGCCGGCAGCAGCTTGCGCAGGGAGGTGCGGAAACCCGGGAGCGCCACCGCCTCGGTGACGTTCCCGCGCGTCGTGAGGTTGTGGGCGGTGGCGGCGATGAAACGCTCGGCCGAGGTCGCGAAGTCGACAACGGCGCGGGCTGCGAGGAGACCAGGCTCGGCAGGTGCCGGCCCAAGTTCGCCGGCCAGTCTCGACCAGGCGGCCGGGGCCGCCGGCTCGGGAGCGGCGGCAGGAGCCTCGCGCCGCCCCGTCTCGAGCTCGTGGACACGTCGGCGGAGCGCCGCCAGCTCGGCCATGTCGACTCTCGCCCCGGGCAGCACGGGGAAGAACGTCCTGAGCTGGTCCAGGAACCGCTGCCGGTTGGCCGGGGTGAGGCGGCCGATCTCCTCCAGCAGCGCCTGGCGCAGCGCCTTGTGGCGTTCTTCGGGGTCGGCGAGGTGGTAAAGGGCAGCCAGGTTCTCGATCGTGCGAGCCACCTCGCGCGTGCGCGCATCGAGCGCCAGGTCGCCCGAGGAGAGTGCCACCCGCATCGGCACCGACTCGGCGACCACCGCTGCCGGGGCCTGCTCGGGAGGCGGGGCGGGCGTCTGGAAGGCGGCCAGGATCTCTGCCGGCACGCTGCCCTCGCGCCTGAGCAGCTCGCAGGGGCGGTTGTTGCCGTCGGCCAGCATCGCGCGCAGGATGTGGAGCGGTTCGATCGGCGCCTCGCCCGCCTCGCGGTCGGCGGCCTGCAAGAGGCCCACCAGCCGGGGTGTGAGCAGCATCTCGCTGGCGAAGAGGACCGACTCGTCCATGGCCACGGCGCGAAGGTGGCGGCCAATCCACGCTCGCGGACCGCTCCAAACCTCGTTGCGGCGCAGCGTCTCGCTCACGAACGCCGGTGTCAGCCCGGTTCCGGCCAGACCCTCGAGCAGGTCGGGGTTGAGGCTGGCGAGGCCGATGAGCATTTGCCGGTCGGTGACGTAGGAACGCTTTTCCTGGCTCGCCAGCATGAACGCGGCGCCGAGACCGAGGGAGGCGGCGGGGGACAGGCGGGCCGCGAGGCGCTCCGCCTCCCGCCGCAGCTCCCCCGCGTCGGGGTTGAAGCTGTCCCGGACGGCGCCGATCGAAAACCGCACCACGGCGTAGCCGAGGATGAACTCGGTGCCGCTGGCGATGGGCTGGGGCGAGGAGATGCGGGCGCCCTCCACCCAGGTACCGTTGGTCGAACGGAGGTCCTCCAGCACCCAGGTGGCGTTGGCGGCATCCCACGCCAACGCCGCGTGGCGGCTCGAGACCGAGCGGTCGAGGGAGAGCGCGAAGGAGTTGCCCGCCGCCCGGCCGAGCGTCACGCGCGGGCCCGTGCCGGTCCAGCGGGCGCCGTCGAGCGGACCTTCCAGCACCTCGAGCGTGATGCCCTCTGCCAGGCCGGCGGCCAGTGCGGCGGTGGCGTCGGCGACCACGGAGCGGCGACTGGTCGGCTGGCGCGAGGCACCGGGCGCGGGATTGGCCGCCCGCGGGCTGCCGGGTTGCATCATCGGGGCTCCTCGCCCGCGCCCGGGTCGCCGCCGGCCCTGCCGCCGATCCCGGGAGGCGAAGACCGGTGTCGATCCTGTGCCATTGGCGTCCTCATCGCTTCGCGAGCCCTTGGGGGCATTCTAGGAGCCTGTCGGAGAAATGGGAAGGCCCGCGCGCAGGGGGGGTGCTGGGGGCAGGCAAGGCGCGATGAGGCGGGCGACGCAGGAACATCGCAGCCGACGAGCGACGCCGCATGCGGCCGGCAACCCCCCTGCGCCCTTCGGGTTGCGGGCGGCGTGGGGCCATCTGCGGCGTTGTCGCGCCTCGCCGATGGAGCACATCGCCTTCGGCGCTCCGCCTTGCATCTGGCCCCACGGCGCCCACAACGCGGATCTTCCGCTTTCTCCGACAGGCTCCTGGCAAAGAACGAGGCCGCTCTCGTCTATTCCGGGCCGCCGGCGCGGTGGACGCGCAGGAGGTTGGTGGAGGGCCTGGCCGCGACCGGCGCGCCGTGGGTCACGACCACGAGATCCCCCGCCCTGGCCAGGCCTGCATGGATCGCGCGCTGCTCGGCAAGGTGCACGACGGCCTCGTGATCTTCCGGCAGGTTCGCCGTGATTTCCGGGAGCACCCCCCAGACCAACGCCAGGGCGCGCGCCACCCCCGGATCGGGCGTGAGCGCCAGGATCGGGGCCCGCGGCCGGTGGCGCGCCACCAGGCGTGCGGTGCGCCCGCTCTGCGTGAAGCAGACCAGCACCGCCGCCTCGAGCTGATCGGCAGCGCGGCTCGCGGCCATCGCCACCGCGTCGCCGACCGGGTCGCGCAGCTCGGGAGCCGCGGTGGCGCACACCCAGCTCGCGTCGAGATCGAGGTGAGCCTCGGCCTCGCGCAGGATCGAGGCGCACGCCGCCACCGCCAGGTGCGGGTGCCGGCCCACGGCCGTTTCGGCCGTGAGCAGCACGGCGTCGGTGCCGTCGAAAACGGCGTTGGCCACGTCGCTCGCCTCGGCGCGCGTCGGGCGCTCCTCGCGGATCATGCTCTCGAGCATCTCCGTGGCCGTGATGCTGGGGACGCCCTGACAGCGCGCGCTGCGGAGAACTCGCTTCTGGAGCACCGGGACCTTCTCGGGAGCGGTCTCGGCGCCGAGATCGCCGCGCGCCACCATCACGAGGTCGGAGGCGGCGAGGATGCTGGCGAGCGTGTCCGGTTCGAGGGCCCGCGCCTTCTCGAGCTTGGCCACGATCGGCAGCCGGGTCGAGTGCGGCCCGAGGTGGGCCCGCAGCAGCGCCACATCGTCCTGGCGCCTCACGAACGAGAGCGCGAGCACGTCCACGCCAGCCTCGAGGGCGGCATTGGCGCAGGCGCGATCGTGGTCGGTGAGGGAGGGGAGCGAGCTGTCGCCGTCCGGGAGGTTGACGCCCATCCCACCCCCGACCTCGCCCGGCCGCTCGACGACCGCCACCACCCCGGCCGGTGTGAGTTGCAGGGCCCGCAGCACCACCTTGCCGTCCTTGACCAGGATCCGGCACGGCGGAGGGCTGTCGCGCCGCGGATCGAACCCCTCGATCGGGATCGCCGAGGCCGCCGGATCGGCCGACAGCTCGACCCTCTGGCCCGCCTCGAGGCGCTGCAGGGGGGCGCCCTTCGCGACCCGCAGCTTGGGCCCGGCCAGGTCGCACAGCACGGCGACCGGCCGGCCGGCTTCGGCCTCGGCGGCGCGCACCATCGCGACGAGCGGCGCGATGTCGCCCGGCTTGAGGTGGGAGGCGTTGAGCCGGAAGCCGTCGGCCCCGGCGGCGAGCAGCGCCCTGACTCCCTCCGGGCTCGCCGAGGCCGGCCCGAGGGTGGCCAGGATCTTGACCTTGCGCGGGAAGTGGGTCGCCATGGAATCCTCGCGGCCGCCATGGTAGGGCAGACCGGACCGGGAATCACCCCCTGCGCGCGCCGGTTCGTGGTTGACAAGAAGGGCGGCCGAGTGGAACCTGAGTGCAGCGGCTCCTGAGAGAAGCGACCTCGGTCAGCCTGCGGGGAGGACGACATGCGTACCGCCAAGCAGCTCGTGATCGTGGCAGCGGTATCGGGGCTGGCGGGCGTCGCGGCGTGGGCCGCGACACCCGGCACCCTGGTGAGCGTCGATGTGCTGTCGAGACCTGCACCGGTGCTGGCCGCCAAGGTGCAGGTGGTCGAGGACCTCAAGACGCCGGCCGAGCGGCTGGGCCCGCGGCTACGGGCGCGAATGCGGGAAGGCGGCGTCGTGCCGGTCATGGTCGTGCTCAAGGAGCCCGTGGTGGCGAGCACGCTGGCGCCGTACACCGCTGCGTGGGACGAGGCCCGCACGCTGCACATCGCCGTCCTCGAGCACGAACTCGCCGAGCGAGCGGCGGGGCTTGGGTTCCGGGCGACCAAGGGGCTGTCGCACATCCCCATCATCTTCGGCGAGATTTCGGCAGAACAGCTCGAGGCGCTGGCCGCCGACCCGCTGGTGTCCGGCATCCAGCTCGACGGCACGGTGTACGCCGCGCGGGCCGAGGGCGGTGCCCTCATGAAGTCGGACCAGTTGCGGGCCCAGGGGGGGCGCGGAAGCGGAGTCGGCGTCGCGATCGTCGACACCGGGATCGACTACAACCACCCCGAACTCTCGGCCCGCGGCGGCACCCAGAAGGTCGTCGCCGGCGGCGATTTCACCGGTTCGGGCCAGCCCTACGGCCTCGACGACCAGGGGCACGGCACCGCCTGCGCAGGCATCGTGGCCGGCTGGGACGGCGGCATGGCGCCCCAGGCGCACCTGTGGGCGATCAAGGTGCTCAACTCCGAGGGCAGCGGCCAGGAGTCGTGGATCGCCGACGGGCTCAACGCCGTCTACGCGAATCGCAACGACTTCGGAGGCATCGGGGTGGTCAGCATGTCGATCCAGTCGAGCGCCCGCTGGCCGGGCAACTGCGACGACGACTCGCCGGCCTACGCCGCCGCGATGCAGCAGCTCGACGCGGCCGGGATCGCGATCATCGTCTCGTCGGGTAACCACGGGTGCTCCGACGGCGTCTCGACCCCGTCGTGCGTGTCCTACGCCATTTCGGTCGGCGCCGTTTACGACGCGAACATTGGCGGCCGGCAGTACGGCGAGGGCACCTGCATGCCTACCGGCTGCACCGACTTCACCACTGAGGCCGACAAGATCACGTGCTACTCCAACTCTTCGAACCGGCTCGACACCCTGGGACCGTCCGACTGCGCGACCACCCCCAAGATGGGTGGCGGCAACGAGACCTGCTTCAACGGCACCTCGGCGGCCTGCCCGTACGTCGCGGGCGTGACGGCGCAGATCCTGTCCCTGCGGCCGCAGACCACCCCGGCGCAGATCAAGGCGGCGTACCTCAACACCGGCAGGGCCATCACCGACAATCGCAACGGCGTGACGCGCAAGCGTGTCGACGCGCTCGCCGCGTACCAGTACGTGCAGGGCTCCACGTGCACGGCGCCGGGGCTGCCGGGCAACTTCCGCTCCTCGGCCCTCACCGTGCCCTCGGGCGCGACCTACACGCTGTCGTGGAACGCCGCCTCGAACGCCGACGGCTACGAGGTGCAGGAGGCCACCAACTCGAGCTTTACCGGGGCCACGACGCTCACCACGACCGGCACCTCGATGAGCCGCTCCCATGCCGTGACGGGCAACACGACGTTCTACTACCGCCTGCGGGCGACGCGCACCTGCGGTGCCCAGTCGACGTGGACCTCGACCGTCTCGGTGACCGTGACGTACAGCGGGCCCAGCGCCTACGTGTACTGGGTGCCGGTGGTGGCCAACCTCGCCGGCAGCGGCGGCAGCCAGTTCCGGAGCGACGTCGGCATCCTCAATCGCTCGAGTTCGAACGCCAGCGTCCAGCTCATTTACCGCGGCACCTCCACGCTCACCCGCAACGAGACGCTGGCGGTGGGCCGGCAGCGCATCCTCGTCCATGTCCTCGGGCCGTCGTTCTTCAACACGAGCGGGAAGGGGGCGCTGGAAATCCGCTCCGACCGGCCCCTCACCGTCACCTCGCGGACCTACAACGTGACCTCGCTCGGCACCTTCGGACAGTACTACGCGGGGTACGAGCCCGCGAGCGGCCTCGGGCAGGGGCAGTGGGGGGTGCTCGCGCAGCTCACCCAAAACACCAGCTACCGGACCAACATCGGCCTGCTCAACATGGGCTCGGCCGTGGCCGTGGCCAATGTCAAGCTCTACAGCGGCACGGGCAGCCAGGTCGGGGAGTACAACGTGACGCTCAACCCCGGCGAGTACAAGCAGGAAGACCGGGTCTTCCAGACCAAAGGCGGTCAGACCAACATGGCCGAGGGGTACGCGAGGGTGACGTGCGCCTCGGGTGCCGGCGTGATCGCGGTCGCATCGGTGCTCGACAACGGCACCTCCGACCCGACGACCATCGAGCTGGTGCCGTAGGCGGCCCGCACCTGCCCGGTGGAAGACCGCAGGCCGGGCCCCGGCGGGGGCCGTCTGGCGGCGAACCAACGGTGGCGAGGCGCGTACACTGGTGTGCCTGCGCGGGCTCTGCCCGCGCGCATCCGGAGGGAGGAGGTCGTGATGCGACGAGGATGGCTCGTGTCGGTGCTGGTTCTGGCCGTGGCGCTGCCGGCGGTGGCGGCGCCGGCCACGCCGGCCAACCCGCTGCTGGAGGAGTGGAAGACGCCGTTCGGGGTGCCGCCGTTCGCCGAAATCCGGCCGGAGCACTTCCTGCCGGCGATCGAGCGTGGAATGGCGGAGCAGAAGAAGGAAGTGGCGGCGATCGTCGGCAACCCAGCGCCGCCGACCTTCGCCAACACCATCGAGGCGCTCGACGCCTCGGGCGAGCTGCTGGCCAGGGTGATGGGCGTGTTCCAGAACCTGGTGGGCGCCGAGACCAACGAGGCGCTCCAGGAGATCGCCCGCACCACGGCGCCCATGATGGCGGCGCACCGCGACGACATCGCGCTCGATCCCCGGCTGTTCGAGCGCGTCAAGGCGGTGTGGGAGGCGCGCGCCTCGCTCGCGCTCAACCCCGAGCAGGCCAGGCTGCTGGAGGAGACCTACAAGGGGTTCGTGCGCGGCGGTGCGCTGCTGGCCGGCGAGCCCAGGGAGCGCTTCCGCGCCATCAACGCGGAACTCGCGGCGCTCGGCACCAAGGTCGGGGACAACCTTCTCAAGGAAATGAACTCCTACCGGCTTGTGATCGATGATCCGGCCGATCTCGCCGGGCTGTCCGAACGGGTGAGAGCGGGAGCCGCCGAGGCCGCCAGAAAGGCCGGGCTCGAGGGCAAGTGGGTCTTCACGCTGCACGGGCCCTCCCTGTGGCCGTTCCTCGAGGGGGCCGACAACCGCGAGCTGCGAAAGCAGATCTTCACGGCCTACATCACCCGCGGCGATCACGGCAACGAACTCGACACCAAGGCGCTCGTGGCGCGCATTGCGGCGCTGCGCGCCGAGCGCGCCAGGCTGCTGGGGTTCGACACCTGGGCCGACTTCGTGCTCGACGACAACATGGCCCGGACGCCGGCGCGGGTGTACGAGCTGCTCGATCGGTTGTGGGGGCCGGCCAAGGCCGTCGCGGCGCGTGAAGCCGCCGACCTGCAGGCCGCCATCAAGGCGGACGGCAGGGACTTCCAGCTCGAACCGTGGGACTGGTTCTACTACACCGCCAAGGTGCGCAAGGCGCGCTTCGATCTCGACGAGGCGGCGCTGCGACCGTACTTCCAGCTCGAGAACGTGCGCGAAGGCGCGTTCTGGGTCGCTCACAAGCTGTACGGCATCAGCTTCACCGAGATCGAGAACGTGCCCGTATACCACCCCGAAGTCAAGGCGTTCGAGGTCAAGGACGCCGACGGCTCGCACCTCGCGGTGTTCTACTGCGACTACTTCCCGCGCCCCGGCAAGCGCAGCGGTGCCTGGTCGAGCCGGTATCGCGGCCAGTACTGGAAGAACGGCAAGGAGATCCGGCCGATCGTGGTCAACGTCGGCAACTTCTCGCGCCCGGCCGGCGATACCCCGGCGCTGTTGTCGCGGGACGAGGTGGAGACCCTGTTCCACGAGCTGGGCCACGGCCTGCACTCGATCCTGTCGCGCATCCACTACCGCTCGCTGGCCGGCACCCCGCGGGACTTCGTGGAGCTGCCGTCGCAAATCATGGAGCACTGGGCGTTCGAGCCGGAGGTGCTCAAGGTCTACGCGAAGCACTACAAGACCGGCGAAGTGATTCCGGCCGAGCTGGTGCGGAAGATCCAGGAAAGCTCGAAGTTCAACCAGGGTTTCGCGACCACCGAGTACCTCGCCGCTGCGCTGCTCGACATGGACTGGCACACGCTCACGGCGGCCGCCCCCCCCGAGACCAGTGCGTTCGAGCGCATCTCGCTGGCCCGCATGGCGATGCCGCGGTACATCGTGCCGCGCTACCGGTCCACCTACTTCCAGCACATCTTCGGCCCCGGCGGCGGGTACTCGGCCGGCTACTACGCCTACATCTGGGCCGAGGTGCTGGACGCCGACGCCTTCGAGGCGTTCAAGGAAAAGGGGCTATTCGACCAGGCCACGGCGCGCTCGTTCCGCGTCAACATCCTCGAGAAGGGCGGAACCGAGGACGCCATGACGATGTACGTGCGTTTCCGGGGCAAGGAGCCTTCGGTCGAGCCGCTGCTCGCCAACCGCGGCTTGAAGTGAGGGAGTGGCCTGCCCGCCCAGGTCCAGGATCACGCCCAAGACGAAGTCCACGTCCTGGGCGAGGTCCTGACTGGGAACCCTGCCTTGCGAGAGGCCCATCCAAGCTCCGGGCTACAGCGGCGGGACTGGTGCATCCGCCGCCGTACCGTCCCCAGCCACCAGCCTCTAGCCACTTTTCGAGATCCCGTGGAGAATGGACGATTCCGGCGCCTGCGCCGGTTAGGACCTGCGATGCGTGACACGATCTCGATCCGCGGCGCCCGCGAGCACAACCTCAAGAACATCGACCTCGATATCCCCCGCAACCGGCTGGTGGTGATCACGGGGGTGTCGGGCTCGGGCAAGTCGACGCTGGCGTTCGACACGCTGTTTGCCGAGGGACAGCGGCGATACGTCGAGTCGCTCTCGGCGTACGCCCGGCAGTTCCTGGAGCAGATGGACAAGCCGGACGTGGACACGATCGAGGGGCTATCGCCGGCGATCTCGATCGAGCAGAAGACGACCTCGAAGAACCCCCGCTCGACGGTCGCGACGGTGACCGAGATTTACGACTACCTGCGCCTGCTGTACGCCTCGGTCGGCGTACCCGAATGCCCCGACTGCCACCTGCCGATCCAGGGGCAGACTTCCCAGCAGATGGTGGACCGGATTCTCGCCATGCCGGAGGGCACGCGCTTTTCGATCCTGGCGCCGCTCGCGGCGTCGAAGAAGGGCGAACACCGGAAGCTTTTCGAGCAGATGGTCAAGGAAGGGTTCGTGCGGGCGCGGGTCGACGGCGAGCTGGTGGACGCCGCCAACCCCCCCGAACTCGACCGCAAGCGCAAGCACACGATCGAGGTGGTGATCGACCGCCTGGCCGTGCGCTCGGACCTGGGCAACCGTCTCGTGGACTCGCTCGAGACCGCGCTCAAGGTCGGCGACGGGCTCGTCCGCATCGCCCCGGCCGAAGGCGAAGAGTACGTGCTGTCGGCCCGTCACGCGTGCCCCAGTTGCGGGTTCGCGCTGCCGGAGCTGTCGCCGCGCCTGTTCTCCTTCAACTCGCCGCAGGGCGCGTGCCCGGAGTGCACGGGCCTCGGGATGGTGCTGGAGGTGGACCCGGACAAGGTCGTGCAGGACCCCGACCGCTCGCTGGCCGCCGGGGCGGTGGCGGGGATCCAGGAGGCCAGGCGCTCGTTCCGCTGGCGGCAGATTCAGATCATGGCCCAGGCCATGGGGTTCCCGCTCAACCGCCCGTGGCGCACGCTGCCCGAAGAGGTGCGCCGGGCGATCCTGTACGGCACCGAGCAGGAACTCGACTTCGCGTTTGTCGGCGAGCGCAGCCGCTGGGAGTACCGGGGGCGGTTCGAGGGGATCGTGCGCAACCTCGAGCGGCGGTACCGCGAGACCACCTCGCCCGAGATGCGCTCCGAGATCGAGCGCTTCATGTCGATGCACCCGTGTCACACCTGCGGCGGCAAGCGACTGCGGCGCGAGGCGCTGGCGGTGAAGGTCGGTGAGCTGGCGATCCCCGAGCTGGTGGCCATGTCGGTGCGCGACGCCCTGGCGTGGTTCGGGGCGCTCGCGCTTTCCGACCGCGACCGGCACATCGCGGCCAAGATTCTCAAGGAGGTTCGCGACCGGCTGCAGTTCCTCGCCTCGGTCGGGCTCGACTACCTGACGCTCGACCGCACCTCGGGCACGCTCTCGGGCGGCGAGTCTCAGCGCATCCGGCTGGCCACCCAGATCGGCTCCAAGCTGATGGGAGTGCTGTACGTCCTGGACGAGCCCTCGATCGGACTTCATCAGCGCGACAACCGCAAGCTTCTCGACACGCTCAAGGGGATGCGCGATCTCGGCAACACCGTGCTGGTCGTCGAGCACGACGAGGAGACGATGCGCGAAGCGGACTGGATCATCGACCTCGGGCCCGGGGCCGGCGTGCACGGCGGGGAGGTGGTGGCCGAGGGCCCGCCCGCCTCGATTCCGGGGTTCGCGCGCTCGCTCACCGGCCGCTATCTGGCCGGCGAGCTGAGTATCCCGGTCCCCCGGACGCGCCGCGCCGGCTCCGGCAAGCGACTCGTCGTGCGCGGTGCGCGCGAGCATAACCTCCGCTCGATCGACGTGGCGTTTCCTCTCGGCACCCTGACCTGCGTCACCGGCGTGTCGGGGTCGGGGAAATCGACGCTCGTCAACGAGATTCTCTACAAGGCGTGCGCCCGAACGCTGTACCGGACGCTCGAGCGGCCCGGCGCCCACGACGCGATCGAGGGGCTGGGCTCCCTCGACAAGGTCATCGACATCGACCAGTCGCCGATCGGCCGCACGCCCCGCTCCAACCCCGCCACCTACACGAAGGTCTTCGACCCGATCCGCGAGCTGTTCGCCATGACCCCCGAGGCGAAAGCGCGCGGCTACAGGCCCGGGCGGTTCTCGTTCAACGTCCCGGGCGGCCGCTGCGAGGCCTGCAAGGGGGACGGCCAGATCAAGATCGAGATGCACTTCCTGCCCGACGTCTACGTCACCTGCGAGGTCTGCAAGGGCAAGCGCTACGGTCGGGAGACGCTGGAGATCCGCTACAAAGGCCTCAACATCGCCGAGGTGCTGGCTCTCACCGTCGAGCAGGCGCGCGAGCTGTTCGCCGCCCACCCCAAAATCGCGCGGCCACTCGACACCATCATTGCGGTGGGGCTCGGCTACATCACGCTCGGACAGCCGGCCACGACCCTGTCGGGCGGCGAGGCACAGCGCATCAAGCTGTCGCGCGAGCTCGCCAAGCGCGCCACCGGCAGCACCCTGTACATCCTCGACGAGCCCACCACGGGCCTTCACTTCGACGACGTGCGCAAGTTGCTGGCGGTGCTGCACACCCTGGCCGATCGCGGCAACACCGTGGTGGTGATCGAGCATCACCTCGACGTCATCAAGACCGCCGACCACGTCATCGACCTCGGCCCCGAGGGGGGCGACGGCGGTGGCCTCGTCGTCGCCCAGGGCACACCCGAAGAGGTCGCCCGCGTCCCCGGAAGCTTCACCGGCCAGTACCTCCGCTGGGTGCTCGACGGGTGGGAGGGTACGGCGGCGTCCGGTGTGTGAGGCGTTCGGGGTCGCCACCGGCATGAGCGCGGCGGTGAGCGCCGCCGGCGTCTCCGGCGACGTCTCTGCGATCCTCGCCGGCGTCACCCCTTCCTTCGTGTCACAGACTGCGAGCCAGCTCACCGCCGCCGTGAGATCGTGAGTTGCTCCGCCGGGCCCCGACCCACGCGCTCAGTCAGTCGCTTCCGGCCCGGCGGGCTCTTCCTCCACGCGCCAGTGCTCGCGTTCCTCCAGCCAGGAATCGAGCAGGCCGTCCGGCGGCCTGGCGATGAGTGCCTCGCAGGACGCGGCCACGGTGCCGTCCGGCAGGCGCAGCTCGGCAGCCGTCTCCGAGCGACGGCCTCCATCGCGCACCACCCAGCCGACGAGGGTGAGCGGCGTACGGGTCGGAGTCGGGCGGCGGAACGTCACGGTGAGCCGAACCGTGACCCACAGGCGGTCGAAGTCGCCGTCGAGCATGAGGGCGCGGCCTGCGGTCTCGTCGAGCAGCGCCGAGACCACCCCCCCGTGGACGATGCCGGGATAGCCGTTGTACTCCTCGGGAACCGTCACGGTGGCGCGCACCTGCCGGGCCTCGCGGTCGTTGGCCCAGCGGGCTCGCAGGCTCTTCGGATTGTCCCGGCCGCACACGAAGCAGTAGCGGGAGGTGGGCTGCAAGTCGCTCATGGCCGCGTACTATCGCACACCAGCGCCCGGGCGGCGTTCCCCGGCCCCGCCGTCGTCAGCTTGTCGGTGCGGCGGCTCCCCGGGCGGTTGCAGCGCAGGATCCCCGATGGGACCCATGGCCAGCGTCGCGAGCAGCACCGCGCTGGGGAACAGGTGCGAGAGCAGCCGCTCCACGGTGGTGGCGAGGTGCCACTCGAGCGGGCGCGGCGTGACTGCGAACGTGAAGCCGTATGCTGCCATCACCCCCGCCAGTCGGAGGGCGAGCGAGAAGGCGGCGGATCGGAGCGCCGGCGGCACGGCCGCTCCCATCACGAGCACGAGGCCGGCGACGAGGACCGCGAGCGAGACGCGAAACGGACCGAACGAGAGCACGTCGCTCGCGAGGCGGCTGGCGATCGTGGCGAGCCTGCCGGCGTCAGCGAGCCCTCCCCACGCGACCCCCTCGACCAGGTCGTTGGTCGGAGCGAGGGTGAGCTTGAAGACCACCGTGGTCGCCGCGAGCGGCGCGAGGCCGGCCCCGAAGGCGAGCGCCCGGGCGCGCAGCTCGCCCGCTGGCAAGCGGTCGCGCCAGGCGGTGATCGCCTCGCTCGCGAGCAGCGCCAGGAGCATGGCCCACCCCTCGTTCTTGGTCCACACCATCGCACCCGCGGCCAGGCCCGCGAACACGAGCGTTCCGCGCTGCCGCGGCCGCACGGCATTCTCGAGAAGCAGCACGTTGACGGCCAGGAACCAGAACGCCAGCGGCATGTCCGCATACTGGTGGAAACGCAGACTGGTGTGGGCCACCCCGCACACGAGGACGCCGGCGACGAGCGCCGGAACCGGTCCGCGCAGCCGATACACCGAGACCGTCGCGAGCGCCACGGCGAGCAGCAAGAACGCCAGGCCCGTCGCCGCCGGGACGACCCAGCTCCGGTCGCCGAGCCAGATCCACGTGCGGGCGAAGAACGCCGGGAGCAGCAGCGGGTAGTCCGGGTGGCTCCACGCGATTTCCGACGAAAATGCTCGGCTCCAGCCCTCCGCCGAGGCCAGGAAGCGCGCCTTGAGGTTCCAGATCGCCACGGCATCCCAGCCGCCGAGAGGCTGGCGCCAGGTCACGACCATCCAGTCCCGGAAAAGACGCCACAACCCCGTGGCGAGCGCCAGCGAGCCGAGCCCGACGAGCAGGGGAGCGGGGCGAGGCGTCGACGGAGACGCCGCCTGCGGGCCGCCGTGCCGTCCCCTGCGAGCCCACCACGCGATGGAGACGAGAGCGGCGAGCAGCAACTCGAGGCCGACCTCGCCCGCCGTGCCGACACGCTGGCGCATGGCGGCCATCCAGGCGAACGCCAGCGCCGACGTGAGCCCCAGTCCGACCGGCAGGGCCACGATCGCGCCCAGGACCCGACCCGACGCGGACACGCTGCGGGCGAACGCGCCGCAGGCGCCGGCGACCGCCACGCCGATCCAGGCCGGAAGCAGGAGGGCGGCGAGCAGCGTCAACGCAGTCGCTCCAGGGCGGTCCAGGGGCCGCACTGCCCCGCGACCCGGAGACCGTGCTGTGCCGCCAGAGCCCGGGCCTGGCTCGGATCGGGCACCGTTCCCAGAAACCAGTCGACGTCGCCGGATCGCCAGGTCTCGGGAGGCCGCACCACGAGCAGCCTGGGAGCGAGCTGGAACTGGCTGAAGTAGAGCGGCATCGGAGCTTCGAGGCGAGCCGTTCCGTCAGGCTCGGTGAAGAAGGCGACCGTGGCCCCCACCGGTACCAGCCGCTCGAGACAGGCGAAGTGTGGAGCGCTCGAGGGGCGCGGCGCGGCCAGAGAGTCGCCGGGGCCGGGCGGCACGACCGGCTTCGGCACCACGGTCAGCATGAACAGGAGCGCGGTCGCGAGGGCGCGCCGGTGGCCCAGGGGCTCCAGCAGCCTGCGCAGCGACGGCAGCGACGCGCCCTGCGGGCCGATCCTCCCGGGTGGTGTCGCGCTCATCTGGTTCCTTTCTCTCGCATCGGCTCGACGAGGGGCGCCCGCAGGCGATGGTACCACCGACCTCGTGGCAGAATGGCCGAGGCAGGCCAGAGGTCGAAGGCCCGAGGGAGGGACCGAGATGCGAGCACTGATCGGCATCATCGTGGTGGCCGTGGCGGCGGCCGGATGCGCGTCGAGCCCGGGCGCCAGGGAGGACAAGCCTGAGCAGATCGCGGAGGCAGAGGGCGGCGCGGATGCCGCGGTTTCCCTGGAGGAGGTGCCGGAGCTTCCGGCCTACCCGGGAGCCACCCGGACCAAGCTCGAGACATCGACCGTGCCTACCGCCGAGTGGACGCGCAAGGCGAAGGTCGAACTCGAGGTCCGAGACAGCCTCGAAAACGTCAAGGCGTTCTACGAGAAGGCGATCAGGGACCACGGCTGGCAGGTCGCGGGGGTCCGGGAAGAAGGCGACAAAGTGGGGTGGAAGCTGGTCAAGGCCGGTGCCGTCGCCGAGATCCGAATCGAGCGAGAGGGCCGCAAACGGGTCGAGATCAGGCTCGAGCGCAAGGATCGCTAGGCGGCGGGTCGGGGCGAGCTTGCCGTAGCGCGGCGGCAAGCAGGTCGGGGAACGCCGAGAGAAACTGCCCCCGCTCGCCGGTGAAGGCCCCCAGGGCGGCGAGGGCGCGCAGCGCGGCGTCCTGGCCCTTTCTACCGAGTACCAGCACGGCGGTGCCGGCTTGGAGCCGCCTCGAAACCTCCCCGGCGGCGCGCGGGCCGAGCGCGTCGAGGTCCGCCACGAGCACCCGCAAGGCGACCGGGAGAGCGCAACCCGCGTCGATTTCCACCACTGCGAGACCGGCAGCCGAAAGGGCCTCGGCGAGCACCAGCCGCACGAAGGGGCTGGACACGAGCAGCCCTGCCCTGGGTGACGCGGATGGCGCCGATCGCGGTGCCGGGAGGGGCCGCCGGGCGCGGGGTGGCCGGGTCGAACTCGTGTTCACGCGAGGATAGAGTAACCTCCATCGACGATCAGCGTCTGCCCCTGGATCATGGCGGCGAGGTCGGAGCAAAGGAACAGCACGGTGTTGGCGACGTCCTGGGGGGTGACGAGGCGCCCGGCCGGAGTCCGGCGCGCCGCCTCTGCGAGCAACTGCTCGCGGTTCGGGAAGTGCTTGAGGGCGTCGGTGTCCACCGTCCCGGCCGAGACTGCGTTGACCCGCACGCCGCACGGCCCCAGCTCGGCAGCCAGGTGGCGGACCAGCGACTCGAGTGCGGCCTTCGAGGCCCCCACGGCCGCGTAGTTGGGAATCGCCCGCATGGCGCCGAGCGACGATACCGCGACCACCTGTTTCTGCCCCTCGGAGGGGAGCCAGATGAAGCGCTGGACGAGCGGCAGCAGCGCCGCGGCGTTGATGTCCATGGTCCAGTGGAAGTGGTGCAGCGTGAGGTGGCTCACGGGTTTGAGCACGCCCGACGCGGCGTTGGAGACGAGGATCTCCAGCCCGCCCCAGCGCGCCTCGATCTCCCCGAACATGCGCTCGACGTGCTCCACGTCGGCGACGTTGCCTTTCAGCAGCAGCGACCTCACCCCCCGTCCCTCGATCTGCCGGGCCACTTCCTCGGCCGGGCCGCGCTGGCGGAAGAAGTTGATGGCCACGTCGACGCCGGCGTCGGCGAGTCGCAAGGCGATGGCCCTGCCGATGCCGCGAGACGAGCCGGTCACGAGCGCGCGCTTGCCGCGCAAGCAAAGCTCCATAGGATTCACCTCCTGGAGGAAAAGGTCCTCACTTTAGGTTTGAAACCTTCGCCGGGCGCACGGGTATTCCCGCCGTGGTGTAAACTCCGCGCCCCGGAGCCCGCTCCGGACCCGGAGGTTCGCAATGCAACTGGTGGCGACCGAGCTGCGTGCCGGCAACATCATCCTCTTCAATGGCCAGCTCCACCGCGTGATGAGCGTGGTGCACGTGACGCCCGGCAACTGGCGGGGCATGGTCCAGTGCAAGCTCCGCAACCTCAAGTCGGGCAACCAGACCGAGCACCGGTTCCGCTCCGAGGATCGGGTCGAGAAGGCGAGCCTCGACACCGTCGAGATGCAGTACATGTACTCCGACCCCTCGGGCCACCACTTCATGAACACCGAGACGTACGAGCAGGTCACCCTGACCGACGAGGCACTCGGCGACGCGCTCGGCTACCTGCTGCCGGAAGCCGTGATCTCGGTCGACTTCTATGAGGGAAACCCTATCGGCATCGAGCTCCCGACCACGGTCGTGTTGACGGTGGTGGACACCGAGCCGGTCATGAAGGGCGCCACCGCCGCGGGCGGCAACAAGCCGGCCAAGCTCGAGACGGGCATCACGGTCAACGTGCCGATGTACATCGAGACGGGGACCAAGATCATCGTCGACACTCGCACCGGCGAGTACTCCTCGCGCGCCTGAGCCTTTCTTTTCGGCCCCCGAGCCTCCACCCTCTCGCGCAACCGGCTCCTTTCGCGGCCAGCAACGGAGCGCCCCGCCCTCGGGTGCCGCGCGGTCTCGCGGCCGAGCGCGGGCCGTCTCCGCCCTGAGACGAAGGGGGCCGCCCCGGAGGCAGCCTCACCGCGGGGCCAGCGGCCCGGCGGTCCGGTCGGGTCCGTCTCGAGTCAGGGAAATCTCTGTAGCACAAGGACCTCGCAGCCGAACGTCGGCCCGTGGGCGGCGCCTGGCGGGGCCGTGGCCGCGGGCGGCAGGAGCTGGCACAAAAGGTGCTCTGCTAGGAGGTGCGGCGCGATCGAAGGCGTCAAGGGCCGCGGACCGGCGCGCCGCTACGAGGAGGCCGCGATGGCAAGACCGAATCCGCTCGAGCCCCCGACCCATCCCCTTGGCATTGCCGTCGACCTCGTGCTCGAGCTGGACGTGGGGGTGACGACCGCCGCTGCCTTGCGGAGCTGGGGGCCTGGAGACGTGCTGCGGCTGCCGGCGCTGAAGGCACAGCCGATGCGCCTGCGAGCCGGCCGCCACCTGGTGGCCGAGGGCGAGATCGTCGAGGCGGGCGGAGACCGCACCGAGCTGCGGATCACGCGGCTGCTGTGAGCGGGTGGGCACCGGCCGTCTGCGATCAGAACAGCGACGAGGAAGTGGCAAGGAGGACGGGTCCCCGGCCGTCGTCCGGCAGAGCCACCTCGAGCCGCACGCTCCGCGCGATCGAGGCGCGCGTCAGCTCGATGAGCAGCCCCGCTCCCGCATCGGCGCGCCAGCGCCGGGTCGGCTCGCCGATCCGCGCGCCCCACGTCCTGCCTGCGTCGGCGAAGACGGTAACGCCGATGACGCCGAGGTGCAGCACCTCGCCGGTGAGCCTCCGCCGCCACTCGAGGTTGGCGACGACGCGCGAGGTGCCGTCGAAGAAGTCGGGGTCCCAGCCCCGCAGGCCGACATCGGCGCCGAGCGTCACCTGCCTGTCGTGTTCGAGCTTGTGTCCCCAGTCGCCGACGATGCGCCCGCGCCACCCCTGCTCTCCGGGCTGCGCCCCCGCCACCGCCAGGTGCACGAGACCGTCGACCCAGCCGGCCGCCTCCACCCGGCCGGAAGCCGCGGCTTCGACCCAGCCGTACCACCTGCCGGATTGCAGCGCGTACCGGGCGTCCGCCTGCACGAGGAGCCGGCGTCGGTCGGCGCCGAATACCGGCAGCGACCCGCCGAGCGTCGCGCTCCAGCTCGCCCCGAGCGGTGCGTCTTCCTGCCGCTGCCAGCCGCGCAGGCCGTGCGTCACCACCCACCGGGGCGGCTGCCGCTCGACGCCGAAGAGCACCCCCGCCATGTCGCGATCGACCGGCTTCTCGTAGGCGGCCCCGTCCGTCCAGGCCCAGGGTCCGTAGCGGACCTTCTCCCGGAAGAACCCCAACCGGATGCGCGTGACCGGCCCTTCCCCCGGGAGCCTGAGCCCACCCCACACGACACCGCTGCGGCTGTGGACAGACCCCGAGACGGCCTTCTCTCCCCGCACGTACAGCCACTGGGTGCGGCGCCCGCGCTCCCAGCGCAGCGCGCCGGCCCGGGGGGTGGCGAGCGAGAAGAACGACGACTCCACCGCCAGTGCATCCACCGAACCGTCGGTGGCGTTGCTGCGCTCCAGCTCCAGGCGCAGCCGGCGGCCCAGGAAGAGGGGATCGCGGAAGCGGAGAGTGACGGTGTTGCGCTCGTCCTGGCGATCGACGTCGAGCAGCAACTGCTTGCCCCACCCGAGGAGGTTCTGCTCGGCGAGGGCGAAGCCGGCGTGCCGGCGGCGGCCGAACGCCCCGTAGTTGAGCCCCACCTGGGTCGTCCACTGGTCACGCGTCTCGACCATGACCTCGCATCCGCCGGGCACTGCCCGCACGCGGGTTTCGACCGGGCTCAAAAAGCCGTGCTCGCGCAGGATGCGCGCGCTTTCCTCGAGCAGCTCGGGGTCGAGAGGGTCGCCGACCTCGAACAGGAGCTGGGAGCGGATGAAGCGCTCCCGTGTGAGGATGTGGAGGAAGTTGGCGGCCCGGTACGGCCACGCGGTGGTGCCGGGTGCATCGGTGTCGAACACGTCGTGCCGCTCCACGACGATCGACACGATCGGGGTGCCGGGCGGGACCTCCTCGGCGGAAGGCGGGACCGCCGCCGCGAGCGCCAGGGAAAACGCGATCGCACCGAACATGCCGTTTCATTCTACGGGCGGAGGCGGCGCTTCATTTCCCGGCGCGTCGGGCGGAACGGGTGAGGGCAGGATCAGAATCCGCCCGAGGCGCCCCCGCCTCCGAACTCGCCGCCGCCCGCGCGGAAGCCCTCAGGGGGACGGCCCGGTGCGCCCGGCGTGAGGGTGGCCAGCACGGCTGCGGTCTCGGCGAGACGGTGCGGGTCTCCACCCTCACCCAGGCTGGCTGGCGTGAACCCGCCCCTCTCGGCGCCGCGCCCGCGCTCGAGCCATCGCTGGAGCAGGAGCGCGGCCGCGAGGCAGGCCAGCCCCGCCAGGACCAGGAGCACCCAGGCCGGCGCCACGTGCACGTACGCGCGCACGGTGACGCACGAGGCAGCGAGCATGACGGCGCCGCACCACAGCAGGAGTCGGTCGCGGGTCCGGACCCCCCGCGCCAGGACGGCCGCTGGCAGCAAGGCCGTGGCGGCGAGACAGGCCAGGCGGACCACCGGGCTCCATTCGGGCTTGTGGCGAGCGTGCCACGCCAGGGACTCGATCCAGTGCGAGTCGAGCGAGTGGAGATTGACTGCGAGGTAGGCCGCCGCCAGGCTGACGGCAAGCGCGATCGCCAGCGCACGACGGTGCGAGGGCGTGAGGCGGGCGTGGCTGGAGCCGTGGGAGAGCACGGGCGTGAGTGCGACAGCGGTGCCCAGGACGAGCCAGCGGCCGCTGCCGAAAGTGGCGAGGAACAGGTACGCCAGGCACGCACCCGGCGCGGCTGCCGTCGCCATTCCCCAGCGCCAGCACACGAGCCCGCACGCCACGGCCAGCACCGGCAAGAGCGAGCGGGCCGCCGTGTCGGCGGAGGCCCCCAGAGCCTCGTCCACGAACCAGAACGCACCGACTGCAACGCACACGACCAGAGCCAGCGCCAGCCCGCCCTCGACGCCCGTACGGACCCGGCGGCCGGCCCCGACCAGCCGCTCCACCGCGATCGCGAGCGGCGGCACCACGAGGAGGCCGGCGGCCGGCGACTCGAGCACGATGGCGGCCAGCACCAGCACCGCGAGCCCGGCCACGGCCGCGAACACGAAAGAGAGGACCGCCATGGGAGTCGCGGCCCGCACCCTGTCGTCGGGGTAGCGAATCGCGATGGCTTGCGCGTCCTGCGCCGAGACCAGGCCGGCCTCGCCCCAGGCCTCGGCGGCGCGGCGCACCGCCTCGGCTCGCTCGGCCACGATCCACTCGGTCTTCACCGACGCTCCGCGAGGCGCCGCTGCGCCAGGCTCAGGGCCGCTACCAGCGAGGCGCCGGTGACCACGAAGTACAGCGCGACGGCCCGGTCGTCGTGGATGGGCTCGACCGCCAGCCGGGAAAGCCCGAGGTAGGCGCCCAGGACGCCCATCGCGAGGAGGGAGAGGCGGCGCTCCCGCCACCCGTGCACGGCCAGGCCGAGACCGGCGAGGAGGACTTCCGCCGCCCAGACCGCCCAGGTCGCGTCCCGGTGGGCGGGCTGCAACGCCCCCTGCGCCAGCGCGCCCAGCAGCAGTCCCCACCCCAGGTGCGCGGCCACCGGCTCGAAGTGGGGCTTGCGGCCGAGGCGAACGAGCAGCGCCCCCAGCGCCACGAACAGCGCCCCGCAGGCGAGGGCGTTGAGGCGGACCACCCAGGCGTCGGTCCGCTCCCAGGCGAACAGCGACAGCGAGGACGCCGTCACCCCCCGCCAGGCGGCGAAGGTCGTGAGAGCGAGGGAAAACAGCACCCGCGAGTCGTAGCGGACGGCCAGCGCCGCGGCGAGCAGCGACAAGACCAGCAGGTGGATCGGCCAGCGACCGCCCAGCGGCGCCCAGCGGACCTCGATGAACGCCAGCTCGGCGCCGGCCAGCGAGACCCCGAGCAACAGCACGTAGTCGAACGCGAGGCTGGGGGATGGCTGCTGCCCCCACGAGAACGGCGGGCCTTGCCAGGCCACCCAGGCCAGGCACGCCGCGCTCGCCAGACCCAGTCCGAGCGCGATGGTGAGGGGCCCGATCTGCGCCAGGTTCTGCCCGAGGAGCAAGCCCACCCCGGCCATCGTGAGCGAGACCCCGGCCCACAGCAGCAAGCGCAGCTCGACACGCACGGAAACGAGCTCCCCGCGCGCCACGCGCAGCAGCGGGGCGGCCTTCTCCGGTGCGAGCACCCCGGCTCGCACCAGGTAGGCGATCGCCCTCGCCACTTCCGGCTGCACGCGAGGAGCATACCAGCCCACGGGCCAGCGCGCCTCGGCCTCCTGGCGTGAGCCTCGCCACAGCTCGGGTGCGAAAACTCTGCGCTGAGGGTAGAATCACTTGCCGCGCCGCCGAGCAGGGGGCGCGAGCGCGAACCGGGAGGTGCACAGTGTCGAGTCCGCTCGAGAACCTGCAGCCGAGTCTGGTGTGGCGCCACTTCGCCGCCATCTGTCAGATTCCTCACCCATCCAAGCACGAGGCGCAGCTCGCCGAGCACGTCGTGAACTGGGCCACCGGCAAGGGGCTCGAGGTCCGGCGGGACGCGGCCGGCAACGTGGTGGTGGCGGTCCCGGCCACGCCCGGGCACGAGAGCGCGCCGGTCATCGTCCTCCAGGGGCACCTCGACATGGTCGGAGAGGCCAACTCCGACACCCCCTTCGACTTCACTGTCGAGCCGATCCAGCCGCGGGTGGTGGGCGACCACGTCTACGCCACCGGCACCACGCTGGGGGCCGACAACGGGATCGGCGTGGCGGCAGCGATGGCCATCGTCGAGGATCCCGACGCGGTGTACGGGCCGCTCGAGCTGCTGTTCACCATCGACGAGGAGACCGGGCTCACCGGCGCCATGCAGCTCGACCCCAAGCTGCTGACCGGGCGCACGCTCATCAACCTGGACACCGAGGAGGACGGCGCCCTGTACATCGGCTGCGCCGGCGGGGCCGACACCAAGAGCACCTTCACGATCACCCGCGAGGACGCGATGCCCGGCACGCTGGCGATCCGCCTGTCGGTGCGCGGCCTGCGGGGAGGACACTCCGGGGTCGACATCCACGAGAACCGCGGCAACGCGCTCAAGTTCCTGGTGCGGCTGCTGCAGGCGCTGCGGCGTGCCGGCATCGAGGTCGGCATCGTGTCGCTGTCAGGCGGCAGCAAGCACAACGCGATCCCCCGCGAGGCGGATGCCATCCTACGGATCAACCCCGAGGACGAGGTCCGTCTCCGCCAGGTGGTGGAGGAGAAGGCCGCGATCCTGCGCGAGGAGTTCGGCGAGATCGACCCCGGCCAGCGCATCGAGGTCGAGACGGTGAGCGCCGACGCGACCACCGCCTCGGTATGGCTGCCGTTCGACGCCGATCGAATCCTCGACGCCCTCATGGCTTGCCCGCACGGCGTGCTGGGAATGAGCCGGGCCGTGCCGGGGCTCGTGGAGACCTCGAGCAACCTGGCGGTGATCAGGACCGAGGACACCACGGTCTGGGTGCAGACCTCGAGTCGCTCCTCCGTGATGCCGTCGCTGAAGGCGACGCTCGACCAGGTGGCCGCGGTCTTCCGGCTGGCCGGCGCCGAGGTGGAGACGCACGACGGCTACCCGGGCTGGAAGCCGAACCCCGCCTCCCCGGTGCTCGGCACGGCCAGGCAGGCGTTCGTGAGGCTGTTCGGCCGTGAGCCGCACATCAAGGCGATCCACGCCGGGCTCGAGTGCGGGCTCATCGGCGAGAAGCTGCCGGGCATCGACATGGTCTCGATGGGGCCCCAGATCGAGTCGCCGCACTCGCCCGACGAGAGGGTGCAGATCTCGACCGTCGATCGTTTCTACACTCTGCTCAAGGCCACGTTGAAGGACCTGGCCTGAGGCGGTGCGGAGCGAGGCTCCGCCGTTGCAGCAGGGACGAGCTGTGGTGTGCCGGCTCAGGCCGGAGGCAGCCCGAGCGCCGGGGCGATCGTGGCCATGGCGTCGCGCACGAAGGCGATGTGCTCTTCGAGCGGCATGCCGATCTCCTCGGCCCCGCGGCGGATGTCCTCGCGGTTGACCGAGCGCGCGAACGCCTTGTCCTTGAGCTTTTTCTTCACCGAGTCCACCTGCACGGCAGCGATCGCCTTGTCGGGGCGGACGAGCGCGGCGGCGGTGAGGAAGCCGCACAGCTCGTCGACCGCGAACAGGCAGCGCGCCAGGTCGGTGTCGCGCGGGACGCCGGTGTAGTCGGCGTGTCCCTCGATGGCGCGCACCCACGCCTCCGGCCAGCCTTGCGCCCGCAACACCTTGGACCCTTCCAGGATGTGCGTCTCGGGGGTGTCGAACCGCTCGTAGTCGAAATCGTGGAGGAGGCCGACGGCGGCCCACGCCTCCTCGTCCTCGCCGAGGCGCCGGGCGTGCGCGCGCAGCGCCGCCTCCACGGCGAGGGCGTGCTTGCGCAGCGCCTCGGAGGTCGTCCACTCACAGAGCAGCTTCCAGGCCGAATCACGGTCGTACGTCATGGCGGAAGGCTACACCAGGAGAGGCAAGAGGCAAGGGGCGAGGAGCGGCGCGGCTGGGCTTCAAGGGGTCTCGACGCCGCGGACATCCCCGAACCGCGCCAGGACGGGAGCGTGGTCGGAGGGCTTGTCCCCCTTGCGCTCGGCCCGGTCCACCTCGACCTCGGTACACCGGGCGGCGAGCGGCCGGGTGGCGAGCACGTGGTCGATGCGCAGCCCCCAGCCACGGTAGAAGCCGGCGTTGCGGTAGTCCCACCAGGTGAACATCGACGCCTCGGGGTGGAGCCTCCGCAGCGTGTCCTCGAGCCCCCAGTCGAAGAGCTGCCGCAACGCCTCCTTCTCGGCTTCGGTGAACAGGAGCTGGCCGCGCCACAGCTCGGGGTCCCACACGTCGCGGTCCTCGGGGGCGACGTTGAAGTCGCCGCAAACGGCCAGCTCCTGGTGCGGCGAGGCGGTCTGCTCCAGCAGGAGCCTGAGACGGCGGAACCACGCCAGCTTGCCCTCGTAGCGCGGGTCGTCGAGGGCGGTGCCGTTGGGCACGTAGACGTTGATCACGCGAACGCCGCCGACGGTGGCGGCCAGCAGACGCCGGTCGGCGTCAGGGGGGTCGTCGGGGAAGCCGAGCTGGACGTCGGCCGGCGCCTCGCGGCTGAGGATCGCCACGCCGTTGTAGGTCTTCTGGCCGAAGGCGCGGCAGTGGTACCCGAGCGCCTGGATCTCGGCGGCCGGGAAGTCCGCGTCGACGACCTTGGTCTCCTGCAGGCAGACGACGTCGGGCCGGCGTCGCTCGAGCCAGGCCAGCAGGCGCGGCAGGCGGGCGCGGATCGAGTTGACGTTCCAGGTGGCGAGCAGCATGGCGCCTCCGTGTGGTTGTCGCGCGGTCGACCGCGCACTACAGTCTAGCCTGCGAGGCGAGGCGCCCCGCGGTGTGGAGGCGGGATGGAGATCCGGGAGGGCGTGCCGCTCGGGCCGCTGACGACCCTGGGACTGGGCGGCCCGGCGCGCTGGCTGGCCGAAATCGGCGACGAGGTGGAGCTTGGCGAGGCTTTGGCGTGGGCGGTGTCGCGACGCGCCGTGCTCCACGTCCTGGGTGGCGGGTCCAACCTCGTGGTCGCCGACGGGGGCGTCGACGGGCTCGTCCTGCGCGTCGGCCTCACGGGGGTGCGGGCCGAGAGCCGGGGTGGAGAGGTGCTGGCCACCGCCGCGGCTGGCGAGACCTGGGACAGCTTCGTCGCGCGCTGCGTCGAGGAGGGGTGGCAGGGGGTCGAGTGCCTGTCCGGGATCCCGGGCACGGTCGGCGGCACCCCGATCCAGAACGTCGGGGCCTACGGCCAGGAGGTGGCGGCGGTGATCCGACGGGTGCGGGTGATGGATCTCGCCTCCGGGGCGGTGCGCGAGCTGGCGGCCGGGGAGTGCGGCTTCGGGTACCGCTCGAGCGCGTTTCGGGCCCTGCCGGGACAGCTCGCGGTGCTGGCCGTGACGTTCGCCTTGCGGCCGGGCGGCGCGCCGGAGGTGCGCTATCCGGAGCTCCGGCGAGCACTCGACGCGCGGCGCGCCGCTCCCTCGCTTGCCGAGGTGCGCGAGACCGTGCTCGAACTGCGACGCGGCAAGTCGATGGTGCTGAGCGCCGAAGACCCCGCCAGTCGTTCCGTGGGATCGTTCTTCGTCAACCCCGTGGTGAGCCGAGACGAGGCGGAGAGGCTTGCCGCCGCCGCGGTGGTGGCCGGTGTTGTCGCAACGCCGGGCGAGGTGCCGGCCCACCCCGCGCCCGACGGCAAGGTCAAGCTCTCGGCCGCCTGGCTCATCGAGCGTGCGGGCTTTCCCCGCGGAACGCGCCGCGGCGCCGTCGGGATCTCGCCACGGCATGCCCTGGCCCTCGTGCATCACGGCGGCGGCAGCGCGGCCGCACTTGTGGCGCTCGCTCGCGACATCCGGGCCGCGGTGCGGGCGCGATTTGCGGTGGACCTGCAGCCCGAACCGGTGTTCTGGGGGTTCGCGAGCGGCGATCCCACGGCGTGAGGGGCGGGCGCGGGCGTGGTTGAAACCCTCGACCCGACCGGGCGGCCAGGCGGGAGTGTGTGATAATCCCCGCGCACGAGGACGCGGGTGACGGGGAAGGCGCCGACTGACAGGCCGATACGAGTCGTGCTCACCGGTGGCGGCACCGGCGGGCACGTGTACCCGATCCTCGCCATCCACGATCTCCTGAAGCAGGAGCTACCGATCGCGTCGGCGCTGTACGTTGGCGTGCGAGGGCGGGCCGAGGAGCAGATCGTTCCGCGCGCCGGCATCCCGCTGCGGTTCATTGCGGCAGCTCCGATTTCGGGGCTGTCGCCGTGGCGGCTGCTCCCGGCGCTCGGCAAGGTGCTGCTGGGCACGCTGCAGGCGCTGGCGGTCCTGCTGCGTTTCCGCCCCCACCTCGTGCTCGCGGCCGGGGGGTACGCGAGCGCACCGGTGTGCTTCGCCGCGTTCCTGCTGCGGCCCCTGCTGCGGGCGCCGCTCGTGATCCACGAGCAGAACGTGATGCCGGGGCTCATGAACAAGCTCGCCTCGCTCTTTGCGCACCTCGTGATGGTGAGCTACCCCGAGACCTCGTTTTTCCTGTGGAGCAACCGCTGTGTCCACTCCGGGTACCCGGTGCGCAGCCGCTTTCTGGAGCGTCCGGACCGACTGGCCGCGCGCCAGCGGCTCGGTGTGCCGGTTCGCGACCTGGTGGTGCTCGCCTACGGCGGTTCGCTCGGCTCGCGCTCGATCAACCGCCTCATGATGAGCGTGTTGCCATGCCTCGGCGGGCTGTCGCGCGGGGTGACCGTGATCCACTCTGCCGGCCTGGGTGGGGGCGAGTACGAGGCCTGGAAAGAGACGGTCGGGCTCCTGCGCGCCGCGTGCCCGCCCGGGGTCGAGCCCCGCCAGGTCGGCGACGAGGTCCACGTCACGCTCGCCGAGGGCAAGGTCACGTACCGGCTCGCGCCGTACCTGCACGACATCGGCGACTCGATGGCGGCGGCCGACCTCGTGATCTGCCGGGCCGGGGCGGGCACGCTCTCCGAGGTGACAGCCATGGGGCGGGCCGCCATCGTGGTGCCCAAGCGGGATCTGCCGGGCGACCACCAGGAACACAACGCCATCCACCTCGCCGAGGAGGGCGGCTGCGAGGTGCTGTTCGAGCGGCGCGGGGCGGACGGCGTCGACTTCGTCGAGCCTGGCGAGCTGTGCGCGCTGCTGGCTTCGCTCGTCGCCGACCCCGCCCGCATCGCCGCCCTCGAGGACAAGGCGCGGGCGGCGTTCTACCGCCGCTTCGCCGCCCGCATCACCGGCACCGTGCAGGCCGCGCTCCGGCGGGAGCCGATCGCCTTTATGCCCGACATCGTGGCGCCGGCGCTCGTGCGCATCCACATGCAAGTCGATGTACTCGTGGACTTTTTACGCCAGCAGCCCGCCGACAGCTTCTACCGCCGGCTGTACGCGATCAAGATGGAGGAGAACCTCGCCTCCCAGGACTGGCGCGCCGTCAACGTCGGGATCAAGCTCGCCGGCGCGCTCGGGCGGCGTGATCTCGCCCCCGCGCTCGTCAGGCTCTTTGCCACCGGCAACCCGTTCATGCGTCGCAACGTGCTGAAGGCGCTCGAGCACATTGGGGCCGACATCGACGAGCTCGAGGAGCTGCTCGGCCGGGCGGTCGCCGACCCCTACTTCGAGGTGCGCGCGGCGGCGTTCCCGCTGGCGGCTCTCCACGCGGCCCGGGTGCAGCGCGATCCGGCTCTCGTCGAACGGCTCCGCCGGGCCGTCGAGGCGCGTTTCCAGCACTTCCAGGTGCGGGCGGAAGGGCTGCGGGCCATGGCGCTGCTCCTGCCGTTTCCGGCCTACATGCGGCTGGCGTGGCGGTTTCGTTACGCCGCCAACGCCCGGGTGCGGCGGGCCATCATCGAGGGGGTGATGGCGGCACTCGAGGTGGGCCGGCTCGGCGAGCGCGACATCGACGCCGCCGAGCGGCTGCTCAACGACATGCTGATCACGACCTCGGACTTCTCGCCGCGGTTCCGCATCCGCGAGCGTTACGTCGAGGCGCAGCGGCGCATCGCCGAGGCGAGGCGGAGCTAGCCGTGGTCGAGCTGGCGCTCTCGCTGCTTCGGCTCGTCGGCATCGAGCACGGGTATTTCCGCCTCGTGGAGTTCATCACGTTCCGGGTGATCATGGCGGCGATCACGTCGCTGGCGCTCAGCCTGGCGCTCGGGCACCGGATCATCGTCTGGCTGTACCGCAAGCGGTTCCGCGACGCCGGCGGCGAGTTCAGCTCCCTCGACATGCACTCCAAGCGCGGCACGCCCACCGGCGGGGGGGTGCTGATCCTGCTCGCCGTGGTGACGGCCGTGGCGCTGTGGGGGCGCCTCGACAACGCGTACCTGCTGGCAGTGAGCGCGGCTTTCGTGTACTTCGGGCTCGTCGGGTGGTTCGACGACGCCCAGAAGGTGCGGTTCAAGTCGGCGCTGTTCGGCCTCGGCCAGATGGCCAAGACGCTGTTGCAGCTCGCCTTCGTGGTGCCGTTCGGGCTGTGGCTCGTGTCGGAGATGTCGCCGTTGCCCCCGGCGATGCGCAGCCAGATCCTAGTGCCGTTCGTCAAGACGCCGCTCGGCGACCCGGGGCCGATGGTGTTTTCGGCCTTCGCGATGTTCGTGTTCTTCTCGGTGGTCAACGCGGTCAACATCACCGACGGCCTCGACGGCCTGGTGACCGGACCGGCCGTGACCACGGCGCTGCTGTACGGGGTTTTCGCGTACGTCCTCGGCAACGCCGTGCTGTCGCGCTACCTGCTGTTCACGATGCTGCCCGGCGCCGGGGAAATGGCGGTGTTCGCCGCGGCGCTGGCCGGAGGGATGCTCGGCTTCCTTTGGTTCAACGCCTACCCTGCGGAGGTTTTCATGGGCGATACCGGATCGCTCGCCATCGGCGGCGGGCTCGCCAGCATGGCGCTGCTGACCCGGCAGGAAATGCTGTTCCCGATCGTCGGCGGGATCTTCGTGGCCAACATCGCCGCCTCGCTCGTGCAGGAAAAGATCGGCATGCGCATCGGCCGCCGCCTCGTGCTGCGGGCGCCGTTGCATCATGGCCAGACCGAGCGTGGGATCGCCGAGCCCAAGGTCGTGATCCGTTTCTGGATCATCGCCTTCCTGCTCATGCTCATCGCCGGGTTGTCGCTCAAGCTGCGCTGATCCGGCGGCGTATACTCCGCGGTCTGGAGGTCTCATGTTTCGTATGCTACTCGTGGCGTCGTTGCTCGGTGCGGTGGGCGCAGTGACCGCGGCTGCCGTGCCTTCCACGGCCGTGTCCGAGGAAACGGTGCAGGAGACCGTCGCCTCGCTGCTGGCAAACCACGGGGAGGCGCACGCTGCCCGCATTCGCCAGGGTGTCCGTCAGGTGGCCGAGCGCTGGTGGGCCGAGGACGGCGATGCGGCGGCGTTCAAGGCGTTTTGCGAGGCGAGTTTCCTCGTCGAGCCGGCGGAGCTCGAGCGGACGGCGCTGCGGCTCGAGCGCGCGCTCGAGCAGATCCACGGCCGACTCCACGAAACCCGGCGCGAGCTCCTGGAACCGCTCGATCTCGACACCGGGCCGGTGGCGAGAGTGGACGAGCTGCTGGCCAACCTCGACCTGGCGGCCCACGTGGGGGAGGACCTCTTCAGGACCCGAGTGGCGTTCCTCGCTCTGCTCAACTTCCCGGTGCGGACCCTTGCCGACTATCTTTGCGACGGGCCGTCGTGGGACCGCGCCACCTGGGCCCGGGCCCGCATGATGGACGCCTTCGCCGACCGCATCCCGGCCGCCGTGGTGCAGGAGGTGACCCGCGCCTCGACGGTCAACGACGCGTACATCGCCGACTACAACATCATCATGGGCAACGTGATGGCCCCCGACGGCAGCCGGCCGTTCCCGGGCGACCTGAAGCTCATCACGCACTGGGGGCTGCGCGACGAGCTCAAGTCGCACTATGGCCGGCCGGACGGCCTTCCCAGGCAACGGCTTATCGCCCGGGTCATGGAGCGGATCGTGCGGCAGGAGATTCCCGCCGCCGTGATCGACAACGCCGGGGTGTTGTGGCGGCCCGACACCAACGAGGTACGGGCCGTCGACGAGGGGGCGCCGGCGCCCCCGGCCGGGCGCGAGCCGGACACGCGCTACGCCCGCATCCTCGACTACTACAAGGCCCAGCGGGCCGTCGACCCGTACGTGCCCACCGCCCCCACCGCCATCGCGCGCTCGTTCGAGCGTGGGCGGCAGATGCCGGAGCAGGAGGTCGAGAAGCTGCTCGTCTCGGTGCTGGCGGCGCCCGAGGTGAAGCAGCTCGGAGCGCTCGTCGCCCGGCGGCTGGGGCGCCCGCTCGAGGCGTTCGACATCTGGTACACCGGTTTCGCGCCGCGCGGGCGCTTCTCCGAGGCCGAGCTGGACCGCATCGTGGCCGGGCGCTACCCGACAGCCGAGGCGTTCCAGAACGACATCCCGGGCATCCTGACCAGGCTCGGCTTCGCGCCGGAACGCGCCCGGTGGCTGGCCGACCGGATTGCCGTGGACGCCTCACGGGGCGCCGGCCACGCCATGGGGGCGGTGCGCCGGGAGGACAAGGCGCACCTGCGCACGCGGGTCGGCAAGGGCGGCATGAGTTACAAGGGGTACAACATCGCGATTCACGAGCTGGGGCACAACGTCGAGCAGGTCTTCTCGCTCAACGGCATCGACCACTGGTTCCTCAACGGGGTGCCCAACACCGCGTTCACCGAGGCGTTCGCCTTCTCGTTCCAGCGCCGCGACCTCGAGCTGCTGGGGCTGCAGAAGCCGGAGGAGGTGGATCTCGCCTCGGAGGCGCTGCACGACCTCTGGCAGACGTACGAGATCTCGGGGGTGTCGCTCGTGGACATGCGGGTCTGGCGCTGGCTGTACGCTCACCCCGATGCCACCCCCGCCGAGCTGCGGGAGGCGACGCTGCGCACCGCTCGCGAGGTCTGGAACGACTACTACGCGCCGGTGTTCGGGATCCGCGATCAGGAAATCCTGGCGATTTACTCGCACACCGTGACCAACCCCTTGTACTTGCCCGACTACGCGATCGGCCACATCATCGCGTTCCAGGTCGCGGCGAAGCTCCAGGGGCCCAACTTCGGCTCGGAGTTCGAGCGCATGGCCAGACAGGGCCTGCTCACCCCGGACGCGTGGATGCGCGGGGCTGTCGGGGCGCCGATCTCGTCCGAGGCGCTCCTCGCCGCGTCCCGGAAGGCCCTGGCTACCGCGCGGTGAGGCGGGAAACCGCCCACGTTCCGGCCGAGACGGCGAGGGCCGGGAAGATCGGCTCGAGGCCGAGCGGGTAGGCTCCGTCGGCTGTGCGCAGCAGGATCCAGAGCGTGGCCGTGGTGGCGGCGAGCGTGATCGCCGCCGCCGCGCCGTAGCGCCCGAATCGCCAGCGCGGCCCGGCCTGCGCCGAGGCCACCGGCAGCAGCAGCGCGGCAGTCACGATGCTCCCCACGTCGTGCCAGATCGCCACCACCGAGCGCAGCGCCAGCGCCAGGGCGGCAGCGGCGGCGCCGGCAAGCACGAGCCCGGCGAGCGTCCAGCGCCGCTCGTCGGTGCGGCGGGCGAGTTCCGGCAGCACGTCGTGACCGACCGTAGCCGCGGCCAGGAACAGGTACGAGTGGAGCGTGGACATCACCGTGGCCACGAGGCCGACCGCGAACAGCGCGTTGGCCAGGGGCGGCAGCACGAGCCGACCGAGCAGGGGGTAGGCGAGCGTGGGATCGGTGTCGGCGGGCAGCAGCACGCGCGCCGCCAGCCCGGCGAACGTCGTGAGGAAGTCGAACGCGACCCAAAACAGCACGGACACCAGCACCCCGCGGCGCGCCACCGCCGGCGTGCGGGCGGCGTAGCAGCGCTGATAGAAGGTCGGCTCGACGAGCGTCTGGAGGGCGATGAAGTACCACACCAGGATGGCCTGCGCCCCGAGCCCGCCGTCCCAGGTGCGGTGAGTGGCGGGCAGCGCCCGCCACATGGCGTCGAGCCCGCCGGCCCGGCCGAGCGCGGCCGGGAGGAGCACGCCGAACGCGGCGAACATGAGCCCGAACTGCAACAGGTTCGACGACACCACGGTGCGGAACCCGCCAGCCACGGCGCAGGCGAGCGTGAAGGCCAGGCCGGCGACGATCGCGTACTCGAGGGGCAGCGGCGTGTAGACGCGCAGGAGGTCGCCCATCATCAGGGCGTAGGCGGCCGGGACGGCGAGCAGCAGCACGAGCACGGCCCCGAGGCGGGCGGCAGCCGGGCCGTAGGCGGCGCGGAGCTGCTCGGGGATCGACAGCGCCGCGCTGCGTCGGGCGCGGGCGGCGAGGGCGAACGCGAAGACGAGCGCCGCGACGTAGTACGGCACGCCGAGCGCGAGCCAGTTCGAGATCCCGAAACGGAACGAGTACTCGCCGACGCCCAGCACCCCGCCGTACCAGGTGGCGACGAGCGTCGCCACGAACGGCCCGAGGGTGAGGCGGCGGCCGGCCGCCAGGTACTCGATCGCCTCACGGGTGCGGGTGCGCCAGGCCAGGCCGGCGAGCGCCGCGGCGTACACGGTGAGGGCGGCGGCGACGTAGGGGTCCACGGCCGGCAGTATACGGAGTAACATCGGCGCCGCCATGACGACGCTCGAACAGGTCCGCCACGTCCTCGCCCCTCTGGCCCTCGCTCCACTCCCGGCCGATGACGAGGCATCGCTCTTCGACCTCGGGGTCATCGACTCGTTCGGGCTTCTCGCCCTCGCGCGAGCGCTCGAGACGGAGTTCGGGATCCGCCTCCCGAAAAGCGACGTCGTGCCCCGCCGGCTGGAGACGATCGCCAGGATCGCCCGTCTCGTCGACGCCCGCCGCTGACGGTACACTGGTGTGCGGGTCGCCTCGCATGCCGGACCGCCGCCTCTCGTGCCCGACCGCCTTTCGCATCCTGGCCCGGGCGGCACTTTTCTGCGCTCTGGCCCGGGGTGCAGCCGCCCTCGACCCCGCCAGAACCATCGACCAGTACGTGCGCGACGTCTGGAGCACCGAGCAGGGCCTGCCACAGAGCTCGGTCGAAGTGATTTTCCAGGATCGTGACGGTTTCATGTGGTTCGGTACCCAGGAAGGGCTGGCGCGCTTTGACGGCGTGTCGTTCCGGGTCCTCGACCGCGCCGTCGTCCCGGAGCTCGGGGAGAACGTCATCGCCAGTCTGGCCGAGGACGATGCGGGAACGCTCTGGATCGGCACGACGCTCGGGCTCGTGGCGCTGCAGGACGGAGTCCCGGCGGCGTTCGGAGCGAGCGAGGGGCTGCCGGGGCGAGGCGTGAGAGCGATCCTCCCTGCCGGCGCCGGGGAAGTGTGGCTGGGTACGCGCGGCGGCGGGCTTGGCATCCTCTCGAGCGGCCGCGTGCGCGTTGTGAGCGTCGCTCAGGGCCTGGCCCACGACGGTGTCTGGAGCCTGGCCCGCACGCCGGACGGGGAGGTGTGGGTCGCGACCTCGGGCGGTGTGAGCCGGGTGCACGACGGCAGAACTGCGAACTACGGGCGCGAGCACGGGTTGCCGGGGTTGCAGGTGCGCGCCATCCTCGCACGCCGGGACGGCAGCGTCTGGGCCGGCACCGACCGCGGCGTGGCGCGGTTCGACGGCGCCCGCTTCGTCACCGAGGTCGAGGCCGCCGGGCTCGGCGGCGCCGCGGTCTGGAGTCTGCTCGAGGACCGGGACGGCAGCCTGTGGATCGGCACCTACGGCGCCGGCCTGTTCCGGCTGGCCGCCGGGCGCCTGGATCGCTGCACCGAGCACGACGGCCTGCCGGGCAACCTCGTGCGTTCGCTCTTCGAGGACCGCGAGGGCAGCCTCTGGGTCGGGTTCTCGGCCCGCGGCGTGGCGCGGCTCAAGGACACGAGCTTCACCACCGTCCTCGCCCGCCACGGGCTGCCGCACGAGTACGTCACCGCGGTGATGGAGGACCGTGACGGCAGGTTGCTCGTGGGCACGTTCGGCGGCGGCCTGGCGCGCCTCGAAAACGGGCGATGGGTCAGGGTCGACTCGGGCCGCACGCTGCCCAGCCACGACGTCTGGTCGCTCGCCCAAGGGCGCGACGGCAGCCTCTGGGTCGGCACCCTCGGCAACGGCATGGCGCATCTCCAAGTTGGCCGCGTGGCCATGTGGACGAGCCGCAACGGGCTGTCGAGCGACGGTGTGCGGGCAATTGTCGAGGACCGGGCCGGCGACGTCTGGGTGGCGACGCGCCGGGGTCTCAGCCGGATCCGGGGCGGGAGCGTCGACGTCTTCGGGGCCGCCGACGGTTTGCCGGCGGACGGCTTCTACTGCCTGCACGAGGACGCCCACGGCAGGCTCTGGGTCGGTACCTCGGGGGGCGGTGTGTGCCGGATGGACGGAGGTCGCCCCGTGACGTTCCCGGAATCGGGGGATCTCGCCCGCCAGACCGTGTACGACATCCTGGAGGACGCCGACCGCACGCTGTGGTTCGGAACCAGCGGAGCCGGAATCTGGCGCCTGCGCGGCGGCCGGTGGTCCGCGGTCACGACGCGCGAGGGGCTGTTCGACAACACAGCGTTTCGCCTTCTCGACGACGGGCTGGGCGGGATGTGGGCGAGCTGCAACAAGGGCGTGTTCAGGGTCGAGAGAAGGCAGCTCGAGGAGGTGATGGAGGGTCGCGCCAGCCGGGTGGAGTGCGAGGTGTTCGGGGCCGGGGACGGGCTGGCCAGCGCCGAGGCCAACGGCGGCTCCCAGCCGAGCGGGTGGCGCGGGCACGACGGGCGGCTGTACTTCCCCACCGTGCGCGGCCTGGCGATCGTGGACCCGGCGCGGCTCGTGCGCAACACCGTGGCGCCACGGGTCAGGGTCGAGGCCGTGACGGCGGGAGGCGAGACGTTCGACGCGCGCGCGCCGCTCCGCCTCGGTCCGGGGAGCAACGACCTCGAGATCCGCTACACCGCGCTGTCGTTCCGCGCCCCAGCACGGGTGGGTTTCCGCTACCGGCTGGCAGGGTTCGACCGCGACTGGGTGGAGGCGGGGCCGCGTCGAGTTGCTTACTACACCAACGTGCCGCCCGGCACGTACCGCTTCGAGGTCGTGGCGGCCAACGAAGACGGGGTCTGGAGCCCCGAACCGGCAGCGCTACCACTCACCCTGACGCCGCCGTTCTGGTCGACGTGGTGGTTCCGGGGAGCCGGGGCGGTGCTCCTCGCCGGTCTCGTGCTGGGTCTGTACCGCCTGCGGGTACGCCACCTCGAGCGCGATCGGCGGACGCTCGAACGGCTGGTCGCCGAGCGCACCGCCGAGTTGGCGGCGCTCAACGCCCAGAAGAACGAGTTCCTGGGCATGGCGGCGCACGACCTGCGCAGCCCGCTGGGGGTCATCTCGGCGTGGACCGGGATCGTCATGCGCTCGCTGGAGAGCGGCCGCTTCGGCCCCGAGCGCGCCGCCCGCGAGCTCGGCCGGGTCATGGCCGTGGCCGATCATCTCAATCGGGTCGTCGGGGACCTCCTGGACGTCTCCTCGATCGAGTCCGGCACATTGTGCGTCGAGCCCTGCCCGACTAGCCTCACAGCGCTGCTCGACGAGGTCGTCCAGTTGTACTCCACGCTCGCGGCCGAAAAGGGGACGGCGCTGGTGCTGCGCCCCGGAACGGGGGAGGCGATGGCGCTGGCCGACCGCGACCGCATCATCGAGGTGTTGTCGAACCTGGTGTCGAACGCCATCAAGTTCACGCCGCCCGGCGGGCGCGTGAGCGTGTGGTGGGAAACGGCCCCAGGCGAGATCGTGACGCACGTCGAGGACACCGGCCCGGGGTTGTCGGAAGCGGACCAGCAGGCCCTCTTCCGGCGCTTCGGCAGGCTCTCGGCCCGTCCCACGGCCGGCGAGCCGTCGACCGGCCTCGGCCTCGCCATCGTCAAGAAGATCGTCGAGGCCCACCGCGGTCGCGTCTGGGCCGCCAACGCCGAGGGTGGCGGCGCCCGCTTCTCGTTCGCTCTCCCCGCTGCGCCGCCCTCTCCTGATGGATGATGCTTCCCGCCTCGTTCTCCGGACCGCGCGTCTTGAGCCGCGTCCATCGGGGCGGAGAGCCCATCGCGGCCCCCCGGCTCGATCGTCCGGATGGCAAGAGCTGGCATACTCACACCGTGGATCGACGGGACGCCACAGAAGCGCTCGAGGGAGGTGCCGGGCGCCACTCTCGGTGCGCACGGCGTGGCCCTCTTGCGGTGCTCGCCTTGGTGCTCGTCGTCGCGGCAGCGGTGCGAGTCGTCGGCATCGGCGAGCTGCCTGCGGGTCTCTTCTGCGACGAGGCGGCGCTCGGATACAACGCCTGGGCCATCCTCCACACGGGCCAGGACGAGAACGGCGTTCGCTTCCCCCTCTTCGTGTGGTCGTTTGGCGGCTTCAAGAACCCTGTCTTCATCTACACCGCGATGTTGCCCGTCGGTCTGCTTGGGCTTTCGGAGACCTCCGTGCGCCTTACCTCCGCTCTGTTTGGAGTCTTGACGGTGCTCGCGCTCTACCTGCTGGGAAAGGAGCTGGGCGGCGCGCGACTCGGCCTCATCGCGGCCGGCCTCCTCGCCGTCACTCCTTGGCACGTCCACTTCAGCCGAATCGCCTTCGAGCTGATCTCGTTTCCCTTTCTCTTCGTCCTCGGCCTCTGGCAGCTCGTGCGCTTCGTCCACGGTCGCCGGTCGCTGCCCCTGGCGATGCTCCTGCTTGCCCTGACCCCTTATGCGTACGCCATCGCCAAGCTTTTCGTACCGCTTTTCCTCGTCGCGTTCGTCGCGCTCTTCCCCGAAACGGTGTGGCGGCGGTGGCGCGAGTGGCTGGCGGGGGGCCTGGTGTTCGCAGCGGTGTGCGCTCCCCTCGTGGTCTTCGAGGTGAAGAACCGCGACCGCGGCTCGCGCTACTTCGCACTCAACTCAATTTTCCGGGACGGGGGTTCCCAAGCCGCTGTGGCTCGCCGCTTCACCAGAAACTATCAGGCGTTCTTTTCGCCCAGCTTTCTTTTCGAAGAGGGCGACCCCAACGCTCGCCACGCCGTCCGTCAGCACGGCGAGCTCTACCCGTTTTTCGCGCCGCTGCTGGTCGCCGGCGCCGGTTCCTTGCTGGCGCGGCGGCGCCGGGTTTTCTGGTTGCTGCCGGCGTGGCTCGCCGCGTATCCGGTGGGTGCCAGCCTGATGACCGAGATACCGAGCGCCTCCCGCGGTTTCATCGGTGTCGCCGCGTTCGTCCTGCTGGCTGCCGAAGGCGTCGACGGACTGTTCCGCCTCGCGGGACGGCTGGCCCGCAGGCCGCTCACTCGCCGGGCCGCGACGACGACTGTGGCGGCCGGCCTTGGGGCCGCTCTGCTGCCCGCCGCCGTGGACTACGCGACCTCGTACGTCTTCGTGTACCCACGATACTCCGCGCCGTCCCTCTACGGCTTCGAGTACGGTCTCCGCGACGCCATCCAGTCCATGGAGAGGCTCCGCGGCGAGTATGAGCAGCTTGCTCTGACGGCCACAGGGACGCTGGAGCCCTATATCTTTGCGCTTTTCTACACGCGCCGGGATCCCCGCGAGTTTGCCGCGACGCGCAACAGCGGCTACCTCGAGGTCGACCCGATGGACTTCGACCGTCTGGATCTGCGTCGCCGCACCCTCATCGCCTTGCGCCCGGAGGATCTCGTTTTGTTTTCCGACTTCACGGTGCGCGACCGGGTGCTGGGTCCCGGCGCCCGCCTCGAATACCTGATCACGGAAGTCCGGCGCCACACGGCCTTCGTGCGCGACTGGTCGATCCTCGGCCCCCTGGCCAACCCTGACGGCCTCGGCATCGACCAGGACCCGGGACCGCTCGACCCGCCCGAGCGGGTCGTCCGGCCGGATCCGCTCGGCGATGCGTACTGGGCGCCCGTGCGTACTCGATCGTGCTATCTCGATCTCGCGGACCTTTTCGCGGAGGCCAATCCCGGCTTCGATGCCGGTGTGAAGCGGGCGTGTGCCGAGGTGTTCACCAGCGCCACGACCTCGGAGGGCGGCGTGGCCTGGCTCGAGCTGCGAGCCGGCGCGGCCGAGGCGCTGGTCTGGGTGAACGCCGCTCGCGTCACACCGTGGGTGGTGCGGTCCGGCGATGCCCCCGTCCGTTTCCCGGTCCGGTTGCGTGCGGGGGCCAACTCGATCGTCGTTCGCACCTGCCACTCCCAGGGTGAGTGGCGCCTCAGGCTTCGTCTCGTGGATGCGGAGGGGCGCGACCTGCCCGGTGTGACCTATGCGGGTACCCTGGAGGAGGCGCGAGGCGAGCCTGCACGGCCTCTGGCAGCGCCGCAGCACTTGCAGGTTGTCGAGGGGTTTGCGCAGTCGGTCTCGGCGCCCAACTCGGCCGACATGTACGGCGACTACCGGGGCGGTTGTCCCTCCAGGTGGATCTACGCCAGAGATGCAGGAGCCGGTCTCGTCTGGAAGACCGCGGCGCCGAGCGAGAGCCTGCCGGCCGCGCTGGTGTTCACGGCTTCGATGGGAGAAGCACCGGGCACCGCGGAGCTGTGGGTGGATCGGCGGTACGCGCTGACCTTCGATCTCGGCGACGACTTCGCCGCGCGCGCCTGGTCGCGTGGCCGCTACGGGCTCATCTTCGTTCGCCGCGGAATGTTCGCGGGTAGCTCCGGGTTTTGTGTCGTTCTCCTGCCCGAGGAGGCGGTGCAGGTCGGGCAGCCCATAGAGCTGGCGGTGCGCGGGCTGCGGGCTCGAGGCGACGGCGATCCCTGGTTCATGGTCAAGGAGCGCACCGACACCGCGCGCCACGAGCACGTGGATGCCGCCGCCGTGCGAGCCTGGCTGGACCTCCAGGCGTCCTCGCTGTCACACGCCGAGGCGGCGGCGCAGGAGCAGACCGAGGGTGGCGGCGGCGGTGCGTAGGACGCGCATCTTGCTGCGCCCCTGCTTTCGATCGTAGCGCAGGAACAGCGGTACCTCCGCGAAGACGACCCGAGGTCGGAGGGCACGCAGTGCGAGCAGCAGGTCGCACTGTACCTGGAAGCCGGAGGAGGACACGATGGTATCGCCGGTGCGCTCGCGGACCCGCTGGAGGGCGGACCGGCGGTACGCGCGGAAGCCGCAGGTGAAGTCGCGGACGCCGCGCGTCGGAAACAGGGATGCCACGAGGAGGGCTGCGGCCACCGAGATCCAGCGTCTGACAAGCGGGACCCCGATGACGCGCGCACCCGGCCGGAAACGCGAGGCGATGACGACGTCGGCCCCCTCCGCGATCCTGGCCAGCATGGTTTCCACGAGCTCCACCGGGTGTGTGTCGTCGGCGTCCATCGTGACGATCACGGCGTCCTCGGGCGAGATTTCCAAAGCGCGGCGAAGACCGTCCGCGAGCGTCCGACCCAGGCCGAGGTTGCGCTCGTGGACGACGAGGTCGACGGACATGGCTGAGGCAGCGGCCGCAACGGCGTGGCGCGAGCCGTCGGTGCTGCCGTCGTCGACCACGACCGTACGGACGTGCCAGGTGAGGTGGCGGCTCGCCAGCTCCCGGATGCGACCGAGGAGCGCTGGAAGGCATGCCTCCTCGTTGAACGCCGGGAGGACGATGGTGATGGCCCGGGGTGTCGCGTCCATGGCCGAGGAGGACAGCACACAGGCGGTGAACCTGTCAACCGCGGCGTCCGGAAGTCGGGTCCGGAGGCCGGGTGCGGGGCCGAAGGCATGAAGGCGAGCCAGAGGCTCGAGCGAGGCTTTCGCGGAGCGGGCCGGGATGGCGCGGGCTGCCCGAAGGTGCCTCGTCGCTCATCGGAACGCCGCCACGTTGCGTGCTACTATCCGCGCCGCCCGGCGGGGCAGCCGCGGGCGGGGTTCGGGAGTCGCATGGGTGCGTTTTCGAAGCGGGCGGAGTTCCTGCCGTTCTCGCGGCCGACGATCCGGCAGGTCGAGATCGACGAGGTCGTGGCGACGCTGCAGTCGGGGTGGATCACCACCGGGCCGCGCGCCGAGCGGTTCGAGCGCGACTTCGCGGCGTACACGGGGTTTCCGCATGCGCTGGCGGTCTCCTCGGCCACGGCGGGGCTGCACATCGGGCTGCTCGCGCTGGGGCTGCGCCCGGGCGACGAGGTCATCACGACGCCGATCACCTGGGCCGCCACGGTCAACATGATCGAGGCGCTGGGGGGCGTGCCGGTGTACGTGGACGTGCACCGCGACACCTTTCAGCTCGACGAGCGCCAGCTCTACAAGGCGCTGTCGCCGCGCACGGTGGGGATCATTCCGGTGCACTACGCCGGGGCGCCGTGCAACCTCGACCCGATCGCCAAGGTGGCGTGCGCCAGGGGGCTGTGGATCTTCGAGGACGCCGCGCACGGCGTGGGCACGCGGTACAAGGGGCGCCACGTCGGGTGCGACGACAGGCTGGGAGTGTTCTCGTTCCACCCGATCAAGAACATGACCACGGGCGAGGGTGGAGTGCTGGTGACGCGCGACGAGGAACTCGCCCGGCGGCTGCGGGCGCTGCGCTTCCACGGGCTCGAAAAGCAGGCGTGGAACCGATACGCGGAGGGCGGCACGCCACAGGTCGAGGTGGTGGCGCCGGGGTTCAAGTACAACTTCATGGACTTGCAAGCGGCGCTCGGGATCCACCAGCTCGCCGCGGTGGACGAGTTCAACGCGCGGCGGCGACAGCTCGCGGCGCTCTATGACCGACTGCTCGCCGAGGTGCCGGAAATCGAGCCGCTGGCGGTGCCGCACTACGACCACTTCCACACCCGCCACCTGTACGTGGTGAAGGTGCTGGACAGCGCCGGTGTCGCCCGCGACACCTTCATCGCCCGACTGAAAGCCCGCAACGTCGGCACTGGCATTCACTTCCGAGCCGTGCACACGCAGCCGTACTACGCCCAGAAGTACCCGCAGTGGGTGGGGAAGCTCCCCGTGGCGGAGTGGGTTTCGGCGCGTTTGTGCTCGCTTCCGCTCTTCCCGCTCATGACCGAGGACGACGTCGTGTACGTTGTCGAGGCGATCAAGGACGCGCTGGTGGAGGGCAGGTAGGCGGTGGGCGAGCCTGGCCTTTCGGTGGTGGTGCCGGTGTTCAACGAGGAGGCCAACCTCCCCGAGCTGCTGCGCCGGCTGACCGCGGCGCTCGAAGCGCTGGGGAGGCCGTTCGAGGTCATCCTCGTCAACGACGGGAGCCGCGACCGCTCGCTCGCCATCCTGCGCGAGGCGGCGGCGGCCGACCGGCGCCTCACGGTGATCGACTTCAACCGCAACTACGGCCAGCACGCGGCGGTGTTCGCCGGCTTCGAGGCAGCGCGGGCGCCGGTCATCGTCACCCTCGACGCCGATCTCCAGAATCCGCCGGAGGAGATCGCCAAGCTGGTGGCCAAGGCCGACGAGGGGTACGACGTCGTGGGCTCGGTGCGGGTGCAGCGCCAGGACAGCCTCTTCCGCCGGCTCGCCTCGCGGGTCGTGAACCGGCTAACGGCGCTCGCCACCGGGGTGCAGCTCTCCGACTACGGCTGCATGCTGCGGGCGTACCGCCGCGAGGTCGTCCAGGCGCTGTGCCGCTCCCAGGAGGTGCGGACGTTCATCCCGGTGCTGGCGGACATGTTCGCGGGCAGGGTCACCGAGGTGCCGGTGGCGCACGCCGAGCGCGCGGCTGGAGAGAGCAAGTACAGCCTGTGGAAGCTCATCAAGCTGCAGTTCGACCTCATGACGAGCTTCACCACCTGGCCGCTCAAGCTCACGATGGCCCTCGGGCTCGCCATGGCCGCCGCGTCCATGGCGGTCGCCGGCGTGCTCATCGCCGGCCGGCTCATTTACGGCCACGACTGGGCGGTGTCGGGGGTGTTCACGGTGTTTGCCGTGCAGTTCTTTTTCATGGGCGTGCTCCTGTTCGCGCTCGGCCTGCAGGGCGAGTACATCGGTCGCATCTACATGCAGGTGCGCCGGCGCCCGCGCTACATCATCCGCGAGATCATCGGCCGGAGAGACGCGCCGTGAGGCCGGGCCCGTGCAGTGGCGACAGCAGCCCCTTCGGTCGAGCGTCGAAAGCCGGGAGTGGTTTCCTCCGGTCTCGGTCCTCCTCGTCTTCGGAGAAAGGTCTTGACTCTCGACTCTGAGTTCTCGACTGGGCGGGCGGGGGCCGGGCGGACCGTCGTCTTCGGCTACCACACGATGGGGTGCCTGGGGCTCGCCGCCCTGCTGCGTCACGGTTTCGACGTGGTCGGCGTGATCACGCACCGCGACAACCCGCACGAGGAGGTGTGGTGGCCCTCGGTCGCCGAGGCGGCCAGCCAGCAGGGGATCCCGGTCCACACTCCGGAGGACCCGCGCGACCCCGCCGTGGCCAGGCTGGTGGAAGCCCTCCGGCCCGATTTCATTTTCTCGTTCTACTACCGTCACCTCATCCCGGCGCGCGTGCTCGCGCTCGCACGGCGCGGGGCGCTCAACCTGCACGGCTCGCTGCTGCCGCGCTACCGCGGCCGGGCGCCGGTCAACTGGGTCCTCGTCAACGGCGAGAGCGAGACTGGCGTGTCGCTGCACCACATGGTGGCAAAGCCGGATGCAGGCGACCTCGTGGGCCAGGAGCGGGTGGCGATCGCCCCCGAGGACACGGCTTACACGCTGTTCCGCAAGCTCGAGCCGGCGGCCGATCGCCTCCTCGACCGGCTGCTGCCGCGGCTGCTGGCAGGGACGGCGCCTCGGGTGCCGCTCGATCTCGTTGCCGGGTCTTACTTCGGCGGCCGCACGCCGGCGGACGGGCGCATCGACTGGAGGTGGCCCGCCGGGCGGGTGTACGACCTCGTCCGCGCCGTCACCCACCCGTACCCCGGGGCGTTCACCGAGCACGCCGGCGGGCAGCTCCTGGTCTGGTGGGCGCTGCCGGTGCCGCTCGAGCACGGCGCCGCCCCCGGCACCGTGCTGGCAGTCGAGCGCGAAGGAGTGCTCGTCGCGGCAGGCACCGGCGCCGCGCGGCTCGTGACGGTCCAGCTCCAGGGCGAGCCGGAGCTTCCGGCTGCATCGTGGGCCAGCATGGTCGGCCTGCAGGCTGGCGCGGTGATTGGCGCCGCAGCGGGCAGAGACTCAGGCCGGCCGCCGGCGGAGGCCGGACCTCGCCCCTCGGCCCCCACCTCCGGAATGACCAAAACCTCAGGAGACCCGTCGTGAACATCCTCATTCTCGGCGTCAACGGCTTCATCGGCAACGCACTCACCCGCCGCATCCTGGAGACCACCGACTGGCAGGTCTACGGAATGGACCTCTCGGCTTCCAAGCTCGAGCACTCGCTCGGGCACGAGCGGTTTCACTTCCTCGAGGGCGACATCACGATCAACAAGGAGTGGATCGAGTACCACGTCAAGAAGTGCGACGTGGTGCTGCCGCTCGTCGCCATCGCCACGCCGGCCGTGTACGTGAAGGAGCCGCTGCGGGTGTTCGAGCTCGACTTCGAGGAGAACCTGCGGGTCATCCGCCAGTGCGTGAGGTACGGCACGCGGGTGGTGTTCCCGTCGACCTCAGAGGTCTACGGCATGAGCACGGACCCCGAATTCGACGAGGACACGAGCCCGCTCGTGCTCGGCCCGATCAGCAAGCCCCGCTGGATCTACTCGTGCTCGAAGCAGCTCCTGGACCGGGTCATTGCCGCTTACGGGCAGCAGGAGGGCCTGCGCTACACGCTGTTCCGGCCGTTCAACTGGATCGGTCCCAAGCTCGACGACATCGACGCCGCCAAGGAAGGGTCCTCGCGGGTCGTGACGCAGTTCATCATCGATTTGTTCCGGGGCGAGCCCATCCACCTCGTGGACGGAGGCGCGCAAAAGCGCTGCTTCACCTGGGTCGGCGACGGCATCGACGGGCTCATGCGCATCATCGCCAACCCCGGCGGGGTGTGCGACACGCAGATCTTCAACCTCGGCAACCCGGCCAACGAGTGCTCGGTGGCCGAGCTGGCCGCCAGGCTCTGCCGCCTCTACGAGGCGCGGCGGGACCGCATTCCGAGCTGGACCGCACCGCGAATCCAGGCCGCCTCCTCCGAGACCTACTACGGCAAGGGCTACCAGGACATCTGGAGCCGCAAGCCGTCGATCCGCAAGGCGCAGGCACTGCTCGGCTGGAGACCGACGGTCAGCCTCGACGACGCCCTGGCCATGACGTTCGACGCCTTCCTCGACGACTGGTCGCGGTCCTGATGAGCGACGACCACCCAGGCGACGGTCTTCCAGGCGAGCGGCTGCTCGGGCTTCGCATCGACGTCGACACCCACGACGGCATGCGCGATGGGGTGCCGAGTCTGCTCGCCACGCTGGCGCGGCATCGGGTGCGGGGAACCTTTTACCTGTCGATGGGGCCCGATCGCTCGGGGCTGGCCGTGCTCAACCTGCTGCGGCCGGGCTTCTTCGCCAAGATGCGCCGCACCCGGGCAGCGAGCCTGTACGGCTGGCGCACGGTGCTGTCGGGCACGCTCCTGCCGGCCCGGCCGATCGCCACGGCGTTCCCGGCCGTGGCTCGACGCATCGTCGAGGAGCGGCACGAGGTGGGCGTGCACGCCTGGGACCATCGGATGTGGCAGGATCGCCTGCCTCGGCTCACGGCTCGCGAGGTCGAGGGCCACCTCGACCGCGGGCGGGAGGCGTTCGGCCGCCTCCTCGGGACGCTGCCGACGACCTTTGCGGCGCCGGCGTGGTTCACCGACGAGCGGGCGCTCGCCCACCAGGAGACGCTCGGGCTCGTCTTCGCCAGCGATTGCCGGGGGGACGAGCCGTTTTTGCCGGTCGTGGCCGGCCGGACGCTGCGGACGCCGCAGATCCCGACCACTTTGCCGACGCTCGACGAGGCGCTGGGCGAGCGCTGCGAGACGGCCTCCGAATACTTCGATCTCGTGCTCGCCAAGGCGCTCCTGCAGGCGTGGCCGGTGCTCACCGTCCACGCGGAGACCGAGGGCGGCCCGTACGCGGCCGACCTCAACGCGTTTCTCGGCAAGGCCGCGCGGGCGGAACTGCGCGTGGTGCCGCTCGGCGAGCTGCTGGCCGCTCGCCTCGCGACCGGAGAGAGCTTGCCAGCGCGCCAGATGGGGTACGGCGAGGTCGACGGCCGCCACGGCCGAGTCTCCCGGCCGCTCTGACCCGCTCTTCCGCAACGGCCTTGCCGTGCGGCGAGCAGCGGCTGGCGATCGATGACGCGGGGGCAGAAGGAACGTTTCCTGGAAGCGTGCACCCGAAGACACCGAGAACCGCTCGCCGCGGCTCCCGGTCCCCGAGGTCCAAGCCTCGGCCTGGCAGTCGGCCTTCTACTCGGCTTCCTTCTCCAGCTCCTCGATGCGGCGTCGGATCAGCATTTCCGCAATGTCCGGCAGGACCTCCCAGGCGATCCGCTCGATGATCGGCGTGGCGAGTTCGAGCACCCGCTGGGCGATCTGCTCGACTGCCGCTTCCGACAGCTCTCCCGGGGCGGCCGCAGGCGCCGGCGTCGGGGCGGGCAGGATGGCCTGGACGCGCTCGAGGACGCGCGCCATCTCGCTTTCAGGCAGCACCGGCGGGGCCGGCGCCGGCAGCGCGCCGAGGACCCGTGCGGTCACGCGCTCGACCTCGCTGTCGGGCAGCTCGAGGGGCCGGGGCTCGGGGACTGGCAGGAGCTGCACCGCTCGCTGCGCCACGTACTCGACCTCTTCCTCCGCGAGCCGCGGCGGGGGAGGCGGCGGCAGGATCTCCATGATCCTGGCGGCGACGCGCTGAATGTCGCCTTCCTCCAGCTCGTACGACAGCGGCGGGAGGTCGGGCGGCGGCGGCGGCGGGATGAGCTGGACGGCGCGCTCCGCCACGGCCGCGATCTGCTCCTCGGTCAGCTCGGCGGAGGACGGCTGCGGCAGGCGGGCCAGGACGCGCTCGGCGACGAGCTGGATCAGCTCGTCGCTGAGCTCTGGCGGAGCCGCCGCCGGCAGCGCTGCGGTCTCGACGGCCGGAGCCGCCACTTCCTCTTCCTCGGAGGGCGGCGGCTCGACGGCAGCCATGGTCTCGTGCGGCGGCGCAGCGGCGGCCGCCGGCAGCTCCTCTTCGGCGCCCAACTCGGCGACAGCAGGCTCGGAAGGCGTTTCGACGGCGGCCGCAGGCGGCTGCAGGGGGGCGGGCGCGGTCACGGCCGGAACGGGCAGTTCGCCGACCACGGCGACCGGCACCGCTTCGGGCAGCGGTGCGGCAGCCTCTGCGACAGGCTCGATCGGGGCCTGGGCGAGCGGTGGGGCCTGGGCGGGGGTCTCCTCCCCGGCGGCGAACTCGGGGGCCGGCTCGGCTGGCAGTTCGGGGGCACGCTCCTCGAGGGCGTGCAAAGGCATGGCGGCCGGCTCGCCGGGGACGGCCGGCAGCGCCTGGGCGGTCGCCGGCACCTCTTCGGCAGCCGGGGCCGGCTCGGGCCGGGCCACCGCGGGGCCGAGCTCGAAGCCGGGCTCGGGGTACGGTTCGGCCGCTGCATCGAGTCCGCCCTCGGCCGGGGGCTCCTCGATCGCTTCCCAGGCGGCGGCAATCGACTCGCGGGCCGGGTTGAGGGGCTGGAGCACCGGAGGTGCCGGGGGTTCGGGGGGAGGAGCCGGCCACGTGCCGATCACCGGCTCCTCGCGCGGCTCGGCCTCCTCCCACCCCGGCGGCGGCCCGAAGTCGGGGAACGCCGGGGTGCCGCCGGCTGCCGGGGGCATGGTCGCGGCAGGCACGAACCCCTCGGTGTCCGGAGGGAGCGGCACGGCCGGAACCGCCGGCTCTGCCGGGGCCTCGAACGGCGTCTCGGCCGCCTGCGCCTGGAGTTCGGCTGCCTCCTCCCAGGGTTGCAGGACCGCCGGGGCCTCGCCAGCAGCGGGAGCCTGTGCCGGCGGTAAGGGGGCGAGCCCTTCCTCCGGCGGCGGGGCGACCTCGGACGGCTCGAAAAAGTCGCCCTGCATCGAGCCGACCTCGGGCGCCTCGGTCTCGATGCGCTCGATCCACGAGTCGTCGGCGCCGGGCTCCTGCGGCGCCGACGGCGCCGGGCCAGCCGGAGCGCCGCCGAACTCGAACGAGGCCTCGGGCGGAGGAGCGGCCGCCGGGGTCTGGGTGCCGACCCCCGTCATCTCGATGCCATGCTCGGGCACCTGGGGCTCGGCTGGTGTCTCCGGCACCATCTGGTCGAAGCCGGTGGTCGTGAACTCGATCGCCGGCACGCCCTCGGGAACGCCGATGCCGGGGAAAAATGACGGCTCCGGCTCGGCGACCTGGGGCGCGCGGGCGCGCCGCATGAGGTCCTCGACGACGTTGACCAGCTCGCGGCCCTCGAACGGCTTGGTGACGATGGCGTCAGCTCCTGCGGCGAGGGCGCGATCGCGGTCGAACGGCTCGAAGGTGCCGGTCAGCAGCACCAGCGGGATGTGCAGCGTGGCCGGGTCCGCCTTCAGCGTCTGGCACACCTCGTAGCCGTTGAGGTCGGGCATCACGACGTCGCACAGGATGACGTCTGGGCGCACCTCGGGGAGCCTTCGCAGCAGTTCGCGGCCGCTCGAGAGCGCCACGACCCGGTGCTCCGTCTCGCCGAAGGTGAGCTCCACGACTTTCTGGATCGTGATGCTGTCGTCCGCCAGGAGAATCGTGCCACCCATTTTCACCTCGCAGCGGTGTTGCTCTCTCGACCTTCGTACCACGATCGGGAGGCAGTGTCAACGAACTGTCCAACGTCTTCGGGTTCGATCTGCAACGCCCCGTCGGCCCCGACCCAGGTCACCGCCCGGCTCTCGATCCAGGCCGGGAGGACGAGCGCCTCGCGGCCGCCCTCGGCGAACCGCCACCGGCGATGGAAGTGGCCCCAGAGCACGACGTCGATGCCGGCCACGAAATGCCGCCGCGCCGCCTGTTCGAGCATGGTCTCGGGGATCGCCTTCCGGTACGAGAAATTGGTCTGCGAAAGCCGCGCCTCGGTGCGGTGGATGATGCACAGCGCGAGCCGCCGCGGCAGCAGCCTGGCCCACAGCCTGGCCGGGCCGCTCTTGGAGACGCTGCGCCAAAACAGGTACAGCCGGTCGGAACGGTTGAGCGTGTCGCCGTGCTCGCACAGGACGCGGCGTCCGCCGGCCGAGAACGAGTGGCACCGCCCGGCCCGGTCACAAAACGGTGCGAGTTCGGCGGCATCGATGAAGAAGTCGCGGTTGCCCTCGACGATCACGACCCGCAGACCAGCCGCGCGCGCGGCCGCGAGCTCGGAGAGCCCGGCCCGCACCGACTCGTCCCAGAAGCGAGGGAAGCCGACGAGCGTCTTGAAGACGTCGCCCAGCAGCACCAGCTCGCCGGCGCCGCGGCGGCGGAGTTCGCCGAGCGTTCGAGCGAACGCTTCGCCGTCCCCGGGGCGCTGTCCCAGATGCAGATCGGCGAGGATGGCGCGCAGCACGGCCCATGCTAGCATTCCCCGGTTCGGAGGGTGAGGTGGCGCGGACAGGGTCGGCACGCAGGAAGCGCCAGCCGGCAGCGGCACACGAGGCCACGGCGCCGGCGAGGCCCGCCGCGCGACGGGTGCTGCTGACCGGCGCGAGCGGGTTCGTGGGGCGGCACGTGCTGGCCCTGCTGCGGGCGGAGGGTTACGAGGTGGTGGCGGTCTCGCGTCGCGCGAGCCGCGACCAGGTGGTGCCCGGCGTCATCCAGGTGGCGGCCGACCTTGAAAGCGACGGCTGGCTGTCCTGGGCCACCGGATGCACGGCGGCGATCCACCTCGTGGGGATCATCCGCGAGGTGCCGCGGCAGGGCGTCACCTTCGATCGCGTCCACCGCGGGCTGACGACGCGGGTCGTGGAGGCTTGCCACGCGCTGGGCATTCCCCGCCTCGTCCACATGTCGGCGCTGGGTGCACGCCCCGGCGGCGCGACCGCGTACCAGCGCACCAAGTTCGTGGCCGAGGAGCTGGTCCGCTCGTCCGGCCTGCGCTGGACGATCTTCAGGCCGTCGCTGATCTTCGGCCCGGGCGACGGGTTCGAGCGGTCGATCGTGCCGGTGATGCGGCGACTCCCCGTCTTTCCGGTCTTTGGCGACGGGCGAGCCAGGCTGCAGCCCGTGGCGGTCGGGGAGGTGGCGCGCTGCCTCGTGGCGGCGCTCGAGCGCAGCGCCTGCGAGAGCCAGATTTACGAGGTGGGCGGTCCGGAACCGCTGACCTACGACGAGGTGCTCGCGCGCATGGCACGGGCGCTGGGCCTGCGGCGCCGCTTCGTCCACCTTCCCGTCGGGTTGTCGAGGGTGCTGGTGGCGATTGCCGAGCGGCTTCCCTCCGCACCCATCACTCGCGACCAGCTCACCATGCTCCTCGAGGGGTCGACGTGCGAGATCGGCGCCACGTCACTCGCCTTCGGTGTGCCGCAGCAGCGCTACGAAGGCCCGGTCTGGCTGCGAGCCGGCGCTTCCATCAGCTAGCTGACGCCCGAAGATGCACGGGGAGCCGCCGCGTCGCCCCCCCCGCACCGGGCGTGCCGTCAGCCGGAACCTTCCGCGTGCCCGGCCCGCGGATGCTCGCTCCAGGCGGTCACCGTCCGGTTGCGGCTGCGCTGCTTGGCCAGGTACATGCAGGCATCGGCCCGGCGCAGCAACTCGTTCTTCGCCGCCACGGGGTTGATCTCCCTTCCGAGGAGAGGGATGACGTCGGACAGGAGGGTCGCGACGCCGATCGAGCAGGTGATCACGCCCTTGATGTTGAACGCCGGGTAGTTCACCGGGTCGCGGCGGTCGGCCTCGCGCAGGAACACGTAAGACTCGAGGTTTTTCCTGATCGTCTCGGCAACCCAGAACGCCTCTTGCGGCGAGGCCCCGGGAAGCACCACGATGAACTCGTCGCCGCCGTAGCGGGCGCCGATCGCGTCCCCGGGCAGGATTTGCCGCAGCATCGCCCCCACTTCCGAGAGCACCCGGCTGCCTGCCAGATGCCCATGGACATCATTGACAGTCTTGAAGTTGTCCAGATCTAGAAAAAGCAAGCCGACATCCTGCCCGGTGGTGAGGGCTTGTTCGATGACGAGCTGCAAGCTGTGGTGGAGGTAGCGGTCGTTGTACAGGCCGGTCAGCTCGTCGCGCTTGGAGATCTCCTTCGATCGATACGCGTCGATGGCGTTGGCCACCGACACCGAGATGGTCTGGGCAAAGATCTCCAGCAGCATGAGGTCCCGCTGGTCGTATGAGCGGCCGCCCAGGCGGTTGATGAGCTCGATGACGCCGAGGACCTGCCCCTCCACGACGAGCGGCGCGCAGACCAGCGACCGGGTGCGGAACCGCGACGCGCCGTCGAACCCGGAAAAGAACAGCGGGTCGGCCTGAGGGTTGGAGGAGAGGTACGAACGCCCCGTGCCGTACACGTGGCCGACGATGCCGCGGGTGGCGGCGAGGCGCGACCCCACGAGGCGGTCCGACGCCTCCCCGAAGCAGGCGATCAGCACCAGCTCCACGCACGGCTGATCGGCCTCCGAGCGGGTCAGGTCGTCGATGAAGATGGACCCGGCCTCGGACGGCACGAAGTCGTTGGCGCGCGACAGCAAGTTGCAGAAGATGCCGGAGAGATCCAGCTCGTACGGCTCGGTGGAACGAGCCTCTCGTCTGAGGAACGCCGCGATCTCCGGATTCGAGATGCAATGCGTCTTCATTGCCGCAGGCCCTGGGGGGGTCTCCTCATCCGCCCACAAGCATAGCAGACAGCATGGATTGCACCGCGGGAGGCGAGCAGCCGTCAGTGTGGCTATACTGCTCGCAGGGCAAGCCCGGAGGACGGGGCGGTCGGCGAACCGAGGCACGCGCCTTGCAAGCTCTCATGGCGCGACCGGGGAACGCCGGCCGGCGCGCACGGGACCCCGGGACGCAGGGAGGACGACGATGGCAGCCCACACTCGCTCGCAGACAACGGTGGTCCTGGTCCTCGCGGCGCTGGCGACGGTCGCTGCCGCCGCCACTTCGGAGGCGATCGACCGCGTCCGGGTGTACTACCGGGAGGGCAGCTCGGTGTCCGTGCAGGTGATCCCCGACGGGCGCGCGGCGCTGCAGTTCCGCAGCACCGGCAGCGACCGTTACGAGCTGATCGGCGACACGCAGTCGCTGGTCGGCAAGAGCTACGCGTTGCGGATCGAAAACCACGGGCGGTACCGCATCAAGGTCGTGGTGGGGATCGACGGTGTGAACGCCTTCTTCCGCAAGCCGGTCCAGGGCTACGCCCGGGCCGACGTGGGCGCCGTGCTCGCTGCCCGCGAGGTGCGCACCATCAAGGGGTTCCAACTCGACGGTGAGCAGGCCCAGCGCTTCGTCTTCAGCCCCCCGGAGTACAGCGAGGGCAGGGGTGAAGGCAGGGTCGGCGAGATCGAGCTCCACGTCTACGAGGAGTGGCGCCCGGAAAGGGACGTTCCCAAGCTCGACGAGGAACTGTCCGGACGGGTGGAGGCGGCGCGGCCTGGCCTCGGCACCACGACGGGCGACGACTTCGACAGCCAGGTGAGGCGAGTCCGGTTCGTCTCCGCAACCCCGGAACCGGTGGCGCGGGTGGTGCTGCTGTACGGCCGGGAGGAGGGATTCCGGCCACCCTCTCCGCCTTCCGGCAAGCTCGGCGTGACGATCGAGCGACACCCCTCGGGCTGTCGGGTCACCGGCGTGGAGCCCGGCTCGATCGCCGAGGAGGTCGGCCTGAGGCGGGGCGACATCATCGTCAAGGCCGACTCGGAGGACGAGCCCTCGCCCCAGACCCTGCGCCGTGTCCTGCGCGACAAGGATCGCGGCGACTATCTCTTCCTCGAGGTCGAGAGGGGCCGCCACCTCCTGACGTTCAAGATCCGCATGTGAGACCGGCCGGAGGGCCGCCCGGGCCGTGACCGAGGAGCAGGGCTTCGAAAGCGCCGCCAGGCATCTCGCCGAGAGCGAGGAGCGGTACCGCCGCCTCCTCGCCTCGGTGACCGACTACGTGTACACGGTGACGGTCGAGAACGGCCGCCCCGTGGCCACCGTGCACGGGCCGGGGTGCGTCGCCGTCACGGGGTACTCGCCGGAGGCCTACGCCGTCGATCCGATGCTCTGGCACCGCATGGTGCACGACGACGACAAGGCAGCGGTCACGGCCCAGGCGGAGGCCATGCTCGAGCGCGGGGCGGCAGCGCCGATCGAGCACCGGATCGTGCACCGCGACGGCTCGATCCGATGGGTTCGCAACACGCCGGTGCCGCGCCTCGACCAGCACGGCCGGCTCGTGGGCTACGACGGGCTGATCTCGGACATCACGGCGCGCAAGCAGGCGGAGATCGCGCTGCGCGAAAGCGAGGAAAAGTACCGCGCCCTCGTGGAGGCCTCCTCCGACGCCATTTTCCTGGAAAGCCTCGAGGGTCGGGTCCTCGACTGCAACTCTTCGGCTTGCAAGATGTTCGGGTACTCCAAGGAAGAACTCGTGGGCCTCGCCGTGGCGGATCTCGTGCCGGAGGAGGTGCGGCCGAAGCTCGCCGACCTGGCGGAGGTGCTGCGCACGGGGGAAGGCGTGTTCCTCGAGAGCTTCAACGTCCGCAAGGGCGGCGAGGTGTTCCCCTGCGAGGTGAGCACCCGTGTCGTCTCGGTGGGCGGAGAGCCTCGCGTCATCGCGTTCGTGCGCGACCTTTCGGAGTCGCGCCGCCGGGACCGCGAGATCGGTCGCCTGGCCGCCGAGCTGCGGCGGCGCAACGCCGAGCTCGAGCTGGCGAACAGCGAACTCGAGGCGTTCGCGTGCATGGTCTCCCACGACCTGCGAGCGCCGCTCGTTGTGGTGGACGGCTTCCTGCGGCTGCTGCTGGAGGAGCCGACGAGCGAGCTGCCGCCCGAGGTGGTGCGGCCGCTGCGCCTCATGAGGCAGGCCAGCACGCGAATGCAGGAACTCATCGACTCGCTGCTCGACTTTTCCCGCCTGGCGATGCAACCGCTGCGGCGCCGGCCAGTGGACGTCGCCGCGATGGCCCGGCAGGTGTGGGAGGAGCTGGTGCCGGCCGAGTCGGGAAGGCAGCTGCGCCTCGAGGTGGGCGAGGTGCCCCCCTGCGAGGCCGATCCCTCGCTGCTGCGCCAGGTGCTGGCCAACCTCCTCGGCAACGCCCTCAAGTTCACGCGCGGGCGTCCGGCGGCGGTCATCGAGGTGGGGGGCGCCGAGCGTCCCGACGAGCGGGTCTTCTTTGTCCGCGACAACGGCGTGGGGTTCGAGCCTTCGAGCGCGGGAGGGCTGTTCGACCTCTTCCGCCGTCTCGAGCGGGCGGAAGGGTTCGAGGGCACGGGGGTCGGCCTGGCGATCGTTCGCCGGATCGTCGAGCGGCACGGGGGGAGAGTGTGGGCCGAGTCCCGTCCGGGCGAGGGAGCGACGTTCTTCATTGCGCTGCCGGAGTGATCGGCGCGCAGGAGCGCTTCGACCACACCCGCGCCCCCGACCATGACGGCGTCCGCGCCCACCGCGGAGGCGCAGCGCGATCGGGAGCGCGGCCGTCACGATGGTGGGCGCGGACCTCCGGGCCGCGCCGGGCGGTCGGGCGCGTGGGGGGCTACTGCCGGGCGAGCCGCTCGTACAGCGATAGGTACGCCCGGGCCGAGACCGACCAGGAGAAGTCGCGCCGCATCGCGGTGCGCCGCAGGCGAGCCAGCTCCTCCGGGCGGGCCAGCACGGCCGCGGCCCGCGCCAGCGCGTCGACCAGCGCGGCTGGCGTGAGTTCCCAGAACACGAAGCCGGTGGCATCGTCGCGGCTCGAGTCGAAGACGGTGTCGGCGAACCCGCCGGTGGCGTGCACGACCGGCAGGCTGCCGTAGCGCATGGCGATCATTTGCCCGAGGCCGCACGGCTCGTAGCGTGAGGGCATGAGGAAGAGGTCGCTCGCGGCGTAAATCCGGTGGGCGAGCCGGTTGTCGAAGCGGGTCACCACGCGCACGCGCCCGGGGTGGGCCAGCTCCGCCGCCCGCATGGCCTCCTCGTAGCGGCGCTCGCCGGTGCCCAGCACGACGAGGTCGAACCCCAGCGCGACGATGTCTTCCAGCGCGGCGACCACGAGGTCGGCACCCTTTTGCTCGGCGAGGCGGGACACCATGCCGCACAACGCGCGTCCGCTCCCCTCCATCTCCAGCTCCGCGACCAGCGCCTCGCGGTTCGCCGCCTTGCCCGCGCTCACATCCTCGGCGGCGAACGGGCGGGCGATGAGGGTGTCGTTCGAGGGGTTCCACTCGCTCTGGTCGAGGCCGTTGAGGATGCCGGTGAGCAGGTGCTGGCGGCTGCCGAGCACGCCCTCGAGACGGCACCCGAAGGCGGGGGTGAGGATCTCGCGGGCGTAGGTCGGGGAAACGGTCGTGATGGCATCGGCCGACACCAGGCCGCCCTTGAGGAAGTTGACCTGCCCGTAGAACTCGAGCCGGCTGATCTGGAAGTGCTCGCCGCCGAGCCCGCACGCTGCCAGCGTCCAGGGCGGGAAGACGCCCTGGTACGCCAGGTTGTGGATCGTGAAGACCGTGCGCGCCACCGGCAGCGTCTCGCGCCACCCGGGCTCGAAGGCGAGAAGAAACGGCGCCAGGGCCGCTTGCCAGTCGTGGGCGTGGACGATGTCGACGCCGCCGAACTGCCCCAGCACGGTGAGCGCGGCCCTGGAAAAAAACGCAAAGCGCACGTGGTTGTCGGGAAAGTCGGCGTCGGGAAGGCCGTACAGCGCCGGCCGCGCGTACAGCACCGGGCAGTCGAGCAGGACGAAGCGCACGCCGCGGTGCTCGACGACGCGGGGGACGGCCCGCAGGCCGAGTGCGTGGACCTCGGGCAGGTCCCGGCCGGGAAGCGGCTCGCGCAGGCTCTCGCGGTGGCCCGGGGCGATCACCGTGACCTCGTGCCCCAGCTCCGCCAGGGCTGGGGGCAGTGAACCCACGACGTCGGCGAGCCCGCCGGTCTTGGAAAACGGCACGACTTCGGAGGCGAGGTGAGCGATTCGCATGGCAGCGGTCCCTCCCGGCACGCGTAGAGTCGAGAGTCGGCTGCCAGGAGTCAAGAGGCGAGTGGCTGGTTGACCGCCCGGGTCGCCGCCCGACCCCGCGAGCTGCCGCGGTGGGCTTCGGCGGTGTCGGGCGATTGCGGGAACTGATCCCCTGGCGACAGAAGAACCGACCCCGGTTGTGGGGGCGCCTCAGGGTGCCTCGCGGAGGTAGCGGGCGGCCTCCTCCGGCGGGGTGGGGTTGATCGAGTAGCCGGAACCCCACTCGAAGCCCGCAATGTGGGTGATGCGGGGCACGAACTCGAGATGCCAGTGGTAGTCGAGCTCGATCGTGGTCCAGTACTCGGGCAGCCCCGGCCGGGGGTGAGGGCTCGGCGCGGTGTGCAGGATGAGGTTGAACGGCGGGTCCGCGAGCAGTGCCCGCACCCTCGAGAGGAAGCTCTTGAGCACGGCGGCGAGGTCGGCGAGGACGTGGTCCGGGGTGGCGGCGAAGTCGTGGTGGTGGCGGCGAGGCAGCAGCCACGTCTCGAACGGGAAAGAGGCCGCGAACGGCTCCAGGAGCATGAAGTGGTCACTTTCCCACGCGACTCTCTCGCCGAGTGCCCGTTCCTGCAGGATGAGGTCACAGAAGATGCAGCGCTCCTTGCGCCGCCAGTGTTCGCGCGCGACCTCCAGCTCGCCCTTGACCACGACCGGGATGATCGGGGTGGCGATGAGCTGGGAGTGGGGGTGGTACAGCGAGGCCCCTGCTTCCCACCCGTGGTTCTTGAAGATGAGGGCGTAGCGGATGCGCGGGTCGCGCCGCAGGTCAGCCAGCCGCTCCCGCCACGCCCGCAGCACCAGTTCGATCTGGGGCGGGTCCATGTCGGCCATCGGCTGCATGTGCTCGGGGGTCTCGACGATCACCTCGTGGGCGCCGATCCCCGCCACGCGGTCGAAGATCCCCACCCCCTCGCGCCTCAGTTCGCCCTCCACCCGCAGCGCCGGGAACTTGTTGGCGACCACGCGCACCTGCCAGCCGGGGGCGTTGCGCGGCCGGTTCGGCGGGCCGAAGGCGAGGATCTCGGGCGGGGTGGTCTCCTCGTTGCCCCACTCGAACGGGCAGGCTCCCAGCTCACCTGGCTGGTCCGGCTCGCCCCGCCGGAACTCGTGTGGCCTGAAGCGCCGCTCGGTGGCGATGATGGTCCACCGCCCCCGGATTGGGTCGAAGCGCAGCTCACTCATCGCACCCCCCTCGGGCTGCGGGCGCGAACCGCGGATCACGGACAGGACGGGGCGAGCTCATGACCGGCGCACGAGCTTGGCGATCTCGGCTCGCCGGTGCTGCAGCACCGCTCGCGCCGCCTGGAGAGATGCCGCTTCGGCGTGCAGGTGGAGGAGGGGCGCGACGCGATCGGGGCGCAGCAGCACCCAGCCGTCGTCGGTCGTCACCTTGATCCCCTCCAGGTACGAGACCTGCTGCCCCTGCACGGTCTCGGCGAAGCGCCGCATGACCTCGCCCTTGCGCTCGAGCGGGCAGGGCAGCGTGGCGTGAGCGACCGGCACCGGTGGCGCGTACGCCGCCACCTCGGTGAGCGGGCGCCCGCACCGAACCAGCAGCTCGAGCAGGCGGGCCATGGCGAACATGGCGTCGGGCACATGGTGGAGGGCCGGGAGGATGAAGTCTCCTTCGCCCGAGGATGCGAAGATGACGTCGCGGCCGCGCGAAGCCTCGGTGAGGGCGCGCGGTGCGGAAAGCACCTCGCGCAGGCGGTGGCCTCCTCCCTCGAGCGCCTGGCGGAAGGTAGAGGGCGCGAACGTCGGCATCACCACCTCGCCGGGCGGCAGGCCGGCCGCCACCACGGCCCCCACCATGAGCGCCGCGAGGTCCATGTCGGCCCACACCCTCTTGTCGCTGCCCACGACGATGAGGCGCTCGCCCGAGGGGTAGAGCCAGACCCCGAGGTCGGCCTCGAGCGACGCCGCGATGGTGGCCAGCCGCTTCGGAGCCACGGCCAGGTCGGAAGCGAGCGGGCCCTCGCGCATCCCCTCGGTGTGGGCGTTGAGGGTGATGACGTCGCAGCCGAGCTCGGCCAAAAGCCGGGGCAGCACGACGACGGCCGGGGAGTGGGCGTAGTCGACGACGACGCGCAGCTTGCGGGCGCGGATGTCGGCGACCGGCAGCGCCTTCAGGAACGCCTCGGCGTAGAAGTCGACGATGCGCGGCTGCTCGAAAATCGAGCCGATTTCCTGATGGGAGGCGCGGCGGAACTCCTCCCGCAGGAACACCCGCTCCACCGACTTGGAGAACGAGGTCGAGATGTCGAGGCCGTGCTCGTCGAAGAAACGGATGGAGGTCATCCCGCGCACCAGCAGCACCTGCTGGAAGGAGACGCCGCCCAGCTCGCCGAACCCCTCGAGCTTGTGACGCATGACCGGAGTCGGCAGCATCCCGAGGTCGACCATGTTGACGCCGGCCGAGCTGACGCCGCCGAAGAACGCACGCCGGAGCATGCGGGAGGCCGGGTGATCGTCGCGCGTGGACAGCACGGTCGAGCCGGGCTGGAGCAACGTCGCGTAGGCGGCGCCGAGCCGCGCCGACACCTCCGGGGTCAACTCGAGGTTGGTGAGCCCGGTGACCGCGCCCTCCTCGAACGCCGAGGTGCGCCATCGCTCGGCGTAGACGAGGTTCGAGTGGACCACGGCGTGGTCCTCGACCACCTTGGAGGGCCAGATCTTGACGTTTTCCTTGACCCGCACCTCCTGGCCGAGCACGGTGTCGTCGGCGACGATGGCGCCAGGCTCGACGACGCAGCCCGCGCCGACCTGCACCCTGGCTCCCAGCACCGCGTTCTCGACCCGGGCGCCCTCCTCGACCCTGGCCTCCTCCCAGGCGACGGTGCGGCGCAGCTCGGCGCCGGCACCGACGCGCACGCCCGGACCCAGCACCACGTCCTGGAGGCGGGCGCCGGGGCCGACGACGCAGCCGGGGGCGATGACCACGGTGCCGCGCACCTCGACGCTCTGGTCAAGCGCCGACTCGCCCTCGATCCACAGCGGCTTGCCGCCGAGCTGCGAGAGCTGACCCGGCGGCACGATGCGCAGGGTGCCGTCGAAGAAATCCCCGTGCCCGGCCAGGTACGACTCGGGGTCGCCGATGTCGCGCCAGTAGCCGCGCGAGACGTGACCGAACATCAGCTCGCCGGCCTCCAGCAGGCGAGGGAAGAGGTCGCGCGAGAAGTCGAAGCTCTCGTTCCGCGGCACGTGCGCCAGGACGCGGCTTTCGAGGACGTAGATGCCGGTGTTGACGGTGTCGGAGAACACCTCGCCCCAGGTCGGCTTTTCGAGAAAGCGCCTGACCCGCCCCTCGGCATCGATGATGACGATCCCGAACTGCAACGGGTTGGGCACGCGGGTCAGCCCGATCGTCACCGAGGCGCCCTTGCTGCGGTGAAAATCGAGGATGGCGCCGAGGTCGAAGTCACAGATGACGTCCCCCGACAGCACGAGGTACGTATCGGACGCCGCGCGGTCGCTGCCGTGGGCGACCGCGCCGGCGGTGCCGTAGTCCTGGTCGGCGTTGAAGTAGTGGAGGCGCATCCCGAGCTTCTCGCCGTCCCCGAAGTGGGCGCGGATCTTGTCGGGATCGTAGTAGGTCAGCAGGACGGCCTCCTCCATGCCGAAACCGCGCAGGTGCAGCAGCACCCGTTCCAGGATCGGGCGGTTGACGACCGCCAGCATCGGCTTCGGGCGGTTGGCCGAGAGGGGCCGGATCCGGGTTCCGAACCCGCCTGCCATCACGATGGGGATCATGCCGAGGCCTCCAGGCAGCGCTTGACAGCGAGCTTCAGCTCGCCGAGGTCGGACGACTTGACGACGTAGGCGTCGGCCAGCCACGAGGAGAAGTCGTCCTGGTACCGGGCGTAGGCGGTGCACAGCACGATCGGGAGGCGCGGGTGGGCCGCCTTGACCTCGCGCAGGAGCTGCAACCCCGAGGCCTCGCCGAGGCGGATGTCGAGGACCACCGCGTCGATGCCTCCCCGGTTGATCCGGTCCCGCGCCGCCTCGAGGCCGGTGGCCGTCGCGACCTCGTACCCCAGCCGCTCGAACGCGGTGCGGTACAGCTCGAGCAGCCCCTCCTCGTCGTCGATGAACAGCACGCACCGTTTCGTCACGCCCACCTCCGCAGCAGCAAGGCGAATCGCACCCAGGGGGTGTCAGACTGATCGTAGTCTACCCTGCCGCCCATCGCCTCGGCGAGGGCGCGCAGGGAAGCGAGGCCCAGTCCCGAGGAAGAGCGGCGCATCGACATGCCGCCCGAAAACGGCGCACCCGCCAGTTCCGGCTCGAGCGGCGGACCGGTGTCGGCCACCTGCAGGCGGCCCCATGCGCCTTCCTCGGTCACGGCCACCTGCACCTCCCCCCGCTGCACTTGGCAGGCGGTGAGAGCGTTGGCCAGCAGCGTCTCGACGCACCGCTCGGCCACCTCGGGATCGCCCCCGACCCGCACCTGACGAGCCGGCCGGTAGCAGACCAGCCGCACGTGCCGCTTGACGGCCAGCGGCCGGAAGCGCTCGACCACGCGCTCGGCCAGCTCGCCGAGTTCCATTTCGCGGGCGGAAGTGCCGTTGGCGCGCCCGGCGAGCCCCTCGGCCAGGCGGCCCACGTGCTCCTCCACGCGCGCCACCGCTTCGGCGATGATCGCGAGCTTGCGAGCCAGCTCCGCCGGTTCGGCCGGCGGCGAGGCTGCCAGCTCGCGCGCCGTGCCGCCAGCGATCGACAGCGGGTTGATCAGCTCGTGGGTCAGCGACCGCGCGGTGGCGAGGAGCAAGGTGGCGTGCTCCGCCGCCACCCGCTGCTGCTCCTCCTCCCGCAGGCGGCGCAGCAGCTCGGTGCGCTCGACGGCGGCGCGCAGCACGTGGGCCAGCGACTCGGCGGCCTCGAGGGTGCCGAGGTAGACCGGCGCGGCCGTGACGAAGTTGTCGGCCAGCACGACCCCCCACGGCCCCGCGGCAGCAAGCAGCGGGATGACGACGAGGGCACGCGAGTCCAGGACATCCACCCAGTGCCGGACGCAGCGGTCGGGGTGGGTGGCGTGGGCGACGAACGCTCGCCGCCATGCGTGGCAGCCTCGGGGCGAGGGGAGCGACAGCTCGGCCAGCGTCTTCGCGTGGCGCTGCCGCTCGGCGGCGACGGCGGCGGCGTCCGGCTCGCCGAGCAGCTCGAGCGGCCGGACCTGGCGCCGGGACAGCTCGGCCCAGACCCTGAACGCCTCCTCGCGCGAGCGCGGTCCCACCCCGAAGACCCCCCGCAGCTCGTCGTCCCGGGCCAGGAGGAGGAACGCTCGGTTGAAGCCCAGCCCCTCACCGGCCGTCAGGGCTGACAGCACGATCCACGCTGCGACCTCGGGGTCCACCGCCCGTTCGAGCGCCTCGCCGACGGCGACCAGGAGATCGAGCAGCCGGTTGGAGCGGTGGCGCCGCAGCGAAAGCCCGGCGTCGAGAGCCCACAACCCGGCGCGTCCTCGGCGCGCTCCGCGGGGCCGTCTGGGCAGCGCTCCCTCGCGCGGCACGCTACCTCCTCACCGGGACCTCGGCGTGGAGGCGACCGCACAGCCGTTCATGCCCGGATTGTAGCGCTGGAGGCCGCTCCCGGCGCGGGCGGGAACACCGTCACGAACCACGCCGAAATCCACGGCGGGGCGCGTGCCCAAGGCCGAGAATCAACGAGCGTCAGACGACGCGCCGCCACCCCGCCTCGTCGAAGAAGCCGAAGGCGTGCTCCACCTTGGCGTAGAGCACCGCCGGCGGCGGCAGGAGGTGGGCGGGGAGCATCAGCCGGCCGTTGCGGGTGGAGCCGCGCAGGCGGGCGCTGCCCAGCGCGGCGCCGCTCGTGGTGTCGGTCACGGGGAGGGCGCCGAACGGCGGCCACAGCGAGACCGAGAGTCGGATCGGGCGGCGATCGGCGCCAAGCCCCGCCAGCAGCAGCGTGCTCGGCCCGAAGCTGCGGAAACGGGAACGGGACGCCAGCAGGACCTCCCACCCGTCCTCGGCCGGATGCACGCCGCGAACCGGGTGGGCGCTCGCGAGCAGCGCCGGTTCGACCTCGAAGAACGCCTCCTCGGACTGCGCGAAGCCGCGCAGCCAGGTGCCGCGCCAGAACTGCTGGGTGCGGTGGCAGTCGATGGCCGCCCGCTTGCGGCCGAGCGCGGGCTGGTCGAGCGCCACGACCGTCGCACCGGGAGGGCGGCGCCGCTGCCCAGGGTCGTGAACGAAAAAGCGCAGGTGGCGCAGCGGAAGGTCGACGCCCTCCAGGACGAGGGCGATCCAGACCCCCAGCGCGCTGTGGTCGGGGTGCCGGTCTAGCATCGACGGGCCGACCAGGACCGTCGGCCGGAACTCCAGGACTGCCCGGCGGAGGTCGTCGAGGAGGTGGGTGTCGGCGCGCATCAGCAGCGCCGTGAGGCCCTGGTCCGGAAACGCCAGGAACGATGCTGCGCCGCCCCCGACGCCGAGGGCGGCGAGCGCGGCCAGCACCTCGCCGCGCCGGATGGCGCCGAAGCGGGCCCGGTCGCGTGCCGTGATCCAGACCGAGCGCTCGCTGGCGCGCTGCGCCCACGGGTTGTTGTCGCCGTCGGTGGCGAACAGCAGCCGGATCGCGGCGCCCGCCTCCAGGGCGTGCTGCAGCAGCCCGCCGGCTGCCAGACTCTCGTCGTCCGGGTGGGGCAGCACCACCAGCACCCGGTCGGCGGGAGTGAGCCGCAGCGGGGACGTCACGCACCTCCTGCCGGCGCCGGGCCGAGCCGCTCCCGCACGCGGTCGATGGCGGCCTGCACCGCTCCGGCGTCGTGGAGGCGGGCTGCCGGGTCCTTGGCGCACAGCCCGGAAACCAGCTGCCAGACGTCGTCGGGGAGAGGCACGGGCAGCGTCTTGGGCGCCGGCAGCGGCTGCCGGGCGTGCAGCAGCAGCAGGCGCACCGGCGAGGGATCGTCGAACGGCGGAGCCCCTTCCAGCATCTCGAACAAGATGATGCCGAGCGCGTACAGGTCGGCGCGGGCGTCCACCGGGGAGCTCGCCGCCTCAGGAGCGGCGTAGCGGGGGCTGCCGATGAAGGTGCCGGCGGTGGTGAGCCCGCGCTCGCCGGCGATTCGGGCGATGCCGAAGTCGAGCACGCGGGTGCTCCCGTCGGCCGAAAGCATGACGTTCTCGGGCTTGAGGTCACGGTGGATGACACCCTTGCCGTGGGCGTGGGCGAGCGCCGAGGCGACGTCGCGAGCGATGGCCAGCGCAGGCCCCAGCGGCAGCGGGGTGCGGTTCGCCAGCAGGCTCGCGAGGGTGCGGCCCTCGACCAGTTCCATGGCGATGAACAACCGCCCCTCGTCCTCGCCGGCTTCCAGCACCCGCACGATCGCCGGGTGGTGCAGGCGGGCGCCGAGCGCGCCCTCCTGCAGGAAGCGCACGACGAACGTCGGGTCGCCGAGGCAGCGGCGGTGCGGGACTTTGAGCGCCACCAGCCGCCCGCCGGGCCCGCAGGCTCGGTACGTCCACGCCATGGAACCGCGACCGAGCGGGTCGACCACCGCGTACCGGCCGAGCCGGAACCCGCACGGCAGCTCGCCCCCCGCCTGGGTGTTCATCGGCGGCATCGTAGCAGGCCGCCGTCCGCGTCCACGGTTGCAAGGCGGGACGAGATGGAAACGCCCGGGAACGGGGGTGGCGAGCCGGGACGCCGAGACCGGCTCGACCGGCCGGGCGATGTGGGCTACAGTTGAGGCAGGTTCGTGCCGGGAGGGATACATGAGCCCGTTCATGGGTGGTTCGGCCGTGGCGATGGCTGGTCAGGTGGCTGACGGCTTCACGCTGGTCACGGCGGTGCAGCTCAAGCGCCTCACCGATCCCGAGCTGGACCAGCTCCAGTTCGAGCTCGAGAAGATCCTGCGCGACCTGCGCGGCTCGGTCGTCCCCCTCGACGACGTGGCGGCCATCCAGACCAAGAACCGCAAGCTGGCCCGCATCAACGGGGTGATCCAGCAGATCCAGGCGACACGGGCGCAGCGACGCCGCGGGATGTGAGCGGGCGATCGGAGCCGTGGTGGGGGCACCTCAAGGGCGACCCCCTGCCGTTCCTGCTTTCCGACGACGAGCCCGGTGTGGCGTGGCGCGCCCTGCAAGGCCTGCTGGGCCGGCCGCCCGACGCTCCGGCAGTGGTGCGCGCCCGCCGGGGCGCCCGGGAGAAGGGCGCCGCGGCAGCGCTTTTCGAGGGGCAGTCGGAGTTCGGGACGTGGGGCTCGCCGACCGCGTACGCGGCGCGCTGGAGCGGCACCGCCTGGCACGTCATGGCGCTCGCAGCGCTCGGCGCCGACCCCGAAGATCCGCGCGTGGAGCGCGCCGCCGAGGCGCTGCTGGAGGCCCTCCACCCGCGATCGGGGGGCTTCGCCACGACGAGGAAGACGGCGCCCTCGCCTTGCTTTTCGGCCCAGGTCTGCGCCGCTCTGGTGAGGTTGGGGTACGCCCACCACCCGCGCGTGCGGGAGGCCATCGCCTGGCTCGGCAGCCTGCCAGAACCCCCGTGGCGCTGCGGGGAGGAGCGCCACGACCATGACGGGAGCTGCTCGGTGGCGCCGGTCGCGACGCTGCGGCTGGTGTCCGAGCACGCGCCGGCGGAGCGCGGGCGCCTGGCGCCGCTCGCCACCCGCGCGGGCCGTTTCCTCGTGGACCGGGGCCTGCACTTGCACGGCCCGGCGCCGCGCGGGTGGCTCGCCTTCGCCCACCCGTGCCTCGACCGCGCCGACCTGCTGGAGGCGCTGGTGCCGCTCGCGCGCCTCGGGTGGGAGCCGGAGCCCGCGATCCTGGCCGCGCTGCTCGCGGTGCTGGCCCGGCAGGACCCGCTGGGGCGGTGGACGCAGCACGTCGCGGCGCCGTTCGGTGAGCCCGCCGGCCGCCCGGGGCGCTGGGTGACGCTCAAGGCGCTGGTGGTACTCTCCGCCTTCGGCGGGGCGCTCTGCGCGCCGTGCGGAGGTGGGGGATGAGGAGCATCGTGGTGACCGGGGCGTCGAGCGGGATCGGGCTCGCGTGTGCGAGGCGTTTTCTGGAAGCGGGTGACCGCGTGGTGGCGCAGTACAGGACGAACCGCGAGCCGCTCGAGGCGCTCGCGGCGAAGCATGCGGGGCGAGTGCTCGCGGTGCAGGCCGACCTCGCCACGGAGGCAGGGTGCGTGCAGGTGATGGCGGTGGCCGGCACGCCCGATGTCGTGGTCCACTCGGCGGGGATCTGGAACGACGGCGCGATTCGCACCCTGACTGCGTCGGTCCTGGAGGAGATGTTCCGCACCAACACCTTCTCGGCGTACTACCTGAGCCGCGAGGCCGCGAAGACGATGCGCAAAGGGAGCATCATTTTCGTCGGCTCGACGGCAGGCGAGCGCGGGGAGCCCGGGCACAGCCACTATGCCGGCTCGAAGGCGGCGCTGTGGGGGCTCGTGCAATCGCTGGCGCAGGAGCTGGCGCCCGGCATCCGCGTCAATCTCGTCTCGCCGGGGTGGGTCCGCACGCCGATGTCGGAGGCGGCGTTCGCGGTGCCGGGACGGCTCGAGAGGATCGTGGGGGCGATCCCGCTGCGGCGGGTGGCCGAGCCGGAGGACGTGGCGTCCGCAGTGCTCTTCCTGGCCGCCGACGAGCAGCGCCACCTCACCGGCGTCGATCTGCCGGTCTCGGGCGGTGCGCTCCTGCCGATGCCCCGCGGGTAGCCGCCGCCCTCCCACCCGTTTGCAGATCACAGCACACAGTTCCCCCACCACCAACAGAGTTCCGTTTCCAGCAGTGAACCGTGAACTGTCTCTGGGCTAGAATGCGCCCAGGGGGAAGCATGAGCACGAAGCCCGATTTCGGCGTCACCGAGCAGACCCGACCGGAGGAGGCGGTCAAGCTGGCGATCGAGCGGGAGCGAACGGCCAGGGAGTTCTACCTGCGCTGCGCCTCGATCGTCGCGGACCCCGGCGTCAAGAGGATGTTCGAGTTCCTGGCGGCGGAGGAGGAAAAGCACCAGAGCCTTCTCGAGCGCGAGTACGACCGCTTCATCGCCGGGGAGAACTGAGGTGGGCCCCAGGATCATCATCCAGGGAGAGCTGCAGGACCGCTACGAGGTGCAGCGGCTGCTCCAGGAAGCCCACCCCGAGGCGGCGGTCGAGACCGTGGGCACACCGTGGGAACTGGTGGACCGCGCCCGCAGCGCCGACTTCGCGGTGGTGCTCGTGCTCAAGGGGCCGATCGCGCGGCACCGGGAGCGTGTGCAGGCCGTGGCGTCGCTCCGCGCCAACGGGTTCGCCGGCCGGATCCTGTACGCCGGCAGCTTCCTGACCGAAAAGCAGGATGCCTTGCAGGCCGGGGCCCATTACGCCTTCGACCCCGAGGTGCAGCGCGCCGAGGAGGTGGTCTGGACCGCACTCTACCGGCCGCGAGTGGCGGTCGACCACGCGTTCCTGCGCTATCTGTTCGTGGGCGAGTGGCTCGAGCTGGCCGACTACGCGGACGCCCTCCCCGAGCCCGGACCCGACGTGCTGCTGACCTCCACCTCCATGCACCCCGTTCCGGAGTTTTACGGCTCGCTCGCCGAGTACGCCCGGAGCCACCCCGACACGCGGTGCGTGCTCGTCGAGGACGAGGCGTCCGACGACGTGCGAGTGGAGGCACTGGCCTCGGGCGTGCAGCCTTACGTGGTGCTGCGCGAGGACGGGCTGCTGGCGCTGGCGCGGCTCGTGGGCAACCTCGCGCAGGAGTGCTGGTTGTCGAGGTTCTAGGAGGCACGAGCCACGAGGCGAGGCCGATGAGCGTGAGGACAGGGCTCGACCGGCTTGCGGCGGACCCGGTGCCGCTCGCGGGGCGGCGTTTTGCCGTCCTGGCCAACCAGGCGTCGACGACCGCGGAACTGGTGCCGGCGTGGCGCGCCCTCGCCGGGCGAGGCGGCCAGCTCGTGCGCATCCTCGCCCCGGAGCACGGGTTGTGGGGCGTGGCGCAAGACATGGAAGCAGTGGACGACGGGGTGGAGGAAGCGCTGGGGGTGCCGGTGCACTCGCTGTACGGCTCCTCCCCCGACACGCTGGCGCCGCGCCGCGAGTGGCTCGAGGACGTCGACGCCCTCGTCGTCGACTTGCCCGACATCGGCACGCGCTACTACACGTTCGCCGCGACGCTCGTGCACGCCATGGCCGCGTGCGAGGGAGCCGGCGTCGAAGTGGTCGTCCTCGACCGCCCCAACCCGATCGGCGGAGTGGCGCTGGAGGGCGGGCCGGTGGAGGGGGGCTTTCGGTCGTTCGTGGGCGAGATCGACGTGCCGGTGCGGCACGGTCTGACGCTCGGGGAACTGGCGCTGCTCGTGCGCAGCACGCGCCATCCGGGTCTCGCGCTGACCGTGGTGACGTGCGAGGGGTGGCGCCGCGAGCAGTGGTGGGACGAGACCGGGCTGCCGTGGATCGCCCCGTCCCCCAACATGCCGACGCTCGTCACGGCGGCGATCTACCCCGGGGCCTGCCTCGTCGAGGCCACGAACCTCTCCGAGGGACGCGGGACAACGCGGCCGTTCGAGCTCGTCGGCGCCCCATGGCTGGACGGCGAGGGGCTCGCCCGGGTGCTCGCCGAGCTGCGGCTGCCGGGCGTTGCGTTCCGGGCGACGCGCTTTCGCCCGGAGTTCGGCAAGCACGCCCACACGGTCTGCGTCGGCCTGCAGTGGCACGTCACCGACCGGCGGGCGATGCGGCCGCTCGAGACCGGCGTACACCTGCTCGCTGCCGTTCAGCGGCTCCACCCCGACTGCTTCTCCTGGCGCGCCGAACCCTACGAGTTCGTGGCCGACACTCCGGCGATCGACCTGCTCACCGGCTCGGAGGCCGCCCGCGCCGTCATCGAGGGGCGAGCCGACGCCGGCGAGCTCGTCCGCGCATGGGCCGCCCACTGCGCCTGGTTCGCCGCGGCTCGCGAAGCGTACCTGCTGTATCCCTGAGGCGGGCCCGCAGCGTCCCCACCTTTCCGCACGCGGATCCGGGAAAGCCTCCAGCCAGCCGAGGCTCGCGACCGGCCTCTCGACAGGGGTCCCGGTGGGGTGTGGCCCCACTATTCGGCCGGCGTGCCGCGCGCGAGGCGAAGCGTGTCGTCCGACCAGAGAGGCAGCGGCGCGCCACCGCGGCCGTTGGCCGAAATCGCCGCGCGGTTGAAGGTCCCGAGAAGCTGTCGTGGATCGCAGAACGCGGCGATCAGGACGTCTCGCCCGAGCTCCCTCTCGATGGTCGACGCCATCAGCCAGCCGACCGTGTACCAGGGGCCCTGCTCGCCGAAGAACGAGAAGAACCTCGCCTGCCTGTCCTCCGGGGACAGCTTTCCGGCGGACGCATCGAACATGAAGCGCTCGAGCAGCTTCATGTCCTCAGCGACCCGGCTCACGTCGCGATCCCAGCGCTCGCGCACCGGCTGCGAGCTCACCGCGTGTGGATGCTCGTCGGGGCCTCCCGCGGCGGCGAGCATCGCGAGCCCCTCCCCGAACGCCCCGAGACGCGTCACGACCCAGGCGACACGGTCCGGCATCGATGCGATCGCCTCGGCGATGTCGGGCGCGGGGCAAAGGGTGCCGAAACCGATGTGATGCAGCTCGTGCGCGAGCGTGTTGGCCAGCTTCTCAGGTGAGTCCGCGGGATCGAGGTACATGAAGATCGCCGGGTCGGTGTCCACCTCGAACACGAACGAGTTCGTCTTCGGCTTGATGACCGGGTAGATCGTCGCGCGAAGGGCGGTTCCGGGAGACAGGTAAGCGGATGCCCGCGCCACCGGTGCCGCGAGATCGAAAGCCTTCCAGCGGTCGAGCGCCTCGCGCAGTTCCCTCGCCCGAGCGACGAGTTCCGGGGATCGGACGAACGCCCGGAATTCCTCGTCGGAGAACGCACGCTTCATCGCCGACTCGCGCGCCTTCAGCCGGACGTAGGGTCGCGAGTCAAAGAGCGCGCGCCAGTCGGCGTCCCCCACCTCCTCCCCCGCAGCCTGCTTGTTTAGGATCGCGAGCACCGCCTCCGCTTCGGACGTCTCCATCGACACCGCGGAACTCGCTGCGAACGCGCTGCTCGCCACGAACAACCCGAGCCCGGCACCGAACGTTCGAGTCGCCGACCGCAGTCCCATCGTGACCTCCGGCGAATCTACGGAGCACGTCGTGGAATGTTGCGCCCGCGGATGGCCTGCCCGACGCGGCGAGACCGTCCGTCCTCGTGCTTTTGTCGGGTGCGCCATCGTCTTCTCTCGGGCGATCACCGGGTCGCGCCCGCTCCTCATCGCCACGTCCGTGAGCGTGTCGGCTCGGCCGAGGAGCACGCACGCCGCATCGTTCACTCCGGCCAGTGCCGCGGCCCAGGCCCTGCCGAGCTCGGTGCAGTCACCCCCTACGGCGCCAGGTGAGAGACGCTCGGGCGTCGCGCGAGAGCCGTGACCGCGCGGGGTTGTGCTTGCCCCCGGCGTGCCGCACCGCTGCCCGGCGCGGCTGCCGAGAGTTCGCCGGTCGGCGTGCGACACGCCGACACACGGTGTTTCGGGCCGGCTATGGCGCTGACGGTCTTGACAGGGTCTAAGATGAGATATATTCTTTTCGCATGGACGACCTCATGGCTCTCCTGCGGCGGCACGGAATCCAGCCGACGCCCCAGCGTCTCGCGGTGGCGGAGCACGTGCTGGCGAGCCGCGAACACCCCACGGCCGACGAGGTGTGGACCCGGGTTCAGGCATCGTGCCCGACGATTTCCCGGGCGACCGTGTACAACACGCTCAACTTGCTGGCCGAGAAGGGGCTCGTGCGCACCCACACGCTCCACGACGGCGTCGCGGTTTTCGACGGCAACGCGGAGCCTCACCACCACCTCATCGACGAGGAGACGGGGGAGGTCTACGACGTGCCCTGGGCGGCGCTGCGCGTGAGCGGTGTGCAGGAGCTGGAGGGGTTCGAGATCAGCGAGTACCACGTCGTCGTGAGGGGACGCCCGAAACGCGGGTGAACAGGCCGTGTGCAGGCCCCGCGACAGGGGTCGCGGAGCCTTTTTGAAGACTGCGCTGCCTGACGGCGCGCCGGACCGACAAGGAGGAGCGAATGGAAACCGCAAACCCGACAACCCCGACCCCCATGCCTCGCATCGGCGACAAGGCCCCGTCGTTCAAGGCCGTCACGACCCAGGGCGAAATCAATTTCCCGGAGCAGTTCGCGGGGAGCTGGGTGATTCTGTTCTCCCACCCGGCCGACTTCACACCGGTGTGCACGTCGGAGTTCATGACGTTCGCCACTCTCGAGCACAAGTTCAACGAACTCAACTGCAAGCTGGTCGGGCTCTCGGTCGACGGCCTGTTCAGCCACATCGCCTGGCTGCGCACGATCAAGGAAAAGATCGAGTACAAGGGGATGAAGAACGTCGAGGTCACCTTCCCGCTGGTCGAGGACATCACGATGGAGGTGGCGCGCGCGTACGGGATGATCCAGCCCGGGGAGAGCTCGACGAAGGCGGTGCGCGCCGTGTTCTTCATCGACCCCAAAGGGATCATCCGCACGATCATCTACTACCCTCTGAGCGTGGGACGGAACTTCGACGAGCTGCTGCGCGTCCTCATCGCCTTGCAGACGGCCGATGCCTTCTCCGTCGCGCTGCCGGCCGACTGGCGCCCCGGCGACGACGTGATTGTGCCGCCGGCGGGCTCCTGCGGCGTCGCGAAGGAGAGGATGGAAGGCAAGGAAAGCGGCATCACCTGCCACGACTGGTTCTTCTGCACCAAGAAGATCGACGAGGCCACGGTGATGAACCGCATCCGCAAGGGGCAGGCATAGGCGCCACCTCGCGCCCCACGCTGGACCAGACCGCACGACCAGGCGAGCCGTCACCGGCTCGCCTGGTCCTCGTAGGGCTGGCGGGCAGTGGAATAATGCGGCGCCCTGGCGAGGCTCGCGCGGCGAGGCGACGGGGCGGGGAGAGAGCATGAAGCGGTTCGCGGTGATCGGGCTGGGGCGGTTCGGCGCACACCTCGCGAGCAGGCTGTACGAGCTGGGGCACGAGGTGCTCGCGATCGACGCCGATCCCGCGACGGTGCAGTCGGTGCAGAACAAGGTCTCGACGGCCGCGGTCGTCGACGCGCGCGACAGGCAGCAGCTCCGCGCCCTCGGCCTCAAGGACTACGACACCGTCATCATCTCGGTCGGCGAGCGCCTCGAGGCCTCGACGCTGGCGGCGCTCTACTGCAAGGAGATGGAGCTGCGCGTCGTGGCCAGGGCGGTCAACGAGGACCACGGCCGCATCCTCGACGCGCTGGGCGTCGACGAGGTCGTTTACCCCGAGCGCGACATGGCGCTTCGGCTCGCCGAGCGCCTCTCGTCCGGCAACCTCCTCGACTTCATCCCGCTCGGCGAGGACTACTCGATCATGGAGCTCGCGGTGCCCGACGCGTTCGCCCGCAAGACGTTGGCCGAGCTGAACGTGCGGGCGCGGTTCAACGTCCACGTGCTGGCCGTCCAGGATGTGGTGACGGGCAAGGTCGTGATGGCCCCACCGGCCGACCAGGCGCTGGGAGACACCAGCGTGCTGGTGGTCCTGGGGCGGCACCAGGATCTCGAGCGGTTCCAGAAGGCGGTACGTTAGGGCAGCAGCGGCGCCAGGTGCTGGAGCCAGAAGCGGAAGCTTCCGATGGCGAGCAGCGTCATGCCGAGGGCGAGCAGGACGCCGCCGATCCCCGTCATCACCCACCGCTCTCCGCGCGGGGTGAGGAGCGTGCGGCCGTGGGACAGCGCCCACAACAGCGGCGCGTACCACGCGACGACGCCGGCGATGAGCGCGACGAGGATCCACAGCAAGCCGGGGTAGCCGTGGGCGCGGGCGGCCTCGACGAAGGCGAGGCCAGCGGTGCACCACCAGAACCAGTAGTGGAGGTTGCCGAGGCACACCGCCACGCCGGCGAGAAAGGCGCGGTACCCCGGGAGCTCCTCGATGTGGGCGGCGCGCTTGGGGTCTCGCGGGCGCGGCCTGTGCCGAAGCGAGGTCCACCCTCCCCACAGGAGGGCGAGGCCGCCCACGATCTCGACGGCCGGCAGGGCGCCGAGCCGCCGCAGCACCGGCGCGGCACCCCCCGCCAGGGCGGTGAACAGCGCGACGTCCACCGCGAGACAGCCGGCCAGAAACCAGACGGCTCGCGAGATGCGGTGGGAAATGGCCAGGCGTGACGCGACGAGCGTGATCGGGCCCGGCACCACGACGGTGGCGAGCGAGAGCACGAACGCCGAGACGACGAGCGCCGGCAAGGACAGCGGAACGGGGAGTTCCACGCCGGCTCAGCCCAGCTTGTACCCGATTTTTCGCAAGAAGCTCAGGCGTGCCTTGACGTCCTCCTCGCCCTCGACACCGCGCGGCGAGACGCCGTCGATGACGCCCAGGATGCCTCGTCCCTGGGCGCTTTCGGCCACCACGACCTCGACCGGGTTGGCGGTCGCGCAGAAGACCCGGCAGACCTCCGGCACGGCCTTGATCGTGTTCAGGATGTTGACTGGAAAGCCGTTCTCCACGAACACGAAGAAGCTGTGGCCAGCTCCCACCGCGAGGGCGTTGCGCACCGCGAGGTCGACGAGGCTCTCGTCATTGCCGGACCGGCGCACCAGCGCCGGGCCCGACGACTCGCAGAACGCGACCCCGAACCGCAAGTGCGGGGCGGTCTGGACGATGGCCTCGTGGAGGTCCTCGACGGTCTTGATGAAGTGGGACTGCCCGAGGATGAAGTTGGTGGCTTCGGGCTTCTCGACGGGAACGGTGAGGATTTGCATGGTGTGCTCCGCAGGGAAATCACTGGCCGCCCGCCGCGACGGTGACTGCGTCGGCGAGGGCCTTGGCGACGAGGGCGAGAAGATCGTACGACACCCGCTGCCGCTCGACGGTCAGCGGCAAAGCGGCGTCGACCGCGGCCTCCTCCGGAGCGCGGGCGCGGATGAGAAATGCAGGGATGCCCCGCCCGGCGGCCAGCGGCACGCCGGTGTGGGTCGACTCGAACTCGGGGTGAACGCGCGCCACCAGCCCCACCTCCTTGGCAGACCGGACGAAGGTGGCGGGGAGCCGCGCCAGCTGCCGGGCGGCCTCGAGCCGGATGTGGCTGGCACGGGTGGAGCGTTGCGGGATGCCCACCTCGTCCACCTCGATCCAGGCCGCGAGCCGGCCCTGGCGCTGGGCGAGGAGAGCGGCGGCGCCGGCCGCGCCGTGGCGTCCCCCGGCCAGGAACGCGACGAGGACCGGGCTCTGCCGCTCGCGCCGACTGAGCGCTCCGGCGGCCTCGAGCACCGTCGCCACCCCGGCCGCGTTGTCGCTGGCCGACAGCGCCTGCACCGAGGACTCCTCGACGTCGCCGCGCACCGCATCCCAGTGGGCGGCGACAACCACCGGCCAGCGCCTGGCATCGCGCCCCGGCAGCTCGATGAGGACGTTGCGCCAATCCTGCTCGACGCCTGCCGGTGAGCGGTGCACGAACGGCATCACTTCGACCCGCAGGCCCCGCCGCTCGGCCTCCTGGCGGAGGACCTCGACGACCGCACCGGCCTCGGGGGCGAAGGCATAGCGGGTCGTGACGCGAGGCTCCTGGCCGGTGGCGTCCCCGGTGAGTCTCGCCACCGTCGCGGCCAGCCGTTCGCGGGCCGCCTTGCCGCCGTCCGGCAGCGCCTTCTGGACGGCGGCGCCGAGGCGATCGCGCGCATCGTCGGCGGCAATGTGCGGGACCCACCCGACGCCCCAGTGCAGCGGCAGGATGCGCCGGTCGCCCCCGGGGGAGTCCGCTGGCCGCGCTGCCACCGCGACGACCACGAACTCGTCGCGCGCCAGCGGAGGCAGCTCGAGCCTGGCCAGGGCACGCTCCCCGAACGACACCTCCAGTTCGCGGTCCGGCCCGCGCGCGCTCACGCGCACGGCGCGGGCGCTCCACTCCGCCTCGGGGTCGCCCTGAAGCGCGAGGGGGAGCGACCTCTCGCCGGACCCCTCGATGACCAGAAAGCCCATGCCGCCGGCCCCGATCTGCAGCAGGCCCGAGGAAGGACGGGAAGCCTGGCCGCGGGCGGCCGGCAGCGGTCGCGGGGGAGCGACCGTCCGGAAGCCGAAACGACGTTCCGCCAGCATCTGGTCGTCGAGCCAGCAAGCCATGGCGAAATCGCCGAGAAGATCGCTCGCGGCCAGACCTCCTGCCGCTCCGGGCGCTCGCGTCGCGAGCAGGGGCTGCGCCTGCAAGGCGGCGAGCGCCGAGTCGCCCAGCCGCTCGCGCACGTATTCGAGGAAGAGCACCGACCAGCCCCGCTCGGCCCACGGGTCGTGAGGGAGGTACGTGCGGCCGAGCGGGTCGGCGTCGCCCCACAGCCAGCGCGGAGACGCTTGCCCGAGGTAGAAGGGGATGTATCCCGCGAGCCAGCGCGAGGCTGCCGGCGTGGCAGGGTGGGCAGCGATGTGGAGCAGGCGGTAGACCGCCTCACTCAGGGTCAAGTCATTGAGCGAGGTGCGGTTGCCGGAAAAGGCGAAGGGGTGGTAGACGACCTCGCCCTGGTTGGAGTGCAGGCCGCGGCGGTTGGCTTCCGTTTCACCGAGGAGGTCGAAGCCGAAGACCTCGGCAGCCGGGGTCGGCGTCTCGCACACGAGCAGCAGCAGCCGGCCGTTGCCGTCACGATCGGGAAACGGCCCGAAGACGCGCTCGAGCCGCGGCATCACGTCGTCCTCGAGGCGGCGAACCGTGGCAGCCAGCGCCTCCTCGCCGGCGGCGGGCGCGTAGCCGAGCTGCCGGTAGACGGCGGTGCGGCGCCCCTCCAGCACCAGCTCGGCCTCGACCTCGACCTGTGCCGGCTGAGTCCCGACCCCCGGTTCCGGGCGCCAGAACACGCGCGTCGCCGGAACGGACGCCGCTGCCGCGATCGCCAGGGGGAGCGCGAGGATCGCCATCGCTTGCACCTCCGTCGTCCTGTCGGAGGGAGTGTAGGTTCACGAGCCGGCCGGCCGCAAGGCTGCCGTCAGTCTCGAGCGGGCCCACCGTCTCCCGGCTCGTCGACGTGCGGCAGGGGGGCGACCGTCGAATCCTGCTCGGGTCCGTTGCCTGCGAGATGCTCGGCCAGGCCCCGGTCCAGCGCCTCCACGAGGATCGCGGAGACGAGTTCGGCGCCGGCGCCGGTGGGGTGGGTGAGATCGCCGGTCATCAGGCGGGGGGAGGCGCGGTACCAGCGGCCGGCCGTGCCGGCCCCACCCATCGCCTGGAACATGTCCAGCAGGGCGCAGCCGGTTGCGGCCGCCACCCGGCGCTGCGTCGCCACGATCCCGGCCAGAGAGGGCAGGGTAACGATCTCGCCGTACTCGTTGGTGGTCCCGCGATCCATCGGGGTCATGATCAGCAGCGACACCCCGGGCAGCGCCTCGCGAATCCGCTTGACAACGGTGCGTATGTCGGCGGCGTACGCCGGAAGCGGCAGGTAGCCGTATCCGCTCTCGTTGGTGCCGTAGTTGAGGATCACGAGGTGAGGATTGCGCAGCCGCAGCGCCTGTTGCCAGTCGCCGGCGTCGAGGGTGGCGAGGAAGTGCATCGTGGCGCCGTTCGCGCCGAGGGAGTCGTACACCACACCGGGGACCTCGCGCTCGAGCGCCACGCCGTAGAGAACCACGGGGCCGTCGCCGGCCGGCGCCAGCACGAGATCGTGCGGCCCGTCGGGCACGACGGCGCGGTGGACGGCGATTCCCGGGTCCGTGGTGCCGGTGTGGACCGCCTCCGGCTGGCGCTCGTCGACCTGCACGAGGAGGGTGCCGCCCCCTGGCCTCTGGCCGAAGTAGACGTCGAACCGTCCCGCGGCAGCACCCGGCCCGGCGCGCGTGGTGCGAACGCGGGTGCGGGCGCGCGGGGTCGAGGCCACGAAGCCGATGCCGGCCAGCCCGTACCTGCCGTCGAGGCCGTTGCGCAGCAGCGGCGAACGGATGTCCCATCCCTCGGCCTCGAGCTCGACCCCGCGGTGGTCGTACCACACCCACGGCCGGGCGGCGAGAACGAAGCCGTGCCCGGCGTCGCCGAAACGCTCCTGGAGCCGCCGCCGGGCTCCTCCCGAGATGAGGTCGCCGGTGACCGGGGAGTCCCCGAAGTGGAGGATGCGCGTCACCGCCCCCGGCTGGCCGGCACGGGTGCGCGCGAGGGCCGCGAAGAAGCTCGCCATGGCTTCGGCCGGCCCCTCGATGAGCGTGCCCACCGTGGCCGAGGGGGCCAGGCGCCCCGGCTCGAAGGCGCGGCGGGTGGTGCCGGCGCGCGCCCACAACACCGAGGCGATCTCGAGACCGCGGCGGGCGAGGGCGTGGGCAGGCCGCTCGTCGAGCACCGGCGTTGCCGGCCATTCGGGGGGAGGCGGCTGTTCGAGCCAGCGCACGAACGGCACCGGCGGCGCCAGCCCGAAAGTGGCGCGCCACGAGCGATGATCGCCGCTGATGAACGGGCGGAACCGCGCCAGAGGCGGCGCCAGGTGGGCGGCGAGGGCGAGCACGGCCAGCACGGCCGCAACGGTTTTGGTCTTTGTGGGCAGCCAGGGGTCGGAGGCGGGGTGCTCGCGCATGCCGACCTCAGTACGCGAAGTAGATGAACGGCGCCGGGGCCGCTCCGGCGAGCAGGCGGAGGCCGACGAAGACGGCGGCGAGACAGCCGGCCTGCGCCACCGCCGGAAGCGCCACGAAAGCCTCCTGGACCCGGCTCCACGTCGTCTCCGGGAGCCACTGCAGGGCGTACGTCGCAACGACGACGGCGGCAGCCGCCGGCGGCACGTTGCCGAGGTGCCAGCTCCCGCGGCCGAGCTGCGCCAGCAGCGTACCGATTTCGCCGAGCGATTGGCAGCGGAAGAACAGCCACGAGAAGGCGACGAAGTGGAACGTCAGCACGGCGCCGCCGGTGCGCCGCCAGGGGGCGCTGGCCCCGGCGCGCCGACCTGCCAGGTGCTGGAGTGCCAGCCCCACGCCGTGGAGCACACCCCATGCCAGATACGTCCATGCCGCGCCATGCCACAGCCCGCCGAGGGCGAAGGTGATGACCAGGTTGAGGTACGGCCACGCGGTCTTCGGGTCCTTTCCCGGCAGAGCGAAGAACAGGTAGTCGCGCAGCCAGGTCGAGAACGAGATGTGCCAGCGGCGCCAGAACTCCACGAGGTCGGCCGCGCGGTACGGCGAGTTGAAGTTGTCTCGCAGCCGCACGCCCAGCACCAGCGCCGAGCCGAAAGCGATGTCCGAGTAGCCGGCGAAGTCGAGGTAAATCTGCACGGCGAAGCCGTAGATCGCGGCCAGGACCTCGCCAGCGGAGAACATCCCGGGCAAGTCGAACACCCGGTTGACCAGGTTGAGCCCCAGGAAGTCCGCCGCGCCCTTCTTGACGAATCCCGACGCGAGCAGGAAGAGCGCCTGGCCGAGCTGGCGGTCGTCGAGCCGCCGGGGCTCCCGCTCGAGCTGCGGCAGCAGCGTCTCGGCGCGGGTGATAGGTCCCGAGAGGAGGGTCGGGAAGAACGACACGAACGCGAGGTACGCGAGCCACGAGCGGCACGGCGTCTGGTCGCCGCGGTAGACGTCGATGACGTACGAGAGCGACTGGAACGTATAGAACGAGATCCCGACCGCGAACGCGATGCGCAACGGCACGATCAGCTCGCCGCCCAGCGCCGCGGCTGCGCCGCTCGCCGTCTCGACCATGAGGTTGAAGTACTTGAAGGTCGCCAGCGCCCCCAGGTTGTAGGCGAGCGACGCCGCGAGCAGCCAGCGGCGAGCGCGCGGAGAGGCCGTTCGCCCGAGCCGGCGCCCGACCGCCCAGTCCACCGTCACGGTGCCGAGAAGGGCCAGGCAGTACAGGGGGTTCCACGTGGCGTAGAAGAGCAGGCTCGCTCCGGACAGGAGCACGAGCGGCGCGCGCCCCCAGCGGCGGGCGGCGAAGACAAGCCAGGCGGCGAGGCCGAGAAACGGCAGGTAGAGTGGACTCGCGAAGCTCACGGTCGCGCCTCGCCCCCGGCGGAGAGCAGCGCTTCGGCCAGGAGACCACCCAGCAGGCGGTATCCGCGCTCCGAGAGATGCACGAGGTCACCGGCGGCGAGCCCCCTTCTGCGCCAGGCGGCGATCGAGCCCTCGCCGCCCATTGCCGCCCTGGCATCCCAGAACGCGCACCCCTCGGCCAGCGCCGCCTCCCGCAGCGCCGCCGTGATTTCCCTCTGCCGGCGGCGCACCAGCTCCCGCCGCGCCTGGCGCCGGTGGCTGCGGTCGAACGGGCCGGTGACGAGCACTGCGGCCTCGGGGGCGTCCCGGTGGAAAGCGGCCAGGATCCGGCGGGCCCGGGCGAGGTAGCTCGCGGCGCTGAAATCCCCGGCGGTCATGTCGTTGGTGCCGTACGAGACGATGATCAGGCTGGGGCGGGCCCGGGTGAGCAGCACCCGGCGTACCTCCGGGTCGGCGCGCTCGAGCCAGGCCATCTCGGCGCCGTTGAGCCCGAGCGTGTCCACAACCACGCCCGGCGTGGTGTTGCGCAGGTCGCCCCCCAGCACCAGCAGCGAACCGCCGCAGGCACCTTCGATCGACAGCACGTGCTCGCCGGGTGCCACCTCGCCACGCAAGAAGGCGATGGCCCGGCACGAGCCGGGGACCGGCGGGGCGGAGCCGGGCGCGGTTTCGATCGGCGCGACGTCGATTGTGACCGAAGGCCCGGGTTGCTCGCCGCCGGGCGTGCCGCTCTCGAGCCCGATCCAACCCGAGTACATCGGCTCCCCGTCCACGCTCAGCTCGAGACACGCCTGGCCGTCCGGCAACCCGATCTGGACCTCGAAGCGCGAGAAGCGGGCGATGACCGAAGCCGCCGTCGCCCGGGACCTGGGCGCCAGCGCGACCCCGGACAGCCCGACGAAACCGTCGCCGAGCTGGTGCCCGATGCCCAGCGTCTGCCAGCCGGCCTTCGGACTTTTCGCCCGCTCGTGGTTGAAGTGGCTCCACGGGCGTCCTGGCATGACGAGCCCGACTCCGGCGTCGCCACCTCGCCGCTGCAGCACCCGGCGCAGCTCGTCGCTCCACCAGTCGGCGGCGACGTGCGAGTCCCCGAAGTGGAGGACGCGCACCGGAGCCGGCGCGGGCTCGGCACCGGCGGGCGCGGCGAGGGCCGCAAGGAACGGGCGGAGCGCAGCCGGGTTTTCGATCGGCACTGCGCGCGGCTCGGGCGCGGGTGTCGGCCGGCGGGTGGGCCGGGGGGCACCGGGCCTGGCGCCGTCCGCCGCCGGCAGCGCCAGCAGCGCGGCGGCCAGCCAGACCGAGACGGCGGGGGTCACTTCCGCCCTCCCGCCAGCGACCCGCCTCGCAGGCGTGGCGCCTCCCGCCGCGGTTCCGCATCGGCGCCGGCGAGATTGGTGATGCGGACCCGTCCCTGGGCATCGCGCACGACGGTGACGCCGCCCGGCTCGACTGGCGGCGGAGGCTCCCCTCGGGCCGCCCTCACGAGTCCTGTCGGCTCGGTGCTGCCGAGCGCCGTGGGGCGGTCGGCGGCGGCCAGCAGCGGCTCCGGCCGGGCCTCGCGCAGCCGCAGGGCGCTCCGGAACGACCGGGACGCCTTGGTGGCGTTGAACGCCTCGACGAGCCCCTCGAGCACCATCGCGGCCAGCCTCGCGTACCCGGGGGCGGTGAAGTGGACCATGTCGGGCTGGATGAGCGGCGGCGAGGCGGAGGCCCAGCGACGGGCGCTGCCTGCCCCTCCCATGCCGGCGAGGCGGTCCACGAACACCCCGCCGCCTTGCTCGGCCACGCGCCGCTGCGCCGCCGTGACGGCGGCCACGGCGGTTCCGCGGCCGTCTCCGCGCTCGGGCGGCCCGGCGAGGATCACGGCCGCCTCGGGCCTGGCGGCCCGGATCCGAGCCATGACGCGGTGCAGGACCCGCTCGTAGGCGGGGGGGTCGAAGCGCGGGTCGCCAGCCTCGTTGGTGCCGAAGGCGAGGATCACGACGTCGGGCTGCTCGATCTGCAAGAGCTCGGTGAAGACGCGCTCCTCGCACGCCAGGAGCAGCTCGGCCGTGGCGCCGTTCTGGCCGAGCGGGCTGTAGGCCACGCCGCGCTCGTTTTCGAGCGCCACCCCCAGCAGTCGGACTGCGCCGCGGCCGCTCGACCGCACCTCCCAGCGATGGGGGCCGGAATCGGGAGCGGCCAGGCGCAGCACGCCCACGCCGGCCGGACCGTCGAGGCTCTGCACGGCGCAGACGCGGCCGTCGCGAAGGACCTCCAGCACGCCCCCGGCCGGCTGGCGCCAGTACGTGAGGCGGAACGACGTGCCCATCCCTTGCACCCAGGCTGTCTCGCCGGCCCTGAACGTCTCCAGGTACGCGCCGGCGAGGCCGGCGGGGCGGGGTGGGTCGCCGCGCTGCGGTGCGGTGCGCCGCCAGCCTCCCGACGAGCCCCCGGCGAGCCCGTCCCGCGCGTGGTGGCGGGGCAGGGGGCCGGGCAGCCCCAGGCCCGCTCCGCCGTCGCCAAAGGTCCGGCGCAAGGCGGCGCCCACGAGCGCCGCCTCCGGGCCCGAGGCGATGTGCGAGTCACCGAAGTGCAGCACTCGCACGACGCGGCTCTCGCCCGCCTCCAGGCCGAGCAGAGCCCGTGCCGGAAGGTAGGGAAGGGCCGGCGCGGCAAGCGCGACCGAGGTCGCCCCGAGCAGAAAGACCACGACCCGGCCTGCCGCCCGGACGGCGGCGCTCGCGGTCCGGCTGGGGAGTGGGCAGTTCGTCGCCATGAGCGCTCGCAACGCTGTGGAGAATATCGGGGCGGCCGCGGCGCGACAACTCACCGCTCGCCGATTTGCTGGCGCCACATCGCGTAGTACAGGCCCTTCTGGGCGAGCAGCTCGTCGTGGGTCCCCGACTCGACGACGGCGCCCCGCTCCAGCACGTGGATCACGTCGGCGTGCATCACGGTCGACAGCCGGTGGGCGATGAGCACAGTGATGGCATGCTCGCGGCGGGAGACGTCGCGGATCGTGGCGGTGATCTCCTGCTCGGTGAGGGAGTCGAGCGAGGAGGTGGCCTCGTCGAAGATGAGCAGGCTCGGCCGGCGCAGCAGTGCCCTGGCGATCGACAGCCGCTGCCGCTCGCCGCCCGAGACCTTCATCCCGCCCTCGCCGAGGACCGTGTCGAGGCCCTGCTCGGCTCGGGCCAGCAGGGCGTGGCAGGCCGCCTTTTCGAGCACCTCGGCGAGTTCGGCGTCGCTCGCGTGCGGGTTGACGAACCGGAGGTTGTCGCGGATCGAGCCGGCGAAAAGCTGCGTCTCCTGCGTGACGAAGCCAATTTGCGCCCGCAGCGAGTCGAGGTCGACCGCGTCGAGCGAGTGACCGTCGTACAGCACCCGCCCCGCGACCGGCCGGTACAGCCCGACCAGCAGCTTGACGAGCGTGGTCTTGCCCGAGCCCGACGGACCCACGAACGCCACGGTCTGGCCGGTGCGGGCGGTGAACGAGACGTCGGCCAGCGCGTCGGAGGTGGCCGAGTGGTGGCGGAAAGTGAGGTGCGCGAGTTCGAGACGCTCGATGCGCCCGAGGCGAACCGCGGCCTCGGGGCGAGGCTCCTTCGGGGTCGTCATGATGCGCTCGAAGTTGTTGAGTGACGCCTCGGCCTCACGGTAGGTGTTGATCACCGTCCCGAGTTCCTGGAGCGGCCCGAAGATGAAGAACGAGTAAATGTACAGGGCGAAGAACTGGCCCACCGAAATGGTGTGCCGGAACACGAGGTAGAGCATGATGAACAGGATCGAGGTGCGGAGGAAGTTGACGGTGGTGCCCTGGATGAACGACAGCGAGCGCAGGTAGCGGACCTTCTTCAGCTCGAGCTTCACGATGCGCTCGGTGACGCCGTTCAGCCGTTCGATCTCCTGGTGCGCCAGGCCGAGGCTCTTGACCAGCTCGATGTTGCGCAGCGACTCGGTGGTGGAGCCGGCGAGCGCCGCCGTCTCGGTGACGATTTGCTTCTGCATCCGCTTGATGCGGCGAGAGAGCACGCTCGACAGCACCCCGAGCAACGGCATGGTCGTGAGGTAGAGCGGCACGATGAGCCAGTGCACCGAGAACGCGTAAACCGTGACGAAAACGACGCCGACGATCGTGATGAACAGCACGTTGATCGCGGCCTGCACGAGCTTCTCGACGTCGGTGCGGGCCTTTTGCAGGATCCCGAGCGTCTCGCCGGAACGCTGGTCCTCGAACACCTGGTACGGCAGCTCGAGAGAGTGCGCGAGGCCGTCCGAGTACATGCGGGCGCCCAGCCGCTGCGTGATCACGTTGACGAAGTAGTCCTGGAAGTTCTTGGCGACGCGGGACACGAACGCCACGCCGACGGCGGCGCCGAGCAGCACGGCGATGCCCTGCAGGAACTCTCGCGTCGTGTAGAGGTCGTACTGCGTGGCGTAGTTGTCGATGAGGTGCCGGAAGATGAGCGGGTCCAGCAGCGAGAAGAGCTGGTTGATCGCGGCAAGCGCCAGCGCCAGCGCCACGAGCCGCCAGTACTGCCGCAAGTACCTCCAGAGAATCCGCACGCGCCCTCCCGCTCGCCAACCCCTTCTCGAGCGCCGGCATTCTCCGCCCTCCCGCGCATCGGCTCAAGCTCCGCGCCCATCGTGGGGCAACATCGCGCTCGGCAGGTCCTCCGCCTCGATGGTGGGCGCGGACCTCCGGGGCGCGCCGGGTGGGCGGGTGGTCCGTGGACGAGGTTGTCGGAGTGGTCCCGATTCTCAGCTCTTGGCTTTCGGCATTCGACCCTCGACCGGGCGGGCGGGGCGGCACGGACGAAACGAGGCCCCGCGCGAGGAGGGCGCGGGGCCTCGGGCGCTTCCGATGCAGGGGCTTTCTACTCCTTGCGGGTCCTCGCGCGCGCGTCGAGGCCGCGCTCTGCGGACTGGCCCCACGCCTCGGGATGGAGGTAGGTGCCCTGCTCCTCCGCCGGCTTGTTCACCTCGGTCGGGATGCGGTGAGCTTCGGCGAACGGGTCCTGCCGGACGCCGGTGACTTGCCAGGAGACCTTCAGGCCCGGGCGTCCGCCGGCGATTCTGAAGCGGTTCTTGGCAATCTCCTCCGCCACGTAGACGGGAGCGAACCCGCCGATGCAGGTGAGCTGGTAACGGAAGTCGCGGTTGAGCGCCTGGAAGTAGGTCGGCAGCTCGACCCACGCCTCGCCGGCGTCGTCAAGGGCGACGTTGCCGTTGTAGACGTTCATCATGTCGGGGGACTCTACGAACGAGTGGAAGAGGTAGCGGTTCTCTGGGTCGAGCGGGTGGTCGATCTTGAACGAGCCGCCGCCCTTGGAAAGCGTGCCGACCACCGTGACGTTGCCGTCGAGGTAGGCGGCGGGTCCGAGCGAGCTGTGCGCGTACAGGCCCGGGCTCGATCCGCTATTGTTCGCGTAGACCGCCGCCCAGGCGTTGCCTTTGGAGACGGCCGAGTAGGCGCGCACGGCGTCGCCCTCGCTGAAGTTGCGGATGGAGGCCGCGTAGCTCTCGCTCTGCGCCATCACGGCGGTGGTGCCCTCGAAGAAGCCGGCCGTGTTGCCCTTGCCGTAGACGCCGGCATCCTTGTGACCGAGATGGCCCTGCGTCCCGGCGCCAGAGTTGTACCCGGCCACGCCCGAACCGCTGGCCGACGCCGTGTCGCCCTGCACGCCGAGAGTCATTCCGGAACCGTTGGTCGCCCTGCCGTAGATCGCCAGCGAAGGGGCCTCACCGTAGACCCCCTGGCCGTCCACCGTACTGGCGCTGCCGTAGACGCCCCGCCCGGACGAACTCGTTCCTTCGACGCCCGGGCCGGAGGTGCTGACACCCTTCACGCCGTAGCCCGACACCGAGAGGCCGGAGACACCGCCGGTTCCGCCCATCCCGTGCACCCCGCGCCCGCTGTTGGAGAGCCCGATGACGCCGATGCTGTTGCTTTCACCTTGCACGCCGTACGACGACGACGAGGTCCCGTACACGCCGACCGACGACGTGGAGCTTCCCTGCACGCCGTAGCCGCTGTTCGAGATGCCGCCCACCCCCGCGTTGCTCGAACTCTGCCCGTAGACTCCGGCGGCGGAGGACGAGGTCCCCGACACCCCGAAGCCGCTGGCAGAGTCGCCCCAGACCGCTGGTGCGATCACCGGCGCCAGCCCGGAAGGGCTGCCCCGGCGGCCCTGGACCCCCGCGCCGCCGGCGGACTCGCCGAACACCCCCGTGCCGCTGCCCAGGTTGGCGACGCTGAACAGCGGTGACGACGCGGTGGCACTGCCGTTGTAGGGCAGCGTGAATCCGGCCGCGCTCTGCCATGTTGCAGCGCCGCCGCTGATCGTCAGGACCTGGCCGTTGCTGCCGCCCGCAGCGCTGACCTTGGCCGCCGTGACCGAGGCGTTGGCGAGCTTGTCGGTGCCTACCGCCCCGGCGGCGATCTTGTCGGAGGTCACGGCGCCGGCCGCCAGCTTGTCGGTTGTGACCGCGGCGTTGGCCAGCTTGGCAGTGGACACACCCCCATCGGCGATCGAGAGCGTGACGTCACCCGAGGTGCCACCGCCGGCCAGCCCCGCTCCGGCGTACACCGCCGTGATGTCGCCGCCGCCGCTGCCCGACACGGCCTTCCACTGCAGCGATCCGCCGCTGTAGTGCAGCGCCAGGCCCTCGGCCGGCGCGTTCGAGGACGCGATCTTGGGGGCGGTCACCGCGGCGTCGGCCAGCTTGGTTGTGGTGACGCCGCCGTCGGCGAGGCCGACGGTGTCGGCGCTCACGGTGATGCCGGCGCCGGCGCCGACGTTGAGCGTGACGTTGCCGGTCGTGCCGCCCCCGGTGAGGCCCTGCCCGGCGGTCACGCCGGTGATGCTGCCGCCGCCCGAGCCACCCAGCAGCTCGTCCTTGAACTGCATCTCGAACGTCGAGGGGTCGTTGCTGCGGTTGGCGAGCCCCGAGCCGAACGCCACCACCTTGCCGGTCGCACCGGACAGGACCTCCGCCGCGAGGCTCAGGTTGGTGGCGTTGATCGCGGCCACGAGGTCGGTAATGTTGAACTGTCGGGGCTCGAACGGGCGCAGCGTGTAGTCCTTGGACGCCACCTGGATGCCGTGCTCGTCCTCGGCGCGCACGCGCACCGTGGCGTTGCCGCCGGCCACCTCGACGAACCCGAAGTTGTACCGGTACTCGGAGTCGGCCTGGGGGCTCGTCTGGTAGACGCCCAGGATGCGCGTCGACTCGCCGGCGCCGATCGCGAACGTCGCCGGCACCGCGTTGAAGAACTGACCGACGCTGTCGCGCTCCGGGCCCGTCTCGTCCTTGGAGAAGATGCGCCCGTTGACGACCACGCGTTCGGTGGCGGTGACGCGGATGGCGCCGAAGCGAGCGCCGGCGATCCCGAACATCGTCGCCAGCACGCTGGTGTGGCGCCGGGTGTCCCCGGCCGGAATCGTCTCCGAGTAGGTAAGCGGGGAGGTGTTGCTCGTGTTCCGCTCGAGGAACGAGTACTGCACGTTCACCGGGGAGTTGCCGGGGTTGTGTACCCACAGCGATGTGTACCAGAACGACGTGCCGCTGCCCTTGCCGCTGCCCACCGAAGGCAGGAAGCAGTCCGTGGCGGCGAACCCCGCCAGGGCCTGCCCCGCTCCGAGGGCGAGCAGAAGCGCGGCCAGCAGTGTGAACCTGAATGATCCGTGTCGGTGTGCCATGGTCGTGGCCTCCTTCTCGTGTCGTGCCGCCCTTGGGGCAGCTTGCCATCCCCCATTGCTCGCCGCGTGCCAACCCCGCACGCCGCTCCGGAAAGGTGTCGGCGCGAGTCCGCAAGCATCTGTATTGATTGCACTAAAGCGACACGAGCGGCTCCGGGTGCAGGCTCGCGCCCGGCTCGGCGGGTCTCACCCCCGCGACGCCGCCAGTCGCAGCCCTGCGACGCACAACCTCACCGCCCGTCTGTCTCCCGCACAACCAGCCACTGACCGCCAGCCACCACCATCAGCTCGGCGTCGAGCAGCGCCGCTCCGGCCGCCCCCCGGACCGTGTTGTGGACGAGGGCGACGAGGCGCACGTCCAGTACCGGACAGGCGCGAATCCGCCCCACGCTGACCGTCATGCCGGCCCCGAGCCCGGCATGCAGCCGGGGCCGCGGGCCGAGGGGGTCGGCGAACACGGCGAGCGGCGCCGCCGGAGCCGAGGGCAGCTCCCGCACGCGCTCGGGAGCGCGGAAGCGCTCGAGCGCGGCCGCGACCTGCTCGGGGGACGCGCGGCGTCCCAGCCGCACCGACATCGAAAGCAGGTGGCCGTCCACGACCGGGACGCGGGTCGTCTGGGCGCTGATCGCAATGGGAGCCTCGGCCACGCACCCGTCATCGAGCGTGCCCAGGATCTTGCGCGGCTCGCGGGAGAGCTTCTCCTCCTCGCCGGCGATGCCGGGGATCACGTCGCCCAGGATGTCGAGCGCCGGCACGCCCGGGTAGCCTGCGCCGGAAACCGCTTGCAGTGTCGTGAGCTGCACCGCCTCCACCCCGAAGGCGTCGTGCAGCGGCTTGAGCACGAGCACGAGCCCGGCCACGACGCAGTTGGGGTTGGTGACGATGGCGCCCGGCCAGGGCTGCCGCCCGGCCAGCTCCAGATGGTCCGGGTTGACCTCGGGGACCACCAGCGGTACGTCGGGATCCAGACGGTGCGCCGAGGCGTTCGAGATCACTGCACACCCTGCCTGGGCGAAGCGGGGTTCGAGGGCGCGCGCCGCCTCGGCATCGAGTGCCGAGAGCACGAACGCGCAGCCGCCCGGCTCGGCCGGTTCCACTTCCATCGCGGCGATGTCGGGCGGCAGCGGCTCCGGCTCCAGCCAGTGCACGGTCTCCCCGTACGGCTTGCCGACCGAGCGCTCCGAGGCCATGAGCCGCCGCAGCTCGAACCAGGGGTGGCGCAGCAGCAAGCGGACGAGCTTTTGGCCGATGGTGCCGGTGGCCCCGAGGATCCCCACGCCGATCCGGCGGCTCATGGCCGCACCTCCGCGGCAGTCGCCACCGGCACCGCGCCCAGCTGTTCCCGGGCGGGGAAGCAGCCCAGGACCAGCGCGTCGTGCAGCCGGGCGATGACCCGGCGCAGGTGGAACCGGCGGTGGAGCGAGAGCAAGGCGTGCCCCGACGGGCTCGCCAGGACCGCCACGGCCGGGATTCGAAGGCGGGCGAGCAAGGCGGCGTGCCGGGCGACCGCGGCCCGTCGCGTGCCCACCCCGTGCCCCACCACGCCGACAACGCACAGGTCGGGGACGCCGGCCGGCGTTGGCAGGCAGGCGAGGACCCGCTCCACTGCCGCGCCCTCCTCGACGCCGGTCACGATGAGCGCGCGCCTCGCCTTCGAGGTGGGGCCGCCGATCGTTGTCCCCGGCTGCTCAGGCTCGAACGTGTTGCGCACCGTGATTGGCACGCCGGCGCGTTCGGCCGGTTCCATGGTCCTGGGGTGGATGACCTTGCCGCCCAGCTCGGCGACCTCGCGGGCGACCGCAAAGGTGAGTGCCGGCAGCGGGACGGCGTCCGGGACGGTGCGTGGCGGCGCCGACATGACGCCAGGGACGTCGGTCCAGATCTCGATGCGAGAGGCCTTCCCGGCGGCGCCCAGGACCGCCGCCGAGTAGTCGGAGCCTCCGCGGCCCAGGGTGGTGGTCCGCCCGTCCGGGGTGCCGCCCACGAACCCGGTCACCACCGGCACCACCCCGGGCGGAATCCGGGCGAGCCAGCGGGCCATGCGGTGCGCGGTGGCCCGGTGGTCCACGGCGGCTTCGCCGAACGACTCATCCGTCACCACAAGGCCGGCGGCGTCGCAGGCCACGGCAGGGAGCCCGGCAGTGCCCAGCGCCGCCGCCACCACCGGTACCGAAAGGCGCTCGCCCGTGGCGAGGACGGCGTCACGCCAGGCCGGCCTCGCTTCGGGGGCAGGCTGCTGCGCGAGCAGGTCGGCGAGTCTCCCGAGCCACGGTTTCACGGCCTGGGCGGCACGCGCGACCGCCGGGCCGCCGAGCGCCTGCAGGCAGGCGAGGTGGCGCTGCTCGAGACTCGCGACGAGGTTGCGGGTCTCGCCGCGGTCGGCGGCCGCGACCAGGGCATCGGTCACACCGGCCTGGGCCGACGCGACCACCACGACGCGCTCCGTCGCCGCGGCTTGCGTCACGATGCGAGCGGCGCGCCCGAGGCTCGGCGGGTCGGCCACGGAGGTGCCTCCGAACTTCAGGATGCGCATCGTGCACCTCCCCTCCCGGCCGTTGCGGCATCGAACGCCGCCAGCCGAGAGCTGGAGACAGACCAAGCGTTGCGGGTTCTCTGCGAGTGGCCGGGTGAGTCCTCGCGGGCCAGCCCGAGGGTCGAGAACCCTGTGCAGTGTCCGCCGAGAGCGGCGCGGAAGGCGGTGAGGAGCCGGGCGAGTGCCTCGGTCTCGATGAGAAACGCGTCGTGCCCGTGCGGCGAGTGCAGCCAGGCGAGGCGCCCGTTGGGGAAGCGCTCCGCCAGCTCCCATTGCTCCTCGGGCGGGTAGAGGGCGTCGGAGTCGATGGCCACGATCAGCGCCGGCTGTCGGATGGCGCGCAGCACGTCGCCGTACTCGCCGCGCCCGCGCCCGAGATCGTGGCTGTCCATGGCCCTCGTGAGCGCCACGTAGCAGTTGGCGTCGAAGCGGTCGACGAGCTTGTCACCCTGGCAGCGGAGGTAGCGGGCGACCGCCCAGTCGCCGTTCTCGGCGGCGCGCCCGAAACGCCGAGTGAAACTTTCCCAGCTGCGGTAGGTGCACAGGGCGAGCATGCGGGCGGCGGCAAGACCGGCCGCCGGTGGCGCCCCCGTGCGGTACCGGCCGCCCTCCCACAGGGGGTCGGCCTCGATGGCGGCGCGCTGCGCTTCCGACAACCCGATTGCCCATGCCGAGTGGCGCCCCGGCGCGGCAACGGGGACGATGGCCTCGACTCGCTCGGGGAATGTGGCCGCCCACTCGAGCACCTGCATGCCGCCGAGCGAGCCTCCGATCGCCAGGCGCAGCCGGCGGACACCCAGGACGTCGAGCAGGCGCGCCTGCAGGCGCACCATGTCGCGCACCGTGATGGGCGGAAAGTCCGGCCCCCAGCGCCGGCGCTGCCCGGGCCGGCGAGACGCCGGTCCGGTGGTGCCGTAGCAGGAACCGAGCACGTTCGAGCAGACGATGAAGTCGCGGTCGGTGTCGAGGGCGCGGCCAGGGCCGAGCAGCGGTCCCCACCACGAGTCCACGTCGGCAGAGCCGGTGAGGGCGTGGCAGACCAGCACGGCGTTGTCCCCCGAGGCGGTGAGGCGGCCCCAGGTGCGGTAGGCGACCTCGACTTCGGGCAGCACGGCGCCGCACTCGAGTTCGAAGCCTTCGGCGAGCGGCACGATGCGGGTGTCAGGCGAGACGTGGGCGCGGTACCGCATCACGCCCTCCCGGCGCGCTCGAGCGCCTGCGCGAAGTCGGCGATCACGTCCTCGATGTGCTCGAGCCCCACAGAGACCCGGACGAGGTCCGGGCTCACGCCTGCGGCCTCCAGCTCCTCCGGGGTGAGCTGCTGGTGTGTGGTGGAGGCCGGGTGAATGACGAGCGTGCGCGCGTCGCCGACGTTGGCGAGGTGGGAGGCGAGCCGCACCGCGTCGATGAAGCGCCGGGCCGCTTCCAGCCCGCCGCGCACCCCGAACGCCAGGACGGCGCCGGCGCCGCGCGGGAGGTACCTCCTGGCGCGAGCGAACGACGGGTGGGAGGGTAGCCCCGGATAGCTCACCCACGAGACCCCCGGGTGATCTTGCAGCCAGGAGGCGAGCGCCGCCGCGCTGTCGGCGTGACGCTGGACGCGCAGCGAGAGCGTCTCGAGTCCCTGCAGCAGCAGGAAGGCGTTGAACGGCGACAGGCACGGCCCGAGGTCGCGCAGCGCCTCGACCCGCACCCGCGTCGCGAACGCCACGTTGCCAAGAGGCGACGAGGGTCCGAACGCCTCGGTGTAGCGCAAGCCGTGATAGACGGGCGAAGGCTCGCACATCGAGGGAAAACGCCCCGAGCTCCAGTCGAAGCGGCCGGAATCGACGACGATGCCGCCGAGCGAGGTGCCGTGGCCGCCGATCCACTTGGTGGCCGAGGCGACGACGATGTCGGCTCCCCACTCGATCGGACGGCACAGGTACCCAGCGCAGCCAAAGGTGTTGTCAACCACGAGCGGCACGGCGTGGCGGCGGGCCACCGCCGCCAGTCCCTCGAAATCGGGGACCGCGAACGAGGGGTTGCCGATCGTCTCCACGTACAGCGCCCGCGTGCGGCGGTCAATGCGAGCCTCGAAGGCGGCCGGGTCGTCGGAGTCCACGAAGCGCACCTCGAGGCCGAGACGCCGCAAGGTGTGTCCGAGCTGGGTCCTCGTGCCGCCGTATAGGCGGGTCGAGGCAACGAGATTGTCGCCGGCCTCGCAGAGCGTGGCGAAGGTCAGCAGCTGCGCCGCCTGGCCGCTCGAGGCCGCCACGGCGGCGAGCCCGCCCTCGAGGGCGGCGAGGCGCCGCTCCAGCACCTCGACGGTCGGGTTGGAAATGCGGGAGTAAATGTGGCCGGGCCGGGCGAGCGCGAACAGCGACGCGCCATGCTCGGCGCTCTCGAAGTGGTACGACGTGGTCTGGTAGATGGGAACGGCGCAGGCGCCCGAGCCCGGGGCCGCGCCCTGTCCGGCGTGGATCTGGAGGGTCTCAAACCTGAGCTGTTCGGTGTCGGTGGCCATGAGGCACGCGTCCTTTCCGGCGTTTCGCCGAGCCTTGGGCGTGGGGGCGATCGGGGTTGACCGGAACGAAGCTGCGCATCGACATATGAGCAATCCTTTCTGCCGGCCATCCGCCGCCGGCGGGCGAAAAACAAGGCCCGCAACGGTGTCCGTTGCGGGCCAGGGTGCGGTGTCGCTGTGGCGTTTGGTCTATGCCGGTGCCGCAGGGCCGCTCCCTCCCCGCACGTGGCGCATGCACATGCTCATGGCCGAGGCGGTAAGGGTCCGACGCTGCGTCATCACCGCGCCTTGTACCAGCCGTCCCGCCCGCCGTCAAGAGGCGCGGGACAGGCGCGCCGGGAGGGGGCGTGGAGGGCGAACCGGCACGCGGGAACCGGCGCCGACCCGGGCGAGGCCTACCCGCGCATCAGGGCGAGCTGGGCGTCGACGGCCTTCTCGCCGGGACGCGGCTTGAGGCGGACGTACGTGCCGTCCGGCTGCATCCGGCGGGCCCGCACGTTGTCGGCGAGGTAGAGGGCGAGCACGTCGTCGCGCAGGTGCCGTACCAGCCTGGGGCTCGACACCGGGAAAAGCACCTCGACACGGCGGTCGATGTTGCGAGGCATGAGGTCGGCCGAGCCGACGAAGATCTCCTCGTTGCCGCCGTTGGCGAAGTACAGCACGCGGCTGTGCTCGAGGAACCGGCCGACGATCGACGTCACCGTGATCGTCTCGCTGACCCCCGGCACACCCGGGCGCAGGCAGCAGATCCCGCGCACCAGCAAGTCGATCCTCACGCCCGCCTGGGATGCCTCGTACAGCAGGCGGATGAGCTGCCTGTCGACGAGTGCGTTGACCTTGAAGATGAGGTGCCCGCCGCGCCCGGCGCGCTGGTGCTCGATCTCGCGGCGGATCAGCTCCTCCAGGCGCGAGCGGAGGTTGATCGGGGCCACCAGCAGCTTGCGGTACGTGGTGCGCGCCGAGTAGCCGGTGAGGTAATTGAAGAGGTCGGTGACGTCGGCGCCGATCGCCTCGTCGCAGGTGAACATGCCGATGTCGGTGTAGAGCTGCGCGGTGGTCGGGTTGTAGTTGCCGGTGGCGAGGTGCACGTAGCGCCGGATCGACTCGCCTTCGCGCCGCACCACCAGCGCCACCTTGGAATGGGTCTTGAGGCCGACCAGCCCGTACACCACGTGGACGCCGTCAGCTTCGAGCGCTCGCGCCCACTCGATGTTGGACTCCTCGTCGAAGCGCGCCTTGAGCTCGACCAGCACCGCCACCTGCTTGTGGTTCTCGTTGGCGTCGAGCAGGCTCTGCACGACGGGGGAGTTCCGCCCCACCCGGTACAGCGTCATCTTGATGGCCAGCACGTCGCGGTCGCGGCTGGCCGCGTCGAGGAAGTCGATGACGGGCTTGAACGAGTCGAAGGGGTGGTGCAGCAGCAAGTCCTCGCGTCGGATCGCGGCGAAGATGTCGCCATCCTCGAAGGCGGCGGGCACCGCCGGGACGTGGATGCGGTCCTTGAGGTGGGGCAACGGGATGGACGCGAGCTGCGTGATCGCCGACAGCCCGAGCGGCCCGTCCATGGCGTAAAGGTCTTTGCGATCCACCTCGAGGTTCTCGAGCAGGATCTCGCGCATCTCGGCCGGCATCTGGCGGTTGGTGGCCAGGCGCACGACGGTACCGAACTTGCGGCGGCGCAGGCTCTCCTCGATCGTCTCGAGGAGATCGGCCGCCTCGAGTTCCTGGATCTCCACGTCGGCGTTGCGGGTGACGCGGAAGGGGTGGGCCTCGACGATCGTCATGCCCGGGAACAGCGTGTCGAGATTGGCGGCAATGACCTCCTCGAGCCACACGAAGTAGTGGTCGTGCGGAACCGTTCCGTCCTTGCGGATCCCGCCGGACGAGCGCTTGATCGGGACCAGGCGCGGCAGCGTGTCGGGGACCTTCACGCGGGCGAAGCGCGTCTCGCCCGCCGCGTCGCGCAGCAGCACCGCCAGGTTGAGCGAGAGGTTCGAGATGTGGGGGAACGGCCTTCCGGGGTCGAACGCCAGGGGCGTGAGGACCGGGAACACCACCTCGTCGAAGTAGCGCCTGGCCGTCTGCTGCTGGCGCCTGGTCAGCTCCTTCCAGCCCAGCACGTGCACGCCGCTGGCGTGCAGCGCCGGCAGCAGCCGCTCGCGGAAGCAGGCGTAGGCGTCCGCCATCAGCCTGGCCGCCGACTTGCGCACGGCGGCGAGCTGCTCGGCGGGCGTCATGCCGTCGGGGGAGGGCTCGAACACCCCGGCGGCAATCTGCTGCTTGAGGCCGGTGACCCTCACCATGAAGAACTCGTCGAGGTTGGAGGCGACGATGGCGAGGAACTTGACACGCTCGAGCAGCGGGTTGCGCTCGTCGAGCGCTTCCTCGAGCACGCGCTGCTGGAACTCGAGCAGCGACAGCTCGCGGTTGATGTACAGCTCACGCCGGTCGAGATCGATCCGCTCCGGCAGGGCAGCGGCACCGGCCGCAACCGTTTCGACCTTCACCTCGCCGCTTCCGGTCTTCGGGGGATCCACTCTCGCTCCGCCGCGCCTCGCCCGCTTCGTCATCGTTCTAGTGTACAGGCGTGAAGGGTGCGTGAAAGGAGCTGCCTCGCGGGGCCCTCTCCTTTCGCGGGCGCGGCAAAGGCGAGGTCGCTGGCCGCTGCCGGCAGGCTGGCGGGTTCACCCGGCGTTCGCGATGCTGTCGATGAAGGAGCGCAAGGCCGAAAGGAGCGGCGTGCCGGGATGCGTGCGGCGGATCCACAGCAGGGCGAGGCTCGCCAGCACGAGGCAAAGGCCGGCGAAGACGAAGACGGAGACGAGGGCCGGTGCGCCGAACTCGGAGGTCACCCAGCGCGCCGCCAGCGAGAGAGCGAGGACCGCCGCCGCCGGCGGTACGCCCGAGGCGTGGCTGCGCAGGGCCTTCCCGAGGCCGAACCGCAGCCGGGACCACAGGCTCGCCGTCAGGAGCATGAAGTGGATGACGACCGCCAGCGACAGCCCGCACGCGGCTCCGGTCAACCCCCAGCGCACCCCGAAGAGCGTGAAGCCGACCACGGCACCCGTGTAGACGCCATAGATGGCGCCCTGGCGCTTCACCAGCCCCAGCGACCGGTGAAAGGTGTCGACCACGGAGTGGGTGATCCGGAAGAACAGCGCTCCGGCGAGGACGGCGAGCGGCACGGTGGCGTGCAGCCATTGGGCGCCGAGCAGGATGTGGATGATGGCGCGGGCGTGCATCGCCACGGCCGCCGACAGTGGCAGGCAAATGAGGGAGGACAACCTCACGAGGTAGAAGTACGAGCGTCGCAGGTAGCCGGGGTCGTCCTGGTGCTGTGAAACGAGAGGGAAGAGCACGCGGTCGGCGCTGCTTCCAAGGATCGCCACGACTGGGTTGAGAATCGCCGTGATTCGGTTGTACAGCCCCAGGCTGGCCTCGCCCAGCAGGCGGACGATGACCAGCTGGTCGAACCGTGTCGCCGCGAAGATGAGGAGCGAGGTCCCGGTGTAAGGCACGCCGTACCCCAGTAGCTCGCGCAGCGAACGAGCGCAAAGCGCGGGTTTCAGCCACGCCGCCGCCAGGATGGCCAGGACGGCGGTCCTGGCCGTTGCGGCCAGCGCGGCCGCAATGACCAGCGACCAGAATCCCAGTCCGAGGGCGGCGAGCGGGATGGCAACGAGAGCGGTCGCGGCAACCTGCGGCACCAGGTCGGCCAGGGCCAGGGCACGGAAGCGCAAATTCCTCTGCAAGATGAACTGCGAAATCGTGGCGAGCGCGGTGAGCGGCACCATGAACGCCAGGGTGCGGAGGATCGTCTGGAGGGCGGGAATCCGGAACGTGTCGGCGAGGCCGGGTGCAGCGGCGACGAGGCCGGCGGCGAGCGCCGTGGACATCAGCATCGACACTGTCAGGGCGCTGCCTGAGTGGGAGGTGGAGAGGGTCTTCCTCTGGACGAGGGCGTGCCCCAGCGCCAGCGTGGAAAAGGTGTCGACGAAGGAGAGAACGAGAGTGGCGGCCGCCATGACCCCGAAATCGGAGGGGGTGAGCAGGCGGGCCAGGGCCGGGGTGAAAGCGAGAAAGAACAGGATCTGCACGACCTGGGTCGTCGAGAGCCAGGCAAAGCCGACCGCTACCTCGCGCGAGCTGGTCACGGAAAGGTCGGTGGGGAGCTGCGGCTCCCCGCCCGGGCCGGCGGGGTGGAAGCCGGCCGACATCACGCACCCGCGGCGCGGTGAGTAGCCGCAAGGCCGGGCGCGCACCTCAGCTTTCGGGAGAGGCTGCTGCCGCGGCCGACGGCGGTTGCCGCGCCGCCTCGCGAGCGTCCGGGCCGGCCCGAGTAGCGAAGTGAGGTGAGGGGCCGCACGTGCACCAGCCAGAGCATACACGAGCGGCGCCCACGGCCGCCCGCTGGTGCCGGCGGCACGCTACAATGCGCGAATGGCCGGGATCGGGCCCTGTCCGCGCTGTGGCGGCAGCCGCTTCGTGCTGGTCGAGCGCGACGGGCGGGAGCTGGCCGTCCGGTGCTCGTGCCTCGACGAGTGGCGGCGGGACGCAGCCCTCGCCGCGGCGGCGATCCCCGAGCGGTACCGCCACTGCACCGTCGAGAGCTTTGAGATCTGGAACCCCGACGACCCCACGCTCGTGAAGGCGCGCCGCCGCACGCAGGAGCTGCTCGACGCCTTTCCCGCCGTGGAGCGGGGACTGCTGTACATGGGCCGCGTGGGGACCGGCAAGACCCACCTCGCGGTCGCGGCACTGCGCGCGTTGGTGGTGGAGCGGAGGGTGCGGGGGCTGTACGTCAACGTCACGGAACTCATCCAGCAGCTCCAGATGAGCATCGACGGCCCCGGCCCGAGCCGCGAGGAGATCCTGCAGCCGGTGGTCGACAGCGAGGTGCTGGTGCTCGACGAGCTGGGGGCTTGCCGCTCCACCGAGTGGGTGCTGGACCAGCTCTACTACGTGATCAACTCGCGGTACATGCGGCGGCGCCTGACGCTCGTGACCACCAATTACCTCGACTCGCCGCAGCCGGTGCGGGCGCGAGCGAAGCGCGGACCCGAACCGGTGCTGCCCGACGCGGTCGAGCGATGGCAGGAGACGCTCTCCGACCGCATCACCGACCGGCTGCGCTCGCGCCTGTACGAGATGTGCGACTCGATCGAGCTGCGGGGCGACGACTACCGATCGCAGGGGCGCACGCCGGGAGGCACGCGGCGTTGAGCCCGAGATCCCGCACGCTCTGGGTCGCCTGGGCGCTGCTGGCGGCGGCATGCCGCTCGGCCGCGCCTCCGCCTCGCCTGCCGCCGCCGCGGCCGACCCCGGTCCCGGTCGCGGTGCCCGTCCCGGTGCCCATGCCGACCCCGACGCCGGCGGCCACGCCGGCTCCGACTCCCGTGCCGCCCCTCCCCGCGGCGCCCACCTGGAACGACCGCGAGGCTCCGCTCGTCCGGATATGGCTCGAGGGCGCGGCGCTGCCCTTGTCGCTCGGCGAGCCGGGGCGGGCGTTCGGGGTCGAGACGCCCTCGGGGCGGGTCGAACTCGCGGCGCCGCTGGGGATTTCCGCCCGCCGCGGCTTCCTCGAAAGCCAAGTCGGAGCGTACGGCGAGGCGGCCAACGCCGAGGCGGCGGTGGCGCGGCTGCGCCGAGCCGGGCTGGGCGCTCGCATCGACATAGCCGGGCCGCTGCGGCGGGTCATCGCGATCGGGCCGCCCGGGCTCGGCCCCGAGGAACTGGCGAACCGCCTCGCGCAGGCAGGGTTCGCCGACGCGGCCAAGCCGAGCGAGCGCGGAGCCCAGGAGCTTTGCGTGCAGGGCGAAAGCCGCACGGTGTGCGGCTCGTGGCTGCGCCTGTCTCCGGCGGACAACCGCCCGGTCAGGGTCGGGAGCAAGGCCTACCGAGGCGCTCTCGAGATCCGCAAGCGCAACGGCGGTGCCGTGGTCATCAACGTCCTCAACCTGGAGTCGTACCTGCGGGGCGTGGTGCCGGCGGAGCTGGGACCGAAGGCGTTCCCGGCTCTCGAAGCGCTCAAGGCCCAGGCCGTGGCGGCCCGCACCTACGTGGCAGCGCATCTCGGCGAGGGTGCTGCCGAGGGCTGGGACCTGTGCGACTCGATGCGGTGCCAGGTCTACGAGGGGGTCGGCGTCGAGCATCCGCTTTCCGACCGCGCGGTGCTCGAGACGCGGGGCTTGATCCTGACCTATCGCGGGAGGCCGGCACAGACGTTCTACCACTCCACGTGCGCAGGGCACACGGAGCGCGCGGCGTTCCAGTTCCCCGAGGCTGCCGCGCCGTACCTCGAGGGCGTCCCGTGCCGGGCTGAGCGGGAGCTTTCGGTCGGCGTGGCGCCGGCTCCCGGGCCGTGGCTCGACAGCGAAGGGCGACTGGCTGTCGTCGGGGAAGCGCTGGCGGGCGCACTCGGGGTGAGCGCCTCGGGAGGCTCGCTCGCGTCGGCGCTCACCGGGACCGACCCTGGCGCGGGCAGCGAGGGCCTGGCACGGGCGTTTGGGCTCGCCGAGGCTGGCGCTGTGGTGCGGCTCCCCGGCAAGGACCTCGGGACGGAAGGGGTGCTCGAGCTGTTGCAGGTGTTCCGCCTGCCGCTCGCGCCGCCTCCCGAAAACAGCCGGGGGACCTGGGAGCTGGCGCTGGCCGTGCGGCTCGGTCAGCTCACCGGCGCAGTGCGGCTCGTGAGCGGGCGCCTGGCCTCCGCCGGGGCGGAGCTGCGCTTGCTGGGGGACGACGGCTCCGAGCTGGCGGCTGTGCCCGCCGGAGTGCGCGTGCTCGAGCGCCGCGGCGAGCGGTGGCGGGAGGCGGCGCTGCAGGTGCAGCCGGGCTCGCCGGCAGCCCTGTGGTGCGCCGGCGAGCGCTGCCCGCTGCTCGAGGTCGAGCCGCGGCTTTCCGCCGACGACGCTTCGGGCTGGTCATGGTGGCGGCGGGAACTCACCCTCGAGGAGGTCGGGCGGCGGCTTGGCCTGACCGGCGTGCGGGAGGTGCGGGTCGTGCAGCGGGGCGTGTCGGGGCGAGCCGTGCAGGTCGCGGTGCGTTACGCCGGCGGCGAGAAGATGCTGGCCGGTCTGGGTTTCCGCTACGCTCTGGAGCTGCCCGACTCGCTCTTCGTGGTCGCAACGGCGAGTGTCGGCGGCGTCCCGGGCCTGCGGTTCATCGGGCGCGGCTGGGGCCATGGCGTCGGGATGTGCCAGAACGGGGCGTACGGTCTCGCCCTGGGAGGCGCCTCGTTCACCGAGATCCTCGCGCACTACTACCCCGGCACGGAACTGGCGACGTTCCGGCCGCGGTGAGACGGTTCGTGGTTCCGTCGGCGCCCGGGCATCCTCGGTGACACCACCGACCAACAACCACCGAGAAGAAGCCCCGACAGGGCTCCCCGGCGTGCTAAGCTCCGCCGGCGGCCCGCTCGGGCCGTCGGGAGGCACGATGGTCGCCATCAACCACATCGGCATCGCGGTCAAGTCGCTCGACGAGCGGCTGGCGCTGTACCGGGCCCTGGGGCTCGTGGAGGCGGGCCGCGAGGAGGTGCCGAGCCAGAAAGTCAAGGTCGCCATGCTGCCGGTGCGCGGCTCGCAAATCGAGCTGCTGGAGCCGACCGCCCCGGACTCGCCGATCGCCGTCGCGATCGAAAAGCGTGGCGAGGGGCTGCACCACATCGCCTTCGAGGTCGAGGACATCCGCGCCACGATGGCGCAGCTCAAGGCAGCCGGCTTCCAGCTCCTCTCCGAGGAGCCCCGGCCGGGTGCACACGGCAGCCAGGTGTGCTTCCTCCACCCCAAGTCGGGTGGCGGGGTGCTCATCGAGATCTGCCAGCCGGGGCACTAGGCCGGTGGAGACCGGCCGGCTCGTCGTCGTCTCCTGCTCCGGCCCGCGCGAGAAGTTCTGGGGCGTGCTGCAGGCCTTGACGCCGGTCGGGGCCACGCTGCGCGTGGTGCCGCTCGAGGCGTTCGAGGACTTCCTCCGTCAGTTCCGCGAGGGGGGGCAGGTGCTCATCGCGCCGGTGACGGTCTTTCTGCCCGCGCATCGCCTCGAGCGCATCGAACTGGACGAGAGCGGCGGCGCGGTGGAGGGCCTGGGCGACCGTTTTCGCCGCCTCGCCGGCCGCGATCCGCTCAACGTGCTGCTGGGCTTGGGCGAACCGGTCCCGAGTGAGCCGCGCATGTAGCGGCGGTCGTCGGTTGGTGGTTTCGCCCGCCCGCCCCGGATGTTTTCACCGGTAACCAGCGACTGCCGGTCTCACGGTGTTCTGGGTCGGGATATGAGGTACTCGACGTGCGCGGCGAGGGCGCGCAAGAGCGCCACCTCGCGGCGCGTTGGCACGGTGCGGCCGAGCCAGCGCCGCACCTGGTCCATGACCCGGGCAGGGTTCTGGGGATCCAGCACCCCCGAAGCCAGCAGCGCCCGCTCGAGGTGTGCGACCGCCGCCGACAGGTCCTCCCATGGCGCCGGGTGGTCCATGGCCGACCGTGGAGGGGGAGGGGAAATCGTGCCTTCGTGCAGGCCCGCCACGACGATCGCCACCGCCTGCGCGAGGTTGAGCACCGGCAGAGCCGGGGAGGTGGGCACCGTGACGCGAGCGTGGCAGACGCGCAGCTCGCCGGCCGACAGCCCACCCCGCTCCGGCCCGAACACGGCCGCCACACGGTGCGGCCGATTCGACGCCAGCAGTTCGCGCGCCTGGGGCACGGTCAGCACCCGGCGCTGGTCGCGCGAGCGCGAGGACGTCGTCGCGAGCACGAGGTCGGAGCCCGCCACCGCGGCCTCGAGGGAGTCTGTCTCCGTGACCCGCACGAGGTCGCGCCCGCCCATGGCCATGCGGATGAGCTCCGGGTCGTCGAGGTCGCACGCCGGCGCGACCAGCACGAGTTCCGGGACGCCGAAGTTGGCTGCCAGCCGCAGCGCCGACCCGATGTTGCCCGCGTAGCGCGGGCGCACCAGCACGAGGCGCATGTCCATGCCGGGATTGTAGCGGCCCGTGCCCCCTCGCCGTGGCAGAATGCGCCCGTGGGCGAGCGCGGCTGGTACCTCGCGGGACGGTTGCTGGCGGTGGTCTTTCGGATCCTCGCTCTGACCTGGAAGTTCGAGGTCCGCGGCAAGGATCGCCTGCCGCCGTCGTACGTGCTGGCGTTGTGGCACGGACGGATCATCGGCTCCACGGTGTACAACCGGGACTCGCGGTGCGTGACGATGGCCAGCCAGTCCAAGGACGGCGCCCTGGCGGCCGGCGCGGTGGACGGTTTGGGGCTGCACGCCACCCGCGGCTCGCCCTCCCGCGGCGGCCGCGAGGCGTTCGTGGCCATGGAGCGCGAACTCAGGGCCGGGGCGCCGTTCGCCGCCCTCACCGTGGACGGTCCGAAAGGGCCGTGGCGCCGCGTCAAGCCCGGAGCGCTGCTGCTCGCCCGGCGCACCAGGTTGCCGATCGTGCCGATCACCTTCTCGGCCGACCGTTTCAAGCTCCTGCGTTCGTGGGATCGAGGCATGATCCCGAAACCGTTCGCTCACGTCGTCGTGGCGTACGGCGAACCAATGGAGGTCTCGGCGCTCGGCAGTCCGGCCGAGGCGGCCGAGGCGATCGGCGCCGCCCTCGACGAGCTGACGATGCAGCTCGATCGCGAGGTCGCCGGCCGGGAGCTGTGGCCGCCGCGAGCCAGCCTGCCCCCGCTCGACCCGGGGGAGGCCGACTGACGGCCTCCCGGCGGGGCTCGCAGCCCCGGCCGCGCCGGGCGGGCGAGTGAGACGAGGATGGCCGCCGCGCGGGAGGCGGCCGGTCAGCCGGGTGAGCCCGCCGCTCGCTGGCGCCGGTGCCACACCCAAAGGAACGGCAGCGCCACCAGGCAATGGACGGCTGCAAAGACCACGCTCCAGGAGTGCGACGCGAAGCCCGCCGCGAGCGCAGCCGAGGTGGGCACGCCCACAGTGGCGAGGGCTGCGGCCCAGCCGGCCTCCTGGGTCCCGAACGAGCCGACGACGTTGAGCGGCAAGCTGGCGCCCAGCGCGGCCCCGACGAGCCCGACGACGATCGCATCCGCCGGCCACGACAGCCCCATGCCGCGCAGCAGCGCGACGGTGAGCTGCCAGATACCCGCCCAGGTACCGAGCGAGCAGAGCACGACGGCGGCGGCGCGCCACGGGGACCTGACCACCCTCTTCAGCTCGCCCCTGACTTGCAGGGCCTGCCGCAGGAGGTTCCGCCGCCACGTGCCCCCGGGGCGGGCGCGGAGCAGCACCCGGCGCGCCGCCCGGGTGGCGCGCAGGGCGAGGTACAGCACCAAAGCGGCTCCAGCTGCGACCCCAGCCGCCGTCGCCAGCCCCGGGACTCGCATCCACAGCCCCACGCCGATCCCCCACGCGAGCAGGCCCGAGACGTCGAGCGCCCTTGTCAGCACCAGGAAGCCGAGCCCCCGCACACCCCCGCGCACGCCGGCCGTGCGCAAGGCGGGGAAGAACGCCAGCTCGCCGAGCCGCATCGGCAGCACCGTCACCGGCAGCTGCGACGCCGCGATCACCGCCGCCGCACGCAGGGCTCCGAGCCTGCCTCCCGACAGCAGTCCGAGCCGCAGCGCCCGCAGCGCGAGCACCGCCGTCGCCCACCCGAACCCGGCGAGGAGAGCCTCGGCGGAGGTCTGGCGCGTCAACTCGAGCACGGCCGCCGGCCTGGCGGCCCACAGCGTCGCCGCCAGAAGCCCCGCCCCGGCCAGCGTCGCGAGGGCGGAAACCGCCCGCCTTCGCCTCACCGGGCTTCCCGTTGGCGACCGCGGATCTCGTCCAGCATGCGCCGGTTGAACGCCGTGAGGTCGGCGAGAGCGCCCAGCACGGCAAGCTGCACGCCGGTGAGCGCCAGCACGGCCCCGACGATGAGCGATTGCACGTGCCCTGCGGGGGAGATCTCGGTCAGGTAGAAGAAGGCGAAGCGTCCCATCAGGAACGCCGAAGGCACCCAGCACAGAAACGCCAGCGCCAGGAGGCTGCGCAGCGGGCGGTAAATGAACACCAGGCGCACGAGTGTCGCGAGGGAAACCAGGACATAGCCGAGATTGGAGCGGAACAGGCGCGACGGCCGGCGCGTCTCGCGGGTGCGGATCGGCACGGAGCGGACCGCGAACCCCGACTGCCCGGCCTGGATCAGGGTCTCAAGCGTGTAGGTGAACGTCGTGTAGCAGTTGAGGCGGGCGGCGGCGCGGCGCGAGAACGCCCGGAACCCGGTGGTGGCGTCGGGGACCGGCACGCCGGAGAGGAGCTGGACCACCCACGACCCGAGCCGCTGCAGGAAACGCTTGAGGGGGGAAAAGTGCCGCAGGGTGGCGACGCCCCGGTCCCCCAGCACGATGTCCGCCTCGCCGGCGAGGATCGGCGCCACCAGTGACGGGAGGCAGGCCGGGTCGTACTGCCCGTCCGCATCGGTGTTGACGATGACGTCGGCGCCCAGCGCCAGCGAGGCTTCGAGGCCGGTCGTGAACGCGCGCGCCAGTCCACGGTGCAGCGGCAGCCTCACCACTCTGGCGCCGGCCGCCCGGGCCGCGTCCGACGTGCGGTCGGTGGAGCCGTCGTCCACGACCAGGACCTCCACCTCCTCGAAACCCTCCACCTGCCGCGGCAGCTCGGCGAGCGCCGCCGGAAGGTGCTCCTCCTCGCTCCAGGCGGGCACCTGAATCACCAGTTTCATGCCTTCCTCCCGACCCAGGTCAGAGCCGCCGCGGCAATGGCGGCGGCCGCCGAGAGCGCCGCGAGCGGCCACGGCACCGCCGCTCGCAGCTCGACGAGCGAGTCGCCGGCCGCGACCGGCACGCAGGTCCAGACCTCTGCGCACCGGAACGTCTGGGCCCGTTGCCCGTCGACCGTCGCCTGCCAGAGCGCCGGGCGGTGCTTGACCTGCACCAACAGCGAGCACGAGCCGCTGCCGTGCACCGCCACCGTGACACGTTCCGCATGGGCCTCGCGGATTTCGACGCGGCCCGGGCAAGGGGTCGCGTCTCCCCCCGCTCCTGCGGCCGGCGAGCGCAAGGCGGCGAAGGGGGCGCCGGCATCCCAGCTCCACACCCGGACGCCGCTTCCCTCGGAGGCCAGCCGCAGCCCGGAGCGATCGACGGCCACTGGCACGAGCGCAGGCCCGCCGGCCGCGAGCGCCAGCTCGAGCCCGGCACCGCCGGCCAGCCGAGGGAGTGCGAACCAGCGCCAGTCGTTGCTTTCGGCCGCGAGCGCCTGGTCCGGGACGAGTTCCGCTCCCCGCGAGCCGGAGCGCAGCGTCGGCGAGCCGGCGAGAGCAGCACCGGTCGGCACACCGATGCGGCTGGTTCCGGAAGGCAGCTCGAGTGAACCGCGAAACGTTCCGTCACCGGCGGCGCGCAGCGGGACCTCGGCGACCTCGATACGCGAAAACACCTCGCCCGAGACCACGCGCAGCGGCAGCGGCTCGAGCAGCGTGCCGACCCCCAGGGCGGCGATCCGGGGAGTCAGGGCGCGGGAGGCGGAGTGGACGCCGCCCGGTCCGGGGTCGACCAGGGCCGCGTACCGAGGCTCCCCTTCGAAGAACGCTCCACGGACGTCGGCTAGACCCGACGCCGCCCCGATGTCCGGAGGGAGGCAACCGAACAGCCCCAGCACACGCGGCTCGGCAACGCTGCCGGCGGCGGCCAACGGCGGCGGTAGCTCGCCATCCTCCGGGGTGGCGAACGGCACTTGTCGCGCTGCAACGGGCAGCAGCGACCACAGCACCAGCGCTGCGGCCGGGGCGCCGACGAGGACGTGCCGCCCCGGCTCGAGGCCGCGCCCCACCCGTTCCAGCCCGAACGCGGCGAGCGTCGCCGCGGCCAGCGCGACAACCCCGAGCGGTCGCTGGGTGATGCCGACTCGCTCCAGCCAGGCCGCCGGCGCCCAAGCGAGCGCCAGCCCGACCACGAGCGCCCCGCCCCAGAGGCCGCGCTGCCGCAACGGCGCCGTGCCGAGCCCGAGGCCGGCCAGCACGATCGTCGCCAGCCCGAGGTAGCCGCGGCCGTCGGTGTCGCGCTGATCGCCGGCCGGCCCGGCCGGGTCGACGGGCGCCGGGGCGAGCGCCAGCGCCCGCAACCCCGGCAGCGGCGGTTCGACAGCAGCCGCACGCAGCGGGGCTGCTTCCTCGCGCCCGACCGCCGCGAGCCAGATGCGCGGGGCGAGGAACGCAGCGGCAACGAGCGCGCCGAGGATCGCCGCCGCAAGGCGGCGCGGCAGCCTGCCTGCCGGCTCGCCGAGAGTTGCCGCCGCCAGGGCAACAGCCGCGAACCCGACGGCGCTGGAGCCGGTTGCACCCACGAGCGCCAGGGCGCCGGCCCAGCACGCTGCGGAGCGGGCGATCGAGCCAGCACTCGGCAACACGAGAGCGATGATCAGCGGGCCCAGCGCCAGCGCCGACCCGTGCCAGTCGAGCCAGTGGCTGGCGACGGGCCCGGCCAGCGCGTACGCGAGCGCCCCGATCGCGGCCGGCCAGGGGCCGAGGCCCAGGCGGCGCAGCATCCAAGCGCACGACAGATACGCCACGGCGAGCTGCAGCGCCAGCAGGCCCGTCCAGGCCCTTCCCGCGCGGGCGAGCGCCACGGCCAGCAGCGGCAGCGGCGAGCCGGCTTCGCGGGGGGAGGCCAGCCACCCCGCCCGGCCTCCGCCGATCCACGGGTTCCAGACCGCAACCTCACCCATCCCGCGCTCCAGCAGCCGCAGGCGGGCGCCGAGCTCGGTCGCCGCTCGCACCTGCTCGGGCCGGGGGGCAGGGAAGGGCCCCCACTGCACGCGCCACGGGGCCTGGCCACGGAGGCTGGCCTCCGGCGCCACGACCCGCCTGAGGACGAGCGCCGGGTACAGCATCCCGGCCAGCAGGATCAGCAGCACCAGCCAGATCGCCGCGGATGGACGCGATCGCACGGGCGCATTGTGACATGGACGCCGCGCCGTCACCGGGGCGAGAACCGCCACCCGTCGGGGACGACTCCACGCCACCGGCGGAAACGGCAGACCGCCGGCTCCCCAGCGGCCTCGGTGGCGGCGTGGTGGGAAACACCGCCGGCGCCGCGCGGCAGCTCGAGCGCCTCGCGCCGGCCGTACATGGTCTCGAACGAGAGCAAGGCTGCACCGGTCTCGACGAGTACCCCGTCCTCGCCGACGGGGGCTTGCTCCTGCCTACCTGCAGGGAGGTCTTCCCGATCGCGCGTCGGGTCGTCGCGCCTCGTTGCGGAAGGCCTGCTGAGGCCCGGGATCCAGGGCCACTTCCTGCCGCGCAGCGAGCCGTTCTCGCCTACAGCCGGGCGGTGAGACGCAGCGTCAGGAACGGAGCGCTGTCGAGCTCGACGCGGTCGGCGTCGTCGTCCCATTTTCGGCCGAGGAACACCTGGCGGTCGAACGCCCAGCCGCCGGAAAGCTCGAGGAGGAACGCGCGCGGCGAGCCGTAGGCGAGGCCAGCCAGCAGGCGCCGGTCGAAGGCGAACAGGCGGTCCTCGCGTTCCTCTCGGCCAGCGAGCAGGAACCCGTGGTAGCGCGACTCGAGCCCGGCGAACACGCGCGTGGTCTTGGCGACCCGCACCGTGCCCCGGAGGTTGACCGACCGCACGGGAAAGAAGCTCGCCTGCAGGCCGAAGCGGTCGTTCGGGCGCCAGTCCACCCACAACGGCACGCCAAACAGCGCCGTGAGCTTCTGGCTCGGCCGGTAGAGGTACGCCGCGCTGGGCAGCGGCACGTTGCGCAAGAACTCGCGCGTGTTCGAGTACGTGGCAACAAACAGCCAGGCGTTGGTCTCGCCGCTCGGGATCATGTAGTACGCGTTGGCGCGCACCTCGAGCTCGCGGGCCGAGTCGAACGGCTCGTCGGACGCCGAGCCGACCGCGACGTTGCCACCCCAGCCGCGCCGCTCGCCCAGGCTCCGCCGGTAGACCGCACCGGCGCTGATGTCCCACAAGTCCGGCGGAAGCCGCCGGTCCGACTCGGCGAGTCGCGCGTCGCCCGTGAAGCCGAGCCGCATGACGCGCGCCGTGCCGGCCCACGCGGAGCGCTCGTCGTGGCCCAGCGGGACCCGCAAGGAGAGCAGCTCCTCGTTCTCGCGCACTTCCTCGCCGGCGTCGCCCGACTCCCCGAGCAAGGCGCCGCGCAGCTCGAGGCGCGGCTCGAACCCGCCCCGCATCGGCGCCAGCAGCTCGGCGAGCTCCGCCTGCGCCGCGGCCATCCCCGGCCACCCGACCGCCACCGCCATCGCGACCATCGCGAGCTTGCGCGCCACCCCTGCCTCCCTGCGGCCGGCGGGTGCCGGCCGTCGCCTGGACCCAACACTCGGTGGCCGTCGTCCTCTTCCAGCCGGCACGCTTCAGGCAGTGCCTGCGGCAAGAGGGAATCCTGCCGCGCTGCCCCCGTTCAGCCAGCGACGGGTCTGCCAGCGCCGGAAAGGTGTCAGCTTCCGCCGGCGCGGCCGAGGTGGCGGCGGGGGACGTGAACCTTTGGCAGGGTGTCGAGGACGACGGCGGCGGAGGCGGGCTGGAGCGTGACCTGGGAGACCTGGCGGTAGGTCACGCGAGCGGTGGTCTCACCGTTCGGGGTCACCTCGCCGCCGCCCGAGAACTCGGCGAGGTAGCGCGGGGAGGGGAACGTCACGGTGCGGACCTGGCCGCCGTCCCAGGAAGGCGCCGGGTTGACCCACACCGAGCCGTTGTCGAAGGCCCGGGTGTACACGCCGGGAACGCTACTCCGCAGGGCCTCGATGCTGGCCGCCGGCGGGGCGAGCGGGGCGCCGATCGGGACGTCGTACTCGGGCCACCAGTCGGGGGCGTCGGAGGTCTCGAAGTTGAGGTAGGTGCGGCTGCCCTTGACGAGCAGGTAGCTGCCGAGGGTGAAGAGCCGCTCCTGGGCGCCGTCGACGTACGTCTGCGCGAGGAGCGTCTTGCCGGCGCGGGTGAAACCGAGCACGCGGTCGAGCTGCAGCCCCCAGTCGTCGGCTGCGTACGGGCTCGCGTTGCCGTCCATCGCGAACCCCTCGACCATGAGGCCGTCGGCGGCGGAATAGTCGGTGGTCTCGCGCGAAGTGTTCCAGGCCCCGACGTTGGGCACGATCCACGCCTGGCCGGCGAGCTGCCCCTTCAACCAGGCGAGCCAGGCCGCGATGCGCTGCGCCCACGTGGTCTCGAACGCCTCGTCCACGGCCGGCAGCACCGGCCGGTAGTGGTCGTGCCCGAGGTAGTTGGGCACCGAGAGGCTGTCCATGAAGAGGCCGTCGGCGTCGTTGGCGGCGAGCTGGCGGAGGATTTCGCCGCGCCAAAAGGCCTGGAAGCCGGGGTCGTGGACAGCTGCGAGGTACCACCCCCAGTCGCAGTTGTAAACACGTTGGCCGCCGGTCTCGGGGTGGTGGGCGAGCCAGCTCTCGACGACCACGCTGTCGCCCGGCCATTCCCGGACCCAGGCGTTGCCCTCGATGATGCCGAGCCAGTCGCCGGTGGGCTGGCACGACGCGTCGGCGGCGCGGTAGCCGAGGGCGTGGCCGAGCCGGTAGTGGAGGATGAGAAAGGAAGGGTCGAGCGCGCGCAGCGCGTCGGCGTCGGAGCGCAGCATCTTCTGGGTACCGTCGTAGTGGGTCACGCAGAAGCGCAGCAGCGCGGGGCTCATGTTGGGCGGGAGCTGGTCGTTGAAGACGTGCACGCCGCGCGTGGTGTCGCGCCACGGCCGCGGCCGCGTGCCGGCGGCGGTGACGGTCACGGTGGCGTTTGCCGAGCCCTGGGCGCCGCGGTCGTCGGTCACGGTGAGGGTCACGGTGAAGACGCCGGGGGAGGTGTAGGTGTGGTTTGTCTGTACGCCGCTGCCCGTGGAGCCGTCGCCGAAGCTCCAGACATGGGCGCTGATCGTGCCGTCGGGGTCCGAAGACGCCGCGCCGTTGCAGATCACGGTCAGCGGCGCGGTGCCGCTTGCGGGGGTGACGGCCAGGCGCGCGACCGGCGGTTGATTGGCAGGCGGTCCGCCCGACGGCCGCAGGCGCAGGCGGTTGCCGGTGCCGGTGACGGCAAACGAGGGCACGGTCACGAGACCCGCCGCGTCGGCCGTCACGTGACCGGAGGCGACGAGGCCGTCGTCCGAAACCCGGCGGTTTTCCCACGCGTAATCGCCGCCGGCCACGATCCGGAAGGTCTGCAGTCGGCGCGGGGTGACGTCGACCGTGCGGGGCTGGCCGTCGACAGTGCGCAACGAGATTCCCCACAGCGAGGCCGTGTCGACCGGTGCGCCGTCCCAGGCGTTCCAGCTCGCCGACCACTCCACGAACTGGTTAAAGCCGCCCTCGGCGCCCTCGTCGGGAGGAGGCAAGGGCAAGTTGCCGGAAGCACGCGAGAGCCCGGGCACGGACTCGTTGCGCACCGCGGCGAGGCCGGCGAACGGCGCCGTGGAGGCGTCCGGGGAGAGGGTCGGCGGCAGCCCGGCGAAGCCGAGCCACGTGTGGTCGGCGTTGGCGTGCCAGCCGCCCCAGCACCGGCGGCCGGCCTCGGCCTGGGCGGGAAACGGCCGCCCCTGCGTGGTCCAGCCAATGACCTGGTCCTGGCGGCCGTGGCCGACGCCGATCGGCACCGTTTCGTCAGCGGTGCGGGAGGCGATGTTGGCCTGGTGGTTCTGCCAGTCCCACACGCCCACGCCGTTGTAGCGGGTCAGGTGCGCGGCCCAGTTCCCCGGTCCCCCCAGACTCACCGGCAGGTTGAGCGTACGGGAGCCCCACTTCCAGGCCACGTCTTCGCGCCAGTCGGCGTCGCCTCCATCGCCCGAGGTGCGGTAGTCGGTCATCGGCTCGGAGGCGTAGGCGGCGGCGAAGACGTTGGGGTAGCGGAGCGCCAGTGCCAGCGTCCCGCTGCCGCCCATCGAGTGGCCGTAGACGTAAATCCGGTTCGCGTCCGCGCGCGGCCCGAGGACGGGGTGCCGCAGCAGGTCGTACACCGAGCGCAGGAGCCGCTGCTCGGTGTAATTGACGACCGTGTCGCCGGCGGCCGGCTCCTCGCCGGTGCGGAAGTCGTGCGAGCGCGCGAAGCCGAAGTACCACGTCTCGGACACGTCGATTGGGCGGATTTCGAAGGCACAGTAGTACTCCGAGGGGCCGAGCTGGGGCGGGTAAGTGTTGCCGTTCCAGCCGTGGAGATAAAGCACGACCGGCACCCTGGCCGGTACGGTTCCCCCGCAGTTGGCGGCCGAGGGCTCGCCGACCGAGTAGGTAAGGGCGTATTGCAGAGCATGGGCCACTGCCGGGTCGGCCTCGGACAGGCCGAAAAAGCCGTTGCGAGGGTGAGGCGCGTAGAAGGTCGGGTTGAAGGTGTGGAGATCGTAGTACTGCACGAAGATGTGCCCGCCCTCGTTCCCGGGCACCGACGCCTCCACCGGCAGGGGGTCGGCGACCGACTCGGCGACCGGCCCCGCCGTGTTCCCAGCGCCGAACGACGAGATGTTTTCCACGCCTCCCGGACTCACCGTGGTCACGGCGTAGTACCCCTGCCCCGACGAGGCTCCCCCCAGGTCGGAGGTGGCCAGCGTCCAAACGAGCAGGCCCGTCCCCGCGGCGAGCTGGGGCTGGTTGTCGGCAATCACGAAGCGTTCGAGGTAGCGGGCGTGCCAGGTGCCGTTGTCGTCCCAGCGGTCAGCAAGAAAGCGGCCCGAGCCTTCCCAGACCTCGAGCAGCCTCCTTGCCGAGGCGAGGTTTGCCGATGTGATCGGCTCGCTGTGTCGATACACCCGGTAGCGCTCGCCCGCCAGGTCGGAGCGCTCGGTCCATGTGACGAACGTCTGCCCCGACCGGTGCACGACACCGAGCTCGCTCGGCTGGGGCGGCAGTTGCGCCGCCGACCAGCCGGCGCACCCTCCCAGGAGCCATCCGGTCGCGGCCAGGCAGGGCAGCACGCGAAGGCGGACGCTCGTCGAAACGCTGGCCAGCTTCAGGTGTGTCATGTCCCATTTTACGTCCCTCGCCGAGGTGCCGGGCTGCCCGTTGAAGTTCCCTGCTGCAAGTGCCCGGGCGGTGGCCAGCGGTCGTGTCCTGCCCGTGCGGGGGTCGGCGGAGTGCTACTATCCCGGCAGTGGCGATGGAAGGGGTCCAACCATGAAGCGAGGCGCGATGCTCACGCTGGTCATTTTGCTGGTCGCGGGTGCGGCCGGCTCCCAGACGGTGCTCCCGGCAGCCAACGTGTCGGCGGCCGCGATCCAGGAGCCGGCGGTCGCCTTGTTCGCCGGGCAGGCGATCACCGCCTCGCAGCTCGAGGCCGAGGCGTCCTCCCGCCTGCTCAAAGTGCGGAACGAGGAGTACAGGATCAAGGCCGAGCTGGCGCGCGACCTCGCGTTCGAGAGGCTGCAGGACGCCGCGGCGCGCGAGCTCGGCATCGACCGCGACGAGCTGTACCGGCGCAAGGTGACCGCGGCGGCGGGCGAGCCTGGCAAGGAGGAGGTCGAGGATCTCCTCAAGCGCTACCGGGCCCAGCTCCCGCCCGACGAGGCGGCGGCCCGGGCGCAGGTCGTGCAGTACCTGCAGGAGCAGCGCACCCGGGTGCGGGAGCAGGAGTGGCGACGCGAGCTGCTCGGTCGCGCCGGGTTCCGGCTCCTCATCGAGCCGCCCCGCGCCAAGGTGCCCATCTCGCCCGACGATCCGGCGCGAGGGCCGGCCGAGGCGCCGATCGCGCTGGTCGAGTTCTCCGACTTCCAGTGCCCGTTCTGCAGCCGCGTGCAGACCTCGATACAGCGTCTGCAGCAGATGTATGGCGACAAGCTGCGGGTGGTGTTCAAGCAGTTCCCCCTCGCGATGCACCAGCACGCGCGGTTCGCCGCCGAGGCCGCGCTGTGTGCCGGCCAGCAGGGCAAGTTCTGGCAGATGCACGACTGGCTGTTCGCCAACCAGCAGAAGATCGCGCCCGAGTCGATCCGCTCCGCGGCGCCCGAGCTCGCGCTGGACGCCGCCGCGTTCGGTGCCTGCCTCGACCAGAAGACGTTCGCCGCCAGGGTCGATGACGACGTAAGGCTGGGCGAGAGCATCGGCGTCACGGGGACACCGGCGTTTCTCGTCAACGGCCGCTTTCTTGAGGGCGCGCAGCCGTTCGAGTCGTTCCAGGAGGTGATCGACGACGAGCTGGCCCGCCGAAGGCCGGCCGAGGCTGCGAGGTAGCTGGCCGTGAGGCGGTCGCTGCCGGTGCTGGGTGTGCTGTCGGTCGCGGGAACCCTGCTCGCCGCGCCGCCGCCTCCGCGCTTCCCGGGCGCCGCCACGACCGTGGTCGTCAACCGCGCCGACGGGCGCGTCGCGGCCGTGGTGGGCGCGAAGCTCCTCCTGCTCGACTCCCTGACCTCCGACCTCGTGACCAGGGACTACGAGCTACCGGGCCGGGAGCAGGCGGTCCGGGAGTTCCGAGGCAACACGGTCGTGTACTCGACGCGCAGCGTGGCGGACATGCCGTTCGTGCTCGTGGCGCTGCACGTCGACGGCCGGGAGCGGCTGGCGTGGCCGAACGAGGGCCTGTCGGAACTCTTCCCGACCGAGCGCAGCCGCCTGACTCTCGACGGCAGGGGATTGTACGGTGAGCTGGTGCTCGACCGCGCCGTGCGCGAGTACTTTGAGCTGCCCGAGGACATCCCGCTCGGCGCCGGCGTCGCGGCAACCTATCGCTTCGCCGGGGAGAAGATGTCGGCCCGTGCCTCGGAGGTCTTCCGCCAGGTCGTGGGGCTCACCCCGGACGACATGCTCATCGCGCTCAGGGACGGCGGGGTGCTGCGCTACAAGGCGGGCGAGGGCGTGGTCTGGAGGCAGGACATCCCGGGCGAGCCGTGGCGGCTCGTGGACGTGGACGACAGGGGCGGGCAGCTCCTCGGCCTCGAGGCCGGAACGGTGCTGCGCTGCCTGTCCTTGGACCGCGGGGAGCTGCGGTGGGAATGGCGCCTCGCCAGCCAGGCCAGTGTCATCCGTGCGGCGCTCGGGCTCAAGGAGGCGGCGCCGGCGCAGCCTCCCGCCGCCAGGCCCCGGCGGAGCGCCGCGCCCGCGACTCCGGAGCCGGCCCCGGTGAGGGTTCGTGACGCCCGGCTGCTGCGAGCGGGCCGGGTGCTGCTGTACGGTGACCAGCCGCGGCGCTTCCTGCTCGTGCTGGATCCGGTCGGCAACCGGGTCGTCGGCGAGGAAGTTCTCGGTGCCCTCCCACGCCGTGAACTGGAGGTCGTGGCGTCGTGGTGGCTCGAGGAGGCAACCGACCTCTCGGCTGCCTGGGAAATGCCGGGCAGCGCCGGGGTCTCGCTGCTGCTGCGCGGCACCGACGGCTGGCACGTCGTGCCGGTCACGCTCCCGTGACGCCCGTTCCGACCACCTCCAGGTCCAGGCTGGAGGAGGCGGTGCGGGGGCTCTAACGGGGGGGAGGGTGGCAGGCGCGGTCGGGGCGGGAGACAATGGCGCCGTGAGGGCCAGGCCATGACCAACGAGGCGTACAACCCCCTGACGGTAGCCCAGTCCCAGCTCGACCGCGTCGCCGAGATGCTCGAGCTCGACCAGCCGACGCGGCAGCTCCTGCGCGACCCGCTGCGTGAGCACCGTTTCTCGATCTCGGTTCGCATGGACGATGGCACGTTTCGCATCTTCAAGGGTTTTCGCGTGCAGCACAACGACGCCCGTGGCCCGGGCAAAGGGGGGATTCGCTTCCACCCCACCGGCAGTCTCGACCTCGTACAGGCGATGGCGATGTGGATGACGTGGAAGTGCGCGGTCGTGGACATCCCCCTGGGCGGCAGTTCCGGCGGTGTGGCAGTGGATGCCCACAGCCTTTCCGCTGGCGAGCAGGAACGGCTGTGCCGCGGCTGGGTGCGGGCGCTGTCGCGCGAGATGGGGCCGATCTCCGATGTCGCGGAACCCGATCTCGCGACCAACGCACAGCACATGCTGTGGATGCTCGACGAGTACGAGACGCTCTTCCACGGCCGCTTCCCGGGGTTCATCACCGGCAAGCCGGTGGGGCTGGGCGGCTCGCTGGGGCGCCGGGAGGCGCCGGGGTACGGGCTCGTTTTCTGTCTCCGCGAGGCGCTCAAGGAAATCGGCTTGCGCCCCGACAAGACGCTCGTCGCCATTCAGGGGTTCGGAAGCCTCGGGCGGCACGCCGCCGAGCTGTGCGAGCGCCTCGGCGCGCGCGTGCTGTGCGTCTCGACGTTCGACCCCAGAGAGCAGCGCGCCTGGGCGTTCCGGAAGCTGCCCCACGTGCAGGTCGCCGAGCTGGCCGGGATCACGGACGCCTTCGGCACAATCGATCGCCAGCGGGCCCAGACGCTCGGCTACGAGGTGCTGCCGGGGGAAGCGTGGCTCGAGCAGGACGTGGACGTGCTGATCCCCGCCGCGGTCGAGAACCAGATCACACCCGACAACGTTGGCCGGGTCTCGCCCCGCGTGCGCATCGTCGCCGAAGGGGCCGACAGCCCTGTCAGCCCCGGCGCGGAGGAGACGCTGCGCCAGCGCGGGGTGCTCATCGTGCCCCACCTGCTCGCCAACGCGGGAGGCGTGACCTGTTCCTACTTCGAACAGGTGCAGTCCAACGCCAACTACTTCTGGGAGAAGGACGAGGTGCTGGCCAAGCTGGACGTGCGGATGACCAACGCCTATTACGCGGTCTCCGATCTCGCCCGCAAGCGCAAGCTGGGGATGCGCGACGCCGCGCTCGTGATCGCGGTGTCCCGCGTCGCCCAGGCGTGCAAGGCACGCGGCTGGGTGTAGACCCTTGCGCCGGGCCCGGGGTGGCCCGGACGGCCCGTGCTCGGAGTACGCCCCGAGGTCGGGACGGACGCCGCACGGGCGCCCCTCCAGGTCCTCGGCCGGCCCGCCGGTTGCCGCGCCGGTGGCGATCGCGGGCTGTTCCGTTCGAGGGCCAGCGCCTGGGAGGCTGGCGAGTCATGAGGAGATGTGACGAACGGTGAGCTCGTGGAGGTCGCCGGCGGTGCGGCGCGGTGTATGCTCACCCCCGTGCGACGCCGGCTCTTCTCGACATGCGGCCAAGGTCCGGCGGGCGGTTGGCGGCCGGACGCGGGCAGGCCGCTACCACGGCGCCAGCGGAGCCAGCCATGAGCGTCCGTTTCCAGGTCACGATCCGCATCATCGCGGTCATCGTGCTGGCGAACCTGGCGCTCTCGACGGTCGGGGTCTGGTACCTGCGGCGCCAGTGGCGCGAGGAGGTCCAGACGCAAGTGCGCCTCGACCTCAACTCCGCGCGCGCCGCCTACGAAAGCCGCATCGACCGGATCGAGCAGTTCCTGCGCGGCGCTGCGCTCGGCGACTCGCTGGCCGCGGCGCTGGCCAGGCGCGACGGCACGCGGCTCGACGAGCAGGCGGCGCGGATCTTCCACGCTTCGGGACTGGACCTCGTCACGGTGCTGGATGCCCAGGGCCGGGCGCTCGCCCGCGGGCGGGCGCCCTCTGCGGGCGGCGACGACCTGTCCCCGAACCCCCTCGTCGCCAGCGCCCTCGCGCGGCTGGAGCCGGCGCAGGGAACGCTGCTCGTCGGCGCCGAGGAACTGGCGCGGGAGGGCCCGGAACTGGCCGAACGGGCTCGCTTCAGGCTCCGGCCCACCCAGGCCGCCAGGCCGACCGACGAGACCGTGCGCACGGAGGGGATGGTGCTCGCGGCCGTCGTGCCCGTGCTCGACGCACAGGGCCGCCTGCTCGGGCTGCTGTACGGCGGTAACCTGCTCAACCGGCAGTACGACCTGGTCGATGCGATCCGCGACGACGTCTTCGCCAACCGTCACGACAAGGGTCGTAGCCTGGGGACCGTGACGGTCTTCCAGCGCGACTTGCGCATCGCCACGAACGTCCGGCTCGAGGACGGCTCGCGCGCCGTCGGCACCCGGCTCAGCGCCGAGGTGTACGACGAGGTGCTGGTGCGGGGCCGGGTCTGGGCCAGCCCGGCGTTCGTGGTCAACGACTGGTACATCAGCGCCTACGAGCCGATACGGGATCCGCGCGGCGAGATCATCGGCGCGCTTTACGTGGGGTTGCTCCAGGCGCCGTTCGAGAAGGCCGCGCGGCGCATCGGCACCGTGCTGCTGGCGCTGGTCGGAACAGCGGCACTGCTCAGCCTCGTCCTCGTGGTCGCGGCCACGCTCTGGGTGCTCCGCCCCATCGGGCACGTGGTGGCCATGGCCGGGCGGGTGGCGGGGGGCGATCTCTCGGCCCGCGTGGGGATCCGGCCGCCAGGGGAAATGGGGGTGCTTTGCCAGTCGGTGGACCTCATGGCGGAGGCGGTCGAGCAGCGGGAGGAGCAGCTCAAGCTCGCCACGAGCCAGCAGATCAGCCGCAGCGAAAAGCTCGCGTCGATCGGCCGGCTGGCCGCCGGGGTGGCGCACGAGATCAACAACCCGCTCACCTCGGTGCTCACCTTCGCGCATCTGCTCAAGGAAAAGCCCAACCTCGACGACCAGGACCGGCAGGACCTCGACCTCATCATCCACGAGACCACGCGTGTGGCCGACATCGTGAGCAACCTGCTCGACTTCGCGCGCGAGCGACCGCCTCGCAAGGAGCCGCTCGACGTCAACGACGTGGTCCGCCGCACGGTGCGCCTTGTCCGCAGCCAGAAGCAGTTCGATCGCATCACGATCGAGGAGCAGCTCTCACCCGAGCTTCCCGAGGTGGAGGGCGATCGCAACCAGCTGCAGCAGGTCCTGCTCAACCTCGCGCTCAACGCCTGTGCCGCCATGCCCGACGGCGGCACCATGCGGATCGCCACCTCGGTCGGCCAGTCGCGGGTGCGCATCGAGGTGAGCGACACCGGGTGCGGCATCCCCCCCGAAGTGCGGGACATGATTTTCGACCCGTTCTTCAGCACCAAGCCGGCGGGGCGGGGGACCGGCCTCGGTCTCAGCGTGAGCCTGGGGATCGTGCAGCAGCACGGCGGGACCCTCGACGTCGAGAGCGAGGTCGGCCGGGGCTCGCGCTTCACCGTCTCGCTGCCCGCGCTCCCCGCGCGCACGTAGGCGGCTGCCGCGCAGCGTGCGGGCGAGCCCCGCCCGGATGTACCATCACGGAGGCAGCAGACAGCGACTGGAGGTGCGGCGATGGGCGAAGGGGCGCAGAGTGGCGGTATCCAGCGGTTCGAGCGGGAGTTCTTCTCGCCGGCCGCGCCGTTCACGTTCATCGGCGACGGAGAGCTCGGCGGCAAGGCACGGGGGCTGGCCGGAGCGCTGAAGCCGCTGGCGCTCCTCGACGCCTCCCGCTTCGAGGGGATCACGGTCGGGATCCCCCACCTCGTGGTGGTGACGACGAGCCTGTTCGACGCTTTCATGGAGCGCAACGAGCTGTGGGAGACGGCGCTCGACGAGCTGCCCGACGAGCGCATCGCCAGCGCCTTCATGCGCGCCGAGCTGCCGATCGAGCTGGGGGGCGACCTGCGGGCCCTCGTGCAGCAGGTGCGGCAGCCGCTGGCGGTTCGTTCCTCCTCGTTGCTCGAGGACGCCCTGGGGCGGCCGCTGGCCGGGATCTACGCCACCAAGATGACCCCCAACAACCAGCTCGACGCCGACGCGCGCTTCCGCAAGCTCGGAGAGGCGGTCAAGCTGGTGTGGGCCTCGACGTTTTTCCGCGACGCCAAGAGCTATCGCCAGGCGATCGGCGCCGCCGACCGCGACGAGAAGATGGCGGTGGTGATCCAGGAAGTGGTGGGGTCGCGGTTCGGGGATCGCTTCTACCCCCACATCTCCGGTGTGGGCCGGTCGTTCAACTACTACGCTACCGGCAACGCGAAGCCCTCGGACGGCGTGGGGATCCTGGCGCTCGGCCTCGGCAAGACGATCGTCGACGGCGAGCCGGCGTGGGCGTACTCCCCGGCGTACCCGAAAGCACCGCCGCCGTACACCTCGATCGGCGAGCTGCTGAAGAGCACGCAGACTGGCTTTTGGGCCGTCAACATGGGGCAGGTGCCGTACGACCCGCTGGCCGAGGCGGAGTACCTGGTCAGGGGCTCGCTGGCCGACGCCGAGGCCGACGACACGCTGCGCTTCGTGGCCTCGACGTTCGACCCCCAGTCCAACCGCATCACGCCGTCGCTTTCCGTCCGCGGACCCCGCCTGGTCAACTTCGCGCCGGTGCTCTCGTACGGCGTGGCGCCGGTCAACGAAGTGCTGCGCGAGCTCTTGCGCGCCTGCGAGGACGAGGTCGGCGCCGGGGTGGAGATCGAGCTGGCGCTGGTGCTCGACCTGCGGGGCGGGACGCCGGCGCGCTGCGGCTTCTTGCAGGTGCGGGCCCTGGCGGGAGGCGGCGAGGAGGTCGAGGTGAGCGAGTCCGATTTTGCGGCGCCCGACCTCGTGGTGGCGAGCGAGCGGGTGCTCGGCCACGGACGGCCCCGGGGGGTGCGGGACGTGGTGTACGTCAAGCGCGAAGGTTTCGGCCCGGCGCTCACCCCGGCCGTGGCCAGGGAACTCGCCGAACTCAACGCGAGGCTGACCCGCGAGCACAGGCCGTACCTGCTCATCGGCTTCGGGCGCTGGGGGACCTCCGACCCGACCGGCGGCGTGCCGGTGAGCTGGGGACAAATCGCCGGCGCCCGCGTCATCGTCGAGGCCAGCCTGCCGGCGATGCGGCAGGAGATGAGCCAGGGCTCGCACTTCTTCCACAACCTCACGAGCCTCGGCGTGGTGTACTTTTCGGTCGGCGAGCACGAGCGGCCCGGCATCGACTGGGCATGGCTCGAGTCGCAGCCGCCGGCGGGCGAGACCTCGACGCTGCGCCACCTCGAACTGGCCGCCCCGCTCGACGTGCGGGTGGATGGCCGCACCGGACGAGGCGTGGTGCGCCATGGCTGAGCCGACGCGTCCCCCCGAGCGGCTGCTGTGGGCGCTGCAGGAGCGAGCGAAGGAGCTGGCCTGCCTGTACGAGGTAGAGGAGTGCTGCAGCCATCCCGAGACGCCGCTCGACGAGGTGCTGCGCTGCGTGATCCGGGCCATTCCGCCCGGCTGGCAGCACCCCGAGCTGTGCCAGGTCAAGATCCAGATCGGCGAGACCGAGTACGCGACCGAGGGCTACGTCGACACGCCGTGGTGCCAGACCACGGAGATCGTCGCCCAGGACCGCGTGGTCGGGCGGCTCTGGGTGTCGTACCGAGAGGAAGCGCCGGTTGCCGACGAGGGGCCGTTCCTCAAGGAGGAGGCGAGGCTCATCCGCACCATCGCCGACCGGCTCGGCCACTTCATCCAGCACCAGCAGCTGCGCGTGCTGGTCCAGGAGTGGCGAGCCGCCCACGATGCGCTGGCCGAGCAGGGGACGCGCGAGTGGCGGGTGGCGCTCAACCTGCTGCGGCGCTCCGACCAGGACATGTTTGTGCGAATCTCTCGCAAGCTCGCCAACCACTTGTCGTGGAGCGGTGTGGCGGAGGCGCAGGAGCTGCTGCAGGGGTTCGTGGGGCTGCGCGGGCTCGACGAGCGGGTCGGGGGCGAGAAGAACCTGCCGATCCAGCGGCGCGAGCTGGGCGACCCGCTGCAGCTCGCCGACCGCGTCTTTTCCCTCGCCGCTCGCCACATGCAGGACGACGAGATCATGCGCCGCATCCAGCGCTGGATCCAGGAAGACCGCGCCGGCTTCCTGGTCAAGGCCGTGGTGGACCAGCAGTCCTCGCCGACGCACATCGCCGACGCGATCCGCCGCTTCCAGCAGATGGGCGAGCAGGGGGTCGGGCTGTCGCGCTCGTGGATGCACGCCTTGCTCGTCATCCTGATCCGCCGCTTCCTCTCCGACGAGCCGGCGTTCGTGGCCATGGCCAAGGACCACGTGGCGCTCGAAGACTTCCCGGGTCTGTTCGAGCGCCTTGTATCGCTGCCTGGCAGCCCTGGCCGGGTCGGCGGCAAGGCCGCGGGGTTGTTCGTCGCCTACCAGGTGCTGCGACGGGCGGCGGAGGCTGGCGTCGACCTCGGCCCGATTCGCATTCCCAAGACCTGGTACGTGGCCTCCGACACCGTGCACGCCTTCGTGCTCTACAACCACCTCGAGGAGCTGTACGAGCAGAAGTACAAGGACGTGGACCAGGTGCGCATGGAGTACCCGCACCTCATCCAGGTCTTCAAGAACTCGGAGTTCCCGCCGGAAATCGTCAAGGGGCTGTCGATGGCGCTCGACGACCTCCACGACGGGCCGCTCATCGTGCGTTCCTCGTCGCTGCTCGAGGACCGCGCCGGCGCCATCTTCTCGGGTAAGTACAAGAGTCTGTTCCTGCACAACCGCGGCAGCAAGCAGGAGCGGCTGGCAGCCCTGCTGGACGCCGTGGCCGAGGTCTACGCCTCGATCTTCGGCCCCGACCCCATCCAGTACCGGGCCGAGCGCGGGCTGCTGCACCTGCGCGAGGAAATGGGCATCATGATCCAGGAGGTCGTGGGCGCCCGGATCGGCCCCTACTGGGCCCCGGCCTTTGCCGGCGTCGGCTTCTCGCACAACGAGTTCAGGTGGTCGTCGCGGCTGCGCAGGGAGGATGGCCTGCTGCGCCTGGTGCCGGGGCTCGGCACCCGGGCCGTGGACCGCGTGCGGGAGGACTATCCCGTGCTCGTGGCGCCAGGCCAGCCGAGCCTGCGCGTCAACGTCACGACCGACGAGGTGCTGCGCTACTCGCCCCGCACCCTCGATGTCATCGACCTCGAACAGCGCACCATGGCGACCCTCGACATGAAGGCGCTGCTGCGGGAGCACGGCCACGACTACCCGGCACTCCACAGGCTCGTGTCGGTGCGGGACGGTGACCGCCTCACCCGGCCCTCGGGGCTGCTGCTCGACCCGGAGCGCGACGACCTCGTGGTGACGTTCGACGGTCTCATCAACGCCACGCCGTTCGTGCGACAGTTTTCGGCCCTGCTCAAGGCGCTGCAGGCGGCCACCGGCCACGCCGTGGATGTGGAGTTCGCCTCCGACGGACGCGACCTCTACGTGCTGCAGTGCCGGCCGCAGAGCCACGCCCAGGGCGCCGTGGCGGCGCGCATCCCGGCCGACATCCCGGAGAGTCGGCTGCTTTTCTCGGCCAACCGTTTCGTGTCCAACGGCCTGGTACCCGACATCACGCACATCGTGTACGTGGACGGCGAGGCGTACTCGGGGCTGCGGGACCTCGGCGAGCTGCAGGCGGTGGGACGAGCGGTGAGCCGGCTCAACGCCACGCTGCCGCGCCGGCAGTTCATCCTCATGGGACCGGGCCGATGGGGAAGTCGGGGCGACATCAAGCTGGGCGTCAACGTCACGTACTCCGACATCAACAACGCGGCAATGCTCATCGAGGTCGCCCGCTCGCGCGGCGGGCTGGTGCCCGACCTGTCGTTCGGGACCCACTTCTTCCAGGACCTCGTGGAGGCCTCGATCCGCTACTTGCCGCTGTACCCCGACGACCCCGGCGTGGTGTTCGCCGAAAGTTTCTTCCTCGGGTCGGACAACCGCCTGGCCGAGCTGGCGCCGGAGTTCGCCCATCTCGCCGGCGTCGTTCGGGTCATCGAAGTGCCCGCGGTCACCAAGGGCAAGGTGCTGCGGGTGCTGCAAAACGCCGAGATCGACCGGGCCGTGGGGGTGCTCGTGGAGCCGTCCTCGACCCTCGGCCAGCCCGAAGGCGAGAGCGCCGGGCGCGGCGATCGCGACGAGCACTGGCGGTGGCGCCTGGCGATGGCCGAGCGCATTGCCGCCTCGCTCGACGGCGCGCGCTTCGGGGTTGTCGCCGCCTACGTGCTGGGCTCGACCAAGAACGCCACCGCCGGCCCGTGCTCCGACATCGACCTGGTGCTGCACGTGCGGGGCACCGAGGAGCAGCGGCAGGCGCTGCGACTGTGGCTCGAGGGGTGGAGCCTGGCGCTCGACGAGCTCAACTTCGCCCGGGTCGGGGCCCGGACTGGCGGGTTGCTCGACGTCCACTTCGTGACCGACGAGGACATCGCGGCCCGCACCAGCTTCGCCGTCCGCATCGGCGCCTCCACCGACCCCGCGCGGGAGCTCAAGCTCAAGGGGTCGTAACCCCGCCCGGCGGCGCCGCGGGGGCCGGCGGTTTCTGTTGTAGGATGCAGGCGATGCCGGGCATGCAGGACGAGAACGCTTACTGGGTCGGCGCTGGCGTGGTGCTGGCGCTCGACGTGGCGCTCCTCGCGTTGCTCGCCCGCCGCCTGCCGGGATCGGAGCTGGTCGCGCGCCGGAGGGTGATTGTCGCGACTTCCTTCCTGGTCTGGTTCATGCTGCACGCGGCGGTGTTCTGGGGGGACGCCTGGGGCGAGACGTATGCGCTCGTGCTGCCGCCGGCCGCGCGGCTGGTGCTGCCGCTGTTCCTCACCGTCGCCTACACGGTCGTGACCAAGCTGCTGCTCGACTGGGTGCCGCGGCTGCCGGGCCCGGGAGTCGTGTGGTTTTGCGGCCTCGGCGCCGCCGTGCAGTCGCTCGAGGGGGTGTGGGAGCTTTTCGGACTCGGCATGCTGCACCGTGTGCCGAGCCTGCGCACCGTCGGTGCGCCGGCGCTGTTCGCCTACGGCTTTGCCGAGTCGGTCCTGCTGTGGTGCGCGGTCCTCGCCCTTTTCCCGCTCGTGCAGCGCCTCGCCCAGGCGCTTCTCGAGCGGTTGAGGTAGGGAGCGCCTCCCAGCGTGTGGTGCGGGGGACCAAGCGGGCCTGCGGGCCCGGGGCGCGGCGTGGCGGTGCTGTCGTCACCGGCGCGGAGTCACGCCGGTGACGAGCAGGAGGGTCTCCGGGTCGAGCACGAGGTTGAGGTCGCGGTCGAGCATGTGCTCGCGGTCCTTGACGACGCGCAGGCGGACCTTCGACTCCTGCGGCTCGAGCCGGAACGCGAGGTCCACGAGATCCTCGATGCGGTCGGCTGGGGGCGGGAGGTGGCCGGGAGCGGCCTGCGGGCCGTCGCGGTGCGTACGGCACGCCATCCACAGCTCGGCGCCGAGCCCGGCGGCGGTGGCGCGCAGCGCCTCGACGGTGCTCCGCTCGACGCTCGCGAGGTCGGGCTGGTCGAAGATGACCACCTGCGGCACGAACCCCATCGCCTCGCGCAACAGCTCCACCGCCTGCCGGAGCTTGTCGGGCGTGAAAGCCCGCCCGGCGTAGGTGTGGATGTGCCGTCGGCGCTCGATCGCGAGCTGGATTTCCGCCCTGTGCTCGAGCTTGCGCTCGCGGCGGAGCAGCTCGGTGAGGAGGTCGTCGTACCAGGCCCGGGCCTTGTCGACGCTCGACTGCAGCGAGATGTGGAGGACGTTCTGCCCGGCGAGCAGTGCGTCGAGGCCGATCCCGACCAAAAACGCCGTCTTGCCGACGCCGGCGCGGGCCATGACGAGGCCCAGCCGACCGGGACCCGGACCGGGGCAGCCGTCGCGCTCGAGCAGGGTGCGGGCGGAGCGCCGCAAGCCGAACATCATCTCGGTCATCATCACTCCTCCTCGTGGGCGGCGCGGTTCTTGTAGTGCGCGAGCAGTTCTTCAGAGACCTCGCGGGGGACCGGCGCGTAGCGGGCGAACTCCATCGTGTACTCGGCCTTGCCCTGGGTGGCCGAGCGCAGCTCGGTGGCGTAGCCGAACATTTCCCCGAGCGGCACCTCGGCCTCGATGCGCGCGAAGCCCTCGTCTTCCTGCGAGCCGATGACGGTGCCGCGGCGGTGCAGCAGAGTGCGGAAGATGGCGCCCTGGAACTCGGCCGCACCCTCGACCGAGACCCGCATGAGCGGCTCGAGGATGCGCGGCGCGGCCCGCCGGTAGGCGTCACGGAAAGCGGCGCGAGCCGCGACCTGAAAGGCGAGGTCGGAGGAATCCACGGGGTGGGAGTTGCCGTCGACCAGCACGACCCGCACCCCGACGATCGGCGAGCCGATGAGGCTGCCCTTCGCGAGGGCGCTGCGGAAGCCCTTGTCGCAGGCGGGGATGAACTCGGTGGGGATGGCTCCGCCGCGAATCTGGTTGTCGAGCTCGTAGTCCCTGTCCTCGCACGGCTCGATGTAGCCCGCCACCTTCGCGTACTGGCCGGAGCCCCCGGTTTGCTTGCGGTGCAGGTAGTCGAACTCGGCGCGGCGGGAAATGGCCTCGCGGTAGGCGACCTGCGGCGCGCCGGTCTCGACGGCCGCGCCGTACTCCCGGCGCATGCGCTCGACGTAGACGTCCAGGTGCAGCTCGCCCATGCCGGAAATGATGGTCTCGCCGCTCTCCTGGTCCTGGGTGACGCGGAATGTCGGGTCCTCCTTGGCGAAGCGGGACAGCGCCTTGGACATGTTGACCTGCGACTTGTTGTCGGCCGGCTTGACGGCGAGCGAGATGACGGGATCTGGCACGTGCATGGCGGTCATCGCCAGGCGCGGCCCATCCCCGACCAGGGTGTCCCCGGTGTGGCAGTCGATGCCGAACAGACCGACGATGTCGCCGGCCTCCGCGGCTGCGATGTCCTCCATCGAGTCGGCGTGCAGCCGCACCACGCGCCCGATGCGGATCTTCCGGCCGGTGCGGGTCTGCACGACGGTGTCGCCCTTGGCCAGGGTGCCCTGGTAGACGCGGATGAAGGTGAGCTGCCCGTACCGCCCCTCGTCGAGCTTGAAGGCGTAGACCACGGTCTGCGCCGTCGGGTCGGAGACGAGCTGCACGGGAGCGCTGTCGTTCTCGAGATCGACCGCCTCGATCGGTACCTCGGCCGGGCTCGGCAGGAAGTCGACCACGCCGTCGAGGAGCTTCTGGACCCCCTTGTTCTTGTAGGCGGAGCCGAGGAGCACGGGCGTCAGCTCGAGCGCCAGGGTGCCGCGCCGCACAGCCTCGCGGAGGAGTTCGGGGGTGGCGTTGCCGTCGAGGGCGGCCTCCAGCAGCTCGTCGGAAAACAGGCTGGCGGTGTCGATGAGCTCGGCGCGCCGCTCCTCGGACACGGCCTGCATGGCGGCCGGGATCGGCCCGAACTCGATGTCCTCGCCGCTGGCGCCGCGGAAGTAGACGGCCCGCATGTCGATGAGGTCGACCACGCCCTCGAAGGCGGCCTCGAGCCCGATCGGGAGCTGCAGCAGCACCGGCCGGTGACCGAGCTTGTCGCGCAGGGCGCGCACCACGCGCTCGGGGTTGGCGCCGGTGCGGTCGCACTTGTTGATGAAGGCGACGCGCGGCACACGGTAGCGGCGCATCTGCCGGTCCACCGAGATCGACTGCGACTGCACGCCGGCGACGGCGCACAGCACCAGCACCGCGCCGTCCAGCACGCGCAGCGCGCGCTCGACCTCGATCGTGAAGTCGACGTGCCCGGGAGTGTCGATGATGTTGATGTTGTGCCCTCGCCACTCGACCGACGTGGAAGCCGAGGTGATCGTGATGCCGCGCTCTCGCTCGAGCTCCATGTGGTCCATCGTGGCTCCGACGCCGTCCTTGCCCTTGACCTCGTGGATCGCATGGATCTTCCTCGTGTAAAAGAGAATGCGCTCCGTGAGGGTGGTCTTTCCGGAGTCGATGTGGGCGGAAATGCCGATGTTGCGAATACGGTCGACCGAACTGCTCATGTGATGTGTCCCGAGGCCGTGGAGCGCGCCGCGAGGACCCTCCCTTCGTGCATCCGGTCACTCCCGGGCGCTCCCCCGGAACGTGTGGACGGGAAGCTCGCTTCCCGCGCGCATGATAGCAGGCCGCCCCGGCCCGGTCCGGCGGCGGCCGGTGAGCGGAGGCTGTGCCACGCTCGCCTTCCGCGCAGTGCGCCCGGCCACCGCGTGTGAGGGTGGGTATAATCGCGGTCGAATGGGCTCCGCCGACCCCTCCGGCAGCGTGCTGTTCCAGAGGCTCCAGGAACGAGGCTGGCGTCCGGCCGCGCTCGACGGGTGGTGGGAGCGGCACTCACCGGCGCGCCTGGACACTGCGCTCCGGCTGGCGCTCGACCTCGAAGGGCTGCCCTGTGACGACGATGCTTTGCCCGTGTGGCGCAAGGCGCTCTACCCGGAGGTATGCCGGAGGCTGTTCCCGCAGTCGTTCCCGAGGCCGGCGGACGACGTCGTGAGGGTGGCGGACCTCTTCATCCCCCTCGCCAACGCCGTGGTCGAGGAGCAGGCGCGGCGCGGCGGACCTGGGATCGCGCAGCGGCTGCCGTTCCGCCCGCTGCGGCCGGAGGAGATCGCCCGCTGGCCGTCGGGCGAGGAGTACCGGCGGCTCCTCGGGTACCTCGAGCGCGAGGGGGTGCTGGCGCTCCTGACGATGGCCCAGGAGTGGCTGGGGCTGTCGATCCTCGACCACGTGCTCGGGGTCACGGGCGTGGCGCTGCACATCGGCCGGCAGCTCGTCGGCAAGATCCCGGTCGACCTGCCGCTGCTGCACGGCGGCGCAATCGGGCACGATCTCGGCAAGTTCGGGTGCGTCGGTGACGAGGTCAGGCGCATCCCGCGCCTGCACTACTACTACACGCACATCTGGTACCAGGACCGGGGGCTGGGGTCGCTCGGCCACATCGCCACCAACCACTCGTGCTGGGACCTCGAGCAAGTGCGGCTGCCGATCGAGACGCTGCTGCTCATCTACGGCGACTTCCGGGTCAAGGACTGGCCGGGCCCGGACGGCACGCAGAAGATGCAGGTGATTTCCCTCGCCGACTCGTTCGAGGCCATCGCGGGCAAGCTCGAAAACCTCGACAGGGAAAAGATCCGGCGCTACCGGGGAGTGTACCGAAAGCTGCGCGACCTCGAGGAGTACCTGCAGTACCTCGGGGTGGACCTCAACGTGCCGGGGATCCCGAACGCGCTGCCGCCGCGGCCGGTGCTGCCCGAGGGGCTGGACGTGCTGGGCGTGCTGGCCGGCACGAAGCGCGCCCACGCCGCCGCGCTGGCCACCGGCCGCCACATCTCGACGCTGCGGCGAGTGCTGGTCACCGCCCACAACCTCGGCGTCATGGAGCGGCTGCGCGACCTGCCGGCGCTGCGGGCGCTGCTCGAGGAGGCCCGCTCGTTCGAGCGCTGGCGGGACATCCGGACCTACCTCGCGATCCTCGGGGAGTACTCGCCGGCGCTCTCGACCGAACAGAAGTCGCTGGCGCTCGACTTCTTCCTCGAGCTGCTCGAGCATCGCGACGACGACATTCGCTACCAGGCGGCCGACCGCATCGGCAGTTTGCTGGCCTCGAAGGAGGACTTCTGGCGCAAGGATCTGCCGGCCGGGGTAGAGCTGCGCCCCGAGCGGACCGTGCTCGACGAGCTGGAGCGGGTGCTGGCGCTGCTCGACCGGGCGCCGAAGGCAGCCGAGGAGGACATGGCGCCGGCCGAGCGGGTGCTGTACGCCATTCCGATCATCGTCCGGCGGCTCCTCACCCGGGCCGAGGAAGGGCTGCGCCAGCAGGCGTGGCAGCTCATCAAGAAGGACTTCGAGAACCGCCGACGCGACCGGCGCCCGCTCGTGGGGCTGTACGTCTGCGAGGCGCTCGAGGTGGCGGCGCCGCTGCTGCCGCCCGAAGAGCGCCGTGAGCTGGTCTGGTTCGTGCGCTCCTACATGACCCACGACATCACCAACACCCGCCTCATGGCGTGGCGGCTGCTGCTGGTGCTGGCGCGGCTGTCGGCCGCCGATCCCGAGCTGCGGGCCGCGGTCAAGGAGTGCGTGGAGGCTCTCACGAGCCGCGTGAGCGGCCGCTCCTTGCCGGCCGAGCTGTACCTCATGGAGGAGCTGGCCCGGCTCTCGGATCTGCCTGGCGTGGCGCAGCGCTGCAAGGAGCTGCGCAAGGCTGACCGCGACCCGGTGCGCGAGGTGTTCCTGCGCAACCTCAAGAGCCACGTCGGGTGGGTCGAAAAGAAGGTCAACTGCGACTACCTGCTCGCGGTGGCGAGGCGCCGCCTCGAGGAAAACCGGGACCCCGGCGCCTACTTCGCCCACGAGGTGGCTTCCCACTTTGCCAATTTGCTGCGCGTGAGCCGGGTGGAGGGCACCCGCTTCCACGCCGGTGACTGCCTGCTGGCGCTGATGCCGCTCATGCACGCGACGCAGCGGAACGAGGTGGCGGTCGAGCTGCTGCGCTCCCTCGAACTCGACGCCGAGGCGATCACGCGCTACATCCCGCGCTTCCTCGGCGGGGTGCTGGCGTCGCTGCCGGACCAGGAGTTCGAGGAAGCTCTCAGCGACATCGGCGCCAACCTGCAGCGCGGCACCGAGGGGCTGCAGCGGCTGCTGCTGCAGACGGTGTGCTGGGTGCTGCTTTCCCTCGACGTCAAGCGGCTCGACGAGACCGTCCACCGCCGGCTCGTCGGGATGCTGCTGGGAGCGCTCGCGGAGTCGCGCCTGGCCACGGCCAACGAGGCCTACGCGCAGATGGCGCAAGTGCTGGAGCGGCTCTCCCGCCAGCGCGACGACGGCCGCCTGCAGGCGTTCCGGCAGCTCGCCTCCAAGAAGCTGTTCTCGCTCATCACCCACCACCCCGGCGACCGGGTGCGCTTTTTCCTCGTTGCCTCGGCGCTCAACCACTTGCAGCGTGCGGTTGAACGCTCCCGCCGCGGCGCCAGGTTCCCGGAGCACCCTTCGGTGGCGCTGGTGCCGGGCACCTTCGACCCGTTCACGAGGGCCCACGAGACGATCGTCGCCAAGGCGCTCGAGTACGCGGACGAGGTGCTGGTGCAGATGGACGATTACTCGTGGCGCAAGCACGCGCTGCCGAGGCACCTCCGGGAAGAGCTGGCATGGATGGCGCTGGCCTCCACGCCGCGCGCCTTCCTGGCGCCGTTCGAGCCGCCCGTGAACCTGGCCAACCCGGACGGGCTGCGCGAGCTGCAGCGCCGGGTCGGGCGGCGGCGGCTGGTGCTGGTGGTCGGGTCGGACGTGCTGGCGCAGGCCAGTGCGTACGCCAGGCCGGAGAGCCCGATCTGGGACCTGCCGCACATCGTGGTGGTGCGGGAGGGCGCCTCGCCGGCCGGCTGGGAGCAGCGGGTCGGGCTGTTCCGCAAAGGGGTCTCCGTCGTCCTGGCGCCGCCGGCCGTGAGCGCGGTGTCCTCGACCTCGCTGCGGGCAGCGCTGGACCGCCACGCCGAGCTCGATGCCCTGTGCCACCCGCTGGTGGCGCGGACGCTCGTCGAGCGGCGGCTGTACGTCAACTACCCGGCCAGCAAGCAGCCCGTCCCGCCCCCGGCCGAGCGCGCCGTGGTGCACGGCAGCGGCGCCCGGATGCCGGAGGAGCTGACGCCGTTGGCCAGCCGCGAGTACCACGACGCCGACAGCGGCAGTCGCGGGCGAAAGCTTTGCGTGTTGTCGGCGGTCGACCCCCCGCAGCCTCTCGCCGGCCTGGCCTGGCGCGAGGTGTCGGCGGCGGCGCTCCCGGTGGTGGCCGGCGATCCCCGGCTGGCGCGCGGCGGCGCCGGCGGGCTCGTGGGGCTGGGGGCGGTCGTGGAGGCGGTGGCTGCCAGCCCAGAGGGGCCGGATCCGGGTGTGCTCCAGACCCTGCTGTCGGAGGTCATGCAAAAGTGGCTCCACGGCGGGCTGCTGTTCGGGCTGGCGCCGGTGGTGTCGGAGACGCCGACCGTTCTTCGCCAGCAGCTCGGCCAGCTGGGGGCGAGTTGGCTGCGCGGTGGCGCCCCCGGCGACACCCTCGAGTGGGCGCTGCTGCGGCTCACCGAGCCGCTCGTCCTGCTGTGGGATCTCGAGGTGCTCATCCACCCGACGTACGTGGCCACGGCCCGCGTCGCCGACGCCCTCGCGGCGAGCCGCCAGGCGCTCGCCTCGTTCTTCGCCGGGCTGCGGCCGGGCCACGGCTTGCTGCACCTGCACGAGGAGCGGCTCAAGCGCAAGGTCGTGGACTGGGCGGTGCGCTTTCTGGCTTCCGAGCCGCCCGGGAGGCGATGGGCCGTGCTCGGCCTCGGGCGCCGCTTTTCCCGCGACATCGCCGGCAACACCCCCACCGTCGCCATCGACCTCGAGCGCTTCCTCACCTGGCAGGGGTACGAGGGCGGCTACCAGCCGCGTGTCGGCAGCCTGCCGCTGCCGGAGCAAATGGCCGTGGCGCGCGAGCTGGGCCGGCAGGCGCTGCTGCTCGTGCCGGTGCTCGACAGCGTCGAGCCGGTCCTGCAGGTGGTGGCGGCCGGGCAGGCGGCCGGCATGCCGGTGCGCGACATCTTCATCGGCGTCACTGACGCCGCAGTGCGGGCGACGCTCGAGCTGCGGGGCATCCGCCACCACTGCGAGGTGGTGGTGCCCGGCTGGCAGGGCCTGCTGCGGGAAAGCGCGATCACGCCGTACCTCGGAGGGTGGTCGATCCTGGGCCGGGAGCCCTCGGAGTACGGCTCGCTGCTGCCGTCGCTCAACGACTGCCTGCCGTTCCACCACCCGCACCATCTCGGTCTCGACGGCGAGGCGGCGCTGGACTTCTCGCGGCTGGCGCTGGAGCGCACGCGGCGGCTGCTCAAGGCGCTGGAAGAGACGTTCCGCGAGGCCGAGGGGCGGCTGCTGTCGGTCCGCGACCTCGGCGCCGTGGTGCGCAGTCCCCGCTGCCCGCCGCTCCAGCACGGCTTTCAGCCCTCGGCTGACCGCTTCCCCTCCGACCTGGTGGCGGAGGACCTCGAGGCGCTGGCTCGCCTCCACCCCGAGAGCCACAGCGCCCACCGCGAGCGCTGGAGGACGACGTGACGCTGTTTGGCAACGGGCGGATCGCCCTTGCTGGCGACGCCGCCACGGCAGGAAAGCTGGGCTGGGGGCGCAGGAAGCGCTCGGCCAGCGACCCGGTGGCGGTGCTGACCCCGCGCCAGGGCAATCCCGCGCGCGAGCCGTGGGTCTGCCCGCCGTGGCTGGACCCGCGAGCGGGCGTGGCATCGCTGTGGCGCCGGGGCCGGGGCGGGTGGACGTACCTGTCGGAGCCCCCCGGTGTGCTCCGCGAGCTGTCGGCCCTGGCGGCGCCGCCCCCGGCGGCGTGGCGCATCGGCGTGATCGGCCTCGGGCGCGTCGGCGGCGTGGCAGCCGCCACCGTGGCCGCCATGACGGTGAGGCAGTCGCGCGTGCGCGAGCTGCTCATCCACGACGTGGACGCCGCCAACCTCGAGCGCTGGCGGCTGGAACTCGGCTCGGTCGGGCTCTGGCGGGGCCGCGAGGCGCTGCCGGCCGTGCGCGTCGCCGGCGCCGAAGAGCTGTTTCGGGAGTGCGACGCGGTCCTTTTCGTGGCCACCCAGGCGGTGCCGCCGCTCGGGGTGCAGGGGGACGTGCGGCTCGTCCAGCTCGCCCCCAACCGGGCCATCCTCAGGACCTACCTCGACCACGCCGCGGCGGCGAACTTCGCCGGACTGCTGCTTGTGGTTTCCGACCCGGTCGACTGGCTGGCGCAGGCGGCGTTCGTCGACAGCAACACCAGCCCGGGCGGCGCCTTTTCGGGCGCCGGGCTGCCGCCGGAACGCATTGCCGGGCTCGGGCTCGGGGTGATGTGGGCGCGGGCGCTGGCGGCGGCCCGGGAGGCGGGGAGCGAGGCGCGGGTGCGGGCGAGCGGCGGGGCGTACGGGCCGCACAGCGTGGACGTCCTGGCGTTCGATGACCTCCGCCGCCCCGACTCCGAGCTTTCGGCCTGCATGACCGAGGCTGCCCGCCGCTGCAACTACCGGGTGCGCAGCCTCGGCTTCCTGCCGTACGTCGGGCCGGGCGTCTCGTCGGTGGCCCTCACGCTCCCGCGCCTGCTCGCGGGACGCCAGGTGGCCGCGGCGGCGCTCGTGGACGGCGTTTACCTCGGCTGCCCGTGCCGGCTGGAGTGGGGGGTCTACCCGGCTGCCCTGCGGCTCGGCCGCGAGGTCCGGGAGGCGGTTGCCGGTCTGCACCGGCGGCTGCAGGAGCAGGCCCCCGAGCTGGGGCTGTGGCCGCCCGCACTTCGTTGACAGCCTCCCCCCCCTGACCTAGGCTAGCGGCAGGGCCGGCGTGGCCTCGAAAGGCTGTGGCGGTGGCAACTCCCTTTCCGCTGTTCGAGGGAAAGTACGAGATCATCACCAAGCTCAAGGAGGGCGGGATGGGCGCGGTCTACAAGGTGCGCCACCGCCTGCTGGACGAGGTCCGCGTCATCAAGCTCATCCGGCCCCAGCTCGAGTCCGACGAGGCGATCCGCGCCCGCTTCTTGCGCGAGGCCCGAACCGCGGTCCGGCTCCGCCACCCCAACATCGCGCAGTTCTACGACTTTTCCATGGACGACGAGGGCAATGCCTTCATCGTCATGGAGTTCATCGAAGGCATCACGCTCGAGGAGCTGCTCGCCAAGGTCGGGACGCCGCCGCTGCCGCTGGCGCTCGAGGTCGCCGAGCAGTCGCTGCGCCCGATCGGCTACCTCCACCGGCGCAACACCATCCACCGCGACATCTCGCCCGACAACCTGATGCTGTCGCGCAACGACGAGGGGTTCCCGCTCGTCAAGCTCATCGATCTCGGGATCGCCAAGGTCCTGGAGGAGGAGGGCCACAGCCAGATCACGCGCCGCGGGCTGACCGGCACGGGGATGTTCCTGGGCAAGGTGCGCTACGCCTCGCCGGAGCAGTTCCACGCCCAGGAGGGCGTCAGCATGGACGCCCGCTCTGACCTCTACTCGTTCGGTCTCGTGCTGTACGAGCTGCTCACCGGCATGCACCCGATCCGCGGCTCGAGCGTGCCGTCGTTCATTGCCGGCCACCTGTTCCACCCGCCGGTGCCGTTTGTCGAGTCCGACCCCGAGGGGCGCATCCCCGAGGACCTGCGGGCGGTGGTGCTGCGGGCGCTGGCCAAGAGCCCCGACGCGCGCTTTCCCTCGGCCGAGGCGTTCATGCAGGCGCTCGCGCCGATCAAGGCGCGCTTCCCCCTCAGCCCCGAGGACGCTGCCGTCACCCTCGACGGCATCACGGCCGTTTTTACCCAGAAGACCCAGGTAGAGCCCCTCGGCAGCACGCAGGCCCGACTCGATCGCCAGTTCGGGATCGCGCCGACGCCGCCCCCGGTTTCGACGCCGGGCGGAGGGAACCTCATCGGCACCCTGGGAACCCCGCCGGTGCCGCAGCCGCCGCCCTCACTGCCGCCCCTGCCGCCGCCCGTCCCGGGGCAAGAGGACACGAGCCCGCTCTCAGTCCGTGCAGAGCCGGCCGAGGCGACGCCGGCGGGCCCGCCGGACGCGGCCAACGGGGTCGAACAGACGCGAGTGTTGTCGGTTCCCGGGGCGAGCGCGGCGCGCGCCGCAAAGCTCGTGGAGGCGGCGCGGGAACTCGTGGAGCAGGGCCGCTGGGGCGAGGCGCTCGAGCGCCTCACCACCGCCTCGAGCCTCGATTCCGAGAACGCCGAGGTGCGGCAGCTGCGGGAGCGGGCCGAACAGGCCCTGGCCGCCGAGGCGGAGCGCGCCCGCCGCGCCGCCGCTCTCGCCGTCCATGCACGGCGGGTCGAGGATCTCCTGGAGGCCGGGCAGCTTGAGCAGGCGAGGCAGGGGCTCGAGACGGCGCTGTCGGAGGTCGGACGGGACGAGGCTTTGGATGCCTTGCTCGAGCGGCTTGCCGCCGCCGAAGCCGCGCAGGTGAGGGGGCTGTGCCGGCAGGCCGAGTCCGCTCTTGCCGGGAACGCGCCCGAGGAGGCCGTGGCCGCGGTCCAGCAGGCGATTGCGCTGCGCCCCGACGACGAGGGACTGCGCGAGCTTCTCCACCGGGCCGAGGCCGCTGTCGAGCGCGGGCGGCGGGTGCGGGTGTGGCTGCCCGAAATCGAGGCGGCGCTCGACGGGAACGAACTCCGAACCGCCCGCATCGCTCTCGGCCAGGCGGTCGAGGAGGTGGGCGCCGACCCGGCGCTGGTGGCGCTCGGCGAGCGGCTGGAGGCTCTCGAGGCGGCCGAGGTGGAGGGGCTGCGCAGGCGCGCCGCGACCGCGCTCGACGGCGGGGACGCTGACACGGCGGCCGCGGCGGTCGGGGAGGCGCTGGCCTTCCGGCCCGATGACGGCGACCTGCTCGCGCTCGGCCGTCGCGTCGAGGAGCTGCGCGAGAGCGAGCGGCGGGCGGCCGAGGAGCGGCGGCTCGCTGAGGAGCGGCGCGCCGCGGAGGAGCGCCTGGCTGCCGAGCGGGCTGCGGCCGTTGCGGCGATCCGGCGGGCGCTCGGGGGCGGCGACCTCGCTTCCGCCGCCGAGGCGGCGCACCAGGCGCGGGCGGGGTACGGCGAGTGGGCCGAGCTGGAGGCGGCCGAGCAGGAGCTGGCGCAGGCTGTCCTTCGGCAGCGCTTCGAGGCGACCTCCGCGCTCCTCGTGGAAGCCGAGCGGCTGGCGGGCACGCACGAGTTCGAGGCGGCCGAGGCCAGGCTCCAGGAGGCGGAGGTGCTGTCTCCCGCCGACGAGCGGGTCCTGCAGGCGCTCGTCGAGGTGCGCGCCGCGGCGCGGCGGTTCCGCGAGGAGCAGGAGCGAGAGCGTGCCGTCGCCGCGGATGTGGAAGCCGTGGGCCGGGCCATCGAGGCCGGGGCGCTGGAAGAGGCCGCCGAGCAATACGATGCCCTTCTTCGCAAGCACGGCGAGCGGCCGGAGTGCGCGGAGCTGCGCCGCCGCCTGCGCGAGGCGCGCCGGGCCGAGGAAGCGCGCCGGGCGGCCGAGCGCAAGGCAGCCCGCGCTGCCCGGCGGCAGGAGCCCCCCGGCCTCGACGAAGGCCGCACCCTCAGGATTGTGACCGAGGCAGCGGCCGAGCCGCCCCTGCCCGAGCCGCCCCCGGCTGCACCGCCTGCGCCCGAGCCGCCTGTGCCCCAGCCGCCTCGGCCGGAGCCGCTTCCGCCCGTGCCGCCTGCGGCCGACCTCGAGCGCGCCCCGACCCGGCCGTTCGAGATGCCGGCCGCCGCCGCGGCCCCCGCACAGCCGGAAGCCCCGGCCGTGCGGCCGGCGCGGCGGCGCTGGCCGCTTTGGGTCGGGCTCGCCAGCGCCGTGGCCGCCGCCGCCGTGCTGGTCGTGGCGGTGCGCAAGCCGGGCCCCGAGATCGCGCCTCGCCCCACCCCGGCCCAGGCGCGCGCCACCCCTCCCCCCGCGACACCGGCCGCGGCAGCGGAAGGGATCCTGATCGTCACAGCGGCGCCGTGGGGCGAGGTCGTCTCGATCGAGAGCGAGGCCGGCGCATCCGCTGTCACCGGCGCGCCTCGCGCCACGCCCGTGCGCCTCGTGCTGCCGGCCGGCCGCTACACCGTCGCGGCGCGCGACCCGGCCTCGGGACGGACCGTGAAGCGGTCGGTGGAGGTGACGGCGGGCCGGGCGGTGAGGATCGTGCTCGAGGTCGGGCCGGTGAGCGCCGACGAGCTGCTGCAGCGCTTCGGGTGGTCGAGATGAGCTGGCGCTGGCGTGCCGCGGTGGCCGCGGCCTGCGTGCTGTGGGCGGGGGTGGCGCTGGCGGACTACAAGAAGGCGTACGCCGACGCGCTCGCCGCCGCCCGCTCCGAGGACTGGAAGCAGGTCGTGGCGTTGCTGCGCCAGGCCATCGCCGAGCGCCCCACGGAAGGCGAGCGGATCAGGCTGTACGGGACCCGGTTCGAGATTTACCTGCCGCACTTTTACCTCGGGCAGGCGCTGGCCAACAGCGGCGACTGCGCGGGCGCCCTCGAGGAGCTGCGGATCTCGGAGGAGCAGGGGGCGATCAGGAGCACGGACAGGTACGCCGAGCTGCAGAGGCTTCGCAGCCGCTGCCAGCGCGCCTTGCCGGAGCCGACCCGGCCAGTGGCGCCGCCGACGCCGTACCTGGGAACCGAGACGCGGCGCGCCGAAACCGAAATCGAGCGGGCGTCGGAGCTCGAGAAGGCCGTGGCCGAGCTGCGGCGGAGCGCGGCAGCCGTGTTCCAGGAGCGGCCGGCGCTCGGGGCTCGGGCCAGCCACGCCGCCAACACGCTCGGCAGCGCCCGCAACGCTCTCATCCGTGGAAAGGCGGGGGCGTCGGCCGCCGAACTGGTCCAGGCCGCCGCCCTCGCCGGCGAGGCGGCCCGCGAGCTGGAGGCGGTGCAGGCGGAGGTGGCCGCCCGCCAAGACGAGCTGCGGCAGGTGGCGGCGGCGGACCAGGTGCGGCTGCAGGCGGCCCGGCAGGAACTCGCGAACGCCCTCAAGGCCACGGAAAACGTGGGCGCCGGGGCGGCCGCCGCGCGGCCCGAGGTCAGGCAGGCGCTGGAGACGTTCCAGCGCGCCAGGGCGCGCGCCGCAGGGCTGGGGACGAACGCCAGCGCTGACGAGCTTCAGGCCGCAAAGGCCGAACTGCTGAACGCGGAAAAGAGCCTGCGCGAGCGGCTCGCCGCTGCGGCGCAGGGCCTCGACCAGCCGGTCCCGTCCTCGCCGCCCGCCACCCCGCCGGCGACTCCGGCAGCGCAGCCAACCGCATCCGCCACCGCCCCGCCGCTCGTGCGGCAGGCGGCCGAGCGGTACCTTGCCGCCGACTACCAGGGAGTCCTCGACCGGCTGGCCTCCGCTTCCCTGGCCGAGCCGCGCGCCGGGGCGGTAGCCGCCCTGCTGCGTGCGGCTGCCGCGTGGGCGCTCTTCGTCGAGGAAGGCGAGACCGGCCAGGCCCGGCTGCGAGCCGCCGAGGCCGACATCCGGGCCTGCCGCCGTCTCGACCCGTCGATCGTGCCCGACCCGCGCTTCTTCCCTCCCGGTTTCGTGGAACTGTTCGGGCGCACCCGCTAGCCGGGGCGCGGGCCGGGGTGTCGCGCTGCGTGCGCGGAGGCGTCAGAACCGGATGACGGCCGAGACCGAGAGGGTCTTCACCGCATCCGAGTGGTCGTACGCCAGGTTGACCTCGAACGGGGTTCCGATGACGATGCCGACGCCAGCCGTGTAGTGGGTCGCGTCCTTGCCGCCCCGGAAGTACGCCTGCTCCTCGGTGAACTGGCCCTCGTAGCGGATCTTGTGGTCGGGGTCGCGCCACACGCCGACCCGCAAGGGGATGATGACCCGGGGCGTGAGGATCACGTACTCGAACCCGAGGTGCAGCTCGTCGGCGTCGTCCACAACGTAGCTGCCGACGTCTACGGCAGGGTTGTCGAAGGCGTCCTTCATGTCGTCGGTGAGCTGGGAGTACATGACACGGTCGTAGTCGAACGACAGTGTGGCGCGGTCGGACAGGCGGTAGGCGAGGCCCAGGCCGAAGACGTCGGGGACCTTGAGGCTGGTGCTGACGACCGTGCTCTCGCCTGCCGGGTTGACGCGGTTCGCGGTGGAGACGTAGTCGAGCCGGGGTCCCTGGCGGAAGACGCCGCCGATGGAAAGGGCGTCGGTGGCCTTGACGAGGAAGCCGGCGTTGAAGCCGAACGCTGTGTCGTCGCCCTTTTGCGTGATGAAGTTGCGGAGGTTGGCGTCGGCGTAGTCGGGGACCCCGAAACGGCCGCCCGGCGCGAAGGGGTCTGCGCCCGAGGTGTTGTACCGCCGGGTGGTCGAGGACAGCGAAAAGTCGTAGAACGAAGCGCCGAGGCCGAGCGACAGCTTTTCGGAGACGCGCAGCGCCGCCGACACGCCGTAGTTCACGATGTCGAGCTCCATCTTCGCCCACAGCGGGAAGTAGCGGCCGGGGTTGGTCTGGACGCTGCCGGTGTCGTAAAAGATCCCCTGGTCGCGGAACTCGGCCCGGAAGCGGGCCAGCTCGTGCCGGTACGCTGCCACCGCCCAGTTCCCGCGCGGGTACACGACCGAAATGAACGACAGCCCGGTGGCGTTTTCCGCCCTCTCGCCGAGCACGATGCCGCTGATGCAGTCGCCGACGCCGTTGACGCAGTTGGAGCCGCCGGTGGCCTGCCCGGAGGCGTTGCCGCGGTCCACGAACGTCGTGGTGTAATCCCAGCTCCGCACCTCGAACGCCACTTCCGGGAGTGACAGGTTGGTGAGGCCGGCCGGGTTGGTGAACGCCGCGGTCGCGTCGTCGGTGAGGCCCACGAACGCCCCTCCGAACGCGAGGCTGCGCGCCCCCGGGCTCGAGAAGTTGAACTGGATTCCTGCGTTGACCTTGTCGTTGGTCTGCGCCGACAGGCTCGACGCCGCCAGGCCGGCGGCGAACACCGCCACGATGGCCACCGTCCACCGAAGTCCTCGCATGCTCGTGTCCTCCTTCGTGCTGGAACGATTATCCCTCACCTCACCGTCCGGCGCCAGCTCGGCCGGCCCCGCTCACTGCGGCCGCCGTCGCACCGCTTCCTCGACGAGCGCCCTGAACTCTGCGAACTCGGGGTCGTGCTCTCCCACCTCCCCGGCCTCCTCGCTCACCCTCAAGGCGTCCAGGACGCACTCCCAGTTGCCGAGCCGAGCGTGCTCGCGAGCGATCCAGAAGTACGGCACGTAGTCGGAAAAGCGCATCCCGTACAGGCGGGCCCGCCGCTGGGAAGCGGGGCGGCGCTGGGTCGAGACGAGCAGCGCCTCGAGAGCGCGCTGGGGATCGCCCCGGCGGTCGAGCGCCAGCGCCAGCTCGTAGTGGAAGTACCACGGAGCGATGGTCAACGGGCTGGCCGGGTCGATGCCGCAGGCGGTCTTGACCTCGGCCTCGATGCGCCGGTACTCGACCTCGGAGAGCGAGGGTGGCTGGGGCGGGAAGAGGCGGTAGCGCGGCGTGTCGCTTCCAGACGGGAACGGGGACGGCGTGGGGACGGGCGCCGGCTCGCGCAGCAGCGTCCGCAGGGCGCCGGCCAGCTCGCGGCCGGGCTCGGACTTCCGCGCCATGCCCTGGCGGTCGCTTTCGGCCAGGCTCCGCCGGGCGCTTGCGGGGTCGCCGGCGAGCCAGTGGGCCCAGGCGAGGTAGAGGTGGGGGAGGTAGTCGACGAGGTGCACGCCGTGGGTCCGGACCAGGAGGGCTTCCTCGGGGCGCTCGGCGATGGCCGCCTCCAGGAGCGGGATGGCGGCCGCCCCGTCGCCGCGCTCGACGGCGGCCACGCCCTGTTCGTAGCTCCGCTGCCAGGTCGGGCTCCCCTCGGGAGCCGCCGCGGCGGCCAGCCAGACGATGATCGCGATCCACATGCGGCCTCCTCGGGGCTACCCGTCAGTATAGGCCCGCAGGCCCCCTTTGACATCCTGGCGCCGAGGGGTCGAGATTGAGGGCGGGACGTATACTGATCGGAGCTTCGGAGGTGTCAATGTCAGCCTGGCGCGGGTTGAGGCAGGTGGGTGCGATCGTGGCAGTGCTGGGTCTCGGGGCGTTGTGGGCTCCGGACGCGGCGTGGGGTGGGCAGGCCGGGGACAAGCCGCTCGACGATCCGGGACTCGCCACTTTCTTCCATCCCTCGTCGCAGTACACGCCCGGAACACCGATCACGGTCGGCCTGAAGGCCACCCAGTTCGCGTGGGGCAACCACCTCCAGGTCGAGGACCGCTTCCCGACCGGCTGGACCGTCTCCTCCATCAGCCACTCGGGGACGGTGCAGAGCGGCAAGGTGGTGTGGCAGATGCCTCTCGGGGGAGGGGAGAGCGTGACGGTCACTTACGTCGCGACGCCGCCTGGCGGCGCGACCGGAACGCAGTGGTTCCGGGCCGTCGCCACCTTCTCGAACGACTCGACGAGCCAGCAGACGCCGGCCGACCGGCCGGTGCTGCCGGTGGGGTCCACATGCACGCTGGACTGCGGCGCGGTCGCCAGCCCGTCGTCGGGCACGGCGCCGCTCGTTGTGCAGTTCACCGGCTCGGCCTCGCCCCAGAACTGCACCGGATCGGTGGCCTACGACTGGGACTTCGGCGACGGCACGGCGCATTCGAGCGCGCAAAGCCCTTCCCACACCTATCAGACGGCCGGCACCTTCACTTGGACCATGCGGGCCACGGTGGAAGGGGTGACGTGCACCAAGAGCGGCACGATCACGGTCTCACCATGCAGCCTGGCGTGCACCGCGACCGTCTCTCCGACGTCCGGAGGGGCGCCGCTGACCGTGCAGTTCGCGGGGGGCGTCATCACCACCTGCGGCGGCGTCAGCTACGACTGGGACTTCGGCGACGGTTCGCCTCACTCGAGCCAGCAGAACGTCAGCCACACCTACGCGGCGGCAGGCAGCTACACCTGGAAGCTGACAGTCTCGGCCGGCGGGCAGAGCTGTACCAGGACCGGTACGATCACGGTCCTGACCTGCTCTCTGACGTGCAGTGCCAGCGCTTCCACCACGGCCGGGCGGCCGCCTCTCGCGGTCACGTTCAACGTCGGCGCCAACCCCGGCAACTGCTCGGGCTCGCTCGTTCTGGACCTCGACTTCGGTGACGGCTCGGCGCACAGCAGCGCCACGTCGGTGACGCACACTTACACGGCGGTGGGCGTGTACACCTGGAAGCTCACGGCCTCCGTCGGCTCCGTCACGTGCGAGAAGAGCGGCCGCGTGATGGTGTCGGACGCGCGCTCCCTGGGCACGCCGTGGTCGCGGGTGTACATGATCTCGAACGCCGCGCACACGGCCGGCGCGCAGGGTACGAGCTGGGTGTCGGACGTGGTCCTGCACAACCCTGGCGACTCGGCCGCCAGCGCGACGATCTACTACCTGGAAAAGGACCTCGACAACACCGGCACGCTCGGGTGGTCGGTGAGCGTCCCGGCTGGACGCTCCCTCAAGCTGGCCGACATCGTCGCACAGACGTTTGCGCGCTCGTCCAGCTCGGGAGCCCTGCTGGTCGGCGCGACGCGCGAGCTGGTCGTCACGTCGAGGACGTTCAACGACGCGGCGAGCGGCACCTACGGGCAGTACATCGAGGGGTATCCCGCGGCGTCGGCGATCGGCGGCGGCGAGGAAGGCCGCCTGATCCAGCTCACTCGAAACGCCAACTACCGGACGAACATCGGCTTCGCCAACGGCAGGGGCTCCAACCTCGACATCAGGCTGGATCTCTACCGCGCCAACGGGACCCTGCTCGGGACCCGGAACGTCCCGCTCCGGCCCTTTTCCTACACACAGCTCAACGACGTCCTTTCGGCCTGGGGGAATGACCTCGACGACGCTTTTGCGGTCGTTTCCTCGCCGACCACGGAGGCGTCCCTCTTCGCCTACGCCTCGGTGATCGACAACCGCACCGGAGACCCCGTGTCGGTGATCCCGGTCGGGCGCGGGCTGCAGACACTCGCCCGCCGGGATACCCTCGCAGGCGGGGGTCGGGATGCCGACCGCGGCTCGGACTCCGCGGCCAGCTCGGCGACGACGCTGGCCGAGGAGGCGGCCGCGCCCGCCGCAGTCACGCTCCAGGTCGCGGGCTCGAACGTCTTCGGCCAGCTCGGCACCAGCACGCAGCCACTGCTGCGCACGACGGCGGTCGAGATTCCGGCGCTGCAGAGCGTGATCCAGGTCTCCACCGGTAGCAACCACACCGTGCTCCGCCTGGCCGACCGCTCGATTCGCGTGCTCGGCGACAACGACAGCGGGCAGCTCGGCGACAAGACCTTCACCCACCGCTCGAAACCGTTGGCGCTCGACGTGCTGTCGGGGATCGGCGACGTCCACGCCGGTTCCGACCGCACAATGGCGGTGAAGGTGTCGGACGGCTCCGTGTGGGAGTGGGGGTTCGGCGTCAACGAGCCAAGGCAGGTGCAGGGTCTCAACCAGGTCGTGCAGGTGGCCGGGCGAGGGCATCGGATCGCCCTGCGATCCAACGGCTCGGTGTGGGGGTGGGGTGCCAACGCTTACGGACAGCTCGGCAACGGCAACAACACCACGCAATCGGCGCCGGTCCAGGTCGTGGGCCTGGGCAACATCAAGCAAATCGCGGTCGGGGAGCTGCACACTCTGGCGCTGGGGACCGACGGGAAGGTCTGGGCGTGGGGGCGCAACGTCAGGGGAACGCTGGGGGACGGCACCTTCGAGGATCGGAACATCCCGGTCCAGGTGCGGGGGCTGTCGGGGATCGTGCACATCGCGGCAGGAAACGAGGCGAGCTACGCGGTCGGTTCCGACGGCAAGGTCTACGCCTGGGGCGCCAACAGCTCTGGCGAGCTGGGGGACGGCACCACGACCCCCAGGAACGTGCCGGTGGCGGTCGAGGGGCTTTCGAACGTGGTCGAGGTCGCGGGTGGGTGGGCGTTCGCGCTCGCCCGCAAGAGCGACGGCACGGTGTGGGCGTGGGGCTACAACGCCGACGGCGAGCTGGGCGACGGCACCCGCGTGGGCCGCCTGAAGCCGGTGCGTGTCGTGGATGTGACCGGCGCTACGGGAATCGCGGCTGGAGACTGGCAGGGCTACGCGATCGTTGCCGGAGGCAAGGTGCGCGCGTGGGGGATCGATCTGTACGGCCAGCTCGGCGTGGGACGCAACGTCATCAGCGCCTCGCCGGTGTCGCACTCGACGTTGGGGGAGCTGGTGGCGGTGGCGTCGCTCGGTTACCACAACCTGGCGGTTCGCAGCGACGGGCGGGTGCTGAGCTGGGGTGACAACCAGTCGGGCCAGCTCGGGTACTCCACCCAGTGGGTGGTGTCCGTGGAGCCCCAGGAAGTGCCTGGCCTCACCGACATCGTCGCCGTGGCGGCCGGCAGATGGCACAGCCTCGCGCTGTCCTCGTCGGGCGAGGTGTGGGCGTGGGGAAGCAACGCCTGGGGGCAGCTCGGATCGGGGTCGACGGTTTCCCGAACGACCCCCGCCAGGGTGGAGGGCTTACCTCCCATCGCCGCCATCGCCGCAGGGGGGAATCACTCGCTCGCGCTTTCGAGGACCGGCACGATCTGGGCGTGGGGGTACAACGGCTCGGGCCAGCTCGGGGACGGCAGCAAGGTGAACCGCCTCACACCCGTCGAGTTGGCGAGCCCGACCGGCGTCGCGTCGATTGCCGCTGGCTTTTACCACTCGCTGGCCGTGACCGGGGACTGGAGCCTGTGGGTGTGGGGAAACAACTCCTACTACCAGCTCGGTGACGGCACCTCGACCGAACGCACCTCGCCGGTCAGGCTCTCGACGCTGTCCGGCGTCACGCAGGCCGCCGGCGGCTGGAGGCACACGCTGGCGCGCAAGAGCGACGGCACCGTCTGGGCCATGGGCACCAACGCTTTCGGGCAGCTTGGGGTGGGCAGCGGAGTGCAGTATTCCAGCGCGCCCGTCAAGGTCTCTGGGGTGAGCGGAGCCGTGGGTGTCGTCGCCGGAGGGGAGCACAGCATCGCCTTGCAGGGTGCGGCCGGGATCAGCGTCTGGGGGAAAAACTGGCTGGGCGCGCTCGGCGACGGTTCGACCGCCCACAAGTACGTCCCGAACCTCCTGTACTACCTCGACAAGGTTTACGCGGGAGCGGGCGGCGCCCACCACACCGTGCTTCTCTCCGGCTCGCAGCCGTGCTGGCTGACGTGCTCGGCCGCCGCCTCTCCCGCCTCCGGGAACCGGCCGCTCACGGTCTCGTTCACCGGCTCCGCGCCGTCCTTCGGCTGCATGGCAACGCCGACTTACGACTGGGACTTCGGCGACGGCTCGGCCCACAGCAGCGCGGCGAGCCCGACCCACACCTACACGTCCGACGGCGTCTTCACCTGGCGCCTGACCGTGACGGCCGGCTCCTCGAGCTGCGTGCGGACGGGAGAGATCGCGGTCGGCTCGACGTGCGTGACGCCGGATGCCCCTTCGATCACGCTCGAGAGCGCGGCGGCGAGCGGCGCCGACTACACGGTGAGGTGGACGCCGACCAGCCCGGACGGCGTCTACGAGCTGCAGGAAGCGACCGAGCCCGGCTTCACGGCGCCCGAGACTTTCCTCGTCGAGGCGGGGAGCCGAAGCTTCACGCGTGACGTGAGCGCGGAGACGACGTACTACTACCGGGTGCGGGCCCGGGCCGAGTGCAGCTCCGAGACGCGCATTTCGGCGTGGTCGGAGACGGCCAGCATCGTGGTCAGCCCCCCGGTCGGCCAGGTGCTGTACGTGCTGGCGGCAGCCCATCTTTCGGGCCTGGCGGGGACCAACTGGCGGACCGACCTCGAAGTTCACAACCCCACCGCCGCCGCGGTCACCTTCCGCCTCGAGCTGCTCAAGCGCGACCAAGAGAACTCGCAACCCCAAAGCGTGACCCGGACCCTTGCGGCCGGCCAGAGCGAGCGGTTTGTCGACGTGCTCGACACCGTGTTCCGGTTCTCGGGTGCGGCGACGCTCCGCGTGACGCCCACGTCGGGCCGGCTGCTGGTGACGAGCCGCACGTACAACGACCAGCCGGGCGGGACCTATGGCCAGTTCATCCCGGCCGCCGCCGTCGCGGAAGCGATCGCGTTCGGGCAACCGGCCAGGCTGGTCCAGCTCGCTCAGGCCACCTCCACCACCTCGGGGTTCCGTACCAACGTCGGGTTCGTGAACATCACCGGCGCCACGCTCGCCCTCGACGCGAGTCTGCGCGGCTCCGACGGTACGCTGCTCGGGACAAAGTCCTGGACGCTGCGGCCCTACGAGTTCAAGCAGGTCGACCGGGTCTTCAGCGGGCTTGCGCCCGGCGACGTGGAGGGGTACGTCGTCTTGACCACCCCCACCGTCAACGGCGCCTTTCTCGCCTACGCCTCGGTGATCGACAACCGGTCGGGCGACCCGGTGTTCGTTCCGGCGCGGGTGCCGGCCCAGGGCCCGTCGGGGCGGGCGGAGCTCACGTTCACGCTGCCGGGCGGCGTGCCGCTGAGGCTGGTGCGGGTTCCGGGCGGGAGCTTCCAGATGGGTTCGCCGGGAAGCGAGCGCTTCCGGCTGGCCAACGAGGGCCCGCAGCACGCCGTGACGCTGAGCCGCGAATACTTCCTGGGCGCCACCGAGGTGACGCAGGCGCAGTGGCAGGCGGTCATGGGCGCACTGCCCACGCAGGAGTGCGGGACCGGCGCCGAGCTGCCGGTCTGCAACGTGTCGTGGGAAATGGTGGCGGGTGCCGGCGGGTTTCTGGAGCGGCTCAACGCCCATCTGGAGACGACCGGACAACTCGGCGACGGAGCGCTTCGCCTCCCCAGCGAGGCGCAGTGGGAGCGCGCCGCGCGGGCGGGGACCGCGACACCCTTCTCGTTCGGCGACGACCTGTCGTGCGGCGAGGGCTGCGAAGCCTGCGCCCTGGCGAGCAAGTACATGTGGTGGTGCGGCAACAACTCGCCGGCTGGCGCCAAGCCGGTCGCCGGCAAGCGCCCCAACGGGTTCGGCCTGTACGATGTGCACGGCAACCTCTGGGAGTGGGTGAACGACTGGTACGGGCCGTACGAGTCGTCGTCCCAGGTGGATCCTGCGGGGCCGACGACCGGCACGTTGCGCATCGCGCGGGGGGGGAGCTTCCCCGGCGGTCTCGCCAACGCCCGCTCTGCCAGGCGTCTCGACCTGGAGCCGTCGAAAGGTTACCTGTACGTCGGTTTCCGGGTCGCTCTTACCCGCTGAGGTCGCGGCCTGGGTGGGATCAGGCCGCCGGCTGCAGCGTCAGGAGCCAGATTTCGGCTCGCCGCCACAGCCGCATCCGCGGGCCCCAGCCTCCGGTCCCGCGGGAGACCAAAACCTGCATGCCGTCAACCTCGTAGCGTCCGCCGACCAGGGGATACTGCAGGCGCACGAGCAGGCCGAACGGCCAGATCTGCCCGTCGTGCGTGTGTCCGGACAACATGAGACCGACCCCGCGTCGGGCCGCCTCGGCGGCCAGCCACGGCGTGTGCGAGAGCAGGATCGTCGCCCCGGCGGGCCGACCGTCGAGAGCGGCGCCCAGCACGTCCCCTCCGATTCCGAGCTGGCGCCGTGCCGTGAGATCGTCGACACCGGCCAGCACGAGGCCGGGTGCGACCTCCACCGCACGGTCGCGGAGGACCTCAAAGCCGGCCCGCTCCATGAGTGAAAGCGACGCCTCGATCCCGGCGTAAAACTCGTGGTTGCCGCTTACCGCCCAGACCCCGAGCGGCGCCGCCAGGCGCTGCAGCGCCGGCAGCATCGATTCGACGTGGCGGCTGTCCGAGTCTACGAGATCGCCCGTGATGACCACGAGGTCCGGGCGCTCGGCGAGGACCTGCGCGACTCGACCATCGAGCCAGCGCTCGCCGAGCAACGGCCCGAGGTGGAGGTCCGAGAGGTGAGCCACGCGCAGCCCGGCCGCCGCTTCAGGCAGCCCCGCGAGGCGGACCTCGGCGTGCCGCAGCGCCGGCGCGCGCAAGCCCTGGATGGTGGCCACCGCGGCCAGCGCCAGCGCCAGGGCTGCCGCCCCCAGACGTGCCGCCGGCACCCACGGTTTGAACCAGAAGCCAAGCCCTGTGAGCAGATCCACGAGCACGAGAGTGGTGAGCACGAGAAACAACACCCCCATCCACTGGGCTCCAACGAGTTCGAGGGCGTGGCCGGCGGCTCGCCACCCGAGCCGGTCGAGCACCCGCCCGAGCGGGTAGGCGAGCATGAGCAGCACGCCCGCGGCGACCAATGCCGGGCGCACTCCGGGCGCGCTCACCCCCGGCAGGCGCCAGAGCCGGTGCCCCACGTAGAGGTGCATCGACGTCCAGATCGCCAGTACCGCGGCGAGGAAGACGGCAAGGCGGGCAGTCTCGCTCATCGGCGTACCCTAACCCATCCGCGGGCACCGGTGTTCCCGGCGGGGGGTCGCCCGCCGGCGCTCGCGCGGTCTCAACCTGCCCCGGGCGAGAGTGCTACCATCCCTTGCCTGCCACCGCAGGCTGGAGGACCCATGCTGCAGCTTATCGTGCTCTCCCTTGCGCTCACACCGGTCGCCAACGTCTCGGCGCCGGTCCAGCCAACCCCCGGCGTGGCCGCGATTCCCAGGAGCGATTTGCCGCACCCGTTTTCGGTGCACGACATGCTGGCGATGGAGCGGATCAGCGACCCGCAGGTCTCTCCAGATGGCACGAGAGTCGCCTTCACGGTGCGGGTCACCGACCTCGAGGCCAACAAGGGGCGCACCGACATCTGGGTGTGCGACCTCGACGGCTCGAACTTGCGCAACGTGACCGGCACGAGCGGCGGCAACTCCAACCCCCGCTGGTCGCGCGACGGCGAGGCGCTGTTCTTCCTTTCCACCCGCTCGGGATCCTCGCAGGTATGGGTGGCGGGTGTCACCGGGGGGCAGCAGCGGCAGCTCACGCACCAGCCTCTCGACGTCGAGAACCTCGAGCTGTCGCCGGACGGCCGGCGGTTCGTTTTCTCGATGGCGGTGCTGCCCGGGCGCACTCCCGAGGAGACCAAGGCCGAGATGGACCGCCGTGCGGCCCTGAAGGCCACCGGGAGGATCTACGACGGCCTCTTCGTGCGGCACTGGGACACGTGGAAGGACGGGAGCCGCAACCACCTCTTCTCGTATGACCCGGCCACAGGGGAGAGGGTAGACCTGATGCCCACCATGGACGCCGACGCGCCCTCCAAGCCGTTCGGCGGCTCAGAGGAGTTCGCGTTCTCCCCCGACGGCAAGGCGCTGGTCTTCGCCGCCCGCGACGCCGGCCGCGGGGAGCCGTGGTCGACCAACTTCGATCTCTTCCGGGTCGAGCTCGCGCCGATTGCACCGCCCGTCATCTTCGCCGCCCGCCCTGCCTGGGACACGCACCCGCGCTTCTCGCCCGACGGCACGAAGATGGCGTACCTCGCCATGAGCCGGCCGGGCTACGAGGCGGACCGCTACGAGGTCGTGGTCCGCGACCTCGCGACCAACGCCGAAAAGGTGTACACGCTGCGGGCCCACCCCGGGCGTGACGGCGACCGCTCGCCCTCCGAGATCGTCTGGTCGGCCGACGGCAAGGAGCTGTACCTCACTGCTGACCACCTCGGCCAGCACTCGCTGTTCGCCCTCGACCCCGCGACCGGAAAGAGCCGCATCGTGGTCGAGACCGGCAGCGTGTCCAGCCCGCGGCCCCTGGCGGACGGGCGCATCCTTTTTCTGTCGAACTCCTTGCAGGGTCCTAACGAGATCTACGTCACGAGCCGCCAGGGCGACAAGGTGGAGCGGGTGACCCGGCTCAACGACCACAGGGTCTCCCTCGCCAAAACCGGCAAGGCGGAGCAGTTCAGCTTCACCGGCGCCAGGGGCGACAAGGTGTACGGCTACATCGTCTACCCGGCGTTCTTCGACGCCAGCCGCAAGTACCCCGTGGCGTTTCTCGTCCACGGCGGTCCGCAGGGCTCGATGGGCAACGATTTCCACTATCGCTGGAACCCCAACGCCTACTCCGGGGCCGGCTACGCAGCGGTGATGATCGACTTTCATGGCTCCACCGGCTACGGCCAGGCGTTCACCGATGCCATCAACGGCGACTGGGGCGGCGCCCCGTACGAGGACCTCATGAAGGGCCTCGACTACGTCCTCGAGAAGTACCGCTTCCTGGACGGCACGCGGGTCGGGGCGCTGGGCGCCTCGTTCGGGGGCTACATGATCAACTGGATCGCCGGCCAGACCGACCGGTTCAAGGCGCTGGTGTGCCACGACGGTAACCTGGACGAGCGTTTCGCGTACTTCGACACCGAGGAGCTGTGGTTCCCCGAGTGGGAGCACGGAGGTCCGCCGTGGAAGCCCGGCAGCACCTACGGCAAGCACAACCCGATCGACCACGTCGGCAAGTGGAAGACGCCGATGCTGGTGATCCACGGCCAGCTCGACTTCCGGATTCCGTACGCGCAGGGGCTGGCCACGTTCACTGCCTTGCAGCGGCAGGGGATCCCCTCCAGGCTTCTCATCTTCCCGGACGAGAACCACTGGGTGCTCAAGCCGGCGAACTCAATCCTCTGGCACGAGACGGTGCTGGATTGGCTCGACAGGTACGTCAAGCAGGGGCGGTGAAGCAGGGTTTCGGCGCCTCGCCCAGGCGGGCGGGGCGCCGTGGGCCGAAAGCGTGAGACGCGAACAAACCTTGCGTGGCGCGGCCGGGCTCGTGGTGCTGGCCGATGGCGTGCAGGCGGCGTTCGCCGCCGGGGCCGTGGCGACGCTGGCGCGCTCGGGGCGCCGGTGGAGCCACGGCCTGGGGGCCGGGCTCGGCGCCCAGGTCGCCCTGCTCGCGCTGCTCGGCGAGGCTGAGGAGGCAGCTCGGCGCTGGCGCCGGCAGGGGGAGCTGGGATGCCCGCTGCTGCGCTCCTGCCTCGCCGCCGCCCAGGAGCGCGTTGGCGCAGCGGAAGGTGTGCTTGTGTTGCCCGACGCCTGGCGGCTGGGAGGTTGGCTCGATGCGCAGGCGCTCGCGGAGCACCTGGCCCCGGAGGCGGCCGACCCCGGCGGCCGGCTCGAACGCGCCGGCGCGACGCTCGCCGTGGCGGTGGCCGACCTCGTGGCCGGCCGGTTCGAGTGGGCCGAAGTCCACGGCCAGCCGCCCCGCGAGGCGCTACAGCGGCTCGACGCCGCGGGGCGCTTTGCCGGGGGGTGGGCGCCGCTTCGGACCGGGAGCGAGCGCGATCACCGGGTGCTTTCGGGCGGCGTCGGCGCGGTGCCGCCCGGCCCCTTGCCGGGAGCGATTACCTGGGACGTGGTGTGCGGCTTTTCCGTCCCCGCTCTCCGCCGGCCGGGGGCCGGCGCGGCGATCTGGGACATCGCTCAGCGGCACGCGGAGATGAGCGCCGCCGCGCTCGCGGCGGCGTGGGGGGCGGGGGGCGCCAGGGTCGTCGCCCCGGACGAGGAGGCATTGCGCTCCGCTGCCGGCCGCCCTGACGCCGAGCTGGAGGTGGAGTACCCGCTGCCCTGGGAACGTAACGGGGAGCTGTGCAGTTTGCTGGTCCGGATGGGAGAGGCCGCGGCTGGCCGGGCCTAGGGTTTTTGGCGGCCGCTCGTCGAGGAGGTCACATGCGTCGCGTCGTCCCGCTTGTCGTGTTCTTGGCTTCAGCAGCCGCCGCATTCGCGGTCACGCCGATCATGCCCCGCCACCCCGCGCCGTCGCCGGATGCGAGCAAGATCGCATTTTCCTGGCAAGGCGACATCTGGGTCGTCTCGGCTGGCGGCTGGGCGGCGCAGCGCATCACCGCCAACCCGGCCTACGACCACCGCCCGCTGTGGCTGCCGGGCGGCCAGCAGCTGGCTTTTGTGTCGAGCCGCGAAGGCAACGAGGACATGTACATCGTGGATCTCGCGGCCGGGACGCCGCGGCGGTTGACGTTCCACGAGGCGGCCGATGTCGTGAGTGGCGTGCTGGGCGCCGACCTCGTCTTCACCTCGCGCCGCCACGAGGCGCACGACCGCATGCCGGCCGTGTATCGCATCCCCCTGACCGGTGGCACCGAGAGACTGGCGTGCGAGGTGCTCGCGCTGGAGGCGGTGCCCTCGCCCGACGGTCGCTACCTGGCTTTGGTGCGCGGAGGCACCCCGCCGCAGCGACGGCACTACCGCGGCGCCGCCAACCGCGACATCTGGCTGTACGAGATCGCGACCGGCAAACTCGAGGCACTCACTTCGACGCCTTGGGACGAGGATGGAGTCTCGTGGGCCGGAAACGAGGCCCTGGTCTTCCGCTCCGACAACGGCGGCCCGGACCGCAACCTCTTCCGCCTCGACCTGGGCACCCGAGCCCTCACGCAGCTCACACGCCACCAAGGCGTGGACGTGCGGTCGCCCCGCGCCTCCGAGAACGGCCGTCTCGTAGCGTACGAGCTGTGGGACGCGATCTGGACCGTACCCGCCGACGGCAGCGGCGAGCCCGTGAAGCTGCCCCTGGACGTCCCGGCCGACCTCATGCAACCGGAGATCGAACGCAAGACCTATACCGACCAGGCGAGCGAGGTCGTGCCCTCGCCCGACGGCAAGCAGGTGGCGCTCGTGGTGGCCGGGGACATCTTCGTGACCGCCCGGCGCCCCAAGGAGGCCGCCTCCGTCTCGGCCGCGCCAACCGTGCGCGTCACCTCCACCCCGGCGCGCGAGCGCGACGTGGCGTGGAGCCCGGACGGCAAGCAGCTCGTCTACGCCTCGGACCGGCACGGCCAGTACGACCTCTTCGCCGCCCGGCCCGCGGGGAAACCGGACGACTCGTTCGCGCGGGCCACGCGGATCGAGGAACGGCGTCTCACCGACACGCCCGAGGACGAATCGAGCCCCCAGTTTTCGCCCGACGGCAAGAAGCTGGCGTTCGTCCGCGGCCGCGGCGCCCTGCTGGTGGCAAAGGCTGACGCCTCCGATGCCAGGCAGCTGTTCGACCACTTCGACGCTCCGACCTTCGCGTGGTCGCCCGACGGCGCCTGGCTCGCCTTTTCGCGCCAGGACCAGTGGGCCAACTCCGAGGTTTTCGTCGTCCCGGCGCAGGGGGGAGCGCCCGTCAACGTTTCCCAGCACCCGGGCCGCGACACCACGCCCGTCTGGTCGCCGGACGGGCGCAGGCTGTACTGGCTGTCGCGCCGCCACGCCCGAACCATGGACGTGTGGGCGGTCTACCTCTCGCGCGCCGACCACGAGCGCAGCCCCGAGGAGTGGCTGCAGCTTTTCGAGGACGAGGACGCCAGGAAGAAGAACGACCCCGACAAGAGCGCCTCGGCCGGGAAGGACACCGGCCGCCGAGACGACAAGGCCAAGGGCGGCGACAAGCCGAAGGAAGCTCCCCCTCGACCCGTGGTCATCGACCTCGAGGGGATCCACGAGCGAGCAAGGCTGCTGCTGGCGCTGCCCGGCGACGAGGCCGGGCTCGCCCTCTCGCCCGACAGCCGGACCGTCGTCTTCACTGCCGAGCTCGACGGAGAGCGGGACCTCTACAAGGTGCGGTGGGACGGCAAGGAACTCAAGCGGCTCTCGACCGGCGGCACGAGGCCGAGCCAGCTCGCCTTTTCAAAGGACGGCAAGCTGGTCTTCTACCGCAGCGGCAAGGGCACGGTCGGGACCGTTGACCTCGAGGGCAAGGCCGGCGACCCCGTCTCGTTCGCGGCTCGCTTCGACGTCGATCGGGCGGCGCTGCGGCGGCAGGTCTACGAGGAGGCCTGGCGCGAACTCGACCGCCGTTTCTACGACCCGACGTTCCACGGCGCCGACTGGAAGGCGCTTCGCGAGCGCTACCTCCCCCTGGCGCTCGGTGCCTCCACCCGGGAGGATTTCGAGGAGGTGCAGAACCTGCTCGGCGGCGAGCTCAACGCCTCGCACATGCGCTTCCGCGCCGCCGGCGGCGAGGGGCGCTCCGTGAGCACCGGCGGCCTCGGGGTCGAGCTCGAGCCGGCGGCGGACGGCCGGGGGGTCGTGGTGCGCGAGGTCCTCCCGGGTACCCCGGCCGCCAGGGTCGACGTTGGCCTCCAGGTCGGCGACCGCGTGCTCGCTGTCAACGGCCGGCGCATTGGGCCAGATGTCAACGTCTTCGAGCTCCTGGCCGACACTGTCAAGCAGCGGGTCGTGCTCCAGGTCGAGGGCAAGGGCGGCGCGCGGGACCTCGTGGTTTCGCCGGTGGCCATGACCGAGATCCGCGAAGCGCGCTACCGGCAGTGGGTCAGGGAGCGGCGGGCGATCGTCGAGGCGCTGTCGGGCGGCAAGCTCGGTTACATCCACATTCAGGGGATGGACGAGCCGTCGCTCGAGGAGTTCGAGCGCGACCTCCACGCCGCCGCCAGTGGCCGGCAGGGACTGGTCATCGATGTGCGCAACAACGGCGGCGGCTGGACCACCGACTACCTGATGGCGATTCTCTCGGTGCGCCGGCACGCCTGGACCGTCCCGCGCGGCGCCGACCCCGCCGTGAAGGGGTACCCCGACGCGGAGCGCCTGCCGCTTCCCGCCTGGACCCGGCCGGCCGTCGCCCTGTGCGACCAAAACAGCTACTCCAACGCCGAGATCTTCTCGTGGGCGTTCCAGACCCTCGGCCGCGGCAAGGTGGTCGGCACCCCGACGTTCGGGGCGGTCATCTCGACCGGCGGCGCCCAGCTCGTGGACGGCTCGTTCGTGCGGCTGCCCGGCCGCGGCTGGTTCGTGGCCGGCAAGGGCGTGAATCAGGAAAACAACGGTTGTGTCCCCGACGTGGTCGTGCCGCAGCCCCCCCAGGAGGATCTCTCGCCCGACCGGGACACGCAGCTCGCGAAGGCCGTCGAAACCCTGGTTTCGGCGCTCCCCGCCGACCCCGCCGACCTGCCCTGGTAGGGCCGTCGAGACCGTGTCATCGCGGCAGGGGAGTGGCATGCGAGCGGCAGTCATCGGAGCGGGGATCGGGGGGTTGGCGGCGGCGCACGACCTGGCGCGAGCCGGCTGGGAGGTGACGATCTTCGAGTCGGCTACGCAGGTGGGCGGCCTCGCCAGCGGGTTCCGCGAGCCGCACTGGGACTGGTCGGTGGAGCGCTTCTACCACCACTGGTTTGCCTCCGACCGCCATATCCTGGGCTTCGCCGAGGAGCTGGGGGTCGGCCAGGGGGTGGTGTTCCGGCGCCCGACCACCGTCATGTACCACGGGGGGCGCTTTTACCCGTTCGACTCCCCGCTCGCGGCGCTGCGCTTTCCCGGGCTCGGCTGGGGTCTCGACAAGCTCCGCTTCGGCCTCGTCGGGCTGTACCTCCGGCGCACCCGCAACTGGCAGCCGCTCGAGCTGGTCACGGTCGCGGAGTGGATGCGGCGGTGGGCCGGACCCCGAGTGTGGGAGCGGATGTGGGAGCCGATGGTGATCGGCAAGTTCGGGGAGCGGTATGCCGGCCTCGTCAACATGGCGTGGCTGTGGGCCCGGCTGCACGTGCGCACGCCGAGCCTCGGCACCTACGAGGGCGGGTTCCAGGCGTTCGTGGACGAGGTGGTCGAGCGGCTCCGCCGGCGGGGGGTGCGCATCGAGCTGGGGGCGCGGGTGGAACGTATTGCGGCCCGCCCCGGCGGAGGGCTCGGGGTGGCCGTGGCAGGAGCCGGCGAACTCGCCTTCGACCGCTGCCTGGCGACGTGCTCGCCGGCGCTGCTGGCGCGGCTGGCGCCGGAGCTGCCGTCCACCTATCTCGATGGTCTGTTGGCCCTGCACAGTCTGGGTGCCGTGGTCATGGTGCTGGTGCTGGCGCAGCCGCTTTCGCCCGAGGGGTACTACTGGTACAACCTCCCGAAGTCGGCCGGGTTCCCGTTCCTGGCTCTCGTCGAGCACACCAACTTCGTGCCGCGGGAACGCTTCGGCGGCGACGTCATCGTGTACTGCGGCGACTACCTCGAGACCGACCACGAGTACTTCCGGCTCTCGCACGACGAGCTGCTCGGCCGTTTCCTGCCGGCCCTGGCGCGGGTGAACCCGACGTTCCGGCCAGAGTGGGTGAGGGGGAGCTGGTTGCATCGCACCACGTACGCTCAGCCGGTCCCGCTCGTCGGCCACTCGCGCCACGTGCCGGCCATCGCCACGCCGCTGCCCGGGCTGTTCTTCGCGTCGATGAGCCAGGTGTACCCGTGGGACCGCGGCACCAACTTCGCGGTCGAGATCGGCCGCCGCGCCGCACGGCTCATGACGGGCGGGCAGGCGTGAGGGTGGCCCTGGGCGCCGGCCCGGTCTTTGCTACGATGGATGCCGGCGAAGACCCATGGCGTGGCGACTGATTGCAGCGTTGGGCGAACGCACGGCGCGCTTCGACCTCGCACCCGGCGAGCACCTGCTGGGCTCGCAGCCCGACTGCGCGGTGCGGCTCGCCGACGCGAGCGTGTCGCGGCGACACGCGCTGCTGCGTGTGGGCCCGGAATCGGTGTGCGTCGAGGATCTCGGCTCGCGCAACGGAACGCGGCGCGAGGGGGAGCGGGTGGAGCGCACGTCCTGGCTGCCGGGGGAGACGCTGCAGTTCGGGCGGGTCAAGGTCCGTCTCGAGGACGTGACGGCTTCCGACTTGCAGGCGGCGGTCGCGCTCCGTGCGGGCGGCGCGGGCGAGGGGCCCGAGGCGCCGGGGCTCCAGCAGAGCACGCACAGCACGAGCCCCGTGGAGGTCTGGGCGCTCGATCGGCTGCCGGAAATCGCCCGGGCGCTGGCGCAGGGGTGCAGCTCGACCGAGCTGGCCGTGTCTTGCGGCACTTCGCTCGCCGAGTGCCTGCCGGGGTGCACAGTGGAAATCGCCGCCGGCGAGGGCGGCGCCCGCGGCGTGCTGTTCTCGACCGGGTGGTGCGCGGGCGGTGGCGTGAAGCCCGAGTGGACCGAGTCGCGCCACGGCCGCTTCGAGGTGCGGCTGGGTTTCCGCTCCCCGGCGCAGGCGCGGCGCCATGAGCCCCTGGCGCGGGCGGCAGCCGCGTTCTTGGCAGCGAGCGAGCGGGCAGAGCGGCCGGCCGCGCCGGCGAGACCCTGAGCGGACCGGAAGCGGTGCTGCCCGACCCTCCATCGGTGGAGCCACGGGTCCAGGAGATCTACGCGCAGGCGCGGCGCGTTGCGCGGGGTGATGTGAGCGTGCTCATCCTCGGGGAGTCGGGGACCGGCAAGGAGGTCCTGGCGCGCTTCATTCACGCGGCCTCGCCGCGGTGCGGGGGGGCGTTCCTGGGACTGAACTGCGCCGCTCTCGGGCGAGACCTGCTGGAGGCCGAACTCTTCGGCATCGAGAAGGGCGTTGCGACAGGCGTGGACGCCCGGCCCGGCAAGTTCGAGCAGGCGCACGGGGGGACGCTCTTTCTCGACGAGATCGGCGACATGGGCCCGGAGACGCAGGCGAAGATCCTGCGGGTTCTGCAATCGGGCGAGGTGTTCCGCCTCGGCTCCCGGGAGCCGCGGATCGTGAGCGTGCGGGTGCTGGCAGCAACCAATCGCAGCGTCGACCGGATGATGGCGGCCGGGGAGTTCAGGCGCGACCTCTTCCACCGCATCGCGGGTTGGGTGGTGGAGATGCCGCCATTGCGCGGCCGCCGCGGCGACATCCCCAACCTGGCGGCGTACTTCCTCGGCCGGGAAGCGGCCCGTCTCGGCGTCCGCATTGCCGGAATCTCGCGCGCCGCGGTGGAGGCGCTGGTCGCCCACGCCTGGCCGGGCAACGTGCGCGAGCTCGAGAACGAGATGGCCAGGGCGGCGCTCTTCCTCGAGGACGGCGAGCTGCTGGACCTCTCGCGCCTCGCCCCGCACATCGCCCGTTCCCGTCCGCGGCACGGTCGCACCTCCCTGGCCGAGGTGCTGGCGGTGGCCGAGCGAGGCGAGATCATGCGAGTGCTGAGCGCGACGGGCGGCGACATGGACGCGGCGGCCGGCGAGCTGGGGGTGAGCCGGGCGACGCTGTACCGCCGGGTCAAGGACCTGGCGATCGAGGTTCCGCGCGGCGGAGAGAGGTAGCGGCCGGCGTCGCGGCGGCGATGGGGCTGGCGCGCACGCTCATCGGCCTGGCGTTCGGGAGGGTGTTGATGCCCGACCTCGGGGAGCGTTTCGAGCGGGCGTTGGTGCTGGCGGCGCGGCTGCACCGGCGCCAGAACCGCAAGGGCACCAGCGTGCCCTACGTGGCGCACCTGCTGGGGGTGTGCGCGACGGTCCTCGAGCACGGGGGCGGGGAGGACGAGGCGATCGCCGCCCTGCTGCACGACGCCGTGGAAGACCAGGGCGGCGCGGCCACCTTCGAGCTGATTCGTTCCGGGTTCGGCGAGAAGGTGGCGGCCCTCGTCGCCGCCTGCACCGACGCCTGGACCGTGCCGAAGCCGCCATGGAAGCAGCGCAAGCAGGCGTACCTCGAGAGGCTGGCGGGGGAAAGCGACGGTGCGCTGCTGGTCGGGGCCGCCGACAAGCTCTACAACCTCCGGAGCGTGGTGGAGGCGTACCGGGTGCACGGCGAGGCTGTCTGGAGCCGTTTTTCGCGAGGGCGCGAGGAGCAGGTGTGGTACTTCGAGTCGGTGGTCGCCGTGCTGCGCGGCAGCGGCCGCCTGCCGCCCGCGCTGGCCGCCGAGCTGGAGCGCGAACTCGCCGAACTACGCGCCCTGCTCGGCGTTTGAAGCCTCTACCTCAGGGAGGAGAAAAACCGCCGCCAGCGCGGCCGCAAGCCACGGTCGAGATCACCGACACGGCCACCGGCCACGGCGCGGCCAGCGATCGCTCCCCAGGATGGCGGGTTTCATCGAGCCGGTCGGGACGTTGTTCCAGTCCGCCACGGCCGAGCGCAGCGACCCGACGGCGAGGACGACGACGAGGAGCCCGCGCGGCCACTCCCTCCCCAAGGACCCGAATCGTGCACGCCGTTGCATCGGCCACCTCGCCTCCACTCGCCGGGTCGGGGACGGTACGCGTCAGGAAGCGGCCGGGTTGCGAGCCACCACCGAGCCGGCATAGAACCCGGGGTAGCCACGCACACAGCGGTCGATGGCCCGCGGGACCACCTCCACCTCCTCGAACCCCGCCTGCCGCAACGCCTGCCTCCAGCCATCGACGGTGAGAAAGCCCGGGCGTGGCCGGATCGTCTCGGACAGGCGCACGTCGCGGTAGCTATCCAGCAGCACGAACGGCAGTTCGAGGTGGACGGCCCCGGTTCCAGCGGGCCGCAGGAGTTCGCCGAGGACCAGCGCGCCGCCGGGCCGGAGCAGCCCCCGCAGCGCCGCCAGCGTGGCCACGACGTCGGCGGCGAGGTGCAGGGTGTTGACGCCGAGGACCACGTCGAAGCGCTCGCCGCCCAGCTCCTCGATCGGGGGCACGCGATTGATGTCGAGCACCCTCGACACGACCTCGCACGAGGCGGGTGCAGCGGCCCGCACGACCCGCGCCCCGCGGCGCAGGAACGCCGGCTGCAGCTCGGTGAAACAGTAGACCGCCGCCGGTTTCCCGGCCGCGGCGAGGGCGACCAGGACAGCCTCGCCGCAGCTCCCGCCGCCTCCGCCGACCTCCAGGAGCCGCGCCCCGGCCGGGGCGCGACCGGCCACGGCCACCGCCGCGATGGCGTTGTTGGGGTAGTAGAGGGGGTTGGCGTTCGAGAAGTAGTCGAACCAGAGGGAGAGGGTCGCCGGCCCGAAGAGCGCCTCCTCGCCGTGCATCTCGCCGCGGAGCACGGCGGGCAGCGCTCCTGCCGCGCGCTCCATGACCTCGAACGAGGGACGCGTGGAGGGTAGCGCCGCCACCGCCTCGGCCCGGATCTCCGCCGGGTCGCGGGGCGGAGGCCCGGAGCGGACCACGTAGCCGTCGGCACGGCGCTCGGCGCGGCCGAACAGCTCGAGATTCTCGAGGAGCCACTCGACCGCCAGGGTCCCGCCTGCCGCCCAGCCGCGGGCCGTCGTCAGCTCCCCGGCGGTGACCGGCTCTCCCTGGGGGATCGCCAGCGTCGAGGCGAGCTCGACCAGCAGCCCCTCGACGAAGGCGTCGAGGCGGTGGCAGGCGTCGCGGAACGCGTCGCTGAACACCTCCGGAGGGATCTCCGGCGTGAGGTTGGCGAGATCGATCTGGATGCGGGCCGGCAGTCGTCGAGTCACGCGGAGCTCCGATCTGCAAAGAAGCTTTCCACCGCCTCGAGGACGGCGGCGGACGAGGTGAGGCTGGAAAGCCGGCGCCGCAAGGAGCGGCCGTCGGTCAGGCCGTGCGTGTACCAGCCGCAGAACAGTCGCAGCTTGTGCAGCGCGGTTCGCTCGTCGTCCCGCTCGGCGACCGTCCGGAAGTGCCAGAGCATGAGGTCGCGGCGCTCGGCCATGGTCGGGACCGGCGGCGCCTCGCCGGCGAGGGCCCGGCTGCACTGCAAGAAGATCCAGGGGTTGGCAAGGCTGGCCCTGCCGATCATCACCGCGTCGCACCCGGTCTCGCGCAGCATCCGGAGCGCGTCGGCGGGGGAGGCCACGTCTCCGTTGCCGATGACCGGAATCCTGAGCGCCTGTTTGAGTCTCGCGATGTGCGACCACTCGGCACGGCCACCGTACTGCTGGCGGGCGGTGCGAGGATGGAGCGTGAGCGCCTGCACCCCTTCCCCCACGCAGATCCTTCCGAGTTCCAGGTAGGTGTGGCAGTCGTCCCGCAGGCCGAGGCGCATCTTCACGGTGAGCGGCAGGGTGGTCGCGGCGCGGACGGCGCAAACCACCCGCCGCGCCCGCTCGAGATCGGCCCCGAGCGCGGCCCCCGCGCAGCCCTGTAGCACGCGGTGGGCGGGGCAGCCCATGTTGATGTCGCAAGCGTCGGCTCCGTGCTCCTCGACTGCCCGGGCGGCCGCCGCCATGCGGGCCGGGTCGGCACCGTAGATCTGGATGCTGATCGGGTGCTCTTCCGGGGAGAAGCGCAGGAGCTGCCAGGAGCGCGGATTGTCGCGCGTCAGGCCCTCGCTCGAGACGAACTCCATCGAGACGAGGCCGCACCCGCCGATACGGCGGACGAGCAGGCGGAAATCCCTGTCGGTGAGGCCCGCCATCGGCGCCAGCACCAACGGTGGATCGACGGCGAGCGTCCCGATCAGCACGGAGGGAGTATATCCGGGGCCCGGGGACCGGCCCCGGCCCGGCCGCCGCGCCGGGGTCACGAGGAAGGAGTGACGGCGAGCCGAGCGAGGAGTTGCCCCCGCGAGGTGATGCCGAGTTTGGCGTAGGCGTGCTTGAGATGGTCCTTCACGGTGTACTCGGTGATGCCGAGGCTGGCGGCGATCTCCGAGGCCTTGCGCCCCTTCAGGACGTGCGCGAGGACCTCGGCCTCGCGCCGCGAGATGCGCTGCTTCGCCAGGCGCCGCCGGAGATCCTCGGCGCGGGGCAGGCGCACCGGGCTGAGCGAGACCAGGCAGCACCCCCGTTTCCGCAGGCCCGGCAGCACCATCAGCTCGATCGTCCACCGCTCATCGCCCCACGCCGTGAGGACGTGGCGCCGCGAGCGCTCGCCGCTTTCGAGTAGAGCGCGGATCTGCTCCACGACCAGGTCGAGCAGCGGCACCGGCTGCGTGTCGCCGTCGAGGTGGGCCTGCGGCCGCTGGGTGTGCCGCGCCAAGACGTCCTCGCCCTCCTGGTTGGCCCAGATAATCTCGCCTGAGGAGCACATCAAAAGGATCGCATCTCCTGTAACGCCGAGGATCTGCGACAAAATTTCCGACTGCACTGCGGCGTTGGATCGCTCGGAGAGCGCAAGGAGCGCGCTTTCGAGCAGCGGCCGCACTGCCTCCAGCACCGCCGGGCTGGCCGCCGGCCCTGTCCCGGCGCCGTACAGCTCGCAACTGGCGTGGAGCGAATCGCCGGGCTGGAGCTGCAGCACGAGGCGAGCGCCTTCCCTCTCCCCGAAACGGTACATCGCGCCTGTCCCGTGCAACGGCCGGAGCGTCAGCACCGCGCCGCTCGCCCCGGTGGCGCGACACAGCCCGCCGAGCAGGGTGCGCATGGCCGCGTCATCGGCGGCGGGGAGCGCGAACTCCAGCACGACAGGGGCCCGTCTCACGCTGCGAGTGTAGGAGCCCGGCCCCGGAATGGGAAGGACCGGAGGCAGCGGGGCCGCACGCTTTCCGCGAACACCAGGGGGGCTTGCATCAACTGCTCTCGGGCAGTACACTCGAATTCGGCCGGAATTGGAGAAGCCATGGTGCTGCTTTCACTGGAGTCAGAAAACGGGGCGGTCCTGACCTATCGACTTGCCAAGGCGCAAATCAGCGTCGGCTCGTCGAGCCGCAACGACGTGGTGATCAAGTCGCCCGGCGTGGCCGACCGGCACCTGTCGATCGGCCGCAGCGGCGAGGTCTTCACCTTCGTGACCGTGGACCGGCAGACCGTCGTCCTCAACGGCGAGCGCCGCTCGCGCGGCGTGCTGAACCCCGGGGACAGGCTGCGCATCGGCGGCGCGACGCTGGTGTTCCGGGGCGCCGACGCCGTCGGCATGGAAGCGGTGGAAGAGACGTCCGCCACCGCAGCCGCGGCAGCGCCGGCCTCGCGGGAGCCCGTCGAGTCGTTCGTGCTGCGCAACGATCCGGCCGGCTACGCCGACTTCCGCCGCCGGACCGTGGACCTGCTGCGCGAGCCGCGCTTCGAGACCCTCCAGCAGGTCGTGGCCGTGATTCGCGAGGCGATGCCAGCCGTCGACCTCGCGGTGCTCGAGATCGGCGCCGGGGGCGAGCCGCTGGCTCTGACTTCGGTCTGGACCGGCGAACTGCCCAAGCTCCAGGAAAGCCGGCTCGCCGACCTGCGGCCGCCCGGTCGCCTCGCGGTGCAAAGCGACGCCAAGGGTGGGACGGTGTTGCTTCCGATTACCAACAGCGAGGGTGAGGTCGCGGCTGTGCTCGCGGCCCGTCCGGCCGGGGCGCTCGGCGACGAGGGCCTGCTCTGGCTCGGCGAGGTGGTCCGGCTGTTGGCCGTGTGCTGGTCCCGCATCGGTCGGCCAGGCGTGCCCGGGGCCGGGTGGGAAAGCGAGGCGGCGGCGCGGCTCGACGGGCTGCTGCCGGGCTCCTCGCAGGCGATTCAGGTGTTGCGGGCCGGGCTGCTCGCCGCGGCGTTCGGCAACGAGCCGGTGCTGATCTGCGGCGCCTCCGGCGTCGGCAAGACCGAGGTGGCGCGGATTCTCACCCGGATCGGCCCGGCGACCGGCAGGCCCGTGGAAGTCGTGGAGTGCCGGGGCATCGAGCCCGAAGCGCTCGCCAAGGAGCTTTTCGGGCCGACGGGGCACCCCTCGTTCGGGCCCGACGCCAAGGGCGCCGTGGGCCGCTGCCGCGGCGGCGTGCTGGTCCTGCGCCACGCTGACGCCCTGCCGGCGGCGTTGCAGTTGGAGCTGGCGAGCGTCATCTCGGCCCAGCAGCACCAGCCGATCAACGCCTTTTCGCTGCGCTGGGTGGCGACCTGCGGCGAGGACCCGCTCGCCCTCGTCCAGCAGGGCAAGCTCGCCATGCCGTTCTTCTTGGTGTTCTCGAGCCGGATGCTGCGAGTGCCCCGGCTGGCCGAGCGCCGGGAGGATCTGCCGCGGCTCATCGCGAGCCTCATCCGGACGGTTGCGCAGGCCCAGGAGAAGAACATTCGGGGGATTTCCCTGGAGTGCCTCAACTCGCTGCTGGCGCAGAATTTCACCGGGGAAATGGCGGAGCTGGTGATGGAGATCGGTCGCCTCGTGACGGCGACGCCCGACGGGGAGATGGTGCGCTCGGAGCACTTCCTCGGCGGCGGGGGCGCGCGAGGCGGGGAGGCGGTGGTGGAAGAGGCGGGCGACACCTCCGACCTGCTCGCCTCGGACGACCTCAAGCTGGTCGTCGAGCGCGTCGAGCGCCTGCTCATCGACCGCGTCATGCGGCGGGCCAAGGGCAACCAGTCCAAGGGCGCCCGGATTCTCAACATCTCGCGCGGCGCGCTCATCGCCAAGCTCAAGGAGTACCAGGTCCCCGACTACCGGTTCCTGCGCCGCAAGCGCAACTAGCCGCTCCGCCCCGGGACCCGCGACCCGGCGGGAAAACCTCACACGGGGCCGCAGGCCCGCGCCCGCTCCCCTCCCGACCGGCCTGCGGGAGGGCGGCCGTGCAGGCTACTCCGCCCGCACCAGGGGGCTGGGCGGCGGTGGGGGGTCGGTGGCCTCGTTGTATGGGGGGCGGGGGGAGGACTCTCGACTCTCGACCGGGTGGGCGGGGGGGGGAAGGCTACCCCCCTGACATGAGGTGGAGGATCCGCACGGCGGCCTCGTCCGGTACGGTCGTGGTGTCGTAGGCCTCGCGCGACACGAGGTGGCCGTTGACGGTGACGATGAGCAGCGGGAACTTGTAGTTGCGGGCCACGATCACGTCCCGCACCGTCATCCCCTCGCGCCACTCCACTGGATCGCCGTTCACCCGGATCATTGCCGCTCCCCCGCGCGGATGATACCGCACGGCCCTTCGGCGGGGACCCGCCGGGTGCAGCAGTCAACCGGCTTTGCTGGTCCGGAATGCGCCAAATGCAAGACGAATTTCAAGTTGACGCTGGGAGTCGGAGCCGCTACCCTGGCCGTCGTGCTGGCATGCCGGTGGCCGGCTCGCTCCGGAGTCGCCGGCCTTCTCGGCAGCGGACGGAACGACGAGCTAGACGCGCCCGGAGACCTCGAGGGAGGGGACCGATCGATGACCACAACCACGCCTACCAGACTCTCGCCGGCCGAAGCCTGGGCTCGCGTCCGCAGCCTCGTCAGCATCGACGACCTGCTCAGCGAGGAGGAACGGACGATCCAGGAGGTCGTCCGGCGCTTCGTCGAGCAGGAAGTGCTGCCGCACGCAGCGCGCCACTTCGAGGACGGCACCTTCCCGATCGAGACCAGCCGCCGCCTCGGCTCGGAGCTGGCGCTGTTCGGCTGTACCCTGCCGCACGCGTACGGGGGCTCGGAAGTGACACACACGGCCTACGGGCTGGCCAACCTCGAGCTGGAGTTCGGCGGCAGCGGGTGGCGCAGCCTGCTTTCGGTGCAGAGCGGGCTGGTGATGTACCCGATTTTCGAGTTCGGCTCCGAGGAGCAGCGGCGGGCGTACCTTCCCCGGCTCGCCTCGGGCGAGATTCTGGGCTGCTTCGGCCTCACCGAGCCCGGGTGCGGCTCGGACCCCGGCTCGATGCGCACCACGCTGCGGCGCAGCGGCAGCGGCTGGGTGCTGAACGGCGCCAAGGCCTGGATCACCAACGGCAGCGTCGCGGACGTGGCCGTGGTGTGGGCTCGCGACGAGTCCGGGCAGGTCAGGGGCGTGCTCGTGGAGAAGGGGGCGCCCGGCTTCACGAGCCGGGACGAGAAGCACAAGTTCTCGCTGCGGGCCTCGGTCACCTCGCACCTCGCCTTCGAGGACGTGCCGGTGCAGGAGCACCAGTTCCTGCCCGGGGCGAACGGCCTCGGAGCCGCCCTGAAGTGCCTCAACCAGGCCCGCTACGGCATTGCCTGGGGCGCCGTCGGCTCGGCCCTCTTCACCTTCTCGGAAGCGTTGCGCTACTCGCTGGAGCGGGAGCAGTTCGGCTCGCCCATCGCGGGCTTCCAGATCCAGCAGGAAAAGCTCGCCTGGATGCTCACGGAAATCCAGAAGGGGTTACTGCTGGCGCTGCGGCTGGGCCGCCTCAAGGAGGCCGGCGCGCTGCACCACGCCCACGTGTCGATGGGCAAGCGCAACAACGTCTGGATGGCCCGCGAGTGCGCCCGGATGGCCCGGGAGATGCACGGCGCCTACGGGATCTCGGGCGAGTACAACGTGTGGCGGCACATGGCGGACCTCGAGAGCGTGTACACCTACGAAGGCACCCACGATGTGCACGCCCTCGTGTTGGGGGAGGCGATCACGGGGATTTCCGCCTTCCGCACCCGGGGCGAGTGAGACGACGCACCGGTGAGGGTCGGTCCCCGCGCGCCGGGGCCCGACCCGTGGGCTCTCACCCTCCGTGGGCGCGCACGACCTCCACGAGTTCGGGGAAGTCGATGCCGAGTTCCTGGAGCTTGGAAACCGGCGGAACGCCGTCGGGGGTCCAGCCGCGCCGCTTGTAGACTGCGTCCACCAGCTTCTGGTAGCGCTCCTCGCGGTAGCGGCGGGTGATGGCGATCTTTTCCTCCACCGACAGCCCCTCGGGGTTGACGCCGATTTCTTCGCGCAACTGCGTGTCGTAGCGCTCGGCGCGCGACTCGTACTCCTCGCGCGTCACCGGGCCGACCGAGCGGTAGGGCGGGATGTCGTGCTGCCGCAGCCCCTTGCCCATGCGGATGTTGAACACGCGCTGGAAGTTGTAGACCTTCTCGGACATCGTGATGATGTCTTCCTTGGAGATCTCGCGGCCGGTGATGCCGGAGAACAGCTCGCAGTAGTTGTAGACGTGGTCGGGGACCTTGGCCGGCTCGTCGGTCTGGGCGTTGTCGGCGGGCTCGATGTCGTTCCACGGCAGCTTGCACAGCCCATTCAGCCCGAACCAGGTGCGGAAGAGCGGGAAGTAGTACAGCGCCTCGGCCTTGTCCTCGAAGGTCGGGATCTGCTTGTTGACCATGTCCATGAAGATGAGCCACGCCTCGTCGTGCTGCGGTCCCTTGTTGGTGAGGGCGTAGCCGCCCTGCTGGGCGAGCGACTCCTTGGACATGTACTGGCTGTACTCGAGGCCCTTGAGTTCCATGCCGATGTCGTGCAGGAGCTGGGGATCGCCCCAGCCGCGCTCGGCGAAGATCTGCTTCATGCGGTGCACGCCCTGCCCGGCGATCGCGCCGAACCCCTCGCCGCGAGCCATCTGGTGCAGCAGCTCCATCTGCGCCTCGGCGTTGCCCCACGTCATTTCCAGGCCGCCGGTCCGCTCCTTGTTCAGGATGCCGCGCTGGTAGCACTCCATGATGAAGGCGGTGAGGGTGCCGAAGGTGATGGTGCAAATGCCGTAAGTGTCACAGTAGAAATTGGCCTCGAGCAGCCAGTCGGGGTCGAAGATGCCGCAGTTGGCGGCGCAGCCGGCGGCGGTCTCGTACTCCGGGCCGTCGACGGTGACGATGTGCCCCTTGTACGGTCCGGTCCGGACCACGTGCCCGTCGGCGCCCTTGGCGCAGGCGAGAGAGCAGCCGTACCAGCAGCCGTCGGGGATGCCCTGGGTGAAGCGGGCGTCCCAGATCCAGGAGGCGATCTTCTCGGTGTCGGGGTGCTTGCCGAACTGGAAGTTGTGGACCGGCAGCAGGTCGTAGGCGTCCATGATCTCGATGAGGTGGGCCGTGCCCTGCCGCCGCATGTGGCACTGCTGGTCGTCGTAGTCGTGGATTTCCTTGTGCAGCTTGACGCCGACCTTCGTGATGCGGGCCATGTCGGCGGGGTGGTTCATGTCGCCCCGCACCTGCGGGCCGCGGCACACCAGCGCCTTGATCTTCTTGTCGCGGAAAACGGTGCCGATCCCGCCGCGCCCTGCCTGCTTCAGGCGCGTCGCCTTGCGCCGCACGTCGTACCAGGAAAAGTTGAGGCAGCCGATGAGGCTGTGCTCGGCGGCGGAACCGGCCGACACGATCGAGACGTTGCGGCGGTCGGCCTCGCTCTCGGCGTACTCGGCGGTGAAGATCTCGGCCGCGACGTGGCTGTCGGAAGGCTCGAGCGGCGCGGTCTCGATGCGGATCGCGCCCTTTTGCCCGTCGATGACGATGATCACGTCCTCGGATGCCTTGCCCTGGATCTCGAGGGCGTCGAATCCGGAGAACTTCATGAGGGGACCGAAGTAGCCGCCCACGTTGGAGTCGATCGGGATGCCGGTCTGGGGCGAGAGCGTGACGACCAGCGACTTGCCGGAGCCGGGGTACTGGGTGTTGCCGGCCAGCGGCCCCGGCGAGATGACGATGTCGTTTTCCGGGTCGTTCCACTTCGTCGCCGGCGTCACGGCCTGCCACAGGTACCACAGGCCGAAGCCGCGCCCGCCGATGAAGATGTCTTTCATGCGCTGGGTCACCGGCTTCTCGGTCACGGTGAGGGTCGTCAGGTCGATGTGGAGCGTGCGGTTGTTGTAGCCGAGCACCGGCAGCGACGGGGTGAACGGCACTTCCTTGAGGACGACGTGGGCCGCCTTGAGTCTGTCGACGTCGTGGGTGTACTCGGTGCGCTTGGTGTAGTCCTCGGCCATGGCGTCCTCCTTTACCTTCCGGCGGGGATGAGCGGTTCCGGCGCGGGCTTGTCGACGACCTGGAGCGCCCCGGTCGGGCAGGCCTTGACACAGGCGCCGCAGACGATGCACTTGACCGGCTCGTGCAGCCCCGCGACCGTGCGCATCGACAGCGTCGGGCAGAAGCCGGCGCACATGTAGCAGGCGACGCACGCCTTCTTGTCGAGCAGCACGACGCCTAGTTTGTTTTGCTTGAGCGCCTCGGTGGGGCATACCGCCACGCACACGCCGCACTGGTTGCAGACGTTGATGGCGAGCGTGTCGTGCTGTCCCGCGACGGGCAGCAGCCGGATCGCGGAGTACGCGACATCCTCGGTCCGGTACAGGGTCTTCGCGCACGCCACCTCGCATTCGCGCTGGCAGTGGCGCCCACCGTCACACTTCTCCAGGTCGACGTGCAGGTACCTCATCGCTCTCTCCCTGTCTCCCTGAGAGGCCCCGCCGAGGGCGGGAGCCGTCGTTCGCGGGAAGGTACCACTGCCCCCCGGCCCGGGCAAGAGCCTCGCGCCAGCAGTGTCAGCCGGCAACGCCGTCGGAGGCGCCCCGGCGCGCGGCCGAACCGCGTCCAGGGCCCTTCACGGCCTCGGCGACGTCATGGAACGCTTTGGCCAGCAGAGGGTTGAGTTTCAGGGCGCGAGCCAGTGAGGCGGCGGCCTCCTCTCGCTGGTTCCACGCCCGGTGTGGTGCAGGCGGCGCGACCGGGCGAGCCGGCCGGTTGGCGGCCTGCCGCCGGCTCGTGTACTCTGCCAGCATGCAGGGCAGCCGCGAACCGACCACGCCGAAGAACGCTTCGACCCCGGCGCGGTCCGCCATGCTCGGGCTGCTGCGCGGCTTTTCGAGCCTCAAGCACCTGGCCAGCCACCACCTCGGGGCGATCGGGCTGTGTGGCCAGGAACTCAACTTGCGAGCGGGCGGCGAGGCGTTTCACGAAGGCGAAGGCGGGGATGACGTCTTCATCGTCCTCAGCGGCTCGGCGACGGCGATCCGCCAGACGCCGCTGGGCGACCTTCTGGGCGCGGCGTTCCTGCGCGGCGACATCGACGGCGAGGTCTCGTACCTGGACGGCCAGCCGCGGTGCTGGAGCCTGCGGGCCAACGAGCCCACGACGCTGCTGCGGCTGCCGGGCGAGCAGCTCCAGGAGCTGGTGAGAGGCGAGCCCGGGCTTGGGCTCGAGCTGCTGCGCACATTCTGGAGCTCGCTGGCAGCCAAGGTCCGCTCCGCCAACCGGGTGATGAACGAGATCATGGCGCCGGGCCAGCACGCCTCACCCCCAAACCGCGGCGGCGCCGGCGTGGAGGTGGCTCTCCCCGAGTCCGCGAAGTGGTTCACGTTGCGGACGCTCGGGTTTTCCGGGGCCGAGCTGGGGTTGCTCGCGACCCAGCTGTCAGCGCATCGCTTCGAGGAAAACGCGTTCATCTTCGCGGAAGGGGAGCCGGGCGACACGCTGTACGTGATTCTCGACGGCCAGGTCCGGATCTCGCGCCGAATTCCGGGCCTTGGCGAGGAAGCGCTGGCGATTCTCGGGCGCGGCGGTGTCTTCGGGGAGATGGCCCTGGTCGACGAGAAGCCGCGCAGCGCCGACGCCATCGCCCATGGCGGCGAGTGCTCGCTGCTCGCCATCAACCGTGTCGACCTCGCCCGGGCGGCCGCCTCCGACCCCGCGTCGATGCTCGGTTTCTTCGCCCTCATGTGTCAGGTTCTCTGCCGCCGTCTGCGTGCCATGACCGAGCAGCTGGTCGCCTGGCGGATCATGGCGGGGTTCGGGTAGATGGCAGGTTCCCGTCAAAGTCGCGGGGGTCTGGGGAGTGGGAGGGTTCGGGCATGTGAGGGGGTGGCAGTCTGGCGGGTCTTTGTGGGTGGAGAGGGTGGAATTGGGGGTGAGCAGGCAGAGCGTGGCC
>Ga0209506_1000016_pt1 | contig 212884 bp, 179 predicted proteins | sample AD_JPNHG2_MetaG_FD_184409 | JGI IMG/M metagenome (GOLD analysis project Ga0209506, IMG submission 184409) | Active sludge microbial communities of municipal wastewater-treating anaerobic digesters from Japan - AD_JPNHG2_MetaG (SPAdes) (version 2) | ecosystem: Engineered > Bioreactor >...
GACGCACGCTTGGGAGAAACGTCGTGACACAGCCAGGGTGAAAGTCAACTGGCAGTTCACCACGGCAGATGCCCGAACGAAGCTCAAGAGGCTCTATCCCTCACTCGATGAGTAACGGAGCACTAGTCGATCGGGAGCCTCGGCATGCCCGCCGGTTCTCCGTCAAAAAACCTCTGCGGCGCAGTCCAGGTTTGCGGCTTGGAAAGGTCGTCGGTGGTGGAATACGCCGGCGGCTGTGTCTGGTAGACCAGATACCACTTTCTATGCGGCGTGAAATAGAACACGTGTGGTGCGCACTTGTACCCCCTCAAATTGGGATTCTGATCGAGGAAGTGCAGCTTGGCGTTGGGGGCGTCGGACCAGTCCTTGAAGCTCAGGTACACCATGTTCCAGGTCCTGGCGGACGTCGAGTAAACGGTCGCGTAGATGTGCCACAGGTCGTTGTAACGGACGACCGTCGGGTCTTTAACGGACACGATCGTGTGGTTGGTGTCGGAGACCGGCCTGACCAGCACGCCGCTGGATGTCCATTTGAGAGGCGTAGCAAAGGGCAGCTTGGGAATGTCCGCGATGGCTGTCGCCGTCGCAGCAGGTTGGGCGGCCGTCTGGGTCGCAGAAGCGAGAGGAATACCGCCGGATAGCAGCATCACGGCGGCGGACCACAAGAGAATGGATTTCTTCATAAACAAGTCTCCTTATTGTGCCGGGAATTCGTAGATGTTGACGCTGAAAGGGGCGAACGTCGGGCTCGTGGGGATGGCATCCAGCATCTGTTCTTCGATCGTGACGCCCGGTTCCTGGCCGACAACCACGGTCGCGGCCAGGCTCTGCGGGGCCATGCGCCGAAGAGTGCCTTCGCCGGAGAGCGCGGCGCCGCGGATCTGGAGGCGCAGAGTCTGGGGAGATTCGGTCGGGTTGATGACGGCGACGGTCAGGGCTCTGCGGTCGGCTGTCCAGGCCGCGGCCACGTCCAGCGGGAAGGTGTCGCTGCCGGCGTGGACGACGGGCTGTTCGCCGCCGGGCGGGTCCTTGGGCTTGGGCTGCGGGGAGTTGCCTGAAGTCTCCACGGGAATGGTGCCATAGTGGTCGCGATAGAACTTGAAGAGCATGCCGACGGGACTGAGGACGGCCTGGTCACCGGCGGCGTGATACGTGGCAGTAACGAAGGTCAGCGTGGCAAGCTGATAGAGATCGGAATGGCGGAACATCTCGTGGAAATTCCAGGCATAGGCGGGAACAACCTTATAATTGCCTCCGCCACGACCACCGGCATAGGCATATTCATCCAGCGCAATCGGGATCGGTTTGTTCTTCAGCGCGGGAATGCGATTCAAGTATTCCTGGTACTCTTCGTACTTGATGCGGATGTGGTTGGCGGGCCGCCGCATCCAGTCCACCAGAGGTTCATTCGGGTCATTGGGCACCTGCTTGGCCAGCGAGAGATCGAAGTGGGAATCATAGTTGTAGTAGTGCTCGCTGATCATGTCCATGTTGTCCAGGCAATGGAGGAACAGGGCGCCCGTCCAGTCGGCCGGCCCAAGGTAATCGGGAATCAGCTTGTCCCCTAGTTTCAGGGATTGCTTGGAACCGGTCATCGTGTCGGGCATGGCGCCGCTGGCGATCAGGATGATGGTGGGATCGACTTTGCGCATGGCCTTGGCAAACAGGTTGTGCTTGACCAGGTACTGCGCCAGGGGCATATAGCCGAACTGCCAGTCACCCCACATTTCGTTCCCGATGTTCCAGAACTTGACCCGATAAGGCTCCGGGTGGCCGTTGGCGGCGCGCATCGCGCCCATGCGGGTGGTGACGGAGCCGTTGGCGTATTCGACGTATTCGGCGGCCGAGCGGGCCTCGCCGAAGCCGGAATTGACGGTGATGTAGGGTTCGACCTCCACTAGCCGGCACAGCGTCATGAATTCGTCGGTGCCGACATCGTTGGACTGCAGAGCGTTCCAGACGGGGTCCCACGTGGGCGGACGCCGATCCGGATCGCCGATGGCGTCGCGCCAGTCGTGGGCGGAGACAAAGTTGCCGCCGGGCCAGCGATAGAGGCCGGAGCGAAGGGATTTCAGCACGGCGATGACTTCGCGCCTCCAGCCCTGGACATTGTCGGCGGGCATCAGCGAGACGGCCCCAATGTGCAGGGCACCGGGGCCGGTGGCGGTGATTTCGAGTTGGCCGTCCGTAGCGTCGACCGGGCACCTGAATGCAAGCGGGAACGTGGCGTAGGTGGGGGTGAGACTATCGAAGGTGATGGATTGACGGTCGGCGGTGTCCGTCCCCCAAATCAGGCTGATGGTGACCTGGACAGCCGGGTCGCCGGCAAGGACGATGCGGCCGGCATAATCCTTATCCTTTATGAGTGCCAAGCCCGCCTGACGGATGCCGCGGGGTTCCGTGGGACTGAGTGTAACCATAGGCGAGTGGTCGCCGGCATAGGCATACTGGGTGTCCATGGTGACGAATTCGGCCGCGCCGATGGGCGTCCACCGCCGAGGTGCACCGCCAAAACGGCCGCGGCCGCTTCGACCGCCGGCAGGGCTGGGCTGGACCGCATCCGTAGCGACGATCGGGTGGTAGAACTTGCGGTCGTCGATCATCTCGGCCCACATGCTGCGGTACACCAGGCTGCCGGCGTGCTCGATGAACATGCCGTAGAGGTTGGGATTGATCGGAGCGAACGTCTTGCCGGCGTCTATGACGGCATGAACAGGCGTGGAGACGGTGGTGGCGGCGGGAATCGGCGTCGCGGCGTACAGAGCCCACGCGCCGGCGGCGAGGATTGCCACAGCTTCGGTAAGGCGTGAGGTCGATTGTGGGGCGTTCATAGCGTCTCCTTGCTCAGTGTATACCGGGACCTGGCTGCGCAGCGGGCAGAGACCCCGCCGGTTTGCCGAAGATGGTGAACTCGATAATCCCCAGCGGTATGGCCCGCGGCCAGTTCGTCATGGTCAGTCGAACAAAGCGGCACTTCACCGGCGGTATCTCCTCGAAGATCGTATCTCGCGATATGGCATTCGTGGTCTGGTCAAGAGCCGTCGTGTACGTCTGCCCATCCAATGACGCTTCAATCTTGTACTGATATGCGTTGGTCGCAGACGGCTCCGAAGCCGTGGTTGTTGCAGGTGCGCTTTCCGCGGCCGGGGTGCGGCCGCGCCTACCGCCAAAGCCGCGCCCGCCATTGAACATCAGGCGGACGGAGTCAATTGTGAACAACTGCACAGCATCGAACCGGGTCGCTGGGGACAGCTCGATTGTCAGGCTCGGCTCCGTATCAGTCGTGGCAGGTTCCCACCAGGTGCCACTCGAATCGTCCACGGCATAGGCGGCATCGCGACCCGACTGCTCCGAGGAGAACCGGGAAAGCGCGTTCATCGCGCGGACCTTGTTGATGGTCAGCGGAATCGACCCGCTGTCACCCCGGGTGGGGTCATCGACCGTGTTGGGAGCCCATTGCGGGGTGTCGGTGACCTTCACCGCCATGTTGCCGTCCCCGTCGAAGGTGATCCGATCCATCCCGACGCGGCGTCCTCCCGGCGGGTTCGACAGAACGATCGTGTAGAACTGCCACAAATTCCCGTCGGGTCCCTCCACGATGCTGCCATGCGCGGGTCCGATCCACGCCACATCGGCATACTCGTTCCTCTCGCCGTAACGTTCCCAGACGTGGTTGCTGTTGAACGCGAAGAGATGCCGAGGCAGGCCGGCAAATCGCGTGAGGTCGTTGGGGTCGAGCGGTACGACGAAGATTCCGTCGATCCCGCGGCCGGGAAAGTAAAGATACGGCTTGTTGTCATCGTCGATGTAAATGTCCATGTCGAACGGACCGCGCCATCCACCGGCCCCGAAGCAGACAGCAAAGGGCAAAAGGCAAATATCAAAATGGCGGAATCCGCCTTCGGCGGATGACTTCCTCATGTTTGCATTTTGCTGTTTGATCTTTGCTCTGACTCGTCCGGCATGCCCGAGGTGTGCCGACTGTCATACAAGCCTCCCAAAGGGTGAGCAGTTATTCCAGGAACGGATCGCCGAAGAAGACCCAGGAATAGTCCGCGCGACCGGTGCAGGTGGCGACCAAGGTCAGGAATCGGGTCCGCGCGGGAATCGGCACGTCCACCTTCTCGACAACGTTCCGTTCCTCAGGATAGTGCAGGTGAAGGCGAACGACGCCATCCAGGAGAATCCAGACATCGGCGGCGCTGAATGGAGCTTGCGGCAAGTCCTTGGGAATACCGCACACGGCGGTGAACCGGGCGATCTGAATACCCGGATGGTCCTGGCGAATCTCATCCAAGTCGAAGGTAATGCCTGCGTTGGGATGGAGGGTCAAAGCCGGATGCGTGGATGTGCCAAGACAGATGCCGTTGAGCCGCGCCGTATAGGTCCGTCGACTTGGGATGTCGAAGAACATGCCGCTGTTGGCCGGACCGCCATAGTAGCTCCCCATCGTCCGAGGACACTCGGCGAAGATCAATCCGGTGGAACTGATCACGACCGGGCCCAGGGCCCCGTTGGGCACAAAAACGCCGTCAATGCCACGCACCTGCGGCGACGGCCGGAACTCGTTTCGTCGGGCAAGCCGAATCGTCGTAGCCGGCCCCTTGAATGCCTGGCCGGTCCCCAGGTCGATACCCCGATTCAACGTGCCGTTGCCGCGGCCGTTGCCTCCGCCCACGAGGTCCGCGAGGTTCAGTCTTCTTACCGGCTCGGAATTCTGGCTGAAGGACGGCAACTGAAGGACGAAGTAATCCGGTCGAGCGGCCAGCCCACCTCGAATAGCGCTTCCCGTTGCGTCCACTGCTGCGGCCTGCCCCTCATTCACAACGAGCGACATCGCCCGACCCGATCGGTTCGGATCGAGGACCACGCTGATCCGGCCCTTGAGAACGTGGGCCTCGGTGCTACCATCGGAACGGGCAATCACCCCGAATTCCGTGCCTAGGTCTGTGATAAGGGCCGTGGAGGTTCGCACGAGAAACCCCGCAGCCTGAGGAACGACCGCTGCGGCAAGCCTGCCGTTTCTCAGGACCACTTCCCCGACGCTCGTCAGCTCGACCTGACAAGGCGCTTCAAGCAGAAGACTCGTCCCGTGGTCCAGATCGAACTGCGCCACACCCTCGCGCAGATCGTAGCGACCGACGTGCAGGGCTTCGCCCGGGCGAGGACGAATCCCTCGCCACTGGGCCTCATACGCCCCGGCTAATATGCCGATCGCCGGGCCTTGCGCCTTGTGGCGGAGCAGGCAGAAAAACGCCAGAACCAGGGCTCCCAGCACCAGAACCGCCGCGACCGAACGGACGTGCCGCCCCAGGCGTCTGGGACCGCCTTGACCCGTTCCTCCGGAGACCGCTCGGATCAGATCCGACTTCGAAAGCTCCCCGGTCACCTGGCTGGATCGCCGCAGGACGGCAGAAACCAGCAAACTGTCGATGTAGTAGTCCCGCACACGGGGGTCCTCACGCACGGCCTTCGCCAGACGCTGCATCTCGTCGGGCTCGATCTGATCGTCCAGCAGACGCTGCACCAGATCGTCCATGTCCGGAAAGGGAGGCGTACTCATGCCGGACCGCTCCCTTCCGCCAGCGTCCTGCGCATGCATCGCAGCAGCACGCTGTTGATCTGGCCGAGAATGTGGTAGACGTGACGGCGGGAAACCTTCAGGTAGGAAGCGATCTCCTTGATCGGGGTGTTGTGCTCATAGCGCATCTTGAGGATTCGCTTGGCCCGATCGTCCAGGAGGGCCTGGCACTTGCGCAGGGCCTCGATGCGCACGGCCATTTCGTCCTGGACGGCGGGCATGTGGTCGATCAACGCCTCGAACAGCGAGTCCTCCATCAGAACTCGTTTGCGGCGGGCCAGGTTTCGGCGGTACTCCAAGATCTGATACCGCATGATTTGGATGCCCCACGCCGCGAAATTGGTACCGGGCTGGAATTGATCAAACTTCCGCCACATCACGGTCGTGCCATCCTGGAACAAGTCATCGGCGTCATTGACGTTGGGCACCAGGGTCAGGATGTAGGCGTAGATCTCCTGCTGATGCCGTACAAACAGCCCCAGGAAGTCCAGTGTGCGTTTGTCCTGACCCATAACCAATCCACGCCGTCTTGGGTTGCTTTCTTCGTATCTTATCACCGGCACAGGCCGCGGGGCGAGAGATCAAAAATGCCAAAAGAATGAGAAAATCTCATTCGGGTTCCCTTTTTTCATCTCACTGCTGGCCTTTTCAGGCGGTGTTATGAAGATAGCGTCCGCTGGATGGTGGCAGTCTGTTGTTGACGCAGCGACGGGATCTGCGAGAATTTGCTCGACTTCTACTGACGGACTGAAGGAGAAGGACTATGAGACGCAACCTGATTGCACTGCTGTCGATGCTCACGTTGTCAGGTTTCCTGTGTCGGGCGCAGGCGAATCCGCCGGCGGACGCCAACGATTGGAGACCCTCGTCCCTCAATCAGCCGGGAAGGCAGTATCCCCAGGTCACCTCGGACGGCCGGGTCCGCACCAGGATCTCCGCACCCCAGGCCCAGAAGGTCGAGCTCGACATCGGAGGCAGAAAGTACCCCCTGACCAAGGGCGACGACGGCGCCTGGACCGGCGGCGAATCGCAGCCCCAGGACGAAGGCTTCCATTACTACCAGATCTGGATCGACGGAGCGGCGGTTCCCGATCCCGGCAGCCTGTACTTCTACGGCGCCGGCCGCTGGGGTAGCGGCGTGGAATGTCCCGCCAGGGATCAGGACTTCTACGCCCTCAAGGACGTCCCGCACGGACAACTGCGACAGATTCTCTTTCCCTCGAAGAGCACAAACACCTCTCGCCGCGCTTTCGTCTACACGCCGCCGGACTACGACAAGGACACGTCCGTCCGCTATCCCGTGCTGTATCTTCAGCACGGCTGGGGCGAGGATGAGACCGGCTGGGGTGCCCAGGGCTGCGCCAATCTGATCATGGACAACCTGATCGCCGAAGGGAAGACCAGGCCTTTCCTCATCGTGATGACCTACGGCATGACCAACGAAATCCGGTTCGGCGGCCTCAGGGATTTCGATATCGGTCCCTTCCAGACGGTTCTCATCGATGAGCTGATCCCCTACATCGATACCCACTTCCGCACACTGGCGGATCAGCCCCATCGCGCCATGGCAGGCCTTTCCATGGGCGGAATGGAGACCAGGCAGATCACCCTGAAGAACCTCGACAAGTTCTCCCACATCGGACTGTTCAGCGGCGGCAGTATCTCCCCGGCCGATATCGACAACACACCCGGCTTCAGAGAAAAGGTCAAGCTGGTGTTCGTCAGCTATGGCAGCCGCGAACTCGAGAACCGCAGAGGCGGCGGTCGCGGCCCCTTCGGCGGCGACCCCAAGGCGAACGCCGAGGCGTTGAAGCAGGCCGGAATCAACAGTGTCTTCTATGTCTCTCCCAATACCGCCCACGAGTGGCAGTCCTGGCGACGCAGCCTGTATGAGTTCGCTCAACTGCTGTTCAAAGAAGACTCATCCGCCCGTCCCACTGGGCCTGCAGCGACCCGGCCGCGAGCCACCAGGAGCCAGGGACCAGGCGGATTCGGCGGCTCGATCGAACTGGGACCGGATGACAAGCCCGCCTTCGACAACCCGCCCGCCGGATTCAATGCCAGACGGGACAACATCCCCCACGGCGAGCTGACCATGGTCGAGTATGACTCCAAGACGGTCGGCACGCGCCGAAAGATGCTCGTTTACACGCCGCCGGGTTATTCCGCCGACCGCAAGTACCCCGTGCTCTATCTGCTGCACGGCATCGGCGGTGACGAGACGGAATGGCAGCGTCTTTGCCACCCGGAGAACATCCTCGACAACCTGCTGGCCGACGGCAAGATCCAACCGATGATCGTGGTCATGCCCAACGGCCGGGCACAGGTCAACGACCGCGCCGAGGGGAACGTCTTCGCCACCGCCCCGGCCTTCGCCAATTTCGAGAACGATCTGCTCAAAGACGTGATCCCGGCCATTGAGGCCAGGTACTCCGTGCACGCCAACCGCGAGAACAGGGCCTTGGCGGGACTATCGATGGGCGGCGGGCAGGCCTTGAACTTCGGCCTCGGTCACCTCGACGTTTTCGCCTGGGTCGGCGGATTCTCCTCGGCCCCCAACACCAAACCTGCCGCCGAACTCGTGCCGGACCCGGCAGCCGCCCGGGAGAAACTGAAGCTGCTCTGGCTGGCCTGCGGCAATAAGGACGGCCTGATCCGCATCAGTCAGGCTGTGCACACCTACCTCAAAGAAAACAACGTGCCGCACGTCTGGCACGTCGACTCCCATGGCCACGACGCCACCGAATGGGCCAACAATCTGTATCTCTTCGCCCAGCACATCTTCAAGTGAAGGAATGAAGGAGAAAGATCATGACACGGCATCTTACCGAGTTGGCATTGTTGTTCACTCTCTCAGGTTCCCTGTGTTGGGCGCAGGCGAATCCGCCGGCGGACACCAACGATTGGAGACCCTCGTCCCTCAATCAGCCGGGAAGGCAGTATCCCCAGGTCACCTCGGACGGCCGGGTCCGCACCAGGATCTCCGCGCCTCAGGCCCAGAAGGTCGAGCTCGACATCGGAGGCAGAAAGTACCCCCTGACCAAGGGCGACGACGGCGTCTGGACCGGCGGCGAATCGCAGCCCCAGGACGAAGGCTTCCATTACTACCAGATCTGGATCGACGGAGCGGCGGTTCCCGATCCCGGCAGCCTGTACTTCTACGGCGCCGGCCGCTGGGGCAGCGGCGTGGAATGTCCCGCCAAGGATCAGGACTTCTATGCCCTCAAGGACGTCCCCCACGGCCAGATCCGCCAGAATCTCTATTACTCCAAGGTCAACAACATCATCCGTCGCTGCTTCGTCTACACGCCGCCGGACTACGACAAGGACACCTCCGTCCGCTATCCCGTGCTGTACCTCCAACACGGGGGCGGTGAAGACGAGACCGGCTGGCCCAATCAGGGCAAGACCAACCTGATCATGGACAACCTGATCGCCGAGGGCAAGGCCAGACCCTTCATCATTGTGATGGACAACGGCACGTGGAGCATGCCGGGCCGGGACCGTCCGCCCGCCCGCGGCCAGGGCGGTACATGGCCCCCGACCGGCTGGGCCGACAACTTCAAGAAGACCCTCCTGGAAGACATCATCCCCATGATCGACGCCACTTACCGCACGCTGGCGGACCAACCGCACCGGGCTATGGCCGGACTGTCCATGGGCGGCATGCAAACCAGAGTGATTACCCTGGCCAGCCCTGACACGTTCTCCCACGTCGGTATCTTCAGCGGCGGCAGCATCTCCCCGGATGATGTCGACAATTCGCCCGGTTTCAAGGAGAAGGTCAAACTGGTGTTCGTCAGCTATGGCAGCCGCGAACTCGAGAACCGCAGAGGCGGCGGTCGCGGCCCCTTCGGCGGCGACCCCAAGGCGAACGCCGAGGCGTTGAAGCAGGCCGGAATCAACAGTGTCTTCTATGTCTCTCCCAATACCGCCCACGAGTGGCAGTCCTGGCGACGCAGCCTGTATGAGTTCGCACAGCTCTTGTTCAAGGATGACACGGGCGGCTCGCGCGCATCTGCTGCCGCCCAGGCCGAACCCGCTGCCAAGAAGTTCGTGCTGCGGGTCGACTGCGGCGCCTATGAACCGTTCGAGGACAAGTTCGGCAATGTCTGGGCCGCGGACCAGGAGCTGGGCACAGGCAAGACCTGGGGCGCGGACGACGGCCTGACCATCGACCGCCCGGAAGTGGGGATCACGGGCACGGAGATCCCGCGGATCTACGAGACCGAGCGATACAGCATGGAGGCGTACAAGTTCACGGTGCCCAACGGCAAGTATACCGTGCGTCTGCATTTTGCCGAGACCTTCGAGGGCATCATGGGACCGGGCGAGAGGGTCTTCTCCGTCAGCGTGCCGGGCCATGAGGTGCTGCAGGACCTCGACCTGTTCAAGACCGTCGGGCCGCTCAAGCCACTGGTCAAGGAGTACAAAGGCGTGTCCGTGGAGAACGGCCAGTTGGTGATCGGCTTTATGCCGAACATCGAGAACCCGCAGATCTGCGGCATCGAAATCCTGGCCGAGTGATAGGTCGTCATGCCGTTGCGCGAGCGGATACCGCCGCGTCATCGCCGCACAGACGATCCCATACGCACCCGGTGAAACCGATGGTCAGTTTGCGCCGCCGTAGTGGATAGCGGGGTAGGCACCGGGCATGACCTTGTCCCGTTTGGGCCAGCCGAGCTGTTGCCGCACCTCGTCCGGCATCGGGGCGGCGGAGGCGGGCATGGAGAGATCCAGAATCAACTCGTACCGTCTCAGCTCCGGGCTTTGGAAGAGCTCGCCCAATGAACCCGTAAGAACCTTGCTGTGGGCTTCGAACGGCTGGCAGAGCTTCTGGAACTCTGCCAGCGTTTTGAACTCGGCCATGCCACCGCTGCCCGGCACGGGGCTCCAGACCAGCAGGGGTGAAGGATCGGCGGAGTCGCTTCGCACGTACACGTTGCCGTCAAGCTGTGTGGCCTGTGGCTGGGTGAGCTTGCCGGCCAGGGCCCGGCTCTGCTCGAAGCGCAACAGCGGCTTGGAGAACCGCGCCGACGCCACCAACAGGTTGCCGCAGAAGACGTGCCCCTCGCGGTGGTCCACGTCCGGACCCGTGGCGGGATGCCAGCCGAAATGGTCGCCCGTCGCACTTCGCTCGTTCCGCTCGAACGAGACGACGCTGTCGATCAGGGTGTTGTGCCAGACGCGGACGCCGGCGCTGTTGAGGACGCGGATGCCCTTGTCACAGTTCACAAAGACGTTGCCCGCGCAGATCGCGCCCCTGGAGATCTCGAAGAAGAAGCCGTCCAGACAGTCCTGGACCCAGTTGTTGACGAAGACGCCGTCACGATTGCCCACGTCATACCAGACCCCGTTGGAGTTCGGGTTGTCCATCACCAGGTTGTCCCGGCAGGTGACGCGGTGGCTCTGGTTGAATATTTTCACGGCGGCCGGGTAGTAACCGGTGAGATTCTCGACGTTGTTGCGCCGGAAGATGTTCTTCTCCAGCAACACGTCGGAAGAGCCGATCACGTACACACCCTCGGTACTCGTGTCGCTGAAGAGCGACTGGCGGATGGTCAGGCCGTCGCCGCGGAAGTAGCCGGCCACACGCGAGCAGAAGGAGATCGTCACGTTCTCGAGCGTCGTGCCGGTGACCTCCTTGCCGTAGGTGGCGGGGTCGGCCGGTCCAAGCGGCTCATCGGTCGGCTCATCGTCGGGACCGAAGCTCCGCTTTCCCTCGATCTCGAGGGCCAACCGTGCGTACTGGCTGAACGTGATCCCACGGATCACCGGTCCCTTGTGGTCGTTGCTCTTGCCGTGGACCGGTGCCGTCGTGCGAATCAGTGCCCCGTCGAAGGCTGTGATCTCGACAAGCCGGTTCGTCGGATCGACACCGATGTAGACGTATCCCTTCTCGTAGTCGATGTAGTACGAGTGGCTGTCGAGCTCGCCCTCCCATCCGGCGGACCTCAGCATCTCGCCGTCAACGAAAACCATGTCGTTGTTGAAGCGGTGCAGCGGCGTGCGCATGCCTTCCCGGTCCCGCTGCCACCAGCCGAGCGGAGCAGCCGGAAAGAGTGTCTTCCATGACGTCCGCCAGACGTTGTCGCGCAGGGCCCTCCACTCGGTTGCCACGCGCGTGCCTTTGAGCACGGGTCGCTCGCCCGCGTAGGGCTGCATCGTGATCCCCTGGTTGAACCTCAGGCCGCCCGTGCGGTACGTGCCGCCACGAAGGATGATCGCGTCGCCCGTCACCACCCTGGAGATGGCCGTCGAAAGGGTCGTGGGCTGCTCCAGGCTCGTCCCGTCCGCCTCCTCCCTGCCGTCCGGGGCAACGTAATAGACATGGCTGGCCTTGGCGGGCACCTCATAGCTCTGCTGAATCGGGCCGTAGGGGCCGCCCGAGGGTTGTGCCTGTACGCACAATCCCGCAAGCACCAGGGCGGTAAAGGTACAGACGAGCCAGGCGGAGTGATGTCTTTGTCTCGGGCGACGGTCCATCTCAAGCTCCTTGTCATTGTCTATGACCATCATCGGCCAGAACCTGTGGTCGCCATGATACCGCCAACGGACCTTCTCTGGAAAGCTCCGAGCCAAGGGTCTCTGGAGCTACAGCGACTCACGGCTGAAGGTCATCGACAACTTCGGCCGGGATTTCGGCTTGATCTTGACGCGGGCGGCCATCCGCTGCGGTGAGTTCCACGACCTCAGGCGGACGGCCATCTGCAATTGGTTCGCCCAGGGTCTCAGTGAGTACGAGATCATGAAGCTCGCTGGCCACGCCGACTTCAAGACGACCCACAGGTTCTATCTTCGCGTCCGGGACGACCTGATGGACCGGGCAAGGCAGGCGAGTAGCCGGGCCTTGAACGGGAATTTGGCGCGCGCCCCTATTTTCGCCCACCAACGAAAAAGGGCCGACAACCCTAAGCAGTTGTCAGCCCAACACTTATATCAATGGGCAGGGCGGGAGTTGAACCCGCGACACACGGATTTTCAGTCCGTTGCTCTACCAACTGAGCTACCTGCCCGAAGACGGTGTCCGAAAGCCGTAGTTTATCACATCATTTGGCTCATGCAAAGGTTTTTATAGCCTCTCGGGCCACTTTCTTGCGAGGCAAAGCCCGGCGAGACCCCGCTCTGCGGTCCGCAACGCTGGCGGCCCGCCGGAGCACTCCGAAACCTATCCCTCCGAGACATCGGCCTTGGGCGTAAAGAACACCAGCGAGATCAGCACCAACCCGGCCCCGGCCAGGAACAAAGCCATCCGATGCCTCGGCTCGCTGCACCGCTGAAGCCACTTCGGAATAGCCGCACCATCTGTCCGCTGGCCGCTCTCGTCCATCAGCGCCCGGCGCGCCACTGCCAGTTCCCGGGCTCTTGCTCTTGGGTAGACCGCGTTCTGATCCTCGGGCAACGTGCCCAGCGTGGCCGGCGCAATACGCCTGAGCAGGTTCGGATCGTCCTGAAGCTCCTTAAGCAACGCATCGTACTCGTCATTAAGCGATCGGAGTCGATCCAACGACAGGTGAGCATCTCTGACAAGCTGTTCGTTTCGCCAATAGAGGATCAGGTCGTCGCACAGGGCTGCTCCTCCAAGGGCACCAGCGCCCACACTGAAGAAGGCCACAAAGAGCAGGAAGTGGACAATCTTTTGACTCTGCATAGGCCGCAGTCAAAATTACGGCAGGCGTGGTCCTTCTCCATGTCGCGGAGAGAACCACACCTGCCGATCTTGTCTCTGAACCCGCTGTTCCACCGGAGCTTCACACTGAAGTGTCCGGTCTTACTGGGTTTATCGGCCACGCGCCCGGTCCGGCTGAAATGTTTCGCCCGGACCGGGTACGTCGCCGTTCTGCGCCTACACCGGGTAAACGGGCAACTGGGCCCGCAGCAGCTCGTAGATGGTCTTGCCGCTCCTGACGCATTCGCCCGCTGTCTGTCGGTACTGCGTCGTGAGCTGGTCGAAGTCCAGCTTCTTGAGCTCGGCCAGGCTCTTCTTGCCGCCGTTGGCCACAATGAACTTCGCCATGGTGTCGGTGGCGATGTCGCGTGTGAGCTGCCACAGTTCACGACCTTCTGCCGCCGCCACCGCCCGGCCCAGCGCCAACGACATCGACAGGATAGCATTCATGCCCAGTACGCCTTTGCGTTGCATGGCGTGGATCTTCTCTTCCTTCGAGGCATTCTTGCCGATGCGCCCGGCGGCAATCGCCTGCTCCAACTCCAGAGCGAGGAGCTGGCGGTCGGTGTCGAGCAGAGAGCCCAACGAACCGACACGCTTGCCGACGAAGGCCTTGGCGAGCACCGTTTCAATGTGCTGGACGGCGTCCATGCAACCCTTGCCATCGTACCGGCGGGATTTTCTCCAGAGGGCCAGAAGGTTCTCATCGTTCTTGGCCCGCACGGCATCAAACTTGACATCCTTCTTAAAGCGGAAGGTACCGTCGCCGGCGTCCTTGAACAGGTCGGGATACTTCTTGGTGCTCTCGCACGGCTCGATGATGCTGTCCACATAGTGGATGGCTTCGTCCTCGCCGGCGGAGGTACCCAGAGGCGTCGAACCCTTGAAGCGAATGATGCCGCTCCTGCCGAGGAAGAGCGTGGCGGCCGCCGACGGGATACCGGCGTTGGTCGCCTCCTCGGTGCCGCTGACCGCCTCGATCGCCAGCATCTTCATCAGCAGGCTCGTCAGATCGATATCGGCCGCCTTCGGAGAGATTGTGGCGTCGTCTCGGCCCGTGAGGGTCTTGACCAATTCCTTGACGCTCGCCTCGATTTCCTTGCGTTCCTGGGCCGTGGTCTCGCGCTGCGCGGCGCGGGCCAGGGCGAGAATCTCCATCATACGGCCGTATTTCTGGAGCCGTTCGGTGTTGGCACCACCGCCGCACTTGACGCCCAACGCGTTCATCGCGGCGCCGATCTCGGCCTCGAACGGATCGTTCGGGCTCTTGGATCGGTGGGAAATCACCAGTTCGGCGCCATAGGCCAGCGAGGTCAGCATGGCCAGCACGGTCTCGGTCAGAGTCCCGATCTGATTGGCTTTGATCAGCGAAGCGTTGATTTCGCCGTTCTTGGCGCACTTCTCGATGTTCGAGTCCTTGGTGGTAACCAGGTCGTCGCCGATGATGAAGATCTTGTCGCCAAGATCTTTCATTATATTCTTCCAGCCCTGGTGGTCGCGCTCGCCGAAGCCGTCCTCGATGGACAGAATCGGGATACCCGCCTGCATCGCCTCTTTGTAGAGGTCGAGGATCTGGTCGCGGCTCATTTCGACCTTGTCCTTATCGCGCCAGAAGCGGTACATGCCGACGGAATCGGGCTCGCCTCGCTCCTCGCGATAGGCGTTTTCGAGCTCGGAGCAGGCGGGGTCCAGAGCGATGGCGACATCGACACCGGGCACGTACTCGCAATCGAGAATGGCCTGCTTCATGAAACGCCACATTCTCTGCTCGGGCACCTTGTCGCCCGGCTCCTTATCGATATAGGGAGCGATACCGCCTTCGAGACCGACGCCCATCACCTTGGCGCCGGGGGCCGCTTCGATGATCTCCTTGAGGCGGTACTGGAGTTTCACCGTCATTTCCTGGGCGTCTTCGTAGGTCTTCGGGGAAAGCGGCATGAACATGCTTTCCTGCATGGAGATGTTGCTTTCGGGATACTCTTTCTCGGTGTGCCGGCCACCCATAGCGCAGTTTCGGAACTGCCACGGGGCCGCGACGCGGCTGCCGTCCTTCAGCGAAACCGACTGCATACGCGTGGTCAGCAGTCTCTGCTTGAGAGCAGCGACTTGCACCATCCAGCTCTCCTTCGAGGCGGCGGCAGCAGCGCGAGCGGCCTGCTCGGCGGCGACCTTCTCGCGTGTGCGGAACTCTCTCAGCTTGCCGGGGTCGGCCAGGAATCTGTCGAGCAGACCAACCACACCGGGGGCCAGGAAGAACCGCCCGATATAGATCATCCAATCCTGCTTTGCCCACAATCCCACGATGATGAAGAAGGCGGCGATTGGCAGGAAGATGGTGGCTAACCACTGGCTCCAGACCGGCGCCGAGGCAGCGACGGCCAAGTTGTACGGCGCGTCGGGTGCGAAGTTGCCGTTCTCTTTCCGGACACCGTAGAACTTGCCCCATGGGATCAGAAGGAACATCTGGGCGTAGTAGGCAAACTTGTTGCCGCTCGCGAGGGCGGCATCGGCCTTCTCCTGCGAATCCTTGTTCAGAGCCGTCAGCTTGGCGGCGGTCAGAAAATGGCCCATCTCATGGATCGCGATGGCGATGTGCCACGACAGATACAGAATGGCCAGTGAGATCCACAGCTCCATGTGTGCCGGCGAGAACATGAACTTCAGCACGACATACTTGATATTCTCGCCCGCAGCGGCTCGCGTGGTGAGCTCCGCCGCCGGAAGGCTCAGTACCGACGAAATAAAGGCGGCGTGGAACGAGACCAGCTTGTGGTTGGCGATGACCCAGCCACGTTCCAGGTAGCCGGCGGGATTGACCTGGACGCCGGGCGTCTCCGTCGCGCGTCCGCGCCTGCGATTGCCCAGTTTCGCTATCAGTTTCTTCAATTGGACCATTTCGTTGCTTCTCCTTTTCCGTTATTTCTTCATCGAGACCTGCCGGCTGGCCGCCGAGAAGGCTCATGGGTTGCTCCTGCCGGGCTTTCCACCGGAGGCCGCCCGATCGGCGCGGTCACCGTCCGTGCTTATCCCGGCTTGGGAAATGCAAGAAAATACAACCTCTATGGGGAGACGTCAAGAATAGATTCCACAAGTTTCGGTTCATATTGAGAGCGTCCATGGCCATCGGCGGGTCTGCGAGCGGCTATTTTGGAAATTCTTCGCACAAATCCGTAACACGACGGCTTCCGTTGCGTCTGTAGTGGTAGAGGCGCCGGGTATCGAAGTGAGGGCTTCGCTGCCCGCAGTGGAAAGCGATCGGCCGGATAGAACCGCCCGACGGACTATCTGCCCGCACATTTCTTTCTGTTGTTTCTTGTGACAGGGCCGATTCGGCGGAGGATCGGCCTTTTCTATTGCCCGCGTCGCCGGCCGGGCCTATTATAGTCAGTCTATGAGGATACCGTTGACCAGGTATGGATGGCCCCAGGTGGTTGTCTACCCCGTTCTCATGGTCGTGGCCATGCTGGCGGTTGCCCTGGGAGGGGCGGCGCACACCCCTTTGTGGGCTGTCTTCGCAACGGAGGCTCTCCTGGCGGTCGTCCTGGTTTGGGCGCTGATGTTTTTTCGGGATCCTCGACGAGAGGCGCCAGGGGACGAGACGCTGTTTGTCGCTCCGGCCGACGGCAGGGTAACGGATATCGAACAGATGGCGCACAGTGAGTTCCTCGACGGACCCGCTGTGCGGATCGGGATCTTCCTGAGCATCTTCGACGTCCATATCAACCGCTGTCCGTGCAGCGCCAGGGTCGAGTCAATTGCTTATCGCAAAGGCAGTTACCTCAACGCCATGAACCCGCTGTCAGCCAAGGTCAACGAGTCAAACACGCTGACCCTGGTGCGAACAGACGCGCCCAGTGACCGCTTTGTCGTGCGCCAGATCAGCGGAGCCATCGCCAGACGCATCGTTTGTGAGGCGCGGGAGGGCACCACACTGAGTCAGGGTCAGGCGTTTGGCATGATCAAGTTCGGATCGCGAACCGAACTCTACGTGCCCACGAGCGAACCGATCGAGTGTCTGGTCCGCATCGGGGATCCTGTCAAGGCAGGTGTTACTCCTCTATTGAGGTATGGAAAGTGCGACGATTCAGATCGAAAGCCAAACGAGACAAGGGCCGGTTCCTGAGGCGGATGCGAGGCCAGCGGGTCAAGTATATCACCCTGCTTCCTTCGCTGATCACCGTCCTGAACGGGGTCTTCGGCTTCACCGCAATCGTCTTCGCCAGCCGGGGGGCTGAGAACGGCGTTGCGGGATTCACCTACTTCGCGATGGCCGGCTACATGGTTCTGCTGGCGATGTTTGCGGATATGCTCGACGGGCGTCTGGCACGGATGAGCCAGTCAACGTCCAGCTTCGGGGGCCAATTGGACAGCCTGTGTGACATGGTCAGTTTCGGCATCACCCCGGCGTTCCTGATGCTCAAGGTCATCGAGAGCAAGCTGGACCTGACGACCCCCTTGAGCGGGGGTCTGTTTCACCGCTTCATCTGGCTGGCAGCGTTGGCCTACACCAGTTGCGCGGCTATTCGTTTGGCCCGGTTCAACGTCGAGAACAAGGAAAACGAAACGGCCCACATGCGTTTCATCGGGCTGCCGAGCCCAGCGGCGGCAGGACTTGTCGTCAGCGTGATCATATTCCACCAGGAGGCGCTGCGCAGTTTCGACGGGCTGATCTACGTGTTGCCGTTTCTGACGCTGGCAGCGGCGGTTCTGATGGTCAGCCGAATCCCCTATCCCCACATACTGAACCTCTATCTGCGAGGCAAGAAGCCTTTCAGCTACCTGACCCGGGTGCTCTTTTTCCTCGGCGTGGTGATGTGGAATATGCAGGCCGCACTCGTGCTGATCTTCGCGTTCTTCACGATCAGCGGACTGACCCGTTGGATCTACCTCCGGTTGCGTCCCGGAAAGAACCATCTGGCTCTGACCGCACCGAATGTCACGGGGCCCCCGGCCTGTCATTCGGGCGCGCAGGGTTAGCGTCTCGCTATTGCAGGGCTCCGGCCGGGATGTGTGCAGCGTTCGGGCCCGGCTCCGGCCGGCGGGGTTCCTGCTGCACACCGGCGGATTGATTGATCTGGTAGTAGCGGTCCACCACCGCTGCCAGACGCGAGAGCACCTCTCGGCCCTCGTCGCTCGCCTCGAGACCCACAATCTGCAGGCCCAGGCACAGCGCCGTCCGGTCGGCGGTCGGGAGCACGTTGCGAATCTGGGCACTGAACATCAAGGGCGTTTCATAAGGCATCGGTGTGAATCGCACGCCGATGAACTGCCCTTTGCGGAATTCCGACTCGGCCACACCTGCGGCGTCGGGACTCCCGGGAGCCTTCATCGGAACGGTCAACTGGGCACCGCCAGCGGAGATGTCCATCAGCCGGCCCTCGAAGTACTCCTGGCCCGACCCTTTCGATTTGCGCTGGCTGGCACGATGCCAGAGCACCACCTTGACCTTGAGCGATTCGGGCACGTTGACCCGGAAGTAGCTGCGTCGCTGGACCACGCCAATGCGGTCGGGCGCCGCCAGAACAATCGTCCCGCCGGCCTCCGGATCCGACGAGGGTTCCAGCGCGACCACACTGGTGTCGAAGACGAACTTGCCATAGGCGTGTTTGAAATTCACGCCAACCGGTTGATCGACGCGGATGTTGATCGGGTGAGGCTTCCCCGAGGAATGGCAACCTTCGACGTAGAGCCTGCCGCCGGAAAGATCGCGCATGACAACCTTCGCCACATGCCACTTTTCCTTCGACAGGTAGGACATGATCGCCGGCGCATGCTCGCGCGTCACCGTCTGAAGCACGGACTGGGACTCATGCCCTTCCAGCATGACGATTTCGCTCATATCAACCTCCCAAACCTACATCCAAAGGTTGGCGTTCTTCCGAGGGACTCAAACACCACCGCTCGGCTCCCGGTGTCCGGGGCGAAGACCGAACACTGCCCCCGCCCCGCTCTGTCGCCGGCACATCCGACCGGATCGGCTCGGTGTTATCCGGACGGGACGGCGGGCGGAGGCTCCCGTAAAACATAGATAATAATCGGCTATCGACAAGGCCGGCGTTAGGTGAAATCCCGCTTCGTCGTGGATTGTCGGCCGGGACGCCGCACCGGCCCGTCCAACCGAAGCAGCCCACAATGAGGCCCGATAATCCTCCAAGCGGCAGTCTTGTGGAAACAGTTGCGCACGCAACATCCGGCCCGGTGTCGTGCCGCCAGAACCGCGATCCGCCCGGGTCGGAACGGCTCGACTTGCGATGGCACTCTCTCGCCCGGACCCCGCTCAGAGCATCCCATCCGTGGCACAAAGCGGTTGAAAAGACGCCCGCCACGGACTATCCTACAGACCGGCAAAGCGCACTGATCATGGTCACCACCTTGGGACAACCGTCATGCAGAAGCGAAGACTGGGCGACACCGACATGCAATTGACCACCGTTGGCCTGGGTACTTGGGCGATGGGCGGTCCATGGCAGTTCGGCTGGGGCCCGCAGGACGATGAAGAGGCACTGGCGGCGATTCTGGCGGCCCTCGATCGGGGTATCAACTGGATCGACACCGCGCCCGTCTATGGCCTCGGGCATTCCGAGGAACTGGTCGGACGGGCGCTGCGACAAACCAGGGACAAGCCCTACATTGCCACAAAGTGCGGCCTGCTCTGGAACGATAGAAGAGAGAAGGTGCCTTGTCTGAGACCCGAGAGCATCCGCCGGGAGTGCCACGCCAGCCTCCACCGGTTGGGCATTGAAACCATCGATCTGTACCAGATGCACTGGCCCGACCCCGACGAGGACATCGAAAGGGCCTGGGAGGAGATGGCCCGCCTGCTTGAGGAAGGCAAGGTCCGCTACATCGGCGTCTCCAACTACAGCGTCGCGCAGCTCGAACGCATTCGCCGGATTCACCCGCCCGCATCGTTGCAGCCGCCCTACAGCATGCTCCACCGGGAGGCGGAGGATGAGCTGCTGCCCTACTGCGCGCGGCATCGTGTGGGCGTCGTGGTGTACAGCCCCATGCAGCGAGGACTGCTCACGGGCGCATTCAGCCATGAAAGGCTTGCCGCCCTGGCGCCGGACGACCACCGCAAACGCCATCCGGACTTCCAGGAACCACGGTTCAGTGCGACGCTGGAACTGGTGGAGCAATTGAAGAAGATCGCCCAGCGTCACGGACGGACCTGTTCGCAACTGGCGATCAGTTGGGTCCTGCGACGCCAGGAGGTCACCGCTGCGATCGTCGGCGCCCGCCGGCCGGATCAGATCGCGGAGACCGCGCAGGCGTCCGACTGGAATCTGAGCGACACCGACATCGAAGAAATCGAGCGGCTCCTGGCTGAGAAGCTATAGGTCCTGCGATTCGGAAAAGGAAGGACATGGCAACAGAAAAAACCTTTTACACCAGTCCGCTGGTTGAGCGGAACGCCTCTCCCGAAATGGCAGCCCTCTTCGGCGCACAGAAGAAGTTCAGCACCTGGCGCCGGCTCTGGCTCGAACTGGCCAAGGCTCAGAAGAGGCTCGGTCTGAACATCAGGAAGGGCCAGATCGATCAGATGGCCCGCCATCTGGACGACATCGACTTCGCCAAGGCCGCCCGGTATGAGAAGGAGATGCGTCACGACGTAATGGCCCACATCCGCACGTTCGGCGATGCGGCCCCGAAGGCGGCGCCGATCATCCACCTCGGTGCCACAAGCTGTTACGTCGGAGACAATACCGACCTGATCATCATGCGAGAGGCCCTGCAACTGGTCGCGGGCAAGCTGGCGTCGGTGATCGACCTGCTCGGGCGGTTTGCCGAGAAACACCGCGCGATGGCCACACTGGGATTTACGCACTTTCAGCCGGCCCAGCTGACCACCGTCGGGAAGCGCGCCACGCTGTGGTGCCAGGAGTTCACGATGGACCTCCAGGAGGTCGAGTACCGTATCGAGAACCTGCCGTTCCGCGGCGTCAAGGGCACGACGGGAACCCAGGCGTCGTTCCTGGCGCTGTTCGAGGGCCGGCACAACAAGGTCAAGCAGCTCGACAAGGACGTTGCGGCGGCGTTCGGCTTCAAGAAGATCTGCCCGGTCACCGGCCAGACCTACCCGCGCAAGATCGACATGCTCGTCGTCAACACGCTGGCCTCGATCGCTCAGTCGGCGCACAGGGTCTGCAACGATATCCGGCTGCTGGCGCACCTCAAGGAGATCGAGGAGCCGTTCGAGACGTCCCAAGTCGGCTCGTCGGCGATGCCCTACAAGCGAAACCCGATGCGGTGCGAGCGCGTCACCTCGTTGAGCCGGCTCGTGCTGAGCCTGGCGACCAGCCCCGCCATGACCGCGTCGGAGCAGTGGTTCGAGCGAACGCTGGACGACTCGGCCAACCGGCGGGTGGTCTTGCCCGAGGCATTCCTGGCGGTCGACGGCATTCTCCAGATTCTGATCAACGTCTTCGACGGCCTGGTGGTGTACCCGAAGGTGATCGCGGCACACGTGGAGGCCGAGCTGCCCTTCATGGCCACGGAGAACATCCTGATGGCGGCCGTCAAAGCCGGCGGTGACCGGCAGGAATTGCACGAAAAGATCCGGCTGCATTCGCAGGCCGCGGCGACTCAGGTCAAGACCTTCGGCAAACCCAACGATCTGATCGGTCGGCTCCGCGCCGATATCGCCTTCGCCGGGATTGACTTCGAGAAGGTGCTCGACCCCCAGGCCTACATCGGACGAGCGCCGCAGCAGGTGGACGAATTCATCAAGACCGTCGTCGCCCCCATCCGCAAACGATACAGCAAGCAGCTCAACCGCCGCGTGGAACTCAACGTCTAAGGAGATGACTTCACGTGAATAGAAAGGAACTGATTCAACGGATCAAAGAAACGGCGTATCTCGAAGGGGACTTCACGCTGCGCAGCGGCAAGAAGAGCACGTACTACCTGGACAAGTACCTCTTCGAGACCTGCCCGGACATTCTCAAGGCTCTCGGGGCCGAGTTCGCCAAACACATGACCGACGACGTGACGCTCATCGCCGGCGCCGAGCTCGGCGGTGTGGCGCTGGCGGCGGCCACCGCCATGGAGACCGGCAAGAACTGGGTGATCATACGCAACAGCAAGAAGGGCTACGGCACCGGTAAGATGGTCGAGGGCGTGCTGAAGGCGGGCGACGTCGTGTTGCTCGTCGAGGACATCGCCACCACGGGCGGCCAGGTCCTCGAAGCGGCGAAGGTCATCACCGAGGCCGGCGCGACCATCAAGAAGATTGTCGCCGTCATCGACCGCAAACAGGGCGCCGCGGAGAACATCACCGGCGCCGGCTACGCCTTCGAGTCGATCCTGACCAAGCACGACCTGGGCATCGCCGATTGAGCGGCGCCGCTTCGAATTCAAACCGACATCGCAAGCACCTCGATGCGGAACACGTCGAGCGGGTTGAGCCGTACATCCTACTTGCCCCGGCGACGTTGCCATCCGACGTGAATCTGCGAAATGACTCGTTTGGCGATGACGGTCTTGGTCTGGGAGGCGATCCGGAGCCACGGAGAGTCAGACGTCTTGATGTGGACGGTGGATGTCCGGGCGTTGATGGCAGCCGGAGCGTTGGCGACGATCATGTCGAGGCCCTTGTCCCGCATTTTGCGCTCGGCGTTGGCACGCAGGTGGCGGTCTTCCAGCGCGAAGCCGACTACGATCTGCGCGGCGCTCCTGTGCCGTCCGGCCCATCGGAGGATGTCGGGCGTTGGCTTGAGCGGCAGGGTGAGCCTGAGCCTGCCATCCTTCTTGATTTTCGTCTTCGACCGATGCGCGGGCGCAAAGTCGGAAACGGCCGCCGCCATGATCAGGCAGTCGCATCTGGCGAAATGCTCTTTCACCGCCGCAAACATCTCCCGCGCGCTCTCGACGGCGATGAGCTGCGCACCGGGCGGTGGCTTCAAAGCCGTCGGCGCGGTGATCAGCGTCACCTCGTGGCCGACCTTCAGCGCCGCGGCCGCCAGCGCATAGCCCATCCTCCCGCTGCTGGCATTCGAGATGAAGCGGACCGGGTCGAGGTACTCACGCGTACCGCCGGCTGTGATGAGAAAACGCATGGACGACTCTCGTTCTTCTTCACAGGTCCGGGAGAACCGGTCGGACCTATGGTTTCTTACCCGCCAGAGCCTCGATGGCCTCGAGAATCTCCGTCGGCTCGGCCATCCTCCCCGCGCCCTGCGTCCCGCAGGCCAAGCGTCCCGTGCCGGGACCGACGATCCGAAAACCCATCTTCGTCAGGATTCCCACGTTGGCCTGAACGATGGGGCTGGCCCACATTCGACTGTTCATCGCGGGCGCCAACAGCGTCGGCTTGGCCCAGCAGACGCAGAGGGTTGTGCTCAGCAGGTCGTCACATATGCCGTGGGCGACCTTGCCGATGATGTCGGCCGTCGCGGGTGCCACGACCACGATGTCCGCCCAGTCAGCCAGGGCAATGTGGGCGCTGTTGTGCTCATCGGCGGCGCTCCAGAGCGCGGTGTACACCGGCGCGCGGGTCACGGCCTCAAAGCTCTTGGGCCCGACGAACCGGCAAGCCCCCTCGGTCATCACCGTCCGCACCGCCGCACCGCCGGCCGTCAGCTGGCTCGCCAGGTCCACGACCTTGTATGCGGCGATGCCTCCGGTAACCCCCAGCAGGATGTTGCGCTTCTCGGCCATATGCACTCGGTGACAGGCTCGGCCTGTCGCCGACCCGAACAGGGCTCTACAGCTTCAGCCTCCACTGGTCGGCCTCGCCTTTGCCCACATCCGAGTTCATGTCGATGGCGATCTTGTCCTGGATGATCTCCTGGGCCACAATTTCCAGCATGGTCAGCCCCGTCGGATCGTCGATCAGGGGACGCGAGCCCTGGAGCAGCTCGGCCATGCGCTTCTGTACCAGAGCGGCCAGCTTGAACCGCCCGCCCACCTTGTTCACGATTTCTGCACTCTTGAGTTGATCCAGCATCACTGTTCTCCAATGGAACTGACGGATCGACGCGGTGAGGCCCGGCCATCCAGGGCTTGCTCGATGATTCCGACCACCTCGTCGACGGCATGCTCCAAATCTTCGTTGATGACCATATGCTCGTAACACTCCCGGGCCGAGGCGATCTCGGCGCCGGCTTTCTCGAGACGCTTGCGGATGACCTCGGCGCTGTCGCGTCCCCGGCGCCCGATTCGATCGGCCAGCACCTTCTCCTCTGGCGGCAGGATAAAGATCATCAGGGCATCCGGATAAACCGCCTTGGCCTGTTTGCCCCCTTGAACATCGATTTCGAGAATGACGTTCTGCCCGGCTTGCAGAACCTCGTCCACCTTGTCCTTCGGCGTGCCGTAGAGGTTCCCAAACACATGCGCATACTCCAGGAGCAGGCCGCGCTCGATCCGGTCGCGGAACTCCTGCTCCGAGACGAACCAGTAGTCGCGTCCATTCTGCTCCCCCGGTCCCGGCGGGCGCGTCGTCAGCGATACACTCAAATGCACGTTCTTGAGCCGCTTGAGCACCTCCCGGCAGATGGTGCTCTTGCCCACGCCGGACGGACCGCTGATGACGATCACTCGGCCGCGACGATTCTTCTGCTGGACTGGGTCGGTTCTCATGGTCACAGGCACAGGCACAAGACAAACCGGCCCGGCCCAAATAGGTCACCCGTCATTCGACGTTCTGGATCTGCTCTTTCAGTCTCTCGATGAGACATTTCATGTCAACGACCCGCCGCACGATCTCGGCGTCCGCCGCCTTGCTCGCCATCGTGTTGGCTTCCCGAAGCATCTCCTGACTGAGGAAATCCAGCCGGCGGCCCGCTTGCCCTTCCGTCTCGCAGATCTGACCGAACTGCTGCAAGTGCGCATCCAGCCGGGCGATTTCCTCCGAGATGTCCGACCGATCCGCAAGGACCGCCACCTCGCGCGCCAGCGTCTCCTCATCCAGCTTCAGCTTCGCTTCGGCCAGGAGAGCATCCACCCGCCTTCGCAATCGCCGGGCATACTCGTTGATCACCCCGTCACTCCTGAGCCGTATCGCCTGCAACTCCTGCGCCATCGCCTGGCAGTTGCCCCTCAGATCGGCTTCGAGGAACCTCCCTTCCGCCTCCCGCATCTGCTGGAGGCGGCCGATCGCCTCTTTGGCAATGGCCAGCACGGCGTCGCGAACTCTGCGACTCTCTTCTTCGTCGGGCACGACCGGACGGACCACGCCAGGCAAGTTCAGAAGACTGGCCAAGTCGATCGTCCCGCCGACACCAATGGACGACCCGACCGCGTTGAGTCGTTCGACAATGGACTGCAAGGCCACCTCGTCGATCTCGAACAGGGCGTTGGCCGAAATGCCTTTGAGACGAATCACGCAGTTGATCGTGCCCCGCGCGAGGCTCTTGCGCAACAGCTTATCGACATCGTCCTCCAAGAACGCGACCGCTTCCGGCAGCTTAATGATGGTCTTGAGATAGCGATTGTTCACCGCCTTGATCTCGATGGCATAGCAAACCCCATCAAGCTGACCTTCGGCTGCCCCGTATCCGGTCATGCTGTTGAGCATAGTCCGTTGCCTTCCAAAGCTCTGATGCACGACGCGCGCGGACCCAAGCCGCGCTGGTCGGACCACCCGTCCGGTCGCTTACAGGCCCGCGCCGTTGGCGTCCGCACTCGCGCCGGCGTCCCCCTGGGAGGCCGCCGGTGTCGCGGTCGGCTGTGCGGCCGCGGGAGCCGCTGCGGTCGAGGTCCGGCTCTCGCCTGTCGCCTGCTGCGCGGTCGCCGCCGGTGCGGTACCGTAGTCACTGATCTCGGGTTTGTACAGCTTGCCCAGCACCACGGCCAGCAGCAGAAAAACCGCAACCAGGACAATCGTCACCCAGGTCAGAAAGTCGCCGGTCTTCGAGCCCAGCAGACCGCTGGCCATACCGCCCCCGAAGGCCGCACTCAGGCCCCCCCCGCGACCTTTCTGGATCAGGATCACCAGAATCAGCACGATCGCCACAAGGACGAACAGCACAGCCACCAGCTTCATCAGAATGCCTACTGCCAGTATCGGTAAAACAGTCATAGTGGTGCCCCAAACACACATCACGGAATCGTCTTATCTCTCGATCGTGGTCGCGCCATGTCCGTCCGGCAAGCGGTCACGCGGCCGCTTCAATGATCTGCACGAAGTCGTCGGCCTTCAGACTGGCACCGCCGACCAGGCAGCCGTCCACGTCGGGCTGCCCCATCAACTCCTCGGCGTTGTCGGCCTTGACCGATCCGCCATAGAGGATCCGCATATCCCGGGCCACCGACTTGTCGTGCATCTGGCTCAGCAGCTTGCGGATGAACGCATGAACCTCCTGTGCCTGCTGGGGGGTAGCCGTCCGGCCCGTACCGATGGCCCAGACAGGTTCGTAGGCGATCGTAACCGCCCCCATCTTCTCCGCGCTCAGCCCGGCCAGTCCGGCCCGCGTCTGCCGCTCCACCACCTGCTCCGTCTGCGAGGCGTCCCGTTCCGCAAGCAACTCCCCGACGCACAGAATCGGCAGCAGACCCCCCGAGATCGAGGCCGCCACTTTCTTGTTGATCAACTCATCACTCTCCCCGAGCACGTGTCGGCGTTCGGAGTGTCCGCAGAGAACATAGGTGCAGCCGACATCCTTGAGCATCGCGGCGCTGATCTCGCCGGTGAAAGCCCCTTTGGCTTCGAAGTACACATCCTGCGCGCCGAGCGCCACACCCGACGAACTGATGGCGGCACCGACCGCCGACAGGTACACGAAAGGCGGAAGTACCGCCACATCCACGCGGCTGCCGGCCAGTCCCGAGGTCCTGTCGACAACGGCCTTCGCCAAAGCCACACCCGAATGGCTGTCTGTATTCATCTTCCAGTTACCGGCGACAAACGGCTTTCTCATGATACTCTCCTATAGAGGCCTTGGACCCTGCCAGAATGGACCGCCCTCCTCTGGTCTGTCCCGCCAGACGCCCGTCCCAGAAAAGGTCGCGATCGGTATCTCTGCCTGTCATAACAACTCGGTGGCTCGCGGAAAGCTGCCCAGGATCGAAAGCTGGAGGCAGTGCTGCCGCGCTTCTTCCATGCCGATCTGTATTCTCTCTTCCGTATGGTGACCGAGGAAATCGACGAAGAAATAGTATTCCCATCCGCGTTTCTTACTGGGTCGCGACTCGATCATCGTCAGGTTGATGCAGTAGCGCTTGAAGACCGCCAACACATCGGCAAGGGCACCGGCCTTGTGGGCCGTGCTGAAGAGGATCGCGGTCTTGTCCTCCCCTGTCGGTTTGGCGTCCTCCCGGCTGACGACCAGGAATCGCGTGACGTTGTTGGCGATGTCCTCGATATTCTCACAGATCATCTTCAGGCCATACAACTCGGCGGCAATCTTCGATCCGATGGCCGCCGCGTGCGGTTCTTCCGCCGCCATCTGGGCCGCCCGGGCCGTTGACGCGACAGGAATCGTCTTGGCCTCTTTGAACGTCGCGGTCAGCCAATTGCGGCACTGCGCGAACACCTCGGGCTTCGAATAGATCTTCTCCACCTCATCGAGCGAGCAATTCGCCAGCAGATTGTGGTGGATGGCCATGAGGACCTCGGCACAGACCTTCACATCCGTCTCGATCAGGGCGTCGAGCGTCTCGATGACGCCGCCGCCGGTTGAATTCTCGATCGGCACCAGTCCGAGATCGCAATGCCCTCGGCTGATCTCGTCGAAAATGCTGCGGATATCGGCCAGAGGCTCATATTCGACGCTCTGACCGAACTTGAGCATGGCGGCGGTATGGCTGAAGCTTCCCGCCGGACCGAGATAGGCGATGCGAAGCGGCTTCTCCAACACGAACGAGCCGCTCATCAGTTCCCGCCAGATCGCCACCAGCGTGCGGTCGGGCAGAGGTCCCTGATTCGCCTTGCGGATCTTATCCAGAACCTGCTTCTCGCGGTCCGGCGCGTAGATCGGCCCTTCGGTCCGGCTCTTGAGCTTACCTACTTCCACCACCACTTGTGCCCGCTCGTTGAGAAGCTTGACCAACTGGGCATCGATCTCGTCAATTCGGTTTCGCAGGTCGTCCAACGACATAGAGGCAATCCACGTGCGTCCGCCACAGGCGTTGTCCGGACCGTCAAGAGACCATCGCCGCCGGAACAAACTGGTCACTCCACGCGAAGGTCGCCCCGGAGCGTACCCCTGTTTCCGACCTTGTCAGCCCTCGGAAGCCCGGTTCAATTTCATGAAAACTGTTTTTCTTATCAGAATTTTGCCTTTGCGTCAATCGATTTCGCCCGTAGGGTGAATATTTGTGTGCTGAACCGCATGTCCGGATACGAGAGACCGGCCAAATGACAACGAGCAAGACGAGATACACGATTTTCAGAACCCGTTGGGGCCACTTCGGCTTTGCCTGTAATGACAAGGGGGTCTGTCGGAGCGTCCTTCCTTCGTCAGAGGTGGAGGCTGTCCGAAAGGCACTTCGGACGAGCCTGGAGCCGTCCCTGCCGCACGTGGTCTTTGAGAGGGACCTCGCGCGCGAGCTCCAGGAGCGAATCACTGCCTACTTTGAGGGCGAAAACGTCGATTTCAGTACTGATCCGGCGGTTGATCTTACGGATCGCGGCCCGTTTGAACGGGCGGTTCTAGACGCCTGCCGGCGGATTCCCGCCGGCCAGGCACTGACCTATGCTGCGCTGGCCGAGAAGGTCGGCCGCCCCCACGCCGCCCGGGCGGTGGGCAACGCCCTGGCCGCCAATCCGATCCCACTGATCGTGCCGTGCCATCGCGTGATCCGCACCGACGGAGGCCTCGGAGGCTTCTCCGCCCCCGGCGGGACCGCCACCAAGCAACGACTGCTCATGCACGAGCGGTCATTAGTGAATCTCAAGTAATTGCCAGATCAACACTTACGCTTTTATCCCGGGGAAGTCGAACCTCCGACGCGCTGCGATCACTCCACCCCGCCACGGCCAAGAAGCCCTCGGTCCAAACGTGTGCCTGGTCAAGCCAGGTCCGCTGTCATACGCACCACAGATGCCGGCGGAAAGGTATAGACCAAGTCGGTCCCTGTGGCACTGGCCTGACCATCCAGGGGGACAAGAGCATCCGGATTTTCAAAGCTGTTGTGGGCACGGATATCGGTGTGTGACAGGGTGCGCACGGCTGCGGTGCGAATTGTCGCTCCAGGAATGAGAATCTGAGCCTCTCGGATCTCTGTGATGCTGGGATTGACCACCGTCAGGACCAGACGCTTGCCATGCAGAGAGGCCGAGCCGGCCAGTCCGGGCAACGCGCTATTGCCTTGGCGAATCTCCGGCGCCGAGAACACCGTGCGGAGGGATTGGCCCTTCTGATGGGCGGCGTACATCTCGAATACGTGGAAGTTGGGCGTGACGATGAACCGGTCCTCGTGAGCCAGGAACAGCGACTGGAGATTGTTGACCAGTTGGGCGATGTTAGCCATGATCACCTTGTCGGCGTGGCGATTGAAGATGTCCAGGGTCAGCGCCGCCACCAGAGCATCCCGCAGCGTGGAGGTCTGGCCGAACAGATGGGTGCGATGGACTTCGGTCCCCGCCGGGTGCCAGGTGCCCCACTCGTCGATCGCCAGTTTGACCCGATGGTCTGTGTCGTACTCGCCCATCGCGGCCCAGTGGTTCTGGATCAGCCTTTCCATGGCCGCGCCCTTGCGGAGCAGCTCATACCAGTCCTCGGGCCCGAAATCGAGCGCCCCTTTGCCGGCGGTCCCGTAGTAATAATGCAGTCCCCAGCCGTACACGCGGTTCACGTAACCTTTGTCACGCCGCATCAGAGCCTCGAAGAAACCGCGCGTCCAACTCTCGTCCCAACTGTTGGGACCGGCCGCGATGAACCGTGGAGGCGCATCGAAATGAGGCACCCACGAGGTGAACCGGCGAAACTCCGTCGCGTATTCCTGCGGCGTGAAGTCGCCCCCGCAACCCCAGGACTCGTTACCGACACCCCAGAAACGCACGCGGAAGGGATCGCGACAGCCGTTGGCCTCTCGTTGTCGGGCCAGAGTGGTCGAGCCGGCCGGTGCGTTGCAGTATTCGATCCACTCGTAGAAATCCCGAGCCGACGCACTGCGTACGTTGGCTGCCAGGTACGGCTCCGCGCCGATCAGACGACAGAACGCGATGAATTCGTTGGTCCCGAATTCGTTCGGCTCGTACTTGGCCGGCCCATCCGGCGCCTCTTGCAGGAAGCGGGTGTTGATCCAGAAATTCGGGCGCGAGGGACGTTGCCGGCGCGGACCGACGCCGTCGCGCCAGTTGTAGCTGTCGGCGAAGCAACCACCGGGCCATCGCACGACCGACGGTTTCAGGCGACGCATGCAATCGACCAAGGACTTCCGCATGCCAGCGTAGTTGGGGATCGCGGATTCCTCGCCCACCCAGATGCCGTCGTAGATGACTCCACCGATGTGTTCGGCGAAATGGCCGTAGATGTCCGGCGAGATCATGCCGATGGGTTCGTCGAGAAGCACCTCCACTTTGCACCTTTGACCCGCTGCACGGAGCGGCGAACCACCGCTCAACAGCAGGGCGCCCGTGCAGGCAGCTTGTCTCAAGAAATCACGTCGATGGATCATCGCCATGAGAATGCTCCTTCCATTGTCCGAGTTTGCGGCCGATGTTCACCGGGCTTGTGGCCCGCGCTCATTCGAATCTCAGAATGGTGAACGAGTTTGCCGGGAACGTATAGATGATGTCCTGGCCACGTGCGTCCTTCGTCAGAGGCCGGACCTCTTCGGTGGGAACGACGCGTCGAGGTTCCTCGGGGGTGTTGATTTCGTCCAGTTGGCCCGTCAGTGTCACGACCCTGACGGTGTCCTTCTGCGGCGAGTAATCCGTGAATCGGATGCGGGTCTCCACGGGATCCGACGCCAGATTCACGACGCTGAGAACGACCGTCCGGCCGTCTTCGCTGCGTTTGGCCGTCACATCCAGGTGCCCATCCGGACACTCGACACTCGTCTTCAGACACAGAGGCTGGTAGTGGACAGAAATCATCTGTGTGACATAGTAGGGAGGCTGGCCCCAGACTTGCGCGGGGTTCAGGAAGAGCAGACCCTGATCCCAGCCGTTTTCGTTTTGCCGGTAGGGTTGCAGGCAATTGGCCGAGCAGACAACAGGCACATGGTCTCCCAACCGCTCCAACTCGTTGATGGCATGGGCATTGGACAAGGCGCGACGCAGGGCATGATTGTTGGCGTTCAGCTCAAAGACGGCAACCTTGAAACGCGCCTCGGGACTGATCCGGCGCAGGGCCTCGATGAAGCTGGGGATACCTCGCAAACCGTCGGGCTCACGCGGTTGATCGGTCCCGACATGGACGTCGAACCACACCTTGCGGCCATGTCGGACAGCGAGATCCAGGATCTTCTTGTGAGCCGCCAGGCTGGTAATGCGCGGGGCTCCGCGGAAGTCATACGGGTCTCGGATCGTTCGGCCATAGGCAAAGTCGCCGACCACGATGGTCATATCGGGGTCCTTCCGCCAGATCGCCTCCGCCATAGGTCTGAACCGCTGCCAGTAGGTCTCGTCCACGGCTTCTTCATTGCCGAGCTGCATGTATATCAGGCGGTAGGGCTCCGGGTGTCCATCCTGGGCGCGGCGGCGTCCCCATTCGCTGTCGACAGGGCCATTGACATACTCAACGAAATCCGCCATGTCCTGCGGCGTTTCCCCCATGTTGAACGCCGGAATGCAAAGAAAGCCGGCGGCCCGGCAGAAGTCGATGAAGTCAATGATGCCCCAGCCGTTGCTGGAATAGCGGAACCAGTGGCCCCGGTAGGCCGGACGCAGATCACGCGGCCCGATCATGTTCTTCCAGCGATACGTGTCGATGTTCACCATGCTCCCGCCGTAGCGCAACACCGTAAGGCCCTGGTCGATCAGAGCCTCGGCCACGTCCCTGCGCACAGGCAGGTCCTTGAATCGGCCCCAGGGACCGGGCTGCAGGAAGGCGTAGCCCAAGTCCACAGTACCGGGACACGTCAGCTTGATGGCAAAGCGTGCGTTCTTGTCAGACCGGCCGGCGGTCAGCGTAAAATCGAGACGCCGCCACGAGCCGGGATCCAGAGACAGGGCGTGCTCGGCGTAGATCTGTTCGCCGTCGGCGCTTTCCAGGGCCACGGTCACAAGAGTGGATTTCTCACAGCGTGCCCACAGCAGACCTTCGTACAGGTTGCCCGCCTGAACGTGCAGACCCCAGCGGTTCAAGCCCTGGTTCTCGATCCCGACTTCGCCCTGGCCGCTGACAAACGTCACGCGCTGGCTCTGCCGTCCCTTGAAGGGGTTGTCTGCACACAGTGCGTATGTCCCCCGGGCGGAGCCGCGTTGCACGGGCCGCCACATGCGGCTGACAGCGGAAGGACTCCCTTCCGGCGTGAGACGCGGTCGGATGTCGCGCCCGTCCTGGCGCACCACAAGATTGCGGAACTCGGCATCGGCATTGAACGTCCGCAGCCCGACGCTACCCGGGCGGAGTGCATGTTCGGCATCCACGAATCCAACGATGCGCTTGCCATCGAGCGAAATCTCCAGTGAAGGACCGCTACAGGAGACCGTCAGACACAGCCACTGGTCGAGCGGCACCGCACAGGGCGTGTCGCAGATGTGCTCCCAGTTGTGTCGATGCCGTCCCAGGCGAAGGACCTGCCGAGCGGGATTCAGAGCGACTTCGTAGCCAATGAACGCATCGGCCCCCGGAGCGGCCTCATTGACTTTGACGATCAGGCCGACGTATCCATCGTGGTTCTGGGGCAGCCGGATATCGACCGCGACTTCGCCATCGCCCAGCCGGATGCCTTTGGCAACCACCTTACCGCCGGCATCGGCGGACACGGAGAGGACCCCTCCCGAGGACGCCCATTCACCGCCGTATGCGTCGAAGTCCTCGAATGATCCCGAGGAGGGGGGCTCCTGAAAGCTCTCCCCGTAGAGCATCTGGCTGTAGATGCCGCCGTACACTTCGTGGTTGACGTCTTCCAGACAGGCACCGGTCATGAAGCGCGTGATCCGGTTGCGGACTTCGTTGCTTACGGTGATCCTTGCTTCTTCGCCGCTACAGAGCACACCTGGGGACAGGATGCCGATCGTCAGGAGAAGCGATGCGCGCATTCGACTCATGGCCGGTGGTCTCCTTCACATGAACAGTAGTCCTCGGCTCGCCCAAGGCGTACACATGCCGTTCCACAATCTGATCCTGGTATTCCGGGGCCAGCTCGCAGAAGTATCCACTCCATCCCCAGACGCGCACGATCAGATTCCTGTGTCGCTCGGGGTGACGCTTGGCATCCTGCAGGGTCTGCACGTTGAGGGTATTCAGTTGCAGTTGCTGGCAGCCGATCTGAGCAAAGGTGCGGATCAGCATCGCCACCCGGTGAATGGCGCCGGCATCGCGGAAGACGGAATCGGCCAGCTCGATCGTGATTGGACCACCATTGCAGATGCGGGTGTAGTCCAGCTTGCTGTAGGTTTGCAGCACGCTGATGGGACCCCGCACTCTTGCCCCCGGTGATGGCGACAGATTGGCCCCGAAGAACTCGCCCCGTCGGCGTCCGTCGGCGGTGGCCCCGACGACGGGTTCGGACATGCCCTCATGTCCCTTTGTCAACCACACGTAATACATGGCCGATCCACTGCCGGGCCGCAGGATGCCTCCTCTGCCGTTGTCCCCGTATGATTCGCACGCACGCGAAAGCTGTTCGAACAACCAGACCAGCAGGGTGTCCACCGAATCATCATTATTGCCCACCTTCGGAGCGTTCTCGCGGAGTTCGGCTTGCAGAGACTCAAAGCCCCGGTAGTCGCACTCGAGCGCGTCAAGCAGCTCGGAACCGCGGACCGTTTTCCGTTCAAAGACCAGCTTCTGCACCGCCGCCAGAGCGTCGGCGGCGCTGGCAGAGGCGGCACCATGAACCCCGAAATTGTTGTACTTGAGCCCGTGGGACAGATCGCGTCCGCGCTCCAGGCACCCCTCCATCAGTACGGAGTAATACGGCGCAGGCGGCAAGAGAAGACGGCGATACGCATCGGCCAGCGAATTGACCTGCGCATCGATGTCCGCAGCCGTATAGGCCAGTATGCGTTCAAAGCTCTCCCCATTGCGCAGGCCCTTGACGATCCCCTGATGAACCGCCGCCGGCAGTGACACCGCCCCGATGTTGACGACGTCCATGCCTTTGCCAGGAATGATGTACTCCCAGCAGGCGGCCACGGTGTAGTCCCGGGCGTCTTCGAGATCGTATCCGTGCCGGACCAGACCGGGAATGACCACGGTGTCGTTGGAGTACTGCGGGAAGCCCAGGCCGCGTCGGGTCAGTTGGGCGGCCAGTTCCAACAGTTCCATGTCCGTCTCCGGCGTCACACGGAGGTTGATCTTGGGATCGATCATGCTGACGTCGAGGGCGACGCGCAGCGCCATGTAGGTCAGCGGATTGACGCCGCACGAACCGTCGCGACGAACGCCGCCGAGCATGAGGCTCTGACCGTTGTCTCCCTGCTGCACGCCCGGATAGAGGTCGCTGTCCTTGTTGAGGGAGATGAAGAATTCGGCCAGCAGGTCCTCGGCCTCTCGCTCGTCCAGGCGCCCGCTATCCAGATCGACCTTGAGGTAGGGCCACATGTATTGGTCGAACCGCCCCAGACCACAGTGATAGTGACCGCTCATCCAAAGCACCGCGTGACAGATCCGCAGGAATTGAAGGGCTTCCTGGAATGAGCGCGGTCTTCGCGCGGGCACCTGCTCCAGCACCTCCGCCACGTCGGGCCGACCCTTCTCCCGTGCGCCCTGGGCATAGCGATCGGTCAAAGCGAGCACGGCATCGATCGTCTCTATGGCGCCGTCGAGAAATTCCACGGCGTCCGGATCGGCGGCGCACTTCTTTCGCGTGGCCTGGGCCACGGTCCGGCGGCCCAACAGCCCTTGGCTCAGGACCATCTCCCAGTCGGCGCAGATGTTGCTGATCGGCCCCAGCTCATGCAGCTTTCGGCCGGCCGTGAGGCGATTCCAGTCAGAAGGACCATACAGCGCAGGCACGTGCTGGATGGTGCGTGTGAACACGATGCGCTCGTCCGGCTGGATCACAACCTGCTCCGCCTCACACATGCGCCGCGTCAGCCGGGCGCTGCGTCGGACCCACGAAAGACCCTCGCGCTCGCACTCCGGGACGATCTCAACCCGGGTCTGGCGACGCAGACTCCGGTGATCGCCGTTGCGTATCGATTGCTGCATTGCTTCCAGACGGCAATTCATGTCACTGCCTTTCTTCCGCCGCGGTCAACCCAAGCACGGTTGCGTTTAAGCCGGCATCCGTGAAATGGGTGACGTTTGCATTAACGGCCTGCGTTTCGTCCCACGTCGGTTGGAACGGGATGCCGAGACCCTGGTACTTCCCCCCGGCGGCCCGGTTGTAGGCCAGCAGATGCACCTCCACCAGGCCGGGAAGGTCCCGGATCGCCGCGGCGATAGCAGCCAGATTCTGATCGGTATCGGTGACGCCGGGAACCAATGGCACCCGAACAACGTAGGGTGTGCCCAACTCCGCCAGACGATAGAGGTTCCTCAGGATCGGACCGTTGTCCTGCCCCGTGAAGCGTTGGTGGGTTGTTGGATCGATCAGCTTGAGATCGAAGTACACCATATCGCAACGTCCCACAACGAGACAGAAATCGGCCTCCTCAGCGTAACCCGAAGTATCCAGTAACACGGCAATCCCATCCAGCCGATCGATCACCTCGGCCACGAAGCGGGCCTGCATCAATGGTTCTCCGCCAGAGAAGGTCACGCCGCCTTCACTGGCCGAGAGGATCTCGGCCTGCCGATTGAGAAGGCGGGCCAAGGCTTCGGCGCTGATGTCCATGCCGACGACGCGCTGTCCGGCCGCCGTGGACATGGTCTGATGCTCACGCACAAATCCCTCGGGATTGTGACACCAGGCGCACCGCAACGGACAGCCTTTGAGAAACACCGTGGTGCGTATCCCCGGACCATCGTGTACGGCAAACTCTCGAATGTCGAATATCGTACCTGTCACCATGACGGCTCTGCCTCAAGACGGCTCCATCGAGCCAAGGTTCCTGGGGCCGGACGACTGGGCCTGCCGGGCAGGCCGCCGCGACAGTCCCCGTTTATTCCTGCGGCGCTTCAGCATTTCGTCCGTGACGACACCGATGAAAATCACGGTGCCCATCACTGCGAAATCCAGCGAGCTGCGGATCCCCAGGAGATTCACGAGGTTTTTCAAGACCTGCAACAGCGCCGCGCCGATCAGGATTCCGATCACCGAGCCTTCTCCGCCCCGGAGGGAACAACCGCCCAGGACTGCGGCGGCAATGCCGAACAGCTCGTAGAAACTCCCGTGAGACGAGGGCTGCACGGCATTGGCGTAGAAAGCGAAGAACACCGCCGAAACAGCGCCGAGGCTGCCCGAGATGACGTAAGCCGAAGTAATGATCCGCCTGGTGTTGACGCCGGAGAACCGCGCTGCCTCCTCATTCTGCCCGACCGCAAAGAGGTAGCGGCCGTAGACCGAACGGTGCAGCACAATCCATGCGACGATGCCGATGACAACCAGCAGAGCAAACGGTATGGGAAGTCCCAGCACATTGCCCGTAGCCAGATGCGCGAGCGTCTCGAAGCCCTCGGCACTGCCAAACCCCTTGGTGGAATCATCCGCCAGGAAGTTGGCCATGCCTCGGTACCACAGCAGTCCACACAAGGTGACGATGAATGGCTGGATGCCGAGTCGCGTAATGACCAGGCCATGGAACAATCCCAGTAGCCCACCCAGCACCAACACTCCGACCACCACCAGCGGCCAGGGAAGCCGGCGGTCCACCAGTCCGATCGCCAGGAGCACACCCAGCAGCGAGAACAGCGAACCACTGGACAGATCAATGCCGCCGGTAATGATCACGAAACCGACGCCGATACTGAAGATGCCGAACATCCCCACCAGACGCGCGGTGTTCTGAAGATTGGTCGGGCTGAGAAAACGCGGGTTCAGCAGGGCCAGGATCGTACACAGAACCACGAAGATCAGCAGGATGCCGACGTCCTTCTTCATGGTTTCGCCTCCGCGGTCTCCACGGGAGCAAACCCTACCGCCAGACGCATGATGGCCTCCTCGGAGAATTCCCGGCGCTCGAGCGAGCCGGTGATGCGTCCCTCGTGCATCACGATGATGCGATCGCTGACCGCCAGCAGTTCCTCCATGTCCGAGCTGACCATGATGACGGCTACGCCTCGATCGGCCAGTCGGCGCATCAGTCGGTAGATTTCGGCCTTGGCGGCGACGTCGATCCCGCGCGTCGGCTCGTCGAGAAACATGACCTTGGGCCGCATGGACAACCATTTGCCCAGGACGACCTTCTGTTGATTGCCGCCGCTGAGGTTGCTGACGCGGGTCTCGACCGACGGCGTCACGACGTTCATGGCCTGGCATTGCTGTGTGGCCGCCTGCCTTTCGGCCGCGCGACAGGTCCAGCCGAAGCGAGCGTAGCGTCGCAGATCCGCGAGGGTAACGTTCTCCCGTATGCTCATCGAACCGATCAGGCCCGACTTGCGCCGATCCTCCGGCACAAGGTAGATGCCATGGTCGATGGCATCCCGCGTGTGCCTGACGGTGATCGGCCGGCCGGCCAGACGGACGTCTCCCCCGCCGGTTGGGTCCATCCCACAAATCGCGCGTGCCACCTCGGAGCGGCCGGCACCGACCAGGCCGGCAAGACCGAGAATCTGGCCGCGCGACGCCGAAAACGACACGGCGGCGTCAGGGTAAGCCTTGGTGCGGAGGTCTGTGACCTGCAAGAACTCATCCTGCGCCGGTGTCTTGGCTTGCGGCGGGATGCGGAGATCGCGGCCCACCATGAGCCGGATCATGGCCTCATGCCGGATTTCCTCGCCAACGAGTGTCCCGGCGTTCTGACCGTCACGCAGCACCTCCACGCGGTGCGCGACGATTTCGACTTCCGACAATCGGTGGGAAATGTAGATGATGCTGACCCCCGTCGCCTGGAGATCGTTGATCACGTCCAGGAGCCGGTGCGTCTCGGTCGGTGTCAAGCTGGAAGTTGGCTCATCCATGATGATGATACGGGCCCTCATCGCCAAAGCCCGAGCGATCTCCACTTGTTGCCGCTGCGCCAGAGACAACGATGCCACCGGCGTCTCGGGCCCAATCTCCAGTCCGAGACGTCCCAGGTACGGCAGGGTCGCCGCATGCAACCGACGTCTGTCGATCAGTTGCAGCGGGCCGCCATAGCGTGGCTCGCGGCCCAGGAAGATGTTGCCCGCCACGTCGAGGTTGTCCAGGCTGTGCAACTCCTGGTGGATGAAAGCGATACCCAATGCCATGGCGTGGCGCACGTCACCGATGGTGACCTCTTGGCCGTCAATCTCGATTCGACCGGCGTCGGGCGGTATGACCCCTCCGAGGATGTTCATCAGAGTGGACTTTCCGGCGCCGTTTTCGCCGATCAGAGCGAGCACTTCGCCCCGATGGACCCTCAGGTCCACGGACTTGAGGGCCTGGACACCGGAGAACCGCTTGTCAATGCCGGACATCACCAGAATGGGATCGCCGTTCGATGTCATCGCTGAGTCAATTCGCCCCGCCGCATCGCTTGAATTTTCTCCATGAACTGGGCTGCATTGTCTTGCTTGATGATCCGCGTGGGAATGATGATCTGCCTGTCGGCCGGGATGGAGGATGTGTCGCCCTTGATGATCTCCGCCAGCAGGTGCATGGACCGGTAGCCGAACTCGAAAGGCTGCTGCACCACGGTGGCGTAGATGTATCCATCTTTGACCCCCTGCAGCGTATCATCCTCTTCGTCGAAGGCCACGACTTTAACCTCGCCCAGCTTTCCGGCGTCCTTCAGTGCGCTGAGAATGGCCGGCCCGTTGTAGCTCCAGAGCGCGACGAAGCACCTGACCTGCGGATACTTGACCAGAGTGTCGCTGACGTTCGCCTTGGCCCGCACACGGTCGATGTCATCCGTCCGGATGTCCACCACCTCGATGCCCGTGCCCTGAATCTCCGTGGTAAGTCCTTCGATGCGCTCTTTGGCGTTTTGCGCATCCGTCTTGCCCACGAAGAGCATGACCTTGCCACCGTTCGGAAGCAGCTCTTTGAGCAACCGTCCGGCTTCTCGTCCGGCATCGACGTTGTTGGTCCCCACGTAGCATTGCCGCCGACTGGCAGGGATGTCGCTGTCGGTGATCACCACCGGAATCTGCCCGGCCAACTGATCGATCAGCGGGCCCTGATTGGCCGGATCCAGAGGAGTGATGGCAAGACCCGCGATTCCGCGTGTCTGGAGGTCCTCCAGGACTCGCCTCTGTTCCACAGCGGTGCCATCTGTGGTGAAACGGAAGTCGATGCTCACGTCGTCGAGCTCTCTGTCCGCCTGCTCGCAGCCCCGTCGGGCAAAGGTCCAGAAATCGGTGGAGGCGCCCGCCACGAAAGCCAGCGTGACCGTCTTCCGGTCTCCAGCTCCTTCGTCCTTGCCGCACCCGAACAACGCCAAGACCAGCCCCAGACACATCCCCAGCCCGATGACGCCTCGTCCCTTCATGCTGCACCTCATCTTCCACCTTTGGTTCCGGCCTGCCCGGAATCCAACGCCAACCCCATCAGGATACCATAAGCCTTGACACGTGTCAACCCCGGCGCGCAAACGCCCCTTTTTTTGCGCCGATCCTGCCTGTTTCTGCGACGCGTTCGGAACCGGTTCGGGCTATTCCACTTTCCACTCCAGAATCCCGCCGGACCAGCCCGGCTGGAGTTCCGCCTCGATGCGCAACGAGGTTGTCTCCACCGCATCGAAACGTGTTTCGTTGTATCGGTCCTTCTCCGTGCCATAGCGGACATCGCCGGCGACAGGCTCCCAGCGGCTGTTGTGGCTGTAGAGCAGACGCCAGGATTGGGGCACCGCACAACGGCCTCCGGCAGGACGATCGTCCCACCAGTACACCGCCACCGAGGAGACGCGGCGGGGTTGGTCGAAATCGTACTGGACCCACTCGGTGCCTCCCTTGTGGTCCCACCACGTGTGGCGAGGAATCGAGTGATCGTTTGAACTGGACGGCTCCACACCGTCGTTCAGCGCATGGACGGTATCACGGTCGAAACAATGCGAGCAGCGCGCTGTGAAACCTGACGTCATCCCCACGGCGGCCGCCAGCTCTGCGCTCTCCGCAATCCACACGTCGATCCGTGATTCCGAATCGCGGTTGTCCTGACCGTAGAAGGGGACAGCCACAAGCGGAATCCTCCTTGCGGCGTTTCTGTCCTGCCGCGAGAAGGCCTCGCCCTGGATGACGTTCACGCCTCCCAGAAGATCGGGACGCCAGGCGAGGGACAGTGTGGCATCGGGCCTGAGATAGTACGACAACTGCGCCGGGTTGTCGATCTCCTCGAGGCAGTACACCAGAGGACCGGACGCCAGAGCAACGCGTCCTCGATCAACCTCGACGTCCGGATGGGCGTAGACACGCCGTACCTGCACGGGCAGGTCCAGAGTGATCGTGTCGCCTTTCTTCCAGAGGCGCTGGATCGCCGCATAGCCACGAACCATGTGTGGATCGTGCACGGATTCTCCGTTGACCTTCACCTCTACCGGTGCCGGCGAGAGATCGGAACGGTACAGTCCGAATGGATTCTCCTGCCCTTGGGCCCACCCCGGAATGCGAACGTACACCGTGAACGCGGCAGGTACAGCCGGATCGACAGCGATGGACACCCGTCCTTCCCAGGGGTAACCGGTCGTCTGGGTCAGACCGATCCTCGTCCCGCGCCATTCCAGTTCCATAGTGCTGCCGATGAACAGGTTTACATACACACCCTCGCTGTCACGGGCGTAGATGTACCCTGGGACCGCCGACATCATCTTCAGAAACATGGGCGGACAACATGGACACCCATGCCACTCCCAACGGGGCCGAGCGGCACGCGCCAGCGGATTCTCATAGTAGTAGCGGTCCCCCGCCAGCGATACGCCGTTGAGCACATTGTTGTACAGGGCCCGCTCCAGCTCATCGACATACTTGGCGTGTCCGAGAAGGAGATTCATGTTCCGATGAAAGAACCCGGCTCCCACCGCCGCGCAGGTTTCCAGGTAGGCATCGTTGGGCAGATCGTAGTCTGCGCCGAATCGCTCCTGTTCCCGATGCGTACCCACCCCTCCGGTGATGTGCAGTCGTTTGCCGACCATGTTGTCCCATACCCGGGCGGCGGCTGTGGCGAAGTCCTGCTGGCGGGCATGGCGAGCCACGGCACAGACCCCGGTCCAGAACAAAGTGGCCCGGACAGCATGTCCCTCGATGGCCGTCTGTTCCAGAACGGGCAGGTGATCCTGCGAATACGCCCCCAAGGGACCAGTGCCCTGCGGGCGTTCCCGGCCGCGATCCTCAATCCAGTACCTGGCCAGGGACAGATAGCGGTCTTCCTCGACGGGAACGGTCAGTCTGGCTTTCAGAGACGGCCTCTCGCGAAACAGCTCGTAGAGCTCCACGAACGCCTCTTCGGCCAGAGAATGACCCGGAATCACGCGTTTCTTCGGCGCCGGTCCCAGCACGTCACACATGTGGTTGGCGAACTTGACGGCGACATCCAGTAGTGCAGTCTTTCCCGTTGCTCGGAAGTGGTGCACCGCCGCTTCCATCAGCGCCCCGGCATCGTACGTTTCATGCTGCCAGACGATGTCGCCGCCGTTCAGTCCCCAGCGCTGGGCAGGTCGGTCGAGCTGCGTGAACGTCATGATGTATCCGTTCGGGTCCCTGGCAGCCGCGGCGGCAATGCGCCGGATGTATCCGTCCAACCTCGCTTCCAGATCCTTGTCCGGATTCGAGATCAGGAAGTCGGATGCGCCCCGGATCGTCTCGTAGACCAGTCCATCATACCAGGGCGGCCCGTCGTGCCCCCCCTCTGCGAGGCCCGCCACCCGGTCGAAATTCCGAAACGCCCCATCGTTCTCAAACTTGTCGAAGACATCATCGACTGTTTTTGTGCTCCAGAGCTTCAGCCTGGGAGCCCAGAAGGCGTCGGTCACGTGAACGTTCCGAATGGGCACGGCCTCCAGAACATGAACATCTTCCGCACGAACCGTAACCTCCTGGAGCAGAGCCACGATCAAGACACCCACCAGGTACAGAAGCATTCTCATTCCATCGCCTTTCCAGCAGTGCGTCATCCGCGTCGTGTTATTCCGGCTGTCTTCGATCCAGATCCGACATAGTCTCAGCCGGCAGTCAGGAACCGCAGATTAGCGTATTTGAAAACCCCCTCAGGCCGACTCACGAATAATAAGCTCAGAGGGAAACGTCCGCTGAACATGCTTGTCCAGTTCGGTCTGCCCACTGATCTTGTCGGCCACGATCTGCACCGCTGCGCGGCCGATTTGTTCTTTGGGTTGCCGGGCCGTGGTGATCGAGGGTCGCGTGTAAGCACTAAAACCCAGATCGTCATGCCCGGCCACCAGCACATCCCTGCCCGGCTCCAGGCCCCTCTCATACAAAGCCTTCATCGCGCCCAGCGCCAGACTGTCGGTAGCACAGAACAACCCCGACGGCCTGGCCCCCTGCTTGAGCCAGGCCGCCATGTTGTCGTACCCGAACTGAGCCGTGTCCTCCCCCCCCATGCCGATGGTCAGCGGCACCAGCACGGGCTTCTCGCGGAACCGTTTCATGGTCTCCAGGTAGCCCTGTTCGCGCTGACAAGCCGCCACATTCTGCAGACCGTGAGAGCTGCCCAGGTAGGCCGGCGCCACGCCGCGCGCGATGAGACGTTCCACGAGCATCCTCGAGCTGGCGATATTGTCGTTCATTACGAAGCTGCTCTGCCGCCGGAGATAGCGATCGACATACACAACCGGCAGGGACATCTCCAGTTCGCGGAGAAGTCCGCGATTGGCCTTCGGCACCACCGGCGCGATCACCACGCCGCACACGCGTAAGATCCGCAGCGTGGCGAGGATCTGCCTCTCCTTTTCTGCGTCACCGTAGGAGCATTGGACCAGCAACTGGAACCCACGGGACACGGCTTCGTGTTCCGCCGCGCGAATGATCTCGCCATAGAACGGGTCCGTAATGTAGGTCACGACCATGCCGATGGTGTTCGAGTGCCTGCGCACCAGGCTTACCGCATGGGGGTTCGGAGCGTAGTTCAGGTCTCTGCACACGCGCAGCACACGCTCTCGTGTTTCGTCTCCGACCGTCCGATCGCCGTTGAGAACCTTCGACACGGTGTAACGAGAATACCCGGCCCTGCGCGCCACCTCCCCCATCGTCACCACCGTATGCGTACTCTTTTTTTTCCACTTGCGACCCATGTCCTGGATTCCCCGCGTCCCCTTCTGAAGTCGGGCCCGACACGGTCGAACGTCTTCCGGACCCGTACGAGACGCCTTTATACGCACGCACCGGTCGTACGTCCAGATGCGTTTCTTCCGGACGCGGCGGACGCCGGGAGAAATCTCCTTCTTCTCACCACCAGAACGTCGGACTGCCGTACCGATTTCTCATCTCACTCCAGGGACGCCAGTCAACGTGGCCGTCCAGAAACCCGATGTTTCCGCCCCGGGGCTCCTGGTCGGTCTTCAGATGACTGGTTCGATCGACAAAGCCCCCCTGGCTCCACGATCCGCCTACCGTAATCATGCCGAAGTTGTAGCCATGCTTGGCGGCCCGGTCTTCCTGGCCGAGCGTGGCGTCGAGGACCAGTTCTCTGACACCCGGGTTCTTCTCCACGCTGGTCTTGCACCAGATCTTGTTCTGGCCGATGTCGCCGTCGTTGGGATACATCTTGATGCGAGGACGCTTGGGCTCGGTGGCAACTTCCAGGACGTAACAATATCCCGAAACGATGAAGTCGGCCTGGCCCGTGCCGACGAACTGCTTTCCGTCCCACTTGCCGCTGACACCGTAGGTCCAGAAGTGATCGTTGTGCTTCTGCTGAATCGCGTTGGACGGGCAGTAGAACAGTTCCCGCGTCAGGCCGGTCTTGAGCATGTAATTGACGGTGTTGCAGCCCACATCCCATAGCCAGTTCCCCGCCGTCAGGGGCAACGGCAGTTTCGAATCGTTGCCGTCCGCGTACATGGTGAAGGCCAATACGTGCTGCCGAATGCGCGAAGCGCAGGACTGCATCCTCGCCTGCTCTCGAACCCGACTCAGGGCGGGCATGAGAATACTCATCAGAATCGCGATGATGGCGATGACAACCAGCAATTCAATGAGCGTGAACGCCTTTCTCTTCATGATGATGGTCCTTCCATAATCTCTCCTGATACGGACCTCAGCCGCAGCCCCCAGGGCAAAGCTGCCGCGGTCGGGGCCGCGTGCCGCCCCCCCGGACATCGATGCGGCGGCACGTGCCCCCTTTTGACGGTGGCAACCGGCCTGAGTCTCGGAATCCGTCCGGCTATCGGTCGCCGGCCAGGTAACGGACCTCCGCAGCGGACAAGGCACGCTTATAGATGCGAAAGTCATCGAGCGCGCCGCCAAAGTACTCATCCACCTCGTATTGGGAACGACCCAGCCAGTTCTGTGTGGTGACCCCCAAATCGGCCGGCAGAGTGGCCGTCGGACCCTCTGCCACCATTTCGCCGTCTATGTAGATCTGCACGGTCATGCTGGCGCTGGCGATCACCACCGCCACGTGGTGCCAGCCCGTCGGCAGAGGCGACGGACCGGTGATCACGGATTCCCCGGCCCCGCCGGAGGTCGTAATGGCAAACCAGATCGGCCCACTCGTATTCGAAGACGGACACAGCAGCATGTAGCTGCCGGAACTGCCGCTGCCGAAATCGAAGATGCGCTGCCAGGCGTTTCCATTGTTCGAGAAGTTCACCAGCGTCGCAATCGTGCAATCTGTCAGCGTCGGCAGCAACGAGCCAATGGGCAATTCGATGTAGTCGCCCTGGCCGCTGAAGGTGACGGCCTGCCCGTAGTCACCTGGCCCCTTGCCGTAGAGCAGCAGCCACGGTGAGGTGCCATCGTATCCGTTGCCAGTGACATCTCTGAGGTTATTCTCGAAGGTGTAGTGGGCAACCAGATCCGCACTGCCGGGATCGACCGCAGGTTCCGGCGTGGCCGGTGCAACCCGATAAAGACGGACATCATCGACAAACAGCAGGCCCGAACCCGCGCCCGAGACACCGATCGCCAAGGTCTTGACGCTCTTGGCGGCATTCCCCAGGGACGCCAGGTCGATGTTCCATTGCCTCCATCCGGGCGCCCGGAGTGACGCGGCACTGCCACTGTAATCCACTCTGACGCCGTTGACCTTGACGTACAACTGCGCGGCGGCGTTGTCAAAATCGCCGCTGAAATACAGCACCAGCGTTTGGGCGCCGGCTCGCGTCCAGTCCTGGGCCGGATCGAGGGTCCGTTCCGCCTCGGAGTAGGTCACGCCGCCCGTGTTCGCGTAATAGAACGGCATGGACTGCGTTCCGCCGTGGATGACCGTCTGTTCGGCGAACGGAGCTTCGAAGTAGCCGACGGTGGAGCCACTTCCGTTCGTCCAGCCATCGAGCCAGGTATCGAAGATCGTCGCGTGTGCGTCGAGATCGTCGGTATAGCTCTCGAAATCGTCCACCACGATGAAAGGCTGGGTGGAGAAGCTCCAGACGTCGCCGGCCCAGGAGCGAACGGTCTCGGTCTCGTTGACCTCGACGATCTTCCAGTAGTATTCCGTACCGAGGTCCAGAGTCCCCGGATCGTAGTAGCTCTGCGTAACGCTGTCCACCAGGGCCGTCCCATCCGTCACCGCCGCCTCATCGGAGCTGAGATACACTTCATGCGAAGCGGCCTGCCGACCCGCGCGCCAGTCCAGGATTGCATCCACGCTCACGTCAATCGCACCATCTTCCGGCTGAGGCTCTCTCGGCTGGATGGGTACATAGGAGAAGCGGACCTCGCTGAGCCCGTACGTGCCCATCATGCCGTAGCCGCTCTTGGCCGTCAGGCGAACGAACCGGGCCGCCACGCCACCGAGGCCGACAACCGTATTCGCTGCGTAGTTCGCTTTGGCCGTGCCGCGGGCAAACTGGAAGTCGCCCAAGCTCGTCCATTCCGTTCCGTCCGCCGAGTACTCAATGGTGACATCCTTGAACCCGAATCCGAACATCAGTTCGAAGGCGAGGTTGTAGTTCCATACCTTCAGTTCGTAGAGCGCATAGACCTTGTCGAACTCATACTGAATCCACACCGGCTCGGCACCGCCTGTGGTGCCCGCCCACATGTCACTCGCCACGGTAGAATGCAGATCGGCGGCGTTCAGGCCGGACCCGTCCACGGTCTTCTCGGGGCCCGATTCGGGTTCCGAGGCAGCGTTGCTCGTGGCGATGATATGCGTGATGGGATACGCGTACGGTTCAACCGTGAAGCTCCACACCTCTCCCTTGAAGATCGTGTTGTCCGGCGGCGCGTTGACTTCGTCGACCCGCCAGAAGTAGGTTTGACCGTACGCAAGATAGCTCGGATCAAAGGTGGTCGCCGTCTGTCCCTGGCTGACCAGCACACCCCGCGGATCGCTTCGGCTGGCGTCATTGACGTCGTCCCGGACGGTGCCGAGGTAAAGGTCGTGCGCCGCCGCATACTTGCCGGCCCCCCAACCGAGGTCCACATCCCGTGGGACATCCGTCGCTTTGTCGGACGGAGAGGGGTCTGCCGCCGCACCGATCCGCAGCCCGTCCGGGCCCTGATCGTGAAGCTTCTCCCGTTCGGCTTCCGAAAGAGCACCCTTCCACAGGCGGCATTCGTCGTAGCTCGCGTTGGCCGTGCCGTCGTCATAGTGGGAACGCCCCAGCCAGCAGTTGGTATCATTCAGACCCGACACGTCGCTGATCGCGAACGACCCTTTGGCCGATCCGAGATCCGCGCTGTCGGCCCGCGCCGTGTACCACGTCATACGCCCCGGCTCGAATACGCAGACGATATGATACTTCACTCCCAACTCGTAGGGGGCGTTGGTGTTGTCCAGCCTGGAATTGGTGTAGGGATCGGGATCGAAGAACTCCACGTGGTCCGTATTGATGTTGGTGCCCTGGCTCCAGCTCATGCACATGTGCTCGGCCGTGCTGGTACCAAACGCAAAGATGCGTGACCAGTTCTGGACGGACAGGTGCGTCGCCCACACTTCGAACGTGACATCGGGGCCCAGATCGCTCAGGACGTGGTCGGGCAGATCCACGTAGTCCGAGCTGCCCTTGGCCCCTCCGGTCATGGTGACCTCGGTATCCGACAGAACGGCATTGTTGGGTCCTACATCCACAATCACCGCGTCCTTGCCTGCGACCGAATCCTTCAGGTTTCCGTTGAAACTCCACCGATGAGCCAACTGGGCTGCCAGTCCCTGAGAAGCGAATGCGAACGTGACCACTCCCGCGACGAAAAACGCCAGATGTCTGATCATTCCGATACCTCCTTCCAATCCCTCCCAAGAGGGCGTGACAGAGATCAGGTGACCGGTTCACACAAAACAGCTATCGAGTCAGGACGCCATCTTCTTCTCCTTATGCCTTTGGTTCCCGGCCCACGGACTTGCGTGCGCCATGGCGAGGCCGATTGCCGCAATCGGATCGCCGACTCAGGTTTATTCTCGCGTGGTCGGCCGGCGCGGGTTGCACGATGGCAACCGGCATTGACGAGGTGTCTGACGTTCGGCGAGGGAGCCGATCCAGGAGGTATGACGAGAAGCTGGCACGACTGTCCCCATCCTTTCAGGGCGGCCGGCTCGCAGCCAGACCGCACGCGGCATCCGCAGGCCCCGCCTCTATTGCTTCTGAACGCCATCTTCGTGTTCTCCGCGCCGCGACTTTCGCTCCGGCTTGCCCCAAGGCCCCACCCGCATAAGGGCAAGACACTGGACCGCGCGACTCGGTCCGCCAGCGGCCGTAACGCGCGCCGTATCGATCGGACAGTGCCATTATCGGCATCATAGCAGATGAGGTTTACACGTGTCAACTTTTTTTTGCGAGTTTTCCTATACGCCTATCTCCCGGTCACACAAGATGTTAGAGAATTCCCCAAGAAATCGGCCAACAGAACCTTGACACGTGTCAATACCCGCCGGCCAGACCGGAGGGCAGGGGCCGGCCGCGTGGCCAAACCTGTCCCGCCATGCGGGCACCTGCTTGCATTCCCGGAGGCGTTCTCCACGGCCGACACGGGCCCGGGGCGGACGGTCGCACCTTTCCTCGTGGTTGCCGCTTGGTTCATCCGGTAGAATAGGAAGCAGCTTGACCGTCGCTCTTGACAAGAGAACACGAAAGGGAGAAGTCATCATGAAGACTCGTGTGATGATGGGATTGGCTTGGGTTCTGGTGGGCGGTCTGGGATCGTGGGCGTGCGCGCAGCCATCCGACGACATCCGCGAGCTTCGACTGGCCGACTGGGAGCCGCGCTCGATGCTGAAGACGAGGCAGAGCGTGGTCGAAAAGCCGGCGTACCCCGTCATCGACGTACACAACCACCTCGGCACAGGGGCAGAGCGTCTGACGCCCGATCGCGTCGGGCAGTATCTGGAGGAGATGGATGCCGCCGGAGTTCGCACGGTGGTCAATCTCGACGGCCAGTGGGGCCCGCGACTGGCTGAGACGCTGGCCGCCCTGGACAACGCACATCCCGGCCGGTTTCTGACGTTCGCCCTGCTGGACTTTCGCGGCATCGACGACGAGGACTGGGGCCGGCGCGAGGCCCGGCGCCTCGAAGAGAGCTTCCAGGCCGGTGCCAAGGGACTGAAGATCCACAAGTCTCTCGGGCTGTCCTACCGCTACAAAGACGGCAGGCTCATGCCCGTCGACGATCCGAAATTGGACCCGGTCTGGGAGATGTGCGCCAAGCATCGACGCCCGGTGATGATCCACACGTCCGACCCCGCGGCCTTCTTCACACCCTTGGACCGTTTCAACGAGCGATGGCACGAGCTGAACGCCCATCCGAACTGGTTGTTCCACGGCGAACAGTTCCCCTCCCGCGACGAACTGCTGGCCCAGCGCAACCGGGCCATTGCCAGACACCCGAACACAACATTCATTTGCGCCCATTTCGGCAACAATCCGGAGGACGTCGCAACCGTCGGAGCGTGGCTGGACCGCTACCCGAACATGTACATCGACATCGACGCGCGGATCTCGGAGCTGGGCCGGCAGCCTTACACGGCGCGCAGGTTCCTCCTGAAGTATCAGGATCGCGTCATGTTCGGCACCGACACGACGCCCGACCGCGAGGCGTATCGGATGTACTACCGGTTCCTGGAGACCGACGATGAGTACTTCGACTGTGCCGGCGGGCACCATCGGCAGGGCTTCTGGATGATCTACGGCGTGTTCCTGCCGGATGAGGTGTTGCAGAAGCTCTACCGGAAGAACGCCGAGCGGCTCCTCTTCGGCCTTTCGAACGGCGCACCGCAGACGGAGGCCAAAGTGCTGCACGTGCCGCAGACAGAGGATTTCACCGTCACCGGCAGCGGCGACGCGCCCGCCTGGGAAAAAGCCGTCTGGGAACCGCTCCAGAGGCGTACTGCCGGCGGTCATCCCTACGACACGCGCGTCAAGATGCTCTACTCGTCAACCGGACTCTACGTGCTCATGGAAGCCGAGGACCGCACGATCACCGCGACGATGAACGAGGATTTCCTCGACCTGTGGAAAGAAGACGTATTGGAGTTCTTCCTCTGGCCCGACCCGCAGTATCCGGTCTACTTCGAGTACGAGATCTCTCCGCTCGGTGTCGAGCTGCCGATCCTCATTCCCAATTTCGACGGGCAGTTCCTCGGCTGGCGGCCCTGGCACTACGAGGATGGACGCAGGACGCGGAAGGCGACGACCGTCGTGGGTGGCCCCAAACAGTCGGGCGCCCGTGTGACCGGGTGGAAGGCCGAGGTGTTCGTGCCCTACGAACTGCTCCAGCCGCTGCAAAACGTTCCGCCCCGGCCGGGGATGCGATGGCGAGCCAATTTCTATCGCATGGACTACGACGACGGCAAGACCACAAGCTGGGACTGGGCGCGGGTCGGTCCCAGTTTTCACGACTTCAACAGTTTCGGCACGCTTGTTTTTGAGTAGCGAGGTGGCAGCTATGCTCGATACCGGCAGATCACGTTCGGAAGCGGCGCAGCGGACGGCCTTCACACTCATCGAATTGCTGGTTGTCATCGCCGTCATCGCTCTGCTGATGGGCATCCTCATGCCGGCTCTGAGCAAAGCCAGGAAGCTGGCGCGATCGGCCGTCTGCAAAGCCCATCTGCGCCAGTGGGGAACGATCTTTTTCATGTACACGACCGACAACGATGACAAGTTCTGGACAGAGCACAACGTCTGGCAGACCGGCGTCCCCCAGGGCGGCTGGATGCCCTACCTCAGCCGGCTCTACGGCGACGTCGATGAGTTTCGGCTCTGCCCGTCGGCCACCAAGCTCAACGGTCCCGTCGGCGGAATCGGCACCACCTTCGCGCGCTGGGGCCCAGGGCCGATCATGGAGGCGCACCAGTTCGGCCCCGACGCGGACAAGAACTACGGCAGCTATGGCATCAATCTCTGGATCAATTCGGTCGATCCGCCGTCGACGGAAGGATGGCGAGGCCGGCCTCAGTGCCAATGGAAGACATTGCAGGGCAAGTACGCCGCGGACATCCCGATGGTCAGCGACTGCACCTGGTTCGGCACGAACCCGATCAGCCTGATCGACCGGTCCTGGCCCAACAGCGGCGATCCCGCTCCTTCCGAGGACTGGTGGGAGCAGAAGAACCCCATCGAGCCGGGCGACTGGAACTGGGATATGGCTCGCGTCACGATCAACCGCCACGAACGGGGCATCAACATGACCCTGATGGACGGCTCGACGCGAAAGATAATCCTGACGGACCTCTGGAGCCTCAAGTGGCATCGGGAGTTTCGACCGCTCTACGACGTCGACATTCCCTGGCTCCGTTAGCATCCCGTTCACAGTGTGCCCGTCAGGGCATACGCCCCTCGGGATCACTGCAAACGGCCGGAGATGCTCAGCTCGAGCGCAGCGTAGCCATCGATCTCGAAATGCTCCACCACAATCTCGACGGTCTTATCTCCGTTCAGATGCAGCAGGCCGCTGTCGCGCGTCGGTCCGTGCCACGTCCAGTTGTCGATGATCGTGCGGCCATCGACGGTGACGCGCACCCCATCGTCGCTGAGCGTCGCGAACTCCCACACGCCGTCCGCCAGCGGCATACGCGTGGTGGCGATCATGCCGAAATGATCGCCGCCCAGCGGGGCCGCCGAGACAGCCTCCGATAGACCTTGTTCACGAGGCCCGCCCCATGCATAGTCGAACGCAAGACGCTTGACCTTCGCTGAAACCGAACTCTCCGCATGGGCGAGCTTCCGCCAGGATGCGATATCCTTGCGCGGGTCTGTCTCTTCCGCCCATTTGAAGAACGTCACGTTCCACTCGGTCGAGACAAGCGTACCATGAAGCTGCTCTGCAAAGTCGCCTGCTCTCACCTGGACCCGATAGGGATAGACGCCGGGTCGGGTTGCCGAAACGGTGTATGTGCCGGGCTGCTCCGGATCTTGCGGCCAAGAGAGCTCTCCCTGCACGTCGCCACCCTCCACCGTGATCTGCGCACTACGCGGCACCTTGTGCAGGCTGTACCGGACGGAGTCGCCGCTGTCCTGAACCAGGCGAATCAGCGGCGATTCGTGGTCCCACGGTCCCCACGGTGTCATGATGATGTTGTGCCGGCCACGCAGATGCCGGCGAGCGCCGACGGGGCGTGTCGTGCCCCGCACGGAGTACGCCGGTTCCGTCACCGGTGGAATGTCCGAATAAACGACGTCGTGTATGATCACCACATCATCCTTTCGCATCGTCTCTTTGACATCCGTGAGGATATTCTGGCCGAGCGTCACTTCGCTCGGTCCACGGAAGTGGTATGCCAGCTCATCGCCCGTGAACGTGTTCCGAGCGATCCGGTTGTCGCCGGATTCCGTGCCGTTGGCCCTGGCCCACGGCGCGTTCGCCAAGTCGCCGGGGTCCGCCCACCACAGGTGCACGCCGCACTGGTTGGCGGCGAAGGTGTTCTCGACGATCCGATTCGCCCTGCCGTGTTCGACGTTCACGCCGCCCCGCTCCAGGCCATATGCCATCTGGCCGTTGCCCCTGATCTCATTCCTTGCGATCAGAGTATCCTGCGAATAGCCACCCCAGATTCCACAGATGGCGTTCTCGACGAGGCGGTTGCCGTAGAAGACATTGCCGAAGGAGAAGGTCATCTCGATTCCGTGTGCGGGAGCGTAAGAGAAATCGTTCCCGATAAGCAGGTTCGCGTTGTTGCCCCGCCGTTTGTGCCAGTCTGCCGGATGGGTCCCGGTCTGGCCCAGCGCTTCGCGGCCCGCAAAACCAAAAAAACCGTCGCCGCAGTGGGTGGCGGAGTTCTCGGCGATGACGTTTTCGTTGTTCTGCTCGAACAGGAGTATGCCGGCCGAATCCTGGCCGCGATTGTATACCCCGTGGCTGTATCCGCGGACGCAGAAGTCGCAGGCGTTGCGGCTGATCGTGTTGCGGCGGCATCGCCACATCGCGATTCCCCAGCCGGAGTTGAAGGAGAAATCGTTGTCGCAGACTTCTGAGTCGTCCACCCGGTCCAGACAAAGTGCGTTCTGTCCCTGCCGGACCGTACAGCGGTGAACCGTGATGTGGTTCGCATCCTCCAGATAGATCGCGGCGCCGTAGCGGCTCAGCCATTCGTTGCTGTCGTTTTCGTGCGGATAGAGCCAGTCGCTGGCGTCCTCGGCGAGCGGTGTCGACCTGAGATACGCACGCCAATTGTCGGAGGCATCGATCCCTTCCAGTGTCAGTCCGTCAGCGCCGGTGGCCCAGAGCGCCGCCCGGAAACCGCTGACTTTCGCATCGCGTATGACGACACGGGTCTGCCCCTCGATGCGAATGCCATAGCCGGCGTATTCATCCGGCCTGAGGTCTCGCACCGAACCACGCAGAACGGACCCCTCCGCGAATTCGATTTCGACGGAAGAGGCAACGACGTGAATCACGCCATTGTCATTCTTGTCCTCAATCACGGTTTCGGGCGGAATCACGACGCGGCAGGATCGGGAAATGAACACGTCATCCGATGTCACTTGCAGTTCCGGGACCTGCTCGGTGCCGATTGCCGGAGCCGCCAGCAACCAGAACATGCTCGCAACGAGAACGTGACTCTTCCAAAGAATCGCACGTGGAGGTTCCATGAATGCGTTCTCCTCACTGCCGGATCCGAAAGACAACCGCCGCCAGCTTGAAGTTTCCGAGCCAACGGTCTTTGACTTCGGCACTCCCGACGTGGAAATCGTACTCCTGGATCCTCCCGACGGCCACATAATCCCCGGACTGCCGGATTCCCGTGCTACCGAGAACGTCCGGCGGCTCGTCATGAATTGCAGGCCGGCCGTTCGTACCGGCGTCGGCAGATGTTATCTCTTCCGGCCCGTATGCCTTCGGGCACAGTGCGAACGGCGGGTGGCAGCCTCAAGGGAAACCTGGGAACGGCTCGTTGCCATGAACCGTCCCCAAGGTTTCGTTGCGCTGTGCCTGGAGGCTGCCACCCATGCGAAGTCGGGTCAGAACTGGATTCTCACACACGCCTGGAGTGTATGGGCGTCGAATCCCGAACCGAATTCACCGTCGTACTCCGCCGAGAGCATCTTGGATTTGTCGATCCGCCAGTTCAAACCGGCCCCGACACTGAGGAGGTCGTCGACGACCGCTATCTCCGTGGTCCGGAACGAGGTCTCGGCGCCCGCCAGTTGTGCGGTTTCGCTGGCCTCATCGCCGAAGTTGTGCCGCCAGGCGAGTCTCAACTGGGGCGTCAGACAGCTGCCGTTGCCGAGCACCCATGTCTTGCGCAGTCGCGTTCCCAACTCAAAGGCCAGATTGTCGTCTGTATCGCTGCCAACGGACAGATTGGCCGCACCGGCCCCGGTCTCCGTGTACGACTCGTGACGGAAGTGCGTGTAGTTCAGACCGGCATACGGCTCGACATCCAAGGATTTGTAGCGCAGCAGCTTACCGACCTCGGGCGAGATCGAGAAGGTATGCGCCTTGAAATTGCCCTTGGCCTGGAGGGCGGCAAAATCCAGATCACGAACCTCGTCCACCTCGTGATAGCCGTAGCCAACAGTCAGACCAAGGTAGTAGTCATGGTTGAACCAGGTGCCATACAGCGAGGTTGACAGCGAATCCAGGTCCATCGCGGACAGGTTGTCGGCGCTATCGGCGTCTGTCCGACCGTAGCCGATCGAGCCGCCCACCAGCACGCTCTCTCCGATAAACCGTTCGGCGCCGAGCAGAGTGCCATAGGTGTCGTACTCGTACCCGACGACGCCTCCGTCATCGTCCCGGTCGCCCCATCTTCCATATCCCTGGACAAAGCCCTGCCAGCCCCCGTCAGAGGACTCCCGGGCCACCGTCGGCGACAGCGATGCCAGCAGGGGCCCGGTCATCTGTCCGTTGAGGCCGTCGCGGGTGGCCGCCCGAGCGTCCTGCATGCGCCGGCTCAAGCTGTGAGTCACGCTGGAGGCCACACTGGAGGCTAAGGTCGATGCGGAACTCGGAAGCTGGTTGGTCATCTGGGCATACGCGCCGGCGACATCGTCGGAAGACTGCGCTTCGCTGATGATATCCAGCAGGGCCTCGTCGGCACTTGCGGCAAAGGCGTCGCTGTCGAGCATGGCGCCGAAGCTCCGGACCGTGCGCGAGGCGCCGAGGAGATAATCCACGTTGGACGTGAAGTCGACGCTCATCTCGACGATCTTGCCCGTGCCGTCAACCCCGAGGGCCGTGATCGTCGCCAGTTCCGTGTTCTCAATGAAATCGGCGAGGTCGGCGTCGGCCGCCTGGTTGACACCGTCGACCTGAATGTGGCCGGCGCCATCGAGGGTAACGATGTCGTACGTGCCGTCGGCGGCATTGCCGATGGCCACGGCGACCACCTTGGCACCGGTGACGAAATTGGCGTTGCTGTCGTCGGTGATGTGGATGCTGTCGTGATTGCCTTCTTCATCCACTTCGATGCTCAGCGTCGCGCCGGCGCCGAGCACGAAATCGCCGCCGGACACGGTAATCTCACCGGGCGATTGGCCGGGAGCGAGAACACCGTTGGTAATCGTCAGACCGCCCTGGAAATCACCGCTGCCACCGAGGAAGGCGTCGGCATCATCGACGGTCACAGCGCCCAGCACGGTGCCGTTGATCGTGCCGGTGCCCGCCAAGGTCACAGAGCCACCCAGCACGGCATCTTCCTCGATCTCGACCTCTGCCTCGTCAGACACTTCGATCGTCTGTTCGTACGCTTCGCTGTCGCCCGTCAGAGTGATGCTGCCCTGCGCGACCGTCACATTGTTGGTGCCGCTCAGAGTCGCCACTTGCACGCCCGCATCGCTGGTTGTCAGAGTGGCGGTTCCGGCCGAGGTATCCAGCGTCCCGACGGTGACGGCGTTGCCGGCGAACTGCACGTTCCCGCTGACATTCGCCTGTCGAATCACCACCTCCTCGGCGGCCGCCTGTACGGTCGCGTTGGCCAGGGTGACCTGTGCGTTGCCGGTCGCCGTGGCGTTGCCCAACGTCAGCGTCGATTCGGCAACCGCCAGCGTCGCGGTCTCATCCAGGTCCGCATTGCTCGAATTGATCGCCACCGTACCACCGCCGGTCACGTTCAACGTCTCGCCGGCGTCCACACCCAACTCACCGTCGACCTCCACCTGCGAGGACGCGGCCACGTTCAGGGTGGCGGCACCCTGCGGGTCGAGCGTCTGCACGGCAATCGTGTTGCCCGTCACGGCCACGGTCCCACTGAGGGCTACCGTCGCAATCTCCACCTCCTCGACGGCCGCCTCGACCGTCGCATCGGTCAGCACGACCTGTGCGCCGCCCGTGGCGTTGGCGCTGCCCAGTGTCAGCGTCGATTCGGCAACCGCCAGCGTGGCCGTTTCATCCAGGTCCGCATTGTTCGAATTGATCGCCACCGTACCACCGCCGGCGACGTTCAACGTCTGCCCAGCGCCGACATCGAGGGCCCCGTCAATCTGCATCTGAGCGTTCTGACCGACCTCGAGAGTGGCATTGTCCGCAGCCGTCAGCGTTTGGGTGGCCGGTACCACCACGGTCGATTCCCCGACCACCTGCACGGTCGCGTCTTCTTCGAGCTGAACGTCCTTCGCGATCTCAAGAGTCCCACCCTGAGAAGTGGCAATCGTCGCGTCCGCCAGCGTCAGACTGTCCCCGTCGACCGTACCCAGATCCTCATAGTAGTCCTCTTCCGAGGCGTACGCGTTCGTTGTTTTGACGATCGTCCCCGCGCCGGTGATGTCGTCCATATAGTGCGTGGGCGCATCGACGATCAGCGTCGTTCCGGCGTTGGCGATGACGCCGCCGCCGGCCCCACCGCTGGCCCAGATCTCATCACCGGTCAGGTACAGCGTCCCGTCGTTGAGCGTAATCGTGTTGTCGGCCTGGTTGTCGAGATCGCTGATCGACGCGGCGTTCGCACCCGTCTGGTTGATGGTGGCATCGCCGTTGAACGTCGGATCAGCAAGTGTCAGCACGCCGTCGGTGCTGTTGAGGATCACGGTGGCATCCGCATCGACCGAGACAGCCGAGGCAACCAGACCGCTGGCGGCCGCCTTCAGTGCCGAGCCATCCTTCAACTCGATATCCACCGCGCCGAGCGAATCAGTGCCGCCGGTCAGCGTGCCGGAGTTCTCGATCGCATCGTCAGAGTAGAATTCCACGGCCCCGTTGAAGGTGGCGGTCGCACCGTTGGCGATTGTAATGGCCTGGTCGGAGCCGATATCGCCGTTGAGCACCAGCGTTCCGGCGTCCACCGCGAGGGATTGCAGCGACATATCCGAATCGATCGCGTGTGTGCCGCCGGCGATCGTCACATCGAGCAGGTTCTCGAGGGTCCCGTTGAACGCACTCGTGCCGGCGCCGAGGGTCAGATTGTTGGCCTGGGCATCCAGACGTCCGGACCCATTCAGCGCCTTGAGAGTCTGGTCGGTGCCGAACTCGACGACGCCGTCCTCGCCGATCGTCAGAGGAGCTGCTGCGATCGAGTCCGGCGCATCCAGCACGACGAGGCCGTCATTGACGTTCAACCCGCCGGTGAACGTATTGACGCCGCTGAGGATCAGCGTTCCCTCACCGGTCTTGGTCAGGGTCCGGGCTCCGCCGGACTCACCGATAGCGCCGGAGATCTCCAACGTGAAGTAGTTGTCCGGTACGCCCAGCGCATCAACGGCCTCGGCTGGAACGTCGGCATTCACCTCGCCCGCCACTGTGAGCACTGCAAGTTCCGTGTTGCCCACAAGCGTCACCGGACCGGACATCTCGATGTTCGAACCGATCAATGCCACCGGGATCTCATTGTCGTCGTCGAACCAGTCGTCCGTCTCCACTTCCGTGAAGCCGCCTACGGCGAATTTTCCCTGCATTTCGACGTCGTTGCCGATCTCGATGGTTCCGATACTGCCGTCCCAGGGATCGTCGTCTTCCGTCTTCCATTCCCCGTCGCCCTCGTCGTAGTATATCTCCAAAGGCATTCCGGCTATGACGACCCGGGAGGGATCGGAAGCGTCACCGGTGATGGCAAACGTTCCGGTGCCCAGCGTGCTGGTCCCCGTCTGGTTGGAGTCGTTGACCACGAGGATTCCGCCGGCCATTTCCAGGCCGCCGGCAAAATCGTTCTCCGTGTTGTACAGGGCCACAAAGCTGCTTCCGGGGGCGATGCGGAGACCGCCGTCGCCGGTGATCTTGTGTTCGATGTCTGTCTCCGCATATGCGGTCAGGCTGTGCTGCACGCCGGCGCCGAGCAGCGTGATCGTGGAGGACTCGGGATCGTCCTCATCCATCAGTTCGAATTCGAACATCAGGTCGTCGCCGTCGGCGGGATTGCCGAGAACCAGGTTCGCCGCCACAACGTCGCCGCCGTCGTCGTAGCCCAGGACCAGGCTGTTCATGATCGGCGCGTCCCCTCCCTCGCTTTGGTCACTGAGCCCCGCCGCATACTGGTTCATGGAGACGCCGCCGCCCAGGGAAATCTGGGAGGCGACGTGTGCCGCGTCGAACGTCACGGGATTCCCATCGGGACCGCCGACGTATACGGTCTGGGTGGGGTTAAGCATCTCATAGTCCTCGTCGAGCTGCCCCGTCATCGCCAGCGTACCGCCGTGCAGATGGATGTCGCCCTCGCCGAGGGCGTTGCCCGTCGGGTCCTCCCCCGGGTCGGCATCGTAGCCGTCGAGGACCAGCAGACCCTCGTTGAGAGTGACGTCGCCTGTGAAATCGTTCGTGAATTCCGATACGAAAACCGTCAGCGTGCCGGAGCCATTCTTGGTCAGGCCGCCGGCGCCGGTGATCGGGCCGTAGATGTACGTATCGCTGTCACCCCCGATCTCCACGTCACCGTTCAGGGTAATGGTCTCGATGTAGTCGGGCCCGCCGCCAGCCAGCACGATCGGACCCGAATTGGCCAGCACGGACAGCCCGCCGATCGGAGCGGTCAGGTCCGTCCCCAGGTCCAGCAATGTCCCTTCCGCCGAATCGTTCACGATCGAACTTGTCGCCAGGGTGTGTTGGCCAAGAATCAGCCATCGACTGCCCGATGCATCTTCGGTCAGTTCCAGTCCGGCAATCTCCGTATCCCCGTCGAGATGTATCAGGTATGCCAGAGACCCGAACTGCGCCGTGTCGGCGGCACCGGGCACTCCCGCGCTCCAGTAATCCGGGTTGCTCCATTGATCTTCGCCCGCCCCGTTTCCCGTCCAGACCGTAATTGCTGCGCCCGCGCTCATCACGCTTCCCAGCACCAGGCTTGCCACCGCCAACACGACTCGCTGCTTGATCATTCTTTGTGCTCCACTACAAACCCAATGTGCTCTTGCTTGTTGATGTCACAATCTACGGGAAGTGAATCCCGCACCCACGGTATATGCCTTTCTCGGCAGCCACTCGGCGAATTCTTGAAAAAAGAGAGAAAGGCAATTCCTCAACCATACGGCACGTGACATGATCGACGAAGAGCAGAATCCTCAGGCCCGCCACAGCCCAGTGAACGTAGCAATACTGATAATCGGGCCTGATTGTCGTTATCGGTCTTGCGCCCGCGGCAATATCTTCAGTTTGTAATGGTGAGACGGCGTCCGGTGACACTGGCCTGCGCAACACCGAGCTCCGCAGCACGCAGGAGACTCGACGCCATCACGACGCGGAGACATTGTGACAAGCGCGGCGAACCCAGAAGAAACCGAGGAAACCCGCCAGGAGATCCGTGAGCAAACGCCCGACGAAAACGCCGTGCACGCCTGCCAGACGGGCGCCGAGCCAGGACAGGGGAATCAGCAGGACCAGCACACGGATGCCGTTGAGCAGGGCCGAGGAAAGGGGCTTGTGCAGTCCCGTAAGAATGATGCCGGAATACCGGTGGATCTCCATCATGCCGTAACCAAACGACACGATGCGGACGTATGCAACCAAGGTAACCACCACCTCGGCATCCCGACTGAAGATCGAGGCCAGCCACGGCGCGCCCACGAAGAACACCAGCGCCACACCGCCGCCGTACATCATGGCAAACCGCGCAGACAACGAAAGAGCCCGGCGGATGCGGTCCGGCCTCTCGGCGCCGAGGTTCTGGCTGACGAACGGAGCGAGGGACATACCGAGCGCCATAGGGATGACGAACGCAAACATCTCGATCCGCTGGGCGGCGCCGATGGCCGCTACGGCGGCATTGCCGAAACCGCTGAGTATCCGAGTGACCACCGTCGCGGAAACCGGCATGAGGATCATGCTCAGAATGCTCGGGACGCCCAGACGCAGAATGCTCCCAAAGGACGTGCAGTACGCCGCCAGACCCCAGCTTTGCAGCAACAGCAGGCGGTGTTTTGCGTAGAGCAGGCGGAACAGCCACAGGGTGGACACGCCCTGTGCGATCACGGTCGCCAGCGCCGCGCCGCGGATGCCCATGGCGGGGAAACCGAGGTATCCGAACATCATGATCGGGTCCAGGACGACGTTCAGAATCGGTCCGGCCATCATGAAACGCCCGGCCGCAACGGAATCGCCCGCCGAGATCAACAGCCCGTTGCCGAGCATGGGCAAGGCCATGAGCGGGGCTCCCAGGTACCAGATGCCCATGTACTGGCGTACCAGAGGCAGAGCCACAGAGTCCGCTCCCAAAGCCCTGAATACAGGATTCATGCTCAGATAGCCGATGACGGCCATTCCGGCGGCAACGCCGAGCGTCAACATCAGACCGTGCGTGGTAATTCTCGCCGCGTCAGACCAGTTGTGCCGGCCGACCGCATGCGACATCAAGGTCGTGGTCCCTACGCCGAGACCCCCGGCCACGCAGCTCAAGAGCATGACAACCGGAAACGTAAATCCCATAGCCGCCAGCGGCAGTGTCCCCAGCCGCGAGACAAACCAGGTGTCCGTAAGGTTGTACGCGTTCATGGCGAACGTGCCGGCCAGCATAGGAAAAGCCATGCCGAACAGAGTCCGCTTGACGCTCCTTTGAACCAGAACACTCATGTGTTGCTTACCGTCGGGTGACATTGCCTGGCGCCGGGCCCCGACACGGGCCGCGGGTGGCAGCCTCAAACGCCTTGGCGTTTGGGGATGGTTTCCATGAGCAAGCCAGCCCCAAGCTGCGCCTGAGGCTACCACCCGCCATTAGACGGCCTCGATCGTAGAGGGAGGCTTCGAGGCGATGTTGTAGGTCACGCTGACCACGCCCGGGACGTCGCGGAGGATCTGGTCAGCGAGATTCTGAAGGATATCGAACGACAGTCGCGTCGGGGTGGCGGTGCGGGCGTCGACGCTGTCCCAACAGCGCACCTCGATCTGGTGGCCAAAGTCGCGTTTCCCGTCGCGCATTCCCGTCACGCGATCCTCATGCAGAATTGCCATGTACTGGAACGCACCGGTATCCTTGAGCAGTCGTTCCACCACGGCGGTCGCTCCACGCACCATCGCGATGCGCTGCGGCGTCGCCTCGCCGATCACACGGGCCGCCAGCGCCGGCCCCGGAAACGGGATGCGATCGAACAGCGCGATGGGAAGCCCCAGCGCCTTGCCGACCTTGCGGACACCGTCCTTGCGCAACTGGATCAGCGGCTCGACGATGCGATAGCCGAAGGCCTCCTGCGGATCGATCCCGAGCTGTTCGAAGACGTTGTGCTGCCGCTTGATCCCCGCCACCGTTTCGTCAACGTCCGTCAGGATCGTACCCTGCAACAGGCACTTGGCGCCGCTGGCCTTGACCAGACGCCCGAAGACGTGGCGATAGAACGTCTGGGTGATCGCCTCGCGCTTCTCCTCCGGGTCCGTGATCCCCTGGAGCGCCGCGAAGAACTCCTCTCGCGCATCGACCACTTCCACCGGCACGCCCAGATCGCGGAAGAATTGGACGACCTGCTCAGGCTCGCCCTGTCGCATCAGACCATTCTCGACGAAAACAGTCCGCAGACGGGCGCCCAGGGCCCTGTGTCCAAGCATGGTGACCGTAGACGAATCGACACCCCCCGACAGCGCATTGATCGCCGTGCCACTGCCGACAGCCTCTCGGATCTCCGCAACCTTGGCCGCGATGAACTGTTCGGTGTTGAGTTTCTGCGCAGGAATCTCGGTAATCACGTGGCATTCTCCTTCTCATCTTATGGCTTCAAACGTGGGATCGGCATACAGATACGGCATGGGCCCAAACCCATCCTACCGCGCTCGATGGTGCGAAATCAAATCTCCGTCCACTTACCAGGCACGGGCACCGGATAGTACCCCCGATCATCTGTCTGGATCGGAGGAGTGCTGTCGTCGGTCAGCTGATCGATGTTCGGGCAGAATCGGAAACTGGAGGCCATGGCCTGATCCCAGGTGACGACCTTGCCGGAGTGAGCCGCTGCCCGGCCCATGATGTCCGCGAGATTCGACAGAGCGGCCCGCTTGGCTTCGTTGTGCGGACGATCCTGACGGATGGCGTCCAGCAGCACATCCCATTCCGCCTGCCACGGGGTGACGGTCTCCCTCGGAGCGCGCCACGCGATATTGTCGTCGCTGCATCGCTGGTCCTTGTAGGTGTGCACGGTACCTTCATGGACGTTGCCCGAGAACTGCGCGGCACACCGGGTCCCATGGAGGTAGGTGGCGAATTCGGTATGGCAGTCCGCCAGCCAGCGGACCACATCGTACGCCTTGGTCCCATCGGGGAACGTCCACTCGATGGTGAAGGAGTCCAGGTTCTGACCGCGATCGACGCTGTCGGCGGCCCGTCCGCTGATGCCGTGCGCGGAAACCGGCCAGGCGTCCTTGAGCCAGCAGATCTCGTCAATCTGATGGATGTTCATCTCGGCAAACAGCCCACCCGAGACCCAGAGGAAATGGGTGAAGTTGCGGACTTGCCAATGCAGATCCTTCACGTCCGCCGGTCGGGGACCCAGGGGAGGGCACGGCTGCATCCGGTAGGCGCGAATAAGCTGGATCTCGCCCAGTTGCCCGTCGCGAATGCGTTTGATCAGCTCCTGGCGATTGCGCGAATGGCGGCACTGCAATCCGGCGGCGATCTTGAGGTTCTTCTTCTCGGCGGCCTGGCCCGCCTGGATCACGCGCCGCACGGCGGGCGGGTCGGTCGCGAAGGATTTCTCCATGAACACGTGGATCCCCTTCTCGACCGCATACTCGAGTTGCTGCGGCCGAAAGCCGGCGTACCCGGTGAGCATCGCCACATCGCCGGGGCGAAGGGAGTCGATGGCCTTGCGCCAGGCGTCGAACCCGACAAAGCGCCTCTCCAGCGGCACATTGACCCGCGCGCCGTACTGGTGGCTCAGGACCTTGTGGGCGCCAGCCAGCCGGTTCTCAAAAAAATCCGCCATCGCGACCAGCTCGACCGGGCCATTGGGAGAGTCGAAGGCATTGGCCGCCGCCCCACAGCCGCGCCCGCCGCAACCGATCAGCGCCAGTCGAATCGTATTGTTCTCCGCCGCATACATCGCAGGAAGAGCCAAGCTTCCCAACGTGGATGCCGCGACCGCCTTCCCGCTCCACGTCAAGACCTCCCGACGGGAGGATTTCCGCTGCGCTGACTTCGAGGTCTGACAGTCCAGTTTCATGGTGAGTTCTCCATTCTATATGACGTCGGGGCTCACGCGTTCGACCAGAACCGTATGATGATCCTTTTCGTAATCTGCGGCAAGCAATTATTCCGTCTCGACAGGGGACGGGTGCACTGCGTGTTTGTAGGTAGGTTCCTGCGGAGGCCAGGAAAGGGGGCTGTCATCTCGAAGCACGTGGCGGATGTCATTTCGACGAAGGGCTTGCCCTGAGCGAAGTCGAATGGGGCGAAGCCCGCACGGAGAAATCTGGCCGAGGATAAGGCAATAGCCCGTTCGCAGCCGGATTCCTCCACTCCGCTGCGCTCCGGTCGGAATGACAAAGTCGACTGCAACCCCCCGTGCCGGTCTACCTACAAACATCAAGTGCACCCACGGGGGACGCTCACCTTCGTCCGGCGTTGGTCCCAAGGACATCGCAGGGATTGCCGTTGAGGACGGGAACTCGTATCCTGTCCGCAGCGTAGCAAGTGTGCGGCAATTGGAAGGACCGACGATGTTGAGAATTCTTCTGCCCATAACGGCACTGGCCGTCACAATCTGTGGCTGCGAGAAGCACAGACAACCCGTGGAGGTTCGCGAGGAAAGGAGCCGGAACATGACCATCTCCGTCAGCAGTCCCGCATTCCAGGAAGGCGGTATGATCCCAGCGAAGTACACCTGCGACGGCGACGATCTGTCGCCACCGCTCCAATGGGCGGAGGTCCCGGAGGCAGCCAAGAGCATCGCCCTGATCTGTGACGATCCGGACGCCCCGGTGGGAACGTGGGTCCACTGGGTCATGTGGAACATTCCCCCGTCGGTGGCCGATCTGACAGAAGGTGTGCCTCCCCAGCCCGAACTGCCCGACGGTTCCCGGCAGGGCATTTCGGATTTTGGGCGCCCCGGCTACGGCGGGCCGTGCCCCCCGAGCGGTACACACCGATACTACTTCACGGTCTATGCCCTGGATGCCATGTTGGATCTGCCCGCCAGCACGAGAAAGGCAGATCTGATCAAGGCCATGAAAGGACACATCCTTGCCGAAGGCCAGTTGATGGGCAGGTATCGCAGACGATAGGCGTGTGCCGGCCTTCGGCGTGATTCCGTGAACAGCCACTTACGAAAGGACAGGCTATGAAACTGGACATCAGTCGTGTTGACATCTGGGTGGCGGGTCTCGATGACCGGCCGGGCGGACTGGCCGAGAAGCTCCAGGGTCTGGTCCAGGCCGGGGCAAATCTGGAGTTCCTTCTTGCCCGTCGCGCGCCGGACCAGCCCGGCAAAGCGGTCGTGTTCGCCGCACCGATCAAAGGTGCCAAGCAGACCAAGGTGGCCAAAGGGCTTGGATTTCACAAAAGCAGCTCACTACACGGGATCCGCGTTGCAGCCCCTGATAGACCCGGTCTGAGCCTGGCCCTGACCCAATCGCTTGCAGAGGCCGGAATCAACCTCCGAGGCATCTCCGGTACAGCGGTCGGCAAGCGAGCCGTGTTCTATATCGCCTTCGACAGTGCAACCGACGCCGGCAAAGCAGTGCGGTGTCTGAAGCGGTAGCTCTCCTGGCTCGTCACGGGTGGGCCCCACCACCATCGCATTCCGTCTTCGTCCCGGCCGCGCTCTATGGCCGAGCCGGCGAAGAGGATGGTCCGCCTGCCGCCAACTGTCTGGTCAGCCTGTCGATGCGCCTTGCCAGAAGCAATCGTTGCCTCATCGAACTGGCGCAGGAGATCAGAATCACGCCGAGGCCGACCACAAACAACTGCGTCGCCCAGGTGTGGGCGTCAGTCCAGGCGGGAAGGCGAACGACGCGACTCGTCAGGGGCGCGGCAACCAACGTCGCCCCAAAGACGTACTCCAGAATCCAGATTATCCTGTGGTCGTCGAGCATAACAGCCTCCGGTAGTCCAACCACCTGCCAGTCTACCTTCTCCCGGCTCAACCGCAAGCGAGGCAACGAGATCCACCTCGCCATCCGCCGTCTTGCCGCCAGGCCGCGATACCCGTACAATGACTCCGCCGAAAACGGCACCACACTGTGTCGCCCCACGGAGCAACAGTGTGTGTTCAATCCCGTGGGCATGAGGACGATGCGATGCCAAGTCGGTCCAAACGATCGCGCAAGCGCCTCCACGTCGCACTGGTGTACAACGCCGCGGCGGGAATCGTACCCGACACGCCGGAGGACCGGGGCAGCACCGGCGACCTGCGACACATGATCCACGACATGGCCCGCGTCCTGCGATCGTTGGGCCATCGAGTCACCATCCTGCCGCTGGCCCATGATCTCTTTGCGTTCCAACGGCGACTTCGCCGTCTGGACCCCGACGTCGTATTCAATCAGTACGATGATGTGGTTCATGGCGCCCTGTACGAAATGCGCTTTGCCGCGATGGTGCGGATGATGGGCTATCCTCTCACCGGCTCGCCCGCCCTGGCCCTGGGGTTGAGCCGCTACAAGCATATGGCGGCCAGCCTTCTCCACGGATCCGGGATTCCGATCCCGCCCTATACGGTGCTGCTGGAAAAGGTCGGCGACGTGAACGGGCGCAAATGGAAGTTCCCTCTGATTGTGCAGCCCAGCCAGGAACACGCCGGGATCGGCCTGGATCGGGATTCTGTCGTGTATACAAAGAAGGCCCTCCGCCGACAGGTGCGTCACGTTCTGCAAACGTTCAACCAGCCGGCGCTGGTCCAGCAGTTTCTGCCGGGTCGCGAGTTCAACGTGGGGATTGTCGGAGGCAAGCGTCCGCGAGTGTTACCGTTGGCCGAGGTCAACTATGCAGAGTTGCCCCCGGAGATCCCACCGATCATGTCCTATGCGGCCAAATGGATTGAGACTTCGGTGGAGTACAAGAAGACCTCTATCATCTGTCCGGCAGAGGTCGAACCGGAGCTGGCCCAGCAACTCAGCGACATCGCGATGCGTGCGTTTCGGGCGGTTGGCACCTGGGGGTACGGTCGGGTGGATATTCGACTGGACGAAGCCGGCCAGCCGAGAGTCCTGGAGGTCAACTGCAACGCCTCGCTGGAGGAGGGCATCGGCCTGGCGCGCTCGGCCGAGAGAGCGGGCATCAGCTACCCGCAGTTGATTCAAATGATCCTTGACGCGGCGCTGGAAGGCCCTCCGTATGACGTCAGCGTCCCCATGCAGCTTTAAGCCGTCCTGCGGTACCGCCTGGCTCGACGGTCGTAGTGCTCGGCCAGGGACATGGTCAGCTGTGAGACCGGGTTGACGAGGCGCCCGCCTTTGCGCTTCGGTTGCCGACCGCCTACTTGGCGCATCAGGCGATCCACATACATCAGCTTGTCCATAGCAGGCCAGCAACGATACTTGCGTCGCCAGCCGGAGCGAGGCGTCAGCCAGACGGCAAATGTCTCGGCAAAATCGTCGTCCGGGTGCTTCTGCGCGTAGGTATATCCATAGGGCCAACTGCAAAGGTGTCGAACGAATCTGCGGCTCCACGGATTCGGGCGAAAGACCTCCCGATAGGGTTTGGAGAAGGCCCCGAAGGTCCTCTTCCACTCCGGCTCTTCCCACAGCCGGAAGGCGTAGTTCATCGCATGGCCTGCTTCGTGTCGCAGCAGTTGCATGATCATCCGTCGGTCTTCCAGTTCCCCTGTTTGCTCGTGCTCAATGCGCCCGAGCAGCGCACAGGCCAAGTAGAAGGGTATCCCGACAACCGGCACCCTGTCCGGGCAGCCCCAGCTATCGGTCAGATAGAAACCAGGCAGGTAGCGGATCCCCTTGGCCGATAGTTCTCGCTTCAACTGGGCTACGAATGGCTCAACCGGCGAGCCCTCGATCCGCAGCCCAAGGTCGCAGATGCGTCGGCAAAGAAGTTTCTGTCGAACAGTTTCCCAGTTGCCCGACCGAACCGAGACCCCGTGCACGCCGCGCTGTTTGCGACACCCGTCCGCCACCATCAGTGTTACCCCATTTCTATCGTAAACCCGGGGCAGAAGCCCAAGGGCACAGAACCAATCCATACCTTCAGAGACAAACCGATCAGGGCCCTATAAGGTACTCCATCCAGGACGCGAGTTTCAAGTGCATCGGAGGAACTGCATGTAACCCTTTTTGCAAACTGTAGTTACATGCTATGACACGGAGGCGTCCGCAGACCCGTGGGCATTGTCGGGGCGCAGTTGCCGCCAGCCTGATGCACAGCCGACCGGCTGCCGCTCTGCCAGCGGGTTGATTCTCTGTTGTCGGTGGACAGGGGATGGCCGTACAATCGAGTGTCGTTCCGGGCTGATTCACACCATCTGGAGGTTGCACGATGAAACCGACGACAGCTCATCCTACCCGACGCAGTCTCCTCAAGGCCATGCTGGCGGCGAAGATCGCGCCGGCTTTCGTTCCGGCTCACCTGCTCAGGGCAGGGCAGGTCCCCTCGAACAAGATCACTCTCGGGGTTATCGGTGTCGGTGCCCAGGGCCAGTTTGACATGCGCAACTTCCTGGGCTATGACGACGTCCGCGTGACCGCCATCTGCGACGTGAACCAGCGGAACATCGAAATCGCACAAGGCATCATCGCGGAGGCGTACGGCCGTCCCGACGTAAAGGTCTTCTCCGACTTCCGCGAGCTGAACGCGGACCGCTCGATCGACGCCGTATTGATGGCCCTGCCCGTCCACTGGCACAGTATCGCGGCGCAGGACACCATCCTCCAGGGCAAGCACATCTACCACGAAAAGCCGATGGCGATGTCGTTCGAGGAGGCCCGTTACGTGCGTGCGGCTGTGCACAAGACAGGGGTTGTCTTCCAGTTCGGCACGCAGCAGCGGTCGGACCTGTATTTCCGCTGGGCGTGCGAGCTGGCTCTGAACGGACGATTGGGCAAGGTCAAAGAGGTTCAGGTTTCGGTCCCCGGCGGCAAGGAAGGTCCGCCCTTCCCCGAACAACCCGTGCCGGCGTACGTGGACTGGGACCGGTGGGTCGGGCCGGCTCCGATGACGGCCTTCCATGAGGCCAAGCTTCAGCGCGACAACCACGAGAACATCACGAACTTCTCACTCGGCATGATCTCCTGCTGGGGGATTCACCACTTGGACATCGCCCAGTGGGGAAACGACGCCGACCGGACCGGACCGCGATTCGTGGAAGGCGAAGGCGTCTTCCCGAGAGAAGGGGCCTTCGATGCGATTCTGCGATGGAAGGTGCGTTTCGAGTACGCCGGGGCCGCGCCGGTGACGTTCGTCCAGGACGGCACGGAGGGCTACGAACATGGTGTCCGCTTCGTCGGCGAGTCCGGCTGGGCCCACGTTACGCGCGGGGCACTGAACCTCTACAACCCCGACGTTCTCCGCGATCCGCAGAACAAGTGCGGCACCATGCCGATCCAGCTTCCGGCCAGCCGCGACCACACGCGCAACTTCGTGGACGCCATCCGCAACCGCACACGGGCAATCTGCGACATCGACACCGCTGTGCGGTCCGACATACTCTGCCAGATCGCGCTGATTGCCGTCAAGCGGGCCCGTCGGCTGGAGTGGGATCCCCAAGCCGAGCGATTCGTCAATGACGACCAAGCCAACGCCATGCTGCGCAGCAGGGCTTTTCGCGGCGATTGGAGACTGAAGGAAGCGTGAAAACGAGTGGCGGAGGCCGTCGCTTCGCTAACGCTGTCTCCTCGTTCGCGTCGGGTGGGTGCACTTGATGTTTGTAGGTACACCTTCACGGGGGTCGCAATCGACTTTGTCATTCCGACCGAAGCGCAGCGGAGTGGAGGAATCTGGCTGCGAACGGGCCATTGCCTTATCCTCGGCCAGATTTCTCCGTGCGGGCTTCGCCCCATTCGACTTCGCTCAGGGCAAGCCCTTAGTCGAAATGACATCCGCCACGCTCTTCGAGATGACAGCCCCCTTTCCTGGCCTCCCCAGGAACCTACCTACAAACACGCAGTGCACCCGCGTCGGGTTCGCCGGCCGATTGCGCTTGAATCTTCGGCGTCAGCACTGCATAATCAATGCGCTTTTGGAAGGGAGTGATTATGCTAGGCAACACGACCTTTCGAGAAGACCGCAGCCAGCACGCAGGGTTCACGCTTATCGAGCTGCTGGTCGTGATCGCGATCATCGCGATCCTGATGGCGGTGCTGATGCCCGCCTTGCAGCGGGCGCGGGAGCAGGGCAAGCGAGCGGCCTGTCTGAACAACACCAAGACCCTGGCTCTGGCCTGGATCATGTACGCCGGCGAGAATGACGGCAGGATCCCGAGAGCCAATGCCACGGAAGACACAACTGTCAAAGACTGCTGGATCCGAAAGCCGCCCGGGACGCTCCCGGTCGATGCCCCAGAGGAGGTGCAGCTGGAGGCCTTGCGCAGCGGGGTGCTGTTCCGGTACGCGCCGAACCTGAAGGTCTATCGCTGTCCGGTGGCCAAGAGCATCGAGATGAGAACGTACAGTTGCATCCACGCCATGAACGGGGCGGACATCGGCGAGAACGCGCCGATCTGCAGGAAGATCGATGAGGTCAAGCGGCCCGGCACACGAATCGTGTTCATTGATGACTACGGGGAGGACTGGGATGCGGCATGGACCGTCCATTACAACCAGCCCCAGTGGTGGAACCCCATCCCCATGCGCCACGGCAAGGGCACGGTCGTCTCACACGTGGACGGACACTGCGAGTTCTATGCCTGGACCGATCCACGCACGATTGATTGGGCTCAATTGAGCTGGCTGGATGCGGAGACCCAACGAGGCGGGTCCCTCACGAACCAGCCCGGGAACGAAGACCTCGAAAAGATCCAGAAGGCCTACTGGGGCAAGCTCGGCTACACCCCATAGACCGGGTGCATGGTCACATACGCCGCAGTCTGCCACGGGACCCATCCGGCGACTGCTGCGTCGTGGCAGTCCCCCAGCCCCTGCCAAGAACCGCAAGATCCTGCAAGTCCACCGAGCCGTCGGCGTTGAGATCCGTCTCTGAATCATGCAGGTCCGTACGCTGGAGCCAGTTCTCGCACAAGACCAGGAGATCGCGCCTGCCCACGCGCCCATCGCTGTCCAAGTCCCCCGGGATCGCGGCGCTGTGCAGAAGAACCAACTCGATACCCTCGCCCGTTCCAAGGTTTCGTGAATACTGCTTGTCGATCTCGTTGTTCCAGTGCTCATGCACGCCGAGACTGGCCAGGCGGACCACGTCAGCGGCGTGGTCCGGATCGTAGAAGGTTCCCGAACACGGATCGTTGGCCAATGCCGCCTCATGCAGATAGTCTTCCGCTCCACCCTGCATGTCATACTTCGGGCTGGGCGAGTGTCCGTACCGGACTACATCCGGCCATTCGGCGTTCACGAAATCGTAACCCACCGAGTCGATCGCCACCGGGTCCTGAGAGGCGAAGATGCTCGATGGCCAGTCGCCGTTGAACGGTGGCAGGTTCCATTTGTACGGGTGCGCTTCCCAATAATAGCCTCCGAAGAGCCCATCAATCAGATAGAGCACGGTCTTGCCTCCAAGCTCCGAATGCCCCATGAGATCGACCAAAGCTCGGTACCGACCGGTCCCCGGACTCCAGGGCGGATTCTGTCCGGCGTTCGGCAGGCTATAGTGCATGTTGTAGTAGTCGTGGCGTGTTCCCTGCCCGGGCAGGCCGGGAAGCTCCGGCCTTCGGTACCGATCCGGGGTTCGGATCAGCGAACCGTAGTGGTTCTTCGCACACAGGGTCACGCCGGACGAGTGACCTTTGAGAATGGCGAAGTTGATGATGTAGTCGGCCTCGGCAAACGCGGTTGGTATGTAATCCTGCACATTTCCATTCGCCTCGGGAGTGCTCCAATACAACGGAACATCCGAGAACTCCGCCCGGGTGCGGCCGGAACCGCCGTAGTTGTCCAGGTAATGCACTTCCGGAAACTCCGGATGCAGCATATCCCAGTAGTAGTTCGGCACCATCCCCGTCGGATCGCCGATGGTGATGTCGCACGGAGCGACTCCAACGGTGTGGACCAGTTGGCGTAACAGCGACAGGGTCATCTGAGGCGAGTTGTCGATCCGATTCATGACACTCGACTTCTTGACATACGTATTCGGATTGACGTCTCCGCCAGCCGCATTGCAGGTGGTGAGATTGATCTTGACGGCGATCTTCTCCCCAAGGCGATAGCCCACGTCGCCTTTGCCCCGGCTGATGTTGAAGTGTCGGAAGATCGCGTCCCACGCCGAGGCGTCGGAGGCCCTGCCTGCCACGCCCCGAATGGCCTGCGAAACCATCCTCTCCACGACCAGCGGATCGGTGTGGCCGTCCTGCCACCAGTGTTCCGGCGAATCATAGCCGTCCCAATCGGTCGCATCCGGATCGTGAACCCAGACCACCCGCCCGGGATGAATTCCCTTCGCCTGCCCGATCGGCCCGTGAGGCCCCCAGGGCCCACCCGTCTGAACCAGACGATTCGGGAAATCAGCGAGCGACGCCACGCCCAGAATGACTGCTGTAACCAGGCAGATACCCACGAGCGTGACCCGAGATTCTTTCACCAGCCGCCGGACCTTCCCCGACACACTGACGGACGTCACAAGAGCGGCAAGCCAGACGACGAATCCCGAGGCCAGAGGCATAGCCACGCGCTGGCACGGATACGTCGCACGCGAAGGTTTCGGCACCACTCGGATCAGGAACCAGACCAGGGCCGCCAGTCCGGTAATCGGAAAGACCCATCGGGCCCAGCGATGCTTCCGCCGACGCCTCGCATGTTTGCAGCCATCACAAGGCGCTGTCTCGTTCGTCTGCATGGTCCTTTCCTCCCGGAATCAGAGCCGAGCCATGGTAGCCGATGCCACGATTATACAGCAGAAGGCGTGTCGATGGTGCAACAATCGCACGAAGTGGCTTGGTCGCATCCGCTCAGGGGAGGGTCCGGCACGCAAGACCTCTATCGGAAGGACGTCAAGCCTGTGCGAGGGATCGTTGTCTGAAGACGAGGCGCGTCGGTGAGGTAGCGACTATCGCCTCACCACTCCTCCTCCGCCTCCCGGCACATTTCCGCCACCGCCGGGCACGTTCCCGCCACCGGTATTGGCACCGACATTGGTGACCATGCTGGAAATGGTAAAACTGGCATACTTGGTGCCCGGCGTGTACACGCCGTCCTGATACAAGCCGTCCGAGACCGTACCGGTGGAACTGCCCCCGTAATAGACGTCATACGTGGAACCTTTGACCAGGTCCTGCGACGAGAACGCTACGGAGTTGTACTGCTTGCTGGGCACGAAACTGAGAATGTCCTCTCCCCCGCTGCCCTGAATATGCACCAGGGTCTGCGCCGGCAGCATGGTGTTGAACGTCAGCAGAATGGAATACTGGGTCGAGGAGGTGCTGGGCGCCTGGGCCATACCGGAGTTGCCTGCCGCCAGAAGGAATCCCCCGGTCATCTGGAAGGACAGATGATCCAGTGCGGCATTCATGCTGGTGGTAGGACCATGGACAATAATGACACCATCGGTCATCACCACAGACCCGTTGGAATCGATGCCGTCCCCTGCGGCATCAATCACCAGATAACCGCCGTTGACGTAGAGATAGTGGTCACCGGACACCACAGGCGTAACGCCACCTCCACCCGGCCAGGCGCCCGGCCCCCCCATGGCAAACTGGTCGCCTCCGGCGGAGACATTGATGCCGTCGTCGTTCGATACGATGTGAATCTGACCGCCATTGATGGTGATGTTGGCGTCGGTGCTCTCCAGACCCTCGTAGGACTTGGTGATGCGGATGTCCCCACCGTTGATGACCAGATCGGCGTTCGCGTGAATGCCGTCGTCTCCCGTGGAAATGGCAAACACGCCACCATTGATGGTCACGTTTGCGTCTGAGTGGACAGCGTCATCCGCAGAATCCACCGTGAGGATTCCGCCGTCAATCACCACGCCACTGATTCCCTTGATTCCTTTGGCGGACGTGGTTGTCGTGGCCCTCGTATTGCTGCCGCCGCCGGAGGACAGGATGAGCTGGCCGCCCGCGATGGTAACATCGGTCAGGGCCGCGATCGCATCGCCTGCGGCCGTGATATCGACAACCCCGTCCACGATGGAGACATGCTCTGCGGCAATGATGCCATCATCGCCCGAGACGATTTGGATGGTCCCGCCGGTGACGGTGATCGCGTTGCTGTCAATGCCCTCATAACACCAGGTGACCTGAATGTCTCCCCCATGGATCTCCACGCCGGAATCGGCGTGAATGGCATCGTCAGTAGAAGAAAGAACGAATGTGCCGCCGTTGATGGCCAGTCTGTCATTGGAGTGGAGGGCATCATCGCCGGAGTTGATATCGAGATCGCCGCCGTCGACAACCACACTGACACCGGCCGAGATGCCCTTGCCCACCGTGCCGGCGCCGGCCCTGCGGTTGGTTCCACCCCCCGAGCGCAGAGTGATTTCTCCATCCGCGATCAGGACGTCGGTTTCGGCCTGAATTGCGTTTGCTCCGGAGACGATGTTCAGCACGCCTGCCTCGATGGACACATATCCCTTGGTCTGGTCCTGCTCGTTGTCGGATTTCAGACCGTCGCCTCCGGCGTTCACGAGGATCTCTCCGCCCCGGACAACCAGATAGTCCTTGCCACGGATTCCATCATCGACGGCATCGATGTCGATGGTCCCGCCGGCAATGATCAACCCGTCCTTGCTGGAAATGCCGTCGTTGACATCGCCGCAGACGCTCAGCCAGCCGGTGCCACAGATCGTCAGATCGTCCTTGCTGAAAATCACCGCGTTCGGCTCCTCGGTCTGCAAACCTTCGACCATGCCCGACCTCCCGTCTGAGAGGTAGTTCTCCGTGTCCTCGGCGAGAACGATGACGGTCTTCTTGGCCTTCTCGACCAGGACCGGAGCGCTCGAGGAACAATGGATGTCGACTCCATCCAGAATGAGCCTCACGGTCCCCTTGTCTGTAGAATTCACGACGATCTGGCCGTCCGCCAGGATGCCGCTTACGTCGTATGTGCCTGACCGCGTGATTGTCACGATGGTGCCGTCAATCGTGGCGCCGACTCCGCTGGCGGTGATGGTCGTTTCATTCAACAGGACCTCGACGACGTCGGCACTGTCCCAGATGTAGTCTTCGGGGTCCTCGTGATCGGGGCAGTTCGCCGCGGCCGGATCGGCTCCAGCCGGTTCACCGCCGGATACCTGCGAGTACGATGGGACCACTTGCAGCAGCCCCACCACGAGAAGCACTGCGGCAACACTTCCAACAGCTTTGCCTGACAGCATTTCGATTTCCTTTCAAGCCAAACCGGTCTGGGGCAGACGCCTGCCGGCCGCTCGCATATATAGTGCCCCGGATTTCGGAGTGGTAACACCCCAACCGGAGATTCTCTGACACCGGTCTCCAACGGATCGGAATGAGTATAAGTCCTTATATCAGCATGAGATAAAAGACCGGAGCAGGGAGATTGTCCCAGCCGCCTTGCCGGAATTTGACGATCGGGCTACAATGCGGTTCATTCCCAACCCCTTTCGAAGGAGTCCGCTATGAACGCCTCGAACCGCGCCAAACCAACGTCTCGCAGGGAATTCCTCAAATTGTCCGGCAAAATGGCTGCCTCTGCGACCCTTGTGACGGGGATCCGTGCCCGCCTGTATGCCGCTGAGGGCGGACCGATCAAGTTGGCCCTCGTCGGCTGTGGAGGCCGAGGCACCGGGGCGGTTGCCGACGCCTTCACGACGACGGGCGGACCAGTGAAACTCTACGCCATGGCGGACCTGTTCGAGGATCGCCTCCAGAGCAGCCTCAAGAACCTCAACGAGGCTCATGCCGACAAGATCGACGTCCCGCCCGAGCGGCGGTTCGTCGGATTCGACGCCTATAGGAAGGCGATCGACTGCCTGAGTCCGCCAGACGTGGCCATCCTGGCGACGCACGCCGCTTTTCGCCCGATGCACTTCGAGTACGCGGTGAGCAGAGGGGTCAACGTCTTTGCAGAGAAGTCGTTCGCGACGGATGCCCCCGCCGCACGCCGCTGGCTCAGGGCGGCGGAACTGAGCGAGCAGAAGGGCCTGAAGGTCGGAGTTGGCTTCATGTGGCGTCATTCCCAGGCCCGGCAGGAAACCATCCGGCGGATTCACGACGGCGCCATCGGCGATGTGCACACCCTGCGGATTTACCGCGTGCACGGCCCGGTCCAATGTCCGCCATTGCCGAAGGACACCAACGAGCTGGTCTTTCAGCTTCGATACCCCAACAGCTTTACGTGGGTCTCCTCCGGTTTCTACATCGACTGGCATTGCCACAACATCGACGTGGCCTGCTGGACGAAGGGGGCCTGGCCGGTCTCGGCCCAGGGCATGGGCGGGCGCTGCTTCGAAGAGGCGGGCAGCCAGTTCGACCACTATACGGTCGAGTACACCTTCGCCGACGGCACGAAGCTGTTCACCTTCTCGCGCCACATGCACGGTTGCTGGGAGACATACGCGGACTACGCCCACGGCTCGAAGGGCTCGGCGGTGCTGATGGCCACACTGGGCGAGCCGCGGCCGAAGATATACAAGGGCCACAATCAGACGCCGGAAAACCTGCTCTGGGAGTTCGCGGGCCGAGATCCGAATCCGTACGTGGTCGAGTGGCAGCGCCTGCTCGATGCCATTCGACAGGACAAACCGCACAACGAAGCACGCCGGGCCGGGGAGGCGGACATTGCCGCGCTGATGGGACGCATGGCCACACATTCCGGCCAGTTCATCACCTGGGACCAGGCGATGAACTCGCAGTTCCAGTTCGTGGCCGACATCGACCGCATGACCTTCGACACGCCCGCTCCGATTCACGCGGGCCCGGACGGCTTGTACGCGCCGCCGCAGCCCGGGATCACGAAGGAATACTGATCTCGACAGGAGAAGCATCTCTTGAAACGCCTGATCGGTCGACGCAGCTTTCTGGGGCTGAGGGGAGCGACAGTCGCTTTGCGCAGTATTCGTGCTGCCTCCACGGGACTATCTGTGGAGTCGACAGATGCGTCCGCTGCGCCGAGATGCGGGGCCGAGCGGGAAGCGGCGGTACCATTCAGGGCCGTGCGCCTCCCCGCAAGCCGCAGCAGCTCACGGCCCGGATGCAGCAGAAACACGGTTCAAATGGAGCACGCACGCGATGAGAAACACGATGATCTATGCAACGGGATTCCTGTTCCTTCTGTTGGCCAGCTTCCCGGAAGTAGTCATGTCCAGTCGGGCGGGAGGCGACACCGGCGACACGTCGGCCGATGCGACCGTACGCGCCCTGATCGGCGCCGTCGATCGCGAACGGATGTCCAGGGACCTTTTCTATCTTTCCAAGGACCCGCTGCCCTTTCGCAAGCTGAACCTGACGCTGCCCGGTCACGAGAAGAACACGCTCCACGAGGCCGACGACTATCTTGCCGACCAGTTGGAGGCGAGGGGATACCGCGTGGAGCGCGAAGGCGTACAGGTGCAGGCGTTTCGTTGCGACACCAGCAAGCCCAAGCAACATCAGTACTCCCCTCCCAAACCCGAAGATCCGTGGTATACGGCATACAATCTCTATGCCGAGAAGAAGGGCCGCTCACACCCGGACCGCATCATCATGGTGCTGGCACACAAGGATTCCCAGAGCTGGGTCGATTCGCCGGGCGCCAATGACAACGCCATCGGCACCGTCGGCGTGCTGGAGATGGCGCGCGTCCTCGCGAAATATCCTTCCGAGAGTACCATTCGGTTCCTCTTCTGCAACGAAGAGCACACGCCCTGGACCAGCAGGACCGCAGCGCAGAAGGCCAAGTCGCGCGGAGACAACATCGTCGCCGTGTTCAATCTGGACGGCATCGGCGCCAAGACCGCCGAGCAGACGGCCGCAGGAAAGAAGACCAACGTGACCGCCTACACGAAGCCGGAAGGCCGGCGTCTGGCCGAGCTGATGGCCGAGGTAAACACCCGATACGCGATCGGTCTCGAACAGCGGATGGCCGAGCGGTCCCAGCCGGGCGATGACGATGGCTCATTCGTCCTGGCCGGCTACCCTGCGGCGGTCATCAACATCGGGTCCTGGCCTTATGGCGATCCCAATTACCATGCCGAGGGAGACATCCCGGAAGCATGCGACCTCGACAACGCCGCGATGACCGTGCAGGCAACCCTGGCCGCAGTGCTGACCCTCGATCGTCGCTTCTGAGGTAACATGGGACGAGACTCATCGCGCGCCCGCTGACGACGGCGCGAATAGCTACGGCTCGTAGCCGAGCTTTCCCCAGGCGGCGCGTTGGACCCGCTGGATGTCGGGATTGTCACCGACGGCGATATAGGACTGGTAGTCGCCCTCCAGCCGGGACACTTTCACAGTGCGCTGGTCCTGCCACTTCCAATACTCGGCGTGACCATCGGCAAAGCTGAAATTGGTGCCATCGCCGTGGCGGGTTGGCGGGATGTCCCACCAGGAGGCCCGATTGTAGAAGATGGTCCAGCTCTGGGTGCTGGTCTTGCCCTCGTCGACGTAGACCAGACGTTCGCCCGGCCGCTTGATCTGCGAACGGCGGCGGATATAGATCTCCTTCGGCGCGCCGATCGCCGTGCTGCCCATCGCACCGTTCATGGCGTCGACGATCGCGTAGGTGTTGACCTCACCCCGAATGCCGGTGGGGCACTTGTAAATCTTGAGCTGGCCGATGTAAGGCCACATCGCGCCGTCCTGGATGCCCTTGATGCGCTGCTCGGTGTTCCAGCCGTCGTGGTAGTACAGCCAGCAGGGCTCTTCGTTGTCGTTGTGGCCCTCGGTGTTCTCGACGGTGCACGCATTGACGATCTTCTGATCGTTTTCGTCGGCGTACATCACCCAGGCCAGGCCGAACTGCTTGACGTTGCTCAGGCACACGGCCCGCTTGCCCTGCTCCCGCGCCCGCGAGAGGGCCGGCATCAGAATCGCCATCAGCACCGCAATGACCGCGACCACCACCAGAAGCTCGATCAGTGTGAACGCACTGCCCGCCGCCGTCTTCCCGCTCATGGTGACCATAGTCTCTCGTGACCTCCTTCTCCCTTGATTCTGCAATACCCATGTCGTTGCACCGCTCATAGCTCCTGCTCCAATTCTGCCACATCGCCAGTCCCCCCTCGCCCTCCCAAAGGGAGTTTCTGCACACGACGCCTCTATGCTACCAGAAAACGCGGCCCAACCACAACAATTCCCAAGGCGTATTCCGCCTGCCCGGCGAAACCGCCTTCTGGGGTCGGCACCCGAAGACGGGGCCGGAACACGTCGGAACAGGGGGCGGAATCCCCCATCCACGGGAGAACCGCTCGTTTCTCGGCCATTTCGGGCAGAATCCCCACCGGACCGGCAGACAGAGACATTGATCGGCGGCGGCATGGTGTGATATGATGGCGAGGCTGTGCTGGGGTGTTGCCGGTGAGCGCATATGGAGCCGCGGGCCCATGCGTCGAAATACCGAACACTGAAGGAGTCCCTATGCGATTGATCCTTTTCGACCGAGGCACGGAATTCAGAGAGCACTTCTTCCCCCTGACGTTAAGCCGCCCCCTGTGGGAGCTTCGGTGTGGCATCAGCTCGCTCGGGGAGAAACTCCAGGTCAAAACGGGCATTGCGGATGTCGCCTACTTTCTGCCCGACTACATGGCGGCGACCTACCGGACCCGAACGAAGTGCCCGGTCAACGAAACCACCGCCCTGAAGGGTGAGGATCTCCTCCTTGTGGACGCGCGCGTCAAGGCGGACACCTTCGAGGTCCCCACGACCGGCACCGGCGAGGTAGGTCTGAACGAGCAGGGAGAGGTTCTTTATGCACGCATTCCCCAGGCCGACGCGAGAAGGCTCTCGTACGACGATTTCGAGACGTTTCTTGGCGCGGCCAAGTCCAATCTGCCGCATGCCGACCGCAGGCTGGCGACCTGGAATTACACCTGGGACCTGATCCTGGCGAATCCCGGGCAACTCGTCGCCGACTACGCGGCGGCGGGCAAATCCGGGATCGAAGGCACCGTCGAGCAACCAAACGCGATCCGAGGCAGCAGGAAGGACGTCTACGTCGCGCCGGGCGTTACGGTCCATCCGATGGTCGTGATCGACGCCGAGCACGGCCCCGTCTACATCGACGAGGGAGCCGAGATCCATCCGTTCACTCGAATTGAAGGCCCCTGCTACGTCGGCAAGAAGTCGATTCTGCTCGGCGCCAAGTGTCGCGAAGGCAACTCGATCGGTCCGGTCTGTCGCATCGGCGGCGAACTGGAGGAGTCCATCATCCAGGGCTACTCCAACAAGTACCACGATGGCTTCATCGGCCACAGCTATGTGGGCGAGTGGGTCAACCTGGGGGCGCTGACGACCAACAGCGACCTGAAGAACGACTATTCCACCGTCTCGGTCATGCTGGACGGCAAACACGCCATCGACACCGGCTCGACGAAGGTCGGCGCGCTGATCGGAGACCACGTCAAGACCTCGATCGGGACCCTGTTCAACACCGGCTCCTGCATCGGCGCGATGGCGATCATCATGGCGACGGGCAAACCCCTGCCCAAGACGATTCCGAGCTTCGCCTGGTTTGTCGAGGGCCTGGTCACCAAGGGCTTTGGTCGAAGCACACTGTACGAGACCGCCGCGATGGCCATGAGCCGCCGCGGCCGCCGGTGGACCGAGGCAGAGCAGGCGATGTGGGATGCGATCTTCGAGATCACCGCACCCATGCGAAAAGAGGCCATCCAGAAGAGTCGCAGAGCAATGATGGCCAAGTGACGTTCAGAAACAGGAGGTAGTTCATGGCGACAGTGGCAGAACGTGTCAAGGCAGTGACCGCGCGTGTGCTGAGGGTGCCCCCGGAGGACATTCGTCCGGAACACAGTTTCACGGAGGATCTCGGGGCCGAGAGCGTGCAGTCCATTGAACTGGTGGCGATGTTCGAAGAGGAGTTCGGCATCGAGATGGACGAGGATGCGGCGTTGGCGGTCGAAACCGTCGGAGCCGCCGTCGAGTTCATCACGAACGTGTGCAAGGAACAGGGCGTGGACGTGGAGGAGTGATGCGTCCCCCCAAGAAGAAAGGAACTCACATGGGCAATGCCAAGAAACACCATCCTCTGGTCGACGCCACGCGGCCCAATCTGCTCGAAGACATGTTTCCGCATACGCTGCCGCCGCTGATCCGGCTGCACGGACCGATCATCGAGTACATCGACGGCAAACCGGTGGAATTCGATGTTTCCGACATCAAGAGCCGGCCGATCTTCGTCAGCGATACGACGTTTCGCGACGGGCAGCAGTCGCTCCCGCCGTACACCGTCGATCAGATGGTACACATCTACGACCTGCTGTCGCGTCTGGGCGGCCCGAACGGGATTATCCGGCAGACAGAGTTCTTCCTGTACACGAAGAACGACCGGGCCACGCTCGACAAGTGCCGCGAGCTGGGGCACAAGTACCCCGAGTGCACCGGGTGGATCCGCGCCGTCAAGGGCGACTTCCGTCTCGTCAAGGAGATGGGGCTCAAGGAAACGGGCATGCTGACCAGTTGCTCCGACTACCACGTCTTCCAGAAGCTCAAGTTTGCCAGCCGCAAGGCCTGCATCGACAGCTACTGCGAGGTGGTGGCGGCGGCCTTCGAGGCCGGCGTGCGTCCCCGATGCCACCTGGAGGACATCACGCGGGCCGACATCGAGGGGTTCGTCCTGCCCTTCATCGACCGTCTCATGGAGATGAGCGAACAGGTGCCCGAAGAGCTCAGCGTGAAGATCCGCCTGTGTGACACCATGGGCTTCGGGATCAGCTATCCGGGCGCCGAACTGCCGCGCAGCATTCCCAAACTCATCTACAAAATCAATCGCGAGTGCGGCGTGCCGAGCGATCGGCTCGAGTGGCACGGTCACAACGACTTCCACAAGGTCCACATCAACGGCTCCACCGCGTGGCTGTACGGCTGCGATGTGGTCAACACGACCCTGTTCGGCTTTGGCGAGCGCACGGGCAATCCGCCTCTGGAAGGCGCCATCTTCGAATACATCGCCCTCAAAGGCGATACCTGCGGGATCGACACCTTGGCCATCACGGAACTGGCGGACTACATGCGATCCATCGGCCTGCCCATTCCCGACAACTATCCCTTCGCCGGGCGGGGCTTCAACACCACCCGCGCCGGGATCCATGCCGGGGGGCTGCGCCAGGACGAACGCATCTACAACATCTTCGACACGGAGAAGCTGTTGGGCCGGCCGCCGCGCGTGGCCATTACCGACAAGAGCGGCGCGGATGGAGTGGCCCACTGGCTCAACGAGTTCTTCGGCCTGCGGGGGGAAGACCGCATCAACAAGATCAAGGTGCACAAGCTGGCCCGCTGGGTCATCGACCAGTACGAAGAGGAGGGCCGGCTGACCGCCATCAGCGATCAGGAACTGGAGGCCAAGGCCAAAGAATTCTATCCGGAATACTGGAAAAAGTACAAGCAGTGAAGGGCGGAGTAAAAGTGCAGCGTCTGGCGGACGAAGACTGCGACACGCCCTGACCTGCCTGCCCCGCCGGGGATGGGGCGTCAGTCTGTTTCTATTCACAGGTCCTGCGCATCGCCGGAGGCCGATGGCTTCGGCTCAGGCGAAGGTTCGTTATCGCTCGTGGTTTGACCTTATCGCCGCCGTCTGTTTGATTGCAGCGGCTTCGACGGGGCCCGCGTCTCCGCCAAACAGGACAGAAACGGTTGACAACCCTCTGATCAAGACCGGTACATAACCGGGGGCAGGCCACAAGGGCTCCTGCAGGGCAAGGACTGTGATCCACTTCTGTCATAGAGCCTGTACTTGCTCAGGTTCGCTGGGGTTGAGCTCGATTTCGGCCGGTAGTATGGACGACAGGACCGATCTCACCAGCCCTGATCAGCCAGCCTGCGTGCCAAGCATGTTCGCCTGACCTTCACTCGACCTGTGGCTGATCTTCACCGTGAGCCCATACGTCTTTACATGATCAACGCCTAACCCTCGTCTCTGTCCAGATAACGAGGATTCCAGACACCCAGGGCAACGACCAGCCGGTACTGTGCCCCGACCGATAAACCGCAAAAAAGCCCCGTTCTTCTGTGCTTGACGGGGGATCTTGGCACGCAGTGTTCTGCTGAGACTGATGGGCGTGGTGTCATTCTGGAGACATGATGTCACGCGCTCTGTGCAAGATTGATTTCCTATTGCCTCCGAGCTCGCCGGCCCCAACACCGGCCGATTATCGCAGGCGAATATGACATCTTCCGGCTGCGTTGCGCACTGATCACGGGACCATGCGACCTTGCCATCACCCGGGCGGATTCACGAGCGCGGTTCACAACCGCTACGGCAGCGATTGTTTGCAGGAAGGCCCGGCGCGCAGGACATCGCAGGAATTCTATACTCTCAGTAGTTGACAATCAGCACATCATGGATGTCGTTGATGGTCGCCTCCAATCGCCGGCCGTGCCGCGTCAGCTTCGTGGACTTGTTAGTGGCCGTGGCCCGTTTGATCGGCTCGGCGAACTCGATGGTCGCCTGATACATGGGGGCATCTTCAATGAGGCCGGGCAGGATGTGAGGTCGATCCTCGGGGGGGGTCGTCTGCGGCGGCGCGTTGTATCCCAGCAGATGGATGCGGAGGACCCGATGAGCCGGATCGTCGGTTACAATGGCTTCCACCGTTGCGGGAGCGGTGACACGAACCCGTGGATTCGGGTGCAGGAATCGGACCGCGTTGACCAGAAGTCGGCGTGCCTCCACGATGTGATGCTCGCTGGCCGTGGCACAGTCGGGCGAGCAGGCGAAGGTGAGCACCTTGCCCTTGCCGATCCTGTTCAAGAGAATCGCAGGACCTACCGGCGAGTCGGCGCTCATAGGCCAGTCCGTGCCTTCCCTGCCTTCCCCCTGACGAGTGGTACGGAATGGCTGTAAGAGTTCGCCGATCGGCTGGGCAGATGTCGGCTCCAGGACGGCAGCCGGCCCTTTGACCAGGAACGGCCACTGCTCTTGAATGCCCCGGCTCAGCAAGGAACGCGGCCCCTCGGAGTGCCCTCCGAATCGTACCCAATTGTCCAGCGACGCAAGCCTTCGAACCAGATGGACGCCGGCCAGTTCGGCCAGGGCGGATTCCTCACGAGATTCACCACGCCAGCCGAGCATGCCGGAGAAGCCCGTCAGAATCAGATTACCCCCTCCATCAACATAGGCACGCAGGAGAGAAATCTCACGATCCGAGAGGATCGCTGCGTTTGGCAGCAACACGACCGGAAACCACCGCAGACGTTCCGCCGTCAGGTTCTCATCCAGCAGAATACCCCACGGGACATGTTCATAAACCAGGGCCTTGTGGGCCCCCTGGAAGCTCTGGAAGTAGTCTGCCGCCTGTTCTCGTCCGAACCAATCGCGAGTCCGGCTGCCGAAGTAGATGCCGACGTCGGCGACGGGTTGGTGTCCCCAATGGGCCTTCTTGGCATGTGCCTCTTCGAAGGCGATCCCGATTCGCTCGTAGGCCACGGGATCGAGCCAGCCATCAAAGCCGGTCTTGTCCACCATCGTCACGAAGGCGCCGTGGGCCAGCAGCGTCAGCAGTTCCCAGCGGATATCGTGGAGCGGTCGCGTCGTCTGATCATGGTACATCCGCACCCCGCGCTGCATGGCGACTTGAACGGGCAGGCCCGGCGTGGCGGCTCGGTAGAACTCGGCGTTGAGCCCGACCGTCAGGGCGCTGAAACCCCAAACGCCCGTCTCGCCGGTGACGAAATCGGCGTTGTCCGCGTGCTGCACCGGCCGCTGGCCCACCTCCCACGAGAACGGCGGATTGCCGTGATAGTTGAAGTCCACCGTGGCGTTTGGATCGAGCGATTTGATGTGACCGTACAGGGCTCGCTCGAACCGTGCACTCGTCGCGTAGCGGAACTCGAGCATGTGGTCCCATCTCTCGTCCCACCTCGGTCCCTCGGGCATGGGATGGCCGTATTCGGCTTCGAAGGCCTTACGGCAGTGCTCGCACCAGCAGCCATAAGGAGGGCCGAAGCCCTGGTCCAGCATGTCGAGGTGAAAGCCGGCGATACCATAGGCAAGCTGTTCGGCCACAATCTGCTTCATCGCATCGAGGTAGCCGGAGTTGTAACAGAACCGCCCGATCCGGTTGCCCGCCGGGTCGCGCATCTCGAACTCCGGGTGTTCGCGCAGATAGTGGCCGCCCTGCTGGACGACACAGTAGGCGATCACGGGCAGCCTGTGCCGGGCCGCTTCCTCCACGGTTTCCCGCAACGGGTCTCGACTGCCCAGGCCAGGGGCCTTCGGCAGCAGCTTGGAATCATAGTAGGCATAGTCGCCATCACGTGCCCAGATGACGAGATAGTCGCAGTGAGCGGCTACGCAACGACGAACGATCTCACGCCCATCAAACTGAGCGCAATAGCGGACATCATTCGGGTCGCTGTAGCCGAACTGGGCTCCTGTGGGCCCCACCTCCATCCCGACCAGGGATCGACAAAACCAGGGATGAGCGATACCTGCTTCGGTTGCGCCGATCGGCGGCAGCGGCAGACCCCAGATCACAATCCATGCAACGGTCACGACCAGCCGCAATCGCACACCATTCATAATACTCCCCATTTGTCCAGGGCCGCGCATCGCAAAGAGCATAAGGTCCGCGACCTTACGCGCGGCGCCCATGCTACCGGGGTAATCGGGCACCTGCAAGGAGTGAACGAACAGGGTAAAACGATCACGAGAAGAGGCGACTTGCCGCAAAGCCGGCAAGACTGACGATCGCGCCCACGCTCATGCCCCAGGCGAGATCCACGACGGTAACGATCAGAGGCCAATCCTTGATGGTGGCCAGGTTGGTCAGGTCGTAGGTGGCATAGGTCACCAGGCCGAAGACCGCGCCGTGCACCAGCACCTTCTTCCAGGATTCGTGGTGCGAGGCAGGAACAACCACGAAAAGCACAATGCCGCCGACAAACAACAGATAGAGATGACGTAGGATATTCTTCGCACATTGTTTTGGGACGTGAATGGAGTCCTTTCTCTGGTCGATGGTGGATGGGTAATCGGCGAACCATTCAATCACAGAAAGGACCTAATGATGCAGAACAGTACATCGGCCAGTGCGGAGAAGAACTTGAGCAACATCATCAAGATCGACGAAGGGCAGATTCAGCAGCACCTGGGCGAGATGGTGCGCTCGACGGTGGAAGAGACGCTCAACACGATGCTCGACGTCGAAGCGGACCAGCTTTGTAATGCGCGGCGTTACGAGCACACCGAGGGGCGCACCGCTCAGCGGGCAGGGCATTACACGCGCAAGCTGCACACCAAGGCCGGCGAAGTCGAACTGAAGGTGCCGAAGCTGCGTCAGGCGAAGTTCGAGACGGCCATCATCGAGCGGTATAAACGTCGGGAATCCTCGGTGGAAGAAGCGCTGATGGAGATGTACCTGGCGGGCGTGTCGGTCCGTCGGGTCGAGGACATTACCGAGGCCCTGTGGGGCATGCGGGTCAGTGCCGGGACGGTCAGCGACCTGAACCAGAAGATGTACGAGCGGATCGAGACCTGGCGCAACCGCCCGATCACCGGTGTATATCCCTACGTCTATCTCGACGGCATCAGCCTCAAACGCACCTGGGGCGGCGAGGTCCGCAACGTGGCGGTGCTGGTGGCGATCGGGGTGGGAGAAGACGGCTATCGTGACATCCTGGGGATCGCCGAGGGCTGCAAGGAAGACAAAGCGGGCTGGAGCAGCTTCCTGGCCTATCTGAAGAGACGCGGCCTGCAAAGGCCGGAGCTGATCATCTCGGACAAGTGCCTCGGTCTGCTCGAATCGCTGGGCGAGTACTATCCCGAGGCCCAGTGGCAGCGGTGCATGGTGCACTTCTATCGCAACGTCTTCTCGGTGGTGCCCAAAGGCAAGGTCAAGCAGGTCGCGGCGATGCTCAAGGCGATCCACGCCCAGGAAGACCGTCCGGCTTCCCAGGAGAAGGCGGACGCGGTGGTGGCCAAGCTCAAAGCCCTGAAGCTGCCGGCGGCCGCTGAGCTGGTGCGGGAAGGGATCGGCGAGACGCTGACGTACTACGCCTTCCCCGACAAGCATCACCGCCAGATCCGCACGAACAATCCGCTGGAACGGATCATGCGGGAGATCCGGCGACGCAGCCGGGTAGTGGGCAGTTTTCCCGACGGCCAGAGTGCCTTGATGCTGGCGGCGGCCCGACTGAGGTACATCGCGGGCACGAAGTGGGGCACGCGGCGATACATGAACATGGACCGATTGAAGGAGCTCCAACAGGAACGGCAAGAAGCAGCCCGAGTGAGTGCGTGAATGCCCGATAACGCGCGGCCCCCTATAGGGGGCCAGGGGCAGAAAGGCTACCCTCTATCCCTGGACCAGAGTGACTACCATCAGAAAATGTGCGAAACATCCTTTACACTACCGTGACTGACCACGCCCTGTGGGCGCGGTCGATTACTTGCACTTTAGTTGCACGCCAATCTGGCCAAAGAAAAAGAGACAGGCGTAAGTGCCTGTCTCTAAAGATGTTGCTTCAATAGCGGGGGGAGGATTCGAACCTCCGACCTCCGGGTTATGGGCCCGACGAGCTACCAGACTGCTCTACCCCGCGGTCAATTCGTATCGCCATACGCTCCGGACCGTCTCGCTGTTCACGACGATCCGGGACGCTGTCATATCCCTGTTATCAGACAACAAAAGACTAACACAGATCGTGCGCGACATCAAGCACAAGTTCCGATCAGGTCAGATTTCTGCGAATCTTCTCTGCGATTTCGGCGCTGCGGCCTTCTTTGTACCTGTAGGCGGGCCACTGCGTGAACACGCCATCCCCCGTCTTGCGCGGCACGATGTGGAAGTGCAGGTGATCCACAACCTGCCCGGCGGCTTTGCCGTTGTTGCACAACACATTGTAGCCGTCCGCCTTCATCGCCCTCACCACCGCTCCGGCGATCCGGCCGAGACGGGCCCAGACACCCGCCAGCACCTCCGGATCGCACTCGTGGACCCTGGCGCAGTGAACCTTCGGAATCACCAGTGTGTGGCCATCGCTGATGGGGCCTATATCGAGGAAGGCGAGCACCACCTCATCCTCGTAAACCTTGGTCACCGGAATCCCTCCGGCAACCATCTTACAGAATACACAGTCATCCATGCTCGCCCGATCGTGCCGTCGGTTCCCTCGCGTGCTATTGCTTGTCCTCGGCGCCCTGTTCCGAGTCGGTCGACCCTGCGCCGGCCTGTTCCGAATCCGCCGCACCACCGGCGGCTGCGGTGTTCGCCGCCTTCTTCGGTTTGGCCGACACGACAGCCCTCTTCCCCTTGCCCCTCTTCGTCGAGGCTTTGCGCTCTCTCTTGATCGGCTCGTCCTGCCCCAGAAGCTGCAGCAGCACGAGCTGCCCGTTATCGCCCAACCGACGCAGCGACAGACGGATGATCCTCGTATAGCCACCCGGCCGTTCCAAATAACGAGGCCCCAACTCGCTGAACAGCTTGCCGACAACGGTCCCCTTCTTCGTAGTCTTTCCGTCTTCGATATCGAGAATATCCCGGTTGCCAAGCAGAGCAATGGCGCGACGGCGGTGCTCGAGCTTTCCCTTTTTGGCCAGCGTGATCAGCTTCTCCACAAAGGGCTTGACCTCTTTCGCTTTCTCGATGGTGGTCGAGATCGTCTCATGCTCGATCAGCGATTGAGCCAAGTTCCGGCGTAACGCCAGACGGTGCTGGCTCGTTCGGCTCAACTGACGTCCTGCAACTCGATGACGCATATGCTAAGGTTCCTCTTTCTCGATAGTGCCAAACCGTTCCCGTGACGGGCCCCGAAGCTACTGTCCCCCGTTCTTCATGCCCAGCGACAGACCGATGTCGGCGAGCTTGCGTTTGATCTCGCGGAGCGAAGTCTTTCCGAAACTCCGTATCTTCAGCAGATCCGCTTCGCTCATGGCCACCAGTTGCCGCACGGTCTCGACCTTCGCCGACTCCAGGCAGTTGCTGGCCCGGACCGACAACTCGAGTTCCTGAATCGGAGTGTTGAGCTTGGCCTCCAGCTCCTCGTCGACCTGCTTGGCCGGCTCTTCCGGGGCCAGTTCGCCGGCCACCGTCTCCTCGCCGAGCTCGAAGTACTGGACAAACGGATTGATGTGCTTGCGGAGGATCTTGGCGGCCTCGACCAGCGCCATTTCGGGCGCCACGGTACCATTCGTCCAGATTTCCATGATGAGCCGGTCATAGTTCGTCCGCTGACCGACACGCGTGTTCTCCGTTGTGTAGCGGACGCGCGTCACCGGGGAATACACCGCATCCAGGTGAATCAGCCCGATCTCCTGATCGAACCGATCCGCATCCGCGATTCGCTCCGAGACGGGGACGTACCCGCGTCCGTTCTCGACCACCATCTGCATTTCGAAATTCACGTTGTCCGTCAGCGTGGCCAGCACCGTGTCCTTGCTGAACACCTCGATCGCGGGGTCGGCTACGATATCGGCCGCCGTCACCACGCCCACCTTGTTGGACGAGACCTTCATCGTCTTGGGGCCTTCCCCCTGCAGACGGATGACCAGGCTCTTGACGTTCAGAACGATGTCGGTGGTGTCCTCCATCACGCCGGCGATCGAGGTGAACTCGTGATCCACTCCGCTGATTTTGATCGAGGTGACCGCACTGCCTTCGAGCGAGGACAGCAGTACACGCCGCAGGCTGTTGCCGACGGTCGTACCGAACCCGCGCTCGAACGGCTCGATGAAGAACCTTCCGTACTTGTCCGTCGAAACAACACTGTCTTTTTCAACACGAGTCGGCAACTCCAAGCCACGCCAAGTCACTCGCATATACAGGCCTCCGATCTAAACTTTGATCCGTACACTGCACAGCCCCATGCGGAACCGATTCCCGTCGCCCGACGGGCCGCCCCATTCCGCATCGATGGCTTCCGAGCCTACCGCGAACAGAATTCCACGACCAACTGCTCTTCGACCGGGATCTGGACATCTTCCCGGGTCGGCAGCGCCACAATGGTGGCCGCCGGCTTGTCCCGATCCAGCTGGAGCCAGGCCTGGGTCGTGAAGTTCGGGTTGCTCTCGAGCTGCTGCTTCACCTCTTTGCGGGTTCTTTCAGAGTCCTTAATCTCGATCCGGTCACCCACGTTCGTCGTGTAATCACTCACATCCACCTTCTGACCATTCACACGGATGTGCCCGTGGGCGATCAATTGTCGAGCCCCCTTGCGAGACGGCGCAAAATTCAATTTGTAGACCACGTTGTCCAACCGCCGTTCCAGCAGTTGAAGCAGGTTTTCCCCCGTGTTACCCTTGAGACGTGCGGCCTCATGGAAGTACCGCATAAACTGCTGTTCATACAGACCGTAGTACCTCTTGATCTTCTGCTTCTCACGAAGACGAACCCCATATTCGCTCAATCGTGCCCGGCGCCACCCATGCATGCCCGGCGCCAGATTCCGCTGTCGCCGCTCGATCTGGCACTTGGCGGTTTCACACTTGAGGCCTTTGAGGAACAGCTTCATTCCCTCCCGGCGGCACTGTTGACACGATGGACCGAGATAACGTCCCATATCAATCGATCTCCTGTAGAGTCTCCTGGAGCCTTTGCTTACACCCGTCTGCGTTTCGGCGGCCGACACCCGTTGTGCGGCAGCGGTGTAACGTCCTCAATCGAGGCGATCCGCAGCCCGGCGCCCTGGAGGGCGGAAATCGCCGACTCGCGCCCCGATCCCGGTCCCTTGACCTTGATCTCCACCTCGCGCACACCGTTTCGCATGGCCGTGCTGGCGCAGCGCTGCGCCGCTTGCTGTGCGGCAAAGGGCGTGCTCTTCCGCGAGCCCTTGAACCCCACGCACCCGGCCGAACTGGTGCAGATCGTATCCCCATCCATATCGGTCACCGTGATCAGCGTGTTGTTGAACGTCGCCTTGATATGGATGATCGCCCGAACCACATTCTTCCGAACTTTTCGTTTTCCGCTCTTTGCCATCTGCGTCTCTTACGGAATAACCCTGCTTCGTTCTCTCGGTCCCGTCGCCATTGGGAGCACCGGACGGCGCTGCCAGGGGCCGATCAGCGTTTCTCTTTGACGCCCTTCTTTCCGGCCACGGTCTTGCGCGGGCCTTTGCGCGTCCGGGCGTTGCTCTGCGTACACTGGCCGCGCACAGGCAGGCCCCGCCGATGACGAATGCCCCGATAGCATCCGATATCGCGAAGACGGGCGATGTTCTGCGCCACCTGTCGACGAAGCTGGCCACCGACCACGTAGTTACGGTCGATAATCTGCGTAATCCGACTCAACTCGTCTTCGCTGAGCTTGTTCGCCTTGGTCATGCGCTCGATCCCGGCTTCCTTCAGAATCATCTCCGACGTATGCCGGCCGATCCCCGGGATGTACGTCAGTGAAATCCAGATCGACTTGTTGTCGGGAATATCGATACCCACTATACGCGGCATATTAGCTCCCTTTTAACACCCATCGCCAATCGACGCAGGTCACCCCACCAACCGCTCTTCCTGCACCTGCTTACCCCTGACGCTGTTTGTGCCGGGGATTCGAGCAAATGACTCGAACAACCCCGCGACGACGGACGACCTTGCAATTCTCACAGATTCGTTTGACTGAGCTTCTGACCTTCATCTTCTCTTCCACGCTTTCCGGCAACTCTCGTGCCTTACGGCCCATCGTCCGGGCACCAGCAGCTCAATGCCGCAGTACGATCCGTCCTCGGTTGAGGTCGTACGGCGACATCTCCACCGTCACCATGTCTCCGGGCAGGATCCGAATGAAGTTCATTCGCATCTTTCCCGAGACGTGGGCCAAGACCTTATGCCCACCTTCCAGCTCGACGCGAAACATCGCGTTCGGCAGAGCTTCGACCACTTTCGCTTGCAGCCGTATCGCGTCTTTCTTGGCCATCTACATCTCTGAACTCGTGGGGACGACCGCTGCCGCACCCCCGCGCGGACGCCAAGTCACCCCTGCTCTTTCTTCGTCAGGACGTCACAGCCACCCCTGACGATCGCAATTGTATGCTCAAAATGCGCCGAACACTTGCCGTCTTTCGTCACCACCGTCCACCCATTTGCCAAGGTCCGGACATGATAGCTGCCCGCATTGACCATCGGCTCGACCGCCAGAACCATTCCTTCGACCAGGAAGATGTCGTCAGCAAGCAGCTCGTCGCTGACGAAGTTCGGGACCTTGGGGTCCTCGTGCATCTTCGTTCCGATGCCGTGGCCTACAAAATCCCGGACCACCGAAAACCCGGCGGACTCGACGTACCGCTGCATCTTCCGGGCGACCTGGCTCCACCGGACGCCGGGTCGGGCCTCGGCAATCGCAATGTCCAGCATCCCCTTCGTCGCGTCGAGAAGTCTTTGTTTGTCCGGCGCGATCGGCCCGATCGCCACGGTAATGGCCGAATCCCCGCAGTAGCCGCCCAGTCGCACTCCAAAATCCAGGCTCAGGATATCCCCTGCCTGGAGCACCGTCGTCTCCGAAGGAATCCCGTGGACCACCTCCTCGTTGACGGATGCGCAAATCGCCCCCGGAAAGGGCTTTCGCGCCTGGGGGCTGCGCACGCCCTTGAACAACGCGTCCGCTCCCGCCCGGGCGGTCATCTCCAGCGCCACGCGGTCCAACTGGGCCGTCGTGACACCCGGCTCTGCGATCTCCTGTAGTTTTGAAAGAACGTCGGCGACAACGGCACCCGCCCGACGCATCAACTCGATCTCTCTGCGGCTCCGAAGCGTGACAGCCATCGATCCAACTTCGCATTCTACGGGCCAATGCCCCCGCGGACCCCACCGGCCCGCCTACTTCAGAGCATCCAGTTCTTCAAACAGCATCGCGGCGACAGCGTCGGCCTCTCCATCGGCCGGCACATCGCGCACCGCTCTTCTGGTCTTGTAGTACTCCACCACCGGCTGCGTCTGCTCATAGTACGTTGCGAGCCGGTTCTTCACCACTTCAGCGGTATCGTCCGGCCGCTGCACGAGCGCTGCCCCATCGTGGTCGCAGATCCCTTCGCGCTTCGGCGGCATGTTCTTGACATGGTATACGGCGCCGCATTTCGGGCAGCTTCGCCGGCCGGTAATCCGCTCGACGACCACATTATCGTCAACCTGTAGGTTGATCACGACGTCGATGCCACTCTTGGTCTTGGCCAGGGCCCGATCCAGAGCCTCCGCCTGCTTCACCGTGCGCGGAAAGCCGTCGAGGACATACCCGCACTCGGGCGCCTCCTGGATCGCCTTGCTCATCATTTCGACAATCAAGTCGTCGGGAACCAACGTCCCGGCGTCCATATAGCTCTGCGCTTTCTTCCCGAGCACCGTGCCCTCGGCACGCTCCCGTCGCAGGATGTCCCCGCTGGACAGATGAAGCAGACCATACCGGGCCACAATCCGCTTGCAATGGGTACCCTTACCGGCGCCTGGCGCTCCCAGCAGCACAACTCTCATGCATAGGCTCCCTTGATCCTGCCCGAGGAACTGAATCCCTCATAACTACGCATGAGCAGGTTGGCTTCAATCTTCTGGACGAGGTCCAGCGAGACGCTAACGACGATCAGCAGACCCGTTCCGCCGATGAACGTCGTGATCGTCCAGTCGATATCCAGCAAATAGGTCAGTACCGTCGGCACCACGGCAATCGCGGCCAAGAACGCGGCCCCGAAATACGTGATGCGCGTCATGACCGTTTCCAGGTATTCCGCCGTCCGGCGACCCGGCCGCAACCCGGGGATGAAGCTGCCGGAATCCCGAAGGTTCTTCGCCATCTCTCTCGGCTGGAACTGCACCGTCACCCAGAAATACGCAAACAGGAAGATCAGCAGCATGTACAGCACATTGTACGTGTACGAACTGCCACGCAATGCCCCGTAGATGGTCTGCAACACCACCGACCGTGGAAACAGACTCACAAGCTGCTGCACGATGATCGGAGGGAACATCATGAAGCTGGACGCGAAGATGATCGGCATCACGCCACCGTGATTGACCCGCAGCGGAAGGTAGTGGCGCTGGCCACCGTACATGCGCCGGCCGCGCATCATCTTGGCCTGCTGAATGGGAATTCGCCTCTGGCCCTGGGTGATCAGGATGGCTCCGGCCACGACGAACACGAACGCCGCGAGGAGAAACACGATGCGCCCCGGTCCGATCGAGCCGGTCGGCGCCGTCACCGTGAAATCGACCTGCTTGGCCAGCCTCAGAATGGCCCACGGCATCTGGGCGATGATACCCGCCATGATGATCAAACTGATCCCGTTGCCGATCCCATACTCGTCAATCTGTTCGCCCAGCCACATCAGAAAGATGGTGCCCGCGGTCATCCCGATGATGCCCATGATATAGGCCTGCACCTGCATTCCAGGGTAGGTGTAGCCGCCGAGCATCTTCATGTACATCACCGCCTGGATGACACAGATCAACACGGTCAGATATCGCGTGTACTCCTGGATCTTCTTGTAACCCGTCTGGCCCTCCTGGCGCAGCTTCTTCAGTGCGGGGACCACTTCGCCCAGCAGCATCAGGATGATGGAGGCCGTGATGTACGGCATGATCCCAAGCCCGAACAGGCTGCTGCGGCTGAGCGTACCGCCGGTGAAAATCTCCAGGTACTCCGCCGCTCGACCCAGGGGGCTGTTGGTGTCCCTGCCGGCGTCCAGGGCCGCGGCGATCCGGCCCTGGTCAAAACCAGGGTTGGGGATATGGAAGCCCACGCGATAGATAATCAGTAGCGCAACCGTAAACAGGATCTTGTTCCGCAAGTCCCGTATTCGAAAGATATTGACAATCGTTCCGATCACTTACCTGTTCTCCGCGGTCTGCTTCGGACCCCTTCGCCCTCGCGCCACGACGCCATCCTCAGGCGCCCTTGCGCCGGGCACTCTTCTTTTCCTGGCCGCCCACTTTCGTCGCGGTGCCCCCGCATCCGACGATCTTCTGCTCGGCCGCCTTGCTGAACCCGTGCGCGGCCACTTGCAGTCTCTTGGTCAGCTCACCGTCCCCGAGGATTTTGACACGGCTCTGGAGACCGTCCACCAGGCCGGCCCGCAAAAGCTGTTCGACCCCGACCTCGGCTCCATCGTCAAAACCTTCCAGTTGGGAGACGTTCACAATCTCGAAGCGCTTGGCAAACGGCTTGTTGTTGAACCCGCGTTTCGGCACCCGCCGAAACAGAGGCATCTGCCCGCCCTCGTACAACGACAGCCGGGTCGACCCCGCGCGGCTGCGGCTGCCCTTGTGCCCACGTCCACTGGTCTTGCCCAAACCCGTGCCGCGGCCTCTTCCAACCCGCTTGCGTGCCTGGCGTTTGCCTACGACAGAAGTTATCTCATGACTCAACATTTAGATCACCCAATTGGTCATCGTGGCCGCTACGAAATGGCGACACCCCGTAACGCTTCAATCGTTTCTTTCTTGCGCAGCCTCAGCAGCCCGTTCAGGGTGGCCTTCACCACATTCTTGGCGGCCGTGCTTCCGTATACCTTCGTCAACACATCGCTGACCCCCGCATACTCGAGCACCGCTCGGGCGCTCGAGCCCGCAATGACTCCCGTACCCGGACTGGCCGGAACCATGACGATCTTCGTCGCCCCGAACCGGCCCGTGATCTGGTGGGGGATCGTCCGTCCCACCAGCGGCACGCTGTGCATCGCCTTCTTCGCGTCCTTTATCCCCTTCTCCACCGCCAGCGGCACCTCGTTGGCTTTGCCGTAGCCGATGCCCACGCTGCCTTTGCGGTCGCCCACCACCACCAAGGCCGCGAAACTGAATCGCCGCCCACCCTTTACCACCTTCGCACAGCGATAGATCTTGACCACCGTATCTTCCAACGGCTTCTCTTCGTGCTCAGGTTTTCTCACTGGTTCAGTTGCCAATGTCGTCTCCCAGGTTCCCAGCGCCCTTGTCAAAAGGCCAAGCCGGCCTTTCTTGCCGCATCGGCCAACGACTTCACGCGCCCATGATACTTGTACCGGTTGCGATCAAAACACACGCACTTGATGCCCATGTCCAGGGCCTTTTTGGCCAGCGCCTCGCCGACGGTCTCGGCCGCCTTGCGGTTGCCTCCCGCGGTCACCTGATCCCGGAGGGCTTTCGACTGGGTGCTCGTCGCCACGAGCGTCACGCCCGCGACATCGTCGATAATCTGCGCATAGATGTGGCGGTTGGACCGAAATACCGACAACCGCGGCCGTTCCGGCGTTCCGTGCACCTTTTTTCTCACCAGACGCTTGCGCCGCAGCGCCGCCCTCTTATGTTGTTCACTCTTCATAAAGCCGACTTCTCACTTAGGCCCCGCCAGAAGCGAACGCCTTGCCCATCTTCCGCTGGATATGCTCATCCGCGTAACGGATGCCCTTGCCCTTGTACGGTTCCGGCGGCCTGACCCGACGAATGTTGGCCGCAAACTGACCCAGAACGCACTTGTCCATCCCGCTGAGCGAGAACTTCGCCGGAACGTCGTTGCCGCGCGTCGCAGGCACGTCGATCTTCACCTTGACCCCTTTCGGGATCGGCAGCTCCACGGGATGACAGAACCCAACCTGCAGCACCAGCTTGCCCCCCTGGTCCTTGATGCTGTAGCCGGTTCCGTAAATCTCCATCTTCTGCTCGAACCCCTTGCTCACGCCGGTCACCATGTTCGCCAGCAGCGCCCGCATCGTGCCGTGCAACTGTTTGCTCTGGCGGTCCTCCGGCTGGGGGTTTACCACTTCGATCTGGTTGCCCGAACCGTCGACCGTCACCTTGATGCACGGATGGCAATCCATATCCAGTGTGCCCAGCGGTCCCGAGACCTTCACCTGTTGGCCCTTCAGCTCGACCTTCACGCCCTTCGGGATCGCTATCGGTTTCTTTCCAATCCGACTCATCTTAACTTACCGTACAGAGGATCTCGCCACCGACCTTGTTCGCCCGGCAGCCTCGATCACTGATAACCCCTTTGCTTGTGGAAACGACAACAATGCCCATGCCCCCGAGGACTTTCGGCAGATCCTCGAAACCGGCGTAGACGCGACACCCGGGCTTGCTGGTTCGGGTGATCTGGGTGATCGCCGGGCAGCCTTCCTGATCGTACTTGAGGGCCACCCGCAGCAAGCCCTGTCTGCCGTCATCGATCCGGTCATAGCCCTCGATGTACCCCTCACTCTTGAGGACCGCCGCGATGCCTTCGCAGATCTTCGACGCCTTCACGTCAACATGCGTTCTGCGCACGCGTGTCGCGTTGCGGATCCGCGTCAACATGTCGGCAATTGGGTCGTTCAAACTCATAATCTGTATCCCGCATGTTCCGGCTTGTTCCGTGCCGATCAAACCCTACCAACTGGCTTTCTTGACTCCCGGTATCTTGCCCTCGTTCGCCAATCGCCGGAAACAAATCCGGCAGATCTTGAACTTCCGGTACACCGCCTTCGACCTGCCACACAGCTCGCAGCGCGTATACTGCCTGACCCGGAACTTCTGCTTCTTCTTGGCCTTGAGTTCTAATGCTTTCGTTGACATTCAACGTGCTCCACAGTCCTCGTTGCGCCGGCCGGTCACTTCACCGGCTTGGCCTCCGTCTGTCCGCGGAAGGGCATGCCGAACAGAGACAGCAACCGCCGCGCCTCCTCGTCCGTCTTCGCCGTCGTGACGAAACAGACGTTCATCCCCTGCTGCGCCTCGACCTTCGCCGGATTGATCTCCGGAAACACGCTCTGCTCGCCCAGACCCATCGAGTAGTTGCCCCGGCCGTCAAACCCGTTCGGGTTCAGGCCGCGAAAATCGCGAACCCGTGGAATCGCCAGGTTGATCAGGCGATCCATGAACTCGTACATCCGGGCGCCGCGCAGCGTGACCTTCAATCCCGTCTCCTGTCCCTCGCGAACCTTGAAGTTCGACACGCTCTTCTTGGCCTTGCATACCGCCGGTGCCTGCCCTGTGATCAGCGCCAGATCCTTCTTGCCCATCTCCAGAAACTTCTTGTCCTGGCAGGCCTTGCCGATCCCCATCGACACCACCACCTTGACCACCTTCGGTACGGCCATCACGTTCGAATAGCCGAACTCTTTCGTCAGCTCGGGAACGATCTTCGCCTTGTATAAATCTCTCAACCGTGCCATTCTTCTCTGCCTGTCGTCCCCGTGCGCGTCCGGCGCGCATCAGGGACACCTGGGTTCCTATTTTGCCTTGCGGACCGTGCCGATCTCCGTCCCATCACTGGCCAGGCGCTTCTTGGCGCCGTCCTGGCTTTGCTGGTAGCGGACCCGGCTGCCCTTGCCCGACTTCGGATTCACCGGCAGCACGTTGCTGATGTGAATCGGCTGCTCGACGCTGATGCGTCCGCCCTGCGGGTTCCGCCGGGACGGACGCACGTGCCGCTTCGCCACGTTCTGGCCCTGAACCACTACGACCTGCCTGTCCGGGTACACATGCAGCACGCGCCCCGTGGCGCCCTTGTGGTCGCCCGCGATGATCTGCACGGTGTCGCCTCTTTTTACGTGTAACGCCATATCTGGTCCTGCCTCGTACCCTGCTGTCCAAAACCGTTCCGGCAAGGAATTACACCACCTCGCTGGCCAGGGAGATGATCTTCATATAATTCTTTTCCCGCAACTCCCGCGCGACGGCCCCGAAGATTCTCGTGCCGATCGGGTTACCGTCGTTGTCGATCATGACGGCCGCATTGCTGTCGAAACGCACGTAACTGCCGTCCGCCCGCCTCACCGGGCTCTTCGTCCGAATGATCACGCATTTGTGAACCTTCTTGTCATCCAACTGGCACGTCGGAAGGGACTTCTTGATCGCCACGCAGACCACGTCGCCGACCCGCGCGACCGGGCGCGTGTACTTGCCTTTCGCGCCCTCTTTGCCCAGCACCCGGATACACAGCGCCGTCTTCACTCCGGAGTTGTCGGCGACATCCAACATGGTTTCTTGCTGAATCATTGTCTTACCGTCTCACATTCGGTACTATACCGCGACTGCCTTCTGCACCACGCGCACCACGCGCCAGCTCTTGGTCTTGCTCCGCGGCCGGCACTCGGCGATCTCCACCACGTCGCCCACCCCGCAGCCGTCCTGCTCGTCGTGGACCGCCAGCTTTGTCCGCCGCCGGATGTACTTGCCGTACTTCGGGTGTTTGACTCTGTATTCGATCGTCACCCGAATGCTCTTGCGGCCGCTCTTGCTGCTGACCACGCCCACTCGCGTCTTTGCTTCTTTCTGTATTTCCATAGAGACCGTTTCCAACCCGCCCCTGCGATCGTGTCCGTTACTTGCGACGCTCCCGCAACAGCGTCTTGATGCGTGCCACGTCGCGGCGCGTATTGATGATTGCCTTCGAGTTTTCCAGCTTCTCTGTAACCGCTTGCGATCGCAGATCGAAGAGGCGCCTCTCGAGGTCCTCCATCGTGCTCTGAAGCTCGTCCTGCGTCATCTCTCTCAACTGCTTGGCCTTCACGTCGTATCCTCTCTCAGACCGCATGCCGGCGGCGAATAAAGCGACAACGGATGGGCATCTTGTGGGCCACGCGGGCCAGCGCCTCTCGCGCGACCTCTTCCGTGACACCCCCGACCTCGAAGCACACCTGGCCTGGCCGGACTCTGGCCACCCAGAACTCCGGCTCCCCTTTGCCTTTGCCCATTCGGGTTTCCAACGGTTTGGAGCTGACCGGCTTATGCGGGAACACCCGGATATAAACCTTGCCCTCGCGGTGCAGAAAATGCGTGGCCGCGACGCGTCCGGCCTCGATGTTCTTGGCCGTCAGCCAGCACCGCTCCAGCACCTGAAGACCGTATTCGCCGAATGCAACGTAGTTGCACCGCGTGGCGTTACCCTTCATCCGCCCGCGCTGGCTCTTACGGTACTTCACTCGTTTCGGCATCATCGCCATGTGTTACGACCTTTCCCTACTCATTCCCACCGGCGCACCACCGGGCGCCAACGCCTATTCTCCTGCGACGGGCCCCGCCTCGCCAGCGGCTCCAGCGTCACCGCTGTCCGGGGCCTCCGCTCGTGCCTCTTCGGGGCGCCTCGAATCCCCGGTCGGCCGTGGCGGCCGGCGTCGCGGTCGGCGCCGCACCGGCTCGGCCTGCTCGCCGAACTTGCCCTTGTAGATCCACACCTTGATTCCGATCGCACCGTATGTCGTCCGCGCCGTGCCGAGTGCGTAATCCACGTCGGCCTCCAGCGTGTGCAGCGGAATGCTTCCCATCTTCTGCGTTTCCGTCCGGGCCATTTCCGAGCCCGCCAGACGTCCGGAGCACGTGATCTTCACGCCCCGCGCTCCGGCGTTCATCGCGCCCTCGCAGTACTGCTTCATCGTCCGCCGAAACGACGCCCGCTTGCTCAACTGCTCGGCAATCCCCTGCGCCACCAGCGTCGCGTTCAGATCCGGGTCCTTGATTTCAACCACGTTGACCGTGACCTTGCGCTGGATCAGACTCTCGATCTCCTCCCGAAGCTTGTCCACCTCCCCTCCGCGCGGACCGATCACCACGCCCGGACGCCCGCTGTGCAGGGTCACATTCACCTCATTGCGGGTTCGCACGATCTCCACCCGCGCCACCGCCCCCTTCGGCATCCCCTGGTTGAACCGCCGGTCCACAAAATCGCGAATCTTCTGATCCTCGACGAGATAATCCCCATACGTGGCCTTCGGGGCAAACCACGTGCTTTGCCATCCGAGGGTGATTCCCGTCCTGAAACCGATTGGCGATGTCTTCTGGCCCATAGTCCGCTATCTCAATACCCGTTGCACCTTGACCTGCTTACCCCTGCGTCACCGTCACGTGAATGTGGCAGGCTTTCTTGTGAATCGGATGCGCCCGCCCGCGGTCCTTCGGGATCCAACGCTTGGTCCCGAGCCGGATGCCGGCGTCGTCAACGCGCGCCTCACTGACGCGCAACTGGTCCACATCAGCCTGCTGCTCGTCTGCGTCGGCCACCGCCGCTCGCAACACCTGGTCAACCATCGCGGCGCCGCGCTTCCGCGTGAACTTCAGGATGTCCATCGCCTCCTGCACGCTTCGTCCGACGATCAACTGCGTGACCAGACGAACCTTCCCCGCCGACAATGGGGCATACCGATACGACGAATGCCAAGCCGCGATATCTGCTACGGCCACGTTCAGTGCCTCGGCCAACCGCCGGACGTCTTCGCTCCGCGGTACCGGTTTGAACAAACCCTTCTGCCAGTTCCGCACCGCGGCGGCCGCCTTCCTGTCGTCGAACCCGCCTCGGGCGAGGCTCGCCGCCAAATCGTCGGTCGACACTCTCTGGCGCCGGCACACTTCTTTGAGTTTCTTTACGCTAATCATACCTTCGGTTCCGTTCCCGGTGGATCCCCGTGCACCCCGCACGCACGTCCTACTTGATCTTCTTGCTCGAATGTCCCTTGAACGTCCGCGTGGGCGAGAACTCCCCGAGCTTATGCCCGACCATGTCTTCGGTCACAAACACTTTGTGAAACATCTTGCCGTTGTGAACCATGAAGGTGAAACCGACGAACTCCGGCACGATGGTGCAGCGTCGCGCCCAGGTCTTGATCGGACTGCGGTCTCCCGCGCTGGTCTGCTTGCTCACCTTGGCGAGTACCTTCTCGTCGACAAACGGCCCTTTTTTGAGTGATCTACCCATCTTGGCTCTCTTCACTGTCCCGGGCGTCGCACCGGCTTACGCCGCACAACCGCTCCGGTGGCATCCCTCATTACAGCACCAACTGCCCATAACGCGCGTTCTTGCGGCGCCGGATAATCCGCTTGTTGCTGACTTTTCGCGGGTTCCTGGTCTTCCCCCCCTTGGCCAGCTTGCCCGTCGGCGAGCACGGATGCCGCCCGCCGTTGGAGCGTCCTTCGCCACCGCCCATCGGGTGCGCCACGGGGTTCATCGCCTTGCCCCTGACATGTGGCCGGCGTCCCATGTGCCGCTTGCGTCCGGCCTTGCCGATGCTGACGTTCTGCCGATCCGGATTGCTCAAACGACCGATGGTCGCACGGCATTCCTTGCGGACCATCCGCATCTCGCCGCTGGGCAGCACCAGCGTCACCCAGTCTCCCTCCTTGGCAACGATTCGTGCCGCGTTGCCCGCGCCGCGCACCAGCTTGCCGCCCTGCCCGGCGGTCATCTCCACGTTATGCACTTCGAGGCTCGCCGGGATCGCGGCCAGAGGCATGGCGTTGCCGACCTTCGGCTCACACGCCGGACCACTCTCCACCACGTCCCCGACCTTGATGCCCAGCGGACACAGAATATACCGCTTCTCGCCGTCTTCGTACTCAAGCAACGAAATGAAACACCCGCGATTCGGGTCGTACTCCACCGTCGCGACCTTGGCTGTCATTCCGTCCTTGTTGCGCTTGAAATCGATCATGCGGTAGATTCGACGGGCGCCGCCCCCACGGAACCGGATCGTCGTAATGCCCCGATGATTGCGTCCGCCGTGCTTCTTGATGCGCTTGCACAGCGACTTCTCCGGCCGATTCGTCGTCAGCTCCGCATAGTCGTTCACGGAACTGTTCCGCCGCCCCGGACTGGTTGGTTTGTAAATCCGAATACCCATAACGCGCTATCTCTCTATCGTGACCGTGACGTCTTAGAACAGATCAATATGGTAGTCAGGCTCCAGATACACGATCGCCTTCTTCCAACTGGAAGTCACGCCGATCGTCCGACCGCGGCGCCTCAGCTTGCCCTTGCGGTTGGCCGTCCTGACCTTGTCCACTTTCACGCCGTAGATCTTCTCCACCGCATTCTTTACCTGCGTCTTGTTTGCCTTCCGATTGACCTCAAAGGCATACGCGCCCTTCGCATTGGCGAAGTGAATCCCCTGTTCCGTAACCAAGGGCCGAATTATGACGTTATAATCATCCATCCCAAGACCGCATTCTTTCCCGTGCCGTTGCGCCGTGCGCAATGCAGGCTCTTCCCGTTCATCCGTCAGCTCTCGCTGCCGGCATCTCTGTTCAGGAACGCCACCAGAGCATCCTTCGTGAACAGCATTCTCTGGTGCGCACAGATGTCCCCCGCGTTCAAATCCGCCACCGGCCGCACCGCCACCTTCTGGACGTTGCGGGCCGATTTGTACAGGTTCGGATCATATTCCCTCACCGCCACCAGGCAACTGCGGTCGATCTTCAGGTTCTTCAGAATGCCGGCGAACTCCTTCGTCCGCGGCGCGTCGAACCCCAGACCGTCCACCACCACCACCTGGTTCTTGCGGAGCTTGGCCAGCACCGCGGAATCCCGCGCCAGCCGCCGCTGTGCCCGCGGCATCGTCTGACGGAAATCCCTCGGGACCTTCGCAAACGTCATGCCGCCGCCGACCCGCTTGCCCGTTCGGCGGTTGCCCACGCGGGCGTTGCCTGTTCCCTTCTGCCGATAGAGCTTCTTGTCCGAACCGGCCACTTCGCTGCGGCCCTTCGTCTTGACGGTTCCCTGCCGCCGATTCGCGTGGTACATCACGATCGCCTGCTTGAGCAGGGCGTAGCGCACCGCGCCGCCCAGCACCGTCTCATCGACGCTGAGCTTGTCGACCTCCTGGCCGCTGCGGTTGTACACTGTCAATTCCATCATCGCTGGTATACTCACCCACTTACTGAGGTCTCTTTGCCGTTCGCACGATACAGTACCCCCCGGCCGGCCCCGCCACGGCTCCCTTGACCACGAGCAGGTTTCTCTCCTCATCGATCGAGACCAGACTGTGGTTCTTGGTCGTTATGCGGTCAGTTCCCATGTGACCGCCCATCCGCTTTCCCTTCTTGATGCCGCCGCTCCAGCCTCGGTTCGTCCCATAGCCCGACTGCGTTCCCGGCGCCCGGTGCTTCCGCTCGGTGCCATGGGAGGCCGGGAACCCGCCGAACCCGTGACGCTTCATCACGCCGGCGGTCCCCTTCCCCTTGCTGGTGCCGGTCACATCGACATACTTGGTACCCGCGAACACGGCAACCGTCAGCGAATCGCCCGGCTGATACTCCTTCTCCGGCTTGTCCAAGAACCGGTACTCCCTGACGAACTTCTTCGGTGTGGTCCCGGCTTTCTTGGCGTGGCCGACCTGCGGACGCTTTTGCCGCGACGGCTTGACATCCTCAAACCCGACCTGGATTGCGTCGTACCCATCCGTCTGGGTGGTCTTGACCTGGGTAATCGTGCACGGTCCGGCCTCAATCACCGTCACCGGGATCAACTGGCCCGATTCGTCGTACACCCGGGTCATCCCCACCTTTTTCCCCAACAGCATGGCCATACTCAAATGTCCCTGGTCTTATGCCTTGATCTTCACAAAGACGCCCGCGGGCACCACCAGGCGGTTCAGAACCTCCGCCGTCCTCGCGTTCGCCTCATGGATATCGATGAGCCGTTTGTGCGTCCGCAGCTCGAACTGCTCGCGCGACTTCTTGTCGATGTGGGGACTTCGCAGTACGGTGTACCGCTCGATGCGCGTCGGGAGCGGGACCGGACCACTGACCCTCGCGTTCGTGCGACGAGCATGCTCTACGATCTCTCGAGCGGAGGCATCCAGCGCCCGATGATCGTATGCCTCCATCCGAATTCGGATTCTTTCTGTTTCGGCAGCCATACTACTCCTCTGGACCACCCGATCGTCGCATTTTGCCGCCGAGCCGCTCGTTCTGACAGGTTGCGGCAACCGCCCGCGACGCCGGCGTCGTTACCCACACTTACAGTACCTTCCGTCGGTGCAGACACTACGTCTGCCCCGATGAATGCTCTTCGCTTGGTCACAGACAGGAAAGGCTTCGGCTCACGGCTCTGCCCTCCACTGAAGGGCGACCGACAACCGAATCTGGCCTTCCTTAAAGGGTTGAGGCTCGGGCCTGGACACGGCTGCTGCAAAGCCGCTGTCAGCTTGCCAAACCTCAGATCACAAAGAAAACCAACTGGGCCATCCTTGATGGCAATTACAGATATGCCACAGCGTAACTATGTATCGCACGGTCATCCTGACCATGCTCGCTACAGCTGAAAAACCGAAAATTTATCACGAACTCCGCGTGGCGTCAACACCCCGTCACACAAATCCGCACAAAAAAGTGAAATTTTCTGATCCGATTCAGAAAAGGATCGCCTTGGCGACCTGGTCGGGCACCCTTTCGTAGCTGAGCGGCTCCATCGTGAAGTTGCCCCGGCCGGCCGTGAGGCTTCGGATGTCGCTGGAATAGCCGAAAAGCTCCACCAGCGGCACGTTTGCATCTACCACCCGCATATTCCCGTGTACACGGCAGTCCGTTATCAGCCCTCTCCTGGCCAACAGGTCGGCCTGCACCGCCCCAAATGAGGCTTCCGGGACGACCGCCTGAACGCGCATCACCGGCTCCAGCAGGACCGGCCCAGCCCCCTTCATCGCCTTTTCAAGGGCCATTGCCGCCGCCTGTTCAAAGGCCAGTTCCGACGAATCCACAGCGTGGAACGAGCCCCCGATGAGCGTCACCTTCAGGCCCACGACCGGGTAGCCGGCCAGGACACCGTTGCCGGACGCTTCACGCACCCCCTGCTCCACGGAAGGGATATACTCCCTCGGAACCTGGTCGGGGGTAACGCTGGCGGTGAACCGCAGGTCGGTGAGGTAATGCCCGTCCCCGGAAAACAACGGTTCGACGGCCAGAACCACGTGCCCGTACTGGCCGCGTCCGCCGCTCTGGTGAACGAACCTGGCCTCTGCCTCGGCCGGCTGGGTGATGGCCTCTTTGTACGCCACCCGAGGCTTGCCGACCCTGACATCCACCTTTCTCTCACGCGTGAGTTTGTGCTGCAGCACCTCGAGGTGCAGTTCTCCCATGCCGCACATGACCGTCTGGCCGGTGTCGGGATCGATCTTATACTCGAACGTCGGGTCCTCGCGACGGATTGCTTCAAGAGCGGCCGCCAGTTTCGCCCGCTCGGCGGCCGTTCTCGGCTCGATCGACATGGTGATGACCGTCTGAGGAAACGTAATGCTGGGCAGTATCACCGGCTTTCTCGTGTCGCAGATCGTATCGCCGGTCAGGGTCTGCTTGAGTCCGATGACGGCAACAATATCCCCGGCCGACGCCTCCTCCAGGCTCCTCCGCTCGTTCGCGTGCATCTCAAAGACACGGGTGATATTCTCCTTCACACCACGGTTGACGTTCAAAACGCGGGTCCCCGACTTCAGCGTTCCCTGATAGATCCGCAGGAAGCTCAGATCACCGTGCGAATCGCTGGTAATCTTGAACGCCAAAGCTACCAGCGACCCCTTCGGATCGCACTTGATCGCCACTTCCTTCGACTCGTCATCCCCTGCACGCCCTGTAATAGGCGGCTTGTCGAGTGGCGAGGGCAGGTATTCCACAACGCCGTCAAGAAGCCTCTGGACCCCGATGTACCTCAGCGCCGACCCGACGAATACAGGGTTCAGCTTGTTGGCCAGAGTTCCCTTTCGAATCGCCCTTCTGAGCATCTCGGGTGCGACAGGCCGGTCGTTGACAAACGCATCCATCAGCGACTCGTCGTACTCGGCCGCCTGCTCGATCAGGCGGGCCCGGTAGCGCATTGCCTGTTCGGTGTATTCGCCCGGAATCTCGGTCTCGCGGAAGCTGGCGCCCATCTTCTCCGCTTCGTAAAAGACCGCCTGCATCGTAACCAAGTCGATGATCCCGGAAAACAGGTCACCCGCCCCCATGGGAATCTGCATCGCGATCGGATGGGCCAGCAACTTCTCATGAATGCTCCGCACACTCATCTCGAAATCGGCGCCGATCTTGTCCATCTTGTTTATGAAGCACAGGCAGGGCAGGCCATACTTCTGCCCTTGGCGCCAGACGGTCTCGCTCTGCGCCTGGACTCCCTCGCTCGCATCGAAGACGGCCACGGCCCCGTCGAGCACGCGAAGTGATCTCTCCACCTCCGCCGTGAAGTCGATGTGCCCGGGTGTATCGATCAGGTTGATCTCAAAACCCTTCCACGGGCACTTTGTGGCCGCCGAGGTGATCGTAATCCCTCGCTGCTGTTCCTCCTCCAGGTAGTCCATGACCGCCGTACCTTCATGGACCTCACCCATTTTATACGTCTTTCCGGTGTAGTAGAGAATGCGCTCGGTCACCGTGGTCTTGCCCGCGTCGATGTGGGCCATGATGCCGATATTACGCGTATTCTCCAACTTTCCCATGCCGCCACTGTCCGCTGCGACCGTCGAATCCAACGGCCCGATCTACCTAAAAAAAAAGCCACGGCTCCCTGGAAACCCGCCGTGGCATTGTCACAGACCAACTCTACCAGGCAAAGTGAGCAAACGCCTTATTGGCCTCCGCCATACGATGCACGTTCTCGCGCGTCGTCATCGCGCCGCCCTGCTTGTTGTACGCATCGAGCAGCTCGCTCGCCAGGCGCTGGCACATTGGCTTGCCCTTCTTGCCCCGCGCCGATGCCAGAATCCACCGAAACGCCAGAGACTGCTGCCGTCTCGGGTTCACCTGCATCGGCACCTGATAGCTCGCCCCTCCGACCCGCTTGCTGCGCACTTCGAGCAGCGGCTTGACGTTGTTGATCGCCGTCTCGAAGATCTCCACCGGTGGGACATCCTTCATCTTGCTGGCGACGATGTCCATGGCGTCATAGAAGACCTGCTGCGCCGTGCTCTTCTTGCCGTCCCACATCATACAGTTGACGAACTTCGAGACCAGCTTGCTATTGAACTTCGGGTCCGGCTTCAGTTGGATGCTGGAAGAGGTAAACTTCTTGGCCATAACGTTTTCTGTCGCCTCACATGCCTGCTCAAGGGTTCTCGGTGCTACTTTGCCTTCTTGGCCCCGTACTTGCTGCGGCCCTGCCGACGGCCGGAAACCCCCGCGCAGTCCAGCACGCCGCGGATGATATGGTAGCGAACACCGGGCAAGTCCCGGACGCGGCCGCCACGAATCAGCACGGTGCTATGCTCCTGGAGGTTGTGGTCGATGCCCGGGATATAGGCCGTCACTTCCTTGCCATTGGTCAGACGCACACGCGCCACCTTCCGCAAGGCCGAGTTCGGCTTCTTCGGCGTCTGGGTCCGCACGATCAGACAGACACCACGTTTCTGGGGCGAACCGCTGATATCGGAGACGCGCTTCTGCCCTTTGGACTTCGCTCTTGGCTTTCTGACTAACTGATTTATCGTCGGCATAACCCCAATCTCGATTCAATACCGTTCTTGCCTACTCAATGCCCAGGATCTCCTTGACCCTCAATTCGGCCTTGGCCTCCGCTTCCTTCTCTTCCCGGACGCCCGCCAGTTCCTTCGGCACCGGAGCCTCGACCAGATGCTTGACTCTCATTTCCAAATGGGGCTTGAAGGCCGTCCCGGCCGGAATCAGGTGGCCGAGAATCACGTTCTCCTTCAAACCGTGCAATTCGTCGACTTTACCAGCCAGCGCCGCCTCCGTCAACACTTTTGTTGTCTCCTGGAAGCTGGCCGCCGCAATAAAGCTGTCCGACCACAGCGACGCCTTCGTGATGCCCAGAAGCAGGGTCTTGGCGGTGGCGGGCTTGGGCTTGCGTCCCTTGGCCGGGTTGCCGCCCAGCAGCTCGATCTTCTCGTTCGCCTTGGCCAGGTCCTTCTTGTCAAGGATCTGACCTTCCTCCAGCTCGGTCACATCACCCTTGTCAACCACGCGCAGGCTGTTGCTCAACCGCTCGTTCTCCTTGCGGAACACGAACTTGTCCGTCACCTCGCCCGGCAGGAACGTGCTGTCACCCACCGAGTCGATCTCCACCTTACGCATCATCTGTGCGATGATGATTTCGATGTGTTTGTCGTTGATGTTGACGTTCTGCGAACGGTACACGTTCTGAATCTCGCCGATGAGGTACCGCTGGAGAGCCTCCTCGCCCTTGATCCGCAGAATATCGTGGGGCACCAGCGGGCCGTCCGTCAGCGCGTCGCCGGCCTCCACCAAGTCGCCGGTGTGCACATTCAGATGGCGGTCGCGCGGCACGTGGTGCTCCTTTTCCATGTGCTCGCTGCGAACGATGATGGTCATCTTGCCCTTGCGCTTGTCGCTGCGCAGCTCGACGCGTCCGCTGATCTCGGCCATGGCGGCGGGATCCTTGGGCTTGCGGGCCTCGAAGACCTCGGTGACGCGCGGCAGACCGCCGGTGATGTCCTGCGTACCGCCGGTGGCTCGCGGCTGGTGGGCCAGCAACTGTCCGGCCTGCACCTCCTGGCCTTCCGTCACCTCGATGCGCGCCCCGGCCGGCAGGTAGTGGACGTCCAGGATCTTGCCCTTGGAATCCTCGATGATGATCTGCGGATGCTTGTCGCCCTTGTGCTCGATGACCACCGGGCGCTCCAGCACCTTCACGTCGGCATCTTTGCTCTTGACCTTCGACGTTCGGACGCGCGCCTCTTCGGTCTGGACCGTTTCGCCCTCGATGATATCGACGAACCGGATGATGCCGGGCACCTCGGCCAGAATCGGCGTCCGGTGCGGGTCCCACTGGAACAGCGCGGTGCCGGCCTTGACCTTCTCGCCGTTCGGCACCAGAATGATGCCGCCATACGGGACCTTGAACTTATCGAGTTCGCGTTCCTTCTGGTCCAGCAGGGCAATCTCCCCGTTGCGCTTGAGGGCCACGATGATCTCTGTGCCGTCGTCGCGCTTGAGCGAAACGGCGTTGATGTCGCGATACTGGACGGTGCCGCTGTGCGTGGCCTTCTGCTCGCGTTCGAGAATGGCACGCGAGGCCACACCACCGGTGTGGAAGGTCCGCAACGTCAACTGGGTGCCCGGCTCGCCGATGGACTGTGCGGCGATGATCCCGACGGCCGCGCCTTCCTCGACCAGCTGGCCGGTGCTCATATCCCAGCCGTAGCATTTCGCGCAGACCCCGAACGGACTGTCGCACGTCAGCGGGCTCCGCACGCGGATCGCGTCGAGCCCCAGTGCCTCGATCTTCGCCGCAATCTCCGGCGTGATGACCTCGTTCTCATGGACGATCATCTCATCCGTGATCGGATTGCGGATGTTGTCCCGCGCCGTTCGCCCGATCACCAGTTGTGACAGCGGAATGTCGACCTGGTCGCCGCGGCTGACCGTACTCTTCGTGATACCCTGCAACGTCTGGCAGTCGCGCTCGATCACGATCACGTTCTGCGCCACGTCGATCAGTTTGCGGGTCAGGTATCCGGAGTTCGCGGTCTTCAGAGCGGTATCGGCCAGACCCTTGCGCGCCCCGTGCGTGGAGCTGAAATACTCCAGCACCGTCAGGCCTTCCCGGAAGTTCGCCTTGATCGGCGTCTCGATAATCTCGCCGCTGGGCTTGGCCATCAGCGCGCGCATCCCGGCCAACTGCTGAATCTGGTCGATGCTGCCTCGGGCGCCCGAATCCGACATCAGGTAGATTGGGTTCAGATAGGGCGTTCCATCCTCTTTCTTGTCTTCGCGGAGGCCGCGAATCATCTCGTTCGTCACGGCCACACGGGCGTTCGTCCAGGCATCAATCACCTGGTTGTACCGCTCGCGCTCCGTAAGAACGCCGTCGTTGTAATTCTTCAGAATCTTCGCCACGCGCTTCTCGGTTTCGGCGATGATCTCCGCCTTCTTGGCCGGAATCTTCAGGTCCGTCAGACCGAAGCTCAGACCCGCCAGTGTCGCATAGCGGAACCCCAGGTCCTTGATGCGGTCCAGCAGGCCGACCGTCTCAGCGTTGCCCGCGAATTCGAAGCAGTCGCTGATCACCTGACTGAGCTTCTTCTGAGACATGGTCAGGTTGTAGAACGGCATCTCCTTGGCCAGAATGTCGTTGAAAATACAACGGCCCACCGTCGTTACGATCACGCGAGGTTTGTACCCGCTGCCGTCCGGCAGGGCCTCGGCGAACTGGATCTCGCCCGACTTCTCGCGCACCATCTTGCGACGGATGCGGACACGAATCTTGTCGTGCAGTCCGATCTTGCCCGTATCGTAGGCCATCATGGCTTCGAACTCGTCGCGAAACACCGGGAGCGGGCGTGCCGGCGCCGTCGGCGACGCGGCCGCCGCCGGGTTCAGGTCCTCCAACGTCACGGTCAAGTAGTAATTGCCCATGACCATGTCCTGCGAAGGCCCGACCATCGGCGAGCCGTTCGCCGGCGAGAAGATGTTCCCCGTGGTCATCATCAGAATGTGCACTTCCGCCTGCGCTTCGACGCTCAACGGCAGGTGGACCGCCATCTGGTCCCCGTCGAAGTCGGCGTTAAACCCTTTGCAGGCCAGCGGATGCAGCATGATCGCATTGCCCTCGACCAGCACCGGCTCAAACGCCTGGATGCCCATCCGGTGCAGTGTGGGAGCACGGTTCAACAGGACGGGGTGCTGGTGGATGACCTCTTCGAGGATGTCCCAGACCTGCTCGTCGCGGCGCTCGATCATCCTCTTGGCGCTCTTGATCGTGTCGGCGAAGCCATGTTGTTTGAGCTTGCGGATGATGAACGGCTGGTACAGCTCCAGCGCGATCTTCTTGGGCAAGCCGCACTGATACAGCTTCAGGTTCGGGCCCACCACGATCACCGATCGGGCCGAGTAGTCCACACGCTTGCCCAGCAGGTTCTCGCGGAAGCGGCCCTGTTTGCCCTTGATCATATCCGTCAGAGACTTCAGCGGCCGGTTGTTGCTGCCCAGCACCGGGCGCCGGCATCGCCCGTTGTCCAGAAGCGAATCGACCGCCTGCTGGAGCATTCGCTTCTCGTTGCGGATGATGACTTCCGGGGCATTGAGGTCGATGAGCTTCTTCAGACGGTTGTTCCGGTTGATGATGCGCCGGTAGAGGTCGTTCAGATCGCTCGTGGCGAAGTTGTCGCGTTCCAGCAGAACCAACGGTCGCAGGTCCGGCGGAATCACGGGAATGGCTTCGAGGACCATCCACTCCGGCTTGTTGTTGCTCATCTTGATCTCGTTGATCGTCTTGAGCCGCTTGGTGAGGTCCTTGATCTTCTGCTTGCTGTTCGTCTTGGAAATCGCCTTGCGCAACTGCGCGCTCAGGGCATCCAGATCGAGCTGTTCCAGAAGGGCCTTGATCGCTTCGGCGCCCATGGAAGCCTTGAACGAATTGCCATACTTGCTCAAGGCATCGCGATACTCTTCCTCGCTGAGCAACTGGGCCACTTTCAACGGCGTCGTGCCCGGATCCGTCACGACATAGTCCTGGAAATAGACGATCTTTTCGAGGTCCGAGCTCTTCGTGCCCAGGATCGTTCCCAGACGGTTCGGGATCGATTTGAAGAACCAGATGTGCACGACGGGGGCCGCCAGGTTGATGTGGCCCATGCGCTTGCGTCGCACGCGGCTGTGGGTCACCTTGACGCCACACCGGTCGCAGATGATCCCCTTGAACTTCGTGCCCTTGTACTTGCCGCACGCGCATTCCCAGTCGCGCTCGGGGCCGAAGATCCGTTCACAGAACAGACCGTCCTTCTCGGGACGGTAGGTGCGGTAATTGATCGTCTCGGGCTTGCGGACTTCGCCGAAAGACCAACTGCGAATATCGTTCGGACTGGCCAGCGAGATCTTCACCGAACCGTAATCATTAATCCGATCGTAGATATTCCCTAACATCGAACGCCCCTTACAAAGTCAAAACCCCGCCCGACCCACTACAGAGCGGTCCGCCCCAGACGCTTCTTCTCGAGCTGGATGTTGAGCCCCAGTCCTCGGATCTCGTTGCACAACACATCGAAAGACAGCGGCGTGCCGGCTTCCAGCGTGTTCTGGCCTTTGACCATCGACTCATAGATTTTCGTTCGACCTTCCACATCATCGCTCTTGACGGTGAGCATCTCCTGGAGGGTGTAAGCGGCGCCGTAGCCTTCCAGCGCCCAGACTTCCATCTCTCCGAAGCGCTGTCCGCCGGTCCGAGCCTTTCCGCCCAGCGGCTGCTGCGTGATCAGACTGTACGGCCCCGTGGCCCGGGCGTGAATCTTGTCGTCGACAAGATGGTGCAGCTTCATCATGTAGATGTAGCCGATCGTCGCCTTCTGATCGAACGGCTCGCCCGTCCGTCCATCGTACAGCTGGGTCTTGAGAGTCTTGGGCACGTGGATGAACATCTCGTCGGCCGCCGGCGCTTCACCCCGTTCATCCAGGGCCTTCCGCCGACTGACCATCAACTGGTTGGCTTCTTCGGTCAGCTTCTGAATATCCTCCTCGTCGGCGCCGTCGAACACCGGAGTGACGGCGTTGAAGCCCAGAATCTTGGCCACCAGCCCGAGATGCGTCTCGAGGATCTGGCCCACGTTCATACGACTCGGCACGCCCAGCGGGTTGAGCAGGATGTCCAGCGGAGTCCCGTCTTCGAGGAAGGGCATGTCCTCTTCCGGCATGATCTTGGCAATCACGCCCTTGTTTCCATGGCGCCCGGCCATCTTGTCGCCGATCGACAGCGTGCGTTTGATCGCCACGTACACCTTGGCCATCTGAAGAACGCCACTGGGCAGCTCATCCCCGTGCTTGAGCCGCTCGATCCGTCGGGCCTTTTCCTCCTCCTCCTCGGTGATCTTGACCCAGAACTTGTCCACCACTTTCTGGACGTCGTCCCGCAGCGACGCCGGACGAACCCACTTGATGTCGAAGTTCTCGATCTGCTCGTAAATCACCTCGTCATCCTCGCTGGCGCCGACCTTCTGTTTCGTCGACGGGTCCACGAGATTGACCTCGAACTGCCGGTGAATCGCCTCGATCATCTGGCGGAAGATCCCGCACTCCTTCGCCTTCGCCTCGGCCTCCAGACGCTTGATGTCGTCGGCCAGGACCTTCTTCTGGTCCTCGCCCCCGGCGCCACGCCGCGTAAACAACTCCGTCTTGATGACGACCCCTTCGTAACCGCTGGGCAACTCCAGCGAGTCGTTCTTCACGTCCTCTCCGGCCCGCCCGAAGATCGCGTGCAGCAGCTTCTCTTCCGGCGTCAGCTCAACCTTACTCTTGGGAACCACTTTGCCGACCAGAATGTCGCCCGGACAGACGCGTGTGCCTTCCCGCACGATCCCGTGCTCATCGAGATTGCGCAGAGCCTTTTCGCTGACGTTGGGAATGTCCCGCGTGAATTCCTCCTTGCCAAGCCGGGTTTCGCGCACTTCCGTCGTGAATTCGTCGATGTGAATGCTCGTGAAACTGTCGTCTTTGCACAGCTTCTCGCTGACGATGATGGCGTCCTCGAAATTGAACCCATCGAAGGACACGAACCCGACGAGCACGTTCTTGCCCAAAGCGAGGACACCTTGGGCGGTACCGCCACCATCGGCAATCACCTGCCCGGCCTCGACCTTCTGGCCCAACTGAACGATCGGTTTCTGGTTCAGGCAGGTCCGCTCGTTGAGCCCGACGAACTTCTCCAGCTTGTACTCGTCGGTATGGTTGATCACGATGCGTGTGGCGTCCACCGCGGTAACCGTTCCGGCGTGCGCTGCGCGCACCACCATACTGGAGTGCTTGCCGACGACCTCTTCCATGCCGGTGCCGACCAACGGCGCTTCGGTCTTCAGCAGCGGAACCGCCTGCCTCTGCATGTTCGAGCCCATCAGGGCGCGGTTCGCGTCGTCGTGTTCGAGGAACGGAATCAACGAGGCCGAAACACCCACGATCTGCTTGGGCGAGACATCGACGTAGTCAACCTCCTCCCGCGGCGTCTGGGCGAGTTCGCCGGCCTTGCGGGCCAGCACCATTTCCTCCTCGATCCTGCCCGTCTGGAAGTTGACCGCGCTGGGCGGCGCAAAGACCGCCCGCATTTCCTCGTCGGCGCGCAGGTACTCCACCTCACCGGTCAGCTTGCCGCCCTTGACCTTCCGGTAGGGCGACAGCAGGAAACCATAGTCGTCGATCGTGGTGAAGATAGCCAGCGAGGAAATCAAACCGATGTTGGTACCTTCCGGCGTCTCGATCGGGCAGATCCGGCCGTAGTGGCTGATGTGGACGTCGCGGACCTCGAAGCCCGCGCGCCGACGGTTCAGACCACCCGGGCCCAACGCCGACAGACGCCGCTCGTGCGTCAACTGACTCAAGGCGTTCGTCTGGTCGACTACCTGGCTCAACTCCCCGCGACCGAAAAAGAAGTTGATGCTGCTGGCGACACTCTTGGAGTTGATCAGATCGGCCACGCGCGGCGTCTCTTCGGCGTCGCGCTTGATACTCATCCGCTCCTGCGCGGTCCGACGCAGTTTCAGCAGACCTTTGCGGATCTCATCGGCCGCCAGTTCGTCGATCGTCCGCAGGCGACGGTTACCCAGATGGTCGATGTCGTCGACTTCACCCTCGTTGTTTCGCAGGGCGAGCATGTACTTCATCGTGTTGATAAAATCTTCCGGGCGCAGCGTCATCTCGTCCTCGGCAACGGACTGACCGAACTTGCGGTTCAGCCGGAAACGACCCACCTTGCCCAGGCGATAGCGATTCGGGTCAAAGAACTTCTCCGCGAAGAACGTCTTGGCCTTCTCCTGGTTGGGCGGGTTGCCCGGACGCAGGCGAACGTAGAACTTCAGGAGAGCCTGCTCATGGCTCTCGCAGTCATCTTCCGCCAGCGTATTGAGAACAATGGCATCGCGCACCTGCTCGATGACCTCGACCTTCTTGATGTCGCTCTGCTGAATGAGCGAGACCTTGTCGCTGATTTGCGAAGCAGCCTCGACAATGATCTCACCGGTCTCGGTGTTGACGATCGGGCCGACCGCCCACATTTCCGGCGACAACTTGTTCACCGCCACCGTTTTCGTCGGGTAGAACAACCGAACGATGTCCTCCGTCGCCCCGAACTCAGGACTGATTGCGCGGAGGAAGACCGTGGCGGGAATCTTGCTGGACTGGTCGATCTTGACGACCAGAATATCCTTCTGGGTCACGCCGATCTCAATCCAGCTTCCGCGCTCGGGAATGATCCGGCCGCCGTGCAGCACCCGGTCACCCTCTTTGCTCTCGATCAGGAAGTCGACGCCGGGGCTGCGGTGCAACTGGTTGACGATAACCCGGACCGCACCGTTGACGATGAACTCCCCGCCGCCGATCATCACGGGCATTTCGCCCAGGTAGATCGCCTGCTCGGCCATGTCCGCGCCGCTTTCCGAGCGAAGGCGGCAGTGGATCTTCAGCGGATACGCATACGTCAGACGCAACTGCCGGCACTCCAGCGGGGTGTAATGGGGCTTCTCCAGCTCGTAGTACAGGTATTCCAGGGTCATTTTCTTGTCGTAACTCTCGATCGGAAAAATCTCCCGGAACAGAGCCTCCAGCCCCACATCTTCCCTCTTCGTAGGCGGCACGTCCTCCTGCAGGAAGCGGTCATAGCTGACCCTCTGCACCGCGACGAGATCGGGAATCTCCACGGCATCCTGGACCTTGCCGAAATTGCGAACGGTTCGCGCAACCATCTGTGACTCCTACGCTTGGTAGCTGTCTGACCGACACCCACGGGCCATCACACGACCCGGCACACCCCAAATCTCCACCGAGGACAGTGTCTGGATACCTACTTGATCTCGACTTCCGCGCCGGCTTCGACGAGCTGCTTCTTGGCCGCCTCGGCTTCTTCCTTGCTGACGCCTTCCTTCACCGGCTTGGGCGCCCCTTCCACCAGATCCTTGGCTTCTTTCAGACCCAGCCCGGTCAGCGCACGGACCTCTTTGATGACCTGGATCTTCTTGTCGCCGAATCCCTTGAGGATGACGTCGAAGGTGCTCTTCTCTTCCTTGGTCTCACCGCCTGCGGCGGCACCCGGCATCGGTCCGGCCATCATCACGGCACCGCCGGCCGCCGGCTCGATCCCATACTCCTGCTTCAGGTAGTCCGCCAATTCCTTGGCTTGCAGCAGGCTCAGGGCCACGATCTTGTCACCCAGTTCCTTGATTCCGGCGCCCCACTGTTTCTTGGTCTGTTCGTCAGCCATGTGGAAATACTCCTCTACGTCCAACGCCTGACGGTAGCCGGAACTCCACCGTCCCGTTTAACCCTTGCGGGGCAACCATACAGGCCGTTAGTAATCATTCGTGTCAGATTGAAGGGACAGGCCTGATCCTGTCTCAGGCCGCTTGCTTTTCCGCTTTCTCGATGATCGATTTCAGACAACCCGCGATCGCTCGGGCCGGCCCCATCACGGCTCCGACCACACCCGCCCCCGGCGAGGTGATGCACGCGGAGATCTTTGCCTGGAGGTCGGCCCGCGTCGGCATGCTCGCCAGTTGCGCCGCCCCAGCCGCGTCCAGAGCCATCCCATCCAGAAAGGCTCCGATGATCTCCACGGGCGCCAGCTTCTTGGCCCAGTCCACCATCTCCTTCGCCACGTCCACGATGCTGTCGCCGCCGTAGACGATGGCCGCCGGACCGTTGAACAACGCCGCCGCCGCATCCATCGAGCGATTGCGCAAGGCACGCCGAAACAGAGCATTCCTGACCACCGTCAGGCGGATGCCCTTCTTCTTCAGCGCTCCACGCATCACATTGTTGTCGACACCCCCAATGCCTTTCATCCTGACAACCAGGAAGTCCTGGATTCCCTCATCGACGATCCGCTTCTCCAGTTCCGCCTGAAGCAGTTGTTTCACGTACTTGCTCATTTGGTCTCCCGTCTACACAGCAGCATCCCGAGCCACCCGGCCGCCATGGCCGAACTCCCCACGCCGTTGATCGATCGGTGCGCGCCCGACCCGCCAGCGGTCAGACGCTCACCAGCACGCCGGGACTCATCGTCGCCGACAGGCACGCCTTCTTGATGTACGTACCCTTCGCCGTGCTCGGCTTGATCTTCTTAATGTGGGAAATGAACGCCTCGATGTTCTCGACCAGCTTCTTCTTGTCGAAGCTCAGCTTGCCCACCACCGCGTGCACGTTGCCCCCGGCGTCGTTGCGAAACTCGATCTTGCCGGCGGTGAACTCCCTGACCGCGGTGACCACGTCGTCCGTCACGGTGCCGTTCTTGGGCGAGGGCATCTTGCCCTGCGGACCGAGAATGCGCCCGAGTTTTCCCGCCTTGCCCATGACCTTGGGCGAGGCGATCGCCACGTCGAAATCCAGCCAGCCATCCGTAATCTTCTGGATCAGGGCATCGGCCCCAGCCTCAACCGCGCCCGCCTTCTTGGCGGCCTCGACGTCCGAGTCGACGCAGAACGCAATCACCCTCTTCTGCTTGCCGACGCCGTGAGGCAGCGACAGCGAGCCCCGGATCAACTGGTCCGCCTGCTTCGGATCGATCCCGAGATGCAGGACACACTCTACGGTCTGGTCGAACTTCACGGATCCGAACGACTTGATTTTGTCCACGGCGGCATCCAGGCTCAGCGCCTCTTTGCTGACCTGTTGCGCCTCTCTCTGGTATCTCTTGCTCCTGGCCTTCATATCCACACTGCCCACATCCCACTTAGTCCACGACATCGATTCCCATACTGCGCGCGGTGCCCCGAATGATCTTGTCCGCCTGTTCCAGATCGAAGGCGTTCAGATCCTTGAACTTGGTCTCGGCAATCTTGCGTACCTGCGCGGCGGTCACTTTGCCGACTTTCTCCCGGTTCGGCACCCCGCTGCCCTTGGCGACATCCGCCGCCTGCTTGAGCAGCACGGCGGCCGGCGGGCTCTTGACTTCGAACGAAAAGGTCTTGTCGGCATAGACGGTGATCACCACCGGCACCGTCATTCCGTTGAGGTCCCTCGTGCGCTCGTTGAACTGCGAGACGAATTGCCCGATGTTCACCCCATGTTGACCGAGGGCCGGACCGATGGGGGGGGCCGGCGTGGCCTTGCCGCCCGGCGCCTGCAACTTGATCTTGGTTACGACTTCTTTTGCCATCTCACACCCTTGCGCTATCGTGCCACGGCCTCGCCGCACTCGCTACGAAGCCTCTGACGGCCTCACTTCACACCTTCTCAATCTGCCAATACTCGATATCCAGCGGCGTGCTGCGACCAAAAATCGTCACGATCACTTTGACGATTCCCCGCTCGGCATCGATCGAGTCAACCGTTCCCTCGAAGTTCTCGAAGGCGCCCTCGCGTATCTTGATGTGGTCGCCTTTCTGGAACTCGACCTTGATGCTCGGCGCCTCCTCAGGTTTATCCGCGTCGAGAAGCATCTTGGCCACATCCGTATCCCGCATCGGAGTGGGCATGCCTTCGGTCCCGATGAAGTCCCCGACCCCGCCGGTGCCCTTGATCATAAACCAGGCGCTCTCCGGCACCCGCCCGTCCTCCGTGGGCTCCATCTCCATGAACACGTAGCCGGGGTACAGCTTGCGCTTGTGAACCGTCTGCTTGCCGCCCCGAATCCGTTTGATCTGCTCGGTCGGTACTTCGATGCGTCCGATGACGTCGGTGAGCCCCTCTTGCGCGGCTTTGCGCTCGAGGGCCTCCTTCACCTGCATCTCTTTGTTTGCCGCGACTCTCAAGACGTACCAGTGCATCCCAGTGCCTTTGGTCTGCCGCTTTGGAAGCGGTCCACAATCGTAGGGCTCACTTGCCCGGCTCACCGCACCGTTTCGTCCTGCCGACCGAGAACGGTGCACTCGTCAATCCCTGTTTGCTCCTCGCGCGACCCGACCGGTGGTCCCTCACCGGCCGGCCGTATCTTCCGACGCCCGATCCTGCCGCGCGCCGGCCCCCCCTTTAACTGAGGAGGTACTCAAACACCATCTGGAACACCAGGTCCGTGGTGCCCAGAAGGGCGGCCATAAGAACAACCACGATGATTACCACCAGCGTCGAGACGGCCACTTCCCGCCGGCTCGACCAGTTGACCTTCTTCAACTCCCCTTCAGCGGCAATCAGAAAGTCGGCCACGCTCGGCTTGTTCAGCAGCCAGCAAATCACCAACGCCATCGCCACAAACACGGCGACCGGAACCAGCGACACGACCCAGAGATTCACATCGGTGGCACCGAGCTTCTGGTACAGTCGCCAGCAACCGAAACCCACGATGACCGCCGCAACGAACCCACTGCAAAGTCGCGTGTACTTGCCCTGTCCAGACTTGTATATCTGTGTCAACATGAGCCGCCTATCCTGCCAACTTGCCACGAAACCACAACACCGACAGCCGTGTCTCAACACGCACCAGGCCAGGGAGGAATCGAACCCCCAACCTTCGGTTTTGGAGACCGACGCTCTGCCAATTGAGCTACTGGCCTATCCCACACAGAGACACCAAACCGCTCATTTCCGCCTGAGTTTGTGAACCGTGCGCTTGCGCTCCGTCTTACAGTACTTCTTCAGCTCCAGCTTCGGCGCACCGTCCGCAACGCTGATGTTCGTCCTGTAGTTGCGCTGATTGCAGACAGTACATTCCAGCCAGGCGTCTTCTCTTTTACTCTTCTTTGCCATGACACTTCAACCCCACCGGTCCCCACGGTCAGGGCCGGAAGGTCTTCTTCCTGGCCCAGCCGTGGCACCGCTCTTTGGTTCGATTCGGCCGGAAACATTCCCCCATGCCCGGCAAAATCCACACGTTTCCCGACGCGGCTATCCGAGGATCTTCGTAACGACGCCGGCGCCGACCGTCCGACCGCCCTCGCGGATGGCGAACCGCAGCCCGTCTTCCATGGCGATCGGCTGGATGATTTCCACATCCATGGTAATGTTGTCGCCGGGCATGCACATCTCCGCGCTCTTGCCCTCCTCGCTGAGCAGGGCATGGATCTGTCCGGTCACGTCGGTCGTGCGGAAGTAGAACTGCGGCTTGTACCCGGGGAAGAACGGGGTGTGACGGCCCCCTTCCGCCTGGGTCAGCACGTACACTTCCGCGTGGAACTTCGTGTGCGGCGTGATACTGCCGGGCGCGGCGATAACCTGCCCTCTGACCAATTCCTTCTTCTCCACGCCGCGAAGCAGCAGACCGACGTTGTCGCCCGCCTGACCCTCGTCGAGCGTCTTGTTGAACATTTCGACGCCTGTCACGACAGTCTTGCGGATTTCCTTGCTCATGCCGATAATCGCCACTTCGTCCCCGACGCGGACTCTGCCTCTCTCGATCCTGCCCGTGCCCACGGTGCCGCGGCCCTTGATGCTGAACACATCTTCCACGGGCATGATGAACGGCATATCGATCTCCCGCTTCGGTATCGGGATGTACTCGTCCATGGCCTTGAGCAACTCGACGATCGGGGCACAGGCCGGATCGTCGGCGGATGTGGCGTTCATCGCCGCAACCGCGTTGCCCCGGATGACCGGTGTATTGTCGCCGTCGAACTTGTACTTGTTCAGCAACTCGCGGATTTCCAGCTCCACCAGGTCCAGCAGTTCGGCATCGTCCACCAGGTCCACCTTGTTCAGGAAGACCACGATCTTCGGCACGTTCACCTGGCGGGCCAGAAGGATGTGCTCGCGCGTCTGGGGCATCGGGCCGTCGTAGGCGCTGACCACCAGGATCGCACCGTCCATCTGGGCGGCCCCCGTGATCATGTTCTTCACGTAGTCGGCGTGGCCCGGGCAGTCCACATGGGCGTAGTGGCGGTTTTGCGTCTCGTACTCCACATGGGCGGTGGAGATCGTCAGGATCTTCGTCGGGTCGCGGCGGCCCTGCGCCTCGGATGCCTTGGCGATATCGTCATAGGACTTGAACTTTGACAGGCCGTGGAGATCCATGACTTTCGTCATCGCGGCGGTCAGAGTCGTCTTGCCGTGGTCCACGTGCCCGATCGTTCCCACATTCACATGCGGTTTGGTCCGTTCAAATACTGCTTTGGCCATTTTTCAATTAAACCTCCAATGTGCCTGGTTAGCGGTTGTTCGCTCTGTGCCTTCTGCGTTCCCGATTCGCGATGAACAAGCTTGCGCGGATGGCGATCCACCGCCACCGCTACGGTCCTATCTGCTGCAAGCCCCCAGGGGCTTGCCCGGTTTGTATGGAGCTGCTGCTGGGATTTGAACCCAGGACCTCGTCCTTACCAAGGACGCGCTCTACCTACTGAGCTACAGCAGCGCTGCGCACCATTCTGCGGCCCCGATCCGAGCCGCTGTAAACCGACACCAGCAGCGATACCGGGGCAGGATCCTTAGGTCGGGAGACAACGTCCCCACAAACGGTTCTCCCCGTGTTTCACGACAAGACTCGGCCCAGGTCCGGCAGTCACTGGCTATAAATCGATGAATATAAGCGCCAGGCCGTGCCGGTGCAAACAGAAAAACTGGAAAAATAGAAAAAAGCTCACCCTCACCGGGTGGGGACGGCCCATCCGAACCTTGCGGACGGCCAAGTGAGCCAGCCGGAGGCCGTCACCACTGATGACTGACCTTATCCCCCCTCCACTGGCTTTCTGGCCTTGGCGAAAGTTTCCCATTCCACCAATTGCTTTCGCCAGACCTTGCGTGCGTCGGGGTCTTTGACCTTGATCTGTCGAAGCTTCGCCAGGATCGGGGTTGGGTCCGTCAGCTCCGGCCTCTTCAGATACGCGTCGATGGCCGCCGCGATCGGGCTGTCCGGCTCCAGATCCTGGGCCGCCAGGTGCCTTTCGAGAAGCGATCCGACCAGATCCACCGCCGGATTCTCGACCTCAAGACACATCTCCACAAGGCCTGCCGTCGTCGCGCGCCTGTCCTCAGCGCTCCTGGTCGCCTCCCAAAGCAGGTTCCCACATTCGGTCGCCTTCGCCAAATCTCCAGCGGCCACGTAAAGCCCGAAGAGCCTCGTCCTGGCCTCTCGGAGCAGGTCCGCCTTGTTCTCCGCCTGCGCCTTCTGTTCGAGCAGAGCCAGAAGAGCAGCCCTCCGCGCAGGGGTATAGATGCCCGGATCGGCTTGCGGATCCATCGCCCACCTGGCCACCACCTCCGCTGTCGAACGACGCAAGACCTTGAGCATGGCCTGCCACGCCGCCTCACCTTCTCCTTCTGTACCGAGCCTCTTTGACAGCCAGTCAAGGTCCTCCTGCCCCCCTACCTCGCCGGCCAGATCGACCAGCCTGGCACGGATCCTCGCACTGGCGTCATTGACAAGACTGACCCTGGCCTTCGCGATAGCGGCGGCCTTATCGATGTTCGCCAGCCCCTCCAGGCCTGCCAGGCGGATGGCCTCCAGATCGTCGCCCAGCGCCTGGTCGAACACGGGCCGGTACAGCTTGGCGGCCTGGACCCGGCACCTGCTTCGCTCTGCACACAACCGCGCCATGGCCCCAAGCAGCTCGGCCCGAAGTCCATTGTTTGCCGTCGGATTGGTGCGTCCGTACCGGTTCGCCAGGGCCGCCAAATACTTGTCGATTTCCTCCGGCTTCAGACCGTCCTGTTCCAGCAGACGCCAGACCACATCGGCCCCGCTTCGCACCTTCTCCGCATCGGACAGATCGAGAAATCGCACCGCCAGCTCAAGTGTTCTTCTCCTGACGTCATCGGGGATCTTCACACCTGAGGTCGGCAACGAGGCGTAGTAACACACGTTGCCCAAGGCCACAAACAATCCGTGCCGGACATCCGGGTCCTCCTCCACCTGCAATTGGTCCAGAAGCTGCGAGGTCGAGTTCAGCTCCCACACCAGCGACAGCAGATTCGCCGTCTTGAGACGGACCCGCTTATCCCGGTGCGATATCAGGCCCAGAAGCAGGCTCTCCACCTGTTCAGACAGCTTGGCTTTTCCGGTTCCCTTGCGAAGCTCCTCCAGCTTACCCAGAGCCCACAGCTTTACTGCCGGCTCGTTCGAAGCCAACTGCTGGGCAAGAAAGTCGCTGCGGGCCTTCTCATCCGGCTGCACATCATACAGCCTCCCGAGGGCAACCATATACCGCTGCTCCCACGAGGCCAGCGCAGTCGTCAGCTCACGGATCCGGTTTTCTCTACTGATAAGCCAGTTCCGCATGATCGCGGGATTGTTCAAGAAGGCCTCAGGACCTCGGCGCTGAAGCCCGTCATTGAGGGCGCGAAGGGCGTTGGGATCTTCGGGAACCCGTATTCCCAGCAGCGCCAGCGCCCGCCGCGATTCGGACGCGAGGTCCGGATGAGGATTGTCCAGCAGGTTCATCAGCCGAAAGATCGCCCGGTCGTCTGGCTGATACTTCAGGGCCCGAATGGCGTTCAGACGAGCGACGTCCGGGGCGTTCACATCGGAGATCAGCATCTCAAGTCGCCGCTGTACCGTCTCATACGCAAAGATCAGCAACGTCTGCGCTGCCAGCTCGGCCCTCTCAGGGTCGTTCTCAGTACTGAGAACGCCCATCAGCGGCTCGACCAACTCCTCCTTGCCGCTGACAAGCTGCTTGTTGTCTCTCGCCACGATGAGTGCCTTGCAGATGGCCGCCCGTGCCTCAGGGTGGTTTGGGTCGCGGAGGATATCGAGGACTTCTTTGCGGGCCTCACGGCTCTCACTGAACAGCAGCAATGTCGCGGCATCCAGACGCGTCTGCTCGTCTTTGCCATCGACCAGGGAGCTCTTGTAGATCCTGACCTGCTTGTCGATCTCGGCTTGAGCGGCCCCCTGAGCGGGCACCGGGGCAGACTCCTGAGCCCCAATCCAGGAGAAAGGCCAGACCGCCAGGACCAGCAAGAGCGTGCCGCACCGCCGAGCGTTCATCGGAGAAACCTTTACAAGACGCTTGCCTATTCTACCACCCGCTATCTTAGCCCTGATAATCGATCCAAGTCAACTCCATAAACCGCCAATTTCACCAATTTCCGAAGCAAGAACAGAGGTCTGTGGCCCCATCAGACTTGGCATGACGATCCGTGATCGACCTCAGGGCCTCGGATGAAACTCCTTGTGAATCCGTCGCAACCGCTCATGATCCACATGCGTGTAAATCTGGGTAGTTCCCACATCCACGTGGCCCAGCATCTCCTGAACACTGCGCAAGTCGGCTCCACCGCTGAGCAGATGCGTCGCAAAGCAATGGCGCAGCGTATGGACGGTAAGATTCCGAGGCATCCCTGCACGAGCCGCGTACTTCTTTACAAGCCTCCAGACTTCCATACGCGTCAAGGGTCTCCCTGTTCGAGACAAGAGAAGATGAGTTCCACTGGCAGGCTTGGTCAATTTCGGCCGGAGGTCCCTCAAATACTCCTTCGTAGCCGCAATCGCTGCCTTTCCAAGCGGGATCACTCTTTCTTTACCCCCTTTTCCTATACACCTTATATATCCAACATCGAAATTGAGATCTGAGGTATTCAGCCCGGCAAGCTCGCTGGCACGAACGCCGGTGGCATAGAGCAGTTCGAGCATCGCCCTGTCGCGGAGATAGAACGAGTCCCGCGGGTCAGGCGCTCTGAGGAGCTTGGCAACCTGCTCCTTGTTGCACACCGCCGGAAGCCTGTACCAGGTCTTCGGTGTCTCCAGCACGTCTGACCCGTCGTCCTCGATCAACCCCGTCAGCTTGGCGAACCTCAGCAGCATACGAATGGCAATCAGGGCACGCTTGACCGTGTTCTCCCCTTTGGAACTGCGGGCCTGCTCGTGGACATACACCTGTACAATGCTGGGTTTTACATCTTCGATCTTGTCGATCTTCTGCCGCTGGCAGAATCTGAGAAATCCTTTGAGGTCGCGTCCGTAGGCCAGAATGGTGTTCTCAGAAAGCCCCGCCTCCACGACAAGGTAGTCCAGGAACTCGACCGCCGTTCGTCCCAAAGGCAGCGAACGCAGCTCAGCAGTAACGGTTTGTCTCTGGATCAAGGACATCGCGGCGGTGCACTCCTGTCATTGAGCAGGTTTCCGTCAGGCATATCGGCTCAGGAATAACCTCGGCTTTAGGCGTCTGGCTCATGAAAGTGCCCAAGATAGCAGGGGCCGGCGGGCTCCTGGCACAAAGCCTTGTCAGACCGATCCGGGGCCTTCCCAGTCCATTCGCCAGGAACCGGTTCCGTCTGCGCGCTGGAGATTCTGACCTTTGTCCTCCGATCGCGCTTGAGGCAAGTCAGCCGTGGGCGTATAATCCGCGTTTGTCTTGAAGCTGGTTCAGCGGATAAATATGGCCAGATCTGCAAAACCGAATGCTGTTTTCCTGCTGCTCAGCGCCGCGATGCTCAGCGGCTGCGCGACAGAGCAACTGCGCGAAGGTAACACTCAAGACCTGACCATGACGGGAGTTAGCACTTCCGAGGCTGTGGAGGCTGCCAAAGTCGTTCTCGGTCGGATGCGATTCACCATCGAGAAAGCGGATGCCAAGGCAGGCGTGGTCAAGACCCTCCCGTTGACCGGCGCACAGTTCTTCGAGTTCTGGCGATCAGACAATGTCGACCTCGGCAGCGTCCTGGAGGCCAATCTTCATACGCTTCGCCGGTCGGTGCTGTTGGATTTCACTGAGACCGATGGAAGGCTCCGCGCGCGGTGCACCATCCGCGTTCAGAGACTGAGCCTTCCCGAGAACGAGGTGGCCGGCGTCTCTCAGGCCTACCGAATTCACTCGCAAAGCACGCGAACGACACAGCGAATAGACCTGGATCCCACGCTGAGGGAGGGCATGAGCTGGATCGAATTGGGTGACGATCCGAAGCTCGCCGCAGAGATATTGAGAAAGATCGCACAACATATAGGCCAGCCGGAGGAAGACGAGGCAACATGAGGATACTTGTTTGCGGCGGCGCCGGGTACATCGGCAGCAACATGACCGCCTTGTTGGCCGGCGAGGGCCATGAACCGGTGGTATTTGACAACCTCAGCAAGGGTCATCGCGCGGCAGTGCGGGATGTCGAGTTGGTCGTCGGCGACTTGGCGGATTACGATCTGCTCGTTAAGACGCTGAAGAGAAGGCACATCGAGGCCGTAATGCACTTTGCCGCCTGGATCGAGGTCGGCGAGTCCGTCTGCGAGCCGCTGAAGTACTACCGCAACAACACGTCGAACACGCAGAATCTGCTGTCGGCGATGGAGGCGGCCGGCGTAGGCAAGTTTGTCTTCAGCAGCACCGCCGCCGTTTACGGTGTGCCGGAGACAGTCCCCATCCGAGAGGACATGCCCAAAGCCCCGATCAATCCCTATGGGGACAGCAAGTGGGCTGTCGAAAGGATGTGCCACTACCAGAGCCGTGCGGGCCGGCTGCACTATGCGGCTCTGCGGTACTTCAACGCCTGCGGCGCGGGCAGCAACGGTCTGTACGGCGAGGACCACCGGCCCGAGTCGCACCTGATTCCGCTGACTATCCAGGCGGCGATGGGCAAGCGTCCCGACATCAAGATCTACGGAACCGATTACGAGACGCCCGACGGGACATGCGTCCGCGACTACATCCACGTGGACGACCTGTGCCGGGCCCATCTGCTGGCGTTGGACAAGCTGGACGAACAGGCTGAACAGGTCTATAACCTTGGCAATGGACAGGGCTACTCCGTCAGGGAGGTCATCGATGCGGTCCGGCGTGTCGCCGGCAGGGAGTTCAAGGTGGTCGAGACCGACCGCCGGCCCGGGGACCCGGCCGTCCTGACCTCCGACGCGACCAAGATCAGGCGAGAGCTGGGCTGGACGGCACAGAAGCCCGACCTGGAAACGATGGTGGCAACCGCCTGGCAGTGGCACAACAGACACCCGAATGGATATTCCGACTGACCAGACCCATGAAGCAAACCAAAGCAGAAGGAGACCGGCCGGTGGATGAGATCAAAGGCAAGATCGAATCGTTCCTCCGCAAGCACGGCATGTTCCACGCCGACATCCAGATCGACAAGACCTGTGAGCTATTCTTGGACGAGATGACCAAGGGCCTGACCGGCGCCAAAAGCTCCCTGGCCATGCTGCCGACCTACATCGAGACCGAGCAAGAGCTGCCGCGCAACAAGCCGGTGATCGTCATGGACGCCGGCGGGACCAACTTCCGCGTCGCGATGGTCTGCTTCAAGGACCAGGGGGACCCGGAGATCACCAATTTCCGGGTCTTCCCCATGCCCGGCATCAAGAAGGAAGTCAGTCGCGAGCACTTCTTCGGCACGATGGCCGGCTACGTCGCCGACATCATCGGCAAGAGTGACCGCGTGGGGTTCTGCTTCTCCTATCCGATCGAGATGTCACCCAACAAGGATGGTCGCGTCCTGTACTTCTCCAAGGAAATCAAGGCCCCAGAGGTCGAGGGCACCATGATCGGGGAAGGGCTCAACGCCGCGATCGTCGAGTCCACCGGTTCCGAGGCCAAGCGGATGGTGCTGCTCAATGATACGGTCGCCACCCTGCTGGCCGGCCGCAGCGCCCCAGACGGCCGAACGTACGACAGCTACATCGGCTTCATCCTCGGCACAGGCACCAACACGGCGTACATCGAGAGCAACCACCACATCACCAAGGTCAAAGGCCTGGACGCCGCCAAGAGCCAGATCGTCAATGTCGAGTCAGGTGGTTTCGGCAAGGCCCCGCGCGGCGACATCGACGAGCAGTTCAACGCCGCGTCCGCCAACCCGGGGATCAACACGTTCGAAAAGATGATCTCGGGCGCCTATCTCGGCCCGCTCTGCCTGACTACAATCCGCCAGGCGGCCGAGGAGGGTCTGTTCACCGCGTCGGCGGCCAGGAAGCTGCTGGCCGTCAAGGAAGCAACAACAAAGGACGTCAGCGAGTTTCTTCTTCGCCCCGAGAGCGCCGACAACGTGCTGGGCCGAGCCCTGGCCGGCGCCGAGCGAGACGTGACGGCCGTTTACTATCTGGTCGATGCGCTCATCGAACGGGCGGCGAAGCTGACTGCCACCAACCTTTCGTCCGCCGCGATCCAGTCCGGCAAAGGCCACAATCCCTGCCGTCCGGTCTGCATCGTCGCCGAGGGAACCACTTTCTACCACCTCAAGGGCCTGCGCCCCAAGGTGGAGTACTACCTCAAGCAGTATCTCGTACAGCACAAGAACATCTACTATGAAATTGTCAGCGTGGACAACGCCACGCTGCTCGGAGCGGCCATCGCAGGCCTGACAAACTGATCCCATGCCAGAAGACACACCTGTCGTTCTCACCCCGGTAGAGGAAGCCGCCGTCAAGGCCTCCTCGTTCGACGTACTGTATCACCCGACGGAAAAGATCCCGACGATTGTGGTCGAGAACTTCCCGGCGCTGGGCAAGCTGACCGCAATGCGCTTTATCGAGTGGGTCCAGAACCACCCCGGCGGCGTCATCAGCCTGCCCACGGGCAAGAGCCCCGAGCACTTCATCCGATGGGTCCAGCGTCTGCTGGCGAACTGGAAGAAGCGCGAGACCTGCAAGATTCTCGAAGAGGCGGGCGTCGATCCGGCCAGGAAACCCGACATGGCCAGCCTGCACTTCGTGCAGATCGACGACTTCTATCCGCTGGATTCGGCCCAGCACAACAGCTTCTACCACTATGTGAGGCATTTCTACATCGAGGGCTTCGGTCTCGATCCGGCCAAGGCGCTGCTCATCGACTCGACCGCGATCGGGCTGCGGCCGGGCGAGACGTTGGCCAGCGTGTGGCCCGACAAGCACGTAGACCTGACGCTGCGGTATCGTCAGCCGAGGACCAACCTGGAGCGCCGCCAGAAGACGTTGCTCGAGGATGTCGATCAGTGGTGCATGGAGTACGAGCGCCGCATTCGCCAGCTCGGCGGGATCGGCTTCTTCCTCGGTGGCATCGGCCCGGACGGCCATATCGGCTTCAATATCAAAGGCTCCGACCACAATTCGACGACGCGATTGTGTTCGACCAACTACGAAACGCAGGCAGCGGCCGCCACCGACCTGGGCGGGATCGAGATCGCCCGCCAGTGCCTGGTCATTACCATTGGCCTGCGGACCATCACGCGAAATCCCGACTGCACGGCGATCGTCATTGCCGCCGGCCAGGCGAAGGCGGCGCTGGCGGCCGAGGCGATTCAGGCGCAGACGCATATCAACGTCCCCGCCAGTTGCCTTCAGCAGTTGCCCAACGCGCGATTCTACATCACAAGAGGGGCGGCGGCCGGCCTGACCGAGCGACGGATTGTCACCCTCCAGAAGGTGGAAACCGTCAGCGACGACGAGGTCGAGAGGGTTCTCGTGGAGCTGGCGGTGCAACGCAACAAGCGCCTGCTCGATCTGACCGAGGACGATGGTCATGCTCATCCGCTGGCGGCACTCGTCCTGCAACGTCGCGGGCAGGGGATCCGAGAACTGGCCCACGTCATCCACGACCGGCTGGTCCGCAAGATCGAGGCGGGAGCCAACGTTCACAAAGACCGGTGTTTCCTGCACACGGAGCCGCACCATGACGACATCATGCTCGGCTACTTCGCACAGGTCGTTCGCCATTTCCGCCGACGGACCAACCAGCATCATTTCATAACGCTGACCAGCGGCTTCACCGCGGTGACCAACGAATTCATGCGGGCCCAGATGGCCAACCTGCGCCGCTTTCTCGAGGCCGGGACATTTGCTGAACTGATCGCCCAAGGTTACTTCGAACGGAACAACATGATCGACCGCAATCGTGACGTCTGGCAATACCTCGACGGGGTCGCCGGCCGCGACGAGCACGAGAAGGCCGAGGGCAACGCCCGCCGCATGCTCCGCAACCTGATCGAGCTGTTCGACGGGGACTTCCTCAATCACATCGACCGGTACACCAGTGAAATCGAGGAGTACTTCGCCACAACCTACCCCGGAAAGAAAGACCCGGAGCCCATTCAGAAGCTCAAGGGTATGTGCCGCGAGTGGGAGGCGGAGTGTCTCTGGGGTTATTACGGCTGGCAGTGCGAGAATGTCCGCCACCTCCGCCTGAGCTTTTACACCGGGGACATCTTCACCAAAGAGCCGACGATGGACCGCGACGTTCCCCCCATCGTCGCCGAGCTCGAACGCATCAAACCCGACATCGTCACCGTCGCCTTCGACCCGGAGGCCAGCGGACCGGACACGCACTACAAGGTCATGCAGGCCTTGGCGGAAGCAATCCGCATCTACCTGAAGAAGGGCGAGAAACCCGACTTGAAGATCTGGGGCTACCGCAACGTCTGGTTCCGCTTCGACCCGTCGGAGGCCAACGTCTTCGTGCCCGTCTCTCTGGCCATGTTCGCCATCCTGGACGACGCCTTCATGAATGCCTTTATCACACAGAAGGACGCGTCCTTCCCGAGCTACGAATACGACGGGCCCTTCTCGCTGCTGGCTCAGCGTATCCAGGTCGAGCAATACCGCAAGATCAAGACCTGTCTGGGACGCGAGTGGTTCCACAACCACCCCAGCGCGATGATCCGCGCCGCGCGCGGTCTGGTCTTTCTGCGGGAAATGTCGCCGGATGAGTTCTTCCAGTCCTGTCGCGAGCTGCGCCAGTCCGTCGAGGCCCGCTGAAACGGTTGCGACGCGCTCCCGGGATCGCCGACAGGATCGAACGATTCACGATCGAACAAGGAGAGTGCAAGACCATGTCGAGAGCAACATTGCGGTGGAGCCACTTTCTCGTACTGACGTGTCTGTGCGTGGCCCGGGCGGAACCTTTCGACCCGGTCGCCTCGGACTACACTGGACGGCAAGGCGTGACCATCTACGTCTCCTCGCGAGGCGACAACTCGGACGGGCGCAGTTGGGCCACGGCGTTCCACACGATTCAGGCGGCCCTTCAGGCGGTCCCGGACGACCAGGGCGGTCATCGCGTCGTGGTCGCGCCGGGCACGTATGCGGAAGCCAATCTGTATCCATCCTTCAAGGGGGCTCAGGGCTCCTACAACCTGTTGATCGGTGACACGGACGGTGCGTACGGCTCCGGACGGACCGGCCGCGTCGTGATCGATTCGGGCGCTCCGGCCGTCGTGGTCCGCACCAATCCGAAGGCCCCCACCGGCAATCCAACGTGGATGATCGTTGACCAGGGCGATCCGGCGGCGGAGTGGGGGCTCAAGAGCGTGGACTGGTGGGGACCCTGGAAATGTGCACCGGAGTTCTCGGGCATTATCTGGGACCGCTGGATCTTCCGCAACCTCTATGTCACCGGCTCGGAAGGCGGCATGGGAGTGGACCTGACCAACGCGAAGGGGTCGGAGTTCTCCATCGTCGTGGACCGCTGCGTGGGGATCGGCCGTTTCGCCGGCGCCGCCGTCATGGCGCACAGACCCCGCGCGGGCGAGCCGGTCGTGTTCCGCGACAGCTACTTCGCTAATCTCGACTGGTGGGGCGACGCGGGCGCGGCCTATGTCAGAGGCGAAGACAGCTCAATGCCTGATGTGCCTCACGCGACGTTCGAGAACTGCACGCTCGTCGGTCCCGACAATGCGCTGCAGGCGGGCTATCCGGGCGTCGATGAGCTCTATACACGGGTTCGGTTCAAGGACTGCAAGCTGATCGTGCTGAACTTCTCCCAGCCGCACGGCACCCCTTCGACCGGCGTGATCTGCTGCGGCTGCAAGAAGGCCGAGCAACTGCACGTGGACTTCGAAGATTGCACCCTCATGGGATATCAGGTCTTCGGAGCCACCGAAGCGCAGGGCCGCAAGCTAAACGGCAACATCCCCTACACCGTCAAGGGCAAGGTCCGTGCCTACGTGCAGTATCGCCAGCCGGTGCCCCAGGGCATGGAGAGACTGCGCTACTGGCCGGTGGAAACATTCGACGATCTGATCCCGGACCGATGGAGTCCGGCAGGTGACAAGCCCCGGCGTCCCACGCTCGTGAAGATTCCCTCGAACTTCGGCGCCGCGATGGAGAACACGCCCTTCATCTATAGGGGTACGCCCTACCTCGCGCTCAATCACCGCAATGACGCGGCCGATCGCGTGGGCGGTTACGCCGACGAGCAGAACATGCACCTTTACATCCAGAACCTCAACACCGGCGCGTGCGTCGCCCGCTTCGGCGCGGGACACTCCTTCGTCTCGGCCTTTGTGGACGGTGACATCCTGCGCATCTTCGCCAGCCAGGGGACCAACGACGACTGGTTCAAGAGCATCTACCAGTTCACCACCACCACCGACATGCAGCACTGGGACCGCAAGCTGGCGATCCCGCTCGAAGGCGACGAGCATCTGTTCAACTGCTCCGTCACGCGGGGGGAAAAAGATTACGTGATGGCCTACGAGTCCAACCAGCCGGTGGCGTTCTGCTTCAAGTTCGCCCGCTCGCAGGATCTGGATTCGTGGGAGAAGGTTCCGGGCCTGATCTTCACCGGCGTCAACAACGAGTATTCTGCCTGTCCCGTCCTGCGGTATTTCGCGCCCTGGTACTACGTGATCTACCTCCACGCAGCCATCCCGGGTCACAACGGGTGGGTCCCCTTCCTGGCCCGATCCAGCGACCTGATCACATGGGACCTCTCGCCGTACAATCCCATCATGGAGGCTGGAGCCGGTGAAGGAATCAACAACTCCGACATCGACCTGTTTGAATACGAGGGGCGGACCTACATCTACTACGCCACCGGCGACCAGGCCACCTGGGGAACGGTCCGCATCGCGATGTACGACGGGCCTATGCGCCAGTTCTACGAGAGGCACTTCCCCGAGGACGCCGCGATGGTCAGGGTCACAACGCAGCGTTAGGCCCTCTGCGCCATCCGGTCGTAGAAGAAGGAAGAAGGGTCATCCGAAACCGGGATTGGGCGCTTGCATCGGCCTGATTCGATGGGTGGACCATCGCCTCTTCACCGAAGAGATCGACTACCAGCAATCAGAGCGCGCCTGCCGCGCCCACGATGCCACTATACCACGACGCCGTGTCCAGCGGAAACCCGATGTCCGGCGGTGAAAAAAAGGCCCCGCCGATGAGACAGGGCCTTGCGTTTGTCTGCGTCTCTGCGCCTGCTACTCAGCAGGGTGTGACGCTCTGCGCCTCGGGGCCTTTCCTGCCCTGGGCAGCGACATACTCGACCGTTTGACCTTCGGCCAGCGTCTTGAACCCACTGCCATTGATGTTGGAGTGGTGGACGAACAGATCCTCGCTGCCATCGTCAGGAACGATGAATCCGTAGCCCTTCTGATCGTTAAACCATTTCACTGTACCTCTTGCCACAATGTTCTCCTTGGGTCCGGACGGACCCACAACACACGTTCCCTCTGTCTTTTTTCGTAAGGGGCAAACTCCGAGGGGGAAAGCGTACACCTTGACTTAGGGTGCACTCTACCCAACACACGAGCCGACTGTCAACAAAATAAACTCCAAAATGGAGAAAAAGGCTCACGTCGGCGAACCGCGCGTCGTCGGTGCGCTCCCACAGCCTGACTCCGCGTCGGCGTTTACACCGGCGGGTGAACATCGGGAAGGCCCTGGCGACGATGGACATACTGCTCGATCAATCGCCGGACCTCATTGCGCTGCGGCGTCTCTTCCTCATCCAACGCCTGGGTGGCCCGGTCGAACCGCTGCGGCTCCGTCTCGTGAAGTCGACGCAACAGCGCCAGCGCCTCACGCCGCAGTTGTGGCACGTGCAGATCCATCATCAGGCCCGCGTCGGCCCCCCGTCCATAAACCCGTTCGAGAGAGGATCGCTTCGCAAAGGTCTGGAGGAACATCTTCTCCAGAAGAATGATCTCCTGGATGTTGACTTGTCGAGCCTCGATCCGGTTCTTCAGCTCCGCCAGATCGGCGACCCCCAGCATGTGAAGCACGTGATCGAGCGTGCGACAGGGCAACATGCGGGTCTTCGTGATCTGCGGCAGCGCCTTTCTCTCGGCGCTCAGGAAGACGACCAGCATCCGCTGCGCCTCGTCCCGCAGGTGGAGCTGCTGCTGTCTTCGAACCAGCTCGAACTGCCAGCAACTGCTCTGGTCGCGCGGCTTTCCGTCCTGGATCATGGCCACCAGATTCGCCGCCTCACGGGCAGCGGCTCGCTGAACGCGCGGCAGCGTCTCCTCGTTCAGGACCTCGGGAATCTGCGACTTCGGCCGGTCTTCCACCGTTGAATTATCCTGGGCGGAGGCCGCCGGCGTCGGCGTCCCCAGCGGCCTTCCCTCCTTGAGGTCCCTCATGAACAGCAGAAAGCTGTCGATCGTCTCCTGATTCCCGCCTCGCTCATGCAGGCCGCTCAGCAGCTTCTTCCAGGCCTTGTAGCGCTTCTCGTCCCGGAAGTACTCACGGGCGTCGACCGCCAGACTCGAAGGCACCCCGGCGCTGACGCTGTCCACCGTCAGCGTCTGGATGCCTTTCAGGACGGTGAACATGTATTCCTTATACCGCTGCGCATGGCCCTCCTGAAATCGACGCAAACGACTCAGGGCGACCCGGACGTTGTCGAGCATCAGATCGTTGACCGTCAGAACGTAGGCGGGAACCTGCTCGGCCTGGCTGAACTGGACCACCTCGGCCATGCCGGCCAGCAGACCGCCCTCGGCCGCTTCCTCCTGCGGCTCCGGCTCGGCGGACGCCGTCTCTTCCTGAATCCTCTTGAGCAGTTCGTCCACGCCGCGGACCGCCCGCTTGAGCAGCCGGTCGTGCGAGCCATAGTAGAACCGAAGTGGATCAATGATCTTGATCGCGACGATCCCCAGCAGGGCCGCCGCAACCCAGACGAAGACCTTCCCCCAGCGATGCAACGCCTCGTGAATGTGGTCGAACTGGTCGAACCCGCGTCGTTCGAGCTCCGTTTGCACCTCGTCCTCGTCGGTGGCCTGGCCCCAGAGCGGGGCGGCCAGCGCCAGGGCAACCAAACAGGCCAGAAGCATGACCCACAACTTGCCATCTTGCGGAAAGCACATTCGACGACCTTTCCAGACGAGGGCAGGGCGGGCCGGCGTCCTCGAATCCCAATCCGATCGCAGCCGGGCAGGCGGGGGCTGCGCCCAACGGCGCGTCCCGCACCTTGTACCATTCGTCGGCCGCACGTCTATCGGTCCATTCTACCAGTTTTGTCGAGATCGAGGCCAGTCCTTGTCTACGCAAACCCAGGTAGGGTCGAGGCATGCCTCGCCCTCGGGGATCGCGCGCCAACCGCATTCGTGACCCGGGCAGGTCGCACCGGGTCAGTTGTGGAACTTGTATTCCTTGACCTTCCTGGGCCCGCGCAGGTTGCCTTTGAAACCCCCTTCCCGCCGCAACGGAATCTGCATGCCGCCGGTCTCTTCGAGCCACGCGTACAGCCGCTCACGCAGCTCCTCAATCCGCGCCTGCTGCTGCGGCTCGTCGATGAGGTTGCGCATCTCATCCGGGTCATCTTTTAGGTCGTACAGTTCGTCGGTGTCCCAGATGCCGTGGTAGTGGATGAACTTATAGCGGTCGGTGCGCACGCCGAAGGTGGTCGGCGTCTGGGGGAACGCCGCCTCCCAGTAGTACTCATAAAACACCGCGTCCCGCCACGGCGTCTCTTTGCCTTCCAGCAGCGGCAGGAACGACCGCCCATCCATGTGGTCCGGCGCGCGAACGCCCGCCGCTTCCAGCACCGTCGGCGCCACATCGATGTTCTGCACGAGCCGCGTGACCTTCGTCCCCGGCGGGATGATCTCGGGGCAGTACGCCAGAAACGGCACACGCATCGACGGCTCGTACATGTGCCGCTTGTCGATCAGGCCGTGCTCGCCGAAGCAGAAGCCGTTGTCGCCCATGTAGAAAACCAGCGTCGAATCAAGCTGGCCTGTTTCCTCCAGACAGTCCAGCACACGTCCGATGCTGTCGTCGACGCTCAGCAGCGTCTCGCAGTACCGCTTGAAGAACGTGTCGAAATCCATCTGTCCGTGGTACATGTAGTCCACGCCGTGCCAACTGTTCCGCTGCTCCTTGACCCAGGCGGGCTTGCCCCTGTAGTTCTTTTCCGTGTCCGCCATGCTCCCGGGGTACTCTACCGTGACATTCTCATACTTGCCCAGGTGCCTCTTGGCGGGCTCGAACATCGCGTGGACCGCCTTGTGCGACAGATACAGAAAGAACGGCTTGTCGCGCTCCTGTTTGATCCAATCGATCGCGTAGTCGGTCAACTCGTCGGAGATGTGCTTGGTGGCCCGCGTCCGCTTGCCGTCGACGTTCAACTGGCAGTTGGTATACTCGCCCTGCCCGCGGAAGCTGATCCAGCGGTCGAACCCCGGCCGCGGCGCATCGTCGTCGTGGCCCATGTGCCACTTGCCCATGAAGGCGGTCTCGTAGCCGAGCCGCTGGAGGTACTGCGGGAAGAACACGAGGTCCTTCCGCACGTCCGTCTGGTTGTCGACGACGCCGTGCTTGTGCGAGAACAAGCCACTGAGAATCGACGCCCGGCTGGGCGAGCACAGCGACGTCGTGACGAACGCGTTCTCGATGTAGGCGCCGTCGCGGGCCATGCGATCCATGTTCGGCGTTTCGAGGAACTTCGGCTTGCCGAGGAACCCCATGAAGTCATAGCGATGGTCGTCGCACAGAATGAAGATGATGTTTCGAGGCTTGCGTCCGGTGATCTTCTGGAGCGTGGCATCCTGCCCGGCAGCGCCCGCCGCCGGCAGGCTCATGGCCAGCGATGCGGCGCCGGCTGTTCGCAGAAAACCCCTTCGCGAAATGTCACCTTGCTTCATGAAGCACCCCTTTCCATGCTCGTCGGTGTCAGACGCCGCTGAAGGCGGAGAAGCCGCCATCGACGGGCACAACCACGCCCGTGACGAACTTCGCGGCGTCGCTGAGCAGCCAGATGACCGTGCCGATCAGCTCTTCCGGCTGGCCGAAGCGGCCCATCGGCGTGTGATCGAGGATCGTCCGGCCGCGCGCAGTCAGCTCGCCGGTCTTCTCATCCGTCAACAGGAAGCGGTTCTGTTCGGTCAGGAAGAACCCCGGCGCGATGGCGTTGACCCGGACGTCCTTCGAGTAGTTCTGGCAGACGTGGACCGCCAGCCATTGGGTGAAGTTGCTCACCGCGGCCTTGGCGGCCGAGTAGGCGGCGATCTTGGTCAGCGGACGGAACGCATTCATGCTCGAGACATTCAGAATCACGCCGCCGCCGCTGTCGACGATGTCCCTGCCAAAGACCTGGGTCGGCAGCAGCGTCCCGATGAAGTTCAGGTCGAACACGAACCGGATCGCCTCGGCCGGCAGGTCGAAGAACGACAGGTCCGGCCCCGTCGTCGCTTCCTTCTTATTGCCGCCGGCGCCGTTGATCAGTACATCGAGGCGACCGTACGCACCGAGCACCTTGTTCCTGGCCTCGACGATGCTGGCCTTGTCGAGCACGTTGCACTGGACCGCGATGGCCTTGCCGCCCTCGGATTTGATCTGGTCGGCCACCTTGCTCGCAGCCGCCTCGAACAGATCGAGCACTGCGACCTTCGCGCCCGCCCGGGCCAGCGCCCGCGCCATCTCGCCGCACAGGATGCCGCCGCCACCGGTGACCACGATGACCTTGTCTCGAATATCGAACAGACTCTTCATCCTTTTCCTTTCGCTCACCTGGCAGGTCCGTCGGCGGCGCGACCTTCGCGTCCTTCCGATCCTGTCCCCAACGACTGTCGAGCCAGACTATACACGGCCGGCCCGCCGGTTTCAACCTCCGCCCGCAGCCGTCGCCTGTGACCCGTGACCCGTCGGGCCCGGACCTTCCCCCGCCACAAACCACTTCCTCTTGTCACCCCGAGCGAAGTCGAGGGGTCTGGCCATAGAGGACGCGTGCCCCAGATGCTTGGTGTGGCCCTCCAGCCTCCGGCCTACAGTCTCCAGCCTCTTCTTGCGTCTTGTACGAATCCGCACATCCCGGCAGAATGGACCCGACGACGCAAGCCGGTTCTGCTCAAGGAGCCCACATGGCCAACTACGAAGTGATGCATTTCGACGACATCGAGGCGGTCCGATGCCCGTGTGGGTTCGCCCGGCGGGCCTTCGCCCACCCCGGCAACCAGACCGCGACGATGCACATCGTCGAGGTCCGGGCCGACTCGAAGGCCCACTACCACAAGGCCCACACCGAACTGTATCTGGTGCTCGAAGGCACCGGCCATATCGAGCTCGACGGCCAGATGGTCCCGGTCCGCCCCTTCAGCACCATCCTGATCAAGCCCCTCTGCCGCCACCGCGCCGTCGGAGACCTCCGCCTCGTCAACGTCTGCATCCCCCCCTTCGACCCCGCCGACGAACACTTCGATTAACACCCCGCTCTCTTGCGGGCAAAACCCTGCCTGTAGATATTCCAACCAGGAAGTAACATGAGAGACTGGCATACTCCCCGTCCACGGCGTACTATATTCCAGGCTTTGAAGCACGATGATCGCATGAAGGTAGGGTTGGAGACGGGAGAAGACAAGACGATGAAACATAAGTATCGTCCGAACACACTGACCAATGCCCCATTACAGTACGCGCCAGAAAACGAAATGGGCGTAGTCTTTCTATTTGCCCACGTCGCGAGGAAGCTACAGTTCAGAGTCGAACAGGTTCGCCCCGGCTTCCCGGATTGCATTGCCTACAAACGAACTGGTGATCGCGAAAAGCGGATCCGAATCGAGTTTGAGTACAGGTCCAGCAATTTCCGCGCGCATCGACATGACCCGAAGGGTTGTGACTGCGTTGTCTGTTGGCACCACGACTGGCCGGACGCGCCGAATTCCATCGAGGTGATCGAATTGAAGCGATACTTCGGCGCAGCCGTCAAGGTGTGGATTCAGCCGGTCCGCAAGGATTGGTGGCAAAGCCTCGACGAATATGACGAGATGTCATGGGGGCTCTCAAAGAGGGCAACACCTGGTGACCTCCTGTTAATGTACCGGTGCAGTCCGGAGAAGCGGATTTCTGATATCTTCATCCTCCAAGGTGAACTCAGTCGGAGCAAGGCGGGATGGCGTGAAGGTGACTGCTACGCAGGATGGATCAAACGCTTGTGCAGCTTGCCGGCTCCGATCTTCTGGGAGGACATGCGAGATCACACGATCTTGAGCACATCGTATTTCGTCAGAGGTAGGATGCAGGGGAATCTACTCGTATCGGAGTACTGGCCACACCTCCATGCGATGATTGTGGCGCGCAATCCAAGACTGGACAAGACTTTGGCAAGATACGCACCGGAGAGAATGTAGTCTTCCTTGGCAATGAGCCCGGGCGAAATCACAGGCAATGTGTTCTCACCTCCAGCGATAGGCGATATACTGACATTATGAATCGCAAGGTGGTCAAGCTGTATCATATGGACGAATACGATGAGGTGAAGGAGAACCTTCGCTATTGGCTCACCCGCCCGCCCGAGGAACGCCTCGATGCGGTTGATGAGCTGCGACACGAGTGGTATGAAGACCAACGACTTCAGAGAACTGCTCGCATCGTTCCACAGGCACAGGATTGAATACATCATCGTCGGCAGTTACGCCCTGGCCTTCCACGGCGCGCCGCACCTGACAGGTGACATCGATCTGTTCATCCGCCCCACGCGCGAGAACACCGAGCGAATCCTCGCCAGCCTCGACGAACTCAGATTCGAGTCGTTGACTGTATCCGCCGATGATTTCGCCAAACCGGGGAACGTCATCCAACTGGGCGTGCCTCCGACCCGCGTCGATCTCATTACGTCGTTGACGGGCATCTCGTGGGAGAAGGCCGATGCCGACAAGGTGCCCGGCCGCTACGGCGACGTCCCTGTCCACTTCATCAGCCGCGACGACTTCATCGCCAACAAGAAGGCCACCGGCCGACTCAAAGACGCCGTCGACCTCGAAGCCCTCGACGCCCAATAGCTTGCCCCCGTGTGGCAATGAGACATAACGCGATTCTCAGGCGTGCTGACGCACCGTCAGTTCCTGCCGTTGTATCTCCGTCTGAGTCGGGGCAATCCACCTTTGGCCTCCCCCCGCTTGCGGAGAGCCAGCAGCCGATGAGCCAGTTCCGAAGGCTCCGCCTCCTGGCCCGTCCGCCTCGCGTAGTCGGCCACAAACGGCAGGAGTTCAGCCTCGTCACTGACGAGATCATCGCAGGGCGTGTCATACTCGCGATACATCTCAATCAATACGGCGTCATCGAATGGACTCATTCTGTGGGACCCCCTCCTTTCTGGTGCTCATGTTCGGCGAGTTCAGTCTCTGCCCTGAAGAGCGTACTGAGTTGTATTCGACCGAACAGGAATAGAACAGTTGTGAGGAGATAGGCAATGATTGCCAGCGTGATGTTCGTCCCACATAGGCAGCGGAAGAGGTTCACCAGGCAGAGTACCGTCGCTACCAGCAAAGCATAGGCGGTATGGGCGTAGAACTGCCCGAAGTGCAGATAGAAGTCTTGGAGGAACTGGAATCGCCACTCACAGTCCTGCTTGAAGCACTTGACGTTCTCATCCATGGTTAGATGCGTCACGCTGGGCGCTTTGAACAATAGGCTCAGAACCTCATAGACCATCACGAAAGGACCAATCAATAATTGTATCAGAACAGGCCACTTATGATATCGCGTTTCTCTCACCGGTTTTGGATTGTCAACATCACTCTTGTTCTCGGTCCACGCGAGCACCATCCAGTTCAACGCGTGGATGAGCATGCCGACAGCACATGATAGAAAGAGAAAGGCTGCCGTCCTGAACGCAGACGGAGACCAGCAGGCTTCGATATGTTCAAGCATGGCCCTGAAGCATACATCCCCGTCGGGAGCTTCGCTCTGGCTCATGCACGTGAAGGCCATAACGACCACCATGCCGGGCACAAGCTGCGCCATCAAAAAGCCGAAAGTGACCTTGGAGATGAAGTCCTTCATAACGCACTCTCCACAACTGGACGCGCCAAGGGCGTTTGCGCAACCGCAAAGGCGCGCCGTGTTCAGGATGCCTTGCGTCGCTCTGTTTGCCGCGAGCGCATGTCACCCGATGACTCAGTTCTGTGGCGGGTTCTTCGCCGCCTTCACGGCGCGTTTGAGTGAATCTCTGCTCGACAGGAGGTCGATGAACTCCGGCCATTTCACCGTGATCCCGTTCTTCTTGCTGGTTTTTCCGGGGCACCATGTCAGGCCGGTCATCGTGAGGCAACAGTCTCCAAGCTGGGCCTTTCCATCGGGAGTCCTCACTTCGAACTCAATGCCCTTTGTCTTGACATCTACATTGACGTCGAACTTCTTGATCTTCACGTTCATCTGTCTGAGCCCTTTCAACACGCACACGTTATCGGTACTTGGTCGCTCCGCGCAATCGTGTTCGACGACATCCTTGCACGAATGCATAAGGTTCTTTGGCGTTGTCTCATCAAGGGTGCTTCCGTCTGGGGGTTGTATCGGCTGGAGGGAGGGGAGAGATAAGGAGAAAGTGGAAAACACACCGCAGGAATGGGGGGCTTTTTGGATCTTGCTTTGTCGTTTTGCTCTTTACATGTTGCCTTTTGATTTCACCCCGCTTCGCCTGGGGCCGCGCGGCGAGAGTATAGGGAGGCTGTACGCGCGGTGCTGGGCCGATGGGGCTTGTGCGTTCAGGGTGCGGGCAGGCCGGCCGTCGGAGGTGAAAGGCGGCCGGCCTGGCGCTGTACGGCCTGTGCGGCCGATGTTGCCGCGGCGGGCCGGGTGATCATGTCTGCGGGACTACTCCTCGTCCGGAGCTTCCCCGCATTCCTGGCTCTGGTAGGTGACGACTGTAGCAGTTTGCGTCACGACCGCCGAGCCGCCTTCGCTGGTGCTGACGTACGCGTACTGGATGCCGCTGACGTACTGGCTCTGCGTGCCGCAGTCGTTGGTCTGGGTCTGGCCTGCGGCTCCGCCCTGGACCGCGAGCGCCGAGCCGTCGCCCGTGTTGGCTACGATCTGGGTCATGCCGGCGGCAAGGCTCTGCTCCTGCGAATCCTCATCGCCATCCTGGAAGCCGGCGGCCCCTTCCGTCTGCACGACGACGCCCGCGCCGGTTGTCCCATCGACCTCAGCGTACTGGAACCCGGCGGCGTTGGCGTTCGAGCCGGCGTTGGCCGAAGGCGGCGTGCTCCAACTGCCCCAGCGGAAGGCGCCGTTCAGCAGGAAGCCCGCCCAGAAGCTGGGGGCCGCTCGGGCAGGGGCCGTGATGGCCACGGCCAACAGCACCGCCGTCAGGAGGAACTCTCTCTTACGCATCACTCACTCTCCTTTCTGCGCATGCGTCGAAGCGGATTGGATCGCTCAGGACGCGGCCGGACGGTCGCGAGACCGGTATGCCCGGCGACGCCCGACCGACGTCCGCATGCGGACAGGGTGAGGTCGGAGCAGGCGCGGACCGGGCAGGGCAACTCCTGAGCACCTGCAATGACGTCTGGATATGAAGATCCTGTCAACAGAGTGGTGAATCGAAAACGATGCCATCGAACCCTTTGACGGCCGTCCCTCCGGAGGTGCGCGACCACCCGACAGGGCCAATCCGCCGCGCGAACATCGCGCATGCACCTCAGCGTGTGCGGCCCCCGCCTCCCAGGCCGCCTTTGCAGCCTTCCTGTGCCCGGCCATCACTGACCTCCGGTTGCGTCGTCCTTGTACGCGTCGGAGTCTCCCGCGGGCGGGAGAACAGATCGATGCACCGTCTCTATCGAAACCTTAGGAGCTTGCGGAAAGCTGTCAAGAGAAAAATGGTCCGTCCGCGTAGTCATTTTCTACGAGGCACCTGCCAATCCTGAGACCTCGCCTCGGCCGGGCGCGTCGGTCGCCGTTTGCAGAGGCCCGTTCCGGTTTTCCAGTACAGGGGTTTACAGGATTCGCCGATAGGGATATAATACGGGTTTGCGTCGCCGATGTAGCTCAACGGTAGAGCACAGCTTTCGTAAAGCTGGGGTTGAGAGTTCAAATCTCTCCATCGGCTTTACCCCTCCGCGCATCTCTCGGCTTGCCGACCATCCATGCCGCCCACGCCGCTCGTCCTCGATCCCTGCCGGGAATCGACGTTGCCGTAGGGGGATCGGGGGTGGCGAAGCGATCGTTCTTGTGGTATCTTGGGGGCGCGTGATCCACATGACCGCACCGCGAAGGCAGGAGATCGGACGATGGATAGTCCATCACAACGCCGCAAACAGGATACGACGCCGCAGGCGCGGCGGACCCAGTGCGAAATCTACCGCCAGATGGGCCCGGCACGGAAGCTCGAACTGGTCTTCGCGTCCTACCACCTGGGCCGGCAACTCGCGATCGCGGGAATCCGGATGCAGAACCCGCACGCCAGCGCCGAGGAAATCTGGCACCTCTGGGCCCGGCGGCACCTTGGGGCGGATTCCTACGAACGGGCCTATGGAGTGATGAGCTATGAGTGAACTGCGCGAAATCCAGGTTCTGGAGCGGCTGGCCGAGGTCTTCGATGCGCTCGGCATCCCCTATGCCATCGGCGGGTCCATCGCCAGCAGCGTCTACGGCACGGTGCGCTTCACGCGCGACGCCGACATCGCGGTGCTGCCGTTCGCGGCGGCGGCCGACAGGTTCTACGCGATGCTCAAGGACGAGTTCTACGTCAGCGAAGAGGCGATGCAGCAGGCGTTGAGCTGCTGCGGCTCGTTCAACATCATCCACTTCGAGACCGCCTTCAAGATCGACCTGTTCCTGCTGGGCCCCAGCGAGTTCGAGCAGCAACTGCTGGTCCGCAGCCGGGTCGTGAGGCTGGGCGAAACCCCCGAGAGCGACCTGTGTTTCGTCTCGCCGGAGGACGTCATCCTCCTGAAGCTGCGCCGCCTCAATGAGTCGGACGCCTTCGACGAGAGTCAGTGGGAGGACATCCTGGGCGTGCTGGCGATCCAGGGCCGGGCCCTCGACTTTGGACGGCTGAACGAAGACGCGAGAATTCTCCGCGTCGAAGACCTGCTCGAGCGAGCCATCGCCGAGGCACAGACGTACGTTTGAGTATGGACCTGAACGCAAAGCACGAGGCACTTCGGAACATTCTGAACAGTCTGGGGAAGGTTGTCGTCGCCTTCTCAGGAGGCGTGGACAGCACGCTGCTGCTGAAGGTCGCCGCGGAGACGCTGGGTACGCGGAACGTACTGGCGTGCTTCAGCGCCGGCGTCTCGGAGCCGAGCCACCAGCTCTCGCACGTAGCCTCACTGGCGAAGAGCATCGGCGTCGAGCTGATGACGGTCGACACGGACGAGCTGGAAGACCCTGCCTTCGTGGCCAATCAGGCGGACCGCTGCTTCCACTGCAAGTCGCACCTGTGCCGGATGCTGCTGCGTATCGCGGCCGAGCGCGGGTTCGGGCACGTGGTCTTCGGGACCAACTGCGACGATCTCGACGACTTCCGGCCGGGCAACCGGGCCATCGCAGAACTCGGCGTCCGCTCGCCACTGGCGGAGGCCAGGCTGACCAAGAACGACATCCGCCAACTCAGCCGGCAACTCGGCCTGCCCACTGCGGACATGCCGTCATCGCCCTGTCTGGCGTCGCGAATCAGCTATGGGCTGGAGGTGACTGCCGAACGGCTCAGGCAGATCGACGAGGCGGAGGCGGTTCTCAGAGAGGCGGGTTTCGTCGAGTTTCGCGTTCGCCACCACGACGAGGTCGCCCGCATCGAAGTTCCGCCCGCCCAGATCGGCCGGCTGGCCGCCGAGCCACTCCGTTCGCAGGTGGTCGAGAAGCTCAAGAGCCTCGGCTTCCGATATGTCACCCTGGACCTTCAGGGCTTTCGTTCCGGCTCGCTGAACGAGGCGCTCTCGGAGGAAGAGAAGCAAACCGGTCTGCAAATGTAACGTACCATTCTCGCTGGAGGAATTCATGCAATCGAATCCCATGTCACAGACTTGCGGGGTCTCACGTCGCACCATCGTTTCGATCGCGCTGCTTGTCGGCCTGGTCTGCTCCGTCTGTTCCTGCTTCGCGGCCGAGCCGGACAGGATTGAGAATGAGCTGCACGTGATGAGTTTTAACATCCGCTATGGGACCGCCGACGATGGGCCGGACCGCTGGGAGAACCGCAGGCAGCAGGTCTGCGAACTGATCGACCGCAACAAGTGCGACGTGATCGGCTTGCAGGAGGCCTTGCGGTTCCAGATCGATGCGATTCGCGAGGCGCTGCCTGTGTACGCCGAGATCGGCGTTGGCCGCGACGACGGCAGGACCAAGGGCGAATACTCTGCTATCCTCTATCGTACCGACCGCCTCCTGGTGGCCGAGGCCGGAACGTTCTGGCTGTCCGACACGCCCGAGGTTCCCGGCTCGATGACGTGGGGCAACAAGATCACGCGCATCTGCACCTGGGGCCGGTTCATCCATAAGCCCTCACGCAAGGCCTTCTATCATTTCAACACCCACTTCGACCACCAGTCGCAGCCCTCGCGCGAAAAGAGCGCCGTGCGGCTGGCCCAGCGCATCCGCGACCGCAGGCACCCTGACCCGGTGATCGTCACAGGCGACTTCAACGCGGGCGAGTCCAATCCGGCCGTACGCTATCTCAAGGGCGATCTCGACCTGGACGGCAAGACCCCCATCCCGTTCGTCGATTCGTTCCGACGGTTGCATCCGGAGGCGACCGAGGTCGGCACGTTCCACGCCTTCAAAGGCACGCGTTCCGCCGACAAGATCGACTACATCTTCGTCCAGCCGGACGCCGAGGTCCTGGAGGCCCGAATCCTGTACGACAACGTGGACGGCCGCTACCCCAGCGACCACTTCCCCATCACCGCCCGCCTCGTCCTGCCGGATTGAGCCCTCTGGGCCATCGATATGCCACCTCGCCGCTGACGGGGCAATTCAGATGTTCTGTCTTCTCCGGAAAAGGACTTGACTTGCACACAGATAAGTGTACAATTTGAATATGAAGCGAAAGGACCTGGAGAGAGAACTGAAGAAGATGGGGTGGCATCTTCTTCGCCATGGAAAGAAGCACGATGTATGGACAGACGGCGAACGGACCGAGCCGATTCCGAGGCACAACGAAATCAACGAGCGTCTGGCCTGCGCGATTCTGAACCGAGTCCGACATTGGGGAAACCTATGATGCGGTTTTGCGGTCACGTTTACAAGGACAATAGCCATTGGCTGGCGGAGATCCCCTCACTTGGGTACATGACGCAGGGACGAACGAAGAAAGAAGCTCTGGAGATGATCGGCGACCTGATCGAGACGATGGTGGACAAAAAGGGTTTCACCGCCCAGGTTCATGCCGCCGGAGGAGACCGCTTCGAACTGGGCTCGGAGGATGTCAAAGCCCTCGTGGCGCTGCTGCTCCAGAGAAAGCGGGAACTGAGCGGCCTGACCCTGGCCCAGGCCGCCGAGCGGCTCGGCATCTCGTCGCGCAACGCCTACGCCCGCTACGAACAGGGCAAGGCGGCGCCGACCATCGAGAAACTCTGTCAGCTCCTCCACGCCGTCAGCCCCGAGGACGACCTCGTCATCGCGTAGGCCGGATGCAACAAGGATACCCGAGGGTTCATGTGCCCGCGTTTGTCACCCCGAGCGAAACGAAGTGCAGCCCAGGGGTCTGGCCATGGACCGGAAGCCCCTTGGATTCGCGCCTGGATTTCTCCGCCACGCCTTGCCTGACGCTGCGGCCTCCCATAGCGACCTGGTCATCTTGACCTCCGTGGGTCAAACATCTGGTTTGAGCTCGTCTTCCACTGCTTTCAGGATTCTCTCGGCGACTTTGAGCAAGTTGTTCACATGGCCCTCAAGCTCTGGTTTCGTTCGGTTCTGGCGAGATTTCGTTCCGCGCGCTGTCTGGAGATTTACGTCGAGTTCGTGAATTATCTCGTTGCGAACATCGAAGGCGTTCTTGAGTGCGGCACGATCAAGTCCGATTTTCTTCGCGTCAAGACCGAGTGCGGTGGTTGTCTTGAAAAGCTGGTCAACCGACTGAAGACTGCTCCCCGTCAGTTCTTGGATGTATTCCTCAATGATCCGATCCTGGGGCGAGGCTGCCACCAGGACACCCGCCAGGAACTTGTGTCCGGGAATAGTCTCCGAGTCTTCGGAGCCGCCGCGAATCTGACGTTGTACGAACTTCTCCAGTTCGGTCTGTACTTGTGGATCGCTCTCGGCGAGCTCCTTGATGGTTTCTCGAATGAGCTGTTTCAGCATGGAATCGAGGCCGGCCGCTGCGAATACCAAGCTCGCCCGCAGAAGATCCTGCTCTTCGTTCGTGGGCGCACCCTTCTTTGCACCTCTTGCCTTTCTGACCGTATCGAAAGCTTCGAGAAAGCTGTCTGCCGACTCGCGTGCGCTCTTCAGAATTGTACGTGCCTTCAGTTTACTGGCGTTTGCCATTGCTGGTTGCTCCCATATTCGGCGTGGTGGGAGACCATCGATGCACCCAAGGCATCCGAGGTCCGCTTCCCACGCAACCGGGCTGAGCAATCTACGTCCTTGAGATTCGACAACCGCCGTCTCTCGTGGTCTCGTCAACGGTTTCCAATGCGCGCCATCGGCAGAAAACCAAGGCTCGATGAGCAGAAAATCCGAGAATGGGCGGTATTTGGATGCAGGACTCGTGTCGCGGTTCTTTGGGCGGAGAACAGGGGTCTGGACTTGGGGTGGAGTTTGGGCTATAGTGGGGCGGCTAAGTGCTTTGGGGTCTTTGTGTTGCGGACGTCTATGGGATTACCGACCGTTGCCATCGTGGGCCGGCCGAACGTGGGCAAGAGCAGTCTGCTCAACGCGCTGGCCGGAGAGAGAATCAGCATCGTCGAGCCGACCGCCGGCGTGACGCGCGACCGCGTCAGCACGTTCATCAGCCGGAACGACAAGTACTTCGAGCTGGTCGACACCGGCGGCTACGGCATCGTCGACTCCGACCAGCTCAGCAACCACATCGAGCGGCAGATCTTCCAGGCCATCGGCTCGGCGACGCTGGTGATCTTCATGGTTGACATCCGCGACGGGCTGACGCCCCTCGATGAGAAGATCGCGCAACTCCTGCGCAAGTACAACCTCGACGTCATCGGCGTGGCCAACAAGGCCGACAGCGCCAAGATGTTTCCGGCGGCCGGCGAGTTCGTGCGACTGGGCTTCGGTGAGTTCCTATGCATCTCGGCGGAGAACAACCTCAACAAGGAGGTGCTGCTCGACCGGATTTTCGAGCGGCTGGCCGACCGCCAGGACACGGGCGCCCCGCCGGAACCGGTGATGAAGATCGCCATCGTCGGCAAACGTAACGCCGGCAAGAGCTCTATGGTCAACGCCATCGCGGGCACCGAACGCGTCATCGTCAGCGAGATCCCGGGCACGACCCGCGACGCCGTCGACGTGCGGATCGAAAAGGACGGCAAGACCCTCCTCGTGATCGACACCGCCGGCGTCCGCAAGAGGGGCAAGATGGCCGATAATATCGAGTTTTACAGCAACGTCCGGGTCGCCCGCTCCATCCAGCGGGCGGACGTCGTCTGGTTCCTCATCGACGCGACCGTTCCGCTGAGCCAGGTGGATAAGAAGCTGGCCCGGCAGATTGCCGAGGAGCACAAGAGCTGCATCCTCGTCGTCAACAAGTGGGACTTGGCCAAGGACGTCGCAGCGACCAGCGACTATGAGGAATACCTGACCGCCCGGCTGCCCGTATTGAAGTACGCGCCGATCGCCTTCACAACCGCCAGCACCGGCAAGAATGTCCAGGCGGTGCTGGACCTGTCGGCCGAGCTGTTCAAGCAGGCAACCACACGGATCGGCACCGGCCGGCTGAACAAGGCCTTCGAGGTCATCCGGAACGAGCGGACCGGCGCCAAACGCGGCGGCGTCACCTGGCCCCGCGTTTACTACGCCACGCAGATCGCGACGAATCCCATCACCATCCTCATGTTCGTCAACAACCCCAAGCTCTTCGACGAGAACTACATGCGCTACATCGCCAGCCGGCTCGGGGCGCTGCTGGCCATCGGCGAGGTGCCCATCCGCCTGTTCGCCCGCTCCCACCGCAACGAGGCCTCCAAACGCAAGTCCCGCGCCGCCCGGCGTTGATCCGCCCGCCCGACGGTGGGGCCGCATAATCATTCGCCCCTAAGCTGTGCCCGCTCAGGAATAGCGCCCTACGACGCCACTACAAACGGAACGTCTCACGGTGTCACTACGAACGGGGTTGGCGCTGCCCCCCAGGGCCTTCCGTGGGCAGGGCTTTCGGAGGGGCGATTCTCGCAAAGGTTTGCATGGACGTGAGCGGTGGGTATACTCATACACGGTGACCGAGGAGGACCATCTGTAGCACGTCGCCGGCAAGGGGTTGTGCGGCGGATCGGCGAGTCGCGACAACGGTGTGACGATTGAGGTGTGTTATGTTGGCAATGATTCTTCTGGCTGCCGTAGTCCTGTTCGCGCTGGCGTATGGCCTTTATGGGAGATTCCTGGTCCGCCGTTACGAGTTGGATGACAATCGGGCGACCCCCAGTCATACGGACCGGGACGGAGTCGACCGCGTTCCCGCACACAAGGCGGTTCTGCTGGGGCATCATTTCTCTTCCATCGCCGGAGCCGCACCGATCGTCGGTCCCGTCGTCGCCGGGACCGCCTTTGGCTGGCTGCCCGTCCTGCTGTGGGTGGTCCTCGGCTCTGTTTTTATCGGCGGCGCTCATGACTTCTCCGCCCTGGTGGCCTCCATCCGCCACAAGGCGCGATCCATCGCGGAGATCACCAGAGAGTACATGTCTCCCGTGGCCTACCGGCTCTTCCTCGTGTTCATCTGGTTGACGCTCGTGTACGTGCTGACCGTCTTCGCGGATCTGACCGCCACGACGTTCGTGGAAGACGGCGGCGTCGCCACCTCATCCATCCTGTATATCGCCATAGCGATTGTCTTCGGTCTGTGTCTGAACCGATTCCGGATATCGCTGGTGTATTCTACGCTGATGTTCGTCCCGCTGGTTTTCGCGGGGGTCTGGCTCGGACAGCAGTGGCCGATCTCAGCCGAGGCGGTCTCGAAACTGACGAGCGTCGACCCGAAGAAGGCCTGGTCCGCGCTGCTGATCTGTTATTGTTTCGTCGCTTCGACCACGCCGGTATGGATTCTGTTGCAGCCGCGAGACTATCTTTCGTCGTATCTGCTGTACGCCTCGGTGCTGGGCGGGTTCGTCGGTATCCTGCTGGGCGGGTTCGCGATCCAGTATCCGGCGTTTACGGCCTGGAGCACACCGCAAATGGGTTCGTTGTTTCCGATCCTGTTCATCACGGTCGCCTGTGGGGCCTGCTCGGGTTTTCACTCCATCGTGGCTTCGGGCACCTCCTCCAAACAGTTGAACAAGGAAACCGATGCCCGCCTCATCGGATATGGCGGCATGCTTCTGGAAGGCCTCGTGGCCGTCGTCGCCCTGTCCACCGTGGCCATGCTGCCCAAGGGCGACGCCCTCACGACACAGCCGGCGCTGACGGTGTACGCCACCGGGATGGGCAACTTCCTCTCGGCGATGGGGATCCCGCAGAAGCTGGGCTTTTCTTTCGCCTTGCTGGCTCTCTCGACGTTCATCCTGACAACGCTGGACACGGCTACACGACTGGGCCGATACGTGTTCGAGGAACTGTTCAATCTCCGCGGGACTGGCGTCCGCTATCTCTCCACGCTGGCGACGCTCGTGCTGCCCACGATCCTCGTGCTCATCACGCTCCGGGACAGCCAGGGCCGCGTTACGCCCGCCTGGAAAGCCATCTGGCCGGTCTTCGGTGCGAGCAACCAGCTCTTGGCCGGCTTGGTGCTGCTTGTGGTCACGGTATGGCTCAAGAAGACGGGGCGACGGTTCGGCTTCATCATGATTCCCATGGTGTTCATGAACATCATGACGATCTGGGCCCTGGTCCTGCTGCTGCAACAGTATCGCTTCTCCGTGATCGGCGTCATCGCGGGCGTACTGCTGCTGTTGGCGGTGGTCCTGATTGCGGAAGCTTACAGAACGGTCCGAAAGGTCATCGCGGCCTGAAACGCCACCGGTCTGTTTTCTGTTCCCACAATCCCCACCGGGAGACCGCCCTCGAATCGGCGATCCGCGGGAGAGCCTGTGCCAGGACGGTAATGACGGACGGGCTACGGGCCGACCGGCCCGAGGTCTTCCTCCTCGGGGATCAACTCGAGCACGAACCGCGCTGGCGGAGGCGACGTCCCTTCGATCTGCCCGTTCTGAACGTATTCCTGAGGAAAGTTGAACACCACAGGTCTCGTAATGACCCCTGTCGCCTGCCGGTCCGAATCCAGCACGTACAGAAAGATGTGGAACGGCTGCGTCTCATAGGCCTGCCAGGCCTCCGTGGTGGCCCGCACCAGAACCGTCGCCAATTCCGCTTCGTTTTCGAGAACGACCCGGTACGTACCCTGGGTGTTCGTGCTGAAGCAGTAGCCCAGCACCGCCTGAACGGGATGCTCGGCCAGCACGACCTCTTCCGGGGCCAGCGTCACGCTCACCCGGGTGGAGAGCTCCCGGCTCTGTCCGGCCGTCAGTTCGACATAGGGGTTCTTGCGAACCGGCGATACCCGAGCCTGGGCCCGCTCACTCGCCGACAAACGGACCCGTGCCGCCACCACCCCATCGGGAACGTACGCGCTGACCGTCGCCGGCTCGACGGTGGCCCGCAGCGGCACACCGTTCTCGTCGATGCACTCCACGGCAAGAGGCCGCTCCACCAACGCGCGGACCTGAACGGTCAGCGTCCGCGGCTCGCAGCTCTCCACGGTCAGGCCCAGTTGCCGGATCTCGTCGCTCTGCTTGAGGAAGTTCAACACGTCGAAGGTCCGCGGACCGACTTGCGTCCATCCCTCTTCTTCGGGCGAAACGAACAGATCGAGGGGCAGCTCCCCCTTTTTCCTCATCCGCTCAACCTCGGTTACGCGCGAGGCAGGACCTTTCAGATCGATGGCGTCGATCGTCACGGTAAGCACCAGCGCCGATTCCGGCCCCTCGAAGCTCACCCAGAGCCCCGGATCGCTCGGCCGAGCCACCGTCACAGTCACGTAGTTGGACAGGGACATCGACTCGTCCTGGGCCAGGTCGGCCCACACCCAGATCAGCACGGTCAGAAAGACCACGATGGAAATCTTGCCGAGTTTGGGTTTCTTCGCCATGTCCGTATTCAAACCCTGCCTTGTCGCATTTCCGCTCTCCGTCCGCTCCGGCCGGCGCGATCGTCGCGCCGGACCTCGTCCCACCCGGCCCTATCCGTGACGCTTGAGCAGGCGTCCGACGAGGGGCACGCTGCCCGCCATGGTGCTGGTCAGATAGGAGCGAATCTGCGCTTCCGTGACGTTGCGGGCCAGCCGGCCGTTGCGCGCCACGGAGATGGCGCCCGTCTCTTCGCTGACCACCAGACAGGTGGCATCGGAGCCGGCGGTAATCCCCAGCGCCGCCCGGTGACGCGAACCCAGCTCGACTCCGTCCACGGTCCCCGCCTCGGCCAACGGAAGCTGCACCCTGGCCGCGATGATCCTGTCGCCGCGGATGACGACCGCCATATCGTGAAGCGCTGTACCAGGATAAAAGATCGTCTTGAGCAGATCGGCCGTGACCCGCGCATCCAGCCGAACCCCCGTCTCGATGAACTCGCCCAGAGCCACCTGTCGTTCGAGCACGATGATTGCGCCGATGCGTGCCGCCGACATCTCGGTGACTGCGGTGATCAGCGCCTCGACCGTCCGCGAGAGTTGATGGACAGACCCCGTCCAGATGCGGGGCTGGCCAATTTGGATCAGAACCCGGCGGATCTCCGGCTGAAACGCCGCCACCGCCACGATCAGAACTGCAATCAGGAAGCCTTTGTAGAGGTATTGAAGTCGGTCGAAGGGAAGACGCTCGACCACGAGGTTCAGAATCAGCACCCCGGCGACAAGAAGGAAAATGACACCGCGAAACAGACGCTCCCCGCGCGTGCCCTCGAGAAAATCCACCACCCAATAGACCACCAGTCCGATCAGGACGAGCTCGACAACGACGACCCACCATTCATAGCGTGCGACCCGACTGAAATAGTCAACCAAGGTGTCCACTCAATCCACTACCCTTCCGTGGGCCCGGTCACACTCAACCCAAGCGAAAACTACGGCAGTCTCTTGTCGGTGAGGTTGCTGGGCCGGTCCAGCAGCAGCACCGTGTCGATGTCGGCGCGCATTTGCTCAAAATTGGTACGGACAATCCGTTTGTGCCGCCGGTTGCCCTCGGCCGCCGTTTCGCCCGGATAGTTCCACCAGGAAGCGCAACCGCACGGCAGAAGCACCAGAACGCACAGGATCAAGGCCAGCGCCAGCGAACGCAGGTTAAAACGACCGGTCCCTTCCTCGGTTTTCTCGACAGCCACTACGCTTTTCATCGTTTCCCCTTCTTTTCAGTATCTACGGTATCCTGTGCGGCCGCATGCGATATCCGGTGCGCTGCCGGCCACGTGCCCCGTGAGCCGAGAGGCGCAAAACCTGCCCCGACAGAGACTTAATTATAGCACGCCTGTTCGGGCCTGTCAAGCGCCCCGAGAATTTTGCGCCGCCGGGTGACTTAACCGCTTCCCGGCAGAGAACTTGCGGCGATTCGCGTCGGAAATAACGGCTCTATGGGACCTTCCACGCGTCCCGTCTGCGCTCGCCCACCGGCGTCAGGTCCTCCGCGTCCGGCGTCGGAAAAGCCTTCAAACCAGCCCCGCACACGGTACAATACCCCGCGTGCAGGCCCCGGAGCCGCGCCGGCATGCGGGCAACGCCGGCACAGAAGGACCTTGGCAGTTGTGCAGGAGATCGACATGGGCAAGAAGTCATCCGTCCCACGCCTCACCAGCCGGCAGCGTGTCGTCGCCGCGATCAACCACCAGCCCGCCGACCGCGTCCCCGTCGATCTCGGAGGCACCGCCTGCTCCGGCGCCCACGTCAGCGTCGTCGCCCGGCTCCGCCAGGCGCTGGGCCTCGACAAACCCGGAACGCCCGTCAAGGTCGTCGAGCCGTACCAGATGCTGGGCGAGATCGGCGCGGACCTGCGGCAGGCGCTGGGCATCGATGTCGTCGAGCTGCCCAAGCCGAGAAATATGTTCGGCTTCGAGAACGCCGGCTGGAAGCGCTGGCGCACGTTCGACGGGACGGATGTGCTCGTGCCGGCCAAGTTCAACACCGAGCCCGAGCCTGATGGCGACATCCTGATGTACCCGCAGGGCGACCGGTCCGCCAAGTCCTCCGCCCGCATGCCCAAGGGCGGCTTCTACTTCGATTCGATCATCCGCCAACATCCGATCGATGACGCCAAGCTTGATCCGGCCGATAATGTCGAGGAATTCGGACCTGTAAGCGACGAGGACTTGGCCTTCTACGAGAAGCACGCGAAAGACCTGTACGACAACACCGACCTCGCTATCGCGGCCGGCTTCCCAGGCACCGCGTTCGGCGACATCGCGCTGGTGCCCGCGCCGTGGATGAAAGACCCCAAGGGCATTCGCGACATCGAGGAGTGGTACATCAGCACCATCACCCGCCGGAACTACATCCAGGAGGTCTTCGCCCGCCAGGCCGAGATCGCGATCGAGAATCTCAAGCGCATCCATCAGGCGGTCGGCGACCGGGTGCACGCGGTCTTCATGTGCGGCACCGACCTGGCGTCGCAGAACAGCCTGTTCTGCTCGCCCGACGCCTACCGCGAGCTGTACCTGCCCCACGCGAAGAAACTCAACGACTGGGTCCACGCGCACACGAAGTGGAAGACGCTCAAGCATTGTTGCGGCGGATGCGAGCCGCTGATCGACGGGCTCATCGACGCCGGATACGACATCCTCAATCCCGTCCAGACCTCCGCCAGAGGGATGGACCCCGCGACGCTCGTCGAGAAGTATGGCGACCGCATCGTCTTCTGGGGTGGTGGCATCGACACGCAGCAGACCCTGCCCTTCGGCACACCCGACGAGGTCCGCGCCCAGGTCGCCGAGCGCGTGAAGATCTTCAGCCGCAAACACGGATTCATCTTCAACACCATCCACAACATCCAGTGCAACACCCCCACCGAAAACCTCCTCGCCATGTTCGAAGCGTTGGGCCGCAACGTGCAACGTGTGAATGCGTAGATGGGTAGAAGCGTGGACGCGTGAATCCCGGGTGGCATTCGACAGCTTGACATCCTGGTACGGGCCGCCTATAGTCCAAGTGGTTCTTTGCTTGGCTGGGATATATGGCACACGCATCGAGATCGTGGAGACGGCGGCATGAAAGCCGAATCGGACAAAGAGCGAATGGCGATTGCAGCGGCGTCCGGGTCCAAGCCAATCGATCTGCAGCATCTGGCAGCCGTTCTTAGCGACGTCCCGTTCATCGATTATGCAATGGTCTTTGGCTCGGCTCGGGACGGCGTCGCGCACGCCGGATCTGATCTGGACGTGGCGGTATCGTTGGCAGACGCCGACGCGAAGGACTTCGCCCGCCTTGTGGAAATCGTGGGCAGGGTGGAAGAGACGTTCGATGTCCCCTGCGATCTGACGGTGCTCAATACGGCGGGTCCTGTCCTTCGGCATGAGGCGTTGAAAGGACGTGTGCTCTTCGTGCGACCAGGCCGGCAGGAGAATTTCGCTGACTTCTTCACCCGAACTTGTGCCGAGTACGAAGACCTCATGGCGCTCCGCGCCCGGCAGCTCGCCTACAGGGGGTACTGATGCCCATCAACGGTGTCGTCGAGAGCAAGCTCCGTTTCCTCGAACAGACCCTGGCCGACCTGGAGAGTTGGCCTCTGGGGACCCAGAGCGAGTTCGCCCACAACTCCATGCTTCGACGGGCGGTGGAACGTGCCCTGCAGCTTGCCATCGAGAGTATGATCGACGTCGCGGAGCGGATTCTGGCCGCCAGACGTCTACCGCCGGCCGACACCGCCGGGCAGAATCTCCATCGGCTGCAGGAAATCGGGGTCTTGGAAGATGCCGGCCGTTACGCCGAAATGGTGCGCTTTCGCAACTTCATTGTCCATCGATATGAACAGATCGAGCCTCAGATCATCTACCATCTCGCGACGACCAAACTGAGTCACTTTCGCGATTTCATCGACGAGATCCGTAGAGCCTGCGCGGATCAGACATCCGAACCTGAAGGCACCGACGGACGATAGGCGCCTGCCTCCGTAGTGAATCCGCCCGGCCTGCCGGGAGAGCTTCTCCGGAACGGACCACCGTCGCCCGGCGTCTTGGCGAAGCAGTTTCTCCTTGTCTCCATCGCAGGATACGACATCCTCTACATTCTCTATACATGGGTAATCACCCGGAGATAGACTGCAGAGGGCCGGTTCTTTTATGTTCGTCCGGAATCCTTGAGGATACTGCTCAGCAACGGGATGAACTGGCGGATGGCATTGCCGCGATGGCTGATGGCGTTCTTCTGTTCGTCGGGCAGTTGGGCGATGGTCTTTCCGAGGGCGGGGATGAAGAAGATCGGGTCGTAGCCGAAGCCGTTCTCTCCGGCCGGCTCGTCAACGATGATTCCTTCGACCGTACCCTCCATCTCGGCGAGCACCTTCTCGGGACTGGCCAGGCACAGATGGCACACGAATCGCGCCGTCCGCTTGTCGTGGGGCACGTCTCGGAGCAGTTCGAGGAGTTTGGCGATGTTCCGCCGGTCGATCTCCTTGCGGCTGGTCCCCGGCGGCGCCTCGCCCGAGAACCGCGCCGACTGGACGCCCGGCGCGCCACCCAGCGCATCGACCACCAGACCCGAATCGTCCGCCAGCGTCCAGAGCCCGGTCGCGCGGGCGTACTCGGTCGCCTTCTTGCGGGCGTTCTCCGCGAACGTCGCGCCGTCCTCCTCGACCTCGCCCACGCCGGGAAAGTCCGCCAGCGTTTTCCACACCACCGAATCGCTCAGCATCGCCCGCAACTCCCGAACCTTCCCCGCATTCGTCGTCGCCACGAGTATGGTCACTTGTCCGGTAAACTCCGTATGCACTGTCACATCTCGGTTGTCAGTTCCGCGAGTTGATGGCGTTATCCAGGGCCTCCCTCTTCAGTTGCACTAAGTCGTCCGCAACGGAAATTCCCTTGGATAGCTTGAAGTAGTATTCATTGTGTATCCTCTCCTGAAGCACCAGAGCGCTCAGGGCGCAATGGTGCATTATCATGTCCTTCGCCTCCTCATGATCGTATCCGTCCGCGAGCAATTTCCGGAAGAGAGCGTCGAACGTGAATCGGTCAAAGACCTCGTAATTGTCACGGATGTATTCCGGTGGGAATCCGTCGTCCATCATTGCTCCAGGTACTTGAAACTCAAGTTGAGGCGGCCCCTTTTTGTCTGTATGTCGAGACCGAAAATGTTGCTGGCTTCAATTCCCAAGGGGGTGAGATAGAGCCTGTCGTAGGCCGGTCCAGTCCTCATCCGCTCGACCAATTCCAACTCAGCACAGAGGTCGCCCACCTCGGCCATGGACCGTGAGTCCCCCGTGATTATTCTGTGGTGTGTCTTCATACCCGCGATCATCCGACAAAGCCAGGAAAGGAACCCCCTCGTTTATACCCGCCCTTGCCGCGTATTTCAAGACCCGGTTCATGCGTTTGGCGGATGACGCTTTGCGGCGGGCAGAATTGCCTTTCCATGCCGACACGAGTACAATACCCAGCAGATAACGCTACCGTGGCAGAGTGTATCGTGCGGGATTGCTGGGACGGAACAAATGTGAGAACTGAGGGCCATGAATCATCTCTACTGTATTGTAGCAGCCTGCATTCTCCTGGCCTGTGGCTTGGGGTGCAGGGATGGTGGCGGAAAGGGCAATTCGTTGCGGGCTGATTCCGTCGATCAGGTGAGTAGACTCTCAGAAGCCCCGGAATGCACCGAGGAAGACATCAACCGATTCGCGAACGGCGTAACGTCCTTGTACGGGGCTGCGTTCGACTTGGATGCGGACGCGGTGAAACAGCTCGTGGCCTCCGGAGCGGACGTGAACAAAGGCACCGAGGATGGCCAGACACCCTTGCACGGCGCGACGGAGCGAGAATCCGAAGAGGTGCTCGAGATTGTCAAGATCCTCGTCTCGCACGGAGCCGATGTCAACGCTAAGGTCCTGGGCGACGGCACTTCGAATGCGTGGGCGGGGAAGACGCCTCTGCACAATGCGGCGAGTGTATTGCTCTTGGGGGACGATCTGGAGCCTCACGGCAACGTCGCTGTGGTGGAATACCTCCTGGCCCATGGTGCCGATGTGAACGCCAGGGACGCGTTGGGATGCACGCCTCTGTCTGACAGTCTGTTCGCGGGCAATCTCGCTGTCACGAAGTTGCTGGTCGCCCATGGGGCTGATCTGGATACTAGGGCCGGCGAAGACGGAGCCACCGTACTTCACGATGCCGCCTCCATTGGCGACCTGGAAGCGGTTAAGCTCTTCGTATCCCATGGCGCTGACATTAACGCACGAGACTTCGACAGCGAAACGCCCCTGCATGAGGCCGCACTGAGAAGGGATCGCGAGACCGTGGATTACCTCGTAAGCCAGGGCGCCGATCTCCACGCTCGGTCGAAGCGAGGTGAGACGCCCCAGGATTTCCTCGACGAACCGAACAACGTCGAACCGATTCTCCTCGCAGGTGGCGATACGTATCCAATCACTTTGATCCGGATGGATGGATTAGATATACGCCTGATGCTGAAGTCAGCCAGTATTGACTACGATACCCTCTGGTTTCCCTCGAAGACAGACATCGACGGTCTCGATCGATCGCTGCGGAGATGGCTCGAAGAAGAGACACCTGATGGAGAATGCAGATACGTCGATCGCGACTACATCCTGAGCCACTTCGACCAATACCATCGAGAATATGCCGGATTCGTCAAGGACGGCACCCGGTACATTTTCGGCTCCATGGTCCAGGTGTCGACAGACCGTCCTGTGCAAGGGCCTCTGCGAAGTGCGTTCGTGAGCGTGTTGGGCAGAGGCTGTGTGCAAGCCCGCGCCATCTTTGCAGCGCAATCAAAAACTGTGGTCGCGTTTCGCTGCGGATGGCATGTGACCCCTGAGACAACAGCACCATAACGAGAAGAGACCGAGTCGACCAGAGACAGTCTCTATTCAGAATAAAGGTGCACGATGGTCTCCATGGTGCCGGAGAGGGCGGGTTTGTGGATGGCGATGCGGGTGTGTTCAGCGCCTTGGGCCAGGGGCAGGCGGTCGATGCAGACGGTGCAGTCCGGCGGGACCGAGATCGTTGCGAGGCCTTTGTCGCCTCGGATCGTGACGGCGCCGTCGGTCTGCTCGACGGGCAGGCTCGTCTGCCAGTAGAATTCGACGGCGTTGCCCTTGGCCAGCTCGTATTCGTCGCGGATCGTCAACACGTCGGGCGACGGTGAATCCCAGGTGCGGACCCATTTGGTATAGTAGCCGTCCCAGCCGGGCGTCGCATCGATCCGGGCGCCGAATGTCCGTTCGTCGCCTCTGCCGGTTGGCTTGACGTCGAATGGCAGCGGATTCAACGGGGCTGCACGCGCGGCCATGCCCACGGGCACGAGCATGTTGTGACGCTGGCAGTGCTTGTACACCGCGTGGATCGGATCGTCGTAATCGCAGATGCCGAGATCCGCCGCGAAGGCCTGGCCGGCGAATTCGAGCACGAAACTGCCCTTGTCCTCGTGCGCGTGGCCCGCATTGGCCTTATTGCCCATGATGAAGACCTTGACCAATTCGCCGCCGAGCGCCCGCGTCGAAGCGATGTAGCCGATCTCGGGTAACTCGATGTACGCCGGCAGAGGCGGCGCTGCATCCAAGATCGGCTCACCTCGCGCGGCCCGCTGTTTGTTGTAAAGCGTGGTCCAGTAGCTGTTCGGGACCAGTTCGGTCAGGATGCGCAGCGTATCGTTGCGGAAGCCCGCGCCCGAATCGCAGACCGCGATCACATCGTCGCTCGTTGTGGAAGCGACGACGGCGGCATAGTTGGCGGTCCGCCTGACGATCGCGGGGACAAGCTCCGCGAGGTCGCGGCCACGGGCTCGCGCATAGTGCTTCATCGCATTGTAGTTCTCCCGGATCGTGGGATTCAGATAGCTGGGGCCTTCGAGCGACCCGCCGTCCAGCTCGATGACATTTTCGAGGTTGTCGATCGCATCAGCAAGAGCCAGGTCGGTGTAGGGTTTGACCCGGGGCCACTCGCGCTCCAGCACGAGGTACGCGTACATCCGGCCCGTGTTGAAATACGCGAGCTGGTTGCAGTGGAAGATGTACTCATGTCGCCAGGCGACGTAATTGATCGGGCCGATTCCTTCCTCGGCCAGTCGCCGCATCAGATAGGTCCGCCCGGCGTCGGTGAATACCTCGCCCGCCAGGTCCAGGATCATGGCGATGTCTTCAGCGGTGTACGAGCGGCGAAACGCCCGGTCTTCCCAGGCGCTGCCGGGCAGGACGGACATGAAGCCCGTGTCCCAGTGCTCGCTCATCGCCAGCGACAACGCATAGCGGGCGGCCATTCGCAGCGTTTCGGTGTCGCGCAGAACGAGCCCGGCGACGGCGAGTTCCGGATTGCCGGACAGACGAGGCCGAAACTCGTCGCGTATGCGACTGTGGGCGCCGGTCCTCCCGCCGCTACTGACGAACTCGCTGATCCCCTTCTCCGGCTGGTACTCTCGCGCGGCCGCTGCGCGTCGCGCGAATTCCGACTCGCCGCCTTCTGCCACCGCCCGCTCGTGTTTGGCACGCAACTCCCCCAGCTCCTCCGAGGTCAGGAAGATGCCGTAACGAGGCTCGAAGCTCAGGGTCGCATCCGGCGTCTTCAGGTAGGCGTCCCATTGCAGGCCGGAGTAGTCCCACTGGTCGAAGTACCGCGCGAGCCGCCCGGTGTCTTGAAGTCCGATCCAGGAAAGCCAGCCTGCGGCGCCGCCCTCGGCCCCCGCTTCAAGCTCCAGCGTGATCGTCTCGATGCAGCGGGCGCCTTGCAGGTCCAAAGCGTACTCCGCACGGTTCTCGGTGGCCGGCGCGGAGACGAACGTGCGCGGGCCCTGGTCCGTTGCCACAGCCACGCGGGTGACGCACCCTTTCGGCGGCGACAGACGAACGAGCAGCCGATCGTACGCCGAGCAATCGACGTGGAAGTCCCGGCTCATGCGCAACGCCGGACCGGCCGCGGGCCTCGACGCCCACTCGAAATCAACCGCGCTCCAGTTCTGGCGGATCCGCAGGCCGTGATCGGCCCCGGAGTCGATCTGCCACTTCGGCAAGCCGCTCAGCTCCGGAATCCAAAACGGCTCGACGATCGCCTCGGCCATATTGATCGGAACGGGCTTGCGCAGCACAGGGGTCTGCCCACCCCACGCAGCGGCAGACAAAACGATGCAGAAGCACAGTGGCAAAGAGCGGCAAAAAGGCACTGACATGCGCAGCGCGATCAACACCTTCATTCGATACCTCCAGAAACCTGACTCCGGGATACCACGACCCACTTATACGCACACGCCGCTCGCCTTTCAAGTACAGTGACCCCTCCTGTATGGGCGCACAAGAAAGGCCGGGCGTGTGACAGCCCGGCCCGGATTTGCATGCTGTGGCAGGTCTACTGGCGTTTCTGGATCACGAGGGTGCAGCGACCGAAGTTGGTCGTGGGTTTCTCCACGACCGCTGAGGTGAAGGGTTTAGCCCACGCATTGGCAGGCGGGATAGTCAGCTCGAACCCGCTGTTCGGATCGACACCGACGTTTACCTTGTAGGAGACGACGGGGATCAGGCTCTGTAAGTCCACCCAGTACTTGCCCTGCTCGTAACTGAACGCGTCGAGCGGCAGATGCCATTGGCAGATGAGCATCGTCCGGCCGAGTGACAGTTCCTCGGGAGACAGCTCGACAGTGTACGTGCCTTCGCCGGAATGGTGGAAGGCCAGTGTGGCAGCGTTTTGAGCGGGCAAGGCAGGTTCACTGAGCAGGACCGACTCCGGCGTAACATCGGCGTGGGGCAGCCGGATCGGCAGGACAGACGCACCGCTGGGACCTCTCAGGAGCGTCAGTTGGGCTTCGACTCTGACGCTCGCATCGGGCAGAATGTAATAGAACATCTCCTGACTCCCGACGAATCCGGGCCTGGACCACGATTGATAGCCCGCGCCGGGATCGATGTCTTCGACCGATGGCAGTGGCTCGGGCAGGTCCTCCAGGGCGACGTCTTCGACATGGAGATCGCCGTAGATGACGCGGTAGGTCGCGGAGTCTTTCGGCCGATACCAGAAGATAGGCGTCTGGGCCTCGCCCAGCATTACCCCTTGGCCCTGATAGGTCCACTCGCCTTCGCCCTGGAAAAACCGCGTGAACAGCAGGTAGTTCTGGATGGTCTGGCCCAAGGCCGTCTGCTCTTCGGTGCTGAGGTCCATGGCTTCGATCTGTTTGGCCACGTTAGGGGCCTGCTTGAGGTAGTCCTCTACAGCCACGCCGTCGGGGAACTGGCCGCCGTTGAATCTCTCGGCCAGCAGCCGCAGACCCTCGATGAACGCTTCTTCCGTGCCCGCCTGTAGATCGAGCGTCGTCTCCTGCTGGACCGTGTAGCCCTCGGGCACGTCCATGCTGAACAGCGATTCGTCGATCTCCACGTCGAACTGCATGTTCCTGCAGATCGTCCGCATCTGCCCCTCGTTCTGCTCGATGCGCACGGGCAGGCCGGTTTCGGCGTCGGCCCAGATCGTGATCTCGGCGCGCGGGTGCTTGGCGAGGAAACCGACGACTTCAAGGCCGTCCACCTGCTGAGGGCCGAGGTTCTCGACGACAAAGTCAGGAGTCTCCTGCAACATCACAATGACATTCTTGAGATTCTCCATGTAGTTCGGTATGGGCGGCAGGCCCTCCAAGCTGATGTACTGGGCCTCCTTCTTCGTCTCGGAGAACGTCAGAATTCGGCCTGCCTCCAGGTCGATGATCGCCACGTCATTGCCCATCCCGGAGACTGTCCTTCGGATGCGCGAGCCCCTAACCATGTCGTGGATGACAGGCGCATTGCTGTCCTCGTGGCCGATGATGATGTCGAATTCGGCGGTGCTGGCTCTGAGGATGGGCTGGATGACCTGGGCAAAGGTCAGCGTCGAGCCAACGGGGTTGCCGATGAAGTGAAACGCAATCAATGCCGCGATCACGATCCCTGCGGCGGCGGCTATCTTTGTCGTTCCGCTGGTCATGATGATTCTCCATAGCGCCGGCTCAGGATGCGCTGTCGCACGCCGGCGGCGTTCTTCCAGCTCATCGAGGGCGCCGCGCAGCATTCGCTCGTCCGCCCCCGAGCCGGTGGTGATTCTCGATTCCTGAATCAGTCGTCTTATCTCATCTGCCGGTTTCATCGGGTGGCCTCACCGTTGAGGAGTAACCGCAGTTTGTCGATTCCATATCGGTAGCGGCTCTTGACCGTGTTGGGCGAGATCTGCCGGGCCCGGGCGATGGCGCCGAAGGTCATCGAGCCGTGCAGGTGCATCAGGACCGCCTCACGCTGTTCGAACGGCAGTTCGGCCATCGCGCTACTGAGCCGTCCGAGTTGCTCATTACACGAGACCGCCTCGGCAGGGCTGTCTGCCCAAGCAGGCTTCCCTTCCTCGGCGTCCGTCCCTATGCACCCGCGTCGCCGCTCGGATTTGTTCCAATTGCGGGCATGGTTGGCCACACAGGTCAACAGGAAGCCCTTGAGACTGCCGGTCAGCCGGAAGTCGTCCAGGCCGCGCACGAACGACACGAACACATCATGCACCACGTCCTCGCATGCGCTGCGGTCGTTCAGCAAGGCCATCGCCAGGACAAGCAAGTCCGCCTTGTATTTCTGGTATACGCGTGCAAGAGCCTGCTGACTTCCGCGTTTACATCGATAAACAAGCAGCTTGTCTTCCATAGGACCGGCCCGGTGCGTACGCTTGCCAACGTCTTTCCGCAATATAACAACCGCCGAAGTCATTCGGGTTTGCCGGGTGAAGGATTTTTCTCGCGGCCCGCGCGGGGGCGGCGCGGGCGCATGGAAAAGGCCGGGTGGAAGGCCCGGCCTGAGGAAAGTCGGATTCTTGCAGACGGGCGAGGGGAGCCTGGCCCCGTTTGTGGTGTGCCCGTGCGGGCATACCTTCGATGGAACAGGTAACGCCTTACGGCGTCACTACAAACGTCAGTTGCCGGCCAGGGCCTCGACGATGGTGCTGGCAAAGAGCGGCACGACGAGCGGGCCGGTCGAAGTGATGATGCGGCCATCCCTCTCGACCGCCGCTCCGGTGAAGACCGCTCCGGCGGCAACGAGCTGGTTCCGCTCGGCCGGCAGGCACGTCGCGCGAATGCCCCGGAGCACTCCCGCGTGGGCCAGGATCACCGGGGCCGTGCTGCTGGCCGCGACCACCTTCTGCTGGGCCACCGCCCGACGCGCCAGGCCGACGGCCAGCGGGTTGTTGTAGTACTCCATCGTCCCGATCCCTCCGATGAAGACGAAGGCATCGAAATCCTCGACCTTAACCTGGTTCAGCGGCAAGTCGGCCTGTGCGACGCTGCCGAACGCACCGACGATTCGGCTGGCTCGCGTGCTGGCGATGACCGTCTGCACGTTCGCCAGCGCGAGGGTGCGGGCCGTTTCGGAAAGCTCCTGGTCCTGGAACCCGTTGGGCGGCGCGATGAGCACGGCTCGTGCGTAGCCCTGTCCCGCGGCGGCTTGCGACGCGCTGGTGGCGGCCTGCGCCGCCCGCGAGGCCGGATAGCCTATCAGGGCAACGTATATCGGGTCGGCTGCCCGCGAGAGTCGCAACGTTCGCTTGATGGCAGAGCTATCCACGTTACTCGAAGCGATATACGTCAGGTCGAGACTGACCGCCTGGAGCTGGACGCTCTGCGACATCTGTCCGGCCAGCAACGCCATGACGCTCCTGGCGTTCTGCCCGTAGATCGGGGAGAAGTCACGTACGGAGCCTGTGATGATGATCTGGCAACTGCCCGTGGCGGTCGCAGGAATGGAGACGTTCGGTTGCCGGCTGAAAACGGCGGCCGCGATGGCCGCGCGCACGTCGTTGTCAGAGATCTGCTGCAAGGTATGCCCGATCGGCTCGTAGAGGTACGTCCCTTCGGGCAGTGCAAAGTAGACCTTCAACGGGCTCAGACTGCCGGGCGTGGCCGTTGTACCATCGGTTCGAGGAGCCGTCACACCTTGAGCCGCCCAGGCAAGCTGGCTGATCTGTTCCAGCGTCAGTTTCTGGTCGGAAGGGAACTCCAGGTTCTGTGAGAGGGTCAGGGCCCTCTCGACACTGACGGCACTCGACGCGGCGGGAGCGGGCAATTGAATGTTTGTGAGCCGGGCGCCGCGGGGCGAGCGGGTCCCTCTGTTCGCCGTAGCGTCGTAAGGCGCTATGGCACGCGAGGATGCTCCTTCGCCGGCCGCCGAGTATGCCCCTTCGGCAAGCTCCGGGCAGGCTCGCATGGGCACACTGCAAACCAGAACCACGAGCACCCACCGCAATCCACGCCGGCAGCAGGTCATGGAAGAAGTCTGACGCATCATATCCTGTTCCTCCAACACAAGCCATTCGTAGTGCGCCCGTAAGGTAACACTTTGGGCGGGATTTCGCCACAGGATTCCACAGGCGGGGCGGGGTCCACTGCGTGTTTGTAGGTAGGTTCCTGCCCAAGCCAAGAAGAGGAGGCTGTCGTCGCGGATAGCGTGGCGGATGTCATTTCGACTGAGGGCTTGCCCCTTCAACTGCGTTCAGGGCAGGCTCTGAGCGAAGTCGAATGGGGCGAAGCCCGCACGGAGAAATCTGGCCGAGGATAAGGCAATAGCCCCTTCGCAGCCAGATTCCTCCACTCCGCTGCGCTCCGGTCGGAATGACAAAGTCGACTGCAACCCCCGTGAAGGTGTACCTGCAAACATCAAGTGCACCCGGCGGGGCGAATCACCCGTCTCCCGGGTTCTTCCGGCCCTTGGGGTTCCTCAGAATCTCCGGGACATTAAGGACGAACAGGACTTACGGGCGCCCTGCAAAGCTGGTACAATCCTGCAGACCGATGGTTCCTATCCGACACTGTAGTCCTTTGAGGCGTAGCACATGGCAATGACAGGACGGCGCAAATGGATGATCCTGGCCCTGGCACTCTACTGGCCGGCGTTGTTTGTGTTGGCGCACATCCCGATCCCCTCGGTCGTGCGCGAGGCCAACATGTCGGACAAGGGTCTCCACTTCCTGGTGTATGCCATCCTGACGTTCCTGCTGTGGTCGGTGGTCGGCTCCGATTCGAAAGTCAACTGGCTCCGACGGGGCAGTTGGCTCGTGCTGGCCGCGGTCATTCTGTATGGCCTCTGCGACGAGGGTCTCCAGCATTTCGTTTCGAACCGCTCGCCCGACGCGAGAGATCTGGTGGCGGACTTGGCCGGAGCGCTGGTGGCGCTGGGCATCCTCTCGGTCTTTTCGTTCTGGCCGGCCGGGGCCATCGTCACGGCCATGACGGTCTACATGTTACCTGTCCTGGCGCGCCGCAACCTGATGAACTTACTGCCTGTGCTGACCACGCTGTTCTACGTGGGGGGTTATGCCACCTTCACCCTTCTCTGGATGCGCTGCCTGCCTCGACCCAAGGGCCTCAGTAAAGCCGGTGGGGCATGGCTTGCGGCCACGGTGTCGGGACCGCTGGCGCTGCTGGCACTGACCCGGATCAGTGCGAAGGCGGCGGGCCGGCCGTTTGATCGGTGGGACATGGCGGCGGCCGCGATGGGGATTCTCGTGGGAGTCCTGGTCGCCTGGAGAGTCGGATGGCCCTCCGGCCGGAAGGCGACGGTACGGACGCATGATGATTCGCCCCTACGGGTTGCCTCGGAACGGCCGATAGAGCGGATCGCCGATGAGGACCAGTTGCCACGAGTTGAACGGGTTGGTGCGGTAGAAGGCCTCGACGAGACAGCGCCCGCCAAACAGCTCTGAGAAGAACGCCTTCGGCTCCGGAAAGCTGTGCAGATAAGGCTCGGCCACGGGACCGAGTGTCGCGGTGATCCCTCGGGCGAGCATGGCGGGACACCACTGTGTGCTGTTGGGGTCGTGCAGGCTCGCCGCCTCGAAGCTGGCGATGTGGAAACCCACGGCGCCGGGAGCGAACTCGAAGGCATCGACGTACTTGCTGACGCTATACCAGCCGCAGTAGATCGCCGCGTCCGGACAACTGCCGGGTTCGAACAGGGCTGCTGTCCGCTCCTCTTTGACCGGCAGCGGCGTTCGCAACTGGATCAGCAGCGCCAAATCGCGCAGAGACTGGTCGTAGTGCCCGTACGCGTCCTTGCCGAACAGGCCACGCGAATCGACATAGGCTACCCCCTTCAGTCCCTCCGCCTCGGCGGCAAGGGCTTTGTCAACCAGTCCCCTGGCGATGGTGTCGTCGGGACCATCGAGACGGGAAACCATCAAAGTGCGGAACGGTTGGGGCGCGTCGCTGCGCAGCAGGTTCGGCTGCCAGCGATACAACTCATAGGTGCCGAAGAGAACCATCGACAGTTCACTGTCGACGGAGGCGTTGGTCTCCTTGCCGGTGATATGATCGATCTGCCCCTGCAACACGGTCACGGCCTGGGTCTGTTGGGTGTATTCTTCCGAGTCCTTTCGCCCCTCGGCTTCCAGTTGGACAACCGCCTCCTTGGCCTGCTCCAACTGCTGACGCAACTGGTTGAGCCGGTCTTCGAATTGCGGCAGCGTGCCTCGCGGTCCCACGCGGAAAGGGACCCCATATGTGGTGACCAGACATTTGACGTGGGCCAGGTCTTGCCGGGTGGCGAAAAGGCGGCGGATCGGCCGGGCGATCTGCTTGTCGTAGTCGTCCCGGCTGATGGAATCGCGAAGGGCCGTGCCCAGGACCAGCGGGACCACGTGCCCACCCGGGACTCCACGACGCTCGCAATAGTACCGCGCCAGGCGCACCGAGGCGGCGTTGTTGACGTTGGCCAGAACCAGGATCTCATTGGGTTCCAACGCGCACAGAGGCCGGCTGCACAGCAGGATCAGGAGAACACAAAGCCCTCGACTCTTCGTCATTCCAGGAGTACCTCCATCCGCTCGTTGGTATGGCCGCCCGCCCGCAGGACCGCGAGGGCTCCCACGGGTGCGAGGCCATGCCAACTCATTCGGGACCGTGCGACCGATACGGCAGGTTCGGCGGGTGCTCGCCGGCCACCTCCCCGTAATCATCCAGCCAGCACGCCTGCGGGTTGCAGGCAAAGGCCAGCATCCGCCCGCTGTCGGCCTCATTGGCAGCACGATGGTACCGGAAGTACACCCGGTCCGACAGCTTGCCGAGGATCTCGATCTTCCCGCTGGCGTGGCTCATCACATAACGCAGCCGCTTGGCCAGACCGGAGACGCGCGACTTGGCCTGCTCGACGATCTCGCAGCCGGTCTCAATCGGAACGGTGTAGGCTTTGTTGCCCACCGCCGGACGGCATTGGAAAATGTAGTAGGGAACGGCGCCGATGAACGACAGTCTTGCCAGAAGCGTCGCCAGCGTTTCGGGATCATCGTTGACGCCGTGGATCAGAGGGGTCTGATTGGCGGTAATCGCCCCGGCCTTCTGGAGTGCGTCCACTGCTTCGACGGCCACATCGGTCAATTCACGCGGGTGGATGAAATGCGTCATCACGTACACGCGTTTGCGAGGCGTGCTGTATTGCCGGACCATGTCCGTCAGGGTCGGGTCTTCGATGATGCGATACGGATTGAACGCCGGCGTCCGCGTCCCGATGCGAATGATCTGCACATGATCGATTTGGCGAATGCGCCCGACAAGATCTGCCAGTTTCGACGTCGCCAGCACCAATGGATCGCCGCCGGTCAGGAGGACATTCGTGATCTCTCGATGGTCGGCGATGTAGGCCATCGCCGCCGGGATGTCACGAAGATACTCCCACTGGGGGCGGAGGAATACGCGTTTGCGGAAACAGTACCGGCAAATGCCCTCGCAGACATTGCTGACCAGCAGCAGGACGGTCGAGGGATACTTGTGTTCGAGGCCGGGCATCACCGTGTAGGTCTCTTCGTCGGACGGATCGAGCCGGCCCCACTCCTCGAGCTCCTGCACGTGCGGGACGACCGCCCGGCGGATCGGGTCGTTCGGATCGTTCCAGTCGATCAGCGAGAGATAATAGTCGCTGCAGCGAAAGGCGAACCGTTGCGCCACAGGATCGAGCATCGCCCGTTCCCGATCGTCGAGCTGCTCGATCTGGTCGAGGCTCGTCAGATACTTGCCGTGATGTGGCGGGTTGGCCTTCATGGTCGGTCGTCCCTATTCGTACGGTTTTCGGCTTGTTCCAGGGTCTTTTCTCCTCGAATCGATTCGTCCTGCGAGTATCTCTTCTCGTAGATACCCCTGCGCCCGCACAACCGTGCGAGCGTTTTCAGAAGGATGACGGCATCGAGCCGCAAGCTCACCTGTTCGACATACTGGACGTCGCATTCCAGTTTTTCTTCGCGCGTCAGGGCGCCTCGCCCGGAGACCTGCGCCAGGCCGGTCAGTCCGGGCCGGACGGACAACCGCCGCCTCTGCCGTTCGTTCCACTCCGCCACCTGCGAAACGTACAGCGGACGAGGCCCCACGAGGCTCATGTCCCCCTTGAGGACGTTAACCAACTGAGGCAGTTCGTCCAGCGAACGCTCCCGGAGCCATCGGCCGATCCTCGTGAGCCGCGGGTCCTCTGGCGACTTCGGACTGGGGCCGAACGGTTCTACGTCGAGCCGCATCGTGCGGAACTTGTAGAGCGCGAAGGGCTTTCCGCCCTTACCCGCGCGCTGCTGCACGAACAGGGCCGGCCCGCTGCTGCTCAGTCGAATCGCAAGCGCAATCGCCAGCAGCAGTGGTGCCAGCAGCACCAGCAGCACACCGGCAACAAGAATGTCGAGTATTCGTTTCGCGATCTTAGCCCAGGAACCCGAGGATGGCGTCGACCACCGCGTCCTGCATCTCGTCGGTCAGTTCGGGATATACCGGAAGCGCCATGATCTCCCTGGCGGCCTTTTCGGATACGGGGAAACTGCCCTCCCTGTACCCCAGATAAGCAAAGCACTCCTGCAAGTGGGCCGGAACGGGGTAGTAGATCTCACAGCCGATGTGGTTGCTTTGGAGGTGTGCGACAACCTCGTCGCGCCGCGGCACGCGGATGCAATACTGGTTATAGATCGTCCGGCAGTCGGGACTGACGTAAGGCGTCTGAACGACCGTGCCTTTGAACCTTTTGTCGTAATAGGCCGCGTTGTCCCGGCGGGCCTGTGACCAGTCGTCCAGGTGCGGCAGCTTCACCAGCAGCGCCACCGCCTGGATCGGATCGAGGCGGAAGTTGCCGCCGACGAATTTGTGATAGTACTTGGGCTCCATCCCGTGGTTGCGCATCAGAACGAGACGCTTGTAGAGCATCTCATCGTTGGTGACCACCATGCCGCCATCGCCAATGCCGCCGAGGTTCTTGCTCGGAAAGAAGCTGAAGCAGCCGGCGGTGCCGATGCTGCCGGCCTTCCGGCCTTTGTAGGTGCTGGTGATGGATTGGGCGGCGTCTTCGATCACCGCCAGGTTGTATCGCTCCGCCACATCCATGATCGGGTCCATATCCGCCATCTGGCCGAACAGATGCACCGGCATGATCGCTTTGGTGTTCCTGGTGACCGCCGCTTCGATCAGATCAGGGTCGATATTGTACGTCTTCGGGTCGATATCGACGAACACCGGCCTGGCGCCGACCCGCGCAATGCACCCGACGGTCGCGAAGAACGTGAAGGGCGTGGTGATAACCTCGTCGCCCGGCCCGATCTGGAGGCTCATCAGGCAGCTCAGCAGCGCATCGGTCCCGCTGGACACGCCTACCGCGTATTGGCAGTCGCTCACCTTGGCGATTTGCCTCTCGAGTTCCTCCACCTTCGGGCCCCCGATGCACCGCTGGGATTCGAGCACTTCGGCCACGGCCGCCAGCACTTCGTCTTTGATGGTTGCATACTGTGCCTTCAAATCCAGCAGCGGTACCTGCATAGGCCCTTTCCTGAGAAGCAGCTTCGGTTTGCCCCGTCTGTTGCCTGAGCCTGGCTTGCACATGTCGACGTGCGGCCGGGGCCGCTCCATTATGACCTATGACACCGTCGCCGGCAACCTTTACTCGCCCATTACGCCGCCAGGCCCCGCATTCGCCCGAGCGACGACCTGCGCAAGGAGGCTTTCGAGGCGAGCGGCGAGCAGCTTGCGGTCGAACTCGCGTTCGGCCAGCAATCGGGCGTTTCGTCCCATCTCCGCACAGAGCGAGGGGTTTCGCGACAGCTCCATCAGCGCCTCAGCCAACGCGGCCGGACGATCCGGCGCGACAAAGCGACCACAGGCGTTTCGCTCAATCATCTCTGCCAGCCAGCCGCCCGCATTGATGAGCACCGGCTTGCCCGCCGCCAGCGAATCAAACATCTTGTTGGGAGACCATGTGGGATTCTTCCCTCCTCGCACGATCGTCAGACAGACATCGCAGCCAGCCACGATGCCGGCGATCTCCTCCTTGGGCACCAGGTCGCCAAACACCACGTTTTGCAGGTTGTACCGCCTGGCCATCGCCTCCAGCTCGTCGCGTTTGCCCCCGCCGCCTTGAAGGACCAGAACAATGTGATCCTGCTTTCGCTCGGCCAGAACTCTGGCCGCTTCAATCACGTATTCCAGGCCGTTGGCCAGCCCCATGGCCCCGAAATACAGCGCGGCGAATCGGTCGCCCAGCCCTAACCGATGGCGCGCCGCGGTGCCATCCAGGTCGGGCCGAAACAGATCGAGATCGCTGGCGTTGGGAATCACCGTCACCCTGGAGTCGGCCACGCCCGCCTGCACGATGCCCTCCTTCATGCCGGGCGACAGTGCCACGATATGGTCGGCTCGCCGGTAGATCTTCCGCGCCATGCGCCGCAGCCACCAGATCGCCAGCGGGTTGTTCAGGACGCCGACGTCCACAAGAGCCTCGGGCCACAGGTCGCGGACCTCGAAGACGAACGGAACGCCGAAACACCGGCTGACCGCGATGCCGGCCAGGCCGACCGTCAGCGGCGTATGCGTTGCGAAGACGACATCGGGCCGGTTCAGTTCTCTGGCCACCTTCGAGGCAACCCGGGCAAACTCGTAGAACTTGAACATCCGACGCCACCCGTTCAGGGCAGTCCCCAGGTGCGGGTCGTTGTACCCCCCCGCTATGGACACGACGCGGATTCCGTCGATCTCGTGCAAGCCGTACCGCCTGCCTTGAGGCGCGGGAAACTCGGCGTTGGCCAGACCCGAGGTGATCATGGTCACGCGGTGGCCCTTGCCCACGAGGTGGCAACCGAATTCGTAGGAACGCGTCCCTGTTCGACCCTTGCGCGACGCGAAGTACTGATGGATGTAGAGGATATGCATGTTCTCAGGCCTGCCGGTTCAGCCCCTTGCGGCCGACTTTCTGTCCGGCAACTCCGATAATCTCGCGGCTATCAGACCAGGAAGTAGCATATCACACATTGCCGTATTGCCTGTCTTTCCCATATTGACGTCTTGTGGTATAATGGTTTCATCTTCTGGCAAGATCGCAGGATGCGAATCAAGGCTGAAGCACTGCCTGCGGGCAGTTCCTATTGACACATGGGGGAGTGAGGTCATATGCGTCGATCTTCTGTGCAGCGGCATCGTTCGGCTCGACCCGTTGCATTGCCTGCTGCCGTCTTTCTGCTGGTCTGCGTTTCGACCGCGTGCGGCGGAATCAAGAAGTACGAAGGCGATTTGCCGGCCCTCAATCCGGACTTTGCCGCGATTGCGGCCGAGAACCGTCCGCTGCTGTACGAGCGGCTCATCGCCGGATACGGGCGCGACTACCTGATCCGCATGGCGGCCCACGACGGGCGAAAGCTCTCTGACGGGATGGCGGTGTACTATCTCCAGCGAGAGCTTCAGTCGCTCGTCGACATGTGGCGGGGAACCGGAAATCCGGCATACCTCGACATGGCGAAAGGCCTGACCCTGCAGGCCATCGCCGAGGCCACCGCCAATCCTTTCCCCCTGATCTGGCACAACGAGCCTCGGGGCGACTGGCCCTGCTTCTACCTTCAGACCGTCGCTGACGAGACGGGCGGACACAGTCAGCTCTGCGACTTCCAGGGCAGCGCCGGATTCCTGTTGGTGGCACGCGCTTTGTGGGAGACGGCCGACCCCAACTGGCAGTCGATCACCGAATTCGTCGAGCGCGAGGTCGTTGAGAAATGGCTCTACCACAGGCCCTCAATCAGAGCCGCAGACCTGGCCAGCCCCGATGGGTTCGGAACTCTGCTGGGCATCCTCAACGGCGCCCGTGACGTTCGTGAGCACTTCGCCTGTCTGTGTCTGGACCTGGATGCGCTCGGCTATCGCACGTATCCCTACCGGACCTGGGCCCAGCGGCTCATCGAGTTGTACCTGACGCCTCGCTACGACTCCAACGAGCCCGCACCGAATTCCGAAAGCCTCGAGGACATCATCCCGAAGGATTGGGGCCTGTTTGTCCGGGTGGCCGACGAAGGCTACGTCTGGCTGCTGATCCCGGATTACGGAGCCGCTACGCCGGATGCAGCCCTCGACACGTCCCACGCCAATCGGACGGCGTGGCTGGCCTGCCGAGCGTATGCGGAAGGCCTGACCGACGAGTCGGTCATGCAGGGGCTTATCAATACGTTGAAGTTCCGAATCTGGGCGCCCACCAAAGGCCCGTTCTACTTCAACAACTACAGCGACGGCACCGACGGCATGCTGGGGCTTCTGGAGCCGGGGCGTGGCGGCAACGTCTGGTTTGGCTGGCATCGCCTGGCCTCTTTTGATCGAGACCTCGAAGCCCTGTTTCTGTCACTCGCGTACGATCTGACCAACGGCGGGCCCAACCTGCCCGACGGCGCCCAGAACAAGATGATGCAAAACGCCCCGCTATGCCTGGAAGCCTGGGGCACGCGCCTGCTCGGCTCCAAAGGCCAGGTGTACAGGTTCCCGTAGGCCGTGGGCGTTCACTGGAGGCGAATCGCTCAGGAGGGCGAGCGGATGGTCTGCCTGCGGCCGGCGTCGGCGGCGGTGCCGAACTCCTGGAAGACGCGGACGATGCGCTCGGCGGTCCGGCCGTCCCACAGCGGCGGGACCGTGCCTTCTTTCCACCGGCCCGACAGAATCCGGTCGGACTTCTCTTCGATCGTCTCCATGTCGACCAACTCGTTCGTTCCCTGGGAAATGGTGATGGGCCGTTCCGTGTTGGGACGCAGAGTCAGGCACGGCAGCTTCAGGTAGGTCGTCTCCTCCTGAATGCCGCCGGAATCCGTTACGACGAATCGCGCATTCTTCTGGAGCACGATGAACTGACGGTATCGAACGGGGTCGATGATCCGAAGATCGCGCGCGAACGGGATATGGATCCCGAACCGTTCGATGTTCTTCCGGGTCCGCGGGTGCATCGGGAACACCACGGGGAGCCTTTCCGACAGGCGGTTCAGATAGAGCAGAATCTCGGTGAGGCTGTCCGGCTCGTCCACGTTCGACGGACGGTGCAGAGTCACCAGAACGTAGGAGCCCTTCTCCAGGGCCAGATCGCCAAGCGTCTGCGCCTCCTGGTCGGCGCTGATGCGTCTCAGGATCGCCACCAGCGAATCGATCATGATGTTGCCGACGCAGCGCACCCGACCGTTCAGAGCGCCCTCCCGACGGAGGTTCTCATCTCCGTCGATCGAGGGCGTCAGCAGCAGGTCGGAAATCGCATCGGTCACGCGCCGATTGATCTCCTCCGGCATCGTCTCGTCGAAGCTGCGCAGGCCCGCCTCGACATGCGCGACGGGAACGAGCTGCTTCTTCGCGGTAAGGCTGCAGGCCACCGTCGAGTTGACGTCGCCGAAGACGACGACGAGGTCGGGACGCTCCTGGACGAGCACCTTCTCGAATTCGATCATGACCCGGGCCGTCTGCTCCGCGTGGCTGCCCGAGCCGACCCCGAGGTAATGATGGGGCTCCGGAAGCTGCAAGTCCTCGAAGAAGGCCTGCGACATCGCATAGTCGTAATGCTGGCCCGTATGAACGATGACCGGCTCAAACCCCTCGGCCCGCCTCAGCTCGAAATACAGCGGCGCCATTTTCATGAAGTTGGGCCGGGCTCCGACGATCAGCAGTATCTTGGACACAGTCCTGTCCTCCAGTGGTACCCAGAAGGGTCTCGTACATACGACAGAGCTTGTCGCTCTCGTTCTCCCAGTTATAAGAGGTGCGGACGGCGTGAAGGCCTCGTTCGCCCATGGCCCGCGCCTCGTCCGGATGCTCGATCAGGTGCGTGATCGCTGCGGCGATGTCGTTCGGCCTGGACGGGTCGACGATCAAGCCGCAGCGGTGCGGCTCGACGATCTCCTTGTACAGAGGGAAATTCGATGCCACGACCGGTACACCCACCAGCATATAATCAAAAAGCTTGTTCGGCAAGCAACTCGTGTTGTTCGAGTATGGCAGATAGGTGATGATCCCGATCGAGGCCTGCGAGGTGAGTCTTTCCTTCTCCTCGTAGGGCACCCAGGGAAGAAAGTCTACGTTGTTCTCGATGCCGCGCTGCTTTGCCAGTTTCTTCAGTTCGTCCTCGAAGGAGGCGGGCCTTGCCTGGCCGACCAGAACCAGACGCCAGTCCGGGTGCTTCGCAACCACCAGCGCGAAGGCCTCAAGCAACTCGATCAGGCCGCGGATGCGCGACATCGCGCCGAGATAGATGATCTTCTTCTGCGGATCCTTCTCGTACGCATCGGACAGGGCGACGATCGGGTAGTTCTCGATCCGGCCGGACCGCACTTTCAGCTTCTGGTAGCGGGCACCGACGAACGGAGTCGTGTAGATCACCAGGTCGAAAAACCGCACCACCGATCGCTCGAAGAGATCGAACGATTTGCTGATACAACGCCGCAGCGCCTTCGGAATCCAGAACTTGTCGAGGATGCTGTTGGGGTAGTGCTCGTGTACGTCCCAAACCACCTTCTTCCCTCTCGCCTTCAGAAGCAGGCCGACGATCATCAGCTCGGGATCGTGGAAGTGGTACACGTCGGCGTCCTCTCGCACCGCCTGTCGGTACAGCTTCCACATCAGGCTCGTCATCCGGCCGAACCGATCCCGCGGCTCGGGCAGGGGCACGATGCGGACGCCATCGACGGTCTCGGCCTGGTTGTGTCGGGCGATCAGCACAACCTCGTAGCCGGCCCTCGCCAGGCTCTTGGCCTCCTTGTGGAAGATACGCCCGTCGAACGGCACGTGAACCGTCGTCAACATGCACACCTTCGCTCGCGCTGGCCTTGTTGTGTCAGGCATGGCCGGTCCTTGCCCTTGGCGCCAACGACCACAGCGCCTCTGCGAATGCCTCCGCGTTGCGGTCGGAGTCGAACACGTCACGTGCCCGTGAAAGCCCTTTCTGACCTGCGGAGACGCGAAACATCGGATCGACGATCATCCGCCCGATGGCGCTGCGCAGTTGCTCGACGTTCCGCGCATCAACGAGCAGTCCTGTCTGGCCGTCGATCACAGCCTCGGGCACGCCTCCCACGCGCGTCGCGACCACCGGCAGTCCGCAATCCATCGCCTCCAGAATCGCCTGGGGCATCCCCTCGCTGTGCGAAGGCAGAATCAGAAAATCGGCGCCTTGCAGATAGTGCGGCACCTCGTCCGGCGCCACTCGACCCGGCAGAAAAACTGCATCCTTGCGCGCCACCCGTGCCGCAAGCTGGGCCAACACGTTCCGCGAAGGACCGTCGCCCACACACACCAGACGAAACTCCTTGTGCCCGTTCAGAAGAGGCTCACAAGCCGCCGCCAGTTCGGTAATCCCCTTGGTTTCGACCAGAGCGCCGACGTAAACGGCGACGATGCAATCGGTCGGCCAGCCCAGGCGTCTGCGGACCTCGTCCTTGTTCTGAGCCGGGCGGAACTGCTCCGCGTCCCTGCCGAGATAGACGCAGAGCGGCTCCCGCCTGCATGCGCCCGTCTGGGCGAGTCTTGCGCAGATCGACCGGCTGACGCCGACGGGCAGGTCAACCTGCGCCAACGTATCACACAATCGCTTCCAGAGAACCGGCATCCGGTCGGGATAGACCATCACATCGCTGCCGACCGCCAGAGAAGCAACGGGCAGACCGAGCTTCTTCCCAATGGTTACGGCCGCTTCCGCGTCCGGCAGCATCGAGACCCCCAGGACCGCATCGAACGGCTCGGCACGGTGCCACCGCTTCGCCTCAGCCACGGCGCTGAACGCCAGAGAGGCCCCCTCGAACCGCCGAAACCCGAATCCGGGCGGGCGAAGATAACTGACCCGGCGTGCCCGCAGCCCATCCGGTGCGGCCAGCGGATTGCCTGGACCGTAATCGCGCCATCGCGAAGCGCGATGCAGCGGCCAGGGAGCCCACGGCCGGCCCACGAGGAAGTCACATTCGATCCCGTGGCGGTGCAGGTGCCGAGCCTCGCGACACATGAAGATCCCGTGTCTGGGGCAGCTCCTGGTCGGAAACATGTGGCTAACCGTCAGTATCCGGAGCCTCTTCATCTGTTTCTTCGCAACATTCATCGGGATCGGCGTACCACCAACTGAGACGTTCAGCCGCCAGCACAAACGCCAGAAACACCCAGTAGTACTTGGCGGAGACCTGCTTGATGTTCAGGCCCATCACCAGCAGAAACGTCAGGACCGCCCGCGCGTACAACTTCTCCAGCGTCAGCGGCATCCGCCTGACGGTGAGCATCAGCAGGACGACGAAGACGGCGAACAGGATCGCCGCCGGAACACCGTATACGCCGAGCGCGAAGAAGAAGTCGTTGTGCGGCCAGATCACGCTGTCGGTCCGCTCGAACCAACTGAAGTAGCCTGCGCCCGCCGGCCTCGTGACCGCGGCCCCTATGGCCTTGCGGATCGGGACCATGCGGATGTCGATGGCCTCCTTGGCGCGCTGCATACTGGTCAAGCGCGCCGAGACGGAGCTGTCCAGACCTTGCTGTCGGATCAGAAGCCCCGTGGATAAAGACGCCGCCAGGATGACGAGCATGAGCAAGGCCGCCAGCGCCGGCCGGCGCAGGACCTGTCGCACGAACAGCAGTGGGCTCAGTACCGTGAAGGCCAGAGCCACCAGGCCGCCGCGCGATCCGATCCGCAGCATCATGACCGGCAGGAACAGGATCGCCACGATATAAAGGATGCGCCACAGCAGGTTCCGATCGCGGGCGAAGAGATAGACCGCGCAGAGAAACGCCAGGGCCGTGAGGGCCGCGAGCATGTTGGCGTCGATGGCACGTCCGAGCGTCGCGGCGTACCGCGCATCCCGCGTCTCGTGCACGGCGCGAATCACTGCGCCCGTCCGAAATGCCAGAACGATCGTGCCCAGCATTCCGATAACATAGGACCGCAAGGCCCAGAGAAACGTGGTCTGACGGTTCGTTTCGAGAATCCAGTAGGCCAGCAGGATCAGAACGATCAGTTGGAATTGCGTGAAGGCCCGCATCACCTCCATCGCCAGGTATGGCTGCGGCAAGGACGCGATGAAGATCCACGCGCTCAGACCCGCCGCGACCCAGAGAGCCTTGTGCCGGATGCGCAGGCCCGGCCGGGTCAGCATCACGTTCAGCAGGAAGCTCGCCGCCACCGCAATACCCACGCCGCGATCGAGACTGAATCCCTGGCCGAAACCCACGCCCGCGCCGGTGGGCAGCACCAGCATGAGAATGCACAACGCAAACGTCGGCTTGATGAGCATGCCGCCGAACGTGGGCAGCGCAATCACCAGCCCGCCGACGAGGGGATTCTTGCCCAGGAAGACGACCCCGAACCCGACCGCGCAGAGGGTCAGCCACAGCGCCAGGAGCAGCGCGTTCAGGGCCGGCGGGAACGGGATGTCCGAAGTCCGTTCCTCGGGCTCCGACAGCAAGCCATCGCAGGTCACTTCTTCGAAACAGGTCGCGTACATAGCTCAAATCGACGGCACGGCCGCGCGCCGACGCTCCGGCATCCGGGACCGGCGCGATTCCGTGGCCGATCCCCGTCTGTTCTTTCGTTTTAGACGGGCAGCGGCATGAGGGAGCGTGCGAAGAATCGGCCCGCGCTTGTGGAGGCGTTCCGTTCGCGCGCCTTCGGTTCCGATAACTCGACGGCCCGATCACAAACCGTTGCCAACAACCGATTCTCCCGCGCTGCGTCGCAGGACCGCAAGCAGCCGTCTGCGCTCCTCCGGATCGATGCTGAACAGCCAGGCGCTCAGGCACGTCACCGTGCCCGAGGCAACGATCACACCCAGCAGCGCGAGCCAGGAATCCGGCGGGCAGAGGACCTTCCAGGCCACGGTCGCCGCGACCGCCGGAAGGCTGCCGGCCAGAGCGGGCCGCCAGACGCAGGCGAGGCTCTCACGTGTCGCGATCTTCATCCTCCGGTTGAAGTAGATCGGCACGACCAGACCGGATACGATCGCCATCGGAACGAAGCTGGACCATGCGATTCCCTCCAGACCCCAGCCCAGGACTCTGACGGCGAAGACTGAGCCGGTAACGCACAAGACAGCGGTCACGGCGGCAAGGGCTCCAAAGATGCCATGTTCACCGCGGCCGGTCAGGACCAGGAAGTTGCTGTGCTGGGCCAGCATCAGGCCATGCCCTGCCGTCAAAACGGCCAGAACCGTTGCCAGCGAACCGACGACGGTTGGGTCCGAGAACTTCTCGCCCACCCAGACCGTGAGAAACTCGCGGCCCATAACGATCAGGAAGGCGCCGGCCGGGATCAGAACCAACAGGCTGTACTTTTGCGTCAGGAAGGCGATTTCCTTGACCCTGGCATGGTCGTCGCGTGCGTCGAGCTCGCTGACGGCAGGCTTGATGGCGGCGGTGAAGGCCTGGAGCAACTGGGTCAACAGCAGCACGGCGGCACTGGCGACCGCGAAGCGGCTGACCGCCGATGTGCCCAGGAAGATTCCCGCGACCAGGTCACCCGCCTTGCAGAGGATCAGGCCGCCCATCGCATAGAGGAACGTGTTCATCCCGTAGAAGAGCATTTCTTTCAACAGGCCGACATCGATGTTGCGGCGCGACAGGAATACGCCAGGCAGCAGCCGTCGGATGAACAGATACTGGATCAGCCGCATGACGATCTCGCTGACGCCGAACACGAGCCCCATCGTCAACAGGCCATAACCCTCCAGCAGGAGCACGACCAGCAGAACGGTCCGTACCACCAGAACGGTCAACGTCGCCACGTTGATGACATCGTACCTCTGGAGGCCGCTGAGGACAGCGGTCGTCAACTGCAGCGGGCTGGCCAGCGCGAACGTCAGGCCCACCACGAGCACAAGCCGGCCGGCCACTGCGATCTGCTCGGGCTCGATCGCGAACCAGTCGCCGATCTTCGCATAGAGCAGAACGGTCAGCAGGGCCAGCACGATCCCCAGAGCCGAGTAAAAGAACAGTGCCGTGCTGACGACCTTTGCTGTGCCCTGCTCGTCGCCCCTCGCCAGGCAGACAGGAATCTGCCGGTTGATCGCGCCGTTGAGCCCGAGGCTCAGCATGCCGCGATAGCGAAACAGCGAGCCGACCAGCACCCACACGCCGTAGCGGGCCTCTCCCAAACGGCCCAGGAAGAACCGAATCAGCACGAAGCCGATCAGCGCGTTACTGACAAGGGCCAGCAGGTTGAACAGCGTGTTGTGGATCAACCGCTTCGAGGTGGTGACAGGTTGTGCCATCGTCCTTTCTTATCTTGTCCACGTGACCGAGGCGCGAGACCTCGGACTTCTGCGCGACAGAGCACAGATTCGCCGAAGCAAAGTGTTTCGCATCCCACGCAATGCCTTCGGCACTGGCAGCATGGAGCGGCGCGACAACCTGCCACAACGGACCGGCTTTGCGGAGACCGTATTTGCCGAGCACAAATGGCGGTGCGTAACCCGGGCGCTCCGAGGTCACATAGACCGGCCGGCAGGCGAGCAGTTCCTCAAACACGTCGGCATCGTACGGTGGCGCCCCCCTGCTGCGGACGATGCCCGTGACGACGTGCACATCGGGACGCCGGCCTTCGGTTTCCTGAACGAGCACCAGCGGAGCCACGGTCGTTGTGTCGGCGTAGATGACCGCACTGGGACCGGCCACCTCCAACGCCGCGCGTGCGAACCGCTCGGCACCGTTATCGCCCATCTTCCAGGGCCGGAGAAAATACGCGTAGTCGTCGCGGTACGCGATGTCGGCCCGCGTTCCTATCTCCACACCCATCCGGCGGGCCATCCCGGGCGCCGCCGCATACACCGCTGGGGGCAGCAATGCGAAGGCTACGATGAAGACGGTGATCCCATTATGCTGCGCCCGGTCCCGGACGTGATGTGCGCCCAAGCCGACGACTGCTGACGCCGTGGCGTAGAACGGGATGAAGAAGGCGTAGCGGTCGGAGACGGTGTAGCGAAACGCAAAGACGAAGAACAGCACGAGCAGCGCCGCAAGAACGTAACGGAACGCCGGGATGGACCGCATCTTATACAGCGCCACGCCGCCGGCGACAAACAGCAGCACGTTCGGGGTTGGGAAGTTCAGCACAAGCAGAAGGAAGTTCTCTCTGACGAGCGTCCACGACAAGGCCGTATTGAGCACATCCGCCCGCCAGCGATCCCCGAACGCGGCAGACGCGAGTGTCGCGAGAATCTGGCCGCTGCGGATCATCTGACGGACAATCAGGTACTCGTAAGGTAACGCGCCGAGCACCCACAGCAGTGCAAGGATAGCGATGTCCTTGGCGCGCACGCGTCTCCGCGTCAGTCCGGCAGCCAGGAACACGGCGTAACAGACCAGAGGAAGGAGCGCCAGCATGTGTACCGAGATCGCCAGGCCGTTGAGCAGGCCCAGAGCGTAGAGATATCCCGCTCGTCCGGTTCGGTTGTATTGCAGTAGCACGATCAGCTCGCCCAGAAACAGGGCGGTCCAGAGCGTGTACGTCTCCGCGATGCTCGCGTGCTGCCAGAACGTGTGCGACAGCGCCAGCGTCAACGCCGCGACGAGCGAAGGGAATTCCTTGCCCACCCAGAGCCGCACGAGCAGATACAGATTCGCCACCGCGACCGCCCCGGCAAAGGCCGAGACCAGGTTGACCCGGTGGGCAAACGAGCCAAGCGGGATGTGCTTGGCGGCGATGGCCACGAGGTGGAACAGCGGATGCGCGATCGCAAGTCCGAGAAACCCTTCAATGTCATGGTGCCAGACGCGCAGTTGAATCAGACCGCTGTCCTGCCACAGCGCCCCCGGCGCGCAACTGACCCCATACAGGGCCCCTGCTCCGAGGAGCACAAGAAGATATGCGACCCCTATGCGCGTGGTTGCCTTGGGCATGAATGTGATCGGCGGAACAGATCGTCCGTCAACTGACGGTGACGACGAGTCCCTCGTTGCTGATGCTGTAGTCGAAGAACCGGGCTCGCGCGTTCGGCGGTTCGGCTTCCAGCATCCGGCGAACATGGGCAGCGTCGGAGCCCGACTTGCAGACCATCAGAAGGAAACCGCCCCCACCGGCGCCGAGCAGCTTGGCCCCGTGGAGATACGGCCGGACACGTGCCAGCAGCGTCTCGATCTGGGCGTTGCTGCTGTTCGGGTCCAACTGCTTGTTGAGCTGCCAGGCGGTGTCCACCAGATGCCCGAACCGCGCGAGGTCCTTGCGAATGAAGGCGTCCATCACCTCCCGCGCGACCTGACCGATATGCGACAGCGTGGCCATCGTGGCTCGTTCGCGATTCAAGTAGCGGCCCACCACCTGCTGAAGGATGTTCTTGGCGAGCCGCGTGATCCCGGTGTAGTACAGCAGCGTCGCCTTATCATTACACATTGGGTCTACAATATCCGCCGGCAGGTAGTGAATGTGCGCATCCGGAACCATGCCCGCCTGTGAGACGATCATCTTGACACCGTCGACCACGCCCCCGATCTGGTCCTGCCAGCCGCCCCCGGTGGTCAGCGCCTGTTCGAGGCGCAACACCTGGTGGAACAACTCGCGCTGCGAGAGGTTCTTGCCGACGACGCGTGCGATGGCCGCGGTGATCACCGCGCCCATGATGCTGGAGGTTCCCAGGCCGCTCCCCTTGGGAATCGCCGCCAGCGTGGTCAGCTCGATCCCGCCTCCGAAGTCCTCGAGCGCCTTCCGCAGGGAGCCTGTTCCGGACCGGCCGTTCGCCCGGGGCGACAGGCCCGAAAGGACCAGCGCCGCCTTGGCCAGCGCAAAACTGCCGGTGGCCTTGCGGTAGTCGAGCAGTTCCGCGAACCGGCGAATCTCCATGCGCACGCCCAGGTCGATCGATCCGATCCGGATAACCGGTTCGTCGATCACCCGGACATACGCCTGGATCGGCGGTTGCCCGTTGAGATCGACCGCCGCGTTCACCACGCAGCCGCCCCATTCGAGCGAATACGGAGGCGTGTCAGTCCAACCCCCACCAAGGTCCAGACGTGCCGGCGCGCGGGCCCAGACGATCTCATCGCTGCGCAGCACACTGCGAGGCAAAGCCGTCTCGACGATCCCGCTGCCGACGATCGATCGCTCCAGCGTCTCAAACGCCGCCTGCTGGGCCCGCTGCGACCACGCCAGAATCGAAGTATCGTCTGCCGGCAACAGGCCCAGAGACCGCAGCCACTTCCGCTGCACCCGCGTCAACTGCGCCTCCATGGCGCCGAGTATCTCGACCGCGGGTGCGTCATGACCGTCATACAGACATGCCAGAGCCGATCCGAGGCTGTGCAGGATTCGGGCAACGGCCAGCGCGGCCATGCCGTGATTCTCCCGGCTCTCGCCATAGCGATGTGCTTCCTTCAGAAGATCGGCGATCCAGTCCGCGATGTCGCTCTGGTCGCGCAGCAGCGAGGCCAGTTCCGGTGAAGAGAAGCCGCTTTCCGGGCGGAACATCCGGCGCCAGGAGCGGCGGATCTGCTGCGCCCTTATCCGGCTGCGACGGCGGTAGAACTCGACGTGATCGGCCATCGCGAGAATCTGCTGGAGACTGTAGCGGTCGGCCGTTTGCCATGCGGAACGCTGCTCCTGCGAGGCCGCGGCCGGATCAAACATCCACAGCCAGCGATGGTACTCGCTATGCACTTTCACCGCGGGAAACAGGCGGGCATTCCAGATGCTCCGCTCACTCGGTGCGACAGCACGGTCCCAGACGTCCTGCGGTGTGGCGCCGACGTCCGCCAGCCAGGCGAGCAGGTCCCTGCCGCAGAACACGGCGCCTTTGCCGGCCGGTTCCTTGAGCGCATCGTCGATCCCATAGCAGCGGACGAACCAGACCCGGGCCCCATCGCGGTCGCGCCCCTCGATCACATCGACGCACGCGCCGGCCGGCACCGACAGCGGCTGCTCGATGTCGACGCCGACGACCACGTTGTCGCCTCCCAGGGTCAGTGACGACGCGATCCGGCAGCCCTCGACCCACGCGCCGGTCCCCTGAACCGTCGCCGACGGCGACAGCTCATTGTTGACGTCGAGGTAGGTTTGCAGGAAGGAAACGCCGCGATCCTCCTGGAGCAGCCGGGTCCCGTTGCGGAGGATCCCCCTGCTGCTGCCGAAGTCGAGAAAGTCGCAGTGTTTGAGCAACTGCACGCTGAACGGGGTCTCCGACAGCACCTCAAACAGCTCGGCCAGCATGGTCTCCGGCCACTTCGAGCCGCTCTCGCGCGCCGACTTGAGGTAGTTCTGCAAGCGGGTCTGGGTCCCCAGCGCGCAGCAGATCTCGCGGTAGAAGTCCAGCCCCCGTTCCAGCACCGCCCTGCCCCGCCGGCCCGCGAGGACCAGGCCGCCCTGCCGGTCGCGGCGAGCCCCGAAGAGATGGAGCAGGCGAACCGCGGTGGCGGCGTCGAAGTGCATCACACCGATGTCCAGACAACTCTGGCCGTAAGCGTTGATCGCCCCGTGGGCCTTCTGCTCCGCGATCGAAGGCTTCTGCAAATACAGGCTCACCTCGTCGGCCGTTCCCTGGCAAAACACACCATGCCGGCTGGCCTGCTCGGGACTGGCATAGCACGCCAACCCCGTAATGCCCTGCCTCGTCAGGCGGATGTCCGACGGGTCAAATCGCAGCAGGACATCGCCCGAGGCGATCACGACCTGGCCCTGCCCGCACTCGGGCCCCGGCAGCGACAGGTAGGTCGGCAACTGGCGGTCGAACAGGCTCAGGCACACCGCACTGTCGTTCTCGCCGGGAACGGGAATGAACACCTTGCCACATGGACCATACGCGGGCAGACGTCGCGAGTCTCCGCCCGCATGAACGATCAGAATGCGCAGTTCGCCAAGCACCTTCTCCCAGTGCCGCGGGCCCGATTCCTTCAGACGGCGGCCAAGGCGCCTGCGCAACACCTCCATCAGGCAATAGAGCGTGCTGCCCCCACTGCCGATACGTCGGCCGCCCGCATCCGGCACCACGATGGCCTCGCGCACGTCGCTGAGCAGCCCGAGTTCCCTCCGTATGGCCAACTGCGATTCGTAGGCCCTGGCCTGCGCCTCGTTGGAGGCGGTGACGATCAGGTAATCCCACAAACGACTGCTTGTCTGCATGGCGATCTACCTTCTTACGCCCCTATTTCGCCCCCATGCGCGTGCGGTGCTCAGCGATGATGCAGCGCAACGCCTGTTCGAGGTTCGTCTTCGGTCTCCAACCGATCGTTTTTCGAATCCGCTCGGTGCATGGAACGCGACGCATCATGTCTTCAATAGGTCGTCCGTAGGCGACCTCATAAGGCACGAACTCCTGTGTGCTGCGGCTGCCGGTCAGCTCGATCACCTTGTCCGCCAGTTCCCGGATGCTCACCTCTTCGGAAGAACCGACGTTGAAGGTCTGCCCGACGGCCTCCTCGCATTGCATCAGGCCGATGACCGCATCGACCACATCCTGGACGTAACAGAAACAGCGACTCTGCTGGCCCGTCCCGTAAATGCAGATCGGCTCGTCTTTCAGCGCCCACTGTACGAATCGCGGCACGACCATCCCGTAGCGTCCGGTCTGCCGAGGGCCGATGGTATTGAAGAACCGCGCAATCACCACTCCCAGGCCATACTGCTGACAGTACGCCTGGCCCAGGAATTCGTCGATCGCCTTGCTGCACGCATAGGACCACCGCGAAAGACTTGTGCTGCCCAGCACGAGGTCGTCGTCCTCGCGAAACGGAATGCTCTCGCTCTTGCCGTAGACCTCGCTCGTGGAGGCAATCAGGATCCGCCGGCCGAACTTGTTGGCGATCGCCAGGACGGTTTCCGTTCCTCCGATGTTGGTCTCAATGGTTCGCACCGGATCGTCGGCGATCAGTTGCACTCCCACCGCCGCAGCCAGATGGAATATCATGTCGCATTCCGCCACCAGCAACTGAACCAGCGACACGTCGCGGATGTCCCCTTTGACGAACAGCAGCTTCGGATGCCCGCGAAAGGCCTGGATGTTCTCCAGCCGCCCGGTGCTGAGGTTATCGAGAATGACCACTTCCTGACCGTCGCCCAGCAGACGCTCGGCCAGATGCGAGCCGATGAAGCCCGCGCCGCCTGTAATCAACGCCTTCATGAAGCCGCAGCCCTCATAGACCTGATGTCCGAAGAACGCTCATCCGGGAACGCTACCCGATTCCCTTCCGCCTGGCAATCGTCTGTTTGGATGGACTCCGTCTCTGTCGGCTGCGCTGAGGCGCACCGCCGGCCCGTCGCCAGCACCCGAATCGTCCGGGCGAAGCATGCTTTTCTCCCCTGCTTAAGTATCGGAACAGAAAGAACATAGCTTTAGACAAACCCACCTGGCGTGCGGCGTCAACCGTCTTCTCGGCTTGCCGGGCACACGATCCTTATCGCCGCGGGGCCCATCACCCCCGCCCTGCCGATCACGCACGGCCCCGTTGCCGCCGGCAAGATTGAGCACCCTCGTGCTGGCACGCGTGCCTTTATAGGACCCGTCGGGCCTCCTGCCGCCGTATGGTCCCGCCAACGGCCAGTCCCGGGACCCGTCTTCGGCGCCCTGCCGGCCAGCGCGCGCCGAACCAACCTCGCCTCCGTCCGCGCGCGTACTCCTGACAAGGCCCTTGCCCCTCTGCGGGCCTGCCTCTGAGGCGGGAGAACGGCACCCCCTGGACCGGTCAGGTTTGTTGGCTATCCACAGAAAACGCGTAGTCTCAGCGAGGTTCGTCTCGCGGCACTCCTTGAGCCGTCTGCTTGCGTAATGGTCTTGTGTCAGGCAGGTGGTCCCCTGCTCCGTGCCCGATGCAGGCGTGTGCCGCGGTTCAAGTCGACTCAACGCCGAGCCGATAAACCCTCACAGGATCGTGACGGCGACGGATCGCAGCGCACGGACAGACCGCGAAGCGGCCTGTGCGAGTTGGCAAGACTGGTCCATCGCCATTGAAAAGCCAGAGCATGAATCCGACAGATCAGACCGCTCGTACGATAAGGCACTTCAGCCTTGGCCTGGATGACCCCAGACCTCTGACTCTGTCAGCACGCATCGAGAGCTTCCGTTGTGCTGTACGTGGTGTGCGACTCATGCTCAGGTCCCAACACAACGCATGGCTCCACGCAATCGCGTCCTGCTGCGTTCTGATCGTCGGCGGCCTGTGTGTGCTTACTGCCGCCGAGTGGTGCTGGATCATCCTCGCGATAATGGCCGTGTGGACGGCCGAGGCCCTTAACACAGCGCTTGAGTTTCTCGCCGACGTTGCGTCGCCGGAGTTCCATCCTCTCGTAGGGTATGCGAAGGATGTGGCTGCAGGGGGGGTCCTGATCTCGGCTATCGGCTCGGCGCTTGTCGGCATCCTCGTCCTTGGCCCCCACCTGCTCAAGTGGCTGCACTCTGCGCTGTGACCTGGGATGGCGCGGGCCGTTCTCGGCACTGATATCGACCACATAGCGCAGATGTCAACTCCTGATGGTCGGGCGGCATTGAGGGACCGTCTAAGTGCAGGGAGGGAGCTGCGGGATCAGGGCAGGGCTGCGTCCAGCGTGCATGGCCACAAGAACCGGTCGCCGTGCCTTAACAGCAAGGCGATTGTTTCACGTGAAACATAGCAGAGGCAAACCAGCCGCTACAATTACCCATACATTACAGTCCTCCAGGCGGACGACCGCGCACCTGACTCGATGACTGCGTAGCCCCCATGCTACCACGCGACAGATATCCCACACCACCCACCCATACATACATACTGATATGAGCACAGCTCCATCTGCTGCAAGCGCGTGAGCTCGTGGCCCGCAAGCGCCACAATGTAAACCGTGTACAGCGGGTCTCCTGGTCGCAGACGATCTGACCAGGCCACATACGCAAGTACATCCATGCCAACCGTTACGTGCGTGTTCCACGTGGAACAATTGCTCGCACGTCCTGTCGGCGAAACAATTCAACTCCCGGCGATGCATTTTCCGAAATAGCCCTTGAGGGCCTCCGAATGCCCAAATACAATCGACGCTCGCTTTTGCGCAGAACGTGACCCCGTTAAGGAGCAGCACGATGATGAATGGAAAGGGCGACAGGCCCCGTCATCTTGGCAGGGGGCTTGAATCCCTGCTCGGTCCGTTGTCCTCATTTCAGGCGATGCCGGCCGAGAATGACCAAGAGGTGCCACCTGCTGGGCGGAATTTTCCGCCGGACAAAGACCTCGATACCTCGCTTCGTCAACTACCTCTTGATTCGATCGGTCCGAACCCATACCAAGCCAGAACCGTCTGGAACGAAGAGGACCTCCTTGAGCTGACCGAGTCCATCCGCGCCAACGGGATGATCCAGCCGGTCATTGTGCGGCCATTTCAAGGGCGGTATCAACTCATAGCAGGGGAGCGCCGGTTTCGTGCCGCCCAGATGGCGGGGCTGACCCTCATCCCAGCCGTTGTCCGAGAGGTGAACGACGAGCAGCTCTTCGAGTGGTCGCTGGTCGAGAACATACACCGCCGAGACCTGAACGCCATCGAGCGGGCCCAGGCCTATCAGCGGTACCTGAATGCGTTTTCGCTGACCCAGGCGGATGCGGCGGAGAGACTTGGCGAGGACCGCTCTGTCATCGCTAACCACTTGCGATTACTTGACTTACCAGAAGACATCCGGCAGATGCTGGCCGACGGCAGGCTGTCCATGGGTCATGCCAGGGCGATACTGGGCTTGCCAACGGATGATCTGCGGCGGAAGCTGGCAAACCGTGCCATGGCCGGCCGCCTGAGCGTGCGGGATGTCGAGCGGCTCGTACGCAAGCACCTTTCCGAATCGGCGGCGTCCAAGGGGCCGGGCCGGGCCAAGCCGCTGCATATCCGCGATCTCGAGGATAAGCTCAAGCGTCACCTCGGCGCTCGTGTTGCGATTGAGACACGCCGCAACGGTCAACGCGGCCGGATCGTCATCGAATTCGACTCCATCGACGAGTTCGGGCGTATCGCCGAGTTGCTTGGCTTGGCCTGCACCGAGGAGGTGTAGCCGCCAAGCCCCGATAAGAACGCCGGAAATGGTGCTGCGATGCGTCTTGACCGAGGAATTCGTGATATAATAGGCCTTGTGTTCCTGTGCCGGCCCGTCCGGCAGAGAGGGTCAACATCCGACAGCATGATTTGAAAAGGGTCTCCTGTGAAACGCCTGGCACATTTCATTGCGGTTTTCTTCGTCTGCCTCCTGACCACTGCGGCTGCCTTCGCGTCGGAGGCCAAGGTGCCCACCAAGCCTTTTTTCCAGGCTATCAGCACCGCGGACATTGACGAGATCAAACTGCACCTGAGCCGAAAAGACCTTGATGTCAACAAGGAGGATGCCAGCCAGAACACACCACTGGGTGTTGCCGTGGAGGGCGGACGTCTTGAGGTCGTGCAACTGCTGGTGGAGGCTGGCGCCAACGTCGCGACACCAAGTCGCGCGGGGTTGCCTTTGACAATGGCGGTGATTCGGGGCAACACGGAAATCGTCAAGTTCCTCGTTGAGAAGGGTGCAAACGTCAATGCGGCGGACCCCCAGGGGGTTATTCCGCTCGTGGCCGCTGCTGAGAACGGCTATCTCGACATAGTGGAATTCCTTGTCGGCAAGGGTGCCGACGTCAACGCCAAAGACAGGCGAGGCCAGACGCCTCTGAGTATCGCCATGGCGGGCCGCCACACGGAGGTCATGGCTTACCTGCGCGAGCACGGCGCAGAGGAGCCCGTCAATCCGTTCGACATGCGCGTGTACGGCGACAGAGGACTGCGCGGTCCGGGTTCGGAAGGGCCTCCCGGCGAGCCGGGAATGGACACTGGGCCTGACAGCAGTGCTGCCAATGTTCAGATTCTCGGAGATCCCAATGAAATCCGTGCGCGCGTCGCTGGGTTTGCGGGCCTGCCGGAAGCGCTGGCCGCTGTGGATGCCAATAGCGCCTCCGAGCAACGCAGTTGGCGGCAGCGGCGTACTGACAACCGGGCCATGCTGATCCGAACCGTCGAGAAGCAGTTTGAGGAGGAAATGGCCTTCGTCAAACGCATAGCGCAGAGCGAGAAGGCCGTGAAGACGACCGCCGCGATTGATGATCTTGCGGCCCGGAGAAAGGCACGCTACAAGGTGATCTACGAGGACTTGCGCGATGAGAAACGCGCCGAGCTGCTCGAAGAGCGGGAGGCGGGGGCCCGGATGCGTGCTTCGGGACGATCACGCGGGCGCGCCGCCATGACGGACCCCATGGCCGGCCCGTACGCCAACGACCCGTACGCATCTCCCACAACAGCCCGGCCTGCGCCGCGCGTTCGGGCTTCCGCAGATGCCAATGAGCCTGCTCTTGACGCGACGACCGAGAATCAACTCCAAGCCTGGCGCAGCGTTGATCCCTTGGACAAACGAGAACTTCTCAACAGCGTTCACGCGCTGGACTTGCGGGAGTACGAGGTCTTACGACAGACCGCGGCCGAGGAGGCGGCCAAGAAGACCGCTGCCGCCATCGAAGGACTGATGCTTGCGCGTCAGCAGCGAGTGACGAGCATCACGGCCAAGATGGTCGAAGAGGACGAGCGTCTGCAGCGTCTGGAAGGGCGTGCCGGCGGTATGATGACCCCCGGTGCAACCATGGCTCCGGGGACCACACGCGGCCGCGGCGGTCGAGCCGCCACCGGCCAGGAGGAGACCACCACGCAGCGCCGCGGCCGGCGCTATCGTTGAGCGGACCATAGAGGGCGCGGAACGCTTTCTGCTTGCCCATGCTGTTTTAGGTCCATTATATCCGTATTGATGCATGCTCCTCCCCGGACGGCGCCTGTCCGCCCGGGCGTGGCGCGTCTGTCCGCGGTGTCCCTGGTTCATGCCCCGCGCCGGCCAACAAGGCTGCCGGGAGGGCAGCGGCCCCTGTAAGCTGTGTGATGACCTGTGGATACGCCGACGACCGCACAGAGACCGACCGGGTATGCGGCAGGGGGGCGATTCTGTTTGACTTCTGCACGCCGCGTGATTCAACTATACCAGTCTGGCAGGGTTCCGAGCGTTGTGCGGACACTTCTTCCGACGGAGCCTGGGTGAATTCATGGGTGGCCTATGCTGACGGACAATATTCTCGAATTGATCGGCAACACGCCTCTGGTGCGGCTGCGCGGCGAGCCGATCTTCGCCAAGGCGGAGTTTCTTAACCCGGGCGGCAGTATCAAGGATCGGGTCGCGGTCGCCATGCTCGAAGCGGCCCGGCGGGACGGCAGGCTCGCGCCAGACTCAATCATTACCGAGCCGACCAGTGGCAATACCGGCATCGGTCTGGCCCTCGTCGGTCGCCTCATGGGCTATCGCGTCCGGATCGTCATGCCGGAGGGAATGAGCGAAGAGAGGAAGAAGCTGATCCGCGGTCTCGGAGCCGATCTCGTGCTGATCCCGGACGAGGAGGGCATCGGCGGGGCGGTACGCCGCGTCGAACAGATGGCCGCCGAAGACCCCCGGGTCTTCGTGCCGCAACAGTTCAAGAATCCCGCCAATCCCCGCGTCCACTACGAGCAGACGGCCCGCGAGCTGTGGCGACAGATGAGCGCCGACATTCAGTGCTTCGTCGCTGGCGTCGGCAGTGGCGGCACCCTCCAGGGCGTCGGCAGCTTCCTGAAGGAGCAGAACAAGCACGTCAAGGTTGTCGCCGTCGAGCCGGAGAATCGCTCGGCGCTGCTCGGCCATGAGCCCGGCCTGCATCAGATCCAGGGCATCGGTGATGGGTTCATACCGGACATCCTCGATGTGTCGATGATCGACGCCGTGATCGAGGTTTCCGACGAGGCCGCCATCGAGACGACGCGCCAGCTCAGCCGGGACTTCGGCTTGCTGGTAGGCATCAGCTCCGGCGCCAACGTCTGGGCGGCCCGAAAGCTCGCCGAAACCCAGCCCGGGAATATTGCCACCGTTCTTCCAGACCGCGCCGAACGCTACTTCAGCACGGCTCTGCTGTAGCGGCGGGCGGGCCGGGCGCCGCCAGCCGGGTCGATAGGGCGACTTGACCAAAAGCGCGGCGCGAATCATGTCCTATAATCCTTATTTTGTGATGAGGCCCGCGACCCATTTTTCCGAGATGTCGCAGCTTCGCCTCGCTTTTCCATTGACAGGGCAGCGCCCGCTCAGTATCAGTCCAGTTCTAAATCTTGGCGGCCGAATGGCCGATAGGGAATGCACATGCCCGCGTCGGACCGAACTCTTTCGCAGGCGGGCCAGTAGAAGGGCTCTGGCGGCACGTCGGGAGCCCGGAACCGGCCGAGAACCAGAGTCGTCCATATGTCATCCAGGTCGGACTTTAAGCAAGACGCACGAAATGGCGAAATCAAACGGTCGAAAATCGCTGGTCATCGTCGAATCACCTGCAAAGGCCAAGACGATCAATCGTTATCTCGGTCCCGATTTTGAAGTGAAGGCCTCGATGGGGCATGTCCGCGACCTGCCCTCCAAAGGTCTCAACGTGGACATCGAGAACAACTTCGAACCCACGTACGATATCATGCCGGGCAAGAAGCGCGTCGTCACCGCGTTGAAAGCGGCCGCCAAGAATTGCGACAGGCTCTATCTGGCCACCGACCTTGATCGCGAGGGGGAGGCCATCGCCTGGCATCTGGGCGAAATCCTCGGTTTTCCAAAGGACCGGACTTACCGGGTCATTTTTAATGCGATCACGAAATCGGCCATCAAGCAGGCCTTCGCCGAGCCCGGACGGATCGACAGCGACAAGGTAATGGCCCAGCAGGCCCGCCGCATCCTCGACCGCATCGTGGGTTACCAGATCAGCCCGCTGCTGTGGAAGAAGGTCACGCGCGGTCTGTCCGCCGGGCGCGTCCAGTCGGTTGCCGTCAAGATGATCGTCGAGAAAGAACGCGAGATCCGCGCTTTCCGGCCCGAGGAGTACTGGCTGATCCCTGCCGTCTTCACCGCCGACCTGGCCAGCCATTATCAGCGAGAATGGCTTGACTTTATCGCCCCCAAGGCCAAGGATGGCAAGGGACCAAGCCTTGAAGAGCAGGGCGAATGGCTCGCGCAACACCATGCTTTCAGGGCCGAACTGCACAAGATCGGCGATCAGAAGTTCAAGGCGGCAAACGAGGAGGAAGCCCGCCGGGTCTTCCACGAGCTCCAGCAGGCTGAGTTTCGGGTTGCGGATATCGAGATCAAGGAGTCCTCGTCCCGGCCGTCGCCGCCGTTCATCACCTCTACGCTCCAGCAGGCGGCCGCCAACCGCCTCGGATTCAGTGCCAAACGAACGATGTCGATCGCCCAGCAGCTTTATGAGGGTATCGATCTCGGCTCGATGGGTTCGCTCGGTTTGATCACGTACATGCGAACCGACAGCACGCACCTGTCCTCCGAGGCGATCACCGAGGTGCGGAACTTCATTCAAGGCCGGTTCGGCGATGGGTATCTGCCGGAGGAGCCCAACTTTTACGCGTCGAAGAAGAGCGCCCAGCAGGCGCACGAAGCGATCCGGCCGACGGACGTCGATTTGACGCCCGACCAGATCAAGGAGTTCCTCAACAACGAGCAGTACAGACTGTACGATCTGATCTGGCGGCGCTTCGTAGCCTGTCAGATGCAGGCGGCGCGCTGGAACGTCACGACGCTCCACATCACGGCGCCGACCTCCGCCGGGGCGGCGGTGTACAAGGCCAGCGGCCGCACCCTTGTTTTCGACGGCTTCACCAAGGTCTGGCCGACCAACTCGAGCGAGCAGCAGTTGCCCACGGTTCAGACCGGCCAGGCGCTGGCGGTGGTGGACATCCGCCCGGAGCAGCATTTCACCAAGCCGCCGGCCCGATACACGGAAGCCTCGCTCATCAAGGCGCTCGAAAAGGAGGGGATCGGACGACCCAGCACGTACGCCCCGATCATCAGCACGATTCAGGAACGCGGTTACGTGGAACAGAGAGACAAGAAGTTCCACGCCACCGACTTGGGCGAGGTCGTCACCGCCAAGCTGGATGAGTATTTCCCGCGGATCATGGACATTGCCTTCACCCGGCACATGGAAGAGCAGCTCGACCAGATCGAGGAACAGCACCTCGACTGGCAGAGCGTCCTGAATGACTTTTATGGGCCTTTCAAGCAGAATCTCGAAACCGCCCAGGAGCGGATGACACACGCCAAGGCCGAATCGACACCCAGCGAGTACACCTGTCCCGATTGCGGCAAGCCCCTGGTGTACCGCTTCGGCAAGAACGGTCGCTTCCTGAGCTGCTCGACGTACCCGGAATGCAAATTCGCCTGTCCGTGTGACGAAGACGGCAAGATGCTGCGCGAGGAGATTACCGAGCACAAGTGTCCCCAATGCGGCAAGGCGATGATCCGCAAGAACGGTCGCTACGGCGCCTTCCTCGGATGCAGTGACTACCCCGTGTGCAAGACGACTCTGCGACTGGACAAGGAAGGCAACGCGATGCCGCCGAAGCCTCCGGCGGAGCCGACGGGCATCACGTGTCACAAATGCCGGCAGGGCGAACTCGTCATCCGCCAGAGCAAGCGGGGCCCGTTCCTCGGCTGCAACCGATTCCCGCGATGCCGCACGATCGTCAGCAGCAAGCAGCTCGATCGCCTCAAGGAACTCCAGGCGGCAGGGCAATGGCCGCCGGACAGCCTCGAAAAAGCGGACGAGATTCTCGGCAGGGCGAAAGACAAGAAGGCCGCTGCCGCGAAGTAGGCCGGCCACGCATTCGCTCCGCTGCGCTGCCGCCTCCCAAGAGAAAGGGAGCCCTGAAGACCTCTGTGGGAGTCAGGCACAGAGGACCGACTCCAGGACTCCCGTTTCCGTCATCTTCGAATGATCGAGCGGTTGGCCGCAGTGAAGGTCTTTACTGCGCCAGCTGTTCTACCCTTTGCACCTGAGCGGTGCCGGCCGACATGGCTGTGATGACCGCGCCCACGGAACCGGGACCACCACCGATGGCCGAATTCTGCGAAACCGCCAGGCAGGAGTTCTCCTCAGCGGCCCCCATGACGTTGCTGGCTTCCTGATCCTGATGCAGGAACACCGAGTTCGTGGCGCCTGCTCCACCCGGGCCCAATTGTTTGGCCAGAGACTGGCTGCCAATAACGCCGACGCCCTGACCCTGCCCGATCTGGCCGAGGCACCCGGCGATGCTCTGCACCTGCCCGGCGATGCCGCTCGTGCCGCCGAAGGGTGCCGCCGCATCAATACTGCCGGCCGCAAGCCCCTGGTCTACCACCAAGCCGGCACACATCCCGGCTGCAAATCCCGTCTGATTGAGCATGCCGTTGATGCTCTGGCTGGCCGCCGTTCCGACCCCCGTGGCGATCTGCTCATTGCCCACCAGCACATTCTGCGCCAGTGAGCCTGTGCCCGGCCCCTCCGGCAGAAGGATAGAGCCTGCCAGACTGGCATCGAAATTGAAACCCTGGAAGATATCACCCAATGCAAACGCGCTGGATCCAACCAACAGAACAACAACCATCGAACCTGCAATTGCCTTTACCATAATTCGAATCCTTTCTACTGATGTTGCCCGGTCTACGATCGGATCGCCAATCCCGAATTGGCGATCGGAAAATCAGTCAAACGCTCCTTCGTGTCACCCGCCCCGGCAACCTCCTTCCTCCCCCTTGCTCCTGTGGAAACCGTTTGCCCATTCCTTCACCCCGGCGCGACCTCCTTTCTCCCCGCTCACGATCGTTCTATCCTACAGGTTTCTTCGTACGCACCACCGCACCGATTGAGGCACGTCCATTCCGTCACGTCCCCTGCCCCACCCCTGTCCGGCGGGTAGCCTCCAACTGTCACAGACCTCGGCGCAAACGCTCCCCGCCGGAATTGCCGCGTACTCGGCTAGATGCCATCACGTCCAGGGCACGTACCGGTCAAGAACGCAGGTCCTCTACGGCAAAACCTCTGAGTTGGCAGACAGACTGTGGCCTCCGTAGTACCTCTATCTTTGAGGCCGGCTCGATGGAACACCTGAGCCAAGGCGGACGAGCTGCCTGACGTCGATGAGCACGGCCTCGATTTCCTTATCGAGCACTGTCTCATCACCCTCCCGAAGGACGACGACCGAACACATGTGCGCATCCCACGCACGGCCCCTCATCGCGCCGCAGACACTACCGACGGCACGACGAGCGATATCGCGCGAGCGTGAGTACCCTCAACCACACAACGGGTTCGGCCCGTCCTTCATCCTGTCGACAACCACGTCATCGCAGAGATGAAAACAGGCGATGATTACCTCGGATTCCCCTTCTTCTCCGTAATCCGCCGGGGTCACGATCCTCCGGTCACCCAGCATCTCCAAAGGCGGATCTCGATGGTATAAGACAGTGTACGACCGAAGATGCGTTTGTCAAGTCCAAAGTTGAAAAAATCGGCCCCGGCGGCAGGTGACATCCGGCGGCCATGCCACCCTTTCCAGGCGCGTCGGCGGAGGCAAACCGCGATGCGGCGCGCGGGGTTCAGCCGCACGGTCCTGTCTCGCGCGGATAAGATGGACTTGCCGGGTCCGGTTTTATGCCGAAGAGCGGCGCGTCGTTGCCTGCCGCCCGCCGGGGCCAGGTGCGTTGCGCCGGAGGGATCCGGCCGTGCGGACTCTTGGCAAATCGGCCCGCCGCGTTATAATGGCGGCGTATAGGGCGATGTCACGTTGCAGTGAGGTTATACGGAAGATGGCCAAGAGCGAAGTACCAGAGCCGCAACCCTTCGAGACCGTCGAGCCGATCGGCAAGCGGATCCTCATCCGCAAAGACGAGGACAAGAAGGAAACCAAAGGCGGCATCCGGCTGCCCGACAATATCGAAATTCCGACGATCACCGGACGCATCGTCGCCGTCTCGGCCGAGGTTGAGAACATGCCCGAGATCCCGCTGGCCCGATACGACAAGGTCCTGTTCAACCCCAAAGGGGCGATCCCCGTCGATTTCGAGGGCGACAACCGCCTGTTCGTGGTGGAAGTCGAGAACGTCGTGGCGGTCTTTCGGAAAGCCTGAGTCCCACCCGATGCGCGGCGCGGTGTCGGCCGCCGGGAAGAACGCTACAGGCGTTGAAGGATCGCGACATAGGCGCCGTCGTGATCGAACGGTGCGGCCGAGGGCAGCGCCAGTTCCTCATGAACCAGAGTGAAGCGGCTGTCGGCTGCCAGGAATCGCCGGACAAGGTCGCCGTCTTCTGCGCTCTCGATGCTGCACGTGCTGTAGCAAATCCTGCCATGCTCTTTGAGTAGAGCCGCCGCCTGCGCCAGGAGGGCGAGCTGTCTCCCGGCCAATTGCGCGACGGACGCCGGCCGGACGCGGTGGCGCACCTCGATCCGCCGCGCAAGCACCCCTGTATTCGAGCAAGGTACGTCGAGCAAGATCGCATCAAAGGGTCCGTGCCGTCCCCATTCGGCCGGGGTGCAGGGGACGACGGTCACACTGTTGCAGCCCAGCCTGGCGACGTTCTCCGTGACGTTCTTCAGACGCTCGGCGTCGGCGTCGGTCGCTACGATCCGGGCGTCATCGCGTGTCCACTCGGCCAGTTGCGTCGTCTTCGTTCCCGGCGCCGCGCACAGATCGAGAATCGCCCAGCCCGGCTGAGGGTTCAGCAGACACACGGCCCGGGCGGCCGCCGGATCCTGCACAGTGAACCATCCCTCGGCATAGCCGGGCAGTCGGGAGATCGCCTGCGGGCCGAGCAGGCGCACCATGTCGGCCTGGGAAGAGCCGTTGGCCGCCGCGACGACTTCGGCGTCGATGCCGACCTCGCGAAAGTGTTCCACCAGATGGCCCGGACGGGTCTTGAGCGTGTTGACGCGGACGTACACACTTGGTCGGCGGTTGGAGCCGAGGCAGATCGCGCGGGCGCCTTGCGGGCCGAACTCCGTGATCCACCCTTCAACAAGCCAACGAGGGATCGAGAAGCACTCGCTTAAGTATGCGGCCGGGTAGGACGTGGCGTCGGGCAGGAAGTCCGTGTCAAATTCACATCCCGCCTGCGGCGACTGCACGAGCATCCGCGCCGCGGACGCCTCGCGAACCGGCGTCTGGCGGGCGGCGATGTGCCGCACGATGCCGCGCAGCACGGCGTTGACGAACCCCATCTGTCTGCGCCCGCCTGCATGCCCGGCGATCTTCACTGCCTCATCGACGATGGAGTACACGGGCGTATCGGGGCTGTATGCCAGTTCGTACACGCCCACCCGGATGATGGCCCGCAGGGACTCGTCGATGCGCCTGACGGGTCGGCCGGAGAACTGTTCGATGACCCTGTCGATGGCAAGAAGATTCCGGATCGTTCCAAACACCAGATCGGTGGCGCGCTGCTTCTGGTCCGTCTGCGGCAGGAGACGATCGAGGAGCGGCCCGGCGTGGACCCCGCCCGCGTCGAACCGGTGGAGAACCTCGGCCGCAACCGCACGCGCCGATTTGGACGCGGGTTCGGACATGTCAGCCTTCCGCCTCGACGAAGCGATCGCCCGGCTGAACATGCCAGCCGTTGATGAAATCCCTGAATTCCATCAGACCTGAGCCGGCCGGCTTGATCTTGCGGATGCCCAGCTTGCCGTCTCCACAGACCACATTCAGGTCTTCATCGAGCGTTCCCGGAACGGCAGAGGCCGGCGTCGGGCCCCAGATGACATCAGCCAGGGCCAGGGTCACGCGCACGGTCTTGCCCGTCCTGGCGCTGCAATAGTGCGATGAGGCCCCCGGCCAGGGCCAGAAACCACGTATCTTGTCTGCGAGCACGTAGGCGGGAAGGCGGAAATCCACGTGCCCGTCGGCCTTCTTCAGTTTCGGGGCTTTCGAGGCGAGAAACTCGTCCTGCTTCGTATACGTGGCGGTACCCGCCTCGATCCGGTCGAGCGTTTCCAACAACAGCGGCGGGGCCATTCGGGCCAGCCGGTCGTGTAGCTCACCCGCCGTCTCGTGGACACCGATGTCGGTCGCGCGCTGGGCCAGGATGTCGCCGGCGTCCATCCGGTCCGCTACGGTGATGATGCTCACCCCGGTCTGTTTTTCGCCTCGGATGATCGCCCAATTGATCGGCGCAGCACCGCGATACTTCGGCAGCAGGGACGCATGCACGTTGATCGCGCCACGGGGGGCAAGGGCGAGCAGTTCGGGTCCGATCTTCTGGCCGAACGCAATCACCACGAGAAGGTCGGGTCGGGCCTGCTCGACGCGTCCTCTGGTATCGGGCGCGTTGACGTTGGCGGTCTCGATGAACGGCTTGGCATGGCTCTCGGCCCAGCGGCCCACGGGCATCGGGCAGCACCTGCGCCCCCGACCGGCCGGCTGCGGCGGCTGCGTCACCACGAGAGCAATCTCGTGATGCGATGCCTTCAGCGCATCCAGGCAAGGGATGCCGAACCCGCCACTGCCGAGATAGACGATGTTCATGTCGATTACCGGTTGCGAATCGGGCGTCGCGAATCGAACAGCCGACGCCCTTCCGGGACGCCCGTGGTCTTGTGCTATTTGCCCTCGTGCTTGTCGATGAGCTTTTTGATCTGCCGGCGGTTCGCGATCTTCGCGGCCGCACCCATGCGATTGACGATCGTCAGCCCATCGAGGTGGTCGCTCTCGTGCTGCAGACAGCGGGCGTACAGGCCCTCCGCCTCCTCCGTGAACTCATGCCCGTCAAGGTCGGTAGCGGTGACGGTGGCTCTCTTGTAGCGCCGGATTTTCGGGTAGATCCCCGGCACCGAGAGACAACCTTCGCCGCTCTCCTCCAGGTCGCCGGCCGGCGTCACCGTGGGGTTGATGTAGGCGCGAACCTGCTGGCGCGATCCGTCCATGGAGATGATAAACAGCCGCAGGCCGACGCCCGCCTGGGGCGCCGCCAGGCCCATTCCCTTGTTCTCGATCATGATGTCGGTCATCTTCTCGACCAGCCGGCGGATTGTCTCGTCGATCTTTTCCACCGGCGCCGCCGGCTGCCCCAGCACCGCTGCCGGATACCGCGTGATCTTACACTTGTCAACGTCGATCATGATGTGGACCTCGCACTCCAGGCTCTCGGCATCGCTGTGCCGACCGTCGTCATTTGCCGTCGAATTCGTGGCCGGCGAAGGTATTGCCGAGGTAGCTCTTCTTGACCAGCTCGTTGCGGATGATCTCCGCCGGCGGACCGGCCGCGATAACCTGGCCATGGTCGATAATATAGGCCTTGTCCGCCACCTCGAGCGTCCGCTCGACGTTGTGATCGGTGATCAGCACGCTGACACCCGAGCTGACCAGACGGCGAATCTCTCCCTGCAGGTCCTCCACCGCGATCGGGTCGACCCCGCTGAACGGCTCGTCCAGCAGGATCAGCGAGGGGTCGGTCACCATGGCCCGCGCGATCTCGAGCTTGCGGCGCTCGCCTCCCGAGAGGAATCGTCCCTGGCTCTTGGCCACTTCCTTGAGGCCGAACCGCTCGATGAGCATGTCCGCCTTCTCCCGCCGTTCCGACCGCGTCAAAGACATCGTTTCGAGGATCGCCAGCAGGTTGTCCCGGACGCTGAGGCGCTGGAAGATGCTCGGCTCCTGCGAGAGATAGCCGATGCCGAGGCGAGCCCGCTTGTACATGGGCAGCCTGGTGATGTCGCGGCCCTCGAAGACCACCCTGCCGGCATCCGGGGTGACCATACCCATGACCATGCGGAAGGTGGTCGTTTTGCCGGCGCCGTTGCGGCCCAGCAGGCCGACGATACTCCGCTGATCGATGGTTACGGAGACCTCATTGACGACGGCCCGTCCGGAATACCGCTTGACCAGGTTGTGCGTTTCCAGAAGGGTAATCCCAACCAATAGAGCACCTCGCGTACAGACACTTGCGGCCAAAGCCGCATTATATCAGCCCCGTACATGCAGGCAAGTCCGCTTTTCAACCGCCCGGGCGCCGGTCGCGGCGCGCTCGGACCAGACGGCGGACGGGACCCGCTGGGTGCGAAAGCGAATAAAACTTCTGGCAATCCCGGGCCTTTTTTGCTATGGAGTGAGTTTTTATCGCGTGCTCTACCCCTTTCGGGAGTCCGTTGAAGAGAGCGTATGTTTGCTGTCCTGAGCGATATCCATTCGAATATCGAGGCCCTGAGCACCGTCCTGGCGGACATCGACAAGCGGGGCATCAAGACGATCTATTGCCTGGGCGACGTTGTCGGCTACGGCCCGAACCCCACCGAGTGCCTCGATCTGATCATCGAGCGCACCGAGTGGTGCGTCCTGGGCAACCATGACTACGCCGTGTTCTACGAGCCGACGAACTTCAATTATGGCGCCGAGCAGGCCAGTTTCTGGGCGCGGGAGGTGATGGAGACCGACCCGGACAAAGCCCGCAGCGACAAGCGATGGCGTTTCCTCGGTGAGTTGCCTATGCGTCGGACCCTGGAGACCCAGTTGGGGCCGACCAAAGCCACAATCGACTTCGTCCACGCCTCGCCGCGCCGGCCGATCAACGAGTACATCTTCCCCGACGATGTTTACACCAATCCGGCCAAGGTCCGCGTGCTGTTCGAGCGGATTGCCCATGTCTGCTTCGTGGGGCACACGCATATGCCGGGCGTCTTTCTCGATGAGCCGGACTTCTACCTGCCCGACGAGCTCGGCGGGGTCTATCCCATCATCGAGGAGGAGAAGGCCATCATCAACATCGGCTCGGTGGGCCAGCCCCGAGACAAGGACAACCGCGCCAGCTACGTCTACGTCGAGGAGAACAAGGTCCATTTCGTCCGGCTGGAATACGACTTCGAGACGACGATGAAGAAGATATACGCGATCGACCGCCTGGATAATTTCCACGCCGAGCGGCTTCGGGACGGCCGATGAGCGGAGCAGGGTCGGTCTGCCGCATGCTATGACCGGGTGGCTCCGCCCGCCGCGCGTCGGCCGGATCTCGACGGCCCATGATTTGCCAAGTGGCTGAAACATAAAGGATTGTATGAGTCCGAGAATACCTGTTATTGTGTTGCTTGTGTGCTTCTGCCTGCTCTGCGGCGTCTTGGTCCTTGAGTCGGGGGCCTTTCGTGCGACCGCGTCGCCCGACGCAAACGCTTCGTTGTCGGCCTCCGGCGGCCTGCTGCTGCTTCAGCAGACCACCGAGGTCAACGCTCCGGGTGTTGCTCCGGTGCCGCTGGCGCCCGCAACGCCGCCGCAGCTTCAGCCGGCAACCTTCGAGACCTTCGGTGCTATCGGCGGTCCCAGCCGGCGAACCACCATCGGTTCGGCGGACCGACGCTCGGCATTCAAGTTCCAGCTCGAACTCGACTCCAAGGGTGCCGCCATCCGCACGGCCACCTTCAGCGAATTCAAAGACCGCAACTACAAGGATCCGCAGCCGTTGGTGTTTCTGTCGCCCGTGGAGTCGGGCAACGGACGCGAACGGCTGTCGATGGCCAACAGGACACTGGTTCTCGTCAACCAGCAGCAGCAACTCAGTCTCGACGCCTTGAGCTGGAAGACGCTCGGCACCGAAACCACCGACGCCGGAGAACAGGCCGTCTCTTTCGAAGCCACCATCACCGGTTCACAGGATCGGCCGGTGCTCGTGCTCCGCAAGACGTATCGAATCAAGCCTGACAGCTATCTCGTCGAGTGCTCGCTGACGATCGACAACCTCTCGGACGATCCACAGAAAGTGCGCTACGATCTTGGCGGACCGCTGGGCCTGGAGCGGGAAGCCTTTCGCGAGGACATGAGAAGCATCATCGGCGGTTTCGCGGGTGCCCAGGGCCAGGTTAATCGCAGTAAGCTCGACAAGAAGACCCTGCTCAAAGCAGGCACGACGCTGCCGATCGAACCGAAGAACGGGGGCGGGCAATTCCTCTGGGCGGCGGCGGTCAACAAGTACTTCGCCGCCATCCTTGTGCCGGTGCCGGACGCCAACGATGCCTTCTGCGACTGGATCAGCGGACGCACCGGCCGGCTGTACAACCCCGATGGAGACAGGAAGGCGGACACCGGGGACGAGACCGTCGGCCTCGACCTGTCGGTGGCCTCGACGACACTCGCTGCCGCCGGACAGGCCGACAGCAGCCGTACGTACAACTTCCAGCTCTACCTCGGGCCCAAGGACAAGAGCCTCTTCGACAAGAACGAACTCTATAAGCGGCTCGGCTTCGTCCAGACCATCGATTTTATGGGCTGTTGCTGCCCGTCGAGCATCATCAACCCGCTGGCGTTTGCCATCCTGGCCATCATGAAGGCGATGTACACCGTCATCCACAACTACGGCATCGTCATCATCATCCTGGTCTTCCTCATGCGGCTGGTCCTCCATCCGATCACCAAGAAGAGCCAGGTCTCCATGAGCAAGATGAGCCAGTTGGCACCTCGGGCCGAGGAGATCAAGAAGAAATACGCCAACAACAAGGCGGAGATGAACAAGAAACTCATGGAACTCTACCGGGAGCAGGGGGCCTCGCCGATCATGGGCTTCCTTCCCATGATGGTGCAGATGCCTATCTGGATCGCCCTCTGGAGCGCCGTGTACACGAGCATCGACCTGCGGGGGGCAGCCTTCCTGCCGTTCTGGATCACCGACCTGTCGGTGCCCGATGCGCTGATTCGATGGTCGCCGATCACCATCCCGCTGCTGGGCTGGAAAGTGGAATCCCTCAACGTGCTGCCTCTGCTGATGGGCGTGGCGTTCTATCTCCAGCAGAAACTGATGCCCACACAAGCCAGCGCCGCCACGAATCCGCAGATGGCCCAGCAGCAGAAGATGATGATGATCATGATGCCGCTGCTGTTCCCGCTGATGCTGTACAACGGCCCCTCGGGCGTGAATCTCTACATCATGGCCAGCACCTTCGCAGGCGTCATCGAGCAACACGTGATCCGCAAGCACATCCGCCAGCGGGAAGAGGCCGAAGCCCAGGGCCTCGTCGCCGTCACGAGCAAGACCGGCGGCAAAGTCAAGAAGAAGAAACCCAAACCGTTCTACAAGTTCTGAACCGCTTCCTTTATAGGTCCTATCGGTCCCACAGGACCTATGAGACCGATGAACCTTGCAGACACGATCGTGGCCGTCAGCTCCGCAGCAGGGGGGGTGCGATCCATCGTTCGCCTCAGCGGTCCAGACACCCTCACGGCGTGCCGGCAGGTCTTCACGGAGCCCATCGCACTCCGCACGAACGGCATTCTGTCCGGCTCGGTCTCCATTGCTCCTGACGTCACAGTGGATGGGCGGCTCTATCTGTTCTTCGCACCTCATTCGTACACCGGGCAGACCCTGGCGGAGGTTCACGTGTACGCAAGCCCGGTCCTCGTCGCGACGCTGGTGCAGAACCTGCTGGCGGTCGGTCTTCGTCCGGCCGGTCCCGGCGAGTTCACCGCCCGCGCCTACCTCAACGGCAAGCTGGACTTGGCCCAGGCCGAGGCAGTCAACGAGATCATCGCCGGCTCCAACCGCTTCCAGGTTGAGGCCGCCGAAAGGCTCCTCAGCGGCCGGCTGACCGAGACCACGAAGGCGGCCCGATCCGCCCTGCTCGACTGCTTGAGCCGGATCGAGGCCGGCCTCGATTTCAGCACCGAAGACATCGCCTTTATCGGCCCTGGCGAAGCGATAACGCAGCTCCGTCGGATCGAGAGTGAGCTGGAAGGGCTTTTGACCGGCAGTATTCGTTATGAGTCGTTGATCGACCTGCCTTCCGTCGGTATCGCCGGCGCGCCCAACGCAGGCAAGAGCAGCCTGCTGAATGCCCTCCTCGGCCACGAGAGGAGCCTCGTCTCGGATCGCCCCGGGACAACGCGCGACGTTCTCAGCGGCCTGCTCACGACGGACCGGCTCCAGTGCGTGCTGTTCGATTGCGCCGGACTGCTGACCAGCCCCGTGGACGTGCTGGATCGGCTGGCTCAGCAGGCGGCGATCGCAGCCCTGAGGCATTGCCACCTGGTTGTCTTCTGCGTGGATGTGGCCAAGCCTAACGTCAGCGAGGACCTCGCGGTCCGGGCCCTGTTCCGGCCGGAAACCGTCCTCTACGTCGCCACCAAAGCCGACCTGCTTGATCCGTCAGGGCTCGACCGCGCTGCCGGACGCCTGGCGGACGCTTTCGGCAGCCCCTTTCTGCCTGTCTCGGCCCGGACAGGGCAGGGACTGCGACAATTACAGGACCTCATCGGCCGGTCGCTTTCAGCCGGACAAGCAGCCGCGACGCGAGAAAGCCAAGGCACCGTGGCGCTGACCGCTCGACACCGCCAGGCTGTAAGCGAGGCGGTTGCCAACATCGACCAGGCTATCGCCCAGATCGAGCAGGGGGCCGAAGAGGTCGCTGCCGCGATGATTCGCGCCGCCTGCCAGGCACTGTCGGAGGTCGAGCAACAGCCCATCGACGAGCAAATCCTCGACCGCATCTTCAGCCGCTTCTGCATCGGAAAGTGACAGTCCCCGTCCGGGGCCTGTCATCCCGAGCGCAGCCGAGGGATCTGCTCTGAGCGAAGCCGAAGAGCCTGCCCCGAGCGCGGTCGGATGGGATCTCCCCAGCGACAACGACGCGCCCCTCGCTACGATTCAGGACATTCGGATTTCGTACTTGGGGTTTGTTTCGAGATTCGTGCTTGCGATTTCGATATTCGCAGTCGTCACGCCGTTTGGGCTTGCAGGTGTTCCTCACGGACCTTGGTCCGCCGTTCGGGGGGCCATTCCCTCGGGAAATTCACACAGGCGAACTCGCCGAAGTATTTGACTGCCGCGTAGTCATACGCCCGGGCCGCCTCGACCTCATCGTCGAAATACCCGAGGTGGTGCAGACGGCCGTTGAGCCGGCAGTGCGCCGCCCACTTGCGCATACGCTTGTTGAAGGTCACGCCCTTGAAGCGCGAGAGGCCGGTGCGCCGCTTGCGCTGATTGAAGCGATTCTCGTTGCGTGTGCAGATCCGCAGGTTGGACCGGCAGGCGTTGCATCGGTTCCCGTCGATGTGGTCCACGACCTTGTCCGGCGGCGCCTGCATGATCTCGCGGTGCATGAGCACCGCTCGCCCTCCATCCAGTCGGCAGGGGTACCCATTTACCAGACGCCAGTGGTACTGGTTGAGCCACTCGTAATCGGCCGCGTCCACCAGCGCGTAACCACCGCCGGAAAGCGGGATCAGGCGGACGCTGTCGTCCTCGGGCGGCATCGGCCGGCGCCGGTAGTTCTCACACCCGACCCCCGGCACGTAGTGCACCACGCCAGGCCACTGGGGGTGATTGGCGCACTTGGGCACGATCGGCTCGCCCAGGTACAGCGACCGAAGCCAGTCCTCGGGGTCCAAAATGCAATACGCGCAATTGTTGCAGCATGGTCCAGACATCAGCCCTCCCTTTCACACGTTCGTAGTGGCGTCGTGAGACGCTGTTTCTTGCCCGAGCATGAAACACGAAATCCGAATCTCGAAACCCGAAACAAGCACGAATGTTCCAATGTCGGAAATCCAAAACCGGCTGGGCGCGAGCCGTTTTGAACATTGGGATTTCGGTCCTTCGAGCTTGTTTCGGATTTCGGATTTCGACATTCGTATTTTGCCAGCTTGCTTATCGCCGCGTCATCAGCGCGAACACGCCCCAGCCCAGATATTCACGCGTGTACGTTGCATAGCGCACGGGTTCGGAGGTCAGTTTGGCTCGAACCTCTTTGGCGAGCTCGTCGTCGGGATTGGCGTCAAGCCATCGGCGCATGGTGAGCCATTGGGCCGCCTCGTATCGGTCCCAACTGTCCTGGTCCGCCAGGACCATCTCCACGACGTCGTAGCCGAGGCGGGCGAGAGACGCGAGAAGCTCTGGAAGCATGAGAAAGTCGGAGACCGAGTGGGCAAGACAGCCCCTGGCGACATCTTCCGTCGGCGGCAACTGCCGCCAGTAAGGCTCGCCGATGAGGATGATCCCGCCGGGGCGCAGGCTCCGCGCCAGAAGCTCGATCGTGCCGGCGACACCGCCGCCGATCCACGTGGCGCCGAGACAGGCGGCCACACCGACCTTCTCGTCGCAGACGTAGCCGGCGGCATCGCCATGGATGAATTTGACTCGATGGGCGACGCCGAGTTCTTGAGCGCGGCGTTTCGCCTGCTCGGTGAACAACCGGCTCATGTCGATGCCGGTGCCGACGACGCCGTAATCGCGTGCCCAGGTGCACAGCATCTCCCCCGAGCCGCTGCCGAGGTCGAGCACGCGGGTGCCCCTTTCCAGATGTAGCGCGGCGCCGAGCGTGGCGAGCTTTTCGGCCGTGAACGGATTATGAATGCGGTGAGCGCTCTCGCTGATGTTGAAGATCCGTGGAATATCCAATGCAGAAACCTCCTTACGGCTGTGAATAGATTCGCAGGGTGTGCACCGCACACCATCGCCATGTCGCGACAAGAATAACGACGCTCTGTCTTGTCCCCGGCGCGTTAAACACGAAATCCGAGTATCGAAATCCGAAACAAACAAGAATGTTCCAATGTCCGAAATCCAAAACCGGCTGGGCGAGAGCCGTTTTGAACATTGGGATTTCGGTCCTTCGAGCTTGTTTCAAATTTCGGATTCCGTGCTTCGATATTCGCCCCTTGTCTTGGCGCTTGTTTCGGATTTCGACATTTGGATTCTGCCAATCTCGCAGGGTGTGCATTGCACACCATCTCTTCTCGAATAGGGCCAATCGTGCGGGCACCGAGCCAGCCCGTGTTTGACCGGGTTGTAATGGATGTAATTCGGCGCGGCCTTCCCTCCTGTATTACGCCCCGTTCACTCGGCAGCTCGACGGTGTGCAATGCACACCCTACGCCTGCTCCTTAGCCATTCAGTGCAAGCCACCCCTCCGTTCAGTCGCGTAGCAGGGGCGACTCGTTGCCCCTCCACCGGGCTATGCTCTACCGTTGTCCCTCCTGTTTCCCGGATTTCGACGCATTTCCTCCCACAGGTCCTGGACAATCCTGCACGGAGGGTCCCCGCGCAAGTAGGACGAGGAGGTCGCAATCACCTTGGACAGATCCAAAACGCTCGGGTCGAGACTTGCGGCAAACAACATGTCTCTGGACACTTTGGCCGCAGACAGATTGATCTGCGGGATTGACAGGCTTGGCTGGCTTGCCCCCCGAATGCCGACAGCCATGCAATGCTTTGACACCGGGAGGTAGAGCTCTTTGAAGTCTTTGGGGGCCGCCGGAAGAGGGTAAGCGTTGCTACACTGGTCGATGCAAGAGACGCAGCAATCGCCCAGTATGAAATGCGACGAATGGGCCCTGATTGCATGCCATGAGTCGAGTACGATCGGTGTCTCCTGCGGTCCTGCATTCAGTATTCGTGATAATCCGCCCACCTGCCCTTCTTGCGTTGCTCTGTCGAGCTCAACAAACTGTCTTGCCTTGAGCAGGAACTCCTTGGTTGTCTTGCCAAGATCAACCTGAGAGGCACACTGCATCGCGTAGGTACGCAGACTCTGCCATCCGTCAGGGGTTCTCTTCAATGCGGCAAGAATGCTGTCCCTCTGATTCTGCGGAAGTCCGGAAAGCACGTCCAACAGGATTCTATCCAAATTGGCCTCGACATAGGCCCATCCCGCCCGCTGGGCACTATCGGAATCGGCCGAACTGGCCATCTCATTCAGCAGTTCATCCACCGTCTCACTAAACGCATCACGGAGGTGTCTCGTCCGGTAAGCTAAGGTGTGGACCCAATGGCGCAAGTCGACGTCATAGGTGGCGGGATTCGCACCAGCTTCAATGGCGTCCAATATGGACGCGGTGCGCGTCTCTTGCTCGCAGAACTGCTCTTCAACTCCTGTCTCGGGCTTCCCATAGAAGTAGGTTGCGACTCCAACGCGACGGACACTGACTTCTTTCGGCTCCTTGCCGGGTCTTAGCTGCCACACCCAAGCCTTCTTGCGGTCCCGTCTCGATGCAAACCGTGCCAACAACATGCGTGGGATATAATGATTCTGCTTTTTTCTCATTGGACCTCACGGCTCATGTGCATGAGAGCCACGTGGGGTGTACGCACTGCACACCATCTCTTCTCGTCGCGGGTTTGGCCGGCACGACTTCCTGAGAGTATTATGGCGGCAACCGAGCGGGAAACCAAGCGAAAAGCGATGGGCAAAAAGCACGGTCCCGCATGGGCGATCCGACGTCAAGGGTCTTGTTCTGTGTCATGGATTCTCCCTCGCATGGTCTCTATCTTTGCGGCTATCCGGTTCGGAGGCAGGCGGATGGCGGCTGGATCAGGGTTGATGTGCGGGTGAGGTCGTGGCGGGGGCGGTGGGGTTTGGCGTTGTTCGGGTCTCGCATGAATCCCTCCGGGCGCGCCTGGAGCCGCATGGGCTTTGAGCCCATCCTGTGATTCGTTCGGGCGAAGGCGGTGGGGGGCCGCCTTCGCCCGCTCGGTATATGTGTAACGACGCCGGCTGTTTCGCTTCGACACCGGCGTCGAGTGGCGTCGTGAAGTCAATTGGCCTCTTCCATCCCGGCACGCCGGTTGAGGCTGGCATACATCCGTTCCAGTATTCCCGCGGCTGCGCGGGCAAGCTGCTCAGGCGACGCGCGGCCATCGCGCCGACAGCACGCGCTGTCTTACGCGTGTGTCAGTTGTCCTTGGCTTCGAACTCGGCGTCGATGACGTCGTCGCCGCCTTTGCGTTTGACCTCGCCTTCCTGGGGCGGGGTCTTGGCGTGCGACGCGTGTGCCCCGGCGGCAGCCGCCTGCTTCTTAGCCGCTTCTTCGTAGAGGACCTTGCCGAGTTCCTGGCTGGCTTCGCTGAGGTTCTCGATGGCCTTCCTGATCGCGGACGGGTCGTCGCCTTTGACAACGTCCTTGAGGTTGTTGATGGCGCTCTCGATCTTGCCGCGGGTCCCGGCGGAGACTTTGTCGCCGTGCTCCTTGAGCGTCTTCTCGGTCGAGTAGATCAACTGGTCCGCCTGGTTCTTCAGGTCCACGACCTCGCGGCGCCTCTTGTCTTCCGCGGCGTGCGACTCGGCCTCGCGCGTCATCCGCTTGATCTCCTCCTCGCTCAGGCCGGAGCTCGACTTGATCACGATCGACTGCTGCTTGCCGGTCCCGAGGTCCTTGGCCGAGACGTTCAGAATGCCGTTCGCGTCGATGTCGAACGCCACCTCGATCTGCGGGATGCCGCGCGGCGCCGGCGGGATGTCCGTCAGCTGGAACCGGCCCAACGTCCGGTTGTCCCGCGCAAACTCCCGCTCGCCCTGCAAGACGTGGATGTCCACCGTCGTCTGGTTGTCGGCCGCGGTCGAGAAGATCTCTTTCTTGCTGGTGGGGATCGTCGTGTTGCGCTCGATCAGCTTGGTCATCACGCCGCCGAGCGTCTCGACGCCCAGGGACAGCGGCGTCACATCGAGCAGGAGAATGTCCTTCACGCCCGCGTCGCCCGCCAGGACCGCGCCCTGGATGGCCGCACCGAGCGCCACAACCTCGTCCGGGTTGAGGCTCTTGTTCGGCTCCCGGCCGAAGATCTCTCTGGCAATCGCCTGGACCCGGGGGATTCGGGTCGAACCGCCGACCAGCAGCACCTCGGCGATCTCACTGGGCCGGAGCTTGGCGTCCTCGATGGCCTTCAAGCACGGTTTCTTGAGCCGCTCGAAGACCGGCTCACAGAGCGACTCGAACTTGCTGCGCGTGATGGTGATCTGGAGGTGCTTGGGCCCGGAGGCGTCGGCGGTGATGAACGGCAGATTGACCGTCGACTCGACCTGCGTGCTCAGCTCGCACTTGGCCTTCTCGGCGGCCTCTTTCAGACGCTGATGGGCCATGGGGTCCTGACGCAGGTCGATCCCCTCGGTCTTCTTGAACTCGTCGGCCAGGTAGTTGATCAGGACCGCGTCGAGGTCGTCGCCGCCGAGGTGGGTGTCGCCGTTGGTGCTGAGGACTTCGAAGACGTTGTCGCCGATGTCGAGAATCGAGATATCGAAGGTGCCGCCGCCGAAGTCGAAGACGGCGACCTTTTCGTTCTTCTTCTTCTCCAGACCGTAAGCGAGGGCTGCGGCGGTCGGCTCGTTGATGATCCGCTCGACCTCCAGACCGGCGATCTTGCCGGCGTCCTTGGTCGCCTGACGCTGGGAATCGTTGAAGTACGCTGGGACGGTGATCACCGCCTTCTCGACTTTTTCGCCCAGGTAGTCTTCCGCCGTCTTCTTGAGGTCCTGGAGAATCATGGCCGAGATCTCCGGCGGCGTGTACTCCTTGCCCCGGACCTTGACCTTCACCAGTTCGCTGGGCCCGCCCGTGATCGTATAAGGAACGATCTTCTCTTCCGAGGCAACCTCATTGTGCCGGCGCCCCATAAACCGCTTGATCGAGAAGACCGTATTCTCGGGATTGGTGACCTGCTGATGCTTGGCGATCTGTCCGACCAGACGCTCACCCTTGTCGGTAAAGCCCACCACCGAGGGGGTCAGGCGCGAGCCGGAGGCGTTCACCAGAACCTTCGGCGAGGAACCCTCCATCACCGCCACAACCGAGTTGGTCGTACCGAGGTCTATTCCGATAATCTTAGCCATCGTAAACGTCCTTTCCTTGGTACCGCATCGCGTTCGAAGCTATTCAGCAAGTGCGATCCGCCGGGCGAACCGCGCGTGAGAAACCTATCAATCAGCCAGATGAGGGTGCAAAAGACGTGCCAGTACCTCTGGCTATGTGTTGCTGACAATGTAACTCGTTTATAAATAGGGTGTTAGAACGAGGCAGCCCAGCCATGTCGCGCACCAGGCCACAGAGGAACCCCACCGCCTTGTCACATCCTGTGCCATTTTGGCAGGGTCTTGAGGAGGGGGCTACGTGCTGCGGCCTGCTTCGACCACGTCTATGCTCCCTGTAATCCGTCGCTCAGCCAATCGAAGGGGGCCGTAACAATATGGTCCGGCGAGACCGCAGCGCTTCGGCCGAATGGCGGAATGGCAGACGCTGGGGACTCAAATCCTGTCCAGCCCCTGTAACACCCCAAACACCACTTTTTTACGTCGAAAACACGCATCGAGGCGCTTTTCGCTCCTGTGGAGTGTTCCATGCGACGGGGTGGTCGCCGGCCACGAAAACCTTCACCCCGATCACCGCAGGCGCGTAGCCTGCCAGCGAATCCGTTTGCCCTTCCGGAGTTCCTCGGCGCCCACCGCGTCCGCCCGGCCCGTCCGCGAGCGGATCGCGATGCTCCGTGAACACCGCTGGAGCAGCTATCGCAGCTACATTGGCTGCGACCAGGTTCGCCTGTTGTACCACAGACGGCTCGACGCCGGGTCTCGGCAGGAGGATATTGCGTTTCGTCGCCCGGGGACGGTGCTGTCGGCTGAGGCGATCGTCGCTGTGGTGTGTCGACATCGGAAGGTCGAACGCGGCGCGTCGCTTCGGCGGCGCAGGAATTCGTTCGACCGTGCGATTGCCGCGCGGATGCTCTGCGACTATGGCGGCCTGAGGATGTCGTAGAGCCAACTCCAGTTCACCGTGGATTCATAGACCACGGCCACCGGCTCGCGATACTCCCCGAACAGCCTCGCAAACAACTCGGGGAAGGCATGGTCCACCCGTTGCTCCTGAACCGCCAGACCCTTCTCGTCCTGGCTGCTGATCACCGAATAGCGTTTGTGGTAATCAATCCCTGCGTAGTAGATGGCAGAACCTCCTTTCGTCTGAACCTCTGTCGCGGCTATTATGAGCCTATCCGAATAACCCTGCACAACGGTACGTAATGATGGCACAGACCAGATGAAGCAGCCCCAGATAGTTCTCGGCCTTCTTTTCCCACCGCGTGAGGATGCGCCGGAAGCGGTTCATCCAACTGTGCGTGCGTTCCACCACCCAGCGCCGCGCTTTGAAGCCCGCCTCGCGTTGGATCGCCTGGGCCTCTTCGCCGCGACTTCGGATGTGTGCGGTATACCAGAACTCCCGGGCCAACTCCCTGGCTTCGTCGTAGT